>Ga0079305_1000398_pt1 | contig 97146 bp, 83 predicted proteins | sample LMS_cellobiose_e_FD_79183 | JGI IMG/M metagenome (GOLD analysis project Ga0079305, IMG submission 79183) | Rumen-fistulated moose microbial communities from Alaska, USA - LMS_cellobiose_enrichment | ecosystem: Host-associated > Mammals > Digestive system > Stomach > Rumen fluid ...
CGCACACGGCGGGCGAGGCGGTTCAGGAGAACGTGGTCGCCGCGACCTGCGCGGAGGAAGGCAGCTACGATGAAGTGGTTTACTGCTCTGTCTGCGGCGCTGAGCTGAGCCGTGAGAAGAAGAACATAGCGAAGCTGACGACGCACACGGCGGGCGAGGCGGTTCAGGAGAACGTGGTCGCCGCGACCTGCAAGGCGGGAGGAAGCTACGACGAGGTCGTGTACTGCTCCGTCTGCGGGGAGGAGCTCAGCCGGGAAGCGAAGACCACCGGCGTGGATCCGGACGCGCACCACTGGGTAGACAGGCACACCAATCGGGGCGCTGAGCTGCTGGATACGGAAGAGATCCTTTCCTACCGCCTGTACGCGGGCAGCGATTGGAAGGAATGCGACCGCTGCGGCGTCAAGAAGGACGAGAAACCGGTGAAACTCACGCAGTTCCTGACGAACGACGTGTTCTCCCTGTCTGATTTGCTGGGTGGGGTCGCCGACGCGGAAGACAGCGATCCCCTGAGCCGGTACGAGGCGCTCCTGCCCGCCCTCCTGGCCCGTGAAACGCCTTACGGCGATGATGCTTACAGTTACGCGAACGTCCTGACGTGCGCCAGGGTTTACGACGGGAATTATGACGTATTCGTACCGGTCGCCGCGGAGTTTGAATGGGATGGCTGTGGAGACATAACGATCGGCGAGGTGCGGGCGGCCATAGAGAGGGACGGCCATTATTTCGCCGATGTGCGCCTGCGGCCCGCCCTGAAGGACGGAGCCATCTACTCCAACGAAAACAACTGTGAGGTGGAAGGCAGCGTCGATGATTTCAGTGAGGTGTCTTTGCCAGTCCGCATTGAAGCGTGCTCCCATGTATGGAGCGACAAACCCACTGATGTCATGGCGCATACGGATACCGATGCAGGTTACGAGCGGTATCGGTGCGAGATGTGCGGGGACTACAAAGTGAAGGAGATCCCCAGGGGCCACCGCTGGGAGGTCGACAACGACGCTTACCAGACGGAGCATCCCGTCGCCATTCCGGACAGCGCGGGGGCGTTCGTGGGAGACGGACAGCGCTACAGGATCCAGCTGAGCGGCATAACGTATTACTGCGAACTGTGCGACGCCACCCGTACGGTGGCGGACGAAAAGCTGGACCCGGAGTTCCACCAGAACATGGAGGCGAACCGCGACCTTTACGACCTGGTCAGAAGCGGAACGGAAACCCTCGCGGCGCTCGATCCGAACGATTACCTGATTGCGCAGGTGGCCGTCATGGATGAAGGCGGCACATGGCTCGGACTGGAGGCGCCGGGGACCTTCGCCTGGGCCGGCGACGACGGGACGCAGGCGACGCTGAACAAGCCGATCGACCAGCTGCTGGCGCAGCTCCGGGATGGCGGCCAGGATTTCGTGTACGTATACGCCGTGTTTACGCCGGACGACCCGTCCTGCCTGAAGCCGGCGGGAAAGGCCCGCGTTTGGTTCACCAACGTGTACAGCGCGAATTTCCATGACAGGCATTCCGAACTGGAGGGTTACCAGCCTGAAATCGTGGATGTTCCGCCCAGATGCATCATGGGCAGATGGGTGAGCGGCTGGAAAAATGTGAGACGGTGCAATTTCTGCGGCATGGAGGACAATGATTACAACGAGGAGGACAGGATCCGGATCGTGCCGCTGGTGGACCTGAAGATCGAGGGCGAAGTCGAATCGTCGGTCGAGGATGGCGTCACCGTCTATACGATCACGACGACAGCCGCCGCCGTGGCGGAAGCGCTGGGCGGCGCGGACGCGGCGCTCGACGATTTGGGGAACAATGGGGACTGGAGGTATATGCACAAATACTCCGAATGGTATAAGCTGTTCCGCCTGTACTATTCGGAGGACGGCAGCACGACTTCCCCGACGTTCGAGGATTGGAACGACAGATATGGCAACGACGCGATGATCAAGGACCTCCAGGTTTTGCTCGGCGAGAACACGACCATGGAAACGACCTTCGCCAGCCTGACGGAACGCGCGGTCATCATGGGCGAGACCAGCGAGCAGTTCGCCTACGAATCCGTGAAGATCGAGCTGGTGATCCAGCCCGGCTCCGGCAGCAGGATGATGATTCGAAGGGCGGCTCCGGAGCCTATGGAGGAGCCGACGCCTGAGCCGACCGAGGAGCCGACACCCGAGCCGACCGAGGAACCGACGCCTGAGCCGACCGAGGAGCCGACGCCTGAGCCGACCGGGGAACCGACGCCCGAGCCGACTGAGGAGCCGACGTCTGAGCCGACCGAGGAGCCCACGCCTGAGCCGACCGAGGAGCCGACGCCCGAGCCGACCGAGGAACCGACTGAGGAACCGACACCCGAGCCCGAGGAGCCGACGGCGGAACCGACCGAGGAACCGACGCCCGAGCCGACCGGGGAACCGACGCCCGAGCCGACCGAGGAGCCGACGCCTGAGCCGACTGAGGAACCGACGGAGGGACCGACTGAGGAACCGACGCCCGAGCCGACCGAGGAACCGACGGCGGAGCCGACCGAGGAGCCGACCGAGGAACCGACGGAGGGACCGACTGAGGAACCGACACCCGAGCCGACCGAGGAACCGACGCCTGAGCCGACCCCCGAGGTCTTCTCTGGCAATGTGCGTGCCGAGCTCAGGAGCAGGGGCGATGTGTTTGAAGGAGACAAGATCGAGTTCAAGGCCATCGTAAACGGCAACAAGGCCCTCGTTTCAATCTGCTGGCAGCAGCTGGTCGAAAATGAGAGGACCCACGTGAAGGAATGGGTGACCATCGAGAAGGGAGAAAGGTTCAGCATTCAGGCCACAGAGGCCAACGCAGCTGAGAAATACAGGGTTGCGCTGTATGATGCGGATGGACAGGTGTGCGCAGAGGCAGGGTTTGATTTCCCGAAGATTCACAAGGAAGAAGCCCCTGCGCCTGAAGCGGAATCCGAGCCTGCGCCGGAGCCGGAATCCGAGCCTGCGCCTGCGCCGGAACCTGAGCCTGCGCCGGAGCCGGAGTCCGAGCCTGCGCCGGAGCCGGAACCTGAGCTTGCGCCGGAACCGGAGTCCGAGCCTGCGTCGGAGCCGGAGTCCGAGCCTGCGCCCGAACTGACTTCCGAACCGATGTCGGAACCGACCTCCAAATCGGTGGCGGGGCCGGAATCCGAGCCGACGCCGATACCTGAATCCGCCGAGGAGAATTCACAGGAGGATGACGGGTAATCCGGTTTGCCGGTTGTCGACATGACGACTGGCCGGATGTGCTTTTCCACAGGTCGGCAAGGGGTTCCATGCATCCCGGCACACCCTTTTGCACACACATGAAGTCCGGAGTGTGTTTCAAGATGGACAACCCACAGAGTGGGTACACCATGAATGAAACACACTCCGGTATTTTGCCACAATCTGCGAGACTGATGAAAGGAAGCCTCCGGATTGGCGAAAGCCGGCCGTGTCTTTCTCGCAGGCAAGGCGCATTTTGCGGAATGATACTGAAAACCGATCCATCTTCGGGCGTCTTTTCCGCCGCCGCGCCGCTCCGCGTCGGTCAACGCAGCGCCGCTGCGCTCAGCTGAGCGGCGGCGAAAAACCCACCTCGAAGCTGTACGGGTTGTCAAATCGCATAATCGGGGAAAGTTTTCGCCGCCGTCAGAAACATGGTGGAATTGGGGCCAATCTGTGCTATAATGGGGAAAGCAGAGCGGACGATTCCCATCGCCCGATGAACGGCAGGTTCTGCGGCGGGGCATGGCCGCTGTCGGCCGCCGCGCCCATACGGCGCGTCAGGGCGGCCCCGTCGCGCGCGGGTGGCCGGGACGATCTGCCGGCGTATGGATCATGGCGAATATGGAGGCGGAAGGCGAAGGAGGTCGTGCTTCGTGAGGTGGATTTTTTCTGTTATTTTGGCTGTGCTTTTCATGGCCGGCTGTATGGCGGAGGCGGAAGAATTGAAGTATACGCAGATCGACCAGGAAACGGCGAAGAAAATGATGGAAGCCGACGACGGGCATGTGGTTGTGGATGTCCGCCGGCGGGATGAGTATGATGCCGGCCATATTCCCGGCGCGGTTCTCATCCCGAACGAAAGCATCGGCTGCGATTCTCCGGAGGCGCTGCCCGATTATGACCAGATCATCCTGGTCTACTGCCGGAGCGGCAACCGGTCAAAGCAGGCGGCGCAGAAGCTGGGCGGTATGGGCTATACCCATGTATATGAGTTTGGCGGCATCAACACATGGACCGGCGACGTCGTCACGACGGAGGAGGAAAACGCGCCCCGGACAGCCGTGCTTTCCTTTTTCTCCTTTGACGGCGGGGGGCTTGAATATACCGTTGAAATAGAAGACCCTTCCATCCTTTCCTATACCGCGGTTCGCGATTATGGCCGCGATCGGGATGAGCTGGCGACCGGCTCTCCCTACCGGATCATCTTTACGTTCGCCGGGCTGAAGCCCGGAACCACCACGGTGTCGGTCTATGGGAGGTCCCCCATCATTGAAAACGATGATACGGTTTATACGGCCGTTGTAGACGAACATTTGAACGTACAACTGAGTTGGGAGCGGAAGATTGCTGTCTTCGACCTCTATCGCAACGGTGATGTCGCCTATGACGCTTACAGGATCACCCTGTGGCAGGACGGCTATCATGTATCCGTGAACGAGGGGGCGGATCAGCGCATAGACAGCGAAGCGGTGGACGCCCTGATGCGGATCGTGGATGAGTATGACCTCGCCCGTTGGGATGGCTTTGATGAATCGGAGGATTTCGTGCTGGATGGGGAAGGCTTCTGGCTGGAAATTCGCATGACAGACGGCACCGGCATCACGGCGCACGGCGACAACGTTTTCCCGGAGCACTATTTCGAAGCGATCGGAAGCATACAGGAGATCCTGGACAACGCGGAAATTCATTCCGGCATCGCCGTGGGCGGCTCTTCGCCGTTCAGCGAAGCGTCCGAACAGAGGGACCGGTGAGGATCCGGGTCACGGGCGGTGAACGCGCCGTCGTTCCTCTGTTCGACGGCGGCGGCCCGGCGCCGTTCCCGTCATGGATGCGGCGGGCGCAGGCGCGCCCCATGTGGATGGAGATGTAAAAACAATTGAGGAGGCGTCATGAATGAACATTAAGGCGGACTTCACGAGCATCACTGGCAGGATCAAGCCCATGCACGGCATCGGCCAGCCCCCGGTCATGGGCCTCAGGGACCGGTTCTTTCACTATCTGGGCGAGGCGGGGATTCCCTACTCCCGCCTGCACGACGTGGGCGGTCAGTTCGGCGGCGCGCGTTTTGTGGACATTCCCAACATCTTTCCGAACTTCGAGGCGGACGAGACGTTGCCCGAGTCCTACGACTTCACCTTCACCGACTGGCTGATCGAACATCTCATGGCGCAGAAGTGCGAGCCCTTCTTCCGTCTCGGCGTCACCATCGAGAATTTCTGCGACGTCAAGGTCTACCACATCCGCCCGCCGAAGGATTTCGCCAAGTGGGCGCGCATCTGCGAGCATGTCATCCGCCATTACAACGAGGGCTGGGCGGCCGGCTACCGCTTCGGCATCAGGTATTGGGAAATCTGGGCGGAGCCGGAAGGCCATGTCGACGGCGGGCACAGCCAGCTCTGGGCGGGCACGAAGGAGGAATACTTCCGCCTGTATGAGATCACGGCCAACCACCTGAAGAAGTGCTTCGGCGACAGCATCCGCGTCGGCGGCTATGCGGCCATTGGCTGGTATGCGTGCGACGCCGATCCGGAATGCAAGGGCATTGAGCATCCGGCCAGCACCCGCGAATACTACCTGACCTACGCCCACGATTTTCTCGACTACATCTCCTCCGACGAGCACAAATCCCCGCTCGACTTCTTCTCCTGGCACAGCTACAGCGGCGTCGACGAGATCCTGAAGCAGGAGGACTACTGCCGCCGCATGCTGGAAAAGCACGGCTTCGGCGACGTGGAGGACATCCTGAACGAATGGAACAACTTCCATACCATCCGGGATCGGGGCACCCCCAGGGCGGCGGCCGGCGCGCTGGCGGTCATGCTGGCCATGCAGAAGAAGCCGGTCGGCCTGCTCGCTTATTATGACGGCCGCATCGGGGCAAGCGAATACGGCGGGCTCTTCAACGCCAGCACCTGGCAGCCCTACCTCACATATTTCGCCTTCATGTCCTTCAACCGGGCATACGAGCTGGGCAAGGAGGTGCAGACGGTCTCCGACGATGGGAAGGTCTTCGTGCTTGGGGCAACGGATGGCGAAAAGAAGCTCCTGCTGCTGGCGAATACCAGAGAAGATCCGGTCGAAGCGGAGCTTGACATCACCGGCGCGGACGCCTCGCGGGCGGAAATACTCATGATCGACGAGGTCTATCGCTACTCGCCCACCGGCAGGCGCATCGTGGACGGCAGGCTCGTCCTGCCCGCCCTCAGCTGCACGGAAATCCGCATGTGATTGCCCATATCAGAATCGGCGCTGAGCGCCATCGGGCCGCGGCGTTCAGAACGGCGGGAAGTTCTCCTCGGTCTGCCAGCCGCCTTCCAGGCGAAGTTCGGCCCGGACGCCCCGGGAGCGCTCGCTTCAGACAGGATGGTTTTCCCGCGCGCGGCAAGCGGCGCGCCGCCGTTCAGGGAACCTGCGCCGGATCATTGAGCGGTCAACAGGCGGGCAAAAAAGCGCGCAAACCGACCGATGGCGACAGGATTTTTGAAACGGGCGGCGAAATAATATATGTTTTCTCTCTGCACGGGCGCCGGCGTCATCAGCCCGGGCTGCATCTGATGTCATTGCGCGGAAAGGCGGTTGTGCTATGGCCTGCTATCTCTCTTTTGACGGCGGCGGAACCAAGCTGAACGGCATAATGTTCGACGAAGACCTGAACCTGCTGGGCGCAGGCCGTTCGGGCGGCATCAACCTGACGCAGACCTCGCTGGAGGACTGCCTCGCCAACGTGCGCGACTGCCTCAGCCAGGTGTTCTCCGCGCATAAACCGGACAGGGTGGACGCGACGTATTACACCGGCGTGGGCAATTTCCATCTGCTGTGCGAGGAGGTGGGCGCACGCGTGCATTCCGCGCAGTACGTCGGCACGGACGAAGCGCTCGGCGGCCTGCTCGCCGGGGCGTTGAAGCGGGAGGGCGTGCTCGCGCTGGCCGGCACCGGGTCGGACGTGTTCTACATCAGTCCCGGCCGACGCGCCACGGTGGGCGCGTGGGGGCCCATTCTCGGCGATGACGGCAGCGGCGCGTGGATCGGACAGCAGGCCGTTCGCGCCGTGGTGCGGACGCTCAACGGCTGGGGGGAGGACACGCTGCTCCTGCCCATCATCCGGGACGCCTGGAAGCTGAAAAACGACTGGCAGATGGTGGAGATCGTTCACCGCTCGCCCGCGCCGTTCCGGCAGGTGGCGTCCGTGACGCCGCTGGTGGGCCGGGCCGCCGCGCAGGGCGATCCGGTGGCGCTCGGCATCCTGCGCGAGGCCGGGCGCCTGATGGCCGTGCAGACCGAAAGCCTGATCCGCCGCGCGGAGCTTCGCGAGGATCAGCTGGACGTGACGCTGTGCGGCGGCGCGTGGAAGGCGCATCCGGTGATGTATGACACCTATGTCGGCGAACTGCGGGCAAACCACCCGGGCCTGACGGCGCGGCGTCCGCTGTTCGAGCACGTGTGCGCCGGCCCGGCCCGGCTGCTGCTCGAGCGCGGCGCAACGCGCGACGAGGCCATTCGGCTGATGAAGCGGCAATTTGCGCAATATCGCGTCGACACGGCGGATGAAACGTGATATAATGGCGGTGACCGGACGCGTCCCCCTGTGCGGACACGCCTCCTGATCGGAAATCCCGCCCCGGCGGCGGCGGAACGAACAGCTTGTGCAAGGAGTGAAAGACAATGAGCGCAATCAATGCCTATTTTGAAAACCTGGGCCGCGTGCTGGCGGAGGTGCAGGCCACGCAGAGCGGCGCGCTGGAGGAAGGCGCGAAGCTGCTGTGCCAGGCCACGCTGACCGGCCACAATATCTTTGCCTTCGGCTGCAGCCATGCGGGGCTGCTGGCGCTGGAGCTGTATTACCGCACGGGCGGCATGGCCAACATCAACCCCGTGCGCGCGCCCGGCCTGTGCTGCGACGTGGATCCGGCCACGATGACCAGCGAAATCGAGCGCCTGCCGCAGTACGGTACCATCCTGGCCAACAACCAGCCCATCGGCGAGGGCGACGTGGTCATCATCCACTCGGTTTCGGGCCGCAACACGGTCACGGTGGACTTCGCGAAGCGCTGCCGTGAAAAGGGCGCGACGGTGATCGCGCTGACCAACCTGACCTATTCGAAGAGCGTGACCTCGCGCCATCCCTCCGGCAGGCGGCTGTTCGAGGAAGCCGACCTGGTGCTGGACAACTGCGGCTGCCCGGGCGACAGCTCGCTGGAAATCAAGGGCGTGCCGGAGAAGGTCGCGCCCACCTCGACCGCGGTGGGCGCCGCCATGGTGAACGCCATGATGGCCCGCGCGGTGGAGCTGGTGACCGAGGCCGGCGGCGTCGCGCCGATCTTCATGTCCGCCAACCTGGACGGCGGCGACGAGCACAACAAGAAGATGCTTGCGAAGTATAAAGACCACATTTTCTACATGGGGCACTGATGAAAGGGAGGGTTTTTCCATGCTGATGGACAGGTACTGGGAGCATGTTGACGATCTGTATGCGCGCGTGAAGGGCACGCAGCGCGAGGCCATTGAAAGGGCCGGCCGACTGATCGCCGACGCGGTGGACAAGGGCGGCTGCGTCCACATCAACGACTCCGGCCACATCATCGACAGCGAGCTGATCTACCGCGGCGGCGGCCTGATCCTGTACAAGCGCTTCAAGTATGATCTGGTGGTGGACGACGCCGTGCGTCCGCGCGACCGCAGCGACCTGGACACCTCCATGGAGGGCCTGGCCGCCTATGCGCTGAAGAAGTCCGGCGCGCGTCCGGGCGACGTGCTCATCTGCGGCAGCGTGTCCGGCCGCACGTTCTATGTGGTCGATCTGGCCTACGAGGCGAAGAAAATGGGCCTGAAGGTCATCGTCATCACCTCGATGAGCTACGCCGCCAGCGTGGAGCCCGTGCACTCCAGCGGCCAGAAGCTGTATGAAATGGCCGACGTGGTGATCGACAACTGCGCGCCCGCCGCCGAAGCCATGATGGAGGTCGAGGGCCTGGAGCCGAGGCTGTGCGCCGCCTCCGGCCTGGCGGCCGCGTTCATCATGTGGAGCGTGACCACGGTGGTTGTGGAGGAGCTCATGAAGCGCGGCAAGGTGCCGGGCGTGCTGAAGAGCGCCAATTTCCCGGGCGGGCCCGAATACAACAAGGGCTACGTCGAACCCCGCTACGCCAAAGAGGGCCTGTGACCGGCCGCGCAGAGGCTGCCCCGATTATGTCAGGAACCGCGTTCCCGGGCGGATTCATTCCACCGGGAAACGCGGTTCCACTTTTTTGCCGTGCGGCCTCGCTTGTCAAGACCGATCCATCTGGCGCTTTTTCCGCCGCCGCATCGCTTCGCTTCGGTCGACGCAGCGCCTCCCTCGGTTCAGCCCGGCGGCGACGAACAGTCCATCCCGAATCTGTAGGGGTTTTAGACGTCAGTTGGCATTATCGCTGCAGAAGATGGTCAGCAGCTTGTTGCTGCGCGCCAGGAAGGCCACCATGCGCTCGGGCTCGAGCATCTGGCGGGACATTTCGGCCAGATCCAGCACCTGGCTGCATACCATTTCAGTCATGTCATTTTCCGCGTCGGCCGTCTTGAGGTACTCGATCAGCGGGTGCGCGGCGTTGAGCACCAGCGTCCGCTTTTCAGGCAGGCCCATGCCGTTTCCCCACTGCTTGGCCATCTCGGTGAAGCGGCGGCTCTGTTCCTCGACGGTGATCATCGCGGGCATTTCGCTGGACTTGAACTTCTCCAGCTTCACCGCCAGCTCCGGCTGGCCGAGCGCCTTGCGGAACTTCTCCTCCAGCAGCTTGCGGGTGTCCTCATCGGCTTCGCCCTGCTCGGTCAGGCCCTCCATGCTGGCGTCCACGCGGCGGAAGGAAAGGCCGTCCTTGCCGCTGTACTCCATGAAGGAGATGAAGTTGTTGTCGATCAGGGTGTCGAGCACCACCACGTCGGTGTCCTGATCGCGATAGAGCTGGATCATCTGCGCCTGGCGCTTGGGGTCGCTGGCATAGAACACGATCTTCCTGTCGTCTGTGAAATTTCGGTCGCCGTATTCCTTCACGGTGAGATACTCGCCGGTGGTGGTCTTGAACAGTATGGCCTCCTTCACGCGGTCATAGAACTTGTCGTCGCGGATGCAGCCGTACTTGACAAAGGGATGGATGTCGTCCCAGTACCTCTGGTAGTCCTCGCGCCGGGTGTTGAATTCGCTCACCAGCCGGTCGGCCACCTTGCGGGTGATGTAGGCGGAGAGCTTCTTCACATAGCCGTCGTTCTGCAGGAACGACCGGGACACATTCAGCGGCAGGTCCGGGCAGTCGATCGCGCCCTTCAGGAGCAGCAGGAATTCGGGAATGATTTCCTTGATGTTGTCCGCCACAAACACCTGGCTGCTGAACAGCTTCACCTGGCCCTCGCTGGCGGTGAACTCATTGCGGATCTTGGGGAAGTAGAGGATGCCCTTCAGGTTGAACGGGTACTCGGCGTTCAGGTGAATCCAGAACAGCGGCTCCTCGAAGTCGTGGAACACCTTGTGGTAGAAGGCGCGGTACTCCTCGTCGGTGCAGTCGGAGGGGCGCTTCAGCCAAAGCGGGGCCGTCTCGTTGACCTGCTCGGGCTCGGCGGGCTTTTCCTCCGGCTTTTCTTCCTTATCGCCGGCCTCTTCCGCCTTCGGCGGCTCGGGCTTTTTCACCTCGCTGAGGAACACGGGCACGGGCATAAACGCGCAGTATTTCTCAAGCACATTCCGCACGGTATACTTTTCGAGGAATTCCTTTTCGTCCTCGTTGAGGAAGAGGGTGATGCAGGTGCCGCGCTCGGCCCTGTCGGAGGGCTCCATGTCGTAGGTCATGCCGTCCTCGCTGGTCCAGCGCACGGCCTGCGCGCCGGCCTGCCAGCTCAGGGAGTCGATGACCACCTTCGAGGCCACCATGAACGCGGAATAGAAGCCCAGGCCGAAATGCCCGATGATGCCGCCGTTTTCGCCCTCCTCGGGCTTGTACTGCTTCAGGAACTCCTCCGCGCCGGAGAAGGCCACCTGGCAGATGTACTTCTCGACCTCCTCGCCGGTCATGCCGATGCCGTTGTCGGTGATCTGCAGCGTGCCGGCGTCCCTGTCGACAACCACGTCCACGCGATGGTTCTCTTCCGCGGGCGCCTCGCCCTTGAGCGCGATCAGCTTATACTTGGCGATGGCGTCGCAGCCGTTGGACACCAGCTCGCGCAGGAAGATGTCCTTATCCGAGTAGAGCCACTTCTTGATGACGGGCATTATATTCTGGGCGTTGATCGAAATCGTGCCTTTTTCCATAAATCAATTACCTCCTGACTGGAAACTGCCTCCATTTTATCCCTTTCCGGCGCGGTTGTCAATAGAAAATTAGCACTCAAAGAAAGAGAGTGCTAACAATTTCGAGAAAGTTTTCATTTCCGTCATGATTCGGGGCGCGCGCTTCGGGGCCGCCACCGCCGGGAAGCCGGTTTTCGCAAATCGGCGCCTGCGGAGGCGGCAAAATGCGCGCAAAAAAACAGACCGGACGCCTCCGGCCTGTTCGCATGGCTTCTGCCTACTCCTCGTCGCTCTCCACGATCTCCAGGTACTTTTCAAACACCTTCTGCACCAGATCGTCGTCCTCGATGCTGACGTAGATCTCCTCGCCGTTCTCGTCGTTCTCGATCTTGAGCACCAGCACCTCGTCCTCCTCCATGTCCTCGGTGGGATCGACGGGGGCCAGCAGGATGTAATCCTCGCCCTTGTACTGCACGGTCATGATATGCTCAAAGCGGATGGGATTGTCATTCTCATCGACCAGCTCGATGATATTGTCCATTTCCATGCTGTTGTTCTCGTTGTTATCCATATGCCCTCTTCCTTTCCAGACGGCCACATCCATCACGCGCGCCGCCCCGGGATTGACGATATCGTCCTTCCAGCCGCCCGCGTCCAGGAAGGACTGCAATATGACGGTCGCCGCCAGCTTGTCCACCACCTGCCTGCGCTTCCGGCGGCTCAGATCGCCCTCGATGAGCGTCCGCTGGGCGAGGGATGTGGTCAGGCGCTCGTCCTGAAAGCGCACCTGCCAGCCGCGCGCCCTCAGCTGCTCCGAGAAGGCCAGAACGGACTCCGCCTGCGGGCCGATCTCCCCGTTCAGCGAGCGGGGCAGGCCCAGCAGCAGCCGGTCCGTCTCATACTGGCTGAGAAGCGCCGCGATGCGCTCAATGTCGTGGCTCCAGCCCGCCGAAGGGATGGTTTCCACGCCCTGCGCCGTGATGCCCAGCGGGTCGGAAACCGCCACGCCGATGCGCCTTTCGCCCACGTCGAGCGCCAGCACGCGCGGCGTCATCACGACTCGCGCTCGAGCTTGTGCGTCACGTAATGGCTCACGAGCTCCTCCAGGATTTCATCGCGCTCCAGCCGGCGAATCAGCGACCGCGCCTGGTTGTAGCTGGTGATATAGGTCGGATCTCCGGACAGGAGGTAGCCCACAAGCTGCGTGATGGGGTCATATCCCTTGGCTTTCAGGGCCTGATAGACCTCGCGGATGATCTGCTCCGGCGAATTCAGGTCGTTTGCGGGCGAGGCATACAGCCGCGTGTCGCCCAGTCTGCTGCTCATAGGACACCGCCTCTCTGGAAATTCTTAACCAACTCTATTATACACCGTATCGGAGAAATTTTCAAATATTTTTGCATGGAACGGGCCAATTTCTTGCAACCGAGCGAACGACGAGCAGCGCAGGCACGGAGAACAGCATGCCCGCGACGCCCGAGAGGCTGCTTCCGACGGTGATGGCCGCCAGCACCAGCGCCGGATGCAGGCCCGTGGCCGCCCCCATCACGCGCGGGCTCACAATCATGTTGTCCGCCTGCTGCACCAGCACCAGCGCCACAACCGTCATCAGCACGGCGCGCCCGCCTCCGGGCAGCGCCATCAGCACGGCGGGAATGCCGCCCAGGACCGGCCCGAAATAGGGAATCAGGTTGAACAGCCCGACGATCAGCCCGAGCGCCAGCCAGGCGCGCGCGCCGCACAGCAGCAACAGGCCCGCCGCGAGAGCCGCCACGATCAGCGAGATCAGCAGCTGACAGCGCAGATACACGCCGATTTCCAGCCGGATGGCGGCCGCCGTCCTCAGCACGGCCCCGCGCCGGGCCGAGGGGACGAGCATCTCCAGCCGCAGCCCCAGCTTCTCCCGATCCCGGATGAAGTAAAACGCCAGCGTCAGCATGAGCGTAAACTCCGCCGATCCAGCGGCGACCGACCGGCCGAACGCCGCGGTGCCGTCCAGGAGCGGCTGCCCGGCGCCCAGCCCGTCCAGGCTGGGTAGAACAGCCCTGGGCAGCGCGATTTCGTGTTCGGCCAGAAAGGCTTCCAGGCGCTGCCAGCGCTCATTCAAATAAACAATTAGACGCGGAGCCGCCGCGAAAAGTTCACCGGTCTGCGCGACAAGAGGCGGCAGAAAGAGCGCCGCCAGCCCGACCGCGGCCGCGAGGATCGCCAGGTAGCTCACCAGCACGGCGAGGCTCCGGTTCAGCTTCAGCCTCCGGCTCAGGAACAGGCAGGCCGGCGAGATGAGAAAGGCGATGATCGCGCCTCCCAGCGCCAGCCGCGCGAGCAGCAGGCACTGGGCGCGCCAGCGAAAAAAGACGAACAGCGCCGCCCCGGCCGCCGCGAGCAGCCTTTTTCTGGATCCCGTCAAATATCCCGCCTCCCCGACATGCGATGCCGCCGAACGAACCGGCGCGTCCCCGTTCCCGCCATCGTCAAAATGTCCCCCGCGTTCGGCCGCAGGGGACATTGGATCAGCCCATGAGCCCGTTCAGGCCGTCGGCCATTTTCCGGCCGGTATTGTGCACGAGCTTCTTCAGTTTCCGCTGGGTCTGCCGATTGACCATGCCGAAGGCGGTGGCGGCGCTCGCGCCGACCATCGCGCCCACCATGAGGGCGGCCATGCTGCCTACTTTCATGAACGCTCTTCTCCTTCCGCTGTTTCAATGACCACGTCTCCGTTCTGCGTGACGGAGAAGGTGCTGACGCGCGCGCGCCCTTCCGTCAGGTCGTCAAAATACCCGCCCGACAGCTCCAGCATGGGAATGGCAAAAGTCTCCTCGTCGATGATCGCGTCCGTGACCGCGCCGAGCCGGTTCCCGTCGGGAGACAGGGCGCGGCGGGGCAGGGCAGACGCGGGCGGTTGACTCCTTTTTCCGGTTCCATGAACCAGAACCGCCACGTCGCCGATCAGGTCAAGCTCGCTTCTGTCGACGAATTTCGTTCCGGCCAGGCCGCAGCTGAAGTAAATGCCCCGGAGCGCGCGCAGGCCGTCGTCCGGCTCGACGGCGGACACGCGGCCCAGCTCACGGCTGTCCATGATGACGGGCAGGCCGATCAGGGTTCGGGCACTTTTCATACGACATCCTTCCTTCGGGCGCATTGCGCGTCGGCTCAGTTAGTGTGAGCGGCCGGCAAACAAACGATGAGCGGGAATTGCTGCCAGAAATTGAACAAAAGACGCATTGCGCTGAACCGCGGCAGGGCGTATAATGAATGCAAATACGGTTTCGCCGCATGGCCGGACCGTTGGAACGCCGATCGGTTCTGAATGGAGGGCGCGGCGTTCCGGGGCGGCGCGGCGTCTCCGCACGCAGACAGAGAGGGTATATTCATGAAGAAAAGGATGGCTGCGGGCATTGTAAGGCGCCGGATGTGGATTCTGGCCGCCATGCTCGCGCTGGCAATCGCCTGCGCGGCCTCAATCGGCAAAACGCGCATCAATTACGACCTGACGCGCTACCTGTCGGAGGACACCATGACCCGCCGCGCGCTGTCCGTCATGAACAGCGAATTCGGCAGCAGCGAGCAGCTGCGGCTGATGTTCTGCGACCTGGAGGAAGGCGAGCTGGACGCGCTCATGCGGGAGCTGGGGGCGCTGGAGGAGGTGAAGCACGTCGGCCATGATCCCGACGCCGACGTGCGGCAGCTTGACGGCTCGACGTATGATCTGATCACGCTGACGCTCAACGACTGCGACGTGGCCGCGCTTGTGCGGACGCTGCGCGCCGATTACGCAGACCGGAACGGCGTGGTCGGCGGTTCCGCGGCGGCTTCGCTCGACCTGCAGCGCAGCGTGGGCGCGGAGATCCCCGCCGTGATGCTCATTTCGGTGGCCGTGGTGTTGATCGTGCTGCTGCTCACCTCGCATGCCTGGCTGGAACCCGCGGTCATCGCCGTGGTGCTGGCGCTTTCCATCCTCATCAACATGGGCACGAATTTCATCTTCCCGGATGTGTCGTTCATCACCTTCGCCGTGTGCGCCATTCTGCAGCTGGCGCTGTCCATCGACTACGCCATCATGCTGCTGCACGCCTGGAACGACCTGGTGGATGAAGGCCTCCCGCCCGAGGAGGCCATGACGGAGGCGCTCGCACAGTGCTTCATGCGCATCGCCTCCAGCACGTTCACCACGGTGGCGGGGCTTCTGTCCCTGCTGTTCATGAGCTTCACCATCGGCTTTGACATCGGCCTCGTGCTCTCCAAGGGCATCGTCATCAGCATGCTGTGCGTGTTCCTGCTGATGCCCGCCGTCGCGCTGCTCTTCGGCAAACCGCTCATGCGCACGCGCCACAGGCCGCTGCGCCTGGGCGGCGAACACCTGGCGTGGGGCGTGTACAGGGCGAGGCGGCCCGTCGCCGCGCTGCTGATCCTGGCGGTGCTGGCCGGAGCCTGGCTTCACATCGGCAGCCGGTACACCTTCTCGGACGCCGGCCGCGCGGCGCAGGGCAGCGAGAGCGCACGCGTCGACGCGGTGTTCGGCGCCTCCAGCCCGCTGGCGCTGCTGGTGCCCGGCGGCGAGGAGGACGCGGATTACGACCGCCAGCGCGCGCTGGTCGAAGCGCTGCGCGGCATCGTCCGCAGCGATGGCGAAGCAGCCGTGGACGACGTCGCCGCCATGGTCACCACCGGCGCGGCGGCGCTCGAATACCATACCGTTCAGGACGTGGCGGCCATGACCGGACGCAGCGCCTTCGCCGTCACGCTGTTTTTTGCGGCACAGGGCTTTGGGCCCTCCGTGCGCGCCGATCGTCTGCTGGCCGCCGCGGGTCCGCTGGCCGACGGCAACGAGGACATCGCCGCGCTGAAAAGCGCGCTCGACGCCGCGCAGTCCGCCTTCAACGGGCCGCACTATGCCCGGATGCTGATCGAGCTGACCTTTCCCGCCTCGCGCACGGATGAGCTGCAGCGCGTGATCACGGACATCGAAGGCGCGGCGCGCGGCCTCTATGGCGAGGACTTCTACCTCACCGGCATGCCCATGTCCACCTGCGACATTGCCGGTGCCTTCCAGGGCGACCTGATGAAGGTCAATCTCATCACGCTCGCAGCCATTCTGCTCATCGTGGCGCTGTCCTTCCGGGCGCTCATCCTGCCCGCGATTCTGGTGTTCGTCATCGAGGGGGCCATCTGGATCACCATGGCCGTCTCGCGCATGACGGGCCAGGCCATCTTCTTTATGTCCTATCTCATCTGCGTGGCCATCCAGATGGGCGCGACCATCGACTACGGCATCCTGCTGAGCGATCAGTACCGGACGCTGCGCCGGCAGGGGCTGGCCGTTCCGGACGCCCTGACCGCCGCCCTGAAAAGGGCTCTGCCCACAATCCTGACCTCCGGCGTCATCCTGATAACGGCCGGCTACATCATCGGCCGGCGCTGCAGCATCTACTACATTTCAAGCATCGGCCTGCTGCTCTCGCGCGGCGCGCTCGTCTCCGTCATACTGATTCTGACGCTGCTGCCCGCCCTGCTGACGCTGTGCGACCGGCTCGTGAGCGGAAGGAACGGGCGCTGAGGCCGTGCCGAGGGGGGATTATAAAAAGAAAACGTCGCGGTCAACGACGTCTTCCATACTCTGAAATTGTCTCCAAATACGCGACGACGTTCTCAACGGGCATGCTCTCGTCGATCTGGCCGGACGAGGACGCGCAGATCAGGCGACCCTTTTTCCCGACGACATCGATCAATCGGCGCGTTTCTGCCGCCACGCGCTCCGGCGTGCCCATCGCGAGCATCTGCACGGCGTCCATGCCGCCGACCAGCGTGACGCGATCGCCGAAGGTCTCCGCAAAGGTGTCGTAACACATGTTTTCGCAGAGCTCGAACGGGTTCAGCCCGTCGATGCCGCATGCGACCAGGCCGGGGAGCGCGCGGGACACATCGCCGTCGGAGTGGAATATCACCTTGATGCCGCGCTCGTGCAGCAGCGCGCATACGTCGCGGAGCGCCGGGAAGAGGTAGCGCTCGAGCAGGTCGAGCGAGTAGAACAGACCCGTCTTGTACGCGATATCGTTCCATATGATCGCGACGGGCGATACGTCGGCGTAGGCGGTGGCCTGCAGCTTGTCCATAAAGAGCCGATTCTCCGCGCGCATGCGGCGCTCGACGAGTTCCTCCTCATCCATGAACAGGTAAATGCTGCTCTCCGTGTTGTCGTATGGCAGCGCGCAGGAACCGCAGCACGATATGTACACCATGCCGTTTGTCACCGCTTCCCGGGCGCGCGCTTCCTTCAGGAGCGATTCATGGCCCGGGTCGGGGAAGGTCTCGCGCTCAAGCCGTTCGATCTTCTCCCACTCCGCGCGCACGGCGTCGCCGCCGTTCGCCGGGGGCAGATCCCATTTGTTCCAGCGCTCGAGGACTGTCTTCGAACCGTCGGGATGCGTCGTTTCGCCTGGCACGTATGGCGCGCCAAACAGCGGATGGCATATGTCCAGACACCGCGCGCAGGCGGCAAGGTGGGCGGTCGTGTCGCCCGGCTGAATGCGCGGAACGCCAAAATGGTCGAACACACCGTCGTGAATCAGGTATTCAAACACAGGCACGCGGTCGGGACGCTCGCCGCTGAGCGCCGCGAGCACACATTCTTTCTTCGATTGGCTCATTCGGTGCTCTCCTTCTCTACGCCTTGATCGAACCAATCATGAGGCCCGAAACGAAGTAGCGCTGCAGGATGGGATAGACGCACATGATGGGCAGGATCGTGATGACGGATATCGCCATTTTGATGCTCTGCGTGTTCGTCGTGTTCTTCGCGGCGGTCTTGGCCTGCTCGAGAGACTGCGTGAGCTTCGTCGCCAGCGTGTTATAGAGCACATACTGCAGCGTGTAGAGCTCGGGATTGGCGTAGTTGTAAAGCTGCGTGTCGATGAACGAATTCCAGTGGTTGATGGCAGAGAAGAGCAGCACGGCCGCGTTGACGGGCAGGCAGACGTGGATGATGCACCGGAAATAGACGTCGATCTCCGTGCCGCCGTCGATCAGCACCGCCTCGGAAAGCGACTCCGGAATGCCCTCGATATAAGTCTTGATCAGGACGAGATTGAACGGACTGACCAGCATGGGCAGAATGTACACCCAGAAGCTGCCCGTGAGGCCCAAACCCTGGATCAGCAGATAGACCGGTATGATGCCCGCGGAAAAATACATGGTGAAGAAGATGAACAGCCGGAAGAACCTGCCGAAGATAAGGTTCCTTTTGCTCAGCGAGTATCCCGCCATGCCCGACACGAGCAGCATGCCGAACGGCCCGATGACGCTGCGCGCGATGGACAGCAGCGCGGCGCGCAGTATGGTCGCGTCCTTAAACAGGATCTTGTAGGAATCGAATGTAATGCCGCTCGGGATCAGCAGCAGGGAACCGCGGCTCGTGCCGGGCGAGGAAATGGAGGAGTTGAACACGTACAGAAACGGATAGACCATGATCACGAAGATCGCGAACATAAACAGCGTGTTGAAGCAGTCAAAAATGACGCCGGATATGGTTAATTTCCTTTTCATGGCGCGTCACTCCTTAAAAAATTGACGTATCGTTGAGCTTCTTGACCGTCGCGTTGACAGCGCAGATCATCAGCAGGCTGATGATTGACTTCACGATGCCGACAGCCGTGGCGTACGGGAATTTCAGCATCTTCAGCCCGAATTTGTAGATGTACATGTCCAGCACTTCCATCGTCTCCCAGTTCGTGCTGTTGGTGAAGATGAAGTACTGTTCAAGATTCGAGCTGAGAACCCAGCCGCTGTTCATGATCAGCAATACACACAACGTTGGCAGAAGGTACGGTACCGTGATATACAGCACCTTCTGGAAGCGGTTCGCGCCGTCCAGTTCGCTCGCCTCGTACTGCTCCAACGGGATTCCGCTCAGCGTGGACAGGAATATGACGCAGTTGTAGCCCGTGTACTTCCACGCGTCGAGCGCGATCATCATACCCCACGAATAGGCGGGTGAACCCAGCAGATTGATGCCGCGCTTGATGGCGCCAATGCGGATCAGGAACATGTTGATCGCGCCGGAATTGACGGAGAACAGCGAGAGCAGCAGCGAATAAGTGATGACCCATGAAATAAAGTATGGAAAGAACGATACCGACTGCACGATCTTCGCGCCGCGCTTCCAGGGCAGCTCCTTGAACAGGATCGCGAGTATGCCCGCAAAGGGAAGATTGATGACGATCGTGCCGAGGTTCATGATGAGCGTGTTGCGGACGAGATAGAGGATGTCCTTCGACTCCGCAAAGAGCTTCTGGAACTGGGCGAAGCCTGTGAAACGGCCGGCAAAGATGCTGTCGCCGACGCGGTAGTCGGAAAACGCTATATACCAGCCGAGCAGCGGTGAATAGCAGAACAGCAGCGTCAGCAAAAACGCCGGCGCGAGCATATAGAGCAGGTGCCTTTGTTTATAGATTGTCAGCCGCAGGCCCGACGCGCTCTTGCCCTGTCGTAGCATCGAGTATCACACCTTTCAGGCGAGTGTACCGGAGCGGCGGTCAGCCGCTCCGGTACGGTCGTACTTACCGGTTGGGTCAGTCAGCGTTCGCGCTCTCAAACAGCGCGCGCTGCTCCTGATACAGCCTGTTGAACTCATCCACGACGGACTGCGGGTTCATCTTCAGATGCTCGGCCACAGCCGCCTCGTAAATCCGCTCGAAATCCTCCTCCGTCTCGGCCATGATCAGAGAAGCCGAGGTCTTGACGCGGAACTCGAGCATCTTCGCCGCGGTGTCGGCAAACTCGCTGGCAGAGTCCAGCATGATCGCGCCGGGCAGTCCCGTCGAGGCGAAATAGCCGTGATCGACCCACCACTCGGTGGAGGATTTCCAGCCCATCGCCGCGTAGGCTTCCTTCTGCCTCGCGTTGAGGCCGTACTCGTCGGCCAGGGCGGTGTGCGACATGAGGTCGGGGTACTGCCCGTCGCCGAGCAGCAGGTTGAAGCTCGGCGCAAACGGAACCGGATTCGCGCCGATGACTCTGCTCAGGTAATCCGAATCGTTGATCGCGTTCAGCCTGACCTCGGTGAACACGCGCTTGCCTTCGTCATCGCGCGTCCAGTGCACGCCCTCGATGCCGCTGCGCAGCGTGATCTGGCCCTCGTCCGTGCAGGCCCAGTTGATGAATTCGACGATGCGCTCCGGATAGCGGCACTTGTCCGTGATGCCCCACGCGTTGAACGCGCGCGTGTCCTCCACGCGAATGGCGCGCTTCTGACCCGCCGCGAACTGGTTGTTGCTCATGATGGGCAGCTTCACATAGCACATGTTCTCTTTGCCGGCGTTCACGAGCGTCTGATTGGCCGTGCCAAACCAGGCGGTATAGAAGACGCTGATCGCGCTGGCGTTCGACATCTTCTCTTCAACGGCGGGCCAGGTGTCCGTGAAGGACTCCATGTCAAGGATTCCCTCGCGGTACAGGCGGTTGAAGAAGGCGAACGAATCCTTGACGGACGGCTCGAGGAACTCGTCGACGAACTCGTCCTTCGACATGTCGAACAGGACGCCGCTGTCGGCGTTGTTCAGCTCCACGAAGTTCTCGCCCTTTTCATAGAGCATCGTCGGCATGGTCGTCATGCCCCAGGATTCGGCAAAGGGCACGCACAGGCCCAGGGTCGGCATGCCGTCGGTCTCGGGGAAGTCGATCATGGCCTGCTTGAGGAAATCCACCCAGTCGTCCTCGGTGACCAGCGTCGGCCAGCCGTAGTACTCCAGGATGTCCGAACGCACCGCCATGTCGTTGACCTCGATGTCGGTCTCGCCCTTCAGCGGCACGCTGACATCCCAGCGGACCAGCTTGCCGTCGGCCGCGAGCCGCCAGTAGGGAATCGCGTCCGAGAACACGCGGAAGAAGTCGCCCAGTTGATCGGCGTACTGGTCCAGGTCGATCAGCACGCCCGCGCGCGTGTACTCCTGCACGATCTTGGAATACTCCATGTGCTGAACTTCGCCGTAGTCGCCGGAAGCCAGCTGCAGGCTCTCCAGCTCCTGCATGTTGCCGGAGTAAGGCGCGTATTCGATGACAATGCCGAACTTGTCCCTGATGTACGCGCCGATCTCCGAATCATCGGACTTCACTCTCTCGGTCGGGGAAACCACGATGCGGAGCGTGTAGAGCTCCCTGTCCGCATCGCCCTGTTCCGCCAGCGCGCTGAATGCGCATGACGAACAGATCATGAGCAGTACCAGGACGATAGTTACCAGTTTCTTCACCAGAATCCCTCCTTGCTATTATTCTCCGCTTATTTTACCGGCCATTCCATCAGCCGGCAAAATGCGCGCGAAGCTCACTGTGATAGGGCAGAGCCAGTATCTCCTCGACAAAGGCCCTCGCCTGGTTGTAGGACGTCGCCCATTTGTCCATCAGGACGAGCTCGATGAGCAGCTCGATGTCTCCCGATTCATAGGCCTCCAGCTCCATTTCGACGGGCGCGACGCGGTCGCGCAGGATGTGGGCGATGATATGCCTGGGCAGCGGGTCCGTCTGAATGGGATGGATGCCGCCCGCGTCGCACAGGGCGGGCACCTCCACCTCGAAATCCTCCGGAACGCCGGGCACCAGACCGCCTCTGTTCAGCACGTTGACGATCCGCACGCGCGGAATGTCGGTGGCCAGCGACTCGATCAGCGGCACCATCAGGTCGTCGGGGTGAACGTCCGCCAGGAACTCCGAGACGGAGCGGGCCGGATCGTCCGCGAGCGCGATGATCTTCGCGGCATTTTCCCTGACGCTCTTGAAATACCCGTTCCAGCCGTCCATCGGCGAGTATTCGCCGAACGCCTTTTCCACATCGTCGCTCGAGTGGTACCACCACGGCCAGGACGCGCCGGACCAGCTGAGCGTATCGCCGATGCCGATTGCGCCGTGCTTTTTGTAAAAGTCCATCCGCTTTCTGCCGAGCGGCGTATTGTCTTTGTCGCCCTTCCAGGCTTCGGCGGAGTGGTCGCGCAGCCAGTCTTCCAGGATGGGGAACAGGTCCTCGCCCTTCAGGCGCGCATGGCGCAGCCACACGAAATGATTGACGCCCGAAAGCTCATACTGCACGTCGTCGCGCTGATAGCCCAGCGCTTCCGCGATCTGATGCACCATGCCATAGCCATGACACAGCCCAACCATCTTTGCCTCGGGGTATTTGCGCTGTATCAGCGTCGTGCCCGCGACGACGGGATTGCTGACCATAAGATGCCAGGCGTCGGGGCACAGCCTGAGGATGTCGCGCGTCAGGGATTCCATGAAGCGCATCTGGTAGAAATTGACCCAGAACGCCTCGTCATACATGATGTGGTAGCTTCCGCCCATGCGGAAGCCGTGCTTTTCGGCGATCTTCCAGCCGTCGAGCAGCCGCTGATGCGGCGCGGTGAGCGCTGTGCTGACGATGAAGTCCGCGTTCGTCAGCGACTCCTCGCGGCTCGTCGTCTTCTCGAAGCGGATGCTCCCGCCGATTTCCCGCACAAAGCGTTCGCACAGCGCGTGCACGGCGTCGAGGCGCTCCTCATTGATGTCCATCAGGCTGACGGTGCAGTCCGAGAGCGGTTTAGACCGGCACAGGTCGCGCACCAGGCCCAGCGAAAAGCAGCCGCTGCCCGCTCCGATCAAGCTAATCTTCTTTCTGAACACAGCCGCGCCTCCTTATTCTCCGATGATCTGAACCTGCACCTTGCGGTCGCGCACGCGGGTCTTGTCGAAATCGACGAAGTAGATGTGGCCGAACTGGCCCATGTCCAGCTGGCCGTCCACGATGACGATCGACTCGCTTCTGCCGAGCAGGACGGAACGCAGGTGCGCGTCCGTATTCAGCGCGTCCAGCCTCGATTCGCCGATGCTCTCCGCATATTCCGTGAGTTCCGGGCCGGGATGCAGGTACTGTCCTTCTTTTCTGCAGGTCGGAACGAGCTGCTCGAAGATGTCGACGAGGTCCTGCTGCAGGTATTCCAGGCCATTGTAAGCTTTATCAAAGGAGCACTCCTGCGTAAACACAGAGCAGGTGGTGTGGTGCGAGTACACCACGCACACGCCGTTTTGCACGCCTGAACGCGCGAGGATCGCCCGAACCTCGTCGGTGATCTTGTGGAAGGTGGGATACAGTCCCGTCGATCTGGCGTCAATGGTCTCGCGATACAGTTTCATGGTCATCCTCCTTCATATTATTACCCATTCGGGTATGTTTCACGGAGCCTACGGGCACACGGCCTCGATGCCGAGCAGCCCGCAGAGCTCAGTCAGCTCGGCCTTCCAGTCTCCGTACGCCATGCAGATGTGCTGTCCCGGCACCATGTCGAGGTATGTCTGGAGCGGCGTCTCGAGTTTGATGAGCAGGCTCGGGAAATCCGGCGTCGGCTCAGCCCAGCCGATCTCCGTCCACTTTGGCGGGCGCTGCGCCTCGCCGCGCGTTATAAACATCTTGAAGCGGTTGTCCTCGCGATAGAGCCGGCCGTAGGTCACCGTCCCCGTCCTGACCTTCGACACGTTTGAGATGCCCTTGATGGACTCGCCCAGATTCGTGGCGCGCAGCTCCATCTGCCCATCGATGAAATCAGACGGGATAAAGCCGCATACGCCGACGAGCAGCGCATCGTTGAACGCCTCGTAGTGCTCCATAAACGCCGACGTCCGGCCTGTCAGCTTCGACAGAATGACCAGTGTCAGCAGCCCGTACGCGTCGCACTCGCAGATGACGCTCAGGTCCTTGTTCGCCAGGAGCGACTGGGCGAGACAGGGGTTTATGCCCATGCATTTCGTGACGCCGTATATGCATTTGATCGATATCGCGTCCAGCGAGCGCTGGTCCGCCTTCCAGCGAAGCGCGCAGTACAGGCGGACGCATTTGTCGAGCAGGGAATCCGCAATCTCGTTCTGGAAATGCGCCGTCCTCCTGATCTCTTCCTTGGCGCGTTCCACTTCCTCGCGCGGGCACTCGTCCATCCGCCGCATGATCTCGCTGACGTAGTAGTCCTCTATATCGATCCCCAGTTCCGCGAACACCTCCTGCCTGTCGTACGCGCAGGTGAACAGGCCCATGTCCGCGTATCCGACCAGGCCGACGCGCGATTCGCGGATCTGCCGCGCGGCGTCGCAGAGCTTCAGGAATCCCCCAACCTCGTCGAGGCGGGCCGGCGCGTCGGGCTGGTCCAGAACGATGTGATAGCGATAACCCATCGACTTCAGAAGAGGCGCGAGCGCCGTGATGCCCGCGGCGGAGGCGGGCGAACGCAGCGTGCCCGCCGCGTCGGTCCTGCCGCCCGTTCCCCACAGGAGGACCGGCACGTCTTTGTGCTCCTTCAGCGCATGCATGACGTAGGGCGTGATGTGCCACGACGCGAAATGGGCGACGATCACATCGACCGCCCTGTCGCGCAGATCTTCCCGCGCGGCGATTCCGTCGTCATCCGTAATGATCGATCGCTCGTAGACAATGTCCACGTCCATTCGGGCAATTGCGTCGCGCGCGCAGCGGATAATCCTCTGAAGGTCGTCCTGCGGATATCCGGCGTCGCCCAGGCCAAGGACCGCCGCACGGATCCTGCGATGTCTGTCCATGTAATCCCTCCGTCTCTCTTTTCAACGATCTTTCTCCGCGGCTTTTGTTCAGTCCACGGATCGCGCCAGGAACAGGTCCAGCGTTTCCGGCGGCAGCACGTCGCGAAGAATGGCGAGTGTTTCGTCGTATTCGTTCACGCTGCGCAGGATCGGGTGCGATTTGCGCACGGGATGGAAGCCGAGCCGCAAATACAGGCCGATGGCCTTATGGCTCCAGGTCTGCGTGTCCAGGTAGACGTCGCGTTGCGGCTCAAGCTCCGCCGTGCGGCGCATGCCCCAGGAAACGACCGCCCGGCCCAGGCCGAGGTTCTGATGGGCGGGATGAGCGGCGACCCAGTGCAGGCGGCCGTAGCGCTGCCCCCCTTCCTCGAACCACCAGGCCGTGGACGAGGCCACGGTCGAGCCGTCCTTTGCGACGATATAGACCTGCCGCTCGCGCAGAGCGTCCTCTTCCGGCAAAAACTGACGGTTGAAGCTCGCAAGGCCGGCGCTGAATTCGTTGAATTCCTCGACAGTTGTCATCAGACGCGCCCAGTTTTCCGCGTCGCCGGGCTGATAGAGGCGGAAGCGATAGCCCTCCGGCAGCCCTGGCTCCGGCAGCAGGGCGATTTCCTCTGGGTGAACGAGCATGACCAGGCTCTTCCTGGGCAGAGAGCGATCCGCTGTGCGCGGCGCTTCCTTCACTGACATGGCAATTCCTCCTTAATCTCTTGATGGCTCCAACCATGATGTCCCCGATCCTGTATTGCTGAGGGGCTATGTGCATAGCCGTTGGAGGCGCGCGAAGCGGGGGCTGCGTCTGCAGCGCCCGGAAGCTGCCATGCGATGCGTCAGGCCGCTTCAGACGGATCATGAATTGGTCATTTTGTCCCAACCGGAGAGAAACGGCAGCGGCGTCGGCCGATCTTTTCGACGGCCGAGAGAATTGTTGTTTTTATTATATTCCGTTTCTTAAATTCTTGCAAGTCCTTTTGAAAAATTTGTTTAATACCGATCTATTTCTTTTCAATTTTTATTTCACTGTGCCGGCAAGGCCGTGGAACACGCGGCGGCGGGGGAGAGCCGTTCGACGAAAAGTCCGGTTTTCGCGGCGCCCGTGTCTGCGCCGATTCGCAATGGACTGAACCTGTCCGGTCCTCGCGCAACTTGTCCGTATATGCGAATAAGTTGCTGACAAAATCGCGCCTACCGCGACGTGAGCCGAGGCAAGCCGCTATTTGGAAGGTCCTGCCGTCGCATGAATCGGCAGGCAGCTCCGCCCTGACTGCCTGTTGACGGCGCATGTCGCGCGCGGCGAGAGGCAGGGCGCAAACAGCTTCTGATACGGAGGCGTGCGGCTTCCTTTGACAAATTCAACCATCACGCGTGCGGCTTCCTCGCCGAGCCGCTGTTTCGGGTGCGTAATGCTGCTGAGCGGCGGTTCGGTTGCGGGCGCAAGGAGGGAATCGTCGAAGCCGAGTATCGAGACGTCCTCCGGCACAGAAACGCCCTCCGTCTTGAGCCGGTGCATGAGATCGGCCGCCACCTCGTCGTTGTAACAGAATACCGCCGTAAACAATCCCTTTCGCAGATCATGGATCATCTCGTCGATTCCGCCGCGCCCGAGCGCGTATTCGCGCGGGGCCGCGTTGGCCCTCTCGCGATAAACCTCCAAAAAACCCTGCCGCCTGAGCAGGGCGTCCTGCCGGTCGGCGTAGTAGAGGATGGCGGCGCGGTCGTGTTGAAGATCCAACAGATGGTTTGCCGCGATGCGCCCGCCTTCGGCTTCGTTCAGCATCATGTACGACGCGTCCTCAAGCGGATACGCGCTGTCGATCATCAAAAACGGGATGCGGGCCTCGAAGATCCGCCGGTAGCACGCGACGATGGCGTCTGATACATGAATCGTGTCATAGCACGGCTGCAGTATGATGCCGTTCGATCCGGCCTCGACGATTCGGTTCAGCAGCGCCTCGATCTCGTCCATGGAGTTGCGCGTGTCTGAAACCACCATGTCGAACTGGGCTCTGGCAAAGACGCCGGCAATGCTCCTCATATAGTAGGGGACGAAGTACGCGTCCCCGACGTTCAGCAGCACGTCGATGCTGGTGCGCTTCGGCTGCGGCGGCACATAGCAACAGAACGTGCCGGAGCCGTGCTCCTTTCGCAGATACCCCATGTTCACCAGACGCAGAAGCGCAGACCGAACCGTCATGCGGCCGATCTCATATTGCCGCATCATTTGCGACTCGCTTTCGAGCTTCTCTCCATACTGTATTATCCCGCTTTCGATTTGTTTTCGAAGAAGCTCCGAAAGCTGGTAAAAAAGCGGGATGGGGCTGTCTCGACGAAGCATATGCGTCTCCTCAGTAATTATTGTGTTTAGACGTATGCATATCCGAATAAGTTGGTTTCATTATACAGCCTCATGCCAGGCGGCGCAAGCGCGATGAATGTAAAATTATCGCATAAAAATGATGCAAATAATTCAAAATATATCATGATAACATGGACGAAGCGGCGGTCGCCTTAACGCTTAAAGAGAATCGCCGAGGCCGGCGACGCCGGAGCGCCGTTGGCCTCAGCGAAGCAGAGCGGGACGAAAGGGCGCCGCTGCGATGGGCGCGCCATCAGACTGATCGTGTCAGAGCCCTTTCACGGAGGAAGACGCATTGAAGACGGTTCGCTTGGCCGGTGTTCATTGGCTTGACCCCGCCTGGACGGTGCGCGCCGCGTCATTCCACCCGGAACCTCCGGCTCATGACGGGGTGCTCCGCATCGCTGGCCAGCCACACGGTAAAGTCGCCCGGCTCCACGCGCCACCTGAAGTCCCGCCCCAGCGTGCGCATGGCCCGGGGCGTGATGACCGCGCGGGCCGTCTTCGTCTCGCCGGGCTGAAGCGTGACCTTTTCAAACGCCGCCAGCGTTCTCGTGGGCTTCACCACTGAGGCGAATTCATCCCTGATGTAGAGCTGCGGTACCGCCGCGCCCTCCCGATCTCCCGTGTTGGTCACGGTGAACGAGGCCGTGACGGATTCGCCGGGGGCGATGCTCTCCGCCGAAAGCGTCAGGCCGCCATACGCGAAGCTGGTGTAGCTCAGACCGTAGCCAAAGGGATACAGCGGCAGCCAGTCCATCTCCACATAGCGCATTCCGCCGCCCGGCCTGCGGCTGTAGTGGCAGGGAATCTGGCCCACGTGCTTCGGGAAGGTGATGGGCAGGCGTCCGGAGGGATTGCTGTCGCCGAAGAGCGTCTCGGCCACGGCGTAACCGCCCTGCTCGCCGGGGAACCAGGCCTGCAGGATGGCGGGAATGTGCGCCTGCTCCCACACGACGGAGGCGGGCCGGCCGCCCTGAATCAGCAGCACCACCGGCGTGCCCGTGGCGGCCACCGCCCGGATGAACTCGTGCTGGCGGCCGGGCAGATCCAGGCTCACCCGGTCGAAGTTTTCGCCGCTGGTGTCGGGGCCGTCGCCCACGCACACCACGGCCGCATCCGCCTGCCTTGCCAGCTCGACGGCGCGGGTGAAGTCCTCCCGGTCGCGCGTGTAGCCGAACACCACGCGCGCGCCGCGCCGGTCGTTGGTGAACTCGATGACGAGGTCATGGGCGCGGCCCTGTTCGAAGCGGAAGGGCACGGTCTGATTGGCGTCCTTCTTTTCGCCCCAGCCGTCCAGAATGAGCCGGCCGTCCACATACAGGCGCATGCTGTCCTGGGTATTGAAGCCGATATAGCCGTCGAAGCTCTCCGGCGGCACCAGCCTGCCCGTCCAGCGCACGCTGAAGCAGTAGGCATCCAGATCGGCGTGGGCCTTGTTCATGATCCAGTTGAAATCGACGGCGTGGTCGCTCCGGGTTACAACCGGCTTGCCCTCAAAGCTGCGGCCGTTATAGTAGCGGCCGGTGAGGCCGTGACCGCCCGCCTCGTCCCGGAGCCAGTCGCTCCGGAAGGGCCTGGCCGTGTCGCCGAGGAAATTGCAGCCCTTGTCATAGAGCACCCGCGTCTGCGGCGACACGATCTCCTGCACCGCCTGGAGGACAGACACGCCGCCCTTGGCGTGATCCGTGTAGTCGCCCAGCATGGCCTGGCCCGCGCCGGGGCCCAGCAGCGCCAGCGTGCGGATATTTTTGGAAAGAGGCAGCAGGTTTCCCTCGTTTTTCAGCAGCGTCATGCTCTCCCGGGCGATCTGCCGCGCCAGCTCCAGGTGCGCCGGGCTGTGCACGCACGCCTTCCAGCGGTTTTCGTCCCCATAGGGATGCTCGAACAGCCCGAGCATGAACTTCACCTTCAGCACGCGCCCCGCCGCCTGCCGCACCACGGCCTTATCCAGCCGGCCCGACGCCACCAGCGCCTTGAGGCCCGCCTGCCACTCTCCGTGCGGGAAGTCGTACAGCTGAAGATCGACACCCGCCTCCAGGCTCATGGCCATGGCCTCCTGCCGGGTGTTCGCCACGTAGTGGTTGTCATACAGCCGGGCGCAGGCGGTCAGGTCGGTGCGCACAAAGCCCCGCATGCCCCACTGATCCCGCAGCACCTCGGTGAGCAGCTCGTGATCCGCCGACACGGGCACGCCGTCGATGGCGTTGTAGGAGCACATCACGTCCACCGCGCCGCCATCCACGAACGCGGCCTCGAACACAGGCAGCGCGTCGGAGAACACCTCGTGCCGCCCCAGGGCGCAGGGCGCGCAGTTCAGCCCGCCCACAGGCGCGCCGTAGCCCGCATAGTGCTTGGGCTCTGAGACGACGGCGTCCGGGTCGGACAGGTTTTCGCCCTGCATGCCCTTTACCACCTCCCGGGCGAACTCCGCGCCCAGGTGGGTGTCCTCGCCGTAGGTTTCTTCCGTGCGGCCGTAGCGGGGGTCGCGGATGAGATCCATCACCGGGCTGTAGGTCTCGTGGATGCCCATGGCGCGGGCCTCCGTGCCGATGGCCCGGCCCATCCGGCGGCCCAGCCCGGGATTGAACGTAGCCGCCAGCCCGATCTGCTGCGGAAAGGCGGTGGCGAGGCGATGGCACAGGCCGTGCAGCGCCTCCTCGCTGAACAGGAAGGGGATGCCCAGGCGGGTTTTCTCCACGGCGTAGGCCTGAATCCGGTTGATCTGGTCGGGCGTCATGCCGCGCGCCTGAATGCTGCCAGCGCTGTTGCCACGCAGCAGGTCGTCCAGCCGGTCCATATCGATGAATTCCACGTCGCCCAGCCTGTTTCGCCGGGTGAAGTCGTGGCTGAAATACTGGTCGGTCTGCAGAATCATTTCCTCCAGCGTCATTCTGTCCAGCAGGTCGCTGACCCGCGCGTCGATGTCCAGTTTTGCGTCGCGATAATCGCTCATGGCCGTTCATCTCCTCATTATCCCGGCAATCTCATCATAAGTGGGCCGCATTTGGCTGGGAATCCGGACGATCCGGGTTTTGCTCATTCAGTTGGATTTCTGTCACTCACTTAACATGTCCACGGCTTCTTCGAAAGCAACGCTATCGACAAGTTCTTCCCATATATCCTCATTGTAGTATCGGACGGTGTTTTCGCCGGTCATGTAGTCATTGTCAAAGGTGGTGTTGGTTCCCTCCGGAATGATGACTTCAAAACCTCTTTCAAAAGCGGATTTTACGGTGCAGTCAATACAGTAATTCGTCTGAAGGCCGATGATCATCAGGCGCTTGTCTTCCTGATGCTCCATGTATTCTCTGAAATCCTTGTTGCCAAAGCAGCTGTTGATCGTCTTAACGAAGACTTTTTCTCCGGATTGAGGGCGCACCTGATCGGCAATTTCAAAGGCACTGTCCCCGGCAGTCAGACCGCTGTTCGGGCCTGCATCATGCTGGACATAGATGACTTCCACATGGTTTTTCCGGGCGGCGTCAATCAGCCGCACAGTTCTGTCCATAAATGTATCGAAGGCATACAGTTCTTCATCAACGATGCCTTTCTGCATATCAACAACTAACAGTATCATTGCCTCTTCCTCCCATTGCTTTCATTCAGCCTGTCATCCTATTTCTTTGCTCAGCTCAAAATTTATCGAGACGATTATACCACGTTCTTTGGCGTTGTTCAATAAGAAAACCTCTCTTGCCTTGGCAGACAAAAGAGGTTTCTTTGTTGGCCTGAAACCCTTAAATTGATACCATGTGACCAAAGATCACAAACTTGACCGGGAAATGTGACCAGGCGCCAAAGGAATGTGACCAAACGTCCATGGTCACATTTTCTGCTGCCTGGTCACAAAACTCTTCGCCGATGCAGGAGTTGACTTGTGTCTCCGAAAAGGACGTGACGGAAAAACAGTTTGCTCAGGCGGTAACGGGCCTGCGCGCGCTGTGCGATTTGGCGCCGGAGATTCGGTTCGCGCTGGAAACGCATCCCGGGCCCCTGATGGAGAGCAGCGCTGGCACGCTGCGCCTTCTGCAGGTCGTGCAGCGGCAAAATCTGCGGGTCAACCTCCAGATTCCTGTGGCACTGAATCCCCGGAAACGAGCGCCCGCATGGGCGAGGAGCGCTATATGCACTTCGGGGATTCCATCGCCGCGCTGAACGATTTCGAGAACACGGACTGGCTGTATGAGCTGCCTTTCCGCTGTCTCGTGAAAACCGGCTACGACAACCTGATCACCGCCGGGCGCAGCGCCTCCGCCGAGGGCTGGGCCTGGGACGTGGTGCGCGTGATTCCGCCCGCCATCGTGAGAGGACAGGCCGCGGGCTGAAGCGGGGGAGAGCGGCGCGTCGGGGGAGGCGCTGACGGCGTTCCGCGCGTTTTCTGAGAGCGCGGCGGGCAAATATCTCTGCTGGCGCGAGGACGACGTGGCGGAGGCGATGCAGTGGCGGATCACCCCCAAGAGCGCGCGCATCACCACCAGACTGTTCTTGGTGGAAGGCGTGGAGCGAATAATGGTTGCATCCACAATGGTGCCGCTCTGCATCATGAGTCCTGCTTGCCGGAGCCGCTCCTTGATATCATTGCTTCACCGAGATTATGGCCTTCCAGCAAATCATTCAATGCACGGCGCTTTCCCCGATCATCCGAATTCGACGAAGCGTTTCCTGCGCGCCCTTGCGAATGTATTCGTAATCCGCGCCCGTTGAAATCATGTTGATCCCCATCTCGCGATAGCGACGCAGGGTTCCCTCGTCGGTGGCGAAGGTGGAGACGCCCACCGTTTTGCCCTGGGCCCTGAACGCCTCGATGGCCCGATTGGCCAAGGCCAGGTTGGCGCTGCTGAAGATGTTGCCCAAATCCCCCAGCGAACCGGACAGATCGTGCATGCCCAGCACGCAGCCGTCCAGATGGGGGAGGGCGGCGATCCGCTCGGCGTCCTCCGCGGCCGACTTCAGCTCAATCTGCACGAAGCGGCAGAGCTTCAAATGGCCGGGGCCGTAGTAGGCTCTCTCATCGTCCAAGCCGTAGGAGACAGCGCCCTTCGGTCCACACCCGCGCGCGCCGTAGGGGGGATAGAGCGTCCAGGAGAGCAGCTGCTTCGCGTGCTCCGCGTCGCGAACCATAGGGAAGACGATGCCGTCCACGCCCATCTCCAGCGCGTGCTTGGTCGCGCTCAGGTCCTCGACCGGCACGCGAACCACCACGGGCGTTCCCCCCGCGTGGGCGGCCAGCAGATGATGGTGCAGCGCCTCCTCAGAGATATAGGTGTGCTCCATATCGACCCACAGAAAATCAAAGCCAATCTGTCCCTCCAGCTCCGACACGGCGCAGTCTGTCAGGTTGACGTGCGTGCCGCACAGAAATTGAGCGCTTCTGACCTTTTCAATAAAGGCTGGATAGTCGTTCATACCGTCGCCTCCCTGCATGTTGGATGCGTTTCTTCTTACGAATGTATTATATATTGAAGAAAAGCGGTTTGTCAATGCGGAGGCGGCCGTCATTTCCGGAATTTCGGGACGTTCTTTAACCCAACGCGACAGGGCGTTTAGCGCGGACAAATGGCCTTGCCAGGTCAGAGAAGCTCATGGCAAAGCCCTTTGACGGGAGCGCTTTGCCTGCAGGGGAGAGGCTTTTTGACTTGTCTCAAACAGACGCGCGTGTCGCATTGGGATAAATATTTGTCGCGTTAAGATATTGTGCGGCATGTTAATAAAGAGTATAATGAGGTCAAATGATAGAGGGAGGCGTACGCGATGCAGCTGCCGGGAAATGAGAGCATTCACATGCTTGAGGCGCTGGATCTTCGCGTGCGCACCAATCACCTGCTGATCAATGTGGACTGGTTTCGCGCCATCCATCATTACGATGTGCCGAATCACGCCTGGCATGAACACACGAGCATGGAGATGCACTTCGTCGTGAACGGATCGGTGACGTTTCATCTGCCGGACAGGACAGTTGACGTCATGGGCGGTCAGGCCATCCTGATTCCGGCCAATATGCCGCATAAGCTGCAGAACCGTTCCGGACAGATATACTATCGCTATGTGCTGAAATTTGCCGCAGAAGCGTTGACAGACGACCCGGAAGCGCAGTTCATGACTGAAACGCTGGATGTGCGCGAGGTGAAGATCATTCCGATTTACGGGCGCATCCTGGAAATGCTGGAGGACTGCATGCGAGAAGCCATGGGGCGTGTCAATGGCTTCCACACGATGATCGAGGTGAACATCATCAACATTCTGATGGTGGTGGCGCGGGAGCTGACCCACTCGGCCAAGGCCACGTATGTGGTTCGCGAAAAGAAGCATGCCGACCAGCAGAGGATGCAGCAGATCATGGCCCTGATCGAAACGGACACCATGTCCGCACTGTCCGTCGAAGCGCTGGCTCAGCGGGTTTACCTGAGCCCGCGTCAAATACAAAGAATCGTCCAGCAGCAATACGGCATGACGCTGCGGGAGCTCATGATGCGCAGCCGTTTCAAGCGGGCGAAGGAAATGCTCAAAAACCCGAACGTCAACATGTCTGACATCGCGGCCAGCCTCGGCTTTTCCAGCGAACAGAGCTTTTGCCGCTTTTTTCACAAGATGGAGGGCGAGCCGCCGGCCCATTACCGCAACAGCGTGCTGGCGAAGCGCATGCAGTCCATATCCCATGACGGCCAGACGATCGACGAGAAGGAGCTGATTCAATGAACACATCCATCAGGCCGGGGGTTTATCCCACCATGATCACGCCCTTCGACAGCGGCAACGCCATCGACTACGGGGCGGTGGACGAGCTGGTGGAATACTACGCGGCCTCTGGCTGCGACGGCATCTTCGCGCTCTGCCAGTCCAGCGAGATCTTCTTCCTCTCCGACGAGGAGAAGCGCTCGCTCATGAAGCACATCTACGCCGTTAACAAAGGGCGGATGCAGCTGGTGGCTTCTTCTCACACGGCCGAGGATCTGCCCGCCCAGATCAGGCAGCTGGGCATGATGGCCGAGGAGGGCGCGGACGCCTCCGTCATCATTCTGAACCGCACGGCGCGCAGCTATGAATCGGAGGATGTGTGCCGGAGCAACATTGAAAAGATTCTGAACGCGCTGCCGGATGTCCGCTTCGGCGTCTACGAGTGCCCCTACCCCTACAAGCGGGTGGCCTCGCCCGAGCTCATTCGCTGGTGCGCGCAGACGGGCCGCATCGTCTTCATCAAAGATACCTGCTGCCGCGTCGAACAGCTGGAAGTGAAGCAGAAGGCCGCAAATGGCACGCCGCTGACGATCTACAATGCCAATACGGCCACCTTGCTTGATTCCATGAAGCTGGGCGTCAAGGGATACAGCGGCGTCATGGCAAACTTTCACGCCGATTTGTATGTGGCGCTGATTCGCCTGTTTAAGGCGGGGAACCCCCTGGCTGAAGATTTGCAGGCGTTCCTGACGACGGCTTCGTGGATTGAAAACCAGCTCTATCCCGTCAACGCCAAGGTTTATCGGCGCATGCTGGGCATGCACATCGGCCCGCACACGCGGGCAAGGGATCCCAGCCTCTGGAACGCCACGTTTGATTCTGAGCTCAGGCAGCTGCTGCGGATGGAGCGGCACTGGCGGGAAAGGGTAGCGACCTGTGAAGGACAGAGAGGAGTGTGATGATCGCGAAGAGTGTGGTCAGACGGCGGCATATTTCCAACAACCCAGTAAGAAATAGGAGGATTCAGCTCATGAAACGCATGCTTTCTGTTCTCATTGCCGTGCTTTTGGCGCTGTCCATGATTCCGGCATTGGCTGACAGCGCCCAGGAAGAGATCAACGTGTCTATCCTTATTCCCCAGGATCCGGGCCTTCGTCCCAAGCAGAGCACCTCTTTGGTGTGGGACTATATTCGTGAGCAGACGGGCATTAACTTTGAACGCCAGATCGTTCAGGGCTCTGATCAGGTGCAGCTGATGTTCGCCAGCCGCGAGTATCCCGACATGATGGCCAACGTGGGCGCGTCCATCACGCAGCTCGTTCAGGCCGCCGACGCGGGCGATCTGGTCGATCTTTGGCCGCTGCTGCAGGAGAAGGCGCCCAGCTGGGTCGAATTCTTTGAGAAGAATCCCATCGTGTACCACATGGAGCTGATCAACGGTTCCATCTACACGCTGCCGAATGTGAAGCAGGATCCCTACGAGCGCCTGCTGCGCGACCAGTGGCTCTACGTCTACACCTGGCTGGACGAGCTGGGTCTGGAGATGCCCACGACGACAGAGGCGTTCAAGGATACTTTGCTGGCCATTAAGGACGCGGCCGGTACGGGAACGATTCCGGAGAACGTTATTCCGTGGTATTACCTGTTTGACAGCTATGTCGGCGGCCAGTACGACCTGTACGGCAGCTTTGGCGTGCTGGTGACCTCCGCCGATTATCTGGTCGTGGACAAGGACGGCCAGGTGGTTTCCCAGGCGATCAACCCTGACATCAAGGACGCCCTGAAGTATCTGCAGGAGCTCTACGCGCTGGGCCTGACGCCCGCCGAGTGCTTCACGGACGACTGGAACAGCTACCTGTCCAAGATCAGCAGCAATCCGCCGGTGGTGTTCTCTTACGGCAGCTATGCCAACCGCCTGCCCGCCGTCACCTATCCGATGGGTGCGTTGGAGAGCGGCACAGGCCGGCCGGCTTATATCCGCCCGCAGACTCTGACGGCGAACCCTGCCCGCTGCACCGCTGTGTTCAGCGGCTGCGAGAATGTGGACCGCATCGTGGAATTCTTTGAGTGGTCCACGCAGTATGACAACGCCATTACGATGATCAACGGCATCGAGGGCGTGGTCTGGGACAAGACCGAGGACGGCAAGTATTTCCTGAACTTCTGGGAGACCGAGCCCGATCTGATGAATGAGAAGGCGGAGTATGTGGGCTTCAACAACTCCTGGTTCGGCCTGCTGGATTATGAATTCTACACCGAACACTTCTACAATCCCAGCTCCGACATCGTGGGTACCCGCGAATGGGCCTTCGACAATATGTACAGCAAGCAGCTGCCTGACTGGGATTGCGTGTATCTGGCCGGCGCGCTTGAAGAAGACGACACCGTCATGATGAATCAGTATGCCACTGACCTGAACGAGTACCGCAAGCAGACCTTTGCCACCTGGATCACGACCGATGCGGATATTGACGCCGAATGGGACGCCTATGTCGCTCAGATGGAATCCCTGGGCCTGGAGGACTGGCTGGCTCTGAAGCAGAAGGCATATGATCTTGTCCGCGGATAATCCTCCCGGTACGCTCATTATATCCTGCCCCGTCCATGACGACGGGGCAGGATAATATCAATTTGCTGCGCCCCACGCCGGCATATATGGAAGCCGCAAAAGAAGGGATGGTATTATGGCCGCCAAAGTAAAGCAGCAGACGAACAAAAAATTATCCAGGCGCATCTTGGAAAACTGGCAGCTGTATTTGCTGCTCTTTCCGGTCATACTGTATCTGATTATTTTTGCCTATGGCCCCATGGCCGGCATCGTCATTGCCTTTGAAGATTTTAAGCCTTACAAGGGGATTTTTGGCAGCAACTGGGTCGGCATGAAGCACTTTATCCGCTTCTTTGCCATGAATAAATTCAAACTTGCGCTGAAAAACACCGTAACAATCAGCCTTTATTCACTGATTGCGGGTTTTCCGCTGCCCATCATTCTGGCGCTGCTTCTCAACACTTGTCCTTACATGCGCCTCAAAAAGACCGTGCAGACCGTCACCTACGCGCCGCATTTCATCTCCATGGTGGTCATCGTGGGCATGCTTCGCGTGTTCTTTTCTCCCACGACGGGCATTGTCGGCAACCTGCTTCGGTCTCTGGGCCTTTTGAACGGGTCCCTCATGGTGCTGACCTCACCTTCTGCCTTTCCGCATCTGTACGTATGGAGCGGCGTCTGGCAAGGCATGGGCTGGTCGTCTATCATTTATCTGGGCGCACTGACCGGTGTCGATCCGTCTCAACATGAATCCGCCGTCATTGACGGCGCAAACAAGCTCCAGCGCATCATTCACATTGACCTTCCGGCTATCACGCCGACCATTGTCGTGCTGCTGATCATGAACAGCGGCAGCATCATGAACGTCGGCTTTGAAAAGGTGTTTCTGCTCCAGAATTCACTCAATCTCTCCGCGGCTGAGACCATCTCAACCTATGTCTACAAGGTGGGCATTCAGGACAGCCAATACAGTTTCTCCACGGCCATTAACCTGTTCAATTCCATCATCAACTTCGCGCTGCTGGTGATCGTAAACAGCATTTCCCGAGCGCTGGGCGAAACGGCGCTGTGGTAAGGAGGCGGCGGAGCATGAAAAAAACGAAATTTGACCGCAATTTTGATTTGATCGTCAGCGTGCTGCTGGTGGTATTGCTCCTTTCCGTTCTGTATCCGCTGTATTTTGTCGTCATTGCCTCCATCAGCGATCCATCATTGGTATCAACCGGGCGGGTAACGCTCTATCCCATGGGCGTCACGCTGGACGGCTATAAAAAGGTTATAGAATATGAAAAAATATGGACCGGTTATCGCAATACAATTTTTTATGTGATTTTCTATACGCTTCTTTCCGTCTCCATGACCATGGCTGCAGGCTATGCCGTGTCGCGTAAAAACCTGGTGGGCCGCAATGGCATTATGCTGTTTATGACCTTTACCATGTTCTTCAGCGGGGGCATGGTGCCCACCTATCTCCTTGTCAATACCCTGGGGCTGGTGGGCAAGCCCGTCATCATCGTGATTATGGGATCGGTGAGCGTGTATAATATCATCATCGCGCGCACATTTATGACGCAGTCTATTCCCGACGAACTATTCGAGGCCGCCTCGATCGACGGCTGTACGCATCTTCAGTTTTTCTTCCGGATTGTGCTGCGGCTCTCTCCCGCGCTTTTGTCCGTTTTGACCCTGTTCGCGGCGGTCGGCCAGTGGAACTCCTGGTTCAACGCGATGATCTATCTGCGGGATCCCAAGCACATGCCGCTGCAAATCGTGTTGAGAGAAATCATCATCAGCGAATCGAATCTGGCGGCCAATACGGACAGCGGCTCAATGATGGGCGAGGACGCCGCGCGGCAGGCGCTGCTGGTTGAATCCATGAAGTATGCCGTCATCATCATCTCGACGCTGCCCATCATGTGCCTGTATCCATTCATGCAGAAGTATTTTGTGAAGGGTATCATGATCGGCTCCATCAAAGGATGACAAACTGTTTTGATTGTAAGGGGGGAAGTTTGAGATGAAGGGAATCACCGGCTGGGGTTATCGTCCCTATCGCCCGGCTTACAGACAGCAGGAAGCTCTCCTGCCGTTTATCGTGCGTGTGGCGCCCCACGAGAACTGGTTTGAGGCGGAATGGCTGGACAACGAGAAGCCGGATGCGGCTCATTGCGTGCGCTGGCGGCCCATGGGCTCCGAAGCGCCGTTTCATGAAAAACTGCTTTCGGACAACACGTTCCGCGTCGACGGCCTGGAAGAGCTGACAGACTATGAATTCTGTGTTGCCCGGGCTGACGGCACGGGACAAAGCGCCCTGCGCTTTGTGAAGACCGGTCCTGTTCCCGGTTCTAACCATGGCCGCCCTGGGTCAATCGTCAACTACCTCCATCCGGCGGACACGATTTATGCCTTTTCTGGACGTTCTCTCTGCAGTCCCTCTTTTACCCGACTGGACAACGGCGTGCTGCTGGCCTCCATGGACGTATTCGCAGGCGGAGAACCCCAGAACCTGACGCTTGTTTTCAGATCGGACGATGGCGGTGAAACATGGCGCTATGTCACCGATCTCTTCCCCTGCTATTGGGCTACGCTCTTTACCCATAAGGGCCGCCTGTACATGCAGGCCTGCTCCACAGAATATGGTGATATTCTGATTGGCGAATCGGAAGATGAGGGCCTGACATGGTCCAAACCCGTCCGCCTGTTTGTGGGCAGCAGCTCCAACCGTGCCGCTGGCTGGCAGCGCACGCCCATGCCGATCCTGCGGCATGCAGGCCGCCTATGGGTATCCGTCGATTACGGCGCGTGGGCGGAGGGCGGCCATTCCGTCGGCGTGCTCTCCATCGGCGAGGACGAAGACCTGCTGGTCAGTGAAAACTGGCGCTGCACCGAATTGATCGCCTATGATCCAACATGGCCTGGCGCGCCAAAGGGCAAATCTTCCGGCTTGCTGGAGGGCAATATGGTCGTTGACCGGACCGGCCAGTTGCTTAATATTATGCGCATTGGCCTGACGAGTTGTGAGCCGTCTCACGGCGTGGCTGTGGCGTTGAGAGCGGATGCAAGAAATCCGGAAAAGGCGCTGGAATTCCATGCGTTCATCCATATTCCCAGCGGCAGCAACAGCAAAACGCATATGCTGTACGATGAGATATCCGATCATTATTGGGCGATTGGCAATATCTGCGTCGATCCCGAGACGCCGGGACAGAGGAATGTGTTGGCACTGCAGTATTCAAAGGATCTCTATCATTGGGAGATTGCAGATATCCTGCTGGATTATCGTGAGGAAAGCCCCAAGGAAGTCGGCTTCCAATACATCTACTTCATCTTCGACGGCGAGGACATTCTCTACCTTTCGCGTACCTCGCTGAACGGAGCGCGCAATTTCCACGACGCCAATTACTCGGTCATGCATCGCGTGAAGGGTTTCCGGCGTCTGCTGAAAGAGTGAGGCGCGATGAAGCAATATTGCAGTATGGTTCTCGATCCGTGATAGAAAAAGCCACGCAGAGAAAAGCGTCATGGCTGAGCCTGCGCGACGCAGGCGCGATGTTTCTGACAAGCCCCCGCGGAAGGGCTCGTACAGTCAGGAACGTTCGATATTTTCATCAGAACGGCTTTTCCCTGTATAATCCCCTGCTGAGAGCATGCAAACCCGCTCCTGTTAGATGTAGGCCCCCTAAAACGTATAAGAAAAGAGGTCAGCCTTAATGACCGACCTCTATTTCTATTGCAAGCGCGAACATGTTTCTCAAGAAACCGAGTTCAACGCTTCGTATTCTGGTGGAGCGTCCGCAACCAAAGACGAACACGGCGAATGGCCCGATATGGCGTCCTCAAAGTGCTCTTCGATCTCGTCCAGCAGGATGTCATCAATGGTGATCGGCCTGTCCCCGCCGTTCAGAACCAGCGTCATTCTATCGTCGTAAAGATAGATGGCCCGGACAAAGATATTGACCAAGCCCCGGCGGGTAGTCTCGTCATTGATGTTTCCCCGTTTGAGGGAATCCAGAAAGGCTTTAATCTGCGGGGCGGTGAAGGAGATCTCTTTTCCCATTTCCACGGCGAGCTGCGCTTGCAGCTCGTCCTTTTCCTTTTGCCGCTTCTCGATGCGCTCGGTAATCATCTCCGCCGCCTGCCCATGCTCCAGGGCTTTCCAGAGGTTTTCAATGGCGGCATCCGCCTCCTGTATGGCCGTCTTGATGCGCCGGATGGCGGAGCTGTCATAATCCGCTTCGCAGGCGGCGGCAACCGCTGCGGCGATCTTTTCAATGTTGCTGTCGGTCAGCAGCTTCCTGCACTCTGAAACAACCCGATCCTCAATGCTTTGCTTGCCGACCACCTTCTTTTGACACAGCTTCTTTTTGGCGTTCTTGCAGGCGTAGTAGCGGTACGCCGTCCCGGATTTTCCCGTGCCGCCGTAGCCGGTCATCATCTCGCGGCAATAGCCGCAAAAAAGCTTGGTCGTCAGCAGGTATTCTTCCCGCCCGCGGCTGCGGGCCGGGGCCGCCTTGTTCTTGTTCAGGATGCGCTGTACCCGCTCAAATAACTCGTCCTCGATAATGCGGGGCATCCCGCCCGGCGTTTCCGTATCCTTGTAGATGTAATAGCCGATATACCGCTTGTTCCGCAAAAGGCGGTGCAGGCTGTTCTTGTTGAACGCCTTGCCCAGCGAGGTCTTGACCTGCTTGCCGTTGAGATAGGTGATGATCTCGGTGACGGTCTTGCCGCTGGCGTACAGCTCAAAAATCTCCCGCACCGTGGCGGCGCCCTCCGGGTCGATATGAAACCGCCGCTCCTTGTCCACATAGTAGCCGAGGCCGGGATTGCTGCCGTTGGAGAGGCACTTTTCCGCGTTGATGTCCATGCCCCGGCGAATCTTTTGGGACAGCTCCGCCGAATAGTATTCCGCCATGCTCTCCAACACGCCCTCCACCAGAATCCCGCTGGCGTCGTCGCTGATATTCTCCCGCGCGGAGATCACCCGGACGCCGTTCTTTTTCAGCTTGGCCTTATTGATGGCGCTGTCGTAGCGGTTGCGGGCGAAGCGATCCAACTGATAGACAAGGACGGCCTCAAAGGTGTGCCTGTCGCTGTCGGCAATCATACGCTGGAAGTCCGCGCGGCTGTCCGTCGTGCCGCTCTGCGCCCGGTCAATGTATTCGCCGATCACCGTGTGTCCGTTGTTCTTTGCGTAGTCATAGCAGGTTTGAAGCTGTCCCTCGATGGATTGCTCCGTCTGGTTGTGGCTGGAATAGCGGGCATAGATCACGACATTCATTCTTTCACCTCCTACTACTCAGGAATAATTTGTGCTAACTCGTCCTCAACATCAATCCCATACGCTTTAGCAATCTGTCCTATCATCACGCCGAACACGCCTCTCAACTCACCTACAGCGGAGATGAAAATCCAGTTTTCAACGGAACCATTTCTGCACATGGCGCACCGCTGATATTTCTCCTTTGGGAAGCGGCTAAGAAACTTATTTGTCGCAGTCCTCATTGCTCGGACATACGAGTTTAATTCGGAATCCTCATCAATGTTAGGAAGTTCATCCGTAAGGAACTTTTTGATTTCTATAACAGAATCAATGCAATGACAGACTGCCTCGTTGCCAAATTCAGCATATAAAACCCGTCGTGCTTCAAGATAGATAATAATACGTCTGGCAATAGAGCGTTGTGTTTCCGCAGGATTCCAAGACACGCCAAAAATCGGGCAGCTAATACCCGTTAACCGATTAAGAATTTCTGAAAACCTCACTTTGCTTCGTCCTCCATCATTCTCAACAGCGTTTCTTTCAACTTTCCGTTCATGGGAGATTGAGGATCAAAGCACATCTCAATGGAACGGCGCATTTCCTCTTTCTCCGGCGTGTACTTGGGCTTGAACTCGTAGGTCGTCCCCTGCGGTTGATCCGTCCGGCCAAAGATGTAATCCAGCGACACGTCAAAGTAGTCCGCATAGCGGCGGAGCAGCGGGATCGGCACGCCGGATTGTCCATTCTCATAGCGGTTGATGCTGGACTGCGTGGAGCCGATGGCCTCGGCCAGTTTCGCCTGGGACAGGCCGATGCTCTCCCGAAGCGTCTTCAATCGTTTACCCACTTCTTTCATCGTATCGACCTCCAATTTGGGTTGCCTTCATTATAACTCAAATTTCGAGATAAGGCAACCCGGAAAACAAAAACAGTCGAAAGTATTTTTGCTTGGAATTGACGCGGAACGGCGGCAATTCCCTCCGGCTGCGAGGGGCAGACGGGGGACAAAAGAAAGCGGCGCGGCTGTCGTGTGTTGACAGCGCACGCCGTTTTTGTTTTGCGGATTTGGAGGAAATGTGGCCACACGGAATGCCGGCGTGGGTACCCCTTTCCGACAAAGCCGGCAGGGTTTCCAAAGGGGGAGGCAGCCCCCTTTGGCACACAACCTTTGGAACAAAGGTGTAGTGTGTTATACCTGACGGCGCGGCTGGCGGGGAAAATGAGGGTGTCGCCTTACCGAACACACTCATTTTGAGCGACAGGAAAGCGGACAGGTTTTTGTGAGCAGGAGAGGCGAACAAAAACCCTGTTCGATTTCAAAAGCGGCGGCAGGGATATATAATGCTTACTGAATAAGCCTGGATATCTCTTGATCAATATGTAATTCGTAAGCATCAAATTCCTGTTTATCGTATGGGACATTGCCATCATAACACTCTATAAGTTTAAAAGGTACGCCATAGTCACTAATTTTTCGTGCAGCAGGAGAGAGTGCATTATATTCAAGTTTTTGAAGGAGAAGCCCTAATCCTACAACATCGTCCATATCAACATTTTCAGATTTTGAAACATAATATCGGAAAAACACATCGAAAAGTCCTAGATATTTTACCAAATGATATTTAAATACATTATAAACGAAATCCGCGACTTGTCGTATTGCCTCGTCTTTTGTTTTTGGATTTTCTGTTCGGTTAACATAATAATTCACCATACCAAGAAAGCCACCTGAAAGATACGAGTTTAACAGGATTGTAATCATTGAATACTGTTTGGGGCCTGCCCGTCTTGAAATAAGTTGTTTGAGTTTCTCTTCTCTCACAATGGGGGCGATAAGGTCAATAATTGCTTGGAAGCCAGGCCAATACAAACGATGAGCATTACTTCTTGCCAATTCTACTGAAACACGCTTAATCTCTTCAATCGTCCACCAAGGGATACTTGAAATATAATTATAGAGAGTCAATTTATCTTTTGGCCCGACAACTCGGAAGCAATTAAAGACATCCGATGGAATTCCCGAAGTACGAACTTGAGAAGTGATGCTGTTTTTATCTTGTCGTTCACTATCCGATAAATACTTATCCTTTGTGATTTGATAATCAACATCGGTTTTTGGTGCTTCAATATCATAGTTCTTATGCTCCAATACCTCTGGTTGCCCGGTGACAATTTCCTCAAAATGATTATTCAAATCAATAACTCTTCCAGAATAGTGCTGGTAGAATCTTCCTGCGCGGCCAGCTATATTCTTGGCATCAAACTGCCGTAATGGTTTGATGCCTTTTTTGTTCGATGTGATAATAATACTTTTGGCCGATGTATTCACGCCTTCGGTAATAGTTGTCGTAGAAAACAAGCATAATAATGAGCCTTCATTAAAAAGATTAATAATCTCTTTTTGGATGTATTTAGGAATAAGGCTATGATGGATACCGATTCGACCCTGCAAAGCCCTTATCACTATCCAATCTTCGCCGAAAGTATTTATAAGGTGATCTAAAAACATCTTATAAACGTCATTTTTAATTTCAGAACATCTATCCTGAAAAGAAGCGATAAGAGCCTTGTTTTGTAGTAAATACTTAGCATTGGACTCTGTATCAGACCGTCTACCGCAATATATGATAGTATTCTCCGTGGGGGTGCTCAACGCGTCAATTATACTAGCGATTTTTTCGTGCTTACTTGTGTTTCCGATCTCTATAGAAATATCATCAATGCGATATTCACGTTTACTTTTCACGGTGGTGAGCTTTTTGGTAACAATCTCAAAATGATTATATCGCAAAAAAGTAAAACCGTTATCTTTTGCGAAATCATTAAAAGACTTCTTTTGTTGAGCATCTGCTTGTGGGAGAGCCATATATGGACCGGCTAATAGCATGTCGCTTGCCAATTTACAAATGTATTCTAACGCCAGCCGATATGCTATATCTCGCTCATTTTCTCCAGATGTTTCTTGGTCAATGATAAAACTATTGTCAATTTTATAGACTTCATCGATAAAAGCAAAATCGAAATGCAACTGATGGTGGAGATCCATAAACGACAAAAAGCGCTCCGGAGTAAAAATAAAAATGTTATTTCGTCCAAGGTCAAATTCTTCCTCACTCAAAGAGTGAATGGAGTAGTCCTTAAACTCATCCGCTTCACATAACCTTGTGTAGTTTTCAGACAATAGGCTAATTGCCGGAAAAATCAATAGGACATTCCGATATCTCATCTTTTGTATTATTTCATATACCAAATAAGTTTTGCCAAAAGAAGTTGGTGCGGTTAAAACATAACGATTCCTTTGCCCATTTTTAAAGCTCCCAATAACAGCCTTCTGGTATCGGTGGAGTTTCCTATTCCCACTAATGAGGGTAGAATCGTGGAATAATGCACTTAGCGTAATCGTTTTAATGTTTTCATCCGAAATTGTACAATCAGTAAACTTCTCCTTGAACAAATCAAAATACTGCGGTATACCGGCTTCATTTGCCAAAAAGAGAAGAAGATTCATGTCAGATTCAGCAATAGGTTCGCCTTTGATAAAGTCGAAGAAACTACAAACTTCTTTTACAAAGGTTGCAGCATCCGAAGTCTCTTTATATGAATAGTACGCCTTTACGATATCAGCGGTTCTTGTGAGTCGATCCATTGTATTACGCTCTCCTTAATTTTTTTAACCTCTGATAGCGGTAAAAAAATGAAAAATAACCGATAATCAAATGAAGCAGGTATTGAGATACTAAGCCGAGTACATTCTAAAGCAATATGTTCAATGCATTTTCTTATACTACAAAGGTACTCATCTGTTCTGTTTTTTTGGAATGCAATGAAAATGGGGTATATGAGCTTCATGCCACGAGCCTGAATTTCTTGAGCTAAATTTATGTTAGGGTTGTTTTGCCAGTCATCTAGCAAGTTTTCAAGATCGGGATTATGAGTTGAAATATGCTCCCTTTCATTTATGATCGCAATTAAATTGCGACTCAAATACTCATCCGATAAGGATGTATGTAATTTTTCCAGTACGGGAGTTATTGCCTCCTTGTATTTTTGATAAAACTTTGCTTCTCCAAACCATAATTCTGCAGTTCCTTCTCTTTCCATAATATGAAATGCGTCAAACCCTTTTGCTTCGCTATTTTCAATAGGAGAATAAAAATAGCCTCGCGCAGCAAGCACGCTTGTTTTTAGGAAAACCCGCAAAATTAAGTCTAAAAGTACCTCTCCATAGAATCCATACTTTAGCTTAGTTGCATCGGACGCTGCTGAATTGTAACGGATTCGGCTGATAATGGCTTTTCTCTGTTCACGTTCCAAAGCTGCATAGTCTATTTCATATTCATTAACAGCAAACTCAACGATGCCATTATATATAACTCTTGCGATTTCTTGAGGCGATGAGTTGCTAAGGCAGATATCATTTTTTGAGGAAAGGCATGATTTATCCAAGCCACTTTCTTGATGTGGCAGCCTACATTCAAATAAAATAGTATTGTTTATTGCACGCTTAAGTGCTTCCCTCATACCATAATCCCTCGTATCCTTTTTTAGTTCCCTGAATTAAATTCCACAAGTTTCTCCCAATCAATGCTGCCGTCCTCAAAGCAAAACTCTTGGGTGAACTCGCGGACGAGCCGGTTTGCTGCCTTCTGATAGGAAGCATCGAATTCCTCCACATACTTCTCTGGCAGGTTGTCCATGAAGCGGATCAGTTTTATGTAGAACTCTTCGTCGCCGGTCAATTCCGTCCAAAAATCCTTTCCAGCTAATTCCAAATAAAACTTGGGAAGCCCCCTATTGGACGCTTTCTTTCTTCCGTAGCCATAACCGACAATCGGGACAAAGCGTTTCTTCGCCTGCTGTGCTAACTTGCTTGCAGCCATAAAATTCTGCTCCTGTTTTTTGCGGCTGTCTGCGTTAAAAACACTTGTGCCAGATTTTACTGCGATTGCATAGATGGTGCTATCCCTTTCCACCATTATGTCCACACCCTCGGCCAGTGCTTTTTGCCCCTGGGCAGCAGCAGTTGCAATCGGTTCAAAGAACACATTTCCGAAGATAGTTTCTTCTGACGAGGATACAAAGGCAGCAAGGATAGCATCAACAATCTGGGCGGCCCCATTCATGGCTTTTGCCCGGAACAGATACGGATTTTTGCGCTTCATTACGGCCTTTACATTAAGGCCATCAACTTTCTTAATCAGGTTGGTGTAAAAATTGTCCAGTGCAGTTGCAATGGCTTCCACGACGGTATCTTCGTTGTAGCTATTATTTATGGGCATAGTAGCTTCCTCCTATTTCAATAGCTTGTTTCAGTTTTTGATGGACATCCGTTCCCCTAAACCTTTTTGTGTGGATTTCGGCGGACTGATCCGCAACGGAAAGCACCGCTTTCCCCAGCGCCAATGCTAATCCTACCGGGACAGCGTTCCCGATCTGGCGGTATTTTGCTGCACTTGTCCCCATAAAAATCCAATCATCGGGGAACTGCTGGATACGGGCATATTCCCGGATGCTGAGGGGGCGGTCTTGGGTCGGATGGCACATCATAGTTGCCTTTTGAACAGGGGATGTAACCAATGTCGGGGAAGGTTGGCTATAAGATAGCCGTCGGTAAAACCCAACCTTTCCACCACCGGAACCATAAGCGCCTCCCATTGCCTCCTTCTGCGTACCTCCTGGAAGGTCACGCCAATTCCCTCCTTCTGGGACAAGACGGAGATATTCAAGGCGTTCTTTGCTGAACGCAGCGCATTCTCCGCAATCATACTCCAGATCCTTAATGGCATTCTGTAAAGTGAGCCACCGATATGCTGGATCCTGGTGCATCTGGAAGTGGGTTGGAAAAGGCATGAAAATATCTTCATTGTCCCGGCTGCCAATCAATACAAACCGTTCCCGAAATTGGGGGACACCATAATTGACAGCATCCAGCAACCCATATACAGTTTTGTATCCCAATTTGTCAAACTCGGAAAGGATTACATCTAAGACAGTCCCTAATTTTTGTTCCGGGTCGTTTTTGTCCCGTTCTGCCAGGGGGATATGCTTTAGGGGCGCGGACATAATCCCCTTTACATTTTCCATAATGAAAAACCGGGGGCGGATATAGTCGATCATGCGAATAAAGTCCATGAACAGGCTTCCCCGGGGGTCATTAATCCCCATCCGCTTCCCGGCGGTAGAAAAAGGTTGACACGGCGGGCCACCACAAATTAGGAATGGCTCACCCTGTGTTAACCCCGTTTGTTCCAGCAAACCCGCTTCGTCGATTTCGCGGATGTCACCACTTATCACCTTGTGCCCGTTTGCACGCATAGTTGCAACACAGGCAGGATCAAAGTCCTGTCCAATTACAATATTCAAGCCTGCTTTTGCAAGACCAATATCCAGCCCCATTGCCCCGGAAAACAGGGAGATTACATCCCTGTTTGATGCGCTGTTTTTAAAACGTAGCAAATCCATATATGGCCTCCCGTCAAATCTTTTCGCCATCTGGAAGGATAAAATGACGCTCAAAAGAACACCCGACCATTTCCGCTAGGTATTCCAAATCGGGGATAGTAAAGCTTTCCCGCTTCATTTTTGAGTTGAAATTCTGCGGTGTAGTCCCCATCCGCCTTGCAAGTTCCGCAACACTGATATTGGAGCGCACGCATAACACTTTAATCTGTTCTGATATAGTCATTAGGGTACCTCTTTTATTTTTCAATCTATAAATTGAAGATATAAAAGAATTATTTTATATCTTCAACACAGTCCCTCACATCATCTATTCTATCATCAAACTGCATCATCTGCAACTCAAAAATCAAATTTTCAATGGCCTCTACACATTCCTCGGTTTGCTTTCGTATTTCCTGCCCCCAAAAGTGTACGGGTACCCAATCCATTGCAATTAGCTTAAAATCATTCTCCCGGTCACGTGCCATATTGCGTTCAATTTTCTTGATCCAATAGTCCCGGTTTTGGCCCAATTTCTGTTTTTTGATTTCCCAATTGTAGCCGTGGAAAAACTCACTATCACAAAAGATAGCGATCTTATACTTGGTTATAGCTATATCCGGGGTGCCCGGCAGCTTTTTATAATTCTTCCGGTATCGAATACCTTTGTGCCAAAGAGCTTTCCGTAGCAAAACCTCTATGCTTGTGTCTTTCCCTTTTATATGGCTCATTGTCCGGCTTCGTTGCTCCGGGGTCATCACATCACTCATAAGCAAGGCCCCCATACCAATTCTCAATGTTGTTTTTATATCGCACCTTGACATCAATCTTGTTATTGCCGACGATTGACATCGGGCCAAGTTGGCCTGATGTTGAGCCTGCCCGACCACCGTCCCTACTTCTTCTTTCTTCCTCTCTGCGGGTTTGGATTTTTCAATAAATCCGACTTCTCTGCAATTCTGGCCAGCCATTTCTTTTCCTCATCAGTCAACTTCGCGTAGTTCAGACGCAGTCTTTTGCAGATGAAAGCCAGCGCCGCTTCACTCGATTCCGGGATTTCGCTTTCTCCCTTGCCCATTATCGCCGCCGCCACCTCCAATGGGTTATCTACCGGAATGCTGAAAAAGTCGTCCTTGTGCGCTTCCCGCAGGGAGCGGGCGATCTCCGCCATATCCCGCCCGATCAGATAGCGGCAAAAGCCGTCCTCATCCAAATGGGCGGCCACAAGCTGCCGCAGATATGGATCGCTTGCGCCAGGATCATGTTGCTTGACGATGTTTGCGCTCGCGGCATCCACAAAAGCGTTTGCCGTCTGCACCAGCTTGACCGCCATGCCGTTCACATAGACCTCCAGCTCCGCCATGAGCCGGGGAAAGTCCGGGTGCGTTGCCAGCTCACAAAGCAAGGCGTTATTCACTCGGCCGGAGCGTAATAGTTCGATCATATCATCACTCAAATGCAGTTCGCTAAGCTCTGCGTTTGGGTGATTTCTTGTTTCTGTCAGCCCCAGCAGATAATCGGCGCTCACGCCGTAAATCTTCACCAGCTTGATAAGGGCATAATGGCTGATGTCTTTGAACTCGTCTGATTCATAGCTGCCCAGGGCGGACCGGGACAGCCCGGTCTGCTCCGCAAGCTGTTCCAGCGTCAAGCCGCGCTCCACCCGCAGATCCTTTAGTCGTTCCTGTATCGTCAGCATCATGGGATCACCGCCTTTCTGCGTCCGTAAAACCCTCCTATCTGTGCCTATTATACCATACTTCCGAGAGCGGGGAAATACCGTGGCTTTCAGCCCCTTTTCCCACCTTTCGGATATACGGCACAGACAACTTTTCTGGTGTACACTTGCCTCACAACCGGTTGAAAACACAAGGGAAGGAGGATAAGTCATCAAGTACGATCTGCTACCCATTGAACGAAATGCTGACGGCTCCCTGCCTCGCATGACGCCCGCACAGCGCAAGAGGGCCAATGCCCTGATTCGGAAATCCTGCTGCAATTACGACAATGGCAACTGCCTGTTATTGGACGACGGCGAACCCTGCGTCTGCCCGCAAAGCATCTCCTATTCGGTCTGCTGTAAGTGGTTCCGCTGGGCGGTGCTCCCGGGCGATCCGGCGCTGGAAGCGGAGATTTTTCAAAGCGATGCCGTGAAGCATTGCGCCGAGTGCGGACAAGCCTTTGTCTCCAAGTCCAAGCGGGCCAAGTATTGCCCGGATTGCGCCGAGACGGTACACAGGCGGCAAAAGACCGAGAGCGAGCGGAAACGGAGGTCGGACGTGGACAAATAAGGTCTGAAAAAGCCAGTGTTTACAAGGTTTTTTATACGCCCTTCCGGGGTGGGCGGTATCTTGTATCGTCCACCCCGGAAAATGGGCTTTTAACTGTCCACAGGAAAGGAGGAGAATGGCACAGCACGCGATTTTACGGTTTACCAAGCACAAGGCCGGATCTGCGGGCGCGCTGGAGGCGCACCACGAGCGCACGAAGGATAAATACGCCAGCAATCCCGACATCGACGTGACGAGAAGCAAAGACAATTTCCATATCATCCAGCCCAGGCAGAGATACCGGCAGGAGATCAACAGCCGGATCAGGGCGGCGGGGTGCAAGACAAGGAAAGACAGCACGATGTTTGTGGATACCCTCGTCACCGCCAGCCCGGAGTTCTTTGAGGGCAAGAGCAGAAGGGACATCCAAGCCTACTTCACCGAGGCTGTGGCCTTTATGGAGCAGAAGATCGGGCGGGGCAATATCTTCTCTGCCGTAGTACACATGGACGAGAAGACGCCCCATCTTCATTTGTGCTTTACGCCTATCACGGAGGACGGGCGGCTGTCGGCCAAGGAGATATTGGGCAACCGGGCGCAGCTCTCCAATTGGCAGGACGAGTTTCACGCCCACATGAAAAAGACGTTTCCAGTTCTCAAACGGGGCGAAAGCGCCCTTGTCACCAAGCGAAAGCACATCCCCACATGGCTGTTCAAGCAATCAGTCAGCCTCATCAAACAGCAGAAAGCCATCGAGCAGGCCATTTCCGAGATCACTATGATGAACGCCGGGAAGAAGAAAGAGGAAGCCCTCGCCCTGCTGGACAAGTTCTTTCCCCGGTTGGAGACCCATTTGGGACAGGTGAAGAAGTACCAGGCCACGATTGACTATCTGACGCAGGAGAACACGGGGCTAAAGGAAAAGGTCGCCGACCAAGACAGCGTCCGAAAGAAGCTGGAGGCAGCGCGGCTCAAACAGGAGAACGGACAACTCCGGGCGCTTGTAGCAAAAATCCCGCCGGAGGTCCGACGGGAAATCCAACAGCGGCATACGCCGCGGAAAGGAAGGGAAGAACGCGATTGATCTGCACCTTGAAAACTGAATATTCTGGAGATACCCATCATGTCCGATAAGGAAGTCAGGAAGGAGCCTCACGACATTGAGCTTCCGCAGGCGATCATAGATTCCTTTGCACGGTTCCTCGTTCCAGAGATACGGAAGTACTATGAAAGCGAACAGGGACAGGAGGAGTTTGAGAAGTGGTTGGAGGAACAAAAGCGGAAAGAAAATAACAAATAAAACAGAGGGTCAAGGCGCAAAACCTTGACCCTCTGTTTCTGTGTTGACATTACAGCCACACCAGCACGGCGAAGCCGCCGCGGAAATAATAAGTGTTCGTGCAATGTCCATTTGGTGGAGGCGAGGGGGGTCGAACCCCTGTCCGAAAACCCGAGAACCCAAGCATCTCCGAGCGCAGTCTGTGTTTTGACATTCCCTCCGGCGAGCCCCCGCAGACAGGGTCACGCTTTCAGTAGCTTCATAAAATCCCGCCGCTCGCAAAGCTTAGAGCGGTTGGTTCCCTGCCTTAATGACGCCGGTGACCCACGCCGCAGGAAGCCCGGGGCCGACGTTCGCGGACTTAAGCCGCGAAAGCTACGTTATCGTAGTTGTCAGTTCATTTAATTTCCCGTTGTTGAGGCGGTCCAGGGCCGCCGCTCGCTTCTCAAACCCTCCAGATCCCCGTCGAAACCAAATACGCCCCCTTGTTTTGAACCCGCATGGGTCAGTTGTAATCCCGCTGACGCCCCGCATGCTCCTTCATGGAGCGATCGATGTCGCGTTCGGCGTCGCGCCGGGCCATGTCGTCGCGCTTGTCATAGGTCTTCTTGCCGCGGCACAGGCCCAGCTCGATCTTCATGAGCCCGTTCCTGAGGTAGACAGACAGCGGAATCAGCGCCAGCCCCTTCTGCGCGACCTGCTGGTTCAGCTTGCGGATTTCCGCCTTGTGCATCAGCAGCTTTTTCGGCCTCAGCGGATCGGCGTTGAACACGCTGCCCTTTTCGTAAGGGCTGATGTGCATGCCGTGCACGGCGATCTCGCCGTTCCGGATCTGCGCGAAGCAGTCCTTCAGGTTGCACTGGCCCAGGCGGATGGATTTGACCTCCGTGCCGCGCAGCTCGATGCCGGTCTCGTAGGTCTCCTCGATGAAATAGTCATGCCGCGCCTTGCGGTTCTGGGCAATGACCTTGACGCCCTTCTGCGGCATACCATTTCTCCTCTCTCCGATGTCGGCAAGGGGCATTATACCACATTTGCCGCTGTCTGTCCATCCCCAAAAAATTCACGGCGTTTTCAGGCTGGCTGTCACAGCTGCCACTTTGCCAGCCAGTTCGAGAAGCGGGAGTACACGCCGAGCCATCTGTTATAGAGCTCGTCTGAATTGTTCAGGGTATACCGATCCTCTTCGCTGTTGTAGACGTAATTCCCTCCTGAAAGTTCCGCCAGCGCGTAGTCGGCCACGGCCTTTGAATCCTCCACAATGGCGACCAGGTCGTCGAGCTCCGTGCTGCTGATTCCCTTCAGCCGCGCGACGAGCCCCGGGAAGTATTCCTCGGCGCGCTTGTCCGCGTAGCCGTAGGGGCCGTCGTCCGCCAGGTATCGCTCCACGTCGCCGGGATACATGTGGACCTGTTCCTCGCTGCCGTCCTCGTTTGTCATCGTGAACACGTAGTCCGTCCACTGGCAGATGAAGTACAGGTAGTCGAACATCGCGTTGATCTCGGCGACAACGCCGTCCGCGGCGATGGTCTGCCACAGCGCGTAGTTGTCCGAGACCGTCGCCAGGTCGACCTCCTCGCAGGATGCGTCCACAATGCGGTAGTTGTAGAGATAGCCGAACTCGTCGGTGAAATCGCCCATCTGGATCCGGCCGGTGACGCGCACCGCCTGGTCGGTGAATGAAAACGTCTTGCCGTCCGGCGCGTAGACGGCCATGGTGTTGGCCAGCTGCGTCGTGTTGGGCACGCAGAACGGACAGCTCTGGTAGGGCATGTTCATCAGGTACATGTACCTGCCGCTGATGGGCGAGAGCGTGGCCATGTAGCCAACGATGGACACCGCCTTGCCGTCGAGCGCGCGGATGGCGTCGATGCCGGTCGCGTCGGCAAAGCTCAGGCGGACCGCCTCGGCCGGCGTCGATGCGCCGCCGCAGCCGGCCAGGCTCAGGACACACAGCAAAAGCGCCAGCAGCAGCGCGACAAATTTCTTCATAGCGAACACCTCTTGGTTACAGGCCTTCCTTTGTGGACATGTGCAGAATAGAAATCATCGTCGGCAGCACGCTGATGACGAACACCAGCGCGGCGATGGTCCACTCGAGCGGATAGATCGCCCAGGCGCTGAGCACAATGCCCATGGAGGCCACGAACCGGCTCATGAAGCCCAGACAGCCGTGCGACAGCAGCATGGCCAGGACCACGGCCATGAGGCCGGTGATGCCGTTCTGGATGAGGTACAGCTGGGCGATGCGCTTCATGCTGATGCCGATGAGGCGCATGAGCGCAATCTCCTTCCGGGCGTCGAACAGGTTCAGCAGCGTGACGACCGAAATCACCAGGATGTTCATCACCAGGATGATGCCGCACAAAAGGTACACGATGCGCGCGCTGAGATCGACCTGATCGAGCACCTCGCGCAGCACGGTGGAGGGATTGATGCACAGCAGCTGCGCGTTCCCGCCGTAGTAGGCGCTCAGGCGATAGTATTCGTTGAAGCCCTTGCTCCTGACCAGGATCGCGCAGACCTCGCCCTCGTGGGCTTCGTCGCCGTCGTCGTCATCGTCGTCATGCCCGTGCTCCTCCGAGCCGTGGACGGCCCACACCGTCCGGTATGAGGTGAACACGGCGTTGTCATAGGCCGTACCGGTGGTCTTGAGGATGCCGACCACGGTCAGAGGCGACGCGTCGTGCTGCGTGCCGGCGGTGTTCAGCCCATGCGAGGTGATGATGCTGTCGCCCACGCCGAGCCCGTAGGTCTTCGCGACCTGCGCGCCGACGACGGCCTCGAAGACCTCCGCGAACATCCCGCCCGCGGCCAGCGATTTGCCCTCCAGAAATTCAGGCGTCGTGCCCACGATGCGGGCGCTGTTGAAGCTGTCGCCCATGGTGAACGGCACGACGGCGTTGGTCAGTCCGCTCGCGCGCAGCTCCTCGACATAGCTGTAGGGGATGGTGCCCAGCGGCTCGTCCGTAAAGAACATGGTGTTCATGGCCAGCTGCGTTGCGCTGCCGGAGGGTCCGATGATCATGTCGTAATAGGCCGCGGTGCTCACGATGCCCTCGCTCACCTGCTGGGCGACATTGTAGCTCAGCAGCGCCACGCCTGCGGAAATCACGATGGACAGCACCACGAGCAGCAGCCGCGATTTGCGCACGGCCATGTTTTTCAGGGCGAATTTAAACATGCATATCGCCTCCTTCCTCGATGGACGAGGCGATGTCGTTCATGTCCAGTCTCTCGTCGAACAGCCCGGCCAGCCTGTCGTCGTGCGTCACGCAGATCAGCGTCCGGCCCTTTGCCGCGGCGATCAGCTCCTCCATGATCGTCCGCCCGATGGCGTAGTTCAGGTTGCCGGTCGGTTCGTCGGCGAGGATGATGTCTGGGCGCTTGACGAGCGCGCGCGCAATGGCGACGCGCTGCTTCTCGCCGCCGGACAGCCGGGCCACCCTGCGCTTTTTCAGCTTCAGAATGCCCAGCGCATTCAGAACGTCGTCAATATGGGATGTGTCCACGCGCTCGAGCGCGAGGATGCCGATGTTATCCTCCACGCTCATCTCCTCGATGAGCTTGAAGTCCTGAAAGACGTAGCCGATGTGCGCCACGCGGAAGGCGTCCTTCCTGCGCTGCGTCTCGCCGCTCAGGTTCACGCCGTCCACGACCACGCTGCCTTCGCTCGGCGTGAGAACGCCCGCGATCAGGTTCAGCAGCGTGGACTTGCCGCAGCCGGACGCCCCGAGCAGCACGTAGCTTTTGCCTGTTTCAAAACGCAAATCACTATAACAGATCACGGAACCGCCGTCAAAGCGTTTCCGCAGCGCCGTAACCTCAATCATGACGATATGTCCTTTCTCTGCCGGTTCGTATGGGAATCACCTGTCAGAGAGAGACAATCATCTCAGCAATTCGGTTTTCCGGTCGATCAGGGAAAGGAAATAGGGGAATGCGGCGCGCGGGCCGTTCTCCCGGCGCGCGCGCGCTGAGCGCGCGGACAGCGCGCAGGCGGCGGTCAGGACCAGCGCCGTGCGCGCCAGGCGCAGCGCCTCGCCGACGGCCAGGCAGACAGCGCAGCCCTCGCCGCTGCAATGATGGCATGAAAGGAGGATGCCGCCCAGGCTCAGCGCCAGCAGCGCCGCGCAGAGCAGCGCGACGAGACCGATCCGACGCACGCGCTTCACGGTCATCCCTCCCTTCGCCATTTTTCGACCACCTATCATTATATCCGGGAATATGTCCCGGATATGAACAAATCATGAATTTATGCCTTCCGGCGGCGCGGCCGTCAGGCCTTTCTGGCCCGCTCCGCCCGCTTCATCACGTTCCACAGATTCTTCCCGGCGATTTTCGCGATGTCCTCCTGCGAATAGCCGTGCTTTTCCAGCAGGTCGATGAGCCCCGCAAAGCCGGTCGGATCGCCCAGCCCCTCGGGCCACGCCTCGATGCCGTCAAAGTCCGAGCCGAAGCCCAGCACGTCGATGCCGCCCAGCTGCGCGATGCCGTCGATGTGCCGCAGCACGTCCTCCAGCGTGGCGTTTTCTCCGTCGCTCAGGAAGGGGGCGTAGAAGTTGATGCCGATGAAGCCGCCCCTTTCAACGATGGCCTTCACCTGTTCGTCGGTGAGGTTGCGCCGGTGGCCGCACAGTCTTTTCAGATTGGAATGGCTGGCGATGGGCGGCAGCGCGGCATGCTCCGCGACGTCCCAGAAGCCCGCCTCGTTCAGGTGGGAACAGTCGGGCAGGATGCCCAGGCGGTCCATTTCGCCCAGCAGCCGCAGGCCGAAGGGCTTGAGTCCCTCGGCGGAGTCCTCCTTGGAGGAGTGGCCGATCTGGTTTTCGTTGTTCCAGGTCAGCGCGATCATGCGCAGCCGCCCCGCCTCGTCGAACTCATGCAGCCGCTCGAGGCTTCCCTCGAGCATCTCGCCGCCCTCGATGGACAGCACGCCGTGCGGCGTCCCGGGCGGATCGTCGGGCAACGCCCGCAGATACAGCGGCACGCCCGGCTTATCCCTGGCCGCCAGCATGGCCTGTCCGTTCTCGTAGGGATGTCCCTTCACGCCCTGTCCGCCCGCGAACATCGCAAAGGTCTGGAGCCCCACCTGTCCCTGTGCCAGCCGCTGCGCCGTGATCATGCACCGCTCCGGCGCGTCGTGCTGAATGGCAATCCTGTAGAGCGTATCGCAGTGTGCATCCGCAATAAACATGTTCTGTCCTCCCGCCTGTCGTTTTTGCCCCTGATCTATTCAAACCACGTGATCCTCTGATTCACGTAATCTGAAATCGTCTTCATCTGCCCTGTGATGTATTCATCCCAGCGCCTTCCCGTGACCGCGTTGGCGGCGGCCGCGAAGTCGCCGACTGAGGCGATGCCGCCGCGGTTGTCCGCCACGAACCTCGCCAGACACGCGATGAACGTCTCCCGGCCCATCAGGTCGCGCATTTCATGCATCACCGCCGTGCCCCGGTCGACCACCACCAGCTCGTATTCCTCCAGGGAGGCGAACCGGCTGGCGGCGCTGTCCACGGTCAGCCCGCCGGGGATCGTCACCTGCAGCGCGGAGAGCACCTGAGCGTTCAGCCGCTTCAGGTAGCCGGCATAGCCCTCCTTCTCCTCGAAGTACATCAGCGCCGCGCAGCTGGACAGCGTGTCCGTCAGCCACGGCTCGTTTCCCGGGTCGCATCCCACCTCGCCGCCAAACCACTGCTTCGCGCAGAGCCGCGCCACGGTCGCCTCCAGCGCATCGCGCCCCGTCAGGCCGCACAGCGCTCTGGAGACCAGGATGAGCCCGGGCTTGGCCAGTCCGCCGCGCAGATAATCGCTCTCCATCAGCTCCAGCTCGTCCATCGAGCACGGCCCCAGCCAGCCCTCGTAGGTCTCCATGACCGGCACGGCCGCGTCCAGCAGCGCCTGCGCCGCCCATCCCGTGCTCGCGTACGCCCGCACGACGAGCCCCGAGGCCGTCGCGCCGCGCCGTTCGTTCATCTTCCGGCTGAACGCCAGGCCGAAATCGCGCGCGCCGTCCGCGCGGATGGTCCAGGCCACAAGCCCGTTTGCGTCGGGCGGGGAGACCGCCGCCTCGCCCGTCGAGGCGACGAGCCAGCTTTCCGGCAGCGTGATGGCCGCCGTGTAGTCGGCCGTTTCGCTCATCAGCGGATCGACCGCCACCGTCCAGCTGTTCATCGCGAACGTCTCTGCCTGCGCGTCGTACACCGCGGCGACCGGATAGAAATTGACCAGCCGCCAGCCCAGATCGCCCAGCCCCAGCGCCCAGTCGTTGACCGGCAGCAGCAGCCTGAAGCGCAGCGCGATGCGCGCCGTTTCGCCGGGCTGCAGCGCGCACGCCACGCGCATAAACGTCTCTCCCGCGCCGCTCATCGCCCAGTCCGCCGCCGCGCCGTTCACCGTCACGCTGATAAAATCGACGCCTCCCGGAGCGTATCCCTCCGGAAAGGCGTCGTTCCACTCGTTCTCTTCAACCGGCACCGTTGCGGCCCGGCGCAGCGCGTTGCCATAGACATTCAGCCAAACGCTGTCCAGCGGCCGCCCGGCGGTGTTCACGTAGTCCAGCGTCTCGCTGACCGTAACCGCCTGCGCCTGCAGGTCGACCGCCAGGTCCAGCGCGTAGCGGTTGCGCGGCGTTTCCGCCTCCGCCAGCCCGAAAACGGGCAGCACGGAGAAGACAATGGTTGCCACCAGCAGCGCCGCCAGCGCGATGGCCAGAACCCGCACCAGCGTCTCTTTCCTCAGTCGTTTATGCTTCGCCATTCGTCCGATCCATCCCTTCCGCGTAGGCGCGCAGCAGCGCCTCCATCTCGCCGAGCGACTGCGCGCGGTTGATCTGTTCCCTCAGCCGCGCGCAGCCCGGCAGTCCCTGCATATACCACGCCACATGCTTGCGCATTTCGCGCACGCCCACGCGCTCTCCGATATACGACGCCTGCATGCGCGCGTGCCTCAGCGCCAGCCCGATGCGCTCCTCCAGCGAGGGCGGCGGGCAGGTCCCGCCCCGCAGCGCCGCGAGAATCTCCCGGAAGATCCAGGGGTTGCCCTGCGCGCCCCGGCCGACCGCCACGCCGTCGCAGCCTGTTTCCCGCCGCATGGCCAGAAAGTCGGCCGCGCTGCGCACGTCTCCGTTGCCGATCACCGGGATAGACACGGCGGCCTTCACCCGCGCGATCACATCCCAGTCCGCGCGGCCCATGTACATCTGCGCGCGCGTTCGGGCGTGCACGGTGACGGCGCTGGCGCCGGCCTGCTCCGCGCGTCTGGCGATGTCCACCGCGTTAACCGAATCGGCATCCCAGCCCGCCCGGCACTTCACCGTCACGGGCAGCTTCGAGCCCTTTACCGTCGCCGCGATGATTTTCTCGGCCTTTTCGGGCGTCCTCATCAGCGCCGAGCCCTCGCCGTTGGATACGATTTTGTGCGCCGGGCACCCCATGTTGATGTCAATGAACCGGAAGCCGGCGTCCGAAAGCTGATTGGCGGCCTCGCGCATCTCGTCCGGCTCCCGGCCGAACAGCTGCAGCCCCAGCACGCCCTCGTCTTCCGATTTGCGCAGCAGCTCGCGCATGGCCCGCGTGCCCTTGGGCGCGCACAGGAAGCCCTTCGCGCTCAGCATTTCGCTCACCGCCCAGGCCGCGCCCTGCTCGAAGCAGAGCAGGCGCATGGGCATATCCGTGATGCCGGCCATGGGCGCCAGCGCCGCGCCTTCCTTCATCTCGATGTCGCCGATCCTCATGGCTGCGCCGGCGCCGTCGACGGGGCGGCCGTTGCCTCCTCGATGATGAGCTGTGTCTGCGTGAGCTGATCGATTTTCCAGCGGCCGTCCTGGCGCACCAGCTTGACGGTGTAGCGCCCGCCGTACCAGCTGGGCGGCGTCGCGGACAGCGTGCCGTTCTTCACCAGGCTCTTCTTGCTGTCGAGCACCTTGCCCGTAATCCGGGGCACGCGTTCCACGATGGTGGCCGTCGCGCTGTTCTCCCACGGCCAGGCCCACACCCATTCCAGCGACAGGCTGTATTTGAAATCGGTGACGCTGTAGTCGATATACGGCGAAGCGCTGCTCAGACCGATGTTGAGCGTCTCGTCGCCCAGCAGGAATTCATTCGTAAAGTAATTGACCAGCTCGTCCGCGTTCTCCCGCGTGAGGATGACCGACGCGCGCGCCGTCATGCCGTCGTTCAGCAGCAGGTAGATGTTCGAGGTGTTCATCGCCAGATAGAACGCCAGGATGAGCAGCGCCGCGACGATTGTGAAAATGACCATCCGGCTGGCCACAAATGAGAGAAATCGACGAATGTGCTTCACTTCGCTTCCAGTTCCTTTCTGCCCCGCCGGGCCGCGGCCGGGGCAAAATCATCTTGCGGAATCACTCGTCCGCCTGGTCCCGCCATTTGAACGAATACCGGCCCGACTCCAGCTCCATCATCGTGTCGCCCTCCGACTGCCAGGCGCGCGCGATGCCGGGAATATCGCTCGAGAGCAGCCGTTCGCTCTCCGTGACCTGGCGCAGTTCCGCGTTTTCCAGCACCAGCACGGCGGTCGTCCCGCCGGGCACCGTGCAGTTCACCGTCTTTTCGCCGTCCTCGTCGACGCGCCACTCGCAGCGCACGCGGCCGTAGGGCGTCTTCTGCCAGGCGGAGACAAACGACAGCCCTTCTATGGGCCGCGGATGCAGCACCAGTTCCTGATAGCCGGGCTTTGCCATGTCGATGCCCGCCAGCGCGCGCATCATCCATTCGCCGATCGCGCCGTAGGCGTAGTGATTGTAGGAGTTCATGTCGCTCGACCAGAAGCTGCCGTCCGGCTTGATCCCGTCCCAGTGCTCCCACATGGTGGTCGCGCCGCGCGTCACGGGATACAGCCAGGAGGGATAATCCGTTCTGAGGAACAACCGGCCCGCGGCGTCGTGCGCGCCGCACTCGGTCAGCGCCAGGCACAGATAAGGCGTGCCCACGAACCCGGTGGTCAGATGGCCGCCGTTCTTCTCAATCAGGTTCACCAGATCGCGCACCATGCGCGGCCTGTCCTTTTCCTCGGCCAGATCGAAGTGGAGCGTGAGCGCGTAGGCGGTCTGCGTCTCCACGGCCAGCCGCCCCGTCGGGGTGATGAATTCCTGCCGATACGCCTTCACGATTTTCCGATACAGGCTGCGCAGCTCCGCCGCGTCCTTTTCATAGCCCAGCGCCTCCGCCGCGCGCCGCGTCAGGCGGGTGCTGTAGGCGTAGAAGGCGGTGGCAATGAGCGTCCTGTCCGTCGCGCCGACATAGCTGCCCTCGCAGGCGTCCAGGCCCAGCCAGTCGCCGAAATGGAAGCCCTGGTTCCACAGATAGCCCTCCGACTGGCTGGCGATGAAATCAAGCCAGCGGCGCATGGAGGGATACTGGGCCTCCAGCACGCGCCTGTCGCCGTAGCAGTAGTACACCGTCCACGGCACCACGGTGGCCGCGTCGCCCCAGGCCGCCGAGCCGTAGGCGTCCTTCCCCAGCACCTGCGGCACCACGAATGGCACCGCGCCGTCCTCGCGCTGATCCAGCGCCAGGTCCTTCAGCCATTCGGACAGCATCAGCGCGCTGTCCATGTTGATGCAGGCGGTGCGGGCAAAGGCCTGGCAGTCGCCCGTCCAGCCCAGGCGCTCGTCGCGCTGCGGGCAGTCGGTGGGAACGTCCACGAAATTGCCCCGCTGTCCCCATTGGATGTTGTGGAACAGCTGGTTGACGCGCTCATCGGAGCACTCAAAGCCGGAGGTGGTTTCGATGTCGGAATGAATGACCACGCCCGCGAAGTCCTTCAGATTCACCGCGCAGGGCCAGTTTTCCAGCCGCACGTAGCGGAAGCCGTAGAAGGTCAGCTCGGGCTCGTAGGTCTCTTCGCCGTCGCCCTTCAGCGTGTAGATCAGCTGGGATTTGGCCAGCCGGTAGTTCTCGGTGTAAAAATTGCCATCCCTGTCCAGCACCTCGGCGTGGCTCACGGTCACGGTCGCGCCGGCCGGCCCGCGCACGGTAAAGCGCAGCCATCCCACCATGTTCTGGCCCATGTCCAGCACGGTTTCCCCCCTGGGCGTGGTTATGACGGCGATGGGTGTGAGCGAATACTGGCGCCTGACCGGCTGGTCGAGCTGCGACACCAAGGGCGCCTTCACGTTGCGCACGGCCTGGGCGTTCTCCCAGGCTGAATCGTCGAAGCCGGGGGCGTCCCAGCCGGGGGTTTCCATGCGGGCGTCGTAGTGCGTGCCCATGTAGAAATCGGCAAAGCGCACCGGCGTTTCCGTCAGCGCCCGCCACGATTCATCCGTCACGACGAGCTGCTCGGTGCCGTCCTCATAGGTGATCGCCATGCGGGCGATCAGCGCCAGCCGCTCCCCGAACACATTGCGCTGGTCCTTCAGCGCCAGATAGCCGCGATACCATCCGTCGGCCAGCGTGGCGGCCAGCACGTTTTCGCCCGGCTTCAGCAGCGCGCCGACGTCCCACGTCTGATATTGCAGGCGCTTTTTATACGTGGTCCAGCCTGGACAGAGCACGTCCGGGCTCACCGGGCGGCCGTTCAGGCGCATGGCGTAGATGCCCAGCGCCGAGGCGTAGAGGCGCGCTCGGCGGACGGGCTTGTCCTCCAGCGCGAACGCCTTCCTCAGCCGCGGCGCGCTCTGCATCTTTGAAATGTCGCCTTTGTGCGGCGTGCTGATCCAGCGGGCCCGATAGGGCTGATCCATCACGCCGGTCTCGAAATACGCCTCTTCGCTGAACTCGGAATCGCGGCCCTTTTTATCCCATACGCGCACGCGCCAGCGGTAGCGCGTCGTTGGCCGGAGGGCCGGCCCCTCATAGGGAACGAGCACGGAATCGCGCCGATTGACCCGTCCGCTGTCCCACAGCGGATCCTCGTCGTCCTCGCGGAACACCTGCAGCCGGTAAGCGCTCTGCAGCACGCTCTCGCTGGATTTGAGCTGCCAGCTGAACCGCGGAGCCGCGATGTCCAGCCCGATGGGGTTGGTCTTGTGTTCGCAGGTCAGGTTTGTCACGCTGGGCATTGACGCCACCTCCGTTGTTATCCGTTCATGTTCTCCAGAATGCTGAGCATCTCGTTGACCATTTCCTCGTCGTTCAGACGGAACTTGATAACCACGCGGCGCGAGGCAGCCATGTCGACAGTCCCGTCGTCGTTGTAGATCGGATCGCTGTAGGATCGGCCGTTGACCGTCACGATTTCCTGCAGCCTGAGCTTGGCGTCGTCCGATATGCCGGTGAACTCCCTGCTCAGGATATAGCGCAGCACCGCGTAGGCGCGCTCCTGCGACAGCTGCATGTTCTTGAGGAACGTGCCGTCCGTGTCGGTGTGGCCCTCGACGATAATCTGACTGACGTACTGCTTGTATTCGTCGCTCATCAGCACCTTGAGATAACCCGGAATGAAGCTGTTCAGGAAGGCCTTGCCCACGTCCTTGAGCGTGGAGCGGTTGACGTCGAACATCATCTCGCTGCTGAACACGATGGCGCCCGACTCGTCCACGCTGGCGCCGCTGATGTTGGAATCGGCCAGCGCGCGCACCAGCTCCTCGATGATGGCGCTCTTCACGCCGACCAGCTTGTCCAGCTGGGCCTGCTGCGCGTCCATCTGCGTCTGCTGTTCGGTCAGCAGCGCCTGCTGGGCCTGCTGCGCGGCCAGCGCCTCGTCCAGGCTGACCTGCGCCGCCGCCAGCTCCGCCTCCTGCTCGGCCAGCCGGCTCTGCAGCGAGTTGAGCGTGTCCTCCTGGAGCACCAGCTTGGCCTGCAGCAGAAGCTGCGCCTGCTCGGTCTCCGTGAGCTTCAGCGACTGCGCGTTCAGCTCCTCCTCCTTGTGCTCCAGCTCCCGCTGAGCCACGCTCAGCGCGCTCTCCTTCTCCTCCAGCTCCCTCTGGGAGAGCGTCAGCTCTTCGGCCTGCCGGTCGAGTATGCCGCTCTGCCGCAGCAGCTCGGCCGTCTTGATTTCCAGCATGTCATAGTATTGATACACGGCGTAGAACAGGATCAGCACGAAGATGAGCATCAGCGCGCTCATCAGATCAGAGAAGCTGATCCACAGCGTGCCGCTGTCGTGTCCGCCGCGGTTCCTGCCGTATCCGCGCATCACTGACCACCTCCGCGGCCCATGCGATGAACGGCGTCTTCAAGAATGCGCGTCGTATGCTCCATGTAGCGCGTGAGCTGCTGCATCTGCTCGGCATACTGCTGCGCCGCGTCGTTCATGATGGCGGGCATGTCCTGCACGGAATCGTGGACGCCGTTGATGACCTCCGTCAGGTGGTCGATGATGTCCTGCATGTTCTGATCGAACATGCCGAAGGCGTGCTGAAGCTCGCTGTTGATGCCCTTTGAGAAGGACTTGTGCGCGTTGAGGAGCGTCTCGCCGTTGGCCTTCATCTCCTCGGCCACCTTGTGCAGCGCCGCGGTGGAGATGTTGCTGTTCTCCACGTAGGCCTTGGTGAAGGAATCCATGCGCGTCTGGAAGGAATTGACCTCCCGCATGAAGTCGGACTGCATCTGGCCGATCTGCGCGATGTAGTTGGCCTGCTGGCGCGCCACCATTTCCATGTCCTTCACGTTGCCGGCCACCACGCCGTAGCCGTTTTCGACCTGCTGCTGCGCCGTGCCCAGCCGCACGATGTAGTTGTCGAACTTGGTGATGAGCGATTCGGACATCTGCTGAATCTGCACGATGTCGCGCGAAACGCGGTTCAGCCCATCCATCGTGGCGCGCACGGTCTCCTGGGTGTCCTTGTGCCACGAACAGGTCTCCGCAATCACCCGCGACAGCTGCAGGAACTGGCCGCTCAGCGAGGCGTTCATGTTTTCCACGAACTTGCTCACGATGGCGTCCAGGCCGCGGAGCTGTTCCCGCGTGGTGAGGGTGATGAAGTTATCCAGGCTCTCCTGCACCGGCTGCAGCGCCATTTCCACGGCCCCGCCGATGCGGTCGGTCAGGCTGCCAGTGATGTCCTGCGCCAGGCTCTGGATCATGGCGGTCTGCTCCTGCTGATATATGGTGATCTGCGTGATCGGGTCGACCGTCGCCATATGCGCCTGAGACTGCATGGCGTCGTGGAAGCGCTTGAGCGCGTTGCGCGTCGAGCCTTGGGCGAGGCGCAGGATCAGCGAGAACAGCACGGAGCCGATGACGCCCACGATGGACGTGGCGAACGCCGAGCGCATGCCGCTCATCAGCACGCGGATGGCGTCCATGGTGGCGTCCGAGCTGTCCAGATTGAAGTCGGCCAGGCCCATGACGATGCCCAGCAGCGTGCCCAGGAAGCCCAGCGACACCAGAATGCCCGGCACCGCGTCGGCGAAGCTCGAAAAGCCCGGCTCATAGATGGCCGTGTCCTCGTTGATGTAGTTGTCGATGGGGCTGGCGTTGTGATATTCGTCGTCTGCAAACAGGCGGCTGTTCAGAAACTCCATCCACGGCACCGTCAGCGGGCCCCGGCCCAGGAAGCGCTTGTCCTGCCAGGCGTCCTTGTTCTCGTTCCGCCGGATTTTGCGCGCGCCGCGCTTCAGCTGGCGGCGGGCCTGCATGACGGGCACGATGCACTTGAGCAGCGCGACGATAAACAGCAGTGCGATCGCAAGATATACGAGCCCCTCGGCCACGTTTTTTGCCAGCTGACTGACGATTTCATTCCATACTTCGCTAAACAACCGCATCAGTCCTTTCTCTGTGTCGGATTGCCGATATGTTCAGGTATAAATACATAGACGGTTTTCGGATGCGTCCGGTTCATTTCCAGAAATCCACACTTCTATTTTATCACGTCCATGTTAACAAAACAATCATGCGGCGCGCCGGATTGAAAACGCGGGCGGCCCGCTTCCCCAGCGAGCCGCCCGCGCTCCTTTCGACCGGCGCTCAGCCTGCCGCTTCATCCGGATCAGGCTGGTAGATCACGTTTTCGGGATAGACCGTAATGTCCGCCTCCGCCACGGCCGCCTCGACGGCCGCGTTGTAGGCGTTCTGATGCGCTTCGTTCAGCGCGCTTTCGAGCAGCGCGTCCTTCACCGCCTCCAGCGGCACGGGGCCGCTTTCCAGCAGCCCGCCGTGCATGATCAGGTGGATGCCGTAGGATGTGAGCACCGGGTCGCTCACGTCGCCTTCCTTTTCGAGCGCCATGGCCGCGTCGCGGAAGTCCCTGTCCCACATCTCGCTGTCCGCGGACACATAGTAGCCGCTCGACATGAACGGCTCGGCCTGCATGCCCGGATCCTCGCCGTATTCGGCCATGAGGTCGAGGAAGGGCTCGCCTTCGTCCAGCCGCGCGTAGATCTCCTCCGCCCGTTCCAGCAGCGGCGCGCACAGCGCGTCGATCTGCGCCGCAATCGCTTCGAGCTCCGCCGACAGCGCGTCGGTGTCCGCGTGCGCGTCGGCGTCCAGCGCGGCGGCGATCTGATCCTGAACCGCCTGCCGGCGCGTCCTCAGCCCGGACAGAAGCTCCGCGTCCGCATCCTCAAGCAGCAGCAGGATGTGATACACCGTGCGGAAACCCTCGGGCACGTAGTACACCTCGCCGCCGTACATCACGTCGTATTCAAAGCTCACGGGATCGGCGTCATAGACGGCCTTCTGTTCGGCCACCAGCTCATCGTACGCGCTGCGGACATCCTCGTCGGTCACCCGCACATCCGCCGTCACGAGGTCGTGATAGCGCGACATGACCCTGTTCTCGCGGATCGACTGCTCGACGCCCTCCAGCGTATAGCCGTTTTCCTCGAAGAACATGACCACGGCTGCGGCGATGTCCTCGTCGCTCATGCCCTCTTCGGCAAAGTCGCCGGTGTAATCGGCCAGCACGGCGTCATACTCTTCCTGAGCCTCCTGCGCGATGGCGTCCAGCTCCTCCTGGGTGAATTCGGCCAGACCCAGCCGCTCGGCCGCGTCCAGCTGCACGTAGTACTGCACATAGAACTCGATCATATCGTCCTTCAGGGCGTCTATCTCGTCGTCCAGGCCGTATGCCTCGTACATCGACGCGTAGTAGTCGAATTCCATCTGTATTTCGTCAACGGGAACGGCGCGCCCGTTGATGACGGCCAGCACGCCCTCCGGCGCGGCCTCGGCCAGGCAGGCGCCCGCCAGAAGCAGGACGGCCAGCGCAAGCGACAGCAAAGACTTTGCAATGCGGTTCATAATCATCCTCCTGAAAAAAGCAGATGCCGCCGCCCGGACGCGGCGAAAAAACGGCGCGCCGCGAAACGGATCACGCCTCCCAGACCGTCTCGCCGGCGATGATGGTGCGTCCGACCTGGAAATCCGCATCCGTGATGATGACGTCCGCGTCCTTGCCCGGCTCCAGGGAGCCCTTGCGGTCGGCCGCGCCGATGACGCGCGCCGGGTTGAGCGAAGCCATGCGCACGATCTGCGGGAGCGACAGGCCGGTGTGCTCGCGCACGTTGCGCACGGCGTTGTTCAGCCGCAGCACGCTGCCGGCGATGGTGCCGTCCTTGAGCCGGCACTGGATGCCCTTCACGAAGATGGGCTGGCCGCCCAGCGTGTATTCGCCGTCCGCTAGGCCGCCCGCGCGGGTGCAGTCGGTGATGAGGATCAGGTTGTCGCCCTTCACCTTGGCCACCAGGCCGAACAGGTCGGCGCTGATGTGGAAGGTGTCGGCGATCATTTCGGTCGTCACGCGGTCGTCCGCGAGCGCCGCGCCGACCACGCCGGGATCGCGGTGGTTCAGGGGCGTCATGGCGTTGAACAGATGCGTCGCGTGCCGCACGCCGGCCTCGATGGCCGCCTTGGCCTCCTCGTAGTTGGCCGCGGTGTGGCCCATGGAAGCGCGCATGCCGGTCTTTTCCGTCACCTCGCGGATGCAGTCCAGCGCGCCGGGCATTTCGGGCGCGATGGTGAACAGACGGATGATGTCGCTGTTTTCAATGAGGAACTGCGCATCGGCCGGCCGGATGTGCTCCACCGCCTGGGCGCCCTTCTTGGAGGGATTGATGAACGGCCCCTCGGCGTTGACGCCCAGCATTTGCGCGCCGCGCGGGTTGTTGGCCCGCTTCGACAGCCTGCGCACGGCGTCGAACGCGCGCCTGAGCTCCTCGTAGGACACGGTCATCGTCGTGGGCAGCCAGGACGTCACGCCGTTGCGGGCGATGCCCTCGGCCATTTTGATGAGGCCCTCCTCCGAGCCGTCCGAGACATCCTCGCCCAGATAGCCGTGGATGTGGATGTCGATCAGGCCGGGCGACACAAATCCGCCCTTCGCGTCGATGATCTCCGCGCCGCCGATCTCCTCCGGCGCCGCAAGGCCGACGATCGTCTCGTCAAACAGCAGCGCGCGTCCCTCGACGATCTCCCCGGGCAGAATGATCTTTCCGTTCACAATCGCTTTCATGGCTGAAGCATCTTCCTTTCCTGTTTCCGCATGCCTTTTGCGTTCTCTTTTTCAGACCGGCTCTGCCGGCGCGTATTTTCACAGTCTGAGTATATCACACGCCGCATGCCCTGTCAAACGCCGGTTTTTGAGGGAAAGCGGCGCCCGGTCATAAAATCGCCGCAGCCGCAAATCATTAACGAAGAATTATTTGCCATTCCCGCTGAAAGTTGATACAATATCATATGATGGACCGTATGCAAATAATATGAAACAGAATTCATCGGCGGGCCGGCTCCGGCCGCCCGCGTACGAGGGATAAATCATGAGTCGAATGATCGCCGTTTCCAATCAGAAGGGCGGCGTGGGCAAGACCACCACGTCCGTCAACCTGGCCGCATGCGTGGCCGCGCAGCGCAGGAACGTTCTGCTGATCGACATAGACCCGCAGGGAAACGCCACCAGCGGCCTGGGGCTCAGCGGCAAGGACCGCACGTCGGTCTATGAGGTGCTGCTGGGCGAGAGGAGCGCCGGCGAGGCCGTTCTGCCAACCGAGTTTGGTTCGCTGAGCGTGATTCCATCGTCCATCGAGCTGGCGGGCGCGGAAATCGAGCTGGTGGGCATGCCCGCGCGCGAAACGCTGCTGCGCGAGGCGCTTCAGCCCATCCGCGACAACTATGACTACATCTTCATCGACTGCCCGCCCTCGCTGAGCCTTCTGACGCTCAACGCCATGACCGCGGCGGACAGCGTGCTGATCCCCATCCAGTGCGAGTACTACGCGCTTGAGGGCGTGGGCCAGCTGATGAACACGCTGCAGCTGGTGAAAAAGCGGCTGAACCCCGCGCTGGAAATCGAGGGCGTGGTGCTCACCATGCTGGACGGCCGCACCAATCTGGGGCTGCAGGTGGTCCAGGAGGTCAAGAAATACTTCCGGAGCCGCGTGTATGGCGCCATCATTCCGCGCAACGTGCGTCTGAGCGAGGCGCCCAGCCACGGGCTGCCCATCAACGTATACGACGCGCGCAGCGCCGGCGCGGAGGCCTATCGCAGGCTGGCCGAGGAGTTCATCGAGTGGAACGAGGCATAATCCACACTGACGGAGGCGATTGATATGACCAAGGGCAAGAGCGGCCTGGGCCGCGGGCTGGGCGCGCTGCTGGGCGACATTCCTGAGGATGCGTCCGGAAAGGGCAATCCGCTGATGGGCCAGCCGCAGGCGGAGGCGGGCGACGCGGTCGTCTCCATCAGACTGAGCGACATCGACCCCAACCGCGAGCAGCCGCGCAGGCGCTTCAGCGAGGACGCGCTGAACGAGCTGGCCGCGTCCATCCGGGCGGTGGGCGTCATTCAGCCCATTCTGGTCTACAGGACCGGGCGGCGCTATACCATCATCGCGGGCGAGCGGCGATGGCGCGCGGCGCGGCTGGCTGGACTCGAGGAGATTCCCGCCATCGTGCGCGACTGGGACGAGGTCAGACGCCTTGAGGCCGCGCTCATTGAGAACCTGCAGCGCGACGACCTCAACCCCGTCGAGGAAGCCATGGGCGTGAGCCGGCTGATGGAGCAGTGCGGGCTGACGCAGGAAGCCGCCGCGGAGCGGCTGGGCAAAAGCCGGCCCGCCGTCGCGAATCTTCTGCGGCTGCTGACGCTGCCCGAGCCCATCCTGGCCATGCTGCGCGAGGGCGCGCTGTCCGCCGGACATGCGCGCGCGCTGGTCGCGGTGAGGCGCGACATGCAGCTGAAGCTGGCCCAGCTGGCCGCGGCGCAGGGCTGGTCCGTGCGGCAGCTGGAGCGGGTCTGCGCGCGGCAGGGCGAGGGCGGCGAAAAGCCGAAAAAGCCGAAGGAGGCCCCGCGCGATCCCGAATTCAGGCGGCTGGAGCGCATGGCGCGCGACGTGTTCGGCACCAGGGCCGAGCTGGCTGGCGACGAAACGCACGGCCGGCTGATCGTCCACTATCAGACCGCCGAGGATCTGCAGCGCATCTGGGATCTGCTGGAAATCATGCAGCAAAACGAGGCGTGAGAGAATCGGGCCGCGGGGGAGCCGGCGTCAAAAATGCCGGGCTGTTTGAAAGCTGATTATTAAGGATCGAACGATATGAATTTCACAAAAGGCTTCAGGGACGGCGTTCCCATCGGGCTGGGCTATCTGTCCGTTTCGTTCACGTTTGGCATGATGGCCGCGCGCGGCGGGCTGACCATCGCGCAGGCTGTGTTCATTTCCATGACCAACGTCACGTCCGCCGGGCAGCTGGCCGGCCTGAACCTCATTTTGGCCGGCGCGCCCATGCTGGAGGTGGCGCTCACGCAGTTCGTCATCAATCTGCGCTACGCGCTCATGTCCCTCTCCCTTTCGCAGAAGCTGGACGGCTCCATGACCACGCTCCACCGCATGCTCTTTTCCTTCTGCAATACCGACGAGGTTTTCGCCGTGGCGTCGGGGCAGAGGGGCGCGGTCGGGCGGCGGTATCTCTACGGGCTGATCGCCGCGCCGTACGCCGGCTGGGCGCTCGGCACCTTCCTCGGCGCGGCGGCGGGCACCCTGCTGCCGGACATGCTGCGCGACGCGCTGGGCGTGGCCATCTACGCCATGTTCGTCGCCATCGTCGTTCCGCCCTCCAAGCACAGCCGCCCGGTGCGGCTGGCGGTGATCCTCTCCGCGGCGCTGAGCTGCGCCATGTACTACCTGCCCGGCCTCAGCGGCGTCTCGGGCGGCTTTGCCATCATCATCTGCGCGGTGGCCGTGTCGGCCTTCTGCGCGAAGTTTTTCCCCATCCCGCAGACCGTTGAAGAGGAGGAGAGCGCGGCATGAGCTGGTCGTATTTCCTCCCATACGTGCTGGTCATGGCGGTGGTGACCTATCTCATCCGCATGCTGCCGCTGGCGGCGTTCCGCAGGCGCATCGGCAGCCGCTTCATTCGCTCTTTCCTCTATTACGTGCCCTATGCCGTGCTGAGCGCCATGACCTTCCCGGCCATCCTGTACGCCACGGGCAGCCTGCCCTCAGCCTGCGCGGCCTTGGGCGTCGCCCTGATTCTGGCCTGGCTGGAAAAGTCGCTCCTCACCGTGGCCATCTTCGCCAGCGCCGCCGCGCTTGTGGTGCAGGCGGTTCTGTCGCTCGCGTGAACGGAAGCATCGATGCGAAAAAGACGCCGGCAGGGCGTCTTTTTCGCATGTCGCTGCGCCGTCTATCTGGTCAGCTTGCGGATCCAGCGGTAGCTGTTCACCTCGAACACCGCCACGATGCACTTCACCAGCTGATCGCTCTTGAGGAACAGGAACACCCACACCGGGGCAAGGCGCCACACATAGGCCGCCAGCAGCGAGAAGGTGATGACCATGCCCCACTGGAACACCAGGTCGTTGTAGAACACGAATTTGGTGTTTCCGCCGCCGCGCACGATGCCGGTGAGGCAGGGCGCCTGGTAGGTCGAGCCCACGGAAGTGATCGACAGCACGGTGAGGAACTGCCGCGCCAGCGCGCGCGTGCCCTCGGTCACGTTATAGAAGCGGATGATGGGCTCCTTCAGCGCAAAGATCAGGCCGCCCGTGATCAGGCCGAAGCACAGGAACAGGCACTGCAGCGTGACCACATATTCCCTGATGCGCGAGTGGTCGCCGCTGCCCACCACCTTGCCGATGAACACCGCCGAAGCGCTGCCTGAGCCGTAGCTGACGACCATGATCACCGAGAACAGCGACATCGCGATGCTGTTTGCCGCCACAGACGCGCTGCCCAGATGTCCAAGAATGCTGGTCTGGATAAACTGCGCGACGCCCCAGGACAATCCGGACAGGATCACCGGCGTGGCCACGCGCACGTAGTCCCTTGCCAGCGGCTTCTCCGTCCTGAACAGCTGGCCCGGCTTCAGCCGCAGCTTTTTGTCGACTGCCAGCACGTAGACCGCCGCCACGATCAGCTCGCAGGCGCGGGCGATGAGCGTGGCCAGCGCCGCGCCCTCGACGCCCAGGCTGGGCATGCCCAGCCGTCCGAAGATGAGGCAGTAGTTGAGGACGATGTTCACCACCAGCGCCATCACCGACACCTCCATGCCGATGTGCACGTTCTCCACGCTGCGCATGGTGGCCAGCAGCACCGACGAGGCCGCGTAGAACAGATACGAGAAGCACACGATGCGCATGTACTTCACGCCCTCGTCCAGGATGAGCTGATCCTGACTCAGCAGCCGCAGGATCGGCTCGGGAACGATGAGCCCGGCCAGCATGAACATCAGCCCCACCATCAGCGCCACGTTCAGGCCGATGCCGTTGATGAAGGGGATGGGCTGAAGCGTGCGCCTGCCCCAATACTGCGAGGCGAGCACGACCACGCCTTCGCCCACGCCCGAAACGATCATCTGCAGCAGAAACTGCACCTGGTTGGCCAGCGCTACGCCGGAAAGCGCCTCCTCGCTCCAGCGCCCCAGCATGATGTTGTCCGCCAGGTTGACGCAGTAGACGATGAGGTTCTGCAGGGCGATGAACACCAGCAGTGAAAAGAATTCCCTGTAAAAGGACCTGTCTCTGGAAATGCGCGGCATCCGAAACGATCTCCCATCCTTCGTCCGGTTTTTTCCCGGATCTCTTTTGGGGCGGCCTGTCCGTCCGCGCGTCGAATTGCCGCGCGTCCTTTCTCTTTCCTGCCGCGTTCAGCAGATCTTCAGCAGCATCGTGTGCTGCTCGTCCATTTCGACGACCAGCAGGCCCTCCTTCTCCAGCGCCTTCATGATGTCGCTGAAGCGCTTGAAGCCGATCTGCTTTTCCTCAAAGCTGGGATAATCCGCCTGGATCGCAGCCTTGAGGATCGACGGGTTGACGCGCTCGAAGCCGTCCTCCTTGAAGCGGTTCAGCGCGTCGCGGAACGCGGGCAGCCAGTTGCTGCGCGTCATCTGCGGCGCGCTCGCCTCGGCCGTCGTGTTCACGCCGATCATCAGCGAGGAATCCTCCGTCCAGGCCGTCAGCTCGCTGCTGTCCCGCACGATGAGCTGAACGAACCGCCCGAACGTCGAGCAGCCGTAATTGCGCTCGTTGAAATCCGGATGCAGGCGCATCAGCGTGTCCTTCAGGCTGCTGGCGTACATCTGGTCCTCGTCCTGGTCCTGCAGGATGGTCAGCGCCAGCTTGCGGATCTCGTCCAGCGACAGCTCCGCGCCGTGATCGGCGTCCTGGTCCTGCGCCGGGCGGGCGGCCTTCTTCGGCTTGTTCACCGAGGCCACCGACTCGAGGAAAATGAACTCGTTGCACGCCTTGATGAAGATCCCGCTGGCCACCTCGGAGCGCGAGATGCCCAGCACGTGCTTGCCCATCGCTTTGAGCCGGCCCACCAGCGGCATGTAGTCGCTGTCGCCGGAGACGATGCAGAAGCTGTCGATCAGCGGATTGGTATAGGCCACCTCCATCGCGTCGATGACCAGCTGGATGTCGAGGTTGTTTTTCTGATTCTTGCCGTAGCGCAGCGAAGGCACCACGGAAAACGTATTGGACAGCAGGCATTCCTTCAGGTTGGAATAGCGATCGGTGTAGCCGTATACCTTGCCCAGCAGGATATCGCCGCGAATTTTGACCTTTTCGATGATGTTGTTCAGCATCGATTCCTTCGCGCCCGCGTTTTCCAAATCGACGAAAACTGCGAAATTTGTTGTTCCCACGATGATTACTCCTTACTTATGTCAGTCATATGATGAAAATGCATGTCTGTTCCGCCCGTGCGGACGGGCGTTTGCGGGGCGACGGGGACGGGGCGGGCCGCCTCAATGGACGCCGGCCCCCGTCCGTCTACTCCTTCAGCAGGTCCAGCAGCGATTCGACCGGCGCCTCGTCCGGCTGAGGCGCGGGCGCCGCCTTCTTCCCGGCGCGCTTCTTCGTCCCGGACGGGGCGGGCTTCGTTTTTCCCGCCCGCTTCGCCGCGGGCTTTTTCTTTTCCGGGATGACCGCGTTTTCGTTCGGCTCGAACACGGGCAGGCTGCCCGGCTCGTAGCGGATGACGCCGGTGCTGCCGGCCACCTCGCGCTTCTCGATGACAAGCTTCACCAGCGCCGGCGTGAGCGCAGGGCCGCCCCGGCTCTCCAGGCAGTTCTTCCAAATGGTCAGCTGGCAGCCCTCGCGCCAGCGGCTGCAGCTGAACGCCTTCGAATTCTCGGTCACACGGCCCTGTCCGCACAGCGGGCAGGCGATATCCAGGCTTTTCACCGCGGCGCGCCTGCCGCGTCCCTTCCGGCGCTCTTCCGGGTCAAACGCCACGTCCGGCGCGGCGGCCTTCGCCTGCTCCACGAGAAAGGCCGCAAACCGGCGGATGCCCTCCATGAAGCGCGCCGACAGCTGCTCCATCGCCCGGGGATCCCGCTCCCGCGCCATGACGGAGAGCGACTTTTCCCAGCGTCCGGTCACGATGGGCGAGGTCAGCTCCTCCGGGGCGACGGAGATCAGCTTGTCGCCCTTCTCCGTGGAGAAGATCGACCGGCCCCTGCGCCGGGCGTAGCCCACCTCGATCAGCCGCTCGATGATGGCGGCGCGGGTGGCGGGCGTGCCCAGGCCGCTGTCCTTCATGCTCTCCCGGAGCGTTTCGTCCTCGAGCGCGCGTCCGGCGTTTTCCATGGCCTGCAGCAGCGTGCCGTCGGTGTGCGGCTCGGGCGGCCTGGTTTTGCACGCCTTCACCCTGGCCGAGCGGACCGTGCGCTCCGTGCCGACGGGCAGGTCGGGCAGCAGGGTGTTTTCTTCTTTGTCCCTGGTGTTTTCGCCGCGGTAAACGGCCTTCCAGCCCTCCTTCACGGGCGTGGCGCCGGCGGTGCGGAAGTCGTGTTCGCCCACGCGCGTGATCAGGCGGACGGACTGGTATTCGTAATCCGGATAGTGCACGGCGACGAGCCGCTTGACAACCATGTCGAACACCCGGCGCTCCGCGTCGCTGAGCTTGTCCAGCGAGCCGTAGCTGCCGGTGGGCACGAGCGCATGGTGGTCCGACACCTTGGCGTCGTTGTAGACGCGCCCGCTGACGGGCAGCCGCTCCAGCGCCTTCAGCGGCGCCGTGAGCGCGGCCCAGGGCTCGGGCAGGGTGTCGATCACTTTCGCCACGCGCGGCTTCATGTCGTTCGGCAGATACCGGCTGTCCGTGCGCGGATAGGTGAGCGCCTTGTGGCGCTCGTAGAGCGACTGGGCGATTTCGAGCGTCTTCGAGGCGGAAAGCCCCAGCAGGCGGTTGGCGTCGCGCTGAAGGGCGGTCAGGTCGTAGAGCTGGGGCGGCGGCTGGCGCTTCAGCTCGCGCTCGTTTTCGGTCACGCGGCCCGTCCTGCCCCTGACGGCCGCGGCCGCGGCCCGGGCCTTTTCCTCGTCGAAGCAGCGCGTCTCATGGGTCTCGGGATCGAGCCACAGGCCCTCATAATCCCCGAAATCGGCGCGGATCTCCCAGTAGTCGCGCGGCACGAAGGCGCGGATTTCCCGGTCGCGCTGCACGAGCAGCGCCAGCGTGGGCGTCTGCACGCGGCCGATGGACAGCAGCGCGTCGTACCGCAGCGTGTAGGCCCGCGAGGCGTTCATGCCGATGAGCCAGTCCGCCTCGCTGCGGCAGCGCGCGCTCAGATACAGCCCGTCGTAGTCGGAATCGGGCCGCAGCGTGCGGAAGCCCTCCCGGATGGCGGCGTCGGTCATCGAGGAGATCCACAGCCGGTCGACGGGCTTTTTGCAGCCGGCCTGGTCGTAGATATAGCGGAAGATCAGCTCGCCCTCGCGGCCGCTGTCCGTTGCGCAGACGACCCGGTCGACATCCGGCGCGTTCAGCAGCCTTTTGAGCACGGAGAACTGGCTCTTCGTCCTGGCGATGACCTTGGTCCTGAGCGCGTCCGGCAGCATGGGCAGGGCGTCCATGGTCCATCTCTTCCAGGCGGGATCCAGCTCGTCCGGCTCGCAGAGCGTCACAAGATGCCCGATGGCCCAGCTCACGACGTAGTTTTCCCCGTCGATCAGCCCGTCGGCCCGTCCCTTCACGCCCAGCACCCGGGCGATATCCTTGCCCACCGACGGCTTTTCCGCCAGCACAAGCGTCTTACCCATGCGTATCCCTCTCGTCGGCCCCTTCCGGCGGGCCGCGCGCCCGCGTCGACTGTCGCAAAGCGGCGCATCAGACCATGCGTCCGATGCGCCGGCAAATCCGATTAATAGTCGCTCTCGCGGGTGCTCCACTCCAACCGGGCTCCCAGTTTTCTGAGCTTGACGTCGATGTTCTCGTAGCCGCGCCGGATGTACTGCGCGCTGGAAATTTCCGTTGTGCCCTCGGCGATGAGCCCCGCGACCACCAGCGCCGCGCCCGCGCGCAGGTCGGTCGCCGCCACGGGGGCGCTCGTGAGCCGCTCCACGCCCTCCACGATGGCCACGCGATCCACCACCCGGATGTTCGCGCCCATGCGGCGCAATTCCTCCACATAGCGGAAGCGCGCCTCGAAGATGTTCTCCGTCACGAAGCTCGTGCCGCCCGCGACGGAGAGCATGCTCACCAGCGGCTGCTGCAGATCGGTCGGGAAGCCGGGGTAGTACTGCGTCTTCACGCTGATGCTGCGCAGGCGCCCGTCGCCGCGCACGTGGATCCGGTCGTCCTCGTCGTGCACGTACACGCCCATCTCCAGCAGCTTGGCCGACAGCGCCTCCATATGGAAGGGGATGGTGTCCGTGAGCACCACGTCGCCGCCCGTGGCCGCCGCCGCGATCATCAGCGTGCCGGTCTCGATCTGGTCGGGGATGACGGCGTAGGTCGAGCCGTGCAGGGGCCGGCCGCCGCGAATGCGGATGGTGTCTGTGCCCGCGCCCTTGATCCACGCGCCCATGCTGCCCAGGAAGTTGGCCAGGTCGACGATGTGCGGTTCCTTGGCCGCGTTGTGTATGGTGGTGCTGCCCTCGGCGAACACCGCGGCCAGCATGGTGTTCACCGTCGCGCCCACGCTGGGCATGTCCAGGTGGACGTCCGCGCCGGTGAGATGCGCGCCCTCCGCGTTGAACACGCCGCCCTGGGTGTTCACGTCGGCGCCCAGCAGCGTCCAGCCCTTGATGGTCTGGTCGACAGGCCGCGCGCCGATGTCGCAGCCGCCGGGCATGGGCACCTTCGCCCGGCCGAAGCGGCTCATGAGCACCGGCACGAGGTAGTAGGACGCGCGCATCCTGCGGGCCAGCTCGTAGGGCGGATCGAAGCGGTTCACGGTCGTGGGGTCAACGCGCATGGTGTTGCCCTCGAACTCGACGCCTGCGCCCAGCCACACGAGCATGTCCGCCAGCACGTGGACATCCGCCACATCCGGCAGGTTCTCTATGATGCAGGGCGAATTCGCCAGCAGCGCCGCCGGTATGATGGCGACCGCCGCGTTTTTGCCGCCGCTCACCTTGACCTCGCCGCGCAGCGGAAGGCCGCCCTCTATTGTTAAGAATTCTCGCTTTGCCATGATCCCTGACGCCGGCTCGCCGGCACTCCCCATCTATTGTCTCGGCCCTCCGCAGCTGTGAGGGCATCCTTCGCATCTTTCCGGCCGCTGCGCCGTATATTTCTTCGGGCCGAACGAACAGGGGCCCTCGTAAGAGCGCCTCACATCGCCGCCGCATTTCGGACAGGTTATCCGGTCGCGCCGTTCGATGCTGGTCATTTCCTCGAACGCATGGCCGCACTGTCTGCAGATAAACTGATAAATCGGCATTACCCTGGCCTCCCGACAGTTTTCCTGCCCTATTATATACACTTTCCCGCGTCCTTGCAAGAGCCGTCCGGTTATTTTTCGCGTTCATCCCGGCGCGGACCGGCAGGATTCGCGCCGTTTATGTCGAAATAAAGCGATAGCCCATCAGAAGAGAGGTTTTTCCATGCAGCGAACAGTCCGCGCCGGCGGCAGTGTCATCCGCTACGAGCTGCTGCAGACGGCGCGCGCCTCCGTTGAGCTGCGCGTGGTGCCGGGCGGCCTGCGCGTCTTCGCGCCGAAGGCCCTCCCCCTGCGGCAGGCGGATCAGTTTGTGCGCGACCGCGCGGCCTGGATCGCCGCGGCGCAGAGCCGGCTCGACGCCTACCGGAGCCGTGAGGAAACCCGCTTTCCCATGACGGACGGCATGGTCGTGCCCGTCGAGGGCCGGCAATACGCGCTGCGCCTCAGGCAGTCGCCCGTCCGAAGCGCGCGCTTTGAGGGCGGCGCGCTCATTCTGCAGGCGCCGGACCTCTCGCCGGAGGCCGTGCGCGGGCAGCTGCGCGAGGCGCTCGTCGGCCGCGCCCGGGAGCGCCTGGCGGAGCGGCTCGACCACTACGTCCCGCTGATCGGGCGCGCGCCGGGCCGCGTGGCCGTGCGCGAGCAGCGCACCAGGTGGGGCAGCTGCTCCGCCCAGGGCAACGTCAACTTCAACTGGAAGCTCATCATGGCCCCGCCCGAGGCGCTGGACTATGTGGTCATCCACGAGCTGTGCCACCTGTACGAGTTCAATCATTCTCCCAAATTCTGGGAGCGGGTGGCGCGCTATCAGCCGGAGTATGAGACCTGGCGCGCCTTCCTGCGCTCCGGCTGGGTGCACCCCTACAATTAATTCTATGGTCCCGGGTCGCGGAACAGTATGAAAACGATCCGTTTTGCCGAAGAATGATCCTGTCAACGACGAAAAAAGGAGGAACCGCCATGTCTGCCGATTACGAGCTGCTCTATCTGGACGGCGTCGACGCCCTGCCCCTGTCCGGTGAATTTGATCCGGACGCCATTCCCGAGCCATGGAAAAGCCTCGACGAGGCGAAGCTGAATCACTTCCCCTGGGGCGGCGATTACCGGCCCGCGTGCGCCGCGCGCGCCGGCTGGAACGAACGGGGCATCCACGTGCTCATGTACGCCCGGGAGCCGGAGATCCGCGCCGAGGTGAAGGAGACCGGCGGCATGGTCTGCACCGACAGCTGCCTCGAATTCTTCCTCGCGCCGGACGCGGACCGGCTTGCCTATCTCAACTGCGAGGTCAACCCGCTGTGCGTCATGCACCTGGGCATCGGCGAGGGCCGCCACGGCCGCGTCGTGCTGAAGGCTGTGCCCGCGGGCTTCAATCCCACCCATTCCGAGCATCGGGGCGGCTGGTGGGCGGTCAGCTACACCATTCCGGCCGACTTCATCCGGGAGCGGTTCGGCGCGGCCCTCGCGTCGGGGCGGGCCATGCGCGGCAATTTCTACAAATGCGGCGACCTGACCGGCCATGCCCACTACGGCATGTTCAAGCCCTACGACACGCCCAAGCCCGACTACCACAGGCCGGAGCAGTTTGCGGACCTTGCGCTGAGGTGACGCGGGCAGATCCCTGGATCATTTTCCCGGCCGCGGGAGAAACGGATGGATTGTGCGCATGAGAAGACGAGCGGGAAAATCACTGGCCAAAAATTATTTCATGAACCTGGGCTATCAGGTTCTCATCAGCATCCTCCCGCTGATCACCGCGCCGTATCTGGCCCGCGTGCTGGGGCCGGACCGCATCGGCGAATTCTCCTTCGCCCAGTCGATCACCTCCTGCTTCGCGCTGTTCTCCGCGATGGGCACGTCGCTGTACGGCCAGCGCATGATCGCCATGTGCGAGGCCCAGGGCAAGCCCCAGCGCCAGCTCTTCCGGGAAATCGTGCTGCTGCGCGCCCTCAACGTCGCGCTGGCCCTGGCCCTCTACTTCGGCCTGATTTTCCCGCGCGCGGAGAACCCGCTGCTGACCGCCGTCACGGCGACGCAGATTCTCGCCGTGGCGTTCGACATCTCCTGGTTCTACCAGGGCGTCGAGCGCTTCGAAGTCATCGCGATGTGCGGCGGCGCGTTCAAGGCGCTGGGCGCGGCGGCGGTCTTCGTGTTTGTGAAGAGCCGCGCGGACCTCGAGCTGTACGTGCTGATCATCTGGGGCGCGGTGCTGCTGGGCAACGCCGTGCAGTGGGCGTTTGCGTTTCCCCTGCTGCGGGGCGAGCGCGCCCTCCGGCCCGACCCTCGCCGGCACGTGCGGCCGGCGATGAAGCTCTTCGTGTCGCTGGTCGCGATTCAGGCCTACACCGTGCTGGACAAGACCATGATCGGCCTCATCACGCGGTCGCATTTTGAAAACGGCTACTACGACCAGACGCAGAACCTGATCGCCACGCTGGTGGCGCTGGTCACCGCCCTCAGCGCGGTCATGGCCTCGCGCATCACCATTCTGCTGCATTCCGGCAGGGAGACGCGCGACGAGCGGGTGCGCGAGCTCATCCTGTTCTCCTTCCGGCTGGTGTTCGCGCTGGGCCTGCCCATCGCCGCGGGCGTCATTCTCATCGCGCCGCGCTTCGTGCCGGCCTTTCTGGGCCCGAATTACGGCCCGGTTGTGGGGCTTCTGCGCATTCTTGCGGTCATCGTGCCGATCATCGGCTGCAGCAACATCGTGGGCATGCAGCTGTTTGTCCCGTCCGACCGCGAGCGCCTGCTGACCCGCTCCGTGATCATCGGCGCGGCGGTCAACGTCGCGCTGAACGTCCCTCTGATCGCCTGCTTCGGCGCGGCGGGCGCGGCGGCGGCCTCCGTGGCGGCGGAGCTGACTGTGGCGGGGGTTCAGCTGTATTACGCGCGGCGGGAAATTCCCATCGCGCGCGTGCTGCGCCTGCTGGCGCGCTACGCGCTGCTGACCGGCGGGATGAGCGCGGTCGGCGTCGTGCTGTGCGCCTGTCTCGGGCCGGGCGTCTGGCGCATGTTGGCCATTGTCGGGACCTGCGCGGCCGCCTATCTGGCGCTGCTGCTGGCGCTCAGGGATCCCGTTCTGAAGATATTCTCGCTGTGACAGGCGGAAGGAGACCACTCATGCGCTATGACTATCTCATTGTCGGCGCGGGGCTGTTCGGCGCGGTGTTCGCCCATGAGGCGACGGCGCGCGGCCGGACGTGCCTCGTCGTCGACCGCCGGAGCCATGTGGCCGGCAACGCATACACCGAAAGCGTCGAGGGCATCAACGTTCACAGATACGGCGCGCACATCTTCCACACGTCGGACGAGGCGGTGTGGCGCTATGTCAACCGCCTGGTTCCGTTCAACAATTTCATCAATTCGCCCGTGGCCGTGTACGGGAACGAGGTCTACAACCTGCCCTTCAACATGAACACCTTCAGCCGCATGTGGGGCGTGAGGACGCCGGCGGAGGCGAAGGCCATCATTGCGGAGCAAACGGCGCGCGAGCGCGCCGGCGAGCCGAAAAACCTCGAAGAGCAGGCGCTCCGCCTGGTGGGCCGCGACATCTATGAAAAGCTGATCAGGGGCTACACGGAAAAACAGTGGGGCCGCAGCTGCAGGGAGCTTCCCGCCTTCATCATCCGCCGCCTGCCGCTGCGCTTCACCTATGACAACAACTACTTCAGCGACCGGTATCAGGGCGTTCCCGAGGGCGGCTATACGCCCCTTGTCGAAAAGCTGCTGGCGGGCAGCGAGGTGCGGCTGAACACAGACTACTTTGACGTCATCCGGGGAAACCCGGATATCGCTCAAAAGACCGTGTATACGGGCCCGATCGACGCGTTCTTCGGCTGCAGGCTGGGCGCGCTCGAATACCGCAGCCTGCGCTTTGAAACGAAGGTCTTGGACACGGACAACTACCAGGGCAACGCGGTGATCAACTACACCGAGCGGGCGGTGCCCTACACGCGGGTCATCGAGCACAAGCACTTCGAGTTCGGGCGACAGGAAAAGACCGTGGTGTCGTGGGAGTATCCGTGCGAATGGCGGCCGGGCGGCGAGCCCTACTATCCCGTCAACGACGCGCGCAACGGCGAGCTGTACGCGCGGTATCGCGCGCTGGCCGGCGAAACGCCGAACGTGATCTTCGGCGGGCGGCTGGCGGAGTACAAATACTACGACATGGACAGGGTGATCGCCGCCGCGCTGGCCGCTGCGGCAAAGGAATTTGAATGAGGAGGACAATGCCATGAAATTCAGCAACGGCTGCTGGGTCAGCGCCGAGAACACGGCTGTGTTTTCGCCCGCGCAGGTCTATGAGCACACCATCGAGCCGGAGCGCGTGCGGCTGTGCTGCCCGACTTCCCGGATCACCGGCCGCGGCGCCACGCTGGGCGGCGTGGTGCTGACCGTGGAGATCACCGCCCCCGCGCCCGGCGTGCTGCGCGTGCGCACGCATCACTACGCGGGCGCCGCGGACCGCGGCCCGGCGTTCGAGCTGGCCGCGCCCGTGCCGGGCTGCCTGAGCGCGGAGGAGAAGGACGGCGGAATCACCGCGCGCAGCGGCGAGCTGGCCGCTGAGATCGACCTTGATTCCGCGCGCGTGGTGTTCACCCATGCGGGCCGGCGCATCACGGCGCTGGAGGACGGCGGCCTGAGCTATGCCAAGACCGCCTGGAACGGGCTGTACTACGACCCATCCTCCGACGACGCCTGGATGCGCGCGCAGCTGGCGCTCTCCGTGAACGAGCACATCTACGGACTGGGCGAGCGCTTCGGCGCGTTCGTGCGCAACGGACAGCGCGTCGACATGTGGAACGAGGACGGCGGCACCTCCACCGACATCGCCTACAAGAATATCCCGTTTTTCCTGTCAAGCCGCGGCTACGGCGTGTTTGTGAATCACCCGGAGCGGGTGTCCTTCGAGATCGGCAGCGAGTACGTGAGCAAGGCCGGCTTTGCGGTGAAGGGCGAGGCGCTGGACTTCTTCCTCATCGACGGGCCGTCGCCCAAGGATGTGCTCAAACGCTACACCGCGCTCACCGGCCGGCCGGCCATGCCCGCGCCGTGGACGTTCGGGCTGTGGCTGTCCACGTCGTTCACCACCGATTACGACGAGAAGACCGTGACCGCGTTCGTGGATGGCATGGCGGAGCGCGGCATTCCGCTGAGCGTGTTCCACTTCGACTGCTTCTGGATGCGGGGCATGCGCTGGTGCGACTTTACCTTTGATCCGGCCATGTTCCCCGATCCCGCGGGCATGCTGAAGCGCCTCAAGGCGAAGGGGCTGCGCATCTGCCTGTGGATCAACCCGTACGTCGGCCAGGCGTCGCCGCTCTTTGAGGAGGGCGCGAAGGCGGGCTATTTCCTCAGGCGGAAGGACGGCAGCGTGTGGCAGTGGGACATGTGGCAGCCCGGCCTGGCCATCGTGGATTTTACCAACCCCGACGCGCGCGCGTGGTACGCGGAGAAGCTGGCGCGGCTCGTCGACCTCGGCGCAGACTGCTTCAAGACCGACTTCGGCGAGCGCATCCCCGACGACGCCGTGTATTTCGACGGCAGCGACCCCGTGAAGATGCACAACTACTACAGCTATCTCTATAACAGGACCGTATACGACGTGCTGGCCCGGAAGAAGGGCGCGCGGGAGGCTTTCCTGTTCGCGCGCTCGGCGACCGCCGGCGGCCAGCAGTTTCCCGTGCACTGGGGCGGCGACTGCTGGAGCAGCTACGAGGCCATGGAGCAGACGCTGCGAGGCGGCCTGTCGCTCACCAGCTCGGGCTTCGGCTTCTGGAGCCACGACATCGGCGGCTTCGAGCAGCGCTCCACCGCGGACATCTACAAGCGCTGGCTGGCGTTCGGCCTGCTTTCCAGCCACTCCCGGCTGCACGGCTCCAACACCGTGCGGGTGCCCTGGAGCTATGACGAGGAAGCCGTGGACGTGGCGCGCTTTTTCACCCGGCTCAAGATGCGCCTGATGCCCTACCTCTACCGCGCCGCATACGAAGCGCACACCACCGGCATTCCGGTGATGCGCGCCATGATGCTCGAGTTTCCTCAGGACCGCAACTGCGACTACCTCGCCTCGCAGTACATGTTCGGGGGCAGCCTTCTGGTCGCGCCCGTGCTGAACGACGAGAGCCGCGCCGAATACTACCTGCCCGAAGGCCGCTGGACGCATTTCCTCACCGGCGAGGAGCGCGAGGGCGGGCGCTGGTATGCGGAGCCCTGCGGCTATCTGAGCGTGCCGCTGTTTGCGCGCGCGGGCAGCGTGATCCCCACCGGCTCGCGGGACGACGGCCCCGACTACGACTACGCGGACAACGTGACCTTCCGCGTCTGGGCGCGCTCCGGCGAGCCGCGCGTGTTCGCCGGCCGCGCCGAGGTGATCGACCGCGACTGCCTCAGCGCCTGTTCGCTCGAGCTGGACGGCGACGGGGCGGCGTGCCGCGTCTCGTTCAGGGGCACAAAGCCCTGCCGCGTGGTGCTGACGCACGCCGGCGCGCCGGAATCCGTCGAGGGCGCGGCGTTTGAACGGCAGGGCGACGATCTCGTGCTGTCGTTCAGGGCCTCCGCCGTCGCGACGGTCGCCTTCCGGAGCGATCGCTGAGGCGCGCTTTTATGCCTCTTCGCCGCGGGCGTTGAGGCAGGCGCTGCCGCGCTTCCGGAGCGCCTACAGATTGACTGAGGCCAGCGCGGCGGCGCCGCGGATGCCGGCGTCGTTGCGGTGCACGGCGATGCACAGGAGGCGCGATATGGCGGTCGCCTTCGTGGGCGCGACGACGGCCAGCTGCTCGTTGAGCGTGTGTAGCAGGATGTCGCCCGCGGCGCTGATGCCGCCGCCCAGCACAATGGCTTCGGGGCAGAACAGCATATAGATGCTGGCGATGCCGATGGCAACCTCGTGCAGATACGCGCGGAATATCGCCATCATCTCGGAATCGCCCGCGCGCGCGGCGTCGATGACCGTCCGCGCGTTGTCCGTTCCGGCCATGCGGCACAGCGCGGCGGCGGAGGCGTAGACCTCGTAGCAGCCCCTGAGCCCGCAGGTGCAGGGCAGGCCGTCGGCATGGATGATGAAGTGCCCCAGCTCGCCCGCCGTGTTCATGTGGCCGCGCCAGGGCCGGCCGTTGAACAGGAACGCGCCGCCGACGCCGGTGCCGAAGGCGAGGTAGACCGCGCTCTGCAGGCCCTTGCACGCGCCGTCCCACCACTCGGCGGCCAGCTGTGTCTGGGCGTCGTTGTCCACCCAGACCGGGATCTTCAGCCGCCTGTGGAGCATGGCGCACAGCGGCACGCCGGACCAGCCCAGGTTGGAGGCGGAGACGAGGTTCTGCGGGATCAGCACGGTGCCGGGCGTCCCGACGCCCATGCGGTCGATCCGGCAGGGGGACGACTCGACCAGCCGCGCGATCAGCTCGACCATGGCGTCCGGATCGTTCAGCACGGAGGGCGCGCTCGTCTTGTAGAGCAGCTCCCGGTCGGGCGTCAGGACGCCGAATTTGACGGACGTGCCGCCGATGTCGACGCCCGCGATGTAATTTGCCATGATGGATCGCCTCACTTTCCCGTGTAGATTGTTTCGCCGACGAGGGAGAAGACCGGCTCGAGCGCTTCGCTGAACGCGGCGAGGTGGGCGCGGGCGCCGGGCCGGACGACGCCGATGTCGGCGCGCCGCAGGCGCTCGGCGGGCGTGCGGCTGGCCATGCGCAGCGCGTCCTCCGGCGCGATGCCGATGCCCGCCAGGTTCCTCACGCCGCCGTCCAGATAGCATGCGCCGCAGGAAAGCGTCTCGCCGCCGTTCACGCGGTTCGTGCCGTCGATCACGTGGTAGCGCCGCCCGTCGATGGTGTATTCGCCGTCCGGCAGGCCGGTCACGGCGCCGGAATCGGAGATTATCGCCATGCGGGCGGGACCCTTGAGGCGGTAGATCATCCTCACCGTGTTGGGATGCAGATGCCTGAAATCGCAGATGGCCTCGCAGTACACGTTCTCGCACAACAGCGCCGCGTTGACCACGCCGGGGTCGCGGTGGTGGATGGGCCGCGCGGCGTTGAAGGTGTGACACAGCGAGCCGACGCCCCAGCCGAAGGCGGCCTCGGCCTGCTCGCAGGTGGCGTCGGTGTGTCCCGCCTGGACGCAGACGCCCTTTTTCAGCAGATGCGCCGTCAGGGCGCGCGCGCCCTCCCGTTCGGGCGCCAGGGTCACCAGCTTCACCAGGTCGTCATAGCCGCCGAACAGCGCCTCGTAGGCTTCCGGCGAGGGCGCGGGCATGGCCTCCGGGTCCATCGCTCCGCACCGGCGGGGGTTGAGGAACGGCCCCTCAAGGTGCACGCCCTGCACGGATGCGCCGGGCAGCTCGCCGCGCGCCTGCCTCCGCATGGCCTCGCGCACGAAATCCAGCGCGTCGCGGTATGTCTGCGCGCTGGCGCATGCGGACAGGGCAACGAGCAGATCGGTCACGCCGCACCGGGCCAGGCGGCGCAGGTAGTCCTCCAGCCGGGTCCAGTCCGGATGCAGCGAGTGAAACCCCTCGCCGCCGTGGCAGTGGGTGTCGAACAGGCCGGGGGCGAGCACGTCGGCGTGCAGGTCGCCCTCCGTGCCGGGCGCGACGGACTCGACGAGGCCGCCGGAGACGGTGACAAGCTGGTCGGCCCGCCAGCCGGCGGGTGTGAGCAGCTTTCGGGCGTGGATGATCATTATTCCTTCCTCCTTGCAGAACGCTGGCATTTTGGCCGGCGGTGTGATATAATTGAGCCAATTTAAAGAGAGGACGCGATGATCATGAGCAATCCGCTTGGCATTTCCGTGGGACTGAAGAACTGGTCGCTGCTGCCGGAGTACGCCGCGGCCGGCATTGAGACGGTGGAGATTTCTCTGCCCGGCGCGCCCATCGACGAGCTGCGCCTGTTCGCCAGCGAGGCGTACGCCCTGCTGAGGAAGAGCGGCATGTCGCTGTGGAGCGTGCACCTGCCCTTCGGCCGCCGTCTCGACATCTCGGCCACCGACGAAAGCGAGCGCGCGCGCGTGCTCGGGGAGCTCAGGCTGTCCATCGACCTGGCGCGCGGTCTGGGCGCGGGAACGCTGATCATCCACGGAAGCAGCGAGCCCAACGAGGACGCCTCGCGCCCCGCGCGCATGGAAGCCTGCGCCAGGAGCCTGCGGGAGCTGCAGGCCTACGCCGGATCCATGCGGCTGGCCGTTGAAAACCTGCCGCGCACCTGCATCGGCCGCACGGGCCGGGAGACCGCCCGGCTGAGCGAGGCGTGCGCCGGCGTCTGCTTCGACGTGAACCATCTGCTGATCGAGGAGCACGACGCGTTCCTCGACGCGACGGAAAAGAGGATCATCACCACGCATCTGTCCGACTATGACCGGGTGAACGAGCGGCACTGGCTGCCCGGCATGGGCGTCGTTCCGTGGAAGCTGGTGCATGACCGGCTGATCGCGGCGGGCTACGAGGGGCCGTTCCTGTTTGAGCTGGGGCTCAACGCGGACAATGAGCCCTATGCGCCGGCCGAGGTGGTCGGGGCCTGGAAGAGGCTGACCGGGGCGTAACCGGGCGGCCGCTGCCGGAGTCCTCCGCCCTCGCCCCGCGCGGCGGCATCAGACGGTTGCTCTCATCACGCAGCCTCTGTCGCCGGCCTCGCGCGCGAGCAGCGCCGCGCGCGTGACGGCGAGGGCGTCCAGCGTTCGCGTTTCGGACGCGGGCGTGCCGATCGCGTCCAGCATGAGGAGCAGGCAGTTCTGCTCCTCCAGGAGCGGCAGCTCGCGGCGCGGCCGGTCGTTTTCGAGAAACACCCGGCCGTTCAGCGCCTCCAGCATGCCCTTCGTGCCGGTGACGCGCAGCCGGTCGTCGTCGTGGCGCGGCGCGCCGTCCGGACGCAGGAAATCGGCGGTCACGGTGGCGATCACGCCGTTTTTCAGGCCGACCAGCAGCGCCGAGGTGACCTCCAGCTCGCCGTGGCCGCGGTTGCAGCGGCTGTCCTGCGCGCCCGCGACCCATTCGCAGGGCCCGCCCAGCTGCAGCACCCAGTCCAGCGCGTGTATGGCCACCCAGGGGATGATGCCGCCATAGGTCGCCCTGCGGCGGTAGAGCTCCGGCCGGTTGCCCAGCTTGTAGCTTTTCTGGCCGTGCAGCTGGCGTACCTCGCCGACGAGGCCGTCCTCGACGGCCTGACGCACGGTGCGGAACCAGGCGCAGCAGCGCAGATTGAACATGCCGTCGAGCGCGCATCCGGAGGCCCGCCAGGCGGCGGTCAGCGCGTCCAGCCCGGGCAGCGTGGTGGCCAGCGGCTTTTCGCTGAACACGTGGACGCTCCGCTTCAGGCACGCGATGGCGATGTCCGCCGTGTCGCAGAACCAGGGGTTGACCGCGACGACGTCGATGGATTCGCTGTCGAGCATGGCGCGCCAGTCGTCGTATGCGGCGGGCGCGGCGCCGGCTGCGCGGGCGGCGGCGATCACGGGGGCGATGTCCTCCTTCGGCGAGCCGGGCGCGACGGCGGTCAGCGTCAGACCGGGCCTGAGCGGCAGCGCCTGCAGCGCGAAGGGATAATGGCCAGAGGAACCGATGATGGCGATGTTCACGGAGCATTCCTCCCATGGGACGAGCTGATGCATCAATTATATCAGAAAACGGGCAATTTGCAAGACGCGGCGGGGAAGCGATTCGCCGGAGGAAGGAGGCATCGCGCATGCAAAAGGTGGCTGTTGTGACGGGCGGGACGGGCGGCATCGGGCTGGAAACCGTGCGCGCGCTGGAAAAGGCGGGCGTGAAGGTCTACGCGCTCAGCCGCCATCCGGCCGGGGATGTCGCTCACATCGTGTGCGACGTGTCGGACGAGGCCTCGGTCAGGCTGGCTGTGGGGGAGGTCGTGCGGCGCGAGGGACGGATAGACATTCTGGTCAGCTGTGCGGGCTGCGGCATATCCGGGGCGGTTGAATACACCGATCCGGCGGAGGCGCGGCGGCAGATCGACGTGAATCTGTTCGGCACGGACCGGATGATCCGCGCGGTGCTGCCCGTGATGCGCATGAAGGGCGGCGGGCGCATCGTGTGCGTCAGTTCGGTGGCGGCCGTGGCGCCCATTCCGTTCCAGGCGTGGTACTCGGTGAGCAAGGCGGGCGTCAACGCGCTGGCCATGGCCCTGCGCAACGAGGTGAGGCCATACGGCGTCAGCGTGTGCGCGGTCATGCCGGGCGACATCAGGACCGGCTTCACCGCCGCGCGAAGCAAATCGGAGGCGGGCGACGAGGTCTACGGCGGGCGCATCGCGCGTTCCGTCGCCAGGATGGAGCGCGACGAGCAGAACGGCATGGACGCGGCGTTTGCCGGCGGCCGGATCGCCCGGATTGCGCTGAAGCGGCGCGTGCGGCCGTATTACGCGCTGGGCCTCATGTATAAGGGCTGCTGCGCGCTGGTGAAGCTGTTGCCCGCGCGCACCGCCGGATGGATACTCGGGCGGCTGTACGCGAAATAACGGCGCGGCGGGCGGCCGCCGCTTGGCGCGCATCGAGCCGCACCTTATGAGACGGACGACGCCGGACGGCGCGCGTGCGGGAGGGGAGAACATCATGCAATACAGGATCAACCCCAAAAACGGGCAGGAGCTGTCCGCGCTTGGGTTCGGCTGCATGCGCTTTACCAGGCGCGGCGCCGGCATCGACCAGGAAAAGGCCGAGCGGGAGCTGAAGCGGGCGCTCGACCTGGGCGTCAACTACTTCGATACGGCTTACATCTATCCGGGCAGCGAGGTCTGCCTGGGCCAGTTTGTGAAGAAATACGGCTGCCGCGATCAGATCAACATCGCCACCAAGCTGCCGCACTACATGATCCGCCGCTTTGACGACGTGGAGAGGATTTTCCAGGAGGAGCTGCAGCGGCTTCAGACCGACCGCGTGGACTACTACCTGATGCACATGCTGAACGACGCGCGGAGCTGGGAGCGGCTCTGCGCGATGGGGATCCGGGACTGGATCGCCGGCAAGAAGGCGAGCGGGGCCATCCGCAACATCGGCTTTTCCTTCCATGGCGGCAAGGAGGCCTTCCGCGAGCTCATCGACGCCGGCGACTGGGACTTCTGCCAGATTCAGTTTAATTATATGGACGAGCACGCGCAGGCGGGCGTGGAAGGGCTGAAATATGCCTGCGAAAAGGGCCTGCCGGTCGTCATCATGGAGCCGCTGCGCGGCGGACGGCTGGCCGGCGGCCTGCCCGCGGCGGCGCGGCGGGCGTTTGAGGCCATGAAGCCGGAACGCACACCGGTCGACTGGGCGCTTCGCTGGATCTGGAATTACCCGGAGGCGACGGTCGTGCTGTCCGGCATGAACGACGTGAGCCAGGTGGAGGAAAACTGCAGGATCGCGTCGGACAGCCTGCCCGGGGCGTTGACGGAGGAGGAGCTGGCGGCGTACGGCCGCGTGCTGGAGGCCATGCGCGCCGGCACCCGGGTGGGTTGCACGGGCTGCAGCTACTGCCAGCCCTGTCCGCGCGGCGTGGACATTCCCACCTGCTTTTCCAGCTACAATACCAGCTATTCGGAGGGCTATGTCAGCGGGCTGCGGGAGTACATGATGTGCACCACGCTGCGCAAAGTGCGCGCAAACGCGGGCCTGTGCGTGAAATGCGGCCGCTGCGAACAGCACTGCCCGCAGCACATCGCCATACGCGACGAGCTGGACAGGGTGAAAAAGCGGTTCGAGAATCCTGTCTACAGGGCGGCCGCGGCCGTTGCGAGGCGTTTCATGAAGTTCTGACGGCCGGGATAAACGGCATCCGCACCGGCAAACAGCCGCGGCCCGGGAAACGGGCCGCGGCTGTCATGTATGCGGCGGGCGGGCGCTCACAGCCCCTTCGCGGCCTCCCGGAGGGCGTCCACGCAGTCCAGGCGCTCCCAGGGCAGGTCGATGTCGGTCCGGCCGAAGTGGCCGTAAGCCGCGGTCTGCGCGTAGATGGGACGGCGCAGGTCCAGCCGGTCGATGATGGCGGCGGGACGCAGGTCAAACAGCTTCTCCACGAGCGCGGCCAGCCTGTCGTCGGGCAGGACGCCTGTGCCGAAGGTGTCGACGGTGAGCGAAACGGGCTTCGCCACGCCGATGGCGTAGGCCACGCCCACCTCGCACTTCCGGGCCAGGCCGGCGGCGACCAGGTTCTTTGCCACGTGGCGGGTGGCATAGGCGGCGGAGCGGTCGACTTTGGTGGGATCCTTGCCGCTGAAAGCGCCGCCGCCATGGTGGGCGTATCCGCCGTAAGTGTCCACGATGATCTTCCGGCCGGTCAGGCCGGAGTCGCCCTGCGGACCGCCGATGACGAAGCGGCCGGTGGGGTTGATGAGGAAGCGGGTGTTTTCATCCAGCAGCTCGGCCGGGACGGCGTGCCTGATGACCAGCTCGATCATGTCGCGTTCGATGGTCGCATGGTCGATGTCGGGGTGATGCTGCGTGGACAGCACCACCGTGTCGATGCGCACGGGTCGGCCGTCCTCGTATTCCACCGTGACCTGCGCTTTGCCGTCCGGCCGGAGGTAGTTGACAAGGCCGGTCTTGCGGACCTCGGCCAGGCGGCGGGTGATGCGGTGGGCCATGGCGATGGCCATGGGCATGAGCTCGGGCGTTTCGTCGCAGGCGTAGCCGAACATCATCCCCTGGTCGCCCGCGCCGATGTCGTGCGCGTCGGCCGCGCGGCCCTCGAGCGCGTTGTTCACGCCCTGCGCGATGTCGGGGGACTGCTCGTCGATGCTCACCAGCACGGCGCAGGACTGGCCGTCGAAGCCGTATTTGGCGCGGTCGTAGCCGATGTCGATGACCTTCTGGCGGGCGATCTTATCGATGGAGACATAGGAGGTGGTGGAGATTTCGCCCATCACGAGGATGAGGCCGGTGGTGGCGCAGCATTCGCAGGCGACGTGCGCGGCGGGATCCTCGGCGAGGATGGCGTCCAGCACGGCGTCGGCGATCTGGTCGCAGAGTTTATCGGGATGGCCTTCGGTGACGGATTCTGAGGTAAACAGGGTGCGCATGGTTGAATGACTTCCTTTCTTCGGCGGGCCGGTGGCCCCTGTGATGCGAACTGCCGCCTTTCTTCTCCGAACCGCGAAAAAGTGCGGCCCGGAAAGCGAGCCGCACGCGAAAAATCCTCATGCGCCTCATCTTCCGGCAGACGAATCTGCCGCGGGAATTGGCACCACTGCCCGCTCGCGCGGACCGGTTGCCGGGTTTCATCGGGCCCGTCCCTCAACCACTCTTGATAAGGCAAGTATTCAGTTCGGTTATATATTACAGGGAAGCCGGCGGCGGCGTCAAGCGAAAAATCGTTAATTTCCGCCGACGTCAGCCGGTTCAGGCGTGGATCAGCGTCCGGATATAATCGGCGACGATGCGGCCGATGCGCTCGTTGTACGCGGCGTTCGGGTGGTTGCGTGCCCCGAGGTCGTCCGCGCCGTAGTCCGGCACGGCGAGGCAGCCGACCTTGTCCATGCCCTTCGCGCGGCAGCGCTCGACAGCGGCGACGCCGATTTCAGGCATGGACTTACTGCCCGGCAGGATCCAGACGATGTGCGCGTCGGGGTTGCAGGCGCGCACCTTTTCGATGAAGCGCACGCAGCCCTCGGTCAGCGCCGGCGTCAGCTCGTCGACCTTGTCCGCATGGCGCATGCCGCCCACGTCGTTGCTCAGCAGGCGGATGCACACCACGTCTGCCTTCCACGCGGAAAAATCGTAGGGCTTCCGGCAGCCGCGCGCCTCCGCGGCTTCTCCCGCGAGCGGTCCGACGATGAGCCCGTAGCCGTCCGCCATGTTGCCTTCGGCGTTGAACTGATAGTCCCAGCAGACGCCCCAGCCGCTCTGCGAGAGCAGGCGGCGCTCGGCGTTGAGCGCGCGGCAGGCGTAATGCGAGTAGTTGCCGCAGGCGGTGAACCACATGGGAATCCACTCGGTGTTGCCTGCCGGCGCAAGGGCGCCCTCGGCGCTGGACAGGCTGTCGCCGACGAATTCAATGCGCAGCGCGGGCTCCGGCAGCGGCAGCAGCTCGCCGTCATGGCGGATGGCGTGCACGCGGACAGTCGCCCCGGGGGCGTGCGGCATGGGCTGCGTCTCCTTCATCAGCGAGACCATGCGCGAGAGCGATTTGTCCATGCCGTGCACCAACGGATACCACCGCCGCGCCTTTTCCACCATGAACCGCGCGATGGGATAGCCGTCCACGCAGGCCGCGACCCACAGATCCGGCGCGTCGCAGGTCGCTTCCAGCTCCGCCCACAGCTCGCCGCCCCGGAAATTCACCTCAAAGCCGCTGCCCGTCCAGTCCAGGCAGACGAGGCCGTTTTCCGTGTCCATCCGCCCCAGCAGCCGGACTTTTTCGGATTTGACGCCGCATTCGATCATGTGATTTCAATCCTTTCATTCCATAGGAAGGCCGTGTTGAAGCACGGCTATTATATCATTCTTTCTCCCGCGTGGCAACAGGGAACGAAACAAAACCAGGATCGGCGTTTGTCGGGGCAGGGGGCAAACGGGAAAACCTGCAAACAAAACAGGGCCCGTCCCAGCCGGGAGAGGCCCTGATGCTTTGTCCTTTGCCGTGCGGATCAGCCGGCGGCGAGGGAATAGCCGCGGGCCAGGGTGACGCGGTCGCTGCCGTCCAGCGCGCAGGATTTGAGGCTGATCGCATAGGCGTCGTTGTCGAAGACGATCATGTACAGCCTTCCGTTCACGGCGCAGACCGCCGGAGGGGTTTCGGAGAAGTAGAACATGTCTGACGCCGGCGTGTTGATCAGGGAGAAGGAGCCGTCCGCGACGTTGATCGCGTAGAGCAGGTCATGCTGAATATAGTCGTCGTCGGCAAAATCGATGCTGCACACGGAGGCGTAGAGCACGCCGTCCGCGATGCCGTGCAGAGACACCGACTGGTTGTCCAGCGTGAAGGGCGCCAGCTGCACGCCGTCCACCGTGAGGCGCACGATCTGCTCCACGGATTCCTCGCCGGAATAATCGCTCAGGCGGCCGTAGATCACGCCGTTATCCATCAGTTCATAGGAGACATAGCCGTTGCTGATATCGGGGAAGGAAATCAGCTGATCGGTGACCAGCGTGGTCAGGCTGACGCGGAAGACGCCGCTGTTGACCGCCGCCTCGTAGGTTTCGGCCTCTTCCATGTCGAAAAGCCAGTAGCTGCTGCGGCTGTAGTAGAGATAATCGTCGTCCAGCCCCAGGAAGCGCGCGCCGTAGCCGCTCAGCACGTCGATCGCGCCGCTCGTCAGATTCAGGCGGCACAGGCGCGCGGCCGTGGGATAGGGGTCGCCCTCGTAGTAGACGCTGTCGCTGTGCTCGGCCCAGTCGAGGTAGTAATACCAGCCGTCCTCCACGGTCACGGGATAGTAGTTGTAGGAGTGCCCCGCGTCGTCGATGAGCCGGCGCACGTCGCTGCCGTCCGCGGCGCAGGAGCCGACGCCCCAGTAGAAGCGCCCGCCGCTGACGATGGCGTGGCTGACGTAGCCGTCGTACACGACGGTTTTCTCGCCCATCGCGTTCAGCACGACCAGGGCGTATTCGGAGCTGCCCTCGCTGTAGCTGATGGCCAGGAGGTTTCCGCCTTCCGCGGCGAGCAGCGTCATGAAGGCTTCGCTCAGCCGGCTCACGCCGCTGCCGTCCGCATTCATGAAATACACGCCTTCCTGCGCGCTGTCGATGCTCCCGGCGTAGTAGACGGAACCGCCGTCGACGATCGCCTGCCCCGACAGCGTCACCGCGCCCTCCGCCAGCGCCGTCGCGCCCAGCAGCGCGAGGCAGACAAGCAGGCACAATACCTTCTTCAGCATGATTTCCAAACCTCCCCGCAATTGTCATATATCGGTTAGACGCCCGCCTTTACCGGCCGGTTCCTGCGTGCGCCTCTGCCTTATTATACCATGCCGCGCACTGTTTTTCAATGACGTCGCAAAAAAGCATTGACAAAAGAACATATGTTCTGTATAATGGTGTTGTCGCAGAAATGCGACAAAATGGCACAATTGCGATGAAAGGGCGTGCGCAGCAATGACGGAGCGGGAAAAGAGCGAACTGGCGAAGCGGGAGAAGACGAAGAGGAACATGCTGCTGGTGCGGCGGCACTACGAGCGGCTGCTGACAGAATATGAGGCGGCCACGAACAGCCGGGGGATGGCGGCGGCGTGGGGCCGCGTGGGCGGCTTGGGCAACCGGATTGCGCGGCCGACGCAGGACAGGGCGATGTGCGCCATTGCGCTGGAGGAGCGCAGAAAGCAGCTGAAGGGATGGTTTGAGTGCATCCGCGGCACATACAGCCGGCTGAGCGGGCGCGAGGGCAAGAGCCCAAACCTGTGGCGGCATCAGCAGCTGCTGGCCCGCGCGCTGCAGCTCTACGTATTCGAGCAGGCGGACTGCGAAATGATAACCATGATGATGAGCGGGGCGCGCAGGCTGAGCCGGCAGTATGTGAACCGCATACTGAACGAGGCGGTGAACGAGGTGATGGCGGACGCCGGGCGGGCGGGACTGCTCGAGGACGACGAAGCGGCCGGGAATGAGGCGGGATGATCCGGGGCGCGCACACAAAAGCGCCCGCGGAGCGTGTCCGCGGGCGCCGGGCGATCGATGGGTTATTTGATTTCAACGCGCCAGCCGAGCGGGTCGTCGAGGCGGCCGAGCTGGATGCCGGTGATGGTGTCGTACAGCTTCTGGGTGACCGGGCCAATGCCGCCGCCGTTGATGGTCATGACCTCGTCGCCGTAGCGCAGCTTGCCCACGGGCGAAATAACCGCCGCCGTGCCGGTGCCGAAGACCTCCTCCAGCGTGCCGTCATGCTGAGCCGCGAGCAAATCGTCCACGGAGATGCGCTTTTCCTCAACGGGCATGTTCCAGTGCTTGCACAGCTGGATGACGGAATCGCGGGTGACGCCGGGAAGGATGGAGCCGTTCAGCATCGGCGTGACGATCCTGCCGGCAATTTTGAAAAAGATGTTCATCGAGCCGACCTCTTCGATGTACTTGCGCTCCACGCCGTCCAGCCACAGCACCTGGGCAAAGCCCTCGTCATGCGCCTTGACCTGGCCGATCAGGCTGGCCGCGTAGTTGCCGCCCGTCTTGGCGAAGCCCATGCCGCCGCGCACCGCGCGCACGTATTCGTCCTCGATCCAGATGCCCACGGGATTCAGGCCGCTGGCGTAGTATGCGCCGGAGGGGGAAGCGATGACCATGAACAGGTAGGTTTTGGAGGGTGCGACGCCCAGGAACTCATCGGTGGCGATGATGAAGGGGCGCAGGTAGAGCGATTCGCCCTCGCCGGTGGGAATCCAGTCGCGATCGACGCGCACCAGCGCCTCGACGGCCTGGATGAAGTCTTCCTCAGGCAGGTGGGGGATACACAGGCGCTCGTTGGACTTGTTGGCGCGCCTGGCGTTCATGTCCGGACGGAAGATATAGGCCGAGCCGTTTTTGCCGGGATAGGCCTTCATGCCCTCGAACATGGCCTGGCCATAGTGGAACACCATGGCGGCGGGCGAGAGGGAGAGCCTCTGGAAGGGAACGATGCGCGGGTCGTGCCAGCCCCTGCCCTCGGTGTAGTCCATGATGAACATGTGGTCGGTGAAGATATGGCCAAAGCCGAGATTGGTGCCGGGCGCGGGCTTGGCCGCGGGCTTCGTGGTCTTCTGGATGGTGATGTTCAGCATGCTGAAGCCTCCTCGCGTGTTTTTATGAATGCGTTTCATGGAGTGCGCAGCCGGTGGCTCAGGCCGCAGCGGGTCCGGCGCGGCGTCTTCAAAGAGAAAAGAGCCGAAACGAACTCCGCGGCAGGGAGTGCTTTTGCTCTTTCATATGTATAATTATAAACGGGGGATGCGCGTCTGTCAAATTAAGATATGGGAATCGCGCGGTTTTTTTGCGAAAAAAATGGGCTGCAAATTGCGGAAATCCGGGGCGGATCCGGATTATTCTCCTTATTTCCACCGTTCATGCAGGTTTTCGTGGGGAAATAATGCATAATCACCCTTTGACGGCGCGGGCGGGCCGGCTGAACCGCCATCGTCATTTTGACGGGCCGGCGAAGGCGGAGCGCGGTTCATTGTATGCCGAAGCGCCGCGCGGGATGAGAGATACACGAAAAGTTAACAATCATAAACAGTACAAAAATGGAGGATAAAATAGGAAAGAAAAATGAATCCTGTCGGATAAAAAAGTAGTTGACAAATGGGGCGGAGGCGAGTATAATACTTAATGCTGTCGCGAACGGCGGCCTCAGTGGCAGCCGGGTGCGAGAGCGGC
>Ga0079305_1000399_pt1 | contig 96703 bp, 80 predicted proteins | sample LMS_cellobiose_e_FD_79183 | JGI IMG/M metagenome (GOLD analysis project Ga0079305, IMG submission 79183) | Rumen-fistulated moose microbial communities from Alaska, USA - LMS_cellobiose_enrichment | ecosystem: Host-associated > Mammals > Digestive system > Stomach > Rumen fluid ...
GGCCTTCACTTTTTCAAGGTTGCCGCAAGTGAGCAGCGGAATCAGTTGATTGATTTCCCCAACACTTTTATCCCACCACTTGAAATCCAGCAAAAGCTGAATCAACTCATCATCAAAGCGTTTGCGGATTTCTGTGGCGGGATTTCCTACAACGATCGTATATGGCGATACGTCGCTTCCAACAATGCTGTTTGCTCCGATAATTGCGCCGTCGCCAATGTGAACGCCGGGCAGGATAACAGCGTTCTGCCCAATCCACACATCGTTGCCGACGATTGTGTCACCTTTGAGCGGCATGTCGGAAGCTGCCGGCGGTTTCATATCCCAGCCTTCCAGCGTATAGAACGGGAAGGTCGATACGGCATTCATCTGGTGGTTTGCGCCGTTCATTACAAACTCGACGCCAGCAGCAATCTGACAGAACTTTCCAATAATCAACTTGTCGCCGTTCCATTCATAATGATGGGTAACATGGCACTCAAATTCTGAATCAGCGATATAGGTAAAATCTCCAACGATGATATTGGAATCCTTAATTGTCGGCTTCACATAGATTTCTTTGTCATAGCCCGGAATGGGATGTACCGTATTGGGATCCGGTTTGATACCATCTTTCACTCGTCATTCCTCCATCGTCATATATAACGTTATTATAAGGGGTAGGACGTTCGAAATCAATGACCGATCGACAGACCCTTCGCGCTGCATATCGCGTCTGGTCTCCCCGCACAACGCGGTATTTTTATTGGATTATGGGAAACGACACTATTGCAGATAGCAATAAAAAATTCCTTACCCGAATCACTGCCTTTTAGGCAGGGGTTTGAGTAAGGAACTTTTGGTGGAGACGGAGGGATTCGAACCCTTGACCTTACGGATGCGAACCGTACGCTCTCCCAACTGAGCTACGCCCCCATATATTCTCTTGTCGGCCGCGGACTCCCGTTCAGCGGCGCTTAATTATTATAGCACAGGTTTTGTAAAAGGCAAGATAAATTTTTGGATTTCGCACGATTTTTTCGCCGCCCGTTTTGTCGGGCTTCCGTTACCGGGCTGTGGAGCCTGCCGTATCGCCGGACTGCGTGCGGCATGAAGTTCTTTTTGCCTACTTTTTCTTTTCAAGAAAAAGTAGGCAGCGGGAGCCGCTCCAAGCTCCCGCTGTCAAAGAAAAATGAGGATAAAATGAAAAAAGTAACTGCCTTCTGATGCTTATGATAAAGGGGAATTGTGAACAAAAAAACAGTCAGTTATTACAGAAGTATTAAAAACGGACGTTTTTTTGTGAACTTTATGTAAACAGCCCGCTGGAGAGCTCAATCGAAGGCAAAACCGAACCACGGCTCCGCGCTCCCGCCGACCGGGGTCGGACCCGGCGCGAGCAGCATCCCGAAGGGACGGCCCGCCCCGCGCGGCGCAGGCGCGCGCATCACGCAGGTTTCGGCGTCGAGCGCCGCAAGAGCGGAGGGCGGAACAGAGCCGAGCGCCTCCTTCACCAGCGCGCCGTCCGGCGTCCGCTCGAGGGCGAAAAGGCCCCCGTCGGTGCGGAAAAACCCGCCGCTCCGGCATAGATAAGCCTGATACGCCGCCGCGCGGTCGGAAAAGGCGATGTGATCGGTCCCGGCGAGCAGCGACTCGCGCAGCGCGAAATAGGTTTCCGCGTCGATCCGCTCCGCCGCGGGACCTGCCGCCGCCTCGGGCGCGACCGTTGTTTCCGACACGGCAAAAAAGTTTGAAAAACCAACCGTTTTCCTGTAAAAATCAAATAAAGACGGCTCCGCCGGGCAGATGACCGACACGCCGCCATCCTCCAGACACCCCTCCGCCGCCGCCCGGGAGACGGCCGCGCCGAGCCCGCGCGAGCGATACTCCGGCAGCGTCGCCACCGCGTAGACATACGAGCAGGGCCGGCGCTCGCCCGACGCGGAGACCAGCTCGCCGAGCCGCGGGAAAAACGCCGTCGAAACGAGCTTTCCCTCCGCCTCCGCGCAAACGGCGCGGCCGGGCTCGTACAGACCGGCGAAAAAGCCGGCGATATATTCGTCGCTGTCGCCGAAAACGCGCTTCCAAATCTCCGCCATCGCCGACTCGTCGCCGGGACGCGCGCGCCGCAGAGAGAGTTTTACGCTTTCCATTGGGTCGAATATTTCTCCTCCAAAAACGCGGGGTAGTACGACTCCTTCGCCTTGCGGAGCCCCTCAAGGCCCAGGTCCTCTTCCCGATTTATGTAAACTATCTCGGGATGGAGCTCCAGAATGCGCTTCGCGTTCTCGCGGTTTATCATGGCGTAGGCGCCCTGTATCTCCGCGAACGCCTTTTCAAAATGCAGGACATAGGTATCGACCGAGAGCTTTTCGCCGAGCGTATAGGCGATGATCTTCCCGCCGGAGCGCAGCAGGCCGCCCTCGAGCCCGAGGGCCTCCATGGCCGTGAACGCGCGGGTGAGGGCCATGCGCTCGGCCTGATATTCACGGTGCTTTTCAAGGTAATTCTGCTCCATCCACTCGTCGTTCATCGCCATGACCTCGTCGAGGTTTCCGGCGGTGACGGGCTCGAAGCGCCAGTCGTTCTGCTCCTCGAAGCGGTGGATGTGATTGCGCTTGGCGTGGAGCTTTTTCCCCGCGAGCGTCGCCAGCTTTTCGGCCTCGTAGACGTAGTCGCACTCGTCGCGGTCGAGCGTGAAGGTGAGGTCGGGGTAGAGCGCCTTGAGCTCCGGGAGCATAATTTTCGGGATGCCGCGCATGAAAAGCGGCGCGCCGAACTCGGCCGCGTCCTCGCGCAGCGCCTCTATGACGGGGTAGAGCTCGCCCGTGCCGAACGGGAAGGAATAGCGGGGCGTCTCGCCGAGAAGGCGCGGGACGATGCGCTCGCCGCGCTGGCTGATCTGCAGGCCGTAATGATCCTGCCAGACGTACATGCTCGTAAAACAGTAGTCGGTACAGCGGAAGCCGGAGGCCCGGGAGAGCCGCGTGACGAGCTCGCGGTCGTCGAGGGAGACCGGCCGGAATGTGAGATGAGGCATAAAAATCGTTATCTTCCTTCGTAAGTATGTGTGCAGAGCGTCCGGATGCCGTCGCGCAGCGTCATCAGGTCCTCGAACGTCTCCGGCTTTTTGCCGGGGTCGCGCAGCAGCGCGGCCGGGTGATAGAGCGCCATGAAGCGCACGCCGTTCTTGTCGAACCACTGGCCGTGCTCCCTCGTGATCTTGAAATCGCTCCGGATGAGCTTCGCCGCGGCGATGCGCCCGAGGCAGACGACGATCTTCGGCCGGATCAGCGAGAACTGCGCGCGCAGATAGTCGATGCAGGCGTCCTGCTCCGTGCCGAGGGGGTCGCGGTTTTTCGGCGGACGGCATTTGACGATGTTGGCGATATAGACGTTTTTATGCCGGTCGAGGTCGATGATCGCCAGCATCGTGTCGAGCAGCTTGCCGCCGCGGCCGACGAACGGCTCGCCCTGCAGGTCCTCGTTTTCGCCCGGCCCTTCGCCGACGAGCATGACCTCCGCGTCGCGCGGGCCCACGCCGAACACGACGTTCGTCCGCGTCTCCCACAGGGCGCATTTGCGGCACCCGAGACACGCCTTTTCCAGTTCCTCCCATGTCGCCATACCTTACACCTGCCGTTGCCGCCGCAGAGCGCGGCGTTTTTCAGCATTATAGCACAGCTTCCCGTTTTTTCCAAGAGGGAGAGACAGTCATTTCCTTTTGAGGTTGGAGGATATCTCGCCGAAGGCTCGGGCCGCCTCCATGCCGAACGCTTCGCTGCGCGCGATGTCGCACAGAGAGAGGATGCCGACGACCTTGCCGTTCTGCACGACGGGCATGCGCCGCACCTGCCCGCCGCCCATTTTTTCGGCGGCGCGGGAAACGTCGTCGCCGGGGGAGAGGGAGGCGACGGCGCGGGTCATCAGCTCGCGGACGGGCATCCGTCCGGGGTCGGAGCCGTCGGCGATACAGCGCAGCACGATGTCGCGGTCGGTCACGATCCCGCGCAGGCGGCCGTCGGGCGAGCAGACGGGCAGGCTGCCGACGTTGTAGGCGGCCATGAGCCTCGCCGCGTGCGCGACGCTCTCGTCCGGCGCGCAGGAGACGACGCTCGGGTTCATGATATCGGATACGAGCATGTTTCGCACTTCCTTTCTGCCGGGAGCATACCCCAAAACAGCGCTGGTATATACGCGCCGATCGTGGTAAAATACAAAAAAAGGAGGGAGGCACGGCCATGACGCACGAGGAAGCCATGCGCGAGGCGCTCGCGCTCGCGCGGGAGGCGGCCGCGGCGGGAGAGACGCCGGTCGGCTGCGTCGTGACGGACGCGGAGGGGCGCGTCGTGGGGCGCGGGCGAAACCGCCGCGAGGAGACGCAGCTCGCCACCGCGCACGCGGAAATGGAGGCCATCATGGATGCGTGCAGGACGCTCGGCAGCTGGCGGCTTTCCGGCTGCGCGCTTTATGTTACCCTGGAGCCATGCCCCATGTGCGCCGGCGCTATCCTGAACGCGCGCGTCGACGCGGTGTATTACGGCGCGAAGGAGGCCCTTTCCGGCTCCTGCGGCAGCGTCGTCAATCTGTTTATGGAAAATTACGGCAGGAGCCCGAAGATCGTCGGCGGCCTTCTGGCGGACGAGAGCCGGGCGCTGCTGTCGGATTTTTTTCACACATTGCGGTAAAAAATCAACGGACAATTCCGGTTGCCCTTATTGACTTATGTTCCGATGGCGTGTATCTTTATTCTGTAAAGGTACATGTCATCCGGCCCGCAGCGGCGAGAGAGGTACTATCCCGTGACGACAGAAAAACGCAGAAGCTTTATCATCATGGTCGGCTACTGGGCGGTCATGCTGGCGATCGTTTATCTGATGTTCAAGTATTTTCTGCCGCTCGTCATGCCCTTTTTCCTGGCCTTTCTGGTGGCGGCGCTGGTAAAGCCGGCTGTCCGGGCCGTCAGCGAGAAGCTGCCGATAAAACGGAATATCATCGCGCTCATTTTCGTGCTGCTGTTTTATATCGTCATCACCTGTCTGCTGGTGTTTTTGAGCGCCCGGATCGTCTCGGGGCTCATCGGCTTCATGCAGAAGCTGCCGGAGGTATATTCGTCGACCGTCCAGCCGGGGCTGGAATCCCTGTTCGCCCGGATCGAATCGCTCACGCAAAACCTCTCGCCGGATATCGCGTCCCTGCTCGACACGGCCGCCGAGACGTTCCTCTCTTCCGCCGACGATATGATCACGACCGTGTCCTCCGGCGCGCTGTCGGCCATCTCCACCTGGGCCGCGAAGCTGCCGCGGTTCGTCATCTCCACGATCGTGTGCATCATCGCCACGCTGTTCATGGCGATGGATTTTCCCCGCATCACGGCCTTTATCCTGCGGCAGCTCCCGCAGAGGGCGCAGGCGTTCGTGCTCTCCGTCAAAAAGGCCACGGTCGCCGTCATCGTGCGCTACGGCCGCTCGTATCTGCTCATCATCCTCATGACGTTCACGGAGCTGGCGATCGGCCTGCTCATCATCGGCGTGAAAAACGCGATACCCATGGCGATCCTGATCGCCGTCGTCGATATTTTCCCCGTCGTCGGCTCCGGCCTGTTTTTGTGGCCGTGGGCGGCGCTGCTGTTCCTGCAGGGGCACATCGGGCAGGGCATCGGCATGGTGATCCTGTACGTCGTCATCACCGTCATCCGTCAGTTTATGGAGCCGAAGATCGTGGGCGGACATGTGGGGCTTCATCCGCTCGTGACGCTCATGTGCATGTTCGTCGGCTCGCGTCTCTTCGGCGCGATCGGCCTGTTCGGGCTGCCCATCCTGGCCGCCATCGTCAAAAATCTGGACGACAGCGGCGTCATCCATCTGTTCAAAAAAGACACGCCGGAAGCGCCCGCCCCGCCGGACGGGTGACGACGATATTCGGAGGAAACGATATATGAGGATCGTAGTCAAAATCGGCACATCGACGCTGGCGCACCGCACCGGGCGGCTGAATATCCGTCAGGTGGAGGAGCTTTGCAAGACGATGAGCGACCTGAAAAACGCCGGACATGAGGTCATCCTCGTTTCGTCCGGCGCTATCGGCATGGGCGTCGGCAAATTGAACCTGCCGGGCAGGCCCTCGGATATGGCGACCAAGCAGGCCGCCGCCGCCGTCGGCCAGTGCGAGCTGATGTATGTTTACGACCGCCTTTTCGGCGCGTACAACCATACGGTGGCCCAGGTGCTGCTGACGGCCGAGGATGTGCGGGAGGAGCACCGCAGCGCCAATCTCCGCACCACCCTCAACCGGCTGCTGGAGCTGGGGGCGCTGCCCGTCATCAACGAGAACGACGCCGTCGCCACCGACGAGATCGGCGTCCACACCACCATCGGGGAGAACGACTCGCTCTCGGCCATCGTGGCGGTGCTGGTGGACGCGGACCTGCTCGTGCTGCTGTCGGATATCGACGGCCTTTTCACCAAAGACCCGCATAAATACCCCGACGCGGAGCTTATTTCCGTCGTCCCGGCCATCACGCCGGAAATCATGGCGCTCGCCGGAGAGAAGGGCTCGCCGCTCGCCTCGGGGGGCATGGAGACCAAGCTGCGCGCCGCGGAGATCGCCACCGGCGCGGGCGTGGATATGATCATTACCAACGGGGCGCGCCCGGCCAATCTGTACGATATCACAGAGGGAAAGCCGGTCGGGACGCGCTTTACAGGGAAGGAGAGGAAGTAAACTGTGACGACGCTGACGATGCTCAAAAAGGCGAAGGAGACAGCCCCCGAGCTGGCTTTCGCCTCCGCGGAAAAGAAGAACGAGGCGCTCATGAAAATGGCCGACGCCATCATTGCGGACGCGCGCCATATTTTGGAAGAGAATTCGATCGACATGGCGGAGGCCATGGGGACGATGTCCGAGGTCATGCTCGACAGGCTGGAGCTGACGCGGGAGCGGCTGGAGCTTATGGCCCGGGGCATCCGCGAGGTGGCGGAGCTGCCCGACCCGGCCGGCCGTGTCATCCGGCGCACCGAGCGCCCCGGCGGCCTTCAGATCGACAAGGTGGCGGTGCCGATGGGCGTCGTCGCCATCATCTATGAGAGCCGCCCGAACGTGACGTCCGACGCGGCCGCCCTGTGCCTCAAATCGGGGAACGTCTGCGTGCTGCGCTCGGGGAAGGCGGCGTTCCGCTCGGCGAACGCCATCACCGAGGCCATGCGCCGCGGTCTCCGCGAGGCCGGCCTCCCCGAAGACGCGGTGAACCTCGTGCAGGACACCTCGCACGAGAGCGCGAATGAGCTCATGCGGGCCGTCGGCCTCGTCGATCTGCTCATCCCGCGCGGCGGCGCGGGCCTGATCCGCAACGTGACGGAGAACGCCAAGGTGCCCTGCATCAAGACGGGCACGGGCATCTGCCATATCTACGTGGACAAGGACGCCGATCAGGACATGGCGCTCGACATCATCGAGAACGCCAAGACGAGCCGGCCCTCCGTCTGCAACGCGGAGGAGGTCTGCCTCGTCGCCCGCGATATAGCGAAGGACTTCCTGCCGCGCTTAAAGCTGCGATTGACGGAGGAGCGCATCCTCGCGGGCGGGCATCCCGTGGAGCTGCGGCTTGACCCGGAGGCCGCCTCGATCATCGAGGGCGTCCCCGCCGGCGACAAGGATTTCGATACCGAGTTCCTCGACTATATCCTCGCCGTGAAGGTCGTCGGAAACGTGCAGGAGGCCGTGCGGCATATCGCGCGCCACTCCACCGGCCACAGCGACGGCATCGTGACGAAAAACGCGGCGGCGGCCGACTTCTTCGCGGCGGCGGTCGATTCGGCGGCCGTTTACGTGAACGCCTCGACGCGCTTCACCGACGGCGGCGAGTTCGGCCTCGGCTGCGAGATGGGCATCTCGACGCAGAAACTCCACGCGCGCGGCCCCATGGGATTAGAGGAGCTCTGCACCTACAAATACGTCGTGCGCGGCAGCGGCAACGTGAGATAAGGAGATACTATGGATACTTCGGTCGGATTTATCGGCATAGGCAATATGGGCGGCGCGCTCGCGCGGGCCGCCGTCAGGAAGCTCGGCTCCTCCTGCATCCAGGTCTGCGGCAAAGACCCGATGAAGACGGCGGAGCGCGCCGTCGCGCTCGGCTGCCGGACGGCGACGGCCGCCTCCATCGCGGCGGGCTGCCGGTATATCTTCCTCGGCGTGAAGCCCCAGAACATGCCGGAGGTGCTCAAGGAGATCGCGCCGGTGCTGTCGCTGCGCGGCGACCGCTTCCTCCTCGTCACCATGGCGGCGGGGCTGTCTATATCGCAGATAGCGGAAATGGTCGGGGGCAAGTACCCGACGATACGCATCATGCCCAATATGCCGGCTGCCGTCGGCGAGGGGATGACGCTCTTTGCCTGCTGCCCCGTCATCACGGCGGAGGAGAAGGCGGAGTTTTTAGACCTCATGTCGTGCTCGGGCAAGCTTGAGGAGCTGCCGGAGAAGCTTATTGACGCGGGCAGCGCCCTTTCTGGCTGCGGCCCGGCTTTCGTCTTCATGTTCGCCCAGGCGCTCGCCGACGGGGCGGTGGCCTGCGGCCTCGCGCGCGATACGGCGCAGCGGCTGGCCTTACAGACGCTTTTAGGCTCCGCGAAGCTGGCGCTGGAGGACGGACGCCACCCGGAGGCGCTGAAGGACGCCGTCTGCTCGCCCGGCGGGTCGACGATCGAGGGCGCGGCGGCGCTGGAGGAGGGCGCGTTCCGCGCGCTCTGTATGAAGGCTGTGCGCGCGGCGTATGACAAGACGCTCGCGCTCGGAAATACAAAATAAAAGGAAGGAAGCCACAGTATGGATGTCAAGGAAATGATCGCCAAGGCCGTCGAGACCATCAAGAGCGACGGGAACATCGCGGAGAGCTTTAAAAGCGACCCGGTCAAAACGCTGGAGAAGATCCTCGGCGTGGACCTCCCCGACGATATCGTGGAGAAATTAGTTTCCGGCGTCAAGGCCAAGCTCGGCGAGGGCGGCGCCGCGGGGATACTCGGGAAGATCAAAGACCTGCTCTGATACGCAGTAGACAAAAAAACGGCCGCCGCAGTTCTTGCGGCGGCTGTTTTCTCTGCTTTCCGCTTCAATTTTACAGGAAATCCGCAAAATCGGGAGAAAACGGGAGCAGAGACGTTTTTGCGTGGCTTTTCGCCGGATTTTGCCGACCGTTCCGCTTGACAGCGGCGGCATAATCTGTAATAATGCAATTATGTTAATCTGACGGATTATGCCTGTCCATGGACAAAAGCTGATCGGAGACGGTTATGAAACATACGAAACGTATTATGGCGGCGGTCATGGCGCTCTTTATGGCGGCGGGCTGTTTTATGCTTAAGCCCACGCCGGACGCGCGCGCGATCACGCAGGAAGCCATCAACCAGATGAAGGAGCGGGCGCAGAGCATCCGCAGCGAGATCAGCGGCTATCAGGCGCAGATCAATGAGCTGGAGCTGGAAGGCAAAAAGACGCTCGCGCAGAAGGAGCTTTACGACGAGCAGTGTACGCTTTTAGCTGAGCAGATCACGCTCACGGAGGAGCAGATCGCCGCGTATGAGGAGCTTGTCGCCATCGCCAGACAGGAATATGACGACGCCGTCGCGGCGGAAAAGGCGCAGTACGAGCTGATGTGCGAGCGCATCCGCGCGATGGAGGAGCGCGGCACGATCTCGTATATGGAGATCGTGTTCGAGGCGAGCAGCTTTGCCGACCTTTTGGGCCGCATCGACTTCATCGACGAGGTCATGCAGTCCGACGAGGACGTGATCCTGGGCTGGCAGGCGTGCCAGCAAGAGAAGATCGAGCGCCAGAACGAGCTGGCCGTCGTGATCGAGGAGACCGAGGCGGTCAAGGCCGACCTCGAGGTCCAGAAGGAAGCGCTGGAGGAAAAGCGCGCCGAGGCGGAGCAGCTCATGGCCGAGATACAGGCCGACCAGGAGGAATACGAGAAGCTGGTCGCCGAGCGAGAGAAGGACGCGGCCGAGCTCAAGGAGCAGATCGCCAAGGCGGAGGCCGAGTATGCCGAGCAGATACGCAGGCAGCGCGAGGCGGAGGCGGCGGCTGCGGCGGCCGCGGCGGCGCGCAACAAGAATAACAACAGCGGCGGCGGCTCGAACACCTCCGGCGGCGGCAACAGCGCGGCGGGCGTCAGCCTCGCGTGGCCGGTCAGCAGCCGCAAGATCACGTCGGGCTTCGGCCGTCGTTCGTCCTCGTCGACGAACGGCATCGGCAGCACGAACCATATGGGCATCGACATCGGCGGCGTCGGCTATGACAGCCGCGTGTCGGCCGCGGCGTCGGGCGTCGTCACGGTGGCGACGAATTCCCGCTCGGCCGGCAACTATGTGGCGGTCAGCCACGGAAACGGCGTCGTGACGCTCTATATGCACCTGTCGTCCTATTCCGTTTCCGTGGGCGACAAGGTGTCGCAGGGGGACAAGCTGGGCATCACCGGCAGCACCGGCAACAGCACCGGCCCGCACCTCCATTTCGGCGTCATGATCGACGGCTCGTATGTGAACCCCATCGATTATTTACCGTAGAACAATTGGAAGATAAGTACGCGCGAGGGAGCGTTGCAGTCTGCAACGCTCCCTCTTCCTGTATGTGAAAAGCCATTTAAAATGCCGAAAGTCAGCTCGCTATGTTCATGGTCGCGCAGACGGGCGTGAAGCCGTTGCCGTCCAGCGCGTAGACGCGGATATAAGAGCCGTCCTCCGCCGGGATGGTGAGGGCGTTTTCCGCGCCCGGCGTCAGATGCAGGGACACAAGACCCAGCATTTGTCCCTCGGCGCTGTACCGCGCGCCGTAAGCGTAGACGTCCGCGCCGGGCTCGCAGTATAAGAATACTTTGTATACGTTCTGCCCGTCGACCGACAATGACTCTACAGCGGTCACGGGATTACCGTAGTGGATAATTGCTTCCTTAAGGGCGTCGCCGGAGCCGCCGCCCATTGCTATCCCGCGCCACTGTCTGTAACTGCCGGGATAATATACATCGGTGAGCTTGACGCAATCGCGGAAAGCGGCAAACCCAATGCCGGTGACGCTCTCCGGTATGGCGACGCTGGTGAGGCCGGAGCAGCTGCAGAAAGCGGCCTCGCCGATGCTGGTGACGCCGTCGGGTATCGCGACGCTCGTGAGACCGGAGCATTCGAAGAAGGCATAATCACCGATGCCGGTGAGGCTGTCCGGTAAGGTGATGCTCGTGAGGCCGGTGCAGCCGTCAAAAGCGGCCTCGCCGATGCTCGTCACGCTGTCCGGTATCGTGATGCTCGTGAGCATGGAGCAGTTTTCAAATGCCCCTCGAAGTATATTCCCGCCGGTAATCGTTACATGGCGCAATGAGGACGGGATATGAAAGTATGTGTCGGTCGTGGTTGAATTGCTGGAGCCATAATAAGACTGCTGTACAGCCGTGCCGAACGTAGTGCCGAAAACGTAGCCGAAGGGATATTGATACTTGTCCGAAGCCGATTTGATGCTCCCGCCGACAAAGGGGAGCGTTATGGACTCCAGCGAGGAACAGCCGGAGAACGCACCGCCCCAAATGGCCGTCACGCTGTCGGGTATCGTGATGCTCGTGAGGCCGGAGCAGCCGTAGAAGGCGGCCTCGCCGATGCTCGTCACGCCGCTTTCGACCGTGACGCTCGTGAGCATGGAGCAGTTGTAGAAAGCGCCGTACAGGATTTTGCCGCCGGTGACCGTCACGCAGCGCAGCGAGGACGGGATGTAATAGGTAGTCGAAGTCGTACTTGACGTACTATAGCCGTAATAATACTGCTTTACATCCGTCAGCCCTTCTCCTTCGGAAGTGCCGAAAATATAGCCGAAAGGATACTGATACGTGTCCGAAGCCGATTTCATGCTCCCGCCGACAAAGGGGAGCGTTATGGACTCAAGCGAGGTGCAGCCGGAGAAAACGCCGCTCCCGATGCTCGTCACGCCGTCTGCTATACTGACGCTCTTTATGCTGTTTCTGTAACTGTACCACGGAGCGGAAGAAGATGATGAGTAACTCTTCATCGCTCCCGTCCCGCTTATCGTCAGCGTTCCTTCATCGTCCAGCGTCCATGTGAGATTAGTCCCGCAGGTGCCGCTTTCTATTACCGCCGCCTTGGCGTCATTATTCGGCAGCAGCGCGATGCAGAGCGCCACGGCCAGCGCAAGCGTCATAATTTTTAATGCTTTTTTCATTTTCCGCGCTCCCTTCGCCGCCTCTGTTGAAAAACGGGTTACGACTAACCAATATTATTCTACAGAAAAGCATTTCAAAAAGCAAGAAAAACAAGCATTTTGCAAACACCCGTATCCGTCATGGTAAGACGCCCGCGCATCTGGTGCGGCGATCCGTTTTTCTCTGTAAGGATCACGGATTCCCACGCCAGTATTGCGATACTGGCTCGGAATGACGGGCTATTTGGCGTTTCGCTATAGTACCTTTTCGCACTCTCACCGCGCGGCGCTCTTCGGGATGCGGATGGTCAGGACGATGTCCTCCTCGGTGTCGCTCCGGCCGCACTCGGCGTCGATGCCGGATTTTTTCATCACGTCCATCCCGCGCGAGACGGAGTTGAGGAACATCCGCACGTCGCGCAGGATGATGACGGGCTTTTTGCCGGAGCCGGCGAGGAGCGAGTCCACATACTCCTCCGTTTTCGCTACGTTCAGCTTCTTTTTGACGATCTCGGAGAGCGCCTCGGCGCGGGCGGCGTTGTCCGGCAGGCGCAAAAGCGCCCGCGCGTGCCGCTCCGTCAGTCCCGCGCGCCGGATGACGTACAGCAGCTCGCCCGGCAGCTTCAATATCCGCAGCTTGTTGGCCACCGCCGACTGCGATTTTCCCAGCCGCCGCGCCGCCTCCTCCTGCGAGAGCCCGAAAAGCCGGATCAGCTTCTCGATCGCCTCCGCCTCCTCGATGAAGTCGAGGTCGCGCCGCTGCAAATTCTCCACGAGCGCCAGCGACGCCGACTCCGACATGTTCACGTCGAGCACAATGCACGGCACCGTGCGCTGCCCCGCCAGCTTCGCGGCCCGCAGCCGCCGCTCGCCCGACACCAGCTCGTAGCCGTGCCCGCGGCGATGCACCGTCAGCGGCTGCAACACCCCGTACCGCATGATGCTCGCCGCCAGCTCGCGCAGCGCGTCCGGATCGAACTGCCGCCGCGGCTGCGCCGGGTTGGGCAGTATCGCCTCCACCGGCAGATGTATGATCCTGTTCGACGTGTATAGACGGGTTTTCTTCACGTTCGGCATGGCTGCGCCACCCTTTCTTACAGTATATTGTGTTATCTGCAAGGATAATAACACAATATGTAGTGAAGAAAAGCACGAAAAAAGGCGGGACATACGGGATTTTCTCCGTATGCCCCGCCCGGTGTGTTTTATCAGGGGATAAGGCAGGTGAGCGGCGTGCCTTCCGGCACAACGCCCTCGCCGGGCGGCACGAGCGCGAACGCTTCAGCCGAGGCAAGACGTAAAAGGGGAGAGAGGCTCCTCTCCGGGAAGACGATCCTCGCCCGGCCGTCCGCCATGTCGACTTTGCCCGGGACGAGCCGCGCGCTTTTGAAGGCGCGCAGAGGACCGACGCTCTCCAGCGTGACGGTATGCGGCAGCGGCTCGCGGTATCCGCACAGCTTTTTGACGGCGGCGGCGGTGAAGGCCCGGAAATGGATGAGCGCAGCGCCGGGATTGCCGGAGAGAGCGGCGATGAGTCTGCCGTTCCCCACGCCGCAGGCGCAGGCCCCGCCGGGCGCGGAGGAGGGGCGGCGCAGGAGCAGGGAGGCTCCGGCCGTCTCCATCGCGGCGGGCGTCAGGTCATAGTCGCCGGCGGAGACGCCGCCGGTGAGCAGGAGCATGTCGCAGTCGGCGAGGCCGATGAAGATGAGTCCCGCGATATCCTCCGCCGAGTCGGAGGCGATGCCGAGCAGTTCCGCGTCGCACCCGAGCGCGGCGAGAGCGGCGGCCAGCATATAGGCGTTGCTGCCGCGCATTTTGGCTTTTTTCAGCGGCGCGTCGATCTCAATCAGCTCGCTCCCGGTGGAGATGACGCCGACCCTGGGCTTCCTGTATACGGTCACGGAGGCGTAGCCGAGCGCGGCGAGGGCGGCGGCCTCCGCCGCGCCGATCCTGGTTCCCGCGAGGACGGCGGTCTCCCCGTGCCGCAGGTCGCTGCCGGCGGGGAGGAGCCCCGCGCCGGGCGAGAGCGGGCGGAAGACGCGCGCCTCCTCTTTGGTGAAGGAGGTCTCCTCGTATTTCACGACGGCGTCGGCGCCCGCGGGCATCGGCGCGCCGGTGAGTATCTTGGCCGCAGAGGCGGGGGAGAGAGGCTGCGTCGGCGCTTTCCCGGCCGGTATCTCCTCGAGTATCCGGAGGACGGCGGGGGAGGCGTTTGATGCGCGGGCCGTATCGGCGGCGCGGAAGGCGTAGCCGTCGAAGGCCGAGCGGGCATAGGCCGGCACGTCCTCGGGGGAGACGACCGTCTCCGCGAGCACGCGCCCGAAGGCCTCCGTAAGCGGCATGCGCTCCGTATCGACAGGCGTCACGGCGCCGAGCAGGACGTCCCATACGGAGCGGATATCGTTCATGGGCATGGCGTTCACTCCTCTTTTTTGTCGCTTTCAGCGTCGTTGACCGGCTTTTCTCTGGCTTTCCGCTTTTCGAGCGCGACCAGGAAATAATCCCGATAGATGAAATCGAGGATAGCCGCGAGCGGGATGGCGAACAGGATGCCGACGACGCCGAACATATTGCCGCACACCACGACGGCGGCGAGTATCAGCAGACCGGAAACGCCCAGCGTGTTGCCGAACAGCTTCGGCTTGATGACGTAGCCGTCAAAGAACTGGAGCACCACGGCGAAAATGAGGAACGCCAGCGCGTGCCAGGGTTTTACCAGCAGCAGCACGAACGCGCCGATGACCGCGCCGATGATGGGGCCGAACGTCGGGACGAGGTTGAAGACCGCGACGACAAAGGAGACGAGCCCGATATACTGCATGTGAAAAATACCCATGAAGATGGCGGTGGCCGCGCCGACGATCACACTGTCGAGGAGCGTGAACGCGATATAGCGGGTCAGTATCTTGTCGCAGCGGGCGAATATGGCCATGATCCTGTCCACGCGCTGCTTCGGCAGGAGCGCGTTCAGAAGGCGCTGCGCGCCGCGCTTGAGCGAGAATTTGGCGATCATGAGATAAACGGAGAGGATGACCGCGATCGCCCATTTGAAGGCCGTTTTGCCGGCCGCCGCCGAATAGCTGGCGATACGGCTGAGGTTCTGCGTCACGAGGCTGGCCGTGTGCTCCACGATGTTTTCGGAGAAACCGGCGATCTTGTCAAAGTCGAAGAGCTGGTCGATGCCCCATTTTTCCGCCACCGAGCGAAGGGAGGCGATATAGCCGTCTAAATTGCCCACGAGCATCGTCATGCTCTTGACGAGCTGCGGCAGCAGCATCCCCAGGAGCGCCGCCAGCAGGAGCAGCACCGTGATGACGGCCAGGAAGACGGAAAACGTCCAACCCAGCGCCTCCCGCGGTATCTTCTTGAAAACGCTCTTCTGATACAGGCGCGCCAGCGGATTGATGAGATACGCCAGCACGCAGCCGAGAATGAGCGCCGCGAAATAGCCGACGAAGGTCCCGATGGCGTTCCAGATGATGCCGATGTGCATGAGCGCCACATACAGCACGACCGCGATGCAGGCGGCGACGGCATAGGGATACCACGGCCGGTCACGCAGTTTTCCAGGCTTCATAAGAGCGTCCTTCCTTTCCCTTCGGGTAGTATATCCGTTTTTCTCTATTATACTGAAAGCGAGGCTGTTTTTCAACAGGCGGCGCCGCTGCCGAAAAAAATTCTGCGGGACAGAGAAAACGCCTTGACAAATGAACGGTTGTTCAACTATAATATAAATATCATTTGAACAATCGTTCAACTATTTGGCTGAAAGAGGTGAGGAGCGTGACGGAAGAGGAAAAGCTGCGCGCGCCGGCCGTCATCCACGGCGATATCGTCGACGCGGTGTCGAAGGCCATGCCGGAGGCCGGAGAGGTGACGAGGCTGGCCGCCTTTTTCAAGGTCTTCGGCGACGAGACGAGGATCCGGGTGCTCTGGGCGCTCGACCGGCATGAGATGTGCGTCTGCGACCTGGCGGCGCTGCTCGGCATGACGAAGTCGGCCGTGTCGCATCAGCTCCGGCTGCTGCGCGAGGAGGACCTCGTCAGGACGCGGCGCGACGGACGGGTCATCTTTTATCAGCTCTCGGACGGACACGTCAGCGAGGTGTTTGAAAGGGCGGTGGAACACGTTGAAGAAAGAGGTCAGTGAGGCGGCGGGCGAAAAGCGCGCCCACCGGGCGGACGAGGGCATCCTGACGGCGTTCCTGCTGAACTTCCTTTTCGTCCTCATCGAGATCGCGGGGGGCCTGTTCACGAACAGCATCGCGATCCTGTCCGACGCGATACACGATCTCGGCGACTGCGCCGCCATCGGTTTCGCCTATGTGCTGGAAAAACTCTCCAAGCGCAAGGCGGACGACCGCTACACCTACGGCTACCTGCGCTATTCGCTCATTTCCGCGCTGGTGACGGCGGCAATCCTGGTGGCCGGCAGCGCGCTGGTCATCTATTCGTCGATCCGTCGTCTGGCCGCGCCGGAGGAAGTGCGAGCCCCCGCCATGCTGGTCATCGCCGTCCTCGGCGTCCTCGTGAACGGCGCCGCCGTGCTGAAGACCGCGCACGGGCACAGCGCGAACGAGCGGGTCATCAGCCTGCACATGCTCGAGGACGTGCTCGGCTGGGCGGCCGTGCTCGTCGGCAGCGCGCTCATCTGGATCACGAAGCAGCCCATCATCGACCCGATCCTCTCTATCTGCGTGGCGGTCTATATCCTCTGGCACGCGTTCGCCAATATCCGGAACGTCATGCTCGTCCTGCTCGAGCGCGCGCCGGTGGATTTCGATACGGCCTCGTACCGGCAGGCGCTGGAGACAACCGAGGGCGTCGCGGGTCTGCATCATCTGCACGTCTGGTCGCTGGACGGGGAGGTCCCTGTCGCCACCATGCACGCCGTTGTGCCGGGCGAGCTGACGGTCGCCGCGGCGGAAACCGTCCGGCAGCGCATCCTGGAGACGAGCGAGCACTTCGGCGTCCATCATGCGACGATCCAGCTCGAGGCCGGCGCGGAGCCGTGCCGGGACAGCGAGTGCCACATGGAGGACGTTTCCGAGGAGCACAGCCACGGCCACGAGCATCATCACCACCATCACCATTAGAACAAAGCGACGATTTTCCTTTACATTTGGCGCGGCGCGTGGTATGATATGCGTCGTGGATATGCGCCCGTAGCTCAGCTGGATAGAGTGTCAGACTCCGACTCTGAAGGTCGTGCGTTCGAATCGCATCGGGCGTACCAAGGCGTCGCCGGAAAAGCCTCTGGCTTTTCCGGCACTGCGTATTACAGGAGTAAGCATGGAAAAGAGCCATATAGATCGCATAAACGAGCTCTCCCGCAAGCAGCGGGCCGAGGGCCTCACGGAGGCGGAAAAGGCGGAGCAGCAGGCGCTGCGCCAAGCCTATCTCGCCGGCTTCCGCAAAAACCTGGAGGCGCAGCTCGAGAACACCTATGTCTCCGACGGCAGCGGCCGGGAAGTGCCGTTTACCGAATATTTTCATAAAAAATAAACGCGCCGGTGTGGCGGAATTGGCAGACGCCCGGGACTTAAAATCCCGTGCTGCACTCAGCGTACCGGTTCGATCCCGGTCACCGGCACCAAAAAGAAAGACACGCGGACACGCTCTGCGTGTCTTTCTTTTTGGGTTTCAGGCTGCGCCATCGCGCCGATTTGACATTTTAACGGCGGAAAGGAATTCCGCCCGATACAATTTTCCGCTGCGCCTTGAAGTGACGCGCGACCCCGCGCGCGCCGCTGAAGACAGCGTAAAAACAGGGATTTTTTTCTTTACAGACGTGACAAAATCAAGTATAATATTGTCAAATCCGCAAGGCGGTTTTGCGAGTGTTGACAGATTTTCAGATTGGAGGGATTTCACATGGCAAACACATGCGCAATATGCGGAGCGTCCATCAATCTTATCCAGCAGCAGAAGCTGGCGGACGGCAATTTTATCTGCCGCAAGACCTGTCAGAAGAAGGGCATGAAGGAGTATTTCGATTATGTTCATGCCAGCCTCCCGCTGGTCCTCGACCATAACAAACAGGTGGAAGAGGGCACAAAAATATTCAATGATCTGTTCGTTCCCCGCATCAAGGGCAAGAAAAAGGACCGTCCGGCTCAATTCGGCACCGGCATTTTCGTGCTGGAGGACCTCGGCCTGATCGCCTTGGCCATTCCTGATTACAAATTCTGGATTTTTGGGAAATATTATCCCAAGGCCTGCGTTTACCGTCTCGGCGATTTGATGGACTATCGGCCCGAGAAGCTCATGACCAAGCCGGACGGCACCGCCGTGAAGGCCGGCCAGAAGTATATCCACTTCATCTTCAACAACACGCCCGGACTCAGCGATTTCTTCTATCCGTACAGCGGCGACGCCAAAAAGCTCGCCGACTACTTCAACAAGATTTACGGTATCCAGAAGACGCTGGGCAACATCGGCAATACATGGAAGAACCAGATCAACGCCGCCAAGGCCGTGGCCTCAGGCGTCAAGGCCGCCGTCAAGGGTGAAGAGGGCGCCGAGGAAAAGGCCGCGGATGCCGTCAACGCGCTCGACGTGGCCATCTACGGCGACCGCACCGAACTCAACCGCAGGGCGGCTATCGCGCTCCAGCCGTACCTCAAGGGCGAAGTGCCGCCGGCAGCAGCCGAGCCCGCCGCTCCTGCCGAGCAGGAAACCGAAACCGTGGGCTGATATCGCCCCTTTAGAGCCGGCCCCGCCGAAAAGCGGGGCCGGTCTTTGTTTTGCCGCTTTACCCTCGGGGGGATATCTTCGGCCGGCGAAACAGAAATCCTATCGTATTACCGCACAGCTTCTTTTCAAACTGAAGACAAAGCCTGGCGGCGTTCGCGCCCGCAGGAGAGAATAAATTCGGTTCCGTGATTTCCGGGTACGGGAACGCCGGTCAGTTGCCGCAAATTGACAAAGCCCGCCGGAGCGTGTATACTGGCACAACAGGAAAGTGGGACACGGAAGGAGGGAACGGCTATGCTTCTTACGGCGCTCGTGGAAAACCTGTCGCACGGCGCGCTCACGCCCGAGCACGGCCTTTCGCTCCATATAGAGGCAGGAGAGAGGCGGCTTCTTTTTGACGTCGGCCCCCGGAGCGGCGTCGTTTTCGAGAACGCGGAAAAGCTCGGCATAGACCTCTCTCTGGTCGATACCGTCGTCATCTCGCACGGACACGACGACCACGGCGGCTCGCTGGGGGAATTCCTCCGGCGAAACGACCGGGCCGTCGTCTATATCCAGCGCAGCGCGTTCGGGCGGTTTTATTCCGCCGCCGGCGGGAGCAGGCGTTCCATCGGTCTGGACGGGGAACTCGCCTCGCACCCGCGCGTCCGCTTGCTGGACGGGGACTTTGAGATCGACGATATGTTCTCCCTCGTCACGGCGGAGAGCGGGGGCGAGTACCGCTCGGAGGCGAACGACGAGCTCTATTCCGACGAGGGACGCGACGATTTCCGGCATGAGCAGGACCTTCTCATCCGCGACGGGGGCAGGCGCGTGCTGTTGACCGGCTGCGGCCACTGCGGGATCGTCAATATTCTGGAAAAGACGCGCGGCTTTGCGCCGCAGGTCATCATCGGCGGCCTGCACCTCTGCGTGCCGCCGGCCATGACGCCCGTGCGGGACGAGCTGCTGTCCGCCATAGCGCGGCGCCTGGGCGAATATCCGGCGCAGTTTTACACCTGCCACTGCACGGGGCAGTATGCTTACGAGTACCTGCGGGAGCGATGCCCGAATATGAGCTATCTGTCCTGCGGAGAGACCATAACGCTTTGAGAGGGGCGGCTATATGTCAAAGAGTGTCAAAAATATCATCATAGCGGCGCTGTTCGTCGCGGTGATCGTCTATCTGCTGCTTCAGCTCCCCTTCCGGGAGCAGACGAGGCTTTATTCCAAAAACGACGAGCTCTTTAACGATACCATGCAGAAGGTGACGGAACTGCTGACCGGCACCGCGTCGGTGAAGATCGCGCTGGGCGACGAGCTCACGATCGAGGGCGCGGCGGAGGATTACGATCTGTCGCAGGACGAGAGCCTGACGGCCGACCTTATAAAGCTGCGCGACCTCGGCGTCCGGCAGGTGAACGCCTATTTCTATGAGGCTTCGAGCGATTACGACGTCTCCTCCTGCGAGGTCTGGTTCGGCCTCGACGGCGGAAAGCGCATCATCTACGCGCAGAAGGGCCGCCTCGTCGAGAAGGTGGATATGCTGACGGACGGTGAAAACGGCATCCGCACGAAGGAGCTGCGCGTCCGCTGGCGCGCCGGGGTCGTGACGTGATGACTGCGCGCCGGATAGGAGGATTGCCTACAGTCGCTCAAAGGGCGCGGCTATTTAACTCTTGATATCTTTCGCTAAATGCGTTACAATAATATTCATCCTGGCCGCGCACAAAACGGCGCGCGGCAAGGCCGCACTAACCGGGGAGTCAGCGGTGCCCTGTACCTGCAATCCGCTACAGCAGGGGCGAATCCCGGCCCCCGGATCTACGATGTGCCGACAAGCCGCCGCCCGAAGGCGTTGAAGGATCGGTCCCGCGCAACGGAGGACCGTGAACCATGTCAGGCGGGGGACCGAGCAGCATTAAGCGGAAACCTTTGTGTGCCGCGGGGACGCCGGTCCGGAGCCGGAGGTCGGTCAAGCGGGCGTATCGTACTTTCCAAAGGCCGGTGTGCGGTCTTGCCGCGCGCCGCTTTTAGCGGCGCTTATTTTATTTACGGGGAGGCGGGCGTTATGTATCAGGCTTTATACAGGAAATGGCGTCCGCGCACCTTTGACGACGTGGTGGGGCAGAGCCATATCACCGAGACGCTGAAAAGGCAGATCACGGCGGGACGTCTCTCGCACGCGTACCTGTTCGTCGGCACGCGCGGCACGGGCAAGACGACCTGCGCCAAACTGCTCGCCCGCGCGATCAACTGCGAGCATCCGAAAGACGGGAACCCCTGCAACGAGTGTCCGTCCTGCCTCGGCATCGAGAGCGGGGCCATCCTCGACGTGGAGGAGCTGGACGCCGCGTCGAACAACGGCGTCGACAATATCCGCGCCCTGCGCGACGAGGCGGTCTTCACCCCCGCCGCGGTCAGGAAGCGCGTCTACATCGTGGACGAGGTGCACATGCTCTCCACGGCGGCGTTCAACGCGCTGCTGAAAATACTCGAGGAGCCGCCGGAGCACCTCGTCTTCATCCTCGCGACGACGGAGCTCCAGAAGGTGCCGGCCACCATCCTCTCGCGCTGCCAGCGCTTTTCCTTCCGGCGCATCACGCCGGAGGATATCGCGGCGAGATTGCGATACGTGTCGGAGCGGGAGGGGCTCCGGCTCACGGAGGGCGCGGCCGCGCTCCTCTCGCGCCTCGCGGACGGCTCCATGCGCGACGCGCTGTCGCTTCTGGATCAGTGCGCCTCGGTGGAAAATATAGATGAAAACGCCGTCTACGAGTCCGTGGGCCTCGCGGGCGCGCTGGAGACGGCAAAGCTGCTGGAGCTCATCGCCTCAGGCGACGCGGCCGGGGCGCTCGCCCTCTTTGACAGGGCGTATTTCGGCGGGAAGGACCCCGTCGCGTTCCTTGGCGAATTGTGTTCTCTCTGCCGCGACGTGCTGATAAGCGAGATCGCCCCCAGGGGCGGGAGCGGGCTTTTGAGCGGAGCGTACCCGCCGGACATCATCGCGGATTTTGCGAAAAAACTGAAAAAGCCGACGCTTTTGCGGTATATGACCGCCCTGCAGGACGCGCAGGCGTCCGCGTCGCGGACGAACGACAGAAGAACGGGCGCGGAATTATGCCTCGTGAGCCTCGCCGATCCCGGGACGGCGGAGGATATCCCGGCGCTCTGCGCGCGCGTGGAGCGGCTGGAGAGCGGCGCCGTGATACCCGCCGCGCCGCCTGCCTCGCCGCCGGAGAAGCCCCTCGCGGAGGACGATATCGTCCCGTGGGAGGAGCCGCCTCTGCCGGAGGCGCCGCCCGTGCCGGAAGAATCGCCTCCGCCGGAGGAGACGCCGATACCGGAGAAGACGCCGGAGCAGCCGGAGGACGACCTCTGGCCGGCCGTATTTCAGGAGGCCAGGGCCTCCCTGACGCCGCCGCAGCGGATGATCCTCGACAGCCGCGACAACGCGGAGGCGGCGATATCGGACGGCGTCCTCACGCTGTACTTTAAGAACGATTTCGCGGAAAAAATGCTGAACGTGACGAACGTCATGACGGCGCTGAAAAACGCGGCCGAAAAGCTGACGGGTTCTCCTTGCGTCGTGCGCGGCGAGCGGGCGGAGGCGAGGACAGCCCCGGCTGTGACAAAAAAGAACGGCGGCGAGGATAAGCTCGACCGCCTCGGCAGATTTGCCAACGTAACATTTGAGTGAAAGGAAGAAAAAAAGATGGCTAAAGGCGGATTTCGCGGCGGCTACGGCGGCGGCATGAACATGAACGCCGTGAAAAAGATGCAGCAGATGCAGCAGGATATGCTGAAAATGCAGGCGGAGATCGAGGAACGGGAGTACACGGCGACGGCCGGCGGCGGCATGGTCAAGGCCACCGTGACCGGCAAGCGCGAATTAAAGGCCCTTGAGATCGACCCCGAGGCGCTCACTCCCGACGACGCGGACATGGTGTGCGACACCGTCATAGCCGCCGTGAACGAGGCGCTGCGCCAGGCCGAGAGCGCCATGAACGACGGTATGTCGAAGTTCACCGGCGGATTGAATTTAGGCTTCTGACGAGGACCGCTTCGCCGGGTTCTCGTGGGAGTAAGAGTGCGGCCCGCTGCGCGCACGCGGGCGTGAATTCTGCAAAGCATACCACATAAAAGGATCGGCGGGAGACGATGCGTCTCCCGCCGGTATTTTTTGTGCCGTTTACTCCAGATTCAGGCCTTTTTTCAGCCCGAGGTACGAGGCGATATAGAGCGCCGCGCCTTCGATGATCTGGATGCCGAGCGCGGCGCCCAGACCGGCGGAGAGGTGCTCGATGCTGTCGAAGGCGTCGGCGGCGATGAAGCCGATGACGCAGACGTTTTCCAGGATGCTGAATACGACGCTGATCGCCACGAAGAAGACGATGCTCATCAGCACCTTGCTCTTGGCGCAGGCGTGGCCGAGCGACATGGCCGCGTAAAAGTGCAGACAGGTCACGAGCGCTTCGACGAGCACGATGACCGCAAGCTCCGCAGTCATCAGGACGCCCTGTCCTAAAAAGCCGCTCTCCGCGAGGAATTCCTTCACCTCTGCCCAGCTCGGGAAGTTCGAGAGGATGTCGCCGATGCCGGTGTTCGTCTGGATGAGCCCGGTGAGCAGGAAGACGATCAGAATGAAGACCGCCGTCGCGAAAAACCAGACGAGGGAGACGATGAGCTTCGACCAGAGATGGCCGTGGACGGTCACGGGCAGCGTGTGCATGAGATAGCCTTGATTTTTCAGCAGATTGCGGTAAAACCGACTGACCATCACGACGACCGTCAGCACGAAGGAGCCCACGACGCCGATGAAGAAAACTACAATAAAGAATATGAAGAGGATATGCAGAAAGAGACTGTCGGTCGCGTCGATGAGACTGAAGGAGAAATTGGCGAGCACGGCGAGTATCAGCACGGCGCCGTAAATGGGCAGCATGACGCGCGCGGTCGCGCGGAATTCGTGCTTCAGGAGCCTTCCTAACATTTGAACACCTCCCGGAAATACTGGTCCACGCTCATGCCCTTCTCCTCGCGGATGGCGTCGACGGAGGACTGGAGCATAATGCGGCCGTCGCGGATGAAGATGACCTCGTCAAGCACCTGCTCGACGTCGGCGATGAGGTGCGTGGAGATGACGACGGCGGCCTCGGGGTTGTAGTTGCGGATGATCGTCTCCAGGATATAGTCGCGCGTGGCGGGGTCGACGCCACCTATAGGCTCGTCGAGCAGATAGAGGAGCGCCCGGCGGCTCATCACCATGATGAGCTGCACCTTTTCGCGCGTGCCCTTGGACATCTGTTTTATGTGCATCGTGTCGGCGATGCCGAGCCGGGCGAGCATCTCCCGCGCGCGCTCGCGGTCGAAATCGGCGTAAAAGTCGCAGAAAAGGTCCATGAGCTGCTTCGCCGTCATCCAGTCGGGCAGGTATTCGCGGTCGGGGAGATAGGAGACGACGGCCTTCGTCCCGACGCCCGGCCTTTCCCCGTTTATGAGTATTTCGCCCGCCGTGGGGGTCAGCAGGCCGTTGGCCAGCTTCAGAAGCGTCGTCTTGCCGCTGCCGTTCGGCCCTAAAAGCCCTACGACGCGCCCCGGCTCGACGGCGAGCGTGACGCCGTCGAGGGCCGATACGCCGCCGAAGCGCTTGCCGAGCTCCTTACATTCCAGTATCGGCATGTTCTTGTTCCTCCTTCTTTTCGGTCAGCAGGGCGGCGATGCCGTCCCTGTCGTAGCCGAGTTTTTTCATGGCGGTGAGAAAGTCGCGGAGGCGGCTTTCCGCCATCGCCGTTTTGCTGGCCGCGATCACGGCGGTATCCTCCGTGACGAAGCGGCCCGCCGTGCGCTGGGCATACACCAGTCCGGCCCGCTCCAGCTCCGTGAGCGCCCGCTGCATGGTATTGGGGTTGACGCCGGCCTCGGCGGCCAGCTCGCGTACCGATGGGAGCCGCGCGCCGGGCGTAAGCTCGCCCGTGACGATCCCCAGCTTCAGCCGCTCCACGAGCTGCGCGTAGATGGGGAGATCGTTTCGGAAGCTCCAATCCAAAAAACATCACCTCCGTGTGTTATTGTATTAAGCAACTAATACAATAACACAGATGGCGGATTTGTCAAGCTTTTTCTGTCCTGCGGGAGAAAAAAGAGGAGAATAACCGTTCGGAGACGGCGGGCGGGCGCGGGAGACATGAAACTCTTTTAAAAAAATGCTTCATAAACGGCGGGAAAACCCGGAAAATTTGTGCAAAACCGGGAAAAATGAAAAAACGGAAAAGCAAAGCTGCAAAAACGTCTTGCAATCCGCTTTGTCACGGTGTATAATCATCCAGTCAAAAAATCAGCAGGAAAGGGTGAGGGTCACATGTCCCTGAAAAACGAATACCTCAAGAAGAATTATGAAGAGCTTTCCGCCCGCTATGCCGAGCAGAAGGAATTCATCCAGGCGGTCCGGGAGTTCCTCGAGTCCGTCGAGCCGCTCATCGACGAGCATCCGGAATATGAGAAGGCCGGCATCATCGAGCGTATCGTCGAGCCGGAGCGCGCCGTCCTGTTCCGCGTGTCGTGGGTCGACGACGCCGGCAAGGTGCAGGTCAACCGCGGCTACCGCGTCCAGTTCAACTCGGCGATCGGCCCCTACAAGGGCGGCCTGCGTCTGCATCCGACCGTCAACCTTTCTGTTATCAAGTTCCTCGGCTTCGAGCAGATATTCAAGAACAGCCTGACCGGCCTGCCTATGGGCGGCGGCAAGGGCGGCTCCGACTTCGACCCGAAGGGCAAGTCCGACAATGAGATCATGCGCTTCTGCCAGAGCTTCATGACGGAGCTCGCCAGGCACATCGGCCCCGATACCGACGTGCCCGCCGGCGATATCGGCGTGGGCGCCCGCGAGATCGGCTATCTGTTCGGCCAGTATAAGCGCCTCCGCAACGAGTGGACCGGCACGCTCACCGGCAAGGGCCTTTCTTACGGCGGCTCTCTCGCCCGCACCCAGGCCACCGGCTACGGCCTCTGCTATCTCGCCAACGAGATGCTGAAGGCCAACGGCATGAGCTTTGAGGGCATGCGCGCCGTCATTTCCGGCTCCGGCAACGTGGCCACCTACGCGAACCAGAAGGCCACCCAGCTCGGCGCGAAGGTCGTCGCCATGAGCGACTCCAACGGCTACATCGTCGATGAAAACGGCATCGACTACAAGGTCATTCAGGAGATCAAGGAGGTCAAGCGCGCCCGCATCAAGACCTACCTCGATTACGTGCCCACCGCGAAGTATTACGAGGGCTGCGCCGGCATCTGGACGGTCCCGTGCGACATCGCCATGCCCTGCGCCACGCAGAACGAGCTGGACGCCGAGGGCGCGAAGGCCCTGCTCTCCAACGGCGTGAAGGCCGTCGCCGAGGGCGCCAACATGCCCTGCACGCTGGAGGCCACGCAGGCCTTCCTCGACGCGGGCATCCCGTTTGCTCCCGCCAAGGCCGCGAACGCCGGCGGCGTCGCCACCTCCGGCCTCGAGATGAGCCAGAACAGCATGAGGCTCTCCTGGAGCTTCGACGAGGTCGACGAGAAGCTGCACGGCATCATGGTGAACATCTATAAGAACATCTCCGACGCCGCCGAGAAGGTCGGCAAGCCCGGCAACCTCGTCGTCGGCGCGAACGTCGCCGGCTTCCTCAAGGTCGCCGACGCCATGCTCGCCCAGGGCATCGCGTACTGATCGCCGAACGAACGGAAAAAAGCTCCCTCCGCAGAAAGGCTGCGGGGGGAGCTTTTTGATTTGCCTTCATCCGTTAAACTTGTTCATCGCCTTGTCGACGCCCTCTGCGATGACGCAGTCTACCGCGTCGGCGGCGCGGCGCGCGGCCGCGGCGATGGTCTCCGCGTCGGGGCCGCGGAAGGTCGAGAGCACCCAGTCTACTACGTCGTACCCCTCCGGCGGCTTGCCGACGCCGATCTTTAAGCGGGGGAAGCCGTCCCCGAGGACGGAGATGACGCTTTTGAGGCCGTTGTGCCCGCCGGCGGAGCCGCTGCGGCGCAGGCGGAGCGTGCCGAGCGGGAGGGTAATGTCGTCGGAGACGACGAGCACGCGCTCGGGCGGCACCTTATAGAAGGCCGCGGCTTCGCGCACGGCGTCGCCCGAGAGGTTCATGAAGGTCTGCGGCTTCATGAGCAGCACCTTTTCGCCGTTTATTTCGCAGACGGCGGTGAGCGCCTGGAATTTGACGCGGTCGAGCTTCACGCCATGCTTTTCGGCGTAGGCGTCGCCCGTCAGAAATCCGGCGTTATGCCGCGTATGGGCGTATTTCGTCCCGGGGTTTCCGAGGAAGACGACGATGCGTGAAACAGCCGACTGCTTTCTTAAAAAGAGCATCGCTTATTTAAAGAGCGTGGAGATGGAGACTTCCTCGTAGACGCGCTCGATCGCCTCGGCGAACATGGGCGCGACGGAGAGGTAGCGGATCTTGTCGGATTTGAGGCCCTTCGGGGCGGGGATGGTGTCGAGCAGGAGCAGCTCTTTAAGGCAGCTTCCTTCGATGCGCTCGAGCGCGGGGCCGGAGAGGACGCCGTGGGTCGCGCAGGTGTAGACCTCCTTCGCGCCGCCGATCTCGGCGAGGGCCTTCGCCGCGCCGCAGAGGCTGCCGCCGGTGTCCACCATGTCGTCGAGCATGATGACGCTCTTGCCCCTCACGTCGCCGATGATGTTCATGACCTCGGACTGATTGGCCTTTTCGCGGCGCTTGTCCACGATGGCGAGGTTGAGGCCGAGCTTGTGCGCGAAGGTGCGCGCGCGCGCGACGCTGCCGACGTCGGGCGAGACGACGATGAAGTCGTCGGTCCGGTCGCCCATCAGCTTAACGTAGTAGTCGGTAAAGAGCGGGCTTCCGAGCAGGTTATCCACGGGGATATCGAAGAAGCCCTGTATCTGGTTGGCGTGCAGGTCCATCGTGAGGACGCGGTCCGCGCCGGCGCAGGTGATGAGGTTGGCGACGAGCTTGGCGGAGATCGGGTCGCGCGCCTTGGCCTTCCTGTCCTGGCGGGCGTAGCCGAAATACGGTATGACCGCGGTGATCCTGCCGGCGGAGGCGCGCTTGCACGCGTCCGTCATGATGAGGAGCTCCATCAGGTTGTCGTTGACGGGACTGCAGGTGGACTGAACGAGGAACACGTCCGAGCCGCGCACCGTTTCGTAAAGAGAGACCGATATCTCGCCGTCGGAAAAGCTCGTCACGCTGTTGTCGCCGAGCTGGATCCCGATGCAGCGGCAGATGCTTTTGGCCAGCTCGGGGTTTGAGTTCCCGGAGAAGACCTTGATATCCTTACCGTGCGATATCATTACTATGACCTCCGTGTAAATCTGTTATATCTGTTCTTACCCTTACCTCGCGGGTACCATCCTCATTATAGCAAGCCTTTCGGCAAATTTCCATATATTCCGCAAAATTCTGCCCTAAAAATCGTTATGCGGAGCAGAGTGCAGGTTAGGGTTGAAAAATCCGGGTCGGTATAGTAAAATAAATCGTTACAGCAGACTCCGTCGGCGGCGGATTTTCGCCGCCGGATGAAGAAAAGGGTGATACCTTGTACCTGAAGGCTTTGGAGATCCACGGCTTCAAGAGCTTCCCGCAGAAGATACGGCTGAATTTCGACAAGCCGGTCACGGGCATCGTCGGCCCGAACGGGAGCGGAAAATCGAATATATCGGACGCCGTGCTCTGGGTCATGGGAGAGCAGTCGTCCAAGACGCTGCGCGGCGGGAAGATGGAGGACGTCATCTTCGGCGGCACGGAGAAGCGCTCGCCCATGGGCTTTGCCGAGGTGTCCCTCATCATCGACAACGCCGCGCGCATCTTCGACACGGACAGCGCCGAGGTCATGGTCACACGCCGGTATTATCGCTCGGGCGAGAGCGAATACTATATAAATAAGCAGGCCGTGCGCTTAAAGGACTTAAACGAGCTCTTCATGGACACGGGCCTCGGACGCGACGGCTACGGCATCATCGGGCAGGGCCGTATCGACGAGATACTCTCCGCCAAGAGCACCGACCGCCGCGAGATATTCGAGGAGGCGGTCGGCATTTCGCGCTTCCGCCACCGCAAGGAGGAGTCGGAGCGCAAGCTCCAGCGCGCGGAGGAGAACCTGCTGCGCGTGAACGATAAAATAGCCGAGCTGGAGCTGCAGGTGGAGCCCCTGCGCGAGCAGGCGGCCGTGGCGAAAAAGTATCTTGTCCTGCGCGACGAGCTGCGCGGGCTGGAGATATCCCTCTGGTGCGAGGGACTTTTAAAAACGGCGGCGGAGGCGGAAAAAACGGCCGCCGACCTGGAGACGGCGAAGCGCGACCTCCAGCGCGCGAACGACGAATTGGAGGCGCTTTACGCCTCCGGCGAAATTTTTGCGGAAAAGACGCGGGAGAAGGATATCGAGGCTGAGAAGACGCGCGCGGAGCTCTCCGAGCTGGAAAAGCGCATCGCCGATATCGAGAGCTCCGGTGCGGTCCTGCGCGCGAACCTCGCCGGCAACGCGGAAAACCGCGAGCGTCTGGGCCGCGATATCGAATCGCAGGAGGCGCAGTCCTCCGGCATCAAGGGACAGATCGAGGAGCGGCAATCCCGCATCGCCGCCATCGACAGGGAAAAGGCCGACGGGGAAAAGACGCTCACCGAGCTCGAAAAAAAGGCGGAGGACCTCGCGCGGTCGGCCTCCGGCGTCGAGGGCGAGACGCTCGAGCTCACGCGCGCGGAGAACGCGAACCTCGAAAAGGCGGCGGCGCTGCGGGCGAGGATATCGGCCGTGGCGGAGCAGTTACAGGAACTGGAGGACAGGAGCGCCGCTTTATTGCGCGAGGCGTCCGCGGCCTCCGAGCGGCTCTCGGAATTGAGAGAAAAGGAAAAGACCTGCGCCGACGAGCTCCGTAAGACCGAGGAGCGCGCGCAGTCGCTGCGAAACGTCATCGGCGGCTATAAGCTGCGGCTTTCAAAGCGGCGCGAAAGGGCCGAGGCGGCGAAGGAGAAGAAGGAAAAGCTCTCGCTGGAGCTTTCGTCTCTCCGCTCGCGCAAAGGCATCCTCGCCGAGATGGAAAAGGAATATGAGGGCTACTCCCGCGCCGTAAAGACGGTCATGCAGGAGTCACTCCGCGGGACGCTCAAAAACATCCGCGGCCCGGTGGCCGATCTGCTCAAAACGGACGAGCGCTGCTCCGTGGCGATCGAGACGGCGCTGGGCGGCGCGATGCAGCATATCATCGTCGATACCGAGGAGGACGCCAAGACGGCGATCTCCCTCTTAAAGAGGCGGGACGCCGGGCGGGCGACCTTCCTGCCCGTTTCGGCCATACGGGGGCGGACGCTCTCGGAAAAGGGCCTCGAGCGGGAGGAGGGTTTTGTCGGCGTCGCGCTCGACCTCGTGCGCTTCGATGGGCGCTATGCGGAGATATACGCGAGCCTGCTCGGGCGGACGGTCGTCTGCGAGGACCTCGACTGCGCCGTTCGGACGGCGAAAAAATACGGACACCGCTTCCGCATCGTGACGCTCGACGGACAGATCGTCAATGCCGGCGGCAGTATGACGGGCGGCTCGGCGTCTAAAAGCGCGGGCATCCTCTCGCGCGCAAACGAGCTCAAAAGGCTCGAACAGAGCGAGACGCTGCTGGCCGGCGACCTTGAGAGCGCGGAGCGAACCTATGCGGACGCCGCGCGCGAGCTCGACGCCGCCGAATATGAGCTCTCGGCCGCCGAGGAGGAGCTGCGCCCGGTCGAGGACGCGGCGCTGAAGACCGCCGGCGATCTCGGCCATTACCGCCTGCTCATCGAGGCGGCGGAGGCCGCGGAGGAAAACGGCCGCGCAGAGAGCCGCCGCGCGGCGGAGAAAACGGCCGCCGCCGAAAAAGAGGTGGCGGACGCGCGCGTTTCCCTCGATAAGTGCGAGACGGAGGATGCGCGCTTAAAGGCGCTCATCGAGGCAAAAACGGCGGGCACAAGGGGCCTCGCCGAGGAGAGAGAGAGCCTGCGCGAGGCTATGGCGGAAATTCGGCGGCAGGAGGCGTCGCTCGACGCCGAACGCCTCGCGGCGGAGACGACGATCCGCGAGCTGGAGACGCTCATCGAGACCGTTTCGGCCGGACGCGCGCGGACGCTGGGCCTGCTCGCCGGCATGGAGGCGGACGCCGCCGGCATCGAGGCCGAAATTCAGCGGCGCGAGGAAGAGGCCGCCGCGGAAAGACGCGAGGCTGAGCGGAAAAAGGAGCGGCTCGCCGCCATTTCCTCGGAAAAGCTCGCCATCGAGGCCGAACGCTCGAAGCGCGACCGGGAGACGCAGGATAAGAACCGGGAATTGCTCGATCTGGAGCGGGAGAACGCGCGTCTTACTCAGAAGGCCGCCGCCGCGCAGATGGAGGAGAAGCAGCTCCTCGACAAGCTCTGGGACACCTACGAGCTCTCGCGCACGGACGCCATGGCGCAGCGCATGGAGCTGCCGGATATCCGGTCTGCCCAGAAGCGCACCGGCGAATTAAAGCGTGAGATCGGCAAGCTCGGGACGCCGAACCTCGGCGCCGTGGAGGAGTTCGAGCGCGTGAACACGCGCTACACCTACCTGACCGAGCAGCGCGACGATATAGAAAAGGCGAAAGACGAGCTTACCGGCATCATCGGGGAGATCACCGCGGAGATGAAGGAGCTTTTCACGCGGGGGTTTCAGGAGATCAGCGACAGCTTCCGCGAGACGTTCACGGAGCTCTTCGGCGGCGGCAAGGCGGCGCTCGAGCTGGAGGACCCCGACGACGTGCTCGGCTGCGGCATCGAAATAAAGGTCCAGCCGCCGGGCAAGATGCTCAAAACGATCACGCTCCTCTCCGGCGGCGAAAAGGCCTTCGTGGCGATAGCCCTGTACTTCGCCATTTTGAAGATCAGGCCGACGCCGTTCGTCGTGATGGACGAGATCGAAGCCGCGCTCGACGACGCGAACATCGTGCGCTTTACGGAATATATGCGCCGCATGACGACGAATACGCAGTTTCTCGTCATCACGCACCGCCGCCGGACGATGGAGGAGGCGGACGTGCTCTACGGCGTGACCATGCAGGAAAAGGGCGTTTCGCAGGTCATCACCGTCGACCTCGACGAGGCGGAAAAGACGATAGCCAGATAGAAGGGAAAACACAATATGGGATTTTTCGATAAGATCAAAGAGGGCCTTTCCAAGACGCGAAAAAACGTCAGCGGCGTTTTCGCGTCGATCTCGGGCGTGAACGACGAATTTTTCGACGAGCTGGAGGAGACGCTTATTTTAGCCGACGTGGGCGCGGAGACGTCCATGCGCGCCGTCGACGAGCTGCGCGAAAAGGCGAGGCACGAGGGCCAGCGCGGCATCGACGAGGTGAAGGCGGCTCTCGCGGAGATACTGGAGGAGACGCTTTCCGTCGGCGACGCCGCCCTGAAGCTCGAAACGAGCCCGTCGGTCATTCTCGTTGTGGGCGTGAACGGCGTCGGCAAGACGACGACGATCGGCAAGCTGGCCGTGAAGCTCTCTTCCGAGGGCAAAAAGGTATTGCTGGTGGCGGCCGACACGTTCCGCGCGGCGGCGGCTGAGCAGCTCACCGTCTGGGCGGAGCGGGCCGGCTGCGATATCGTGCGCCACGCCGAGGGCTCCGATCCGGCCTCCGTCGTCTTCGACGGCATAGCGGCGGCGAAGGCGAGAAGCGCCGACGTCGTCATCTGCGACACGGCCGGACGCCTCCACAACAAATCGAACCTGATGAACGAGCTCAATAAAATAAGCCGCGTCATCGACCGCGAGCTGCCGGACGCCGACAGGGAGACGCTCCTCGTCATCGACGCGACGACGGGGCAGAACGGCCTTGTGCAGGCCGAGCAGTTCCGCGAGACGGCGGGCCTCACCGGCATCGTCCTCACGAAGCTCGACGGCACGGCCAAGGGCGGCATCGTCTACGCGATCGCCTCGGCGCTTCAGGCGCCCGTCAAGTTCGTGGGCGTCGGCGAGCAGGCGGAGGATTTGATGCCATTCGACGCGAAGGCATTTACGGAGGCGCTGCTTTCATGAGATTCATCCTTGCCAGCAACAATCAAAACAAGCTCCGCGAATTAAAGACCATCCTCTCCGCTCTCGGCGCGGACGTCGTGTCCCAGCGCGAGGCGGGTCTCGATATCGAGGCCGAGGAGACGGGGACGACCTTTGCCGAAAACGCGTATATCAAGGCGAAGGCCGCGCTGGATAACTCGGGCGAGCCCTGCATCGCGGACGACTCCGGCCTCTGCGTGGACGCGCTCGGCGGCGCGCCGGGGGTATACTCCGCGCGGTACGGCGGCGAGGGGCTTTCGGATACCGACAAGTGCGCCCTGCTGCTGAAAAATCTGGAAAACGAGGAACAAAGGAGCGCGCGCTTCGTCTCATCCATAGCGTGCGTTTTCCCCAACGGCGACGTGCTGCGCGCCGAGGGGACGTGTAAAGGCGTCATCACAAGGGAGCCGCGGGGCGAAAACGGCTTCGGATACGACCCCGTTTTTCTCCTGCCGGAAAAGGGCAAAACGATGGCCGAGCTCTCCGAAAGCGAGAAAAACGCCGTCTCCCACCGCGGGAGGGCGCTTATGAAATTCGGCAGGATGCTCGAAGTCTATTTAAAGGAGACAGGATATGCTGACCAGTAAACAGAGAGCGCAGCTCAAGGCGCTCGCCTCCGCGCTCGACACCATCGTCCACGTGGGGAAGGGCGGCGTGAGCGAGGCGGTCATTAAGCAGGCGGACGAGGCGCTCGCCGCGCGCGAGCTCATTAAGGGCCGCGTACTGGAAAACTCGATGCTGACGGCGAAGGAAGCCGTGCAGATGCTTTCGGAGGCCTGCGCCGCCGAGCCGGTGCAGGCGATCGGCTCGAAATTCGTCCTCTACCGCGAAAACCCGGACCTGGATAAAGAAAAGAAGATCAAGCTGGTAAAGTGATGAAGATCGGCATTTACGGCGGGACGTTCGACCCGCCCCACATCGGACATGTTTCGGCCGCGCGCGCGGCGGTATCTCGGCTCGGCCTGGATAAACTTCTCCTGATCCCGACCTCCACGCCGCCGCATAAGGCGCTCGCGCAGGGCTCCCTGTCGGCGCGGGAGCGGCTGGAGATGACAGCCCTCTGCGCCGCGGGCATACCGAACGCGGAGGCGTCGGATATCGAGCTTCGCCGCGGCGGGAAGAGCTATACGGCCGACACGGTCGCGTCGCTGCGGGAACAGTATCCCGACGCCCGCTTTTACCTCCTCATGGGGACGGACATGTTCCTCTCCATAGAGCAGTGGCGCGATTTCGACGGTCTTATCCGGCGGGTGACGCCCGCCGTCTTCCCCCGCGCCGGGGGAGACAGGGAGAGCGTCGCGGCCTTCGCGGCGTCCCTGCGCGAAAAGTACGGCGCGGAGACAGAGCTCGTCCCGCACGAGCCGGTGGAGATTTCCTCGACCGAGGTGCGCGCGCTGCTGCCCTTCAGGCGCGGGCGCGAATATCTCTCTCCGGAGGTCTACGCGTATATCATCCGGAAGCGGGCCTACGGCGCGAAGCCGGATTTCGCGTGGCTGCGCGAGCAGTCGTATAAGCGACTGAAGGAAAAGCGCATCCCGCACGTTATAGGCTGCGAAGAGGAGGCGGCGCATCTGGCGAAGAGGTGGGGCGCGAGCGTCGAGGACGCGCGCGAGGCCGCGATCCTGCACGATATCACCAAGAAGGAAACGCTCGAAGAGCAGTTGCACTTATGCGCGAAGTATGATATCATAACTGATACGGCAGAGGCGGAGAGCGCCAACCTGCTCCATGCGAAGACCGGAGCGGCCGTCGCCGGGCGGGTGTTCGGCATGAGCGAGGACGTTTGCTCGGCGATCCGGTGGCATACGACAGGCCGGGCCGACATGTCTCTTCTGGAAAAGATACTGTACATGGCCGACTATATCGAGCCGACGCGCGATTTTGAGGGCGTGGAGGCGCTGCGGCGCCTGGCTTACGAGGATCTGGACGCGGCGGTGCTGCTCGGGCTCGAAATGGGCCTGGAGGATCTGAAGAGCCGCGGGATCGAGCCCCATGAGGCGTCGATGAAGGCATTGGAATACCTGAAACGGAAAAGGAATACGGCATGAAACTGATCGGCACCAGCGGCCGCCCCAGACATACCGGCGCACAGCGTGCGGACCGGTCGTCGCGCGGGGGCAGGCACCTTGCCAAAAAGAAAAAAAGGACGGGCCTGCGCGTTTTTATCACGATCATCGTGATACTGGCCGTGATCGTCCTCGCCGGCGCAGCGGCGTGGAAATATTTCGTGAAGCCCCCCGAGGTCCCGGTGGAGCGGCCGAACTCGCCGTCCTGGGGCGGAGAAAAGGAGCCGGACCCGGCGGGAGAGGCGCAGCCCCCCGTCGTGCAGGACCCCGACGCCGACCCGGCGCAGGAGACGCGCACGGGAGGCGAGTACACCTTCGCCCTGCTCGGCACGGACGACGGCAACGGCAACACCGACACGATCATGGTGGTGGACTTCGACGCGAACGACTACAGGATCAACGTCGTCTCCATCCCGCGCGACACGCTCGTGAACGTCTCGTGGAACGTCAAGAAGGTCAACTCCCTCTACGGCGTCGGCGGCGTCGAGCGCACGATGCAGGGCTTATCCGAGATACTCGGCTTCCCGCTCGATTTCTACGCCGTTGTCGATCTGAAGGCGTTCGAGGAGCTGGTCGACGCGATCGGCGGCGTCTATTACGACGTGCCGGTCAATATGCACTACCACGACCCGGCGCAAAATCTGTATATCGACATAAACAAGGGGCCGCAGCAGCTCTCCGGCGAGGACGCCGTCAAGGTCATGCGCTTTAGGAGCGGCTACGCCGACGCGGATATCGGCCGCATCGGCACGCAGCAGGATTTCCTCAAGACGGCGGCCGGGCAGATCATGGAAAACAAGGATAAGATCAGCATACCCACGCTCGCGCAGGTCTTTTTCAACTACGTGGAGACGGACCTGACCTACGGCAACGTGATCTGGCTCGCGCGCGAGTTCTTCAAGATGGATATGGAGAACATCAATTTCCAGACGCTGCCGGCCAACTACTGGGATTCCGTTTACGGCGATTCCTACGTGACGATCTATGTGGACGAGTGGGTCGAGATGATAAACGAATGCCTGAACCCCTACGACGACCCGGTGAAGGCGTCGGATCTGAACATCCTGACGCGCGACCCGAATACGAAGAAGATATATTCGACGAGCGGCGTTTACGCAGGCAAGGCGTCCTGGGGCAACTGACGCGCCGCGCAGGGAAAATTTTAAGGAGGTTACTTTATGCTCACACCGCTGGAACTCGCCAAGCTGGCCGTCAAGGCCCTCGATTCCAAGAAGGCGCAGAATATCAAGCTGCTGGAGACCGGCAGCCTTACGGTCATCGCGGACTATTTCATCATCTGCACCGCGACCTCGACTACGCAGATCAAGGCGCTGACCGACGAGGTGGACCGGGTGATGACCGAGGCGGGCGAGCCGTCCATCCGGACGGAGGGCTACCGCGACGGCGGCTGGGTCCTCGTGGACTTCGGCTGCGTCGTCGTGCACCTCTTTACCGAGGAGACCCGCAAATTCTATAACCTCGAGCACCTCTGGGCCGACGCGCCGGAGGTCGACCTCAGCGCGCTCATCCAGGCGTAATACCGTAAGCAAGAAAAAAGAAGGTTTGGGAATGAAGTACGAATTTTCGCGTATCGAGAAAAAGTGGCAGGAAAAATGGGAGCAGGCCCATGTCTACCGGGCGGAGAACGGCTCGGAAAAGAAGAAATTCTACGGGCTTATCGAGTTCCCCTATCCCTCGGGCGACGGGCTCCACGTGGGCCATCCGCGGCCCTACACGGCGATGGACATCATCGCGCGCAAGCGCCGTATGCAGGGCTATAACGTCCTGTTCCCCATCGGCTTCGACGCCTTCGGCCTGCCGACCGAGAACTACGCGATCAAGAACCACATGCACCCGAAGGACGTGACGAGCCGCAACATCGCGCGCTTCACCGAACAGCTCAAGATGCTCGGCTACAGCTTCGACTGGGACCGCTGCGTCGAGACGACCGACCCGGATTATTTCAAGTGGACGCAGTGGATATTCCTCCAGATGTATAAACACGGCCTCGCCTACAAGACGACGATGCCGGTGAACTGGTGTACCTCCTGCAAATGCGTGCTCGCAAACGAGGAGGTCGTGAACGGCGTCTGCGAGCGCTGCGGCTCCGAGGTCGTGCGCAGGGAGAAGAGCCAGTGGATGCTGGCCATCACCAAGTACGCGCAGCGCCTCATCGACGATCTCGACGAGGTGGATTTCATCGAGCGCGTCAAGGTCCAGCAGAAAAACTGGATCGGCCGCTCCACCGGCGCGGAGGTGACGTTCGACACGACGGACGGGGGCAAGATGACCGTCTTCACCACGCGCCCCGACACGCTTTTCGGCACGACCTACATGGTCGTGAGCCCCGAGCATGAGATACTTAAAAGCTGGGAGCCGTCGATAAAGAACATGGACGCGGTGCGCGCCTACCAGGCCGAGGCCGCGAAGAAGTCCGATTTTGAGCGCACGGAGCTCAATAAGGACAAGACGGGCGTCTGTCTCGAGGGCATCCGCGCCGTTAACCCCGTTACGGGGAAGGATATGCCCATCTTCATTTCCGACTATGTCCTCGCGACCTACGGCACCGGCTGCGTCATGGGCGTGCCGGGGCACGACCAGCGCGACTGGGAGTTCGCCAAAAAGTTCGGCCTGCCGATCGTGCAGGTCGTCTCCGGCGGCAGCATCGAGGAGGCGGCCTTCATCTCCAAGGACGACGACGCCATTTTGATGAATTCCGGTTTCCTGGACGGCCTGTGCGTCCGCGACGCCGTGAAGAAGATGACCGAGTGGCTCGAGGAAAAGGGATTAGGCCACGGCACCGTGAACTTCAAGCTGCGCGACTGGGTCTTCTCCCGCCAGCGCTACTGGGGCGAGCCGATCCCCATGGTGTACTGCGAAAAGTGCGGCTGGCAGCCGATTTCGGAGAGCGAGCTGCCACTCCGCCTTCCCGACGTCAAGAGCTATGAGCCGACGGACAACGGCGAAAGCCCGCTTGCCCATATGGACGACTGGGTGAACACGACCTGCCCGCAGTGCGGAGGGCCCGCCCGCCGCGAGACGGACACCATGCCGCAGTGGGCCGGCTCAAGCTGGTACTTCCTGCGCTATATGGACCCCCAAAACGGCGAGAAGCTCGTCGGAGACGACGCGATACGATACTGGAATCAGGTCGACTGGTATAACGGCGGCATGGAGCATACGACGCTCCATCTGCTCTATTCCCGCTTCTGGCACAAGTTCCTCTACGACATCGGCGTCGTGCCGACGAAGGAACCGTACGCGAAGCGCACGAGCCATGGCATGATCCTCGGCCTCAATCCGCACAATTTCGCCAATCTCCCGCCCGAGGAGCAGGAGACGCTTTTAAAGCAATACGGCAGCGAGAAGGAAGCGAGGAAGTTCCTCGTCGGAAAATTCGGCGAGATGGCCGAGCATCCCATCGTCAAGATGTCGAAGTCGCTCGGCAACGTCGTGAACCCCGACGCCGTCATCAAGACCTACGGCGCCGACACGCTCCGGACGTATATCATGTTCATCGGCGATTTCGAGAAGGCGGCCCCGTGGCAGGATAACGCCGTCAAGGGCTGCAAGCGCTTCCTCGACCGCATCTGGAACCTCGGCGAGAACAGGCTTTCGGGCGATAAGCTCTCGAAGGAAAACGAGAGCGAGGTGCACCGCGCCATCAAGAAGGTGGGCGAGGACATCGAGAACATGAAGTTCAACACCGCCATCGCCGCGCTCATGGCGCTCGTGAACAAGTTCTACGAAAGCGCCCCCTCGCGCGGGGACATGAAGGCGCTCCTGACGCTTTTATCTCCGTTCGCGCCGCATATCGCCGAGGAGCTCTGGGAGATACAGGGCTTCGAGGGGCTCGCGTGCCTCGCGCCCTGGCCCGATTACGACGAGCAGAAGCTCACCGAGAGCGTCAAGGAGATCGCCGTCCAGGTCGGCGGCAAGCTCAAGACGACGGTGAAGGTGCCGCTCGACGCGCCGGACGAAACCGTCCTCGAAGCGGCGAAGGCCGACGAGAAGATCGCCCGCCTCATGCAGGGCATGACCATCGTGCGCACCATCGTCGTCAAAAACAAGCTGATAAACCTCATCCTGAAGCCGGAACGATAAGCGAAAAATCAAAACAGGGCCGCATAAGCGGAAAGTTTATGTTGACATTCGCGGCCCGTGCCATTATAATAAAAATGTTGAAAGCCAATCACTTGGCCCTTAAGCGCCTCCCGGGGCGTATTTGGAGGGAGGGAAAACATATGTCTGAAGTCCATGTCAAGGAGAATGAATCTCTGGACAGCGCTCTGAAGCGTTTCAAGCGCAACTGCGCGAAGGCGGGCGTCCTGGCGGACCTGAGGAAAAAGGAGTACTACCAGAGTCCCAGCGTCAAGCGCCGCAAGAAATCCGAAGCGGCCAGAAAAAACAAGAACAAGAGAGGCTACTGATGCCATATTCGGCCCGGATGAAACATCCGGGCCGAACTATTTTAAGGAATTTCGCGCGAGAAACGCTGCGAGTTTTTTGAAGAGGATAGGATATGAAGAAAAAGCTGCTGTACCTCACGGACCTTTCGTATCCGGCGAAGGGAAGACGATACTGCGACGAGGATATTTACGTGACGGACAGGCTCTCCGAGCGGTTCGACGTGGCCCTGTGCCATCCCCGGTGCTCGGAGAGCTTTGAAAAGGACGCCGATCTGATCGTTTTTCGCAATACGGGGGCGGTCGCGGGCTTTAAGGACGTGTACGACGCCTTCGTGCGGCGGGTCAGGCGGGAGGGCTTCAGGACCTTCAACGAATTTACGGGCCGCGCGGATATGTGCGGCAAGCAGTATCTCGTGGACCTGACGGCGGCGGGCTATCCCGTCATCCCCACGGTGGAGAGCCTCGCGGCCCTCGATATCCTGCCAGAGACGGAGAAATACTGCGTAAAGCCAAAGGACGGCGCCGATTCGATCGGGCTGGCCTTTCTGACAAGAGAAGAATTGATAAAAAGCGCGCCGGAGGACGGGACCATGCTCATACAGCCGGCCGTGGATTTTACCTATGAGGTCTCGTTCTATTTTCTGAACGACCGGTTGGAATACGCGCTCTACGCGCCCGACAAGAGCAGGCGCTGGCAGCTTGCGCGGTACGAGCCGATGGAGGCGGACGTCCGCTTTGCCGGGCGCTTCATCCGCTGGAACGGGATAAAAAACGGCATCCAGCGCGTCGACGCGTGCCGCACGCGGGAGGGGGAGCTGCTTTTGGTCGAGCTGGAGGACTTGAATCCCTACCTGTCGCTTTCCGAACTGGACGATAAGACGAGGGACCGCTTCATGGCGGACTGGATGGACGCGCTGGAGCGGATGCTTTGAATATTTGACGATATAAGGCCGTTCATGCTATACTGATTTAATACAAAAAACGATCCGGGGAGAGATGGACCTTGTCTGAACTTGCGGAAATATGCCGGGCCATTCAGCCGGCCGACGAGCGCGCCATGGCGGCGGCCAAGCGCCGGTGGGACAGCCTCGCCAAGCCCCTCGGCAGCCTCGGCCTTTTGGAGGAGGCCGTCATCGCCATCGCGGGCCTGACCGGTAAAGCGGACGTTTCCCTCGGCCGCCGCGCCGTCGTCGTCATGTGCGCCGACAACGGCGTCGTGCGCGAGGGCGTCACACAGACGGGGCAGCACGTGACGGCCGTCGTCGCGGGGAACATCGCCCGCGGCGAGGGATCGGTCTGCCGCTTTGCCCGCGTGGCGAACGCCGACGTCACCGCCGTCGATATCGGCATGGCGGAGACGGTCCCGGGGCCGCTCGCGAGGAAGATACGCGCCGGCACCGCCAACATGGCCGAGGGCCCCGCCATGACGCGCGCGGAGGCCGAAAGAGCCGTGCTCGCCGGCGTGGAGCTCGTGCGGGACCTCGTTTCCCGCGGCTATGGTATCGTCGCCACGGGCGAAATGGGCATCGGCAACACCACCACCTCCTCGGCGGTCCTCTCCGTCCTCGCGGGCGTACCGCCGGAGAGCGTCACGGGGCGCGGCGCGGGCCTCTCGGACGACGGTCTGCGCCGCAAGATAACCGCGATCGAGCGGGCGATAGCGGTCAACCGCCCGGAGAAAGACGACGCGCTCGACGTGCTCTCGAAGGTCGGCGGGTTCGACCTCTGCGGCATGGCGGGGCTCTTCCTCGGCGGGGCAAAATACCGCGTGCCGGTCGTCATCGACGGGTTTATTTCCGCCGTCGCGGCGCTGGCGGCACAGAAACTCGCCCCCGCGAGCGCCTGCGCGATGATAGCGAGCCATGTGTCCGCCGAGCCGGCCTCCCGGCTCGTGCTCGACGCGCTCGGCAAAAAGCCGCTTATCTGCGCCGGGATGCGGCTGGGCGAGGGAACGGGCGCCGTCTGCGCGCTGCCGCTCCTCGACATGGCGATAGCGGAATACGGCGGCATGGCCACCTTCGACGATATCGGCGTGGAGGCGTACACGCCCCAGGGGGGAGAGATATGCTGATCCTCCTGACCGGCGGCGCGGCCTCGGGAAAAAGCGCCTTTGCCGAAAAGCTGACGGAAAAGCTCCCCGGACCGAAATACTATATCGCGGCGATGGAGCCGTTCGGGGAGGAGAGCCTCAAGAAGATCGCGCGGCACCGCGAGATGAGAAGCGCGCGCGGCTTTGAGACGATAGAAAGATATACGGATATGGCGGGGCTGACGCTTCCAAAGCGCGGGTGCGCGCTTTTGGAGTGCCTCTGCAACCTGACGGCGAACGAGATGTTCTCGTCCGCCGGCGCGGGGGCGGACGCCGAAAACGCCGTCATCCGCGGGATAGCGTCGCTTAAAAATCAGTGCGAAACGCTGATCGTCGTCACGAACGAGGTCGGCGCGGGGTACGACACCTACGGCGACCGCACGCCGGAGTATATCGAGACGCTGGGAAAAATAAACCGACGCGCCGCTAAAATGGCCGACGTCGTTATAGAACTCGTCTGCGGCCTGCCGGTTTTACTCAAGGGGGAGCTGCCGTGAACTTTTTCAGAACGATAGCGGCTGCCTTCGCCGTTTTTTCCCGGATCCCGATGCCGAATATCCGCTGGGATGAGGGCAGTATGCGGTATATGATGTGCGCCTTCCCGCTTATCGGCGCGGTCATCGGGGGGCTTCTCTGCGCGTGGTACGCCTTATCGGACGCGCTCTCCTTCGGGACGATCCTGTACGGCGCGGGGCTCACGCTCCTGCCCGTCGCCGTCACCGGGGGGTTCCACCTCGACGGCTTTTGCGACACCGCCGACGCGCTGGCGAGCAACGCCCCCCCCGAGCGGAAGCGGGAAATTTTGAAGGACCCGCACACGGGGGCTTTCGCGGTCATATCGCTTTGCGCGTATATGCTCGCGTATTTCGCGTTTTTGTGCGAAGCGCCGCGCACGATGCGCTTCGTGCTGCTCCTCGGCCTTGCGCATATCCTCTCGCGGGCGCTTTCCGCGCTCGCGTCGCTCTGCTTTCCGGGCGGCGGAGGGAAGGGGCTTCTCTCCACCTTCCGCGAGAGCGCCGATAAAAAGCGGGCGGCGATCGTCGTTTTTATCGAGTGCGCTCTCGTTATCGCCGTCATGATCTGGTTTTTTGAGATACCGGGCGCCGCCGCGGTGTTCGGGGGGATCGTGTGCTTCGCGTATCTCAAATGGATGGCGAAAAAGCAGTTCGGCGGCATGAGCGGCGACCTCGCCGGCTGGTTTTTGCAGACGGCCGAGCTCGTGATGCTCCTCGCGGCCGCCGTCGCCGCCAAATGTACGGGAGGGAACGTATGATACTGATCGTGGGCGGCCATGCCGCCGGGAAGCTGGATTACGTCAAAACGCTCGGCTATACCGACGGAGACGTTTCCGGCGACGTTTATGATGAAAAGCCCGTCCTGTACGGCTTGCAGGCTATCGCGGCGGCCGCGCCGGAGAGGGCGGAGGCGCTTTTGCCCGCGCTGCTTCAAAAGCGCGTCGTCGTGTGCGACGAGGTCGGCAGCGGCGTCATCCCGCTCGAAAAACGCGACCGTGAGGCGCGGGAGGCGACGGGCCGCCTCTGCGTCCTGCTCGCGCGGGAGGCGGAGCGGGTCGTCCGCGTCGTGGCGGGTATTCCGGTCGTTTTGAAAGGATAGAACCATGAAAATATATTTTCTGCGCCATGCCGAGACGCCGGGCAATTTAGAGCGGCGCTACATCGGCTGCCGGACGGACCAGCCGTTAAGCGCCGAGGGGGAAAAGCACGCGGCCTCGCTTACGGGCCTGCCGCCCCTCCGGCGCGTCTACGTGAGCCCCATGAAAAGGGCGGTGCAGACGGCGGCGCTCTGCTTTCCCGGCGCGGAGCTCATCCCCGTGAGCGGCCTGCGCGAGATGGATTTCGGCGAGTTTGAAGGGAGAAACGCCGAGGAGATGAAGGACGACCCGGTCTATAGCGCCTGGGTGGCGTCCGGCTGCGAGGGGCCTTGCCCCGGCGGAGAGGACATGAAGGGCTATCAGGACCGCGCCGGAGCCGCCTTTTTCGAGGCGGTGGCCGCCGAGGAGGCGCGCGGCGGGGAGACGACGGCCGTCGTGGCCCATGGCGGGACGATCATGGCGGTCATGAGCCGCTGCGGCGTGCCGGAGCGGCGATACTTCGACTGGCGCGTCTCCAACTGCGGCGGCTACCTCGTCGAGACGGAGGGAAAACGCCTCCGCCTCCTTAAAGAGCTGTAAATGGAAAATCACGATATACATAATTCATAGAGAAAAGAGGGCGTACACATGAACATGGGGAAGAAGATAACGGCGCTGGGCCTGTCGGTGCTTCTGCTGCTGTCGATGGCGGCCTGCGGCGCGGGAAAAACGACCGTGCAGCCCGACGCCGTGGAGCCGGAAAAGCCCGCCGCGCTGGAGAGCGAGGGGCCGGAGTATCTGGGCGACTCCCCCGAATGGGTCTCGCGGCTGTATGAGAACATGGGGTCGGAGGCGTCGCAGCTCTTCGTGGTCGCCGCCGTTGGGCAGACGACCGCCTATGTCTCCATGCACGAAAAAGACGAGGACGGCGCCTGGAAGGTGGTCGTCACCACGCCGGGCCTGATCGGGAAAAACGGCATGGACAAGGAAAGAGAGGGCGACGGGAAGACTCCCACCGGCGGTTTCCACTTCAATTACGCCTTCGGCATCGCCGACGATCCGGGCTGCGCGCTGGAGTACCATAAGGTCACGGCGGACGACTACTGGTCCGGCGATACGCGGGACGGCTACGGCTACAACACGATGGTGAACATCAAGGACCTGCCGGACCTGGATAAAGAGAACAGCGAGCATATCGTCGATTATGCGGCAGCCTATCAGTACTGCCTGAATATCAGCTATAACGAGGACTGCGTCCCGGACGTCGGCTCCGCCATTTTTCTGCACTGCTTCCGCGAGGACAGACCCTACACCGGCGGCTGCGTCGCCATCCCGCGCGAGCAGATGATCCGCGTCATGCAGCGTGTCCGCCCGGACTGCGAGGTCGTCATCCATAAGCTGGAGGTCATCGCCCCCGAGCTGTGGGAAGCGTGGGGCTTCGGCCCCGCCGCCGTGCCCGCCGACGAGACCGTCGAGGCGAACGGCTTTTTCTTCCGCATCCCCGGCGAGGTGCGCGATCTGGTGACGATCCAGACGAGCGACTTTGACGATGGGTCCACGCTCATCAGCGTGTATGAGACGGCCTCCGTCGAGGCGGCCGAGGCGCTGGGAGAGGACGGCGCGGGCGCGGGCTGGCTGTTCGCTGTTTCCGCCGTCACGCGGGATACGTTCAACCGGATGCGCTGCTACGACATGTCCGGCTCGGAGGCCTTCGCCGGCGACGATCAGGGGATCGTGTTCCTCTACAATCACCCGACCGACGTGCGCCTTGTCAGAGAGTCGTATGACGATATGGAGGAGGACCTCGCCCAGTGGTCCATGCTGAACGAGTGGGCCTCCGGAGAAATGCGCGCGGCCTTCATGGAGGATAACGAGGGGCTGCATCCCGTCACGGCCGGCAACACGGAGCTGGATATCTTCCTGGCCCGCGCCGCCTTCATGAGCGATGCGAACTATTCCGTCACCTCGCTTTCAAACGGCACGATGGAGCCGGTGAAGGAGGAAGCGGCCGCGTATCTCGCGCCGCTCATGGACGGCGTCCGGTATGAATACGTCGATGACGGGGAAGCGCCCGACGGGGAATATATCGTGCTGGCCTTCCCCGATGACGACGTCCGCTTCGATTTCTTCATGGGAGATGAAAACGTGATCCGCGAGGTGATCTCCTTCGAGGAGGGCGAAACGGAGCAGCTTTTCCGGGCCGTTTTTGACGAGGAGGGCCTTACGGCCACCGGCGTCATGCAGGCGTGGTATGACGCGCTCGCAGAGGCCGGCGCGGAGCTCGCGACTGTCAACTGATACCGCAGGCGGAAAGTGAAACAAAAAACCGTTTTTGCCGCAAGGCAAAAACGGTTTTTTCTGTCAAAGGCTCCGGGGCGGCGGCCTCCGGGGATCGTATCATAGGCCGTCTCTGACGCATCGCACGGCAAAGCGCGCCCGGCCGGTGGCGGTGCAGGTGAACAGGGTCAGGTCCCACCCGGCGCAGGTCATCTCCTCGACCTGCCAGGGCTTCAGGACCTCCACGCAGTCCACCGTGTAGGAGCACACGGCGCCGGAGGGCGCCTGCAAGACGACGGAGGCCCCGGAGGCGATATCCGGGAGGGTGCCGAAATGCGTCCGGTAGCTGTGCCCCGCGATCACCATGTCGCTCGTCCCGACAGAGCCGGCATACCGGCAAGGGGCGATCTTCAGTCCGCTCTGGCTGCACTCGTCCAGCACCGGCAACTCCAGCTCCAGCGACGGGATGGAGAGTATCCCAATATAGTAGCGACCGTCGATCTCCACGGGCACGAACTCGTCCGCGGACTCCGGCGCGTCGTCTGACGGGAGGAGGGCGCTGTCTGTGTCGGCAGCCGGGGAGGCAGGGAAGGAGGCGCTGCGCAGCGTGCGCAGCACCGATTCAGCCGTTTCGCCGGCCAGCCGGGATTCCTCGACGTTGTGAAGGATCAGCAGCGCGGCGGCGGCGACCATCAGGAGACCAAGGATGAAAAACAGGCGGGAGAGGCGTTTTCTCATGCGTTCAGTCGTCACGGCCCTTCTTTCGGACGATCCCGGACAGCGTGAACATGGCGATCCCGCCAAGCCCCAGCGCCGGCACAGGCCACCAGAGCTGCCCGGTCTGCGGGAGACCGGGGTCGCTCGCCTGCTCGGATTTCGGCGGCGGGTCCCCGCCCTCCGGAGCTGTCCCTTCCGGCGGATCGGGCGGATCGGACGTGCCGGTCGGACCGGGAGGATCAGGTGTCCCGGTCGGGTCGGGGGGATCAGGTGTCCCGGTCGGGTCGGGGGGATCAGGTGTCCCGGTCGGGTCGGGAGGATCAGGTGTCCCGGTCGGGTCGGGAGGATCAGGTGTCCCGGTCGGGTCGGGAGGATCGGGTGTCCCGGGAGGGCCAGGCGTGCCGGGCGGAGCGGGAGGATCGGGGCCGACGGCCGGATCGAGCTTCGGCGCGGCCGTGACAGCGTTCAGATACACACCGTCCGCCGTCGAATAAAACGGCAGCGCGAGCAGGAAAGGGGAGAAGGGCTCATACTCCGGCGCAGGGGTCGTCTGCACGATCAGATACAGGCCCGCTGTGAGACCGGTGAAGGAGGCTCTGCCGCCGCTGCCGAAGTCGGCCTCGAGCCCCGTTACGGAGGCTCCCGCCGTAAACGAGGCCAGAGAAACGGCGTTTCGGTTGTCCTCCAGTCCGTCCGTCGGTATGGGGCAGGCGGCGTAGGGCGCTGTGTAGGCCCACACATAGTCCGTCCCGACGGCCTTCCAGGAGGCCACCCGATACACGGACGCGCGCCCGCCCGGTATGACTGTGCCGTCGGAGGTCTGCGATACGACGCTCAAGGAGCAGGGCACGCTCAAATCGGGCGAGGGGGGCGCGGCCGCCGCGGCGGGGCGGAGCGCCATCAGACAGACCAGCGCCGTCAGCACAGCCGTTACAAGACTTTTTTCAGTTTTCTGTGCACGGATTGCCATCGGCCCTCACCTTCTTCCAGAGAGCGTAGATCCAGCCCAAGCTTTTTTCGTACCCGGTTGGTCCTTTCCTTGCGATTTGTGTCGGCGATCATCCAGAGCAGCCAGATAAAGAGCAGGGGCGCGGCGAAGATCGGCGCGGCGAGCGCCCTGTCCATGACCAGCGCGTCGGCGCTGACGCGGATCGTGACGACCCGCGCGTTGGGTATCCGGTGCCCGCGGACAAGCAGACGATGGGAGTTGACGCCGTAAGGCGTGCACGTCACGAGCGTGCACAGGTCAGCGCCCGGCTCGATCGTAAGCGCGCTCACGTCGGAGGGCAGCACGATCCGTATCTGATCCACCTCGTAGGTCAGGACCTCGTCCAGCGTCCGTATCACGAAGGTGTCGCCCGCGCCCAGCCGGTCGAGGTCGGTGAACAGCTTGGCGGAGGGCAGCCCCCGGTGCCCAGACAGGACGCAGTGCGTCCCCTCGCCGCCGACGGGCAGAGAGGTGCCTGCGATGTGCCCGACGGCGATCTGGAGGACGGCGTCGTCCGTCCCGTGGTAGATCGGCAAACTGCATCCGATGCTGTCGATCTCGATATAGCCCATGATGCCCGACCCGTCGATGTCCAGCGTTCCGTAGTACGCCTGGAGGTCCTCCTCGGACGGGAAAAAGTCCGGGCTGCCCCTTTCCGTGATGCGCCGGTTGTAGGCCGTCGCCTCACGCAGCAGGCGCGCGTACTTGTCGGCGTTCATATCGGAGACGGACTGCACATAGCCTGCGATGACCTGGGACTGATGGAGAGAGTTCCAGTAATCGCTGACGAAGGGGTACAGGAGCAACCCGCTGCCGACGAAAAGGAGCGCGACGAGACACAGCGTCGACAGGTGCTTTTTCATACGGCGGATGCGTTACTCCTCCGCTTTCATCCGCCTCTTGACGATCAGCAGGACGGCCGCGCCCACCACGAGGACGCCGCCGACAGCATAGAAGATCGTGGTGCCGATGCCGCCGGTGGAGGGGAGGACCGAGCCGGCCTTGTTCTGGATCGTGACCGATATCGTGCCGGTGGAGAGACTGACGGTGGCCTGCTGCGTGGCAGTGAGGTTGATGGTATCCCCGTCGGCCGTCGCACCGTTGAGGTTCGTCAGCGTCGGGTCGGGGGAGGTCGTATCGTGCGTCGCCGAGATGCTGAATTCCACGTCGCTGATCTTGTTGAAGCCGGTCGGGACCTCCGTCTCTTCGAGCTTGTAGTCGCCGTCGTCCAGACCCTTGAAGGTGAACGTGGTCGCAGCGCCGGCGGCGATGGTCTCTACGACCTGCCACGTGCCGGAGGCATCCTTTTTATAGAGGGTAAAGCCGGCGTTCGGCAGCGGAGTATTGCTCTCGTCGACCTTGTTCACGACGAACTGATAGGTGAAGACGACGTTCTTGTCCGTGGGCGTCGTGCCGGTCTCGCCCCCGCCGCCGGGGTTGGGGTTGTTGGAGTAGGTCAGATAGACCGTGTTGGCGTTGCCCGCGCTTCCCGTGACGGCGCTCGAGTTGAGAACGGCCGTGTAGGATACGGTGACGGTGCTGGCGGCAGTCGGCGTCACGCCGGTGAGCGCCTTGAGGTCGGGGATGGTCACGGTGAGCGTGGCCCCGGGCGTGACCACAGTCGGCGAAAGCACGACCTGCGAGGTAACGTCGGTGCCGTCGACGAAGACCCGGGCGTCAGCCTGATACGTGAGGCCGGCGCTCATCGTATCCGAGAACTGATAATAATAGGTGGCGTAGTCGGCGAAATTGCTGGGCAGGGTGCCGGTGATCTGGTAGGGGATCGTGTCGCCGATGTCGTGGTCGGCGGAATCCTGCCAGGGGTTGTCGCTGATGTCCCCGTCGCCCGTGTTGTTGATGTCCTGCACCTTTTTGGTGACGGTGGGGGTGCTCAATTTGGTGGTGGCGGTCGCGTCGCCGACGACCTCCAGCATGTAGGCGGTATAGGCGCTCGATTCGCCGCTCTGGGAAGCGTCGAGGTCCTTGATGAGATAGTAGCCGGGATCGAGCCCCGTGATGGTCGCGGCGCTGCCCGCCGCCACGACCTGCGTCAAGGGAGCGGCGAGGTAGCCGGTGCCGCCCACCAGTGCGTTTGCGAAGGCGCTGGCGTCGGCCTCCGTCAGGATCGTTTCGGCCTTGTCGGCCGCGCTGCCCATGGCGGCCTGCCCGGCCGCCGTCACGCCGGAGCCCCAGACGATATTGGAGAGGACCCTCTGGGAGCTGGCGTTCAAGGAGAGATCGCCGGTGAAGATCTGATAGACCTCAAAGGTGTGCTGCGTAGCGCCGGTATTGTTCAGGGTCAGCGTGTAAGTCGCCGCCATGGCGGTGAGGGACGCCTGCATGACCAGAACGAAAGCGCACAGCGCCGTCAGCAGTTTTGTCGTTCGTTTCATCGTGATTTGATCCTTTCTTGTTTTTTATCTATGAAGAAGTGTGACACAGGTCAGCGCTTTTTCCTGCGAAGACGCCGGAGATATATCATCATCCCGGCCGACAGAAGAACCGCGCCGGACAGGAGGAAGGGCGCCGCGCCGGGGCCGCCCGTATTGGGCAGCAGGTAGACGACCGGCGCATCGGAGACCACCAGCGGGGAATCGGAGAGCAGCACGGGGACGTCGGGGAGGCCGCCGGTCGGCTTTTCGTCCGCGTAGAAGCAAATCGGGTCCGCGAGGAGCTCATACCCCACCGGGGCGGTGATCTCCTTCAGCGCGTAGAGGCCCTGGATGGAAAACAGGGGGACGCCGTGCTCGTTCGTCTCAATATCCACCATGCCGTCCGCACCCGTCGTGTAGGAGGTGTAGTACAGGAGCGTCTGCCCGTCGACGGTCAGGCTCGCCGGCGTACCGGCCGGCGGGGTGCCCTGCCGCTCGCTGTGCGGCGGGCCGTAAAGCGCGAAGACCGCGCCGGAGAGCGGGGCGAGATGGTCGGCGGACTGCTTGCGCAGCGTGAACTTGAAGTTGTCCGAGTGGGCGGCGCCGCCGCTGTCGTTGACCGTGAATTCAGTGTCGATCACGGAGCTGTACTCGGCAAAGCCCTCGAGCTGGATGTTGTTCCCGACGGCGACGCCCGTGCCGGTCTCGGTGATGAGCGTGGTGTAGGTGATGCGGATCGGCACGTCGTCCGGCAGGGTAAAGGTCAGCTTGTTCAGTACGTCGTCGTAGGTATACGGCGGCGTCGGCGTCGCCTCTTCCCATACGCCCGCCGTCTGGTAATAGACCTTGATGGTCCGGAGGATCGGCTGCAAATTGAGCGACATCGTATCGACGATGGTCATTTGCGCGGCGCTCTCCACCAGATCGACGCCGGCCGGGTTCAGCGTGATTGTGAAATCCGCGCGGTTGCTGCCCTCCGTATGTTCGACCTCTTTTGTCACGATATCCGTGTCATAGTCGACCGTGCAGTCGGCGGGGCCGGTGTCGAAGGGAGAGTCATCGGGCATGATACCCGTCAGTCTCGCCTGGTTGGAGAGAGGGACCGTCAGGGCATTCGTGTCAAAAACAGGGTCGTTTTTGTCCACGGCGACCTGATAGCGGAACACAAGCCGGGCCGAGCTGTAGGAGGGGTTGCCGACAAGATCGCTGTGCTGCGCCAGCTCGTAGAGCGTGGTGTAGGAGGTGGCGTCCCCGCTGTACCAGTGAAAGTCGGCGGCGGAGGCGTTCAGGGAGGGGCTTGCGCTGATGGGGATGGACGGATCGTACCGGTACGTCATGCGGATGCGGGTCAGGGTGTCGTTGTAGACGTCGCAGAAGAGGGAGCCGTCCACATAGCTCATCGCACTGGAGAGCAGCTCATCCTGGAAGACGATCGATTTCATATTCCGTTTCAGGACGGTCTCGTTGCTCGCGTCACGGTTGAAGAAGGAGACCGTATATTCTATATTCCCGGCCGCGTTCACCCTGCCGGTCTTCTCGAGCGGCGTGTCGTTTATCTCGCGGAAGGTAGCGTCGGCGTCCACGTATTGCAGCGCTCCGTTGTAGTAGAGGCGGGCACGGTTATTGATCCGGAACTCCCCGGCGACCAGATCCCCCACCGTCAGAGTATCGGAGAGGACGTAATTCACGCCGTCCGGCCGGAGATAGACCGGCGCGTCGAGCGGAAGATCGTATTCGATATGCAGCGTCACGTCTTCCATCTCGATCCAGTTGGAAAGGGCCGCGTTGACGGTGGCTACGTTGAAGCCAAAGTAGAAGGTCCTCGGATTGCGGTCGTCCTGCGCATAGAGGAAGGTGTAATCGGTCGAGCCGCCGGCATAAGGGGCATAGACTTGCGTTTCATCCGAACCGTTCACGGTATACACGCTCAAATTCGTGCTGCCCCAGCCGAAGAAATACTCCGTGCCGATATGCGTTATCTTCGTATAGGAGTCCGCCAGATAAAAGCCCGCGGTCCCGCCGTAATAGCCGGGCACCTCGATCTCCACGGCGTAATGCAGCGCCGTGCCCTCCGCGTTCTTCTGTACGGTCTTGACAGACGTCGGAGGCACGCCGGTCTCATGGCCGACGGCCGTCTGCGTGACGGAAACGGGCCCGTGTATTGGGTCGGAGGCGCTGACGGTGTTGGAAAACTCCTGCGAGGGAACGCCAGGGGGCAGCGTGTAGCCGGTGAAATAGGTGAGCGTGTAGCCATAGGCGTTCATGCCGGTAGGTAGCGTGATCTGCGTCGGGTCCGCGCCGAAGGGGATGTTGAAGGCGGTCCCTGCCTGCGGCTCGCCGTCCGGGCCGTAGTACCAGGGAGTGGCCGTGATGCCGGAGACGGTATCGAAGGTCAGCCCGCTGCCGGGGAGGTCCGTGAGCGTCAGCCCGTCCACGATCGTCGAGCCGTCGCCGACGGTGACGGTCCAGTGGATGCGGCTGTTGGCAGGGTCGTCGCTCCCGCGTTTCCGGAGGAAATAGGTACTGATGTGCTGCGAGGCGGTATCCTGCGCCGAAATCGGGCCCTCATCATTGGTACCGGTAACGAGGGCTGTGTTTCTGGCCGTATAGCTGACATGGTTCTTGTTTTGATAGACGATTGGGTCCAGCGAGGCGGTGTAATGTACGAGGAAGCCCTCTCCCGGGTCCAGCGAGGTCGGACAGGAGGGGAGGGGCGTGCCGTCCAGGGTGGTGTATGCGATGGTGGAGGCGTCGATCGTCAGGCCGGAGGAGGGCGTGTCCGTATAGGCGATGTTATTGACGGTGCCGTACCGCGCCTTCACCTCTACGACATAGTCTATGGAATGAGTGCGCGGGTCATAGGAGCCGGCGGTCTTCTGGACATTCAGCCGCCCCTCGCGGGAGACGACGACATCTATGGTATAGTGGCCGAAGTCGATGGACTGCGTGCCGCTTGACAGTGAGCTGTTGGCGGTGGCATTCAGCGTGATGCTCATCGACGTATTGGTGGAGTTGATGTAGCCGGGGATGAACTGGACGCGCATCAGGCCGCTGCTGTCGATGGTATAGCTGCCGACGACATTCCCAAGAGGATCAAGGAGCTCGCCGTTCGTCACGGGAGTGCAGACGAAGAAGGACGGGATACGATATGTGAGATAGCCGTCCGCATCGTATTGGAACTGCTTTTCCTGTCCGGCAATGTTGTTCTCGGAAAAAGAGATAGTGATATCGTAGCTCTCCCCGAGATAGACGGTGCCATCGGGAGGGACGAGGTTTCCGTCCGCGTCATGGATGACGACCCCGGTCACAAAATCCTCGAGCTCGCTGGAATAGAGGGTACCGGAACGGAGGCCGGCGCCCATCAGACGCTCGGGCTGTTCGCCCTTCTTTTCCTCCTCGCCTTCCGCTGCTTTTTTGCCTTCCCCCGTTTCATCCGGACGGAGGGGCGTTTCAGCTTTCTCCGGCGCTTTTTCCGTCCCTTCCACGGACGGGGCGCCGTCGGGCGTCGTCCCCTCCGGCGTTTCTGTTGCGGCGTCCGGCCGGGAGGCCGGCTCTCCGTTGCTGTCGTCAGAGGGGGCCGGCTTTTCATCGGAGGGCTCCGGGAGAGCCTCGGCGGGAGGCTCCCCGTCGTTGCTTTCCGGCTGGGAGGCGTCGTCCGGCGTCTCCTCCGGCGAGGCGTCATTGTCCGCCTCCTCCGGCTCCTCGTCCTCCGTATCCGCCGGGACTTCGCCTTCCGGTTGTGCCGGGAGCTCGGAGAGGAGGCCGTTTTCCAGCTGATACTCCGTGTTTTCCGACGTGACGGCAGGGAGCGTCAGGGCGGAAAGAGTACAGAAAACCACCAGACAGGCCAGCAGCCCCACGAGGCTCCGCCGCACCGTCCGCTTTCCGTCCAAAGACAGGACGCGCCTTATTCTGTTTAAAAGGCTTCTCTTCATAGCTGCCGTTTCTTCTCTGTTTACCGGATCGTCCCAAGCCTGCCGAGCGGCCAGAGCCTGAAAGCGACCTTGCCGATCATCTGCTCCGACGCGATGCAGCCGACCAGAGTGTTTCTCGAGTCGATCGATGTTTTCCGCTGATCGCCCATCACGAAGCAGCGGCCCTCGGGGACCTGATAGGGGAACTCGACATCGCTTTCGCCCCGGTCCTTCTCGGTCAGGTACGGCTCCTCGAGCATCTCGCCGTTGACCGATACGTTTCCTTCCTCGTCCATGTCGATAATGTCCCCGGCCGTGCCGATGCAGCGCTTCACGAGGACTTTGTTGCCGTAATAGAAGGCGACGAGGTCGCCGGGGGCGGCGCCGCCCGTTTTCACGGAGACGACGACATCCCCCTCGGAGAGCGTCGGGGCCATAGAGGCGCCATAGATACGCAGCACGGGCAGCAGCATGGTGGCAATCAGCACGGCTATCGCCGCCACGATCGCCAGCGTGAAGGCCGTGCTCATAAGGGTCCGGCGAAAGCGTATCCCCGATTCCACCCGCATGAGTTCCTTTTCCAGAACGGCCGCGGATACTTTTTTCGTTTTCTGCGGCGCTTCCGTCATGCGTGCGGCTCTCCTTTTGTATGTAGGATCCTGTTCAGAAGCTGCTTCCCGCCCTGGAGGAGCGGAGAGCGGGGGGCGGCGCGCGGCGCCGGTTGACTGCGCGCGCCGGCCGCCTGCTTCAAAAGCGCTATCTGCGCGTTGGCCAGCTCCTTATGCTCAGCCAGCCTGGTGGCCCAGACGCGGTCCTTTTCCTCGGACTCGCGTCGATGCCTCTCCTCCGCTTCCTGCATAGCCTGCTCAAGCGAGGCGATCTGCCGGGCCTGCTCCAGCATCAGCGCCAGGAGGTCCCGCCGGGTGAGGCGGCGCAGCTCTTTTTCTGTCAATTCCTCGATCTTGCTCAAGGCTGAACCCCCGTTCCGCAGCGCCGCTCGTGGAGCCCGGCGAGCCGGGCCGACAAGCGGTCGTCGCCTTCGCGCCGTTAGTCTTAAACGCTTATTATTTATGCTACCAAAGGCAAACCAACGCTTCACCAACAAAGACGGCAAAAGATCGACCCTTCAAGAAATAAAAAAAACAGCGCGCCCGGATCCTTGTCCGGGCGCGCCGCCTGAAGGTGGTCAGTCGTCTTCGTGATTGATGATATAACCGAGGATATATTCGCCCCAGGAATACTCGGGGAGGAATTCTCCCGTGAACCTGTCCCGCTGCTCCGGGTTTTTGTCCTCCCACGCGTAATAGTCGCAGTCGAACAGGGAGGTATCCACCATCTGCCCGCGCGAGGAGGAGATCAGCAGCTTTTCCAGCGAGGCTTTTTTCAGCGCGAGCCGCAGGCGCCGCAGCGCGTTGTGGAAAACGCTCATGTTTGCGTTGCTGTAAGGTCGCCCCTCCCATATCGTGTTGTAGAGCTCCAGGTTGCTGATCTCGCGGCCGCGCCGCGTCACCACGAGCGCCAGTATCTCTTTGGCCTTGCCTGTGAGCGGGATGGGCTCGCCGTTTTTGAGGACGACGAACCGCCCGAAGGTCTGGATATAGACCTGTTTTTTCTGGCGCTGCGATATGAGCCGGAGCCGTTCCATCACCATTTCCAGGTTTTCCCGGCTGTACGGCTTCATCATATAATAGTCGCCGCCGATCTGGGTCGAATCCCAGACGTAGCTGTCGTAGGCGGTGATAAAGACGATCAGCATGTCGGGACGGAGACGGCGGAGCTGCTTGGCCAGCTCGATCCCGTTCATGATCGGCATTTCCACGTCCAGAAAGGCCAGCTCCACCGGATGCTGCTCCGCGTATGTGAGCGCGGCCTTCGCGGACTCGAACTGCCCCGTCAGATGAAGATCGGGTATATCGGCGCTCATGCGCCTGAACCGCTTGAGCATGAGCGGCTCGTCATCAACAATGATCGTTCTCATAAACTACCCCTTTAGGTATGGTTATCGTGACTTTCGTGCCGGTCCCCGGAACGCTTTGGATATCCACATCCGCGTGCATGACCGTGTTCAGCCGGAACATGATGTTCTTCAGTCCCGTGGAGTCCCTGTCTCCGGTGGCCACCGCCTTTTTCAGGAGGCTCACGTCAAAGCCGACGCCGTCGTCCTCCACCTCCACGAGCCAGTGGCTCTCCGTTTCGCGGGTGTGGATGCGGACGGTCCCGCCCTTTACGCCCCGCTGGTAGATGCCGTGCCGTATGGCGTTTTCCACCAGGGGCTGGACGCTCAAGGGAAGGATCGTAAAATCGGTGACGGGGACGTCATAGACGACACGCAGCTTCCGGCCGAAGCGCATCTGTTCGATATTGACGTAGGCTCTGATGTTCGCCAGCTCCTGCTCGAAGGGGAGCGGCGCGTCGCTGGACATGGCGCGGATACAGCTCCGCAGATGGACGGTGAAATCACCGATCAGCTCCGCGGCGTAGTTCGGATCGTCCAGCACGATCTCCTGGATGGAGGCGAGCGCGTTGTAGAGGAAATGCGGCTGCATCTGACTGGTGAAATTCCGGATGCGGCTCATTTGCAGGGCGTGTTCCAGCTCCGCCAGCTCCTTTTCCTTTTGCTGCTGCTCCGTCAGGTCATAGATGACGCAGAAGGACATGATATGGCCGGACGCGTCGTCCCGGTAGAGGTAGAAGACCTCCCGGCACGGCTGCGAGCCGCCGTTTTTTCTGTGGACGGAAAAGGAAACGGACGTGCGCCTGTCGCCCTTCGAGAAGCAGTCCGCCAGGTATTCCCGGCTGCTGATCTTCGCATACCGCTGCCTGTTCTTCGCAATGATCTGCGCGCCCAGAAACTCGTTCAGGTCGCTGTAGCGGAGCGTTTTCCCCGGCGGCGGGAGGAAGGCGGATGTGTCGAAGTTGTCTGCGGTTTGACGCGGGGACATCTCCAGCACCGCATCCTGTGTCAGATCGACCTCCAGATAGCCGGCCGCGCTGCCCAGAATGGCCTCCAGATGGTTCTTTTCCTTTTGGTACATGGAGGCGAGCGCCTCTTCGTGAGCCTGCTCCTGCCGGACCGTCTCGTCCACGTCGCGCACGCCCAGGAGGATATGCCTCCGGCCCCGGATCGAAGAGAGCGTGGCGCGTACCTTATGGTACGTCGGCTTGCCGTCTATCAGCAGGCGATAGACGATGGAATAATATTTTTCCTTTTCCAGCGCGGAAAGTATCTTCTCCTTCCGGAGCATGTCGGCGACGTAGGCCTGATCCTCCGGGTGGATGACGCGGGGGATGTCGGAGGACAGCGCCGCGAAGAAATCCTCTCCACTGCCGGCTATGCTGAGGCCGCTGTAAGCGTCGCTCTCGTGATAGCACTGATAGGCGAAGGTTTCCGCGTCGATGTCGTAAAGACTCTCGTAATTTTCAAAAAGAGCCAGCATGATCGCCTCATAGGAGGGCTGGTCTGTGGGAGGATTCATCATAATAGGAATGCGGTTGGTATCAGGCGCTCGGGTTTCCGGTCCCGCGTTTTTTTGTGAGGCGGTCATCGCTGCGTCCCCTCTTTCCACTATTCGATGAAGGAACTATACCACGATACGGTCATGCTGGCAAGGGCTGCGGGCCGTAAGCGCCAAAAAGAAGGAAGCTCATTAAGTAACCCGTAGTATACTCCATGCACAATAACCGGTCACAAACGCCGCGGACCCGCTTGGAGAGCGCGTCCGGATGTGCTATAATACTATAAAAGTGCAGATTTGATTTGAGGCACGGGAGGTGGAACAGACAGCCATGTACGATCAGCCGACTTTCTTTGAAAAAACCACGGAGCAGCCGCTCCCGGCGAGGCTCCGTCCGCAGACGCTGGATGAGATCGTGGGGCAGCAGCATCTGCTTGGGCCCGGCAAGGTCCTGCGGCGCATCATCGAGCAGGACGCGGTCTCCTCCATGATCTTCTGGGGGCCGCCCGGCGTGGGGAAGACCACGCTGGCGGGCGTGATCGCCCATCATACGAAGGCGGCCTTCATCAACTTTTCCGCCGTTACGAGCGGCATAAAGGAGATACGCGCCGTCATGCAGCAGGCGGAGGAGAACCGCCGCTTCGGGGATAAGACCATCGTCTTCGTCGACGAGATACACCGCTTCAACAAGGCGCAGCAGGACGCCTTCCTGCCCTTCGTGGAAAAGGGGAGCATCATCCTCATCGGCGCGACGACGGAAAACCCCTCCTTCGAGGTGAACGGGGCGCTCCTCTCGCGGTGCCGGGTCTTCGTGCTGAAGGCGCTCTCCGAGGAGGATATCCTGTCGCTCCTCCGGCGGGCGGTCACGAGCCCGAAGGGGTTCGGCAGTCAAAAGCTCGTTATCTCGGAGGAGGTCCTCCGCATGATCGCCGTATTCTCGAACGGCGACGCGCGCACGGCCCTGTCCACCCTTGAGATGGCCGTCCTCAACGGGGAGAGCGATAAAGGCGTCACCACGGTCTCCAGGGAGATCGTGGAGCAGTGTACCTCCCGCAAGTCGCTCCTTTACGACAAGAGCGGGGAGGAGCACTATAATCTCATCTCGGCGCTCCACAAATCCATGCGCAACTCCGACCCGGACGCGGCGGTCTACTGGCTCGCCCGGATGCTGGAGGCGGGGGAGGACCCCTTATACATCGCCCGCCGCCTGACACGCTTTGCAAGCGAAGACGTGGGTCTCGCCGACCCGCGCGCGCTGGAGCTCGTGATCGCCGCCTATCAGGCGTGCCATTTCATCGGCATGCCCGAATGCAGCGTCCATCTGACGCAGGCGGTGGTCTACCTGTCGCTCGCGCCCAAGTCGAACGCGCTGTATATGGCCTACGAGAAGGCGAAAAAGGACGCGCTGACGCAGCTCTCCGAGCCGGTGCCGCTCCAGATCCGCAACGCCGTGACGAGCCTGATGCGCGACGTGGGCTACGGGAAGGGCTATCAGTACGCCCATGACACGGAGGACAAGCTGACCGATATGCGCTGCCTGCCGGAGTCGCTTATGGGCAGGGTCTACTACGAGCCGACGACGCAGGGCCTCGAATACAAATTTAAAGACCGTCTGGAGCAGATAAAGCGCTGGCGGGAAGAGCACGGGAAAAAATCGTGAGCTCGCGCCCCAGGACGCGCCCCTGCGAGGTCTCGGCCTTATAAGTATATTTTTTATATTGACTCTGAAAAAGATATGGTATATAATGCCCTTGAAAAAGAATGGCGTCGCCGGAAAGGAGAGAAGCGATGGAAACAACGATAAGCACCCCGGAGACCGTCTGCCCGTGCGATGCGGCATGCCCGATCGGGCAGGCGCTGGCCGTCATCGGGGGGAAATGGAAGCTGCGGATACTCTGTACTCTATATGTAGACGGGACGCAGCGGTATAACGACCTCGTGAAGAAGACGAAGGGCATCACCAGCGCCATGCTCTCCTCCTCGCTGAAGGATCTGGAGGCGGACGGCATCGTGACGCGGACGCAGTATGAGGAGATACCGCCGCGGGTCGAGTACGCGCTGACGGAGCACGGCCGGGAGCTCTGGCCGATCCTGCACCGCCTCGCCCACTGGGCGAAACATGAGCCCTTCGACAGCGACACGGAGCTCGTCCGCAGGGAACCGGCAGCAAAGGGAGAGAACATATGAAGCGGCAATTCGACTTACAGAAGCATATCGAGCAGGGCGTGGAGAAGATCGTGGCCGACACGATCAGGGCCACGCTGAAAAATCCGAGAGAGAGCGCCTTTATGGCGAAATTCGCAGCGGCCAGCCGTAAAGCCTCGAAAACGCGCATGAAGCTTGAGGAGGAGGGCCTGCATGTGCCGGGCTTCCTGCTTGCCAGCATCACCAGCCGCTGCAATCTGCACTGCGCGGGCTGCTACGCCCGATGCATCGGCTCCGCGGCGGACGGCGAGCCCGTGCAGCAGCTTACCGGCGAGGAGTGGCAGCGCATTTTCAGCGAGGCGGAGGCTTTGGGCGTCAGCTTTATCCTGCTCGCCGGCGGCGAGCCGATGATCCGCCGGGACGTCATCGAGGCCGCGGGCCGTATGCAGAATGTGATTTTCCCGATCTTCACCAACGGCACCTTTCTTGACGAGCGGTACTTTACCCTGCTGGACGAGTGCCGCAACCTGATCCCCGTCTTGAGCATCGAGGGCGGCCGGGAGGTCACGGACGCCCGCCGCGGCCGCGGCATTTACGACCTCGTCACCGCCAATATGAAGACCTTCCGCGAGCGGGGGCTCATTTTCGGCGCGTCCGTCACCGTGACGACCGAAAACATGAGGGAAGTCACCTCGCGGGAATTTCTGGACGGGCTGGCGGAAGCCGGCTGCCGGCTGGTCATTTACGTGGAGTTCGTCCCCGTGACGGAGGCGGATAAGCCGCTCGCCCCCGGCGATGAGGAGCGGGCGTATATGGAAGAGACGATGGAGGCGCTGCGGGTGCGCTATGACGAAATGGTCATGCTCTCCTTCCCGGGAGACGAGCTGGCCATGGGCGGCTGCATGGCGGCCGGCCGGGAATTTTTCCACATCAACTCCCACGGCGGCGCGGAGCCCTGCCCCTTCTCGCCGTATTCGGATATCAGCGTGAAGGACACGTCGTTAAAGGAAGCCATCGCCTCGCCCCTTTTCCGGAGGATACAGGACGCGGGGCTTCTGACCGGCGCGCACGCGGGCGGCTGCGTCCTCTATGAGAAGAAGGCGCAGGTCGAGGCGCTGCTGGCCGCGGGGACGTGAAGAAGCAAAAAACGCAAAGGAGGCAGCGAGAAATGAGCGAAAGCAATATGATCGACGCGATCCGCCGCAGGCGGAGCGTGCGGACGTTCGACGGCACGGCGCTGCGCGCCGAGGACGGGCAGCGCATCATGGAATTTGCGCAGCTGGTCGAAAACCCCTATGACCTCCCGATCCAGTGGCGGCTGCTCGACGCCGACAGGGAGGGCTTGCATTCGCCCGTCATCGCCGGTACGACGGCGTATATCGCGGGCAAGATGCGCCGCGTGACGCACGCGGAGGAGGCGTTCGGCTATACCTTTGAAAAGATCGTGCTGTTTGCCGGGACGTTGGGCGTGGGCACAACCTGGATCGCCGGGACCATGGACCGCCCCGCCTTTGAGCGGGCGATGGTGCTGGCGGAGGGCGAGGTCATGCCGTGCGTCAGCCCGCTGGGCTACCCGGCGAAAAAAATGTCCCTGCGGGAGACGATGATGCGCAAGGGCATCAAGGCCGACAGCCGCATGGACTTCGGAGAGTTGTTCTTTGACGGTTCCTTTTCCGCGCCGCTGCCGCCGGAAAAGGCGGGGCGTTTCCGCCTCCCGCTCGACATGGTGAGGCTCGCGCCGTCGGCCGTGAACAAGCAGCCGTGGCGCGTCGTTTTGAGCGGCGGCAGGGCGCACTTTTACGAAAAACGGAGCCGGGGCTACGCAGACGGCGGCTGGGATGTTCAGAAGATCGACATGGGCATCGCGCTGTGCCACTTCGAGCTCGGCGCGGAGGCGGACGGGATGCGCACCGCGCTTACGGTCGAGGACCCCGGCATCCCGGCGGCCGACGACCTCACCTACGTGGCGTCGTTTGAGCTGACGGCGTGAGAGAAGTTTACGGAAAAGGAGAGAAGATTTCCATGAGCGTTGCTGTGAGATACTATTCAAGATCGGGCAATACCAAAGCTCTTGCCGAGGCCATAGCGAAGGCCGCCGGCGTGGAGGCCGTCTCCGTGGACAGCGGGGCGGCGGGCATGAGCGAGCCGGTCGACGTGCTTTTTATCGGCGGGGCGCTGTACGCCTACGGCCTCGACAGCCATCTGAAGGCGTACCTGAAAACGCTGAAGAAGGGGGACGCGAAGAAGGCGGTCGTCTTTTCGACCTCCTGGCTCTCCCGCCATGCCATCGACCTGATCCGGAAGGGCCTCGAGGAAGCGGGCATCCCCACGGAGGAGGCGTCCCTTTACGCCAAAAACCGGCCGGGCGAGGCGGAGCTGGCAAAAGCGGCCGCTTTTGCCGGACAGTATGTATAATACTAATTCCTGATTAAAAGCTTGAATTCTTCAAGCTTTTAATGCGCAGCTTTGCTGCGCTGAACAAAGCGAATGCTTTGTTCGGAATCAGTATTGCACGGTTTTTTTCCTGTGAGCTATGCTCACAGGAAAAAAACATTTTAAATGTTTTTATTGAAAAAGAGTATGAGAAAAGGCAGGATACTTGAGACCGTAAAACGAAAGACGGAGGACGCGGCGCTCGCGGAGAGCGGTACCGCGTCCTTTTTTCGTGCCCGTCCCATGCCGCCGGATAGGGAAAACGAGTTGAATTCACGGCGGCGCCATGCTATAGTGATATTCGGACGAATATCGAATTTTGCGTACGAGAAACAACAAAAAGAGGAGGCCAGGCGGGCATGGCGGACAGATTATTTGAGCTGAACGAACAAACGCTTTCCGTTGTGGAGGAGATCGGAGGGTATATGCCCGGCGGCTTTTTCATCTACCGGGCGGAGGCCCCGGAGGCGCTCTTGTACGCGAACAGGTCCGTGCTCGACATTTTCGGCTGCGCGGACATGGAGGAATTCAAGGCCCTTACCGGCTTTACTTTCAAGGGAATGGTGCATCCGGAGGATTACGGCAGCATCAAGTGCTCTATCGACCAGCAGATAAGCAGCCGGGACGACCGGTCGGATTATGCGGAATACCGTATCATCCGCAAGGACGGCGCCGTGCGCTGGGTGGATGACTACGGCCATTACGCGGAGACGAAGGCGTTCGGCGGAGTTTATTTCGTCTTTATTTCCGACATCACCGAGAAGCGCGAGCGCATGGAGTCGGATATGGCCGTCCGGCGGGCCGTCATCGAGGCGCTCAGCGAATCCTATCACACCGTATGGCTCATAAACGACGTGGAGACGGAACGCTTTTCTCTCTACCGCGGAGACGTGGAGGGCGGCACGGCCCACGCGGCCCCCATCAAAGACGCGCTGGGGCAGATGAAATATACCCAGGCGAAGGAATATTATATCCGGACGACGGTGGCGCCGGAGGATCAGCCGCGCCTTCAGGCGGAACTGACGATCGAGCAGATCAAGCGGCGGCTGCAGGAAAAGCCGCAGTTTTCCATCAATTATCTCCGCGTGATGGACGACGGAGGACGGCGCTATTTCCGCATCGAGTTTGCCAAGGTCAATATGCCCGGCGGAAAGATGGGGGTCGTCTGCGGTTTCAAGGACGTGGATGACGACGTCCGCCAGGGCCAGAGGGTCCGGAAGGCTCTGGAGGACGCCAAAAAGGCGGAGGAGGAGAACCGCAGGCTGATGGAGGAGGTGCAGTCGGCTGCGAAACTGGCGGAGCTGATGGGCTCCGTATCCTCACTGCTGACGAATATGCCCGCCATGAGCTTTTCCAAGGATGTCGAGACGGGCAAATACCTCGCCTGCAATCAGGCGTTTGCCGATTACGCGCACAGGGGCGCGCCGGAGGGCGTGGTCGGCCTGACGGATCGGGAGATATTCGATCCGGTCACGGCCGAGCATTTCATCGAGGACGACAGAAAGGCCGTCGGGATGGACGACGCCTATATCTTCTTTGAGGACGTGCCGGACGCGGCCGGCGTGATGCGCAATCTCCAGACGACGAAGACCAAGTTCCGGGACGCGTCGGGGCGGCTCTGCCTCCTCGGCATGTGCGTGGACGTCACCGAGATGACGAGGATCAAGACGGCGGAGGCGGAGGCCAACGCCAAGCAGCAGGAGCTGGAAAAACGGCTCGCTCTGCAGGAGCAGCTCCTCTGCCAGGAAAAACACAGGGAAGAGCTGGACAGCATGATCACCGCCATGGCGTCGGATTACCGCAGCGTGTATCACGTAGACCTCGACGCCGACGACGCCGTTTGCTACCGCGCCGACCCGAACGATCCCAATCAGATGCGGGAGGGCGTCCATTTCCCGTACCACGCGCGGTTTACGGAGTACTGCGACGCTTATGTGGACGAGGAGTATAAAGAGGGCTTCCGCCGCTTCATCGACCCGCAGAACGTCCGGAAGGTGCTGGCGACGGAGTCCATCATGGCCTACCGCTACCTGGCCAGACGCAACGGTGCGGAATACTACGAGATGCTGCGCATGGCGGGCGTCCGCCATCCGATGGACAGGGACGATCATATCGTCCATGCCGTCGGCCTCGGCTTCACCGTGATCGACGCGGAGATGCGGGAATCCATGGCGAAGAACAGGGCGCTGGGCGAGGCGCTGGCGGCCGCGGAGGAGGCCAACAAGGCCAAGACGGCCTTTCTCTCCAATATGAGCCACGAAATCAGGACGCCGATGAACGCGATCATCGGACTCAACACCCTGGCCATGAAGGACGAGACGCTGCGGCCGGAGACACGGGAATATATGCAGAAGATCGACGGCAGCGCCAAGCACCTTTTGGGGCTCATCAACGACATCCTGGACATGAGCCGCATCGAATCGGGGCGGCTGACGCTGCGGAAGGAGGAGTTCTCTTTTTCCGCCATGTTGGAGCAGATCAATACGCTCGTCATGTCGCAGTGCAGCGATAAGGGCCTGAAGTTCGAGTGCCGCATCAACGGCCGGGTGGACGATTATTACATCGGCGACGATATGAAGCTGAAGCAGGTGCTCATCAACATCCTGTCGAACGCGATCAAATTCACGGACGCGCCGGGCAGCGTAACGCTCTCGGTGGAGCGGACGGCCGTGTTCGGCGATCAGTCCACGCTGAAATTCATCGTCAGGGACACCGGGATCGGCATGGATAAATCGTTTATCCCGAAGATATTCGACTCCTTTTCGCAGGAGGACAGCGGCCGGAACAACAAATTCGGCAGCACCGGCCTCGGCATGGCGATCACGAAGAACATCGTGGAAATGATGAATGGCACGATCTCCGTCGAGTCCGAGAAGGGGGTCGGCTCGGAGTTCACCGTGGCCGTCACGCTGAAAAACTGCGACCGGCCGGTCGCCGCGGTCCAGACCATCGCCCCCCGCGACATGCGCATCCTCGTCGTGGACGACGACCCCGTCGCCTGCGAGCACGCGCGGCTCGTTTTGGACGAGGCCGGCATCCGGGCGGACACATGCATGAGCGGCGAGGAAGCCCTGCATATGCTGGAGGTGCGCCACGCGAAGCAGGAGCCCTACAATCTGGTGCTCCTCGACTGGAAAATGCCGGAGATGGACGGTCTCGAGGTGGCCAGGGAGATACGGAAACAGTACAGCAACGAGACCACGGTCATCATCCTGACGGCCTATAACTGGGACGAGATCATGGACGAGGCGCTTCACGTCGGGGTGGACAGCTTCCTGGCCAAACCGCTGTTCGCCTCCAACGTCCTGGAGGAGTTCGAGCGGATCGCCCGGCGGAACAGCCTGTCCTTGTTCAAGGAGAAAAAGAGGGCGGAGCTGAAGGGCCGGCGCATCCTGCTGGCCGAGGATATCCTGATCAACGCGGAGATCATGACGCAGCTCATCCTCATGAAAGGGGCGGAGATCGACCACGCGCAAAACGGCCGGCTCGCCGTGGAGATGTTCGAGAAAAGCTCGCCGGACTATTACGCGGCGATCCTGATGGATGTGCGTATGCCGGAGATGGACGGCCTCGAGGCGACGGCCGCGATACGCGCGCTTCCGCGGGCGGACGCAAAGCGCATCCCGATCATCGCCATGACGGCGAACGCCTTTGACGAGGACGTTCAGCGCTCCCTGCAGGTGGGCATGAACGCGCACCTCTCGAAGCCCGTAGAGCCGGAGCACCTGTATCAGACGCTGGAGGAGCTGATCTGGGAGGCGGACCGGAAGGAACCGTAACGGGAGCACATGGCTATGGATAACATCAAGCAAAATCAGACCAGGGAGCTGGACCGCTATCTGTCGCCGGTGGACGTATGGGCGATGGCCTTCGGCTGTATGGTCGGCTGGGGCGTGTTCGCCATGCCCGGCACGACCTTCCTCCCGGTAGCCGGTCCGGCCGGGACGCTGATCGCCATGCTGATCGGCATGGTGATCATGCTGCTCATCGGGCGCAATTTCTCCTACCTGATGGGGCGCACCTCCATCACGGGCGGCGTTTACTCCTACACCAAGGAGGCCTTCGGGCGGGATCACGCCTTTTTGAGCTCGTGGTTCCTGTGCCTGTCCTATCTGACGATCGTTTTTCTGAACGGCACGGCGCTGTTTTTCGTGGTGAGGACGCTTTTTACCGACGCGATACAGGGCGGGGCGCACTACACCATAGCGGGCAATACGATCTATCTGGGCGAGACCGTGATCTCCGTTCTGGTGCTGGCGGGCGTGGGCGCGCTTTTCGCGGTGGCAAAGCCCCTGCTGCAAAGACTCCATACGATCCTCGCCGCGGTGCTTTTGATCGGGGTGGTCGTCACGACGGCGTTCTGCCTGCCTCACGCTGTTTCGAGCGGGGCGCTGACCTCGTTCGGCGCCGGCGGCGTCAGCAAAGGCTACGCCGTGTTCAGCCTTGTCATCATGGCGCCGTGGGCGTTCGTGGGCTTTGAAGTGACGTCTTTCGACACGGCGCACTTCAGCTTCCCCATCAAAAAGTCCGGGCGCGCCATCGTCCTGTCGATCCTGGCGACGGCTTTTGCCTATACCTCCATGACGCTTTTGAGCGTCGCCGCCGTCCCGGACGGGTTTGCGTCCTGGCAGGCGTATATCACGGGGCTGGAGGGCCTGAGCGGCGTCGCTGCGGTGCCGACCTTTTATGCGGCGCGCTCGATCATGGGGCCGGCGGGCCTCATCATCATGACCGTGACCGCTGTGGCCGCCATCATGACCGGCATCATCGGCGGGTATCGCGCGACGACCCGCGTGCTCTCCACCATGGCGGAGGACCGCATCCTGTCGGAAAAATTTACCAAAACGACCTACAGCATCCTGTTCATCATGGTGCTGTCCATCATCCTCTCCCTGTTCGGCCGGAACACGCTGAACTGGTTCGTCGACCTGACCGCCTTCGGCGCGATCGTCGGCTTCGGGTACACCTCGGCGGCGGCCTGGAAGCTCGCCAAAACGGAGGGGAACCGGAAAACGATGACGACGGGCCTGATCGGTACGATCATCTCGCTGATCTTTGTCGTCGTGCAGATAGTCCCGCGGCTGTCCGCCATGGAGGCGATGGGCAGCGAGGCGTTCCTGCTGCTCTCGATATGGTGTCTGCTGGGCTTTGTGTTCTATTGGCGCACCGTCACCAAGAGCACGCTGGCGGAGTACAGCGGCATGTCCGCGTCCGGCATCGTGCTCTTTGCCCTGCTGCTGTATTCGGCGCTGATGTGGCTGGCTAAGCGGCTCATGGCCGGAGAGAGCGTGGGGCAGATGCAAAGAACGCTCGTCGGGGGCGGCGTCATCCTGTTCGTGATCGTCTTTCTGGGACTGGCCGTCATGCTGTACGTGCAGAAGAAGGTACGGGAAAAGCACGAGGCGGCCGAGCGCGAGCGGATACACGCGGTCGAGAGCAGCCTGGCCAAGAGCCAGTTCCTCTTCAATATGTCCCACGACATCCGCACCCCGATGAACGCGATCATCGGCTATACTACCCTTGCGCGCAAGGAGGCGGACGTCGAGGCGCTCCACCGCTATCTGGAGAAGATCGACGGGGCGAGCCAGCATCTGCTCGCGCTCATCAACGATATTTTGGAAATGAGCCGCATCGAGAGCGGGAAGGTCGAGCTGGAATTCGTCCCCGTGGACCTTTGCGCGGTCTTTGACGGGATGCGCGACCTCTTTTCCGAGCAGATGAAGCAGAAGAATATGGATTTTCGCGTCCATACGAGCCAGGTGCATGACCGCTATGTCTGGTGCGACAGGAAAAACCTGAACCGCGTCCTCCTGAATATCATCAGCAACGCCTACAAATTCACGCCCGCGGGCGGAACGGTCACGGCGACGCTCTGGGAGGTCGGGAACGGAGAAAACGGCTACGGCTCGTATGAGGTGCGCATACAGGACAGCGGCATCGGCATGTCCCGGGAGTTCGCCGAGAAGATGTTCAACGCCTTTGAGCGCGAGCACACCTCCACCGTCAGCGGCGTGGAGGGGACCGGGCTGGGCCTCTCCATCACCAAGAGCATCGTCGACCTGATGGGCGGGACGATCGACGTGATGACGGCGCCCGGCAGCGGCACCGAGTTCATCATCCACCTCCGCTTCCAGCTGGCCGCGGAGAAAGACGTGCCGGTCGAAGAGAGAGCCGCCGGGGCCGTCCGCGAGGAGCGAACGGCGGAGCCGGAGATCGACTTTACTCAAAAGAGGCTCCTGCTGGTCGAGGATAACGCGGTCAACATGGAGATCGCCGGCATGATCCTCCAGCAGGCGGGCTTCACGGTCGAAACGGCGGAAAACGGCAAAATCGCGCTGGATATGGTCGTATCCTCGCAGCCGGGGTACTACGACGCGATCCTGATGGATATCCAGATGCCCGTGATGGACGGGTATGAGGCGACGCGGGCGATCCGGGCGCTGGACGATAAGGCGCTGGCGGACATCCCGATCCTCGCCATGACAGCCAACGCCTTCAAGGAAGACGTGGAGGCTGCGGAGGAGGCGGGGATGCAGGCGCATATCTCCAAGCCGGTAGACGTCGGCGTGATGCTGAAAACGCTGAAGGACGTGCTGCTCGCGGCCGGGAAAAAAGAGAATGCATAAAGGCGAGGGCGCATGGCAAAAGGCCATGCGCCCTCGATCTTTTCGTTTTTAACGGATCGCGTCCAGCACCTTTCCGATATCCCCGTCGAGGCAGATCGAGCGGTCGCGGAGGCCTTCCGGGCAAACGGCCTCGCCGGAGTTCAGACAGGCATAGACGGCCGCCGGATTTTCGGCCGTCATCTGCCAGAAGGGGTATTTGATGATGGCCGGGGTGTTGTAGCCGACGCCGAGCTCCAGGAAGAGCACCTTGCCGCCGCGGGTGCGGAGAAAGTTTCCGTACCGCTCCGCCGCCCGGTGCCAGCCCTCGTCCTCGACGAACGTGTCGTCGGAGCGCAGATTCATCGCAAAGGGCTTCCCGCAGACCGGGCAATGGGGCAAAAGCTCGGTCGGAACGGTCATCTTGAGCGCGGCCCCGTCGGGTACGGAAAGCCCGCCTGCCTCTCCGATCTCCCAGCCCTGCGAGCGCACCATGGCCCGGACCGCGGCCTCGTTTTCGTAGGTCCCCTGATGGCACGGTTCGCTGCACTGCCATAGACCGTAATCGCCCTGCGTGTAGAAAAGGCGCTTTTTATCGAAGCCCGCTTTCTGGAAGCAGTGGTCGACGTTCGTGGTGATGACAAAGTAATCCTTGTCCTTTACCAGCGACAAAAGCTCGTCGTAAACCGGCTTGGGCGCGTCCATATAACGGTTGACCCAGATATACCGGCTCCAATACGCCCAGAAAGCCTCCTGCGCCGGGTAAGGGTAAAAGCCGCCGGAATACATATCGGAAAAGCCGTACTTCTCCGCAAAGTCGGAGAAGTATTTTTTAAACCGCTCGCCGGTATAGACGAAGCCTGCCGACGTGGAAAGGCCCGCCCCCGCGCCGACGACCACGGCGTCGGCTTCGGCCAGCGCCTTTTTCAGCCTTCGGATATTATCCGAGTAAGTTCCGGCCGGTCTCGTGATCGACATCCTGTTTATCCCTTATCGCGCGAGCGCCATGCCCATCTGGCGGGCCTTCGCCATTTCCTCCGGGAATACCGTTTCGCGGCGTTTTTTCTTATCCTCCGGATCGAACATGGTCCACGGCCAGTCTGTTTTACTGTAATCCTTGAGCTGGAGCGTGTTGCCGCTGACGAGGACCTCCGTGGGCCCGACAAAGCGGGTAAGCGTCTGCTGGTAGTTCCGCAGCAGCCCGAGATACCCTGTATCCGGCGCGTTGCTGGTCATAATGAGCAGCACGGGGATGGGGCGCTCGTTGCAGCAGGGCGTCTCCAGATTGTAGGTCAGGTTCTGGAAAATGAGCCGTTCATAAAGCGCGCGGAAGGACGCCGTCATCTCCGAAAGATAGTTCGGCGAGCCGATGATCAGCCCGTCAGACGCCCGGATGGCGTCGAGAACGGGCGTAAGGCCGTCTTTGCAGATACAGTGCCCCTTGAACCTTTCCTTCTTGCAGCCGAAGCAGGAGATGCAGCCGGTGTACTTCTCCAACCGGAACAGATCGAACCGCTCCACGACGGCGCCGGCGGCTTCCGCGCCCTTTGACGCTTCCGAGATCAGCGTTTCCGTGTTCCAGCCCATCCGGGGGCCGGCGTTGACCGCGATGATTTTTTTGTTCATATTCTTATCTCCTGTTCTCAAATTCTGGTTTCACACGGATGGCGTCCCGCTGGCGGTAAAATAACATACCGTCATCGCCTTACGCCCGGTTGAACTTTTCCTTCGGCTGCCGGCAGCGGGGACATTTCCAGTCGTCCGGCAGGTCTTCAAAGGCCGCGCCGCCGTGCTCGGCCGGGTCGTACACATAGCCGCAGACAGAGCAGACGTAGACGCCGGAGGCCTCCTGCGCCGTGAAATCGACCTCCGCATAGACGGTGGGGACGGGATGGTCGAGGTCCATCACGCGCCCGGCTTCCAGATTTTCATATCCCTGCGGGGTATGGGTGCCGCAATAGACGGTCGGGTTTTCGCGGATGAACGCGCGCACGCGATCGAGCGTCGCGCGGGCGGCCGGCAGATCGTCGAACACCACGGAGAGCTTGTTCTCATACAGCGCCTCGTCCACGTAGGTGATGTCGCCGTGGAGCATGTAGAAAAGGCCGTCGCTTTCCGCGATGACGATGCTGTTGCCGTTGGTATGGCCCTTCGCCCTGATGTAATGGACGCCGTCGCAGATCTTCTGACTTTCCGGGAAATTGTGATACGCGCCGTCGGTGAACGTCACCGGCACGATGTTCCCGAGGCCTTGGAGCTCGTCGGCGGAGAGCTCGTCGGCGTTGACGTAGATCTTCGCGTTGGGGAAGGACTTCAGCTCGCCCGAGTGGTCGACGTGCTTATGGGTGAGCAGTATCCTCGTCACCTGCCCGGGGGTGTAGCCGAGGGCGGCCAGGGCCTCCATATAGGTGCAGATATCCTTTCCGGTAAAGGCCGCGCTGTTTTCATCCGGCTTTTCCTCCGGCGTACCGGCGGGAAGGCCCGTATCGACAAGGATCACCTCGTCGCCGGTGTCGATCAGATAGTTTTGCAGGCTGCCCCTGTAGCGGACGTTCCCGTCGAAGGCATCCATGCCCTCCTCGCCGCCAAAGGCGAAAGGCTGCGAATAAAAACCGTCCTTCCTGAATTTGACCGCCTTGATCTCCATTTCCGTTTTCCTCCCTTTTGGCGAGAATGTTGAGTATGATATGATTATAGCCGCAAAACCCGCGTATTGCAACGGTGTTCTGGTGGACATCCGGACGGCGGAAAACGGCTGCCAAAAGCCGGTTTGCCATGCTGCATGGACGGATGTGAGGGCCGCGGGGCTTAAAATAGCGGGAAACTATTTCTTTTCCTCCTTAGCGAACGTTCTGCGCTGGATGCTTCCCCAGGAGGATTTGTTTTTCCGGTAGCCCGCCATGGCCTCCACTTTGTAGATCGTATTGAGCTGGCGGTAGCCGAAGTTGTCCAGAACGGCGTAAAGGAACAGCTTCATGATCTGGCTGATGCGCGGATATTTCCGGAACGTGTTTTCCTCCATCAGCAGCGCGCCCACGGAGAGGATGATACCGTAGAGCACCGCCACCAGGAAAAAGCTCAGCATGAAGTGCAGATCGACGACGCCCAGTATAAAGGAGACCGGCACGGATATATAGCCCATTACCTCGAACACCGGGCCGATGAGCTCAAAAATCCAGAAGTACGGCAGACAGAACATGCCCACCCGGCCGTACTCCGGCCGAAAAGCCATGTCCCTGTGGCGCAGCAGCGTATCGATCAGGCCGATATGCCAGCGCTTGCGCTGCTTTTTCAGATCCCGCAGGGTATCCGGCGGCTGCGTCCAGCACACGGGGTCCGGGAGGAATTTGATGGAATAGGCGTGCTTCCCCCGGAGCATGTGCCGGTGGAGCTTGACCACAAGCTCCATATCCTCTCCGATGCATTTGGGGGTATAACCTCCCGCCTCGATGACGAGCTGCTTATTGAAGGCCCCGAAAGCGCCGGAAATAATCAGCAGCATCCCCATCTTGTGAAAGCCGATCCGCCCCGTCAGAAAAGCCCGCAGGTATTCGTTGGTCTGAAGCATCAGCAGAGGCTTGTTGGACAGATTGATCTCCCGCAGCTCACCGTTCACGATCTCACAGCCGCTGGCGATCCGGATGATGCCGCCGACAGCCACGCATTTGGGGTCGATCATGAAGGAATAGATGATTTTGGCCAGGGAAGAGCGCTCTAAAATCGAATCGGCGTCGATGGAGACGAATATCGGATACATGGAGACGTTGATCCCGGCGTTGAGCGCGTCGGCCTTTCCGCCGTTTTCCTTGTCCACCACGACCAGGTTCGGATATTCGGCCGAGCGATACAAGGCGCGGATCTCCTGCGTGGGGATCGACCGCTTATAGGGCTGTTCGATCCGGATCAGATGAAACGCGTCCTTGAGCAGCTCCAGGGTGTTGTCCTTGGAGCCGTCGTTGATCACGATGACCTCGTAGTTCCCGAAATCCAGCGACAGCAGATTCCGCGTGTTGTCCACGATCGTCGCCGACTCGTTGTAGGCCGGGACAAGCACGCTGATCGGCACCATGTTGTCGGAGAAGGTATAGCGGGAATAGTCCGAGTATTTCAGAGAGCGGCTGTATTCCCGAAGGCCCGTAAACGCGCTGATGAGCTGGATCAAATAGATCGTGCTGATGGCCAGCACATAAAAGAGCGACAGGTAGTTTATCACCGTTACCGCGGTATAGAGGATATCCCTTGTCATGCGCACACCTCCTGACGCAGCAGCTCGCTCCGCTCCCGGATATAACGCATCATTTCATAGGCGAAGCGGTCGCCCAAAGCCTGCACGTCCTCCATAAGGGCGGGGTGCCCCGGCAGGCTGTACAGCGCCTCGGCCGCATGAAAGCGGACCCACCACTCCCGGTCGCAGAGACAGCGCAGCAGGTCTTCATAGCAATCCTCCGGGGCGATCTTCGACAGCGCCGTAACGGCGGTGCTGCGCACGCTCCACTGCGGATGCTTCGTATATTCCCGTATTTCTTCGACGCCGCCCGCATAATGCAGCCTGCCTAAGGCGCGGATGCTGTCGATGAGCACATTGGCGTTTTCCGAATGCAGAAACGGAACGACCAGCGGGCAAAGCTCCGTCATTTCCTCACTGCCGATCTCGCGGATGCAGGCGCGCGTGATATAGCTGTCGCCGCTTTTGCCGATCAGCATCCGGCACAGCTCGGCGTGATCGCCCGTATAGCAGGCAAAAAGCTCCTGCAGCGAGCGGAAGGACAGGATCAGATGAAACGAGCTGTCGGAAAAAAGGTCGACCAGTTTGTCCCGGCTTCCGCACATGAACAGCGCAAGAAGCCCGATCTCCTGATTATCCGCCTTTTTCGGCCAGCGGTATAGATTGGCAAGGACGTCCTCGCTCAAAACCGAGAGCTGAAGCTCTGCCGTCAGCTTTGTGAAAACGCCCACCCAGTCGCTGTTGCGCGCATGCAGCTTTTTCCGAATGTGACCCATGTACCACTCGTCATTCAGGATGATCGTCCGCAGAAGCTCGCGCTGGGAGCTCGGGATCTCATCCACCACGATCGTCATGGCGATGGCGCCGCGGTTGGACTGGATGCCCCGTATCTCGCGCAGCGAGCGGATCTGGCCGGTTTGCTCCAGCAGCTGATGGATCTGACCGCGCAGATATTCCAGGTCCTGCGTGACGCTCAGCATGCGTACGATGCGCCGCTTGATCTGTTCCACGCGCTTGCTGTTGGAGGTGGTTATGATGTGCAGGACGATCAGGCCCAGGGTGAATAGGACCAGAATGGACGCCATTGCCACGATCAGCACGTCCACCATGGTCTGTATCCAGGCATGCATACGATCTCCCCTTTCTGTTGTCGGTCGTCAGTTTTCCGAAAAGTAGGCGCGAAGGATATCATAGGAACGCTTCAGTCTTTCATGGTATGCGGGCATATCCCAGTTCTCCCAGGAGAAAAGCGCCATGGGAACGGTATCTGCCGCTCCCGCCCGGGCGATCCCCAGACGCACGCCGTCGGTGGAAAGGGGCAGGATCTCCGTGCCGGAGAACAGGTCTCCCATCACCTGCCGGGTGGAGGGGTCCATAAAGCCGATCAGTCCCCACGGGAGCCGGAGCTCGACGAGACTGTCTCCGGCGCAAAAGTCCGCGAGCGAGTCCTCCGAAACAGCTCCGTAGTGCAGGCGGCCGGTCTCTGCGCGCGTGAACGGCGTCTCCGTCCCGCTCTCCGGCAGATACAGGGGTCGGTTCAGCGCCAGATAGATGGGGTTGAAGAAGCCGGAATCCCGCTCGTACTGTCCGGGCAGCGGCTCGAAGAAGGGATGAAGGTGGGAATAGCTGAACTGAAAGGCGTCGTAATTGGCGTCCACGGTCAGGACGCTGTCTTCCCGGCCGTGGATACGGAGCAGGTATTCCGCCCCGTCGGCAAAGCGCAGAGCCTCCGTATGCGTATTGCCCCGTCCGGGAGCCACGCCGATGGGCAGGTACAGGGTGTCCCGCTCAAAGTCATAGTCCTCGCCTCGCACCAACAGATAAAGGTATCCCGCGTCCTGCCGGGCATAGACGGACAGACCGTCGTTCTCGATCACCGGGGCGTCGCCCTGCCATTCTCCGGCGTCGCCGTCAACCAGGGCCGCCGGCGCCATTTCTCCCGGCTCGAGCGCAAGAAGGCCGAAGCACTCCTCCGGGCACTGGGCGTTGTACCAGAAGGGGCGGCGGTCCGCCAGCTCATAGTCCATCGTGTTCCAGTTGCGCTTGAACCATTCGTCCTGCCAGGTGAAGATCAGCCCTCCGGCGCACCCCGCTTCCCGGATATCCCGGTTGAGGGAGATCAGCCACTCGGCCTGCTGCGCTTCACTGACATGCCCCTGGCTCATCCCCGTCACGACGTTCTGGTGCGCAATGCCGCGGGAAGCCGGTATCCCGTATTCGGAGATCAGCACCGGCATGGTGTGATGGGCGGTCAGCTCCTGCAAATACTGTAAGTACGGATCGGGATTTTCCCCCTGCAAATATTTGCTGTCATAGCTGAGGAATTCCGGATAGTAGGGGTAGACGTGATAGGAGGCAAAGAAGCCCGCCTGAAAGGCGTCCGTCGCCCGGATATGTTCGGGGTCCACCGAGGCGCTGTCTTCCTTTTCCGGGTTCGGTTCGTTGGGATGCTCCAGCGGGTCGGTGGTGCACCAGTTGCACAAAGCGACCGGCCGCTGCGTTCCGTACTCCATATCCCGGGCGATCGCCGCCTCTGCGGCCTCCGCGAGAAAGACCTCAAAGGGGAGGGCGTTCTCCGTATAGGCATAGGCACCGGCAAAAGCGCTCGTCTCCGGCTCGGCGGCATTGGTGCCGGTTACGAAGTCCGCGTCCCATTCTATTCCCAAAATCCAGCCGATCACCCAGCGGGACACGTCCGCCGTATAGCTTCCGCCGGCGTTGCCGGGGCGTTTTTCGATCTCGGCGCTGCCGTGGATCATGTCGACCGCGTTCCGGATATCGTCCAAAAAGCTCTGACGGAATTCCGCGGCGAACGCGTCGCCGTATTCCGCGATCAAATCCTCGTTGGCGTAGACGCCGTGCAGCAGCCAAAGCGGCCGCTCCGCCTTGCGGTTGAACTCCGCCAGCGCCTGATAGAAATCAGGCATCTGGTTGACATAGACGCGTATGACCTGTACGTTCATCTCGCTGATATAGCCAAACCAGCGCAGATAGGTCTCCTTATCGATGCCGAACTCCCCGGGATAATTCCCGGCGGAGGCCGCGCCGAGGTTCACGCCGTTTAAGAAAACCTCTTCCGGCGTGCCGTCGGCGCGGGTCAGACAGAAGCTGTCCCCGACGACCACCGCCGGCATGGCTTTTTGCGCCTCTGTCCCGGCGGCCCTGTCCGCCGCGCAGCCTGCCGTCAGCAGACCGGCGAGAAGCAAAAGAAGCGCGATGAGCCCTCGTATCGGCTTCTGTTTTACTGTAGAAATCATGCTCTTCTCCTATGTCCGGAAAATCCGGTTTTTCAGCGCGTCGCCTCGGAGAGGCGACATGCGCATTATAACATATGCGAGAAAGAACAATCTACTGTTTGAGAAGAAAATTCACCAGTTTTCTGCAAGATCGCTGCGCCCGGGGCCCCTGTGTGAAAAACCGCCTTCGGGAAAGATGGCCCGGTATCCGGCCGGTCCCCGCGCTATACCGCCGGTCTCCGCGAGGGCGCGGCGGGGGAAACGGCGGAAGGGAAAAGCCGCGGGCGACAGATCGCTTCCTGTCAATAAGCGAAAAGCCCCCGCTTTTGAATCCGAAGACAATGGGTTCAAAAAACGGGAGCTTATTCAGTCAAAAACGGGTATTGACACAGGAAGCGATCTGTGTTAATATTCATACAATTTCATATCACTTCAAACCGTTGACGCGGAGATAACGGCAATGATGCCTTTACAGAGAGCCTGCGATGCTGAGAGTCAGGCAAGAAACAAGTTGTCAAATGGACCGCTGAGGGCGCAGTCAAAGGAGAAGGTCTTCTCCGAGTATTCTGCGACGTTGCAGGCAGACGTCATTTGCCGGGGATATGCAGGTATCCCGCTGAGCGCACGGGGCGACTCGTGAATCAAGGTGGCACCGCGGATAAAGATTTATTCGTCCTTGACGGAAGGTTTCTTCTGTCAGGGGCTTTTTTATCTCCTTTGGCAGAAGTCAAAGGAGTCTTTTTTTTGCGGGAGGTAAAAAATATGAAAGTTTCACCTGATTATACCGAAGTGGAGAGGATCGCGGCCACGGGGGCCTATGACGTGCTGCCGGTAAGCTGTGAGATACTCTCGGACTTCATCACCCCGATCGAGGCGATGAGGGTGTTGAAGAACGTCTCCAGACACTGCTACATGCTGGAGTCCGCGCAGGCGGACGAAACGTGGGGAAGATATACCTTCCTCGGCTTTGACCCGAAAATGGAGATCACCTGCGTCGGAGGGACGATGAACGGCGTTTTGGACGCCGGGAGAATGAAATATGTCACGGGCAACCCGGCGGACTATCTGCGCAGGGTGCTATCCGAGTACAGGAGTCCCCGTTTCGATTATCTCCCGCCCTTCACAGGCGGGCTCGTGGGATACTTTTCCTATGATTATCTCGGCTACAGCGAGCCGAGCGTAAGAACGAACGCAGAGGATACGGAGGCGTTCAGGGACGTCGATCTGATGCTTTTCGACAAGGTGATCGCCTTTGACAATATCCACCAGAAGATCATTTTGATCGCCAACATGAAGCTCGATGAGCCCGAGACGAATTATCATAAAGCGATATGGGAATTAAAGCAGCTCCAGGACCTGCTTCGACACGGGGAAAAGAAAAACGAGCCCGGCGGGAAGCTGCTCGGAGAGGTCACGCCCCTGTTCAGCCGGGAGAAGTTCTGCGGCATGGTGGAAAAGGCCAAAATGCATATCCGCGAGGGCGATATTTTTCAAATCGTGCTCTCCAACCGCCTCAGCGCCCCTTTTGAGGGGAGTCTGCTGAACACCTATCGCGTGCTGCGCACGATCAATCCTTCGCCGTATATGTTTTACTTCTCGGGTACGGATGTGGAGGTCGCCGGCGCGTCGCCCGAAACGCTGGTGAAGCTGGAAAACGGCATCCTGCACACTTTCCCGCTCGCCGGTACAAGGCCGAGAGGCAAAACCGCCGAGGAGGACAAGACCCTTGAAGCCGAGCTGCTGGCCGACGAAAAGGAGCTGGCCGAGCATAACATGCTGGTTGACCTCGGACGAAACGACCTCGGGAAAATCAGCCGATTCGGCACGGTGCAGGTGGAGAAGCTGCACTCCGTCGAGCGATTTTCTCATGTCATGCATATCGGCTCGACGATCAGGTCGCAGATCGAGGACGGCAGGGACGCGCTGGACGCGATCGAGGCGGTGCTCCCCGCCGGGACGCTCTCCGGCGCGCCCAAGATCAGAGCCTGTCAGCTTATCGGAGAGCTTGAAAACAATAAACGGGGCATATACGGCGGCGCTATCGGGTATATCGACTTCACCGGGAACATGGATACGTGCATCGCGATACGCATCGCCTATAAGAAAAACGGAAAGGTGTTTGTGAGGAGCGGGGCCGGCATCGTGGCGGATTCCGTTCCCGAAAAGGAATACGAGGAGTGCCTGAATAAAGCGAGAGCCTCGCTGAAGGCCCTTGAGCTGGCGCAGGAGGAAGAATTATGACCTTACTTATCGATAATTATGACAGCTTTTCCTATAACCTTTATCAGCTTATCGGAGAGATCGAGCCGGATATCCGGGTGATCCGCAACGACGAGATGACGCCGGAGGAGATAAGAGGGCTCGGAGCGGACCGGATCATTCTCTCGCCCGGTCCGGGCAGGCCCGAAAACGCGGGCGTGATCATCGAGGTCGTCAGGCAGCTCGGGCCGGAGGTCCCGATCCTCGGCGTCTGCCTCGGGCATCAGGCGATCTGCGCGGCCTTCGGCGCGACGATCACTTACGCCAAAAAACTGATGCACGGCAAACAGTCTGAGGTGACATTCGATATGGACTGCCCGCTGTTCAAGGGTTGTCCGAAAACCGCTCCCGTGGCGCGGTATCATTCCCTTGCGGCAGACGCCGATACCATGCCCGAGGCATTAAAGATCACCGCCGTTACGGCGGACGGCGAAATCATGGCGGTGCAGCACCGGGAATACCCCATATTCGGCGTGCAGTTCCACCCCGAGTCCATCATGACGCCGGACGGCAAGCAGATGCTGAGAAACTTTATAAAGGAGATATGACCCATGATCAAGGAAGCCATCGTCAAGATCGTCAGCAAAGAAGACCTCACCTATGATGAGGCATACGCCGTGATGAACGAGATCATGAGCGGCGAAACGACCGCCACGCAGAACGCCGCCTTCCTCGCCGCGCTCTCCACCAAGAGCGCCAGAGCGGAGACGACCGATGAGATCGCAGGCTGCGCGGCGGCTATGAGAGCGCACGCGACCAGGGTCGAAACAGGCATGGAGCTTTTTGAGATCGTCGGCACCGGTGGCGACAACGCGCACAGCTTCAATATCTCCACCACCTCGGCGCTCGTGGCCGCGGCCGCCGGCATGAAGGTAGCCAAGCACGGCAACCGCGCGGCGTCCTCCCAGTGCGGAACGGCGGATTGCCTGGAAGCGCTCGGCGTCAACATCCAGCAGAGCCCCGCCCGATGCGTCGAGCTTTTGAACGAAGTCGGCATGTGCTTCTTCTTTGCGCAGAAATATCACGCCTCCATGAAATATGTGGGCGCTATCCGGAAAGAGCTGGGCTTTCGCACCGTGTTCAACATCCTCGGCCCCCTGACCAATCCCGGCACGCCGTCCATGCAGCTCCTCGGCGTGTACGACGATTATCTTGTGGAGCCGCTGGCGCAGGTCCTGGTGAGCCTCGGCGTCAGGCGCGGCATGGTCGTGTACGGTCAGGACAGGCTGGACGAGATATCCGTGAGCGCGCCGACCACGATCTGCGAGATCCGTGACGGCTGGTTCAGGTCCTCGGCGGTCGCGCCGGAGGACTTCGGCTTTGCGCGCTGTACGAGGGAAGACCTGAAAGGCGGCACGCCGCAGGAAAACGCCGCGATTACCCGCGCGATCCTGAACGGGGAGAAGGGGCATAAGAGAAACGCCGTGCTGCTGAACGCCGGGGCGTCCCTCTATATCGGCGGCAAGGCCGAAAGCATGAAGGATGGCGTCGCGCTGGCCGCGGAGATCATCGATTCCGGTAAGGCGCTTCATACGCTCGAAAAGCTCATCGAGGTCAGCAACCGTCCGGAGGCGGAGGCGGTATGACGATACTCGACCAACTGGCCGGGCACGCCCGCGAGCGTGTGGCTGCGGCAAAGAAGAAAACGCCGCTTGAGCAGGTAAAGCAGCAGGCTTTTTCTGCGCCAAAGGGGAGCTTCGCCTTTGAAAACGCAGTCAAAAAACCGGGTATCTCCTTTATCTGCGAGTGCAAAAAGGCGTCCCCCTCTAAAGGGCTGATCGCGCCGGACTTTCCTTATCTGCAAATCGCGAAGGAGTACGAGGCGGCGGGCGCAGACTGTATTTCCGTACTGACAGAGCCGAAATGGTTCCTCGGAAGGGATGAATATCTGCAAGAGATCGCCGCCTCCGTATCCGTCCCCTGTCTGCGCAAGGACTTCATCGTGGATGAATATATGATATACGAAGCCAAGCTGCTGGGCGCGTCGGCGGTGCTGCTGATCTGCTCTCTGTTGAGCGAAGCGCAGCTCGGGGAATATATCGCTCTTTGCGACGCTTTGGGGCTTTCCGCTCTGACAGAGGCGCATGACGAAGGCGAAGCGGCCATGGCCCTTCGTGCCGGCGCGCGCCTCCTCGGCGTGAACAACCGCAACCTCAAAGATTTCTCCGTGGATACGGATAACAGCCGCAGGCTCCGGGAGCTTATCCCCGGCGACGTCCTGTTCGTTTCCGAGAGCGGCGTTCGCAGCGCCGGGGATGTGAGAAAGCTCCGTGAGATCGGCGCGGACGCCGTCCTGATCGGCGAAGCGCTGATGCGGGCGCGGGATAAAAAAGCCGCGCTCGCGGAGCTGCGGGGCGCCGTATGACGAAAATCAAGCTCTGCGGCCTCTCCCGGGCCGGTGATATAGAAGCGGCCAACAGGCTGAAGCCCGACTGCGTGGGCTTCGTCTTCGCGCCGAAAAGCCGCCGCTGCGTTTCGCCCGATAAGGCGACGGCCCTGAAGCGGCTGCTTGCGCCGGAAATCAAGGCGGTCGGCGTGTTTGTCGACGAACGGCCGGAACAAATCGCCGATCTTTTGAAAAAAGGCGTCATCGACGTCGTTCAGCTTCACGGCAACGAAGATGAAGCCTATATCGGATACTTGCGACAGCTCGCCGACAAGCCGATCATCAGGGCTTTCCGTATTGAAACGGCCGGCGATGCCGGAAGGGCTGAACAAAGCGCGGCGGATTATGTGCTGCTCGACTCCGGCGCGGGTACGGGGACGGCGTTTGACTGGAGCCTGATACGGGGCGTGAAGCGGCCGTATTTCCTCGCCGGCGGGCTCACGCCCGACAACGTGGCGGAAGCGGTCAAAACGCTGCGGCCCTTTGCGGTGGACGTCAGCTCCGGCATCGAGACGGGCGGCGTAAAAGATAAAGCAAAAATGGCGGCCTTTGTTGCCGCCGTTCAGGAGGCGAATAAGTGATGACAAATCCCAACGGGCGTTTTGGCGTCCACGGCGGTCAGTATATCCCCGAAACGCTGATGAACGCGGTCATTGAACTGGAAGAAGCGTATAATCACTACAAAAGCGACCCTGCCTTCCGCAGGGAGCTTACCGGGCTTTTGAATGAATATGCCGGAAGACCGTCGCGGCTTTACCGCGCCGAAAAGATGACCAAAGATCTCGGCGGCGCGAAAATTTATCTCAAACGTGAAGATCTCAATCACACCGGCGCGCATAAGATCAACAACGTGCTCGGTCAGGCGCTGCTGGCCAAAAAAATGGGCAAGACCCGCCTGATCGCCGAGACGGGGGCCGGTCAGCACGGCGTGGCCACGGCCACCGCCGCCGCGCTGATGGGGATGGAGTGCGTGGTGTTCATGGGAGAAGAGGATACCGTCCGTCAGGCGCTCAATGTGTACCGCATGAGGCTGCTCGGCGCAGAGGTGATCCCGGTCAAGACGGGCACGGCCACGCTCAAGGACGCCGTATCCGAGGCCATGCGCGAGTGGACCTCCCGCATAAGCGACACCCACTACTGTCTCGGCTCTGTCATGGGCCCGCATCCGTTCCCGACTATCGTGCGTGATTTTCAGGCGGTCATCTCCGAAGAGATCAGAGCGCAGCTCCTGCAAAAAGAAGGCAGGCTCCCTGACGTGGTTATGGCCTGCGTGGGCGGGGGCTCCAACGCCATCGGCAGCTTCTATCATTTTCTGGAGGATAAAGACGTGAGGCTGATAGGCTGTGAGGCGGCGGGAAGGGGCGTCGACACGTTTGAAACGGCGGCGACCATCGCCACGGGGAAGCTCGGGATCTTTCACGGCATGAAATCCTATTTCTGTCAGGATAAGTACGGCCAGATCGCCCCGGTCTATTCCATCTCCGCGGGACTCGATTATCCGGGGATCGGCCCCGAACACGCTTATCTGCACGATACGGGCAGGGCGGAATATGTGCCTGTAACCGACGACGAGGCGGTGAACGCTTTTGAATATCTGGCCAGGACCGAGGGTATCATCCCGGCTATCGAATCGGCGCACGCGGTCGCTCATGCCATGAAGCTCGCGCCGGCCATGGATAAGGATAAGATCATCGTCATTACGATTTCCGGCCGGGGCGACAAGGACTGCGCCGCCATCGCCCGCTACAGAGGGGAGGATATCCATGAGTAACATCAAAAAAGCCTTCCAAAACGGGAAGGCCTTCATCGCCTTTATCACCTGCGGCGACCCCGATCTGGAGACGACGGCGGCCGTTGTCCGCGCCGCCGTCGAAAACGGCGCGGACCTCATAGAGCTCGGCATCCCGTTCTCCGACCCGACCGCGGAGGGCCCCGTCATTCAGGGCGCCAACCTCAGGGCGCTGAACGGAGGCGTTACGACGGATAAGATATTCGCCCTTGTCAGGGAGCTTCGCCGCGACGTAAGGGCGCCGATGGTCTTCATGACCTATGCCAACGTGGTGTTCTCCTATGGCGCGGAAAAATTCATGGCGGCCTGCCGGGATATCGGCATCGATGGGCTCATCCTGCCCGATCTGCCGTTTGAAGAAAAAGAGGAATTTCAGCCCATCTGCAAAAAGTACGGCGTGGATTTGATTTCACTCATCGCGCCCACCTCGGAAAACCGCATCGCCATGATCGCCGGGGAAGCGGAAGGATTTCTTTATATCGTTTCCAGCCTCGGCGTCACCGGCGCTCGAAGCGAGATCAAGACGGACCTCGCTTCCATCGTCAAGGTGGTAAGAGAAAACACCGATATCCCCTGCGCAATCGGATTCGGCATTTCCACCCCCGAACAGGCTCGGAAAATGGCGGCGATATCCGATGGCGTTATTGTCGGATCGGCCATTATCAAACTGCTCGAACAGCATGGAAAGGACGCCGCGGCGTATGTAGGCGGGTATGTAAAGTCCATGAAGGACGCTGCGATCGATCAGTTATAAACAAGAGGGAATGATTTTATGACCATGCAGACGTCCTCTTGTCTCGTTCTTTATCAGGCGCACGAATCAGTTTTCTGATATCGCAGGTGGATTTTTGCTTGGCGAAGCGGTTTGATAAGATAAATTGAGGCGCATCAGCAGTGAAACTCCTGTATACCGGTTAGGGACCCAACAAACCGGGAACAGAAGACAACGCCATGAGCGCCTCACACACTCATGTTACCGCAGGCGAGCGAGAAATGCCGCTGGTTTTTCGGACAGGGGCGTATCGCTTCGTGAGATGGGGAGGCAGCTTGGCCGCGCGGCGTCCAGTGTCGTCGGGGAAGTGAAGCGCAATACCGGAAGCGAAAGTGCTGCCATTGTTTCTTCTTCCATAATACTTTTGTAATGGATACAGCTGCGGCCGGCCGTTTTTTCTATTATCTTTTCAGAAAGTTTATTCGTCCTTCAGCCGCAGCAGCAACGCTGCATTTACTACCACGAATACGGAACCGCAGTTGTGCCACAACGCTCCTGTGACGGGACTCAGGATGCCGAACGCCGACAATACGACGGCCGTCAGGTTAATAATCAAGGATGCGATGATGTTGATATGCACCTTCTTCATAACCTTCTGCATTAGGCTGAACAGATACGGCAGTCGCCTGATGTCATCACTTACGAGAACCGCGTCTGCGGACTCCACTGCGATATCTGAGCCGATACCGCCCATGGCGATCCCGGCGTCGGCGCTTGTCAGGGCCAGGGCGTCGTTGACACCGTCGCCGATCATGCAGATCGGTTCTGTACCGCCGACATAGCCTTTTATGATGTCCATCTTCTCCTCAGGCAGAAGATTGGAACGGACGTCCTTGATCCCGACACCGTCCGCGATCGCCGCCGCGGCGTGTTCATTGTCTCCTGTCAAAAGCATCGGCGTGATGCCCGCGGATCGAAGTTTTTGAATCGTCGTTTTTGCGTCCTCGCGCAGCGTATCCCGAAGGGCGATAAAGCCGATGAGCTCTTTGTCCGCCGCAACGAAGACGATGGTAGCTCCTTTGCGGAGCTCGGAAGCGCAGGAATCCGCGCATGCGCTGACATCGATCCCCTGCGTCTGCATGAAGGCTTCTTTCCCTGCAAGCACCGTTTTGCCATCGACAACGGCGGAAACGCCCTGTCCGGCGATCACCTTGAAATCGTCCGCCGCTTCGTTTTTGCCGCCGGCTTTTTCATACGCAGACCGGATGGCTTTGCCGAGAGGGTGCTCGGATTTCTGTTCCGTCAGGGCGGCCATGCGCAGGACGTCTGAATCGGAATAACCTTCAGAGACGGCAACACTTGCCGTTACCTGGGGTTTGCCGTAAGTAAGAGTTCCGGTTTTATCAAAAGCAATGCGCCGAATCTTTGAAAGCCGTTCCAACGCGTTGCCGGAACGGACGATGATGCCATACTTGGCCGCGTTCCCGATACCGGCAAGAACAGCCGTGGGCGTCGCAAGGATAAAGGCGCAGGGGCAGAAGACGACCAACACCGTGACGGCCCTCATAAACTCTCCGGCTGCAATCCATGTAATGATCGCGCAGGAAAAGGCAATCACGACAAGCCAGGTTGCCCAGCGGTCAGCCGCTGTTACAATGGGGGCCTTGTTTTCTTCGGCCTCCCTGGCCAGCCGTACCATCCGCTGCAGGGAGCTGTCGGCACTGACGGAATCAGCACGCATCGTAAAGGTGCCAAACTGGTTGATCGTACCGCTGAAGACGGTATCTCCCGCGGTTTTGTCCACAGGGATGCTCTCACCGGTCATAACCGACTGGTCAATGGAGGTCTCGCCTTCCAGAATCGTGCCATCCACCGGAACAGTTTCACCGGCAAGGACGCTGAGGATATCGCCGACGTTGACTTCCTCTACCGGGATCTGGACGGCAGCGCCATCTCGCATCACGCGGGCGGTCTGCGGGCTGATGTTAACGAGCTTTTCGATGCTCTCTCTTGCTTTTCCGGAGGTATAATCCTCCAGAAGGGAGCCGATCTGCATAATGAGCGCAACTTCGCCGGCGGCAAAGAATTCCCTGGTCGCCACGGAAGCGATCAGCGCCAATGAAACAAGCAGGTCGGCTTTGATGTCGTGTTCAAAGATGACGCCCTTGAATACGCCCACCAGAATCGGTATGCCGCACAGGATAATGGCAACCCACGCGATATCGAACGGCAGGACATTTTTCAGCGCTCCCGTGATACTCAACACCAGCGCGATTACCGAAGTTACGGCACAGATCAGGGTTTCCTTCGGTTCGTTTTCCAGCCATTTTTTTATCATATAAAAATGCCTCCTTGACAAGCTGTGCCTTGATCGATATACTTAATACAGTATTGAACAAATTGTTCGGTTATGATTATACTGTTCGGCGCAACTTGTTTCAAGAAGCAAATCGTTTCAAAAGTACGTTACCGAACTTTTGGGCTTAAATGTCCGGGAGGTTGCGATGGATCGACGCCAGAAAAAAACAAGGAAGGCCGTGTTTGAAGCATTCACAGGCCTTCTCGAAAAAAAGTCGTATTCCAATATATCGGTTCAAGAGATCATAGATGCGGCGAACATCGGTCGCAGCACGTTTTACGCCCATTTCGAGACGAAAGACGAGCTGCTTCGCGCCCTCTGTACGGAAATATTCGAGCATGTCTTTTCTGATGATCTTCACAAGGAAGATACGCACGATTTTTCGTCGAGAAAAAAAGATACCGTAGGTGAGATCACACACATCTTGTACCATTTGAATGACAGCCGCCCTTATATAAGGAGCATTCTCTCCTGTGAAAGCGGAGAAATGTTCATGAAGTACTTTAAGGGGTACTTAGTGCAGCTGTTTTCGGGGGAGCTTGAGAAGCGTAGCTCCGACGTGCCGCGGGAATACATGCTCCATCACATGGTTTGTGATTTTGCAGAGACGGTGCGCTGGTGGATGAATCATGAGCAGTATTCCGCAGAAGATATCAGCCGCTTCTTTTTTGCTACAACACCCTTTTAGCGATAAAAACGGCCATCAGAGCCGAATAGGGACGACCTCCGGGAATATTTTCTGCGTTATTTCCGGGCAACTTAACGCAAATGCATATAGCGCATATTGAAACCGTTATTAAATGAGACCTTGTCTTTCCAAATGACGTCTTCAACCTTATAAAGATATCGCCTTCTTCCCATCACAAACAGGATGTTATTGATTTATTCGCCGCAGTAATCATACTGCGGCATTTTTGTTTTTAAAGAAGGGGTCAGTTTAAGTCTCCCTCTGTTTGCTGGTGTGCTATTAATCACCATTTTTTCTACGCAAAAAAATATATCATTATCTATGGGATTCCTATGCCACCGAGATAATCCCCGCCGCCGTCGTCAACATCATCCTCGCGGGGGACTTAAACGGTGACGGCAGCGTTACGAGCACCGACGCCGCTTTGCTCAGCCGCTATGTCGCGGGCTGGCATGGCCGATTATTTTATTGAAGTCCCTGTAAATCCCTGACATCCGTTATTTGTCGATTTGTGAACGCGTCGTAAACTCATTATAGATTTTTCATATCAATTCATGCTGCAAGGGGAGTTTTAAATGAAAAAGCTGTTATTAGCCGGTATTCTGACGCTGGTTATGATTTTGTGCCTTCTGCCCGCGACGGCCCTCGCAGCGGAAGGGGACGTGGTCATCAACGCAACGAATTTTCCCGACGCGACGTTCCGCGCCTTTGTCAGAGAGGGCTACGACGCCAACCTCGACGGCGTCCTCAGCCGGGCGGAGATCGACGCCGCCACGAGGATGAACTGTTACAACATGGGCATATCATCGCTGCGAGGCATCGAATACTTCACGGCTTTGGGTACTCTGTACTGCGGCACCAACAATCTTACTTCGCTGGATCTGGGCAACAACACGAACCTGCGGTATCTCTACTGCGGTTATAACAACTTGACTTGGCTGAACCTGTATAACGCTTCCCGCCTTGAAGTCTTGAATTGCTGCTACAACCGACTGTATTCCCTGGATATCAGCGATAGCACAAAACTTGATAAGCTCTTCTGCCATGGGAATTTGTTTACTACGCTGGATGTGAGCAAAGCGCCGAAGCTGGTCGCCGCCGTTCGGGACGGGACAAAGGTGGAAGCCTCCGACGTAGGAGGATGCAATTACTTCGTTTATTCCTATGAGCCCAATTCTTACACGGCTTACGAGCTGTCTGTCAATACGGATGTGAACCTCGTCACCACTGCCTTTTATGACGTCTGGGTGCAGGGCAGGCAGGTCACGAGCGACAACATGGACGACGTGTGGGGCAACGGCGCCGTTTCCTACACCCCGGCCGCCGGAGGCGCCCCGGCAAAGCTTACGCTGAACAACGCCGCCATTGCCGGCGCGGCGGGGCACGGCAGTTATACACAGGATAAATTCGGCATCGAGGTGTGGGGATCGCTTGAGCTGGTGCTTGCCGGGGAAAACACCGTGATATCCGGAAACGCCACGCGCCACAGCGCGGGAATCTATTGCACCGGGAAGCTCACCGTTTCCGGCTCCGGCAAGCTGACGGCCATAAGCGGAACCGGCGGGAGCGGCTACAGCGCCGGCATCCGCGCAAACGGCGATTTTACCGTCAACGGCGGGCAAATCACCGCCAGCGGAGGGGAGGTGAACGCCGACAACGTCAGCGACGGCATTTGCACCACCGGAGACATGGTGATAAACGGCGGCACCGTTTATATGGGCGGCGCCGTCACCGGCGCAGGCTACGGCGCCTATGCCTCCGGCAGCATAATCATCAAGGGCGGAACCGTCACGGCCTCGGGCGGCAGGAGAGCCTTTGCAAAAAATCCCGATCTCTCCGGCTACGCGAACGCCGATGTACTGGTGAACAACGCCGTCTCGTCTTCCGGCAGAAGACCGTGGAACGGTACGGACCCGCTGGGCGGCAACGGCAGCAGCTTCAAGTATGTATATATCGAACCGGCCACCTACTATAACGTGTGGGTGCAGGGCAGGCGCGTTACCTACCGCAACCAGATCGATGTGCTGGGCGACGGCGGCAGCGTGGTCTTCGATCACACCGAATCCACTCTCACCCTGACGGACGCCAATATCACCGGCGCGGCGGAGCCGGGACATCCCAACGACTCCGCCGGTATCTTCCACGCGACCCCCCTGACGCTGAAGCTGGTGGGCGAGAACACCGTTTCGTCCTCGGATACGAGCGGCCACAGCAACGCCATCGACGGGACCGACTTCAATCTCACCATCACCGGCACAGGCAGCCTCACCGCCATCGGCGGGAAAAGCAGCGAAGGGAGCAGTTACGGAATTTATACGGAGGGAGAGCTGACCATAGACAGCGGCGCCGTCACCGCTTCGGGCAGTGACGGATATTTCAGCCTCGGCATTTACGGGAATTCCGGCGTGACGATCAACGGCGGTACGGTGACGGCCATCGGCGGCGCCGCCGGGGCAGGCTCCAGCAAAGGCGTTGCTACGGGGAACGGTCCCGTCGTCATCAACGGCGGTACGGTGACGGCCATCGGCAACACCCGGGGCTTCGATCGGGAGCCCGACCTCTCCGCGCTCCCGACCTCCACCGTTCTGGTAAACACCTCTGCCACGGCCACGGGTGCGACGAGATGGAACGGCACGACCGCCCTCGGCGGCTACGGTTCTCCGTTTAAGTATGTTTCCGTCCTGCCCTACGGCACGATCCGCGACGTGGCCGTATCCGGCTTTGTCGCGCCCGTCGCGGGCCAGACGGCGATCTCCGGCTACGACCTCACCGTGCCGGCGGGCGCGCCCTACTCGGTGAACCATATCTCCTGGTATGACGCCGAGACGTGGCAATACATCCGTCCGCCCGTCCAGTTCGAGGAGGGCAGGAGCTACTATGCCGTGATCGTGCTGTATTCATCGGCAGGCTATGTCTTCCCCGGCGTGGGGACGACGGGCTACGGCCAGTTCGATTCCTTCACCCTCAACGGCGGGACGGCGCTGATCAGCGCGCCGGACACCCAGGTGGTCAGCAACCGGGAATGCCGTATAATCACCATTGACATGGATGCGGTTCCGGCCTCCGCCACTATCCTCGTGGGGGATGTGAACGGGGACGGCAGCGTGACGAATGCGGACGTTGCTCTGCTCAAGCGCTATGTGGCGGGCTGGAGCGTCAGCATCGACCTGAACGCGGCGGACATTAACCGGGACGGCAGCGTGACGAACGCGGACGCCGCCCTCCTCAGCCGCTATATCGGGGGATGGGCAGGCTATGACAGTTATATCATTGAGGTCCCTGCAAGCCCTTGATATATAAGAGATCAACGTCAACGAATTCAAGCAAAGGAGAAAGGAACATATTATGAAGAAAAGACTATTTGCAACAGTTCTCAGTCTGCTGATGCTGTTCAGCCTTTTCCCGGCGACTGCATTGGCAGCGGGCAGCATCGACTTTGAGGTCGGAAATGTAACCGCCCCGCGGATACCGGGAAATGAGATTGCTGTTCCGATCGTCGCAACGGCCAATGTAGGTTACGGCGCGGGCATCATGGATTTCCATTGGGACAATACCGCGCTGGAGCTGACCAACGTGGCCTATTCGGACACGCTGGCTCCGCCCAATGGGCCTGCTCCGCTGGCGAACACAGGAACCCAGCGCCTGTCCTTCGGCGACTACCTTAAGCCGGACAACTACACGGGCACGGGCACGTTTTTCACGCTGACCTTTAAGATCCTGGATACGGCAACGGCCGGCGATTATATCATCAGCCTGTCCAATCCCGATATTATCGACGCCGTCACGCTTGCGAACGTGCCGGTTACCATGAAATCCGGCACGGTGACGCTGACTGAAACACCCCTCAAGACGTTGGACAGTATCGCCATCACCACGCCTCCGACCAAGACGACGTACACTGAGGGCGAAAGCTTTGACGCCGCCGGCATGGTCGTCACCGCGACCTACGATGACGCCAGCACCGTCGATGTGACGGCCAGCGTCACCTGTGCCCCTGCCGGTGCTCTTGCCGTAACGGATACGAGCATCACCGTCAGCTATACCGAGGGCGGCATCACCAAGACGGCGACACAGCCCATTACCGTCAATCCTGCTACAAAGGTCTTGGACAGTATCGCCATCACCACCCCTCCTGCCAAGACGGCATATACCGAAGGCGAGAGCTTTGACCCCGCCGGTATGGTGGTCACCGCCACCTATGACGACGCCTCCACCGCCGACGTGACAGCCAGCGTCACCTGCGCCCCCGCCGGGGCCCTGGCGCTTTCTGACACGAGCATCACCGTCAGCTACACCGAGGGCGGCATCACCAGGACGGCTGTCCAGACGATTACCGTTTCGGCAGCAACTACCTCCATCGATTTTGAGGTTGGAAATGTAACCGCCCCGCTGGTGCCGGGCAACGAGATCGCGGTTCCGATTGTCGCAACAGCCAACGTCGGCTACGGCGCGGGCATCATGGATTTCCATTGGGACAATACCGCGCTGGAGCTGACCAACGTGGCCTATTCGGACACGCTGGCTCCACCCAATGGACCCGCTCCGCTGGCGAACACAGGAACCCAGCGCCTGTCCTTCGGCGACTACCTTAAGCCGGACAACTACACGGGCACGGGCACATTTTTCACGCTGACCTTTAAGATTCTGGATACGGCAACGGCCGGTGATTATACCATCAGCCTGTCCAATCCCGATATTATCGACGCCGTCACGCTTGCGAATGTAGCGGTTACCATGAAACCCGGCACCGTGACGCTGACGGGAGGACCCACGGCATATGACATCTGGGTGGGCGGCACACGGGTCACCGATGCCAATAAGGGCGATGTGCTCTCCGATGGCGGCAGCGTGGTCTTCACCCCGGCGTCGGGCCCGAATGACGCCCGGCTGACCCTGACAGGCGCCACCATCAACGGCGCGCCGTCCCCGCTCAACCCAAGCAGCACAGCCGTGATCACCTCACTGATTGACCTTGTCATGGAGGTCAATGGTGTCAACACCCTTGCCGGAACGGACTCCGCGACGCTGGTCAGCTTCGGCATCAGCGCCGAAAAGCTTACCCTGGAGGGAACCGGCACGTTGAATGTCTCCGCCGGGAAAGCGGGCGGGAACAGCTTCGGCATCTATGCGGACAGCGACCTGATTATCACCGGCGGCACCGTTAATGTCACCAGCGATGAGGCCGCAGGCTACAGCTATGGTCTTTTCATTGGCAATGGCGTCTCTATCTCTGGCGGCATGGTTTCTGTCACAGCGGGGGATGCACCCGCAGGCAACAGCATGGCAATTTCCGCAAGCTCTGTTTCCATCACGGACGGCACCGTCACAGCGATTGGCAACGACCTGGGCTATATCACGAATCCCGACATTTCCGGCTACACCAATCCTACCGTCACGGTAAATACCGCGGCCACGGCCACCGGCGCCTCTGCCTGGAACGGCACGGACGCGCTGGGCGGTACCGGCAGCACGTTTAAGTATGTGAAAGTCGAGCCCGGGACTCCAGCCGTCGTGTTGGACAGCATCGCCATTACCACGCCGCCGACAAAGACGGTGTATACCGAAGGCGAGAGCTTTGACCCTGCGGGCATGGTGGTGACCGCCACCTATGACGACGCCTCCACCGCCCCCGTTACCGGCTACACCTGCACGCCTGCCGGGGCGCTGAGCGTCTCCGACACGACGATTACCGTCAGCTACACCGAGGGCGGCATTACCAGGACGGCGAACGTGACCGTCACGGTCAACCCGGCTCCGACAATCTACACCGTGAGTTTCAACGCAAACGGCGGCAGCGGTACCATGACCGGTGCGACGGCTGTTGGAGGCACCGCCTATACGCTCCCGATAAACGGCTTTGCAGCGCCGACAACTAAGCAGTTCAAGGCCTGGGCCAAGGACAGCGCAGCCGGTACGCAGTATCAGCCCGGCGAGGACGTGACGCTCACGGCGGATTCCACGTTCTATGCCGTGTGGGAGGATGCTCCTGTCACGCCGAAGGCTCTGGACAGCATCGCCGTTACCACGCTGCCCACAAAGACGACCTATACCGAGGGCGAGAGCTTCGACCAGGCGGGCATGGTCGTCACAGCGACCTATGACGATGCAACGACTGCTGAAGCTATCGGCTACGTTGTTTCTCCCTCCGGGCCGCTTACCACGGCAGACACCGCCGTCACAGTCAGCTATACCGAGGGAGGTATCACCAAGACGGTGACTGTGGCAATTACGGTCGCTCCCGCGCCGGTCTATACCGTCACCTTCAACGCCAACGGCGGCAGCGTAACGCCCGCCAGCGCAACCACCGGCACGGACGGCAAGCTGGCCTCTCTGCCCACGCCCACCCGCAGCGGCAGCTACAGCTTTAACGGCTGGTATACGACGGCTTCCGGTGGAACCCTTGTCAACACGAGCACCGTTTTTACGGCGGATACTACCATCTACGCTCACTGGACGTACACAGATGGTGACGGAGGCGTGTCCATTTACAACACGCTGACCTTTAACACCAACGGCGGCAGCTCTATCCCCAGCATCAGTAGAAGCTCCGGTTCCACCATCCCGCTGGATTCGTACAAGCCTACCAGAGATGGATATACCTTCTTGGGGTGGTTCTCTGACCCGGCTCTGACCAACCGCATTACCGAAGTCAGGCTGACGAGCAACACTACCATCTATGCCAAGTGGACGAAGGTCGGCGAGAATCCGTTCACGGATGTAAAGAGCACGGACTACTTCTACGATGCAGTTCTGTGGGCAGTTGAGAACGGCGTGACGGAAGGCACCTCTGCGGCCGCTTTCAGCCCTGACATGATCTGCTCGAGAGCGCAGATGGTGACCTTCCTCTGGAGGGCAGCAGGCTCGCCTGCGGCTACGGGCACGATGCCCTTCACGGATGTTCCGAGGAATGCGTATTACTATAACGCCGTTCTCTGGGCCTGGAATAACGGCGTCACGCTGGGCACCAGCGCAACGACCTTCTCGCCGGAGATGACGGTCACGAGAGGCCAGGTGGCAGTGCTTCTGTATCGCTACAATGGTTCTCCTGCCGTAACGGGCAGCATCCCGTTTACGGATGTACCGACGACGGCGTACTATTACGACGCGATACGTTGGGCAGTGAAGGAAGAGATTACTGTGGGCACCTCTGCGACCACATTCAGTCCGGAGAGCGGCTGCACAAGAGCTCAGATCGTAACCTTCCTCTGGAGATCAGTGGACAAATAAACAAAAGATTTAAAACAAAGGCGGCAGAAAACTGAACTGCACCCCATTTGTTAGACAGTATGATATACTGAATAACAAGTCTTTTCCTGTTAACAACATATAGTTCGACTCCACAGTTGAGAAGTGCTTCTGCTACCTGAATGCTACTTAACCGTTGGCTGGTGCTTCCACCGACAACGGCTATTATTCTGCCGCCCTTGCGAGTGTGGTCAATAAAGGATGGATAGAATCGGACACCACCGTTGTAGTTGGAGAAGCCAGAAATAATATATAAGCACCCATTCCCGGAGACGTGGTCTCTAAGCCACATGTGATCTAACATACTCAGAAGGTTCGAGCTGACACCGGTAGAATATACATTTGGCTGAAGCAAAAACTCCATATTACCCCTCCTCTAGTTTTTTTATTATAATACACCATAAAGAAAAAGGGAAGGGTCACATATAAACTGAAAAAACGGAAAAGCACCATAAGCATGAGAATCATACTTATGGTGCTATCACTGTGTAATCACTTGACACTTTAGATGCCGCAGCATTTATTGAAAAATAGATTTTGTCTAATACTCTTTTAGATGTCTGGAAAATCAAATTTAACTATAAGATTCGGATTAGGGCCACTTTTTATTGCGGCAATAACATCACCCTCACAATACCCAGCATATTTAATGAGAAAACTATTGTATACATTGGGTTCGATGTCTTTTAGAAAGGCCAAATTTCCCAAAACTACGTCGGGATCTCCTCGGCCGTGCACAATTCGGTCATAGACCATTTTCTTTATGGCCAAACGTCTTTCCAAGCCAACAGATATTCTTCCCTTTTCTGTTAAAATCAACCCAGTAATCTTTCTTTGAGACTTCTTGGAGCAAAACCAGGTTTTATTATCATTAGAAGAAAATCCAATCTCTTGTAATTTCTGATTAACCTCATTTCGTAGAGAGCAGGGAAGATACTCTCGTGAGGAAATATAGATGTCATCAGCATATCTTGAATACTTCCAATTATGACTATTACAATAATCTACAAAGTACTCATCAAAAGAATACATAATAATATTGCATATAGCTGGAGAACTTACCGTACCAATACACAAATGATTATGACGAAAACAAATGCTTGATATTACATCCGTTATATCATCAAACCAAAGGCCCGCGGTTTTAAGTACACCTTGATTTGCGATTAACACATCGACAAGTTGTTTCGATGTTATACTGGGAAAGAAATCCTTTATATCTGTATGAAAGATAAAGTAGGCATCCTTATGGAATGAAACGTGTTTCTTGATGCTGCTTCCTTTGTTGTAGGCAAATGCTCCCTTGGAAATCGGCATAAGTGAAAGTATATTGGCTTTAATCCAATATTGAAGCGTTTTCAGCTCTGGACTTGCTTGTGAAATACGTCTCTGGCCACCGTTCCTTTTGGGAATACGATAATCTTTATAGTAATAGTTGCTACGACGTACTATTGAATTAATATATTCGTCTTTTAATTTCAAATCTGTAGAAATGCGATTTATCAATGAACTCATACTTTCTCACCATATCGATATTTTCTGCACATAATCCGATTACGCTCACGATCCATAGCATTTCCGAAATATTTCAACATAAAGCTTTGAGGTTTTATATAATTAAACAATGAGATGTAACCTGCATCCACTTGGATTATCTTCGAGACTTCAAGAAGCTTCCAGATATACCCAACTTGAATCTCACGAGAAAAAGTTTCTCCATTGCGCTTGACAAAAGTAAAAGTATCAAAGCCCTTGATGTTCTTATATAACTGAATCAAATCAGTACTCATAATTGGTTGCGCAAGTTTAATAATCTCAAGTATTTCCAGGATAAATGAGCCGATGTGTACATTGACATTTTTGTTAATTATTCGTTTATTTATGGAAGAAACCTTGTTTTTCATTGCATTCATTAAATCTATCACTGCAGATCGCAACTCCACACTTGCCAACAAAGCCCCTTCTCTTATTTCAGCATATACAATCTTTGATCCGTTATCAGACGCTTTTAACACTGGGCCCGTTGCAACAAAAGAACGACTATCGCGATACGACTCGTCCAATACAATTATCATTTTGTCACTGAATAGTGAATCTGCATATGCGAACGCTCCGAGCTCACAGAAGGATCCGGGGCTTTCGACAAAAAGAATAATTGCATCGCTAACCTCTGCAAGGAACTCTTCAAATGTTAAAAGGTCAATCTTACTATCAAATCCGTCCTCCCATAATTGCTCTGATAACACAATGTTTACATCCGGCAGTAGTTTTTCCATATAACGATGGATTGTTCCTCGGTTAGTATTCCAATACGAGTCTTTAATATTTTTATCGAAACCTTTTCCGCAAAGAAAGATAAATTTAGGATAGGTGACATACTTTGAATCTCTCGAGTCGAGATGTTCTCTAATGCTTTTAAGCTGATACTCACCGAATGCCTTCATCTTCAAAGAATATCACCTATCCAGATAGTTTGGAAACACTTACAACAAAGCAGTTGCTGTGGCACGCTTGTAATGAGAAATTACAAGCGTGCCACAGCAACTGCTTGTAATTCTCACAATTCATCTGGCTCTGTTTAACACAAAGCGCAATACGGACTTTTTTAGCCATATATTTTACTAAGCGTTTCCTGTGCATATCTTAACAGAATACAACATTTTTTGCAAGACGAGATTAACAGCTCCCCTAATACAGTACAATAAATTCATCACTTATAAAGGAGTTGAGTCTATGCCAGTAAATTATACGGAGCAATTCAAGCAAACGGTAATTCACCGTTATGAGAAAGGCGAGGATCTTAAGGAATTAAGCAAAGAATTCAGTGTTGCACTGAGTACGCTGTACCGTTGGCGGATCAAATACTGTTCCATCAAAACGCCGCAAAGGACTTACACACCCAAAGAGTTTGACAGCATGTGTCGTCAGCTGCAAAAACTCCGGCATGAAATGGAGATTATCCGCCTGTGTGGATACCTTTCTGATATCCCGCTTCGGAGACGTCTGGAGAAGCTGGAAAGCATCTATACACAAGACAGTCCCTACAGCGTATATGAACTATGCGAAGCTTTAGAAGTGGATCGAGGCACCTTTTACAATCATATTTTCCGCAGGGCAGATCGAACGAAGTATGAGGAGGAGCAGGCTCGCCTGATGCTGCAGGTCCAGCAGATATTTGATGATAACGCGCAGCGTTTCGGGGCAGAGAAGATTCGAGCTGTTCTTGCGAACAGCGGTATCCATGTGAGTACAAAACGCATTTCCGGCATCATGCAGGAGTTGGGACTGCGCAGCGTCCGCACTGATGCAAAAAAAGAGTATAAAAAGCGGCAGAAATCTGAAAAGAAAAACCTTTTGAAGCAGGATTTCTCCGCTGATCGGCCGAACCAAGTCTGGGTCGGAGATTTTACTTATTTCAGGGTAAAAGGTATTTGGATGTACTTCTGTATCATCATTGACCTTTTCTCCCGTAAGATCGTCGGTTGGAGAGTGTCTCGCAATGCCAGCACCAATCTGGTCACGACTGCGTTCCGGAACGCCTATTCGGAAAGAAACAATCCTAAGAATCTTACCTTCCACAGTGACAGAGGAAAGCAGTATGATTCCAACACATTTGGCCTGCTCATGCAGAATTGTGATGTGAGGCACTCGTTTTCTTTTTCCGGAAGACCTCATGATAACGCTGTAGCGGAAGCCTTCTTTGCATCGTTCAAAAAAGAAGAGGCGTACCGCAGAGAGTACACCTCAGAAGAGAGCTTTCGCAAAAGCGTTGCACAGTATATCGAGTTCTACAATGAAGCACGGCCGCATCAGACTTTAAAATACAAA
>Ga0079305_1000408_pt1 | contig 95262 bp, 65 predicted proteins | sample LMS_cellobiose_e_FD_79183 | JGI IMG/M metagenome (GOLD analysis project Ga0079305, IMG submission 79183) | Rumen-fistulated moose microbial communities from Alaska, USA - LMS_cellobiose_enrichment | ecosystem: Host-associated > Mammals > Digestive system > Stomach > Rumen fluid ...
AACTTGGGCACCGTCAGCGATGACGTTGTCCTTACCATCGAAGGCACCACCATCGTAGGCGAGAATGTCTATTGCGGCGGCGAGGAATCCAGCGTGGGTGGTGATGCCAACGTAACTATCGACAACGGCACCATTGGCGCGGATGTCTTTGGTGGCGGCAAGGAAGGTAACATCGGTGGAAATATCGAAGTCAACATAAACGGCGGCTCTGCGACCAATATCTTCGGCGGCAACGACACCAGCGGCGATATCAACGGCACCATCACGGTCAATATTGTAAAGGATGCCGATGCTTCTTCCTGGCATGTGGGCAACGTTTTCGGCGGTGGTAACCTGGCTGTCTATACGGGCAGTCCGGCTGTGAACATCATCAACGGTACAGTGAGCGGCAACGTCTATGGCGGCGGTGCGGGCGTTCTGGTCGATGGTAACGACCGTGGCGCAGCCGGCAAGGTGACTGGTAATCCGGCAGTGACCATCGGCGACAACAACGCCAGCCACACGGCCATCGTCGTGGGCGATGTCTATGGCGGCGGCGATGCGGCCAATGTGATCGGCACGCCGGTGATTGTGGTGAACGACTGCAACACACAGATAGGCAATCTCTACGGTGGCGGCAATGCGGCCGATGTCAACGGCAGCAACATCACTGTGAACGCCGGCACCATCGGCGAAGCCTACGGCGGCGGTCACGGCGACAAGAACGCTTCCGACCCGTCGAAATATGCCGACGTAAAGGGCGATGTGGTCTTCAACGTCTATGGTGGCACGATAGCTCGTGTGTTTGCGGGCAGCAACAGTCGTGGTCAAATTGAAGGGGAATCCGATCTTACCATAAACAAAGAAGGCTCTTGCGACCTGATGGTCGGCGAGGTCTATGGCGGCGGCAACGAAGCGGCCGGTGTGGCCAGTGCCATCATCATTGGTTGCACGGGCGACTGGACCACTACGGGCGAAAAGAACCATACGAACGCCAACACCACCGACAACCGTATCGGCTATGAGCTGGAGGGCATCGGGGCTGTCTATGGCGGTGCCAACCAGGCCGATATCGGCACTTCGGGAGATCATTCCAACATCGAAGTCAATATCAACAGCGGCATCGTGGCCAACGTCTTCGGCGGCAACAACACGAGCGGCACGATCTACGGTACGATTACCGTCAATATCAACAAGAACAATTCATCGCCTTGTGCTTCCAACTGGTACGTGGGCAATGTGTTCGGCGGCGGCAACCTGGCTGCCTACACAGGCAGTCCGGTGGTGAACATCATCAACGGCACCGTGAGCGGCAACGTCTATGGCGGCGGTGCCGGCAACCTGGTCGATGGTGCTCAGCGTGGTGTGGCCGGTATGGTGACCGGCAATCCGCAAGTGACCATCGGCGACAACACCGTCGGCAACACGGCCATCGTCCTGGGTGATGTCTATGGGGGTGGTGACGCGGCCGATGTGAACGGCACGCCGATGATCGTGGTCAACGACTGCAACACGGAGATCGGTTATCTCTACGGCGGCGGCAATGCGGCCGATGTCAACGGCACGACGATCACCTTCAACGCCGGCACGGTCCACTACGATGCTTTCGGCGGCGGCCACGGCGACAAGGATGCTTCCAATCCTTCGAAATATGCCGATGTCAAGGGCAATGTAACCTTCAACATTCTTGGCGGTACGCTGGCCCGCGTCTTTGCCGGATCGAACAGCCGCGGCGACATCACCGGCACTTCGTCGCTCACCATCAACAAGAACGGCACCTGCGACATGAAGATCGGCGAGGTCTATGGCGGCGGCAACCAGGCAGTAGGCAAGGCCTATGCCGTCAATATCGGTTGCACGGGCACCTGGACCACCTCGGGCGAAAAGAATCATACCAACGCCAACACCACCGACAACCGCATCGGCTATGAGCTGGAAGGTATCGGCACAGTCTATGGCGGTGCCAACCAGGCCAATATCGGCACTTCGGAATTGCATTCCGACATCGTTGTCGATATTAACAGCGGCATCGTGGCCAACGTCTTCGGCGGCAACAACACGAGCGGCGACATCTACGGCACCATCACGGTCAATATCGAGAAGGACAACAATGCCACTTGTGCCTCCGACTGGCACGTGGGCAATGTATTCGGCGGCGGCAATCTGGCCGCCTATACGGGCAGTCCGGATGTCAACATCAAGAACGGACCCGTCAGCGGCAACGTCTATGGCGGCGGCAAAGGTGCGTCGGCTGTGGTGACGGGCCATCCCGAAGTGCTGGTCGGCGACTTGACTGCCGGTCATGAAGCCTATGTGGCCACAGTGGCAGGCGAGGTTTACGGCGGCGACGCGGCTGGTGTGGAGGGCAATCCTGTGGTGACCTTGCAGAAGGCCAACACCGTGGTGACCAATGCCTACGGCGGTGGTAATGCGGCCAGTGTGACCGGTTCCACCACCCTGAATATGAACGACGGCACGGTGGGCAATCTTTACGGCGGCGGCCGGGCAGCCGGTGTGAGCAACACGGCTGCGGTGAACCTCATCGGTGGCAGTGTCACGGCCGGTGTCTATGGCGGCTGCAATGCCTCCGGCACCATCGGCGGCAATACTGTGGTGACGCTTACGGGCGGCACGGTGGGTAGCTCTTCTGTCCGTTCGAACGGCGTCTTTGGCGGCGGTTATGGTCCGGCTACAGCCGTAACGGGCGATGTTACGGTCTATCTGGGCACCAGGTCGACCGACCCGACGCCTGTCTATGCCGGTACCACCACGGTCTATGGCGATGTCTATGGCGGCTCTGCCCTGGGCAATGTCAACACTAATACGGGCAATGTCACCATGGTCGAGCTCTATCACGGCACCATCTACGGTGATGCCTACGGCGGCAGTCTGGGCGATGCCACTCATGCCGCCCTGGTCAACGGCAATGTGGTGGTGACCCTCGACGGTGCGGTATTGAATCCTTCCGAAGGTTTGGACGATCATGCCAACACGATTTCTCTCACCGGCCGCATCTTCGGCTGCAACAACCTCAACGGTTCGCCTCAGGGCAGCGTGCTGGTACACGTCAAGCGGACAGTGCCCGTGGGTGGCGGCGGCCATACGGAGGGCGTCTACGAATTGGAAGCTGTCTATGGCGGCGGCAACCTGGCCGCCTACAATCCGACCAACGCGGCTACAGCCTACTCCGAAGTGCTGATAGACGGTTGTACGGAAACCAGTATCCACTATGTCTATGGCGGCGGTAACGCAGCTCCTACCCCGGCCACGAAAGTGACCGTGCTGGGAGCCTACGAGATAGCCTACCTGTTTGGCGGCGGTAACGGCAAGGACCGTATTTACAAGAACGACGAATGGGCCGAAAATCCGGGTGCCGATGTGGGTATCATCGATCCGGCCGCCTATGCTGCCGATCCGACGGATGGCAAATATGGCACAGGCAAGACCTACGTCAACATCAAAGGCGGCCATGTCCTCCAGGCTTTCGGCGGCAGCAACATGAAGGGCAATGTGGTCACGGAGGCCAAAGTGGTGCTGGGCCACGAAGATCCCGACTACTGCGTGATGCGGGTCGATGAAGTGTTCGGCGCCGGCAACGAGGCTCACATGGACGGATCGTCTGGTGTGGACATGGGTTGTGTTTTCGGCAAGGTCGATGTCACCTTCGGTGGTGCGAGAAATGCCGATGTCTATAGCGATGTGGTGCTCAATATCACCAGCGGCTCCTATGCCCGCGTCTTCGGCGGCAACGACCGGGGAGGTACCATCTACGGTTCCATCACAGTCAATGTCGAGGAAACCGGCTGTCTGCCTATCAACATCGACGAGCTCTATGGTGGCGGTAACCTGGCTCCCTACACGGTCGAGAACATTCCGGCCGAGCGAAAAGCCCAACTGGGCGCTGCCTACCGCAACTATCCCGAAGTCAATGTCAAGTCGGCCTCCAGCATCGGTGAGGTCTATGGCGGCGGTTTCGGCACGACGGCGGTGGTCACCGGCAATCCGCATGTCAACATCAGCATGTGCCCGGGCTTCGTCAACGGCGAGTACGACGATGAGGACAATGATGTCGACAGCGAATACGAAGACTATGAAATGCTTCCGCTGGGTACGATCGGCACGGTCTTCGGTGGTGGCAACCAGGCCGAAGTGAACGGCGACACCTATGTCAATATCGGCACCTGGGGCCAGATCAACTGGACTACCCTGGTGGAAGACACCGAAAGCAGCGACTACGAGAAAAAGAATCCTCTGCACCTGACCAATCCGCGCACTGTGACCGGCGTCAACATCCTGGACAATGTCTATGGCGGTGGCAACAATGCCGACGTCAAAGGCGAAACCCACGTCGTCATCGGCCAGCAATAATTCTTATTCGGCTTTTTATCACAAAAAGTGTTCTCAAATTTGTGAACACCACAATAGTGTATTATCTTTGCCCTATCATAATAGAGCTATGGTACGCGAAAAAACAACGGGCAACAAAATGGTTGCAAACAATATGGAACCTTTTTACCTCACTCACCCTGGGGAGGTAATAAAGGATGAGTTGGAGCATCGCGGCATCAGCCAACGACGTTTGGCAATGGAAATTGGTGTGCCAATCAGTCAGTTGAATGAGGTACTGAATGCCAAACGCCCTCTGAATACCGAAATGGCATTGTTGATAGAACAGGCTCTTGGCATTGATGCGGCGCCTTTGCTCTCGCTTCAGATGAAGTATAATATTCTTTCAGCCAAACGCAATAAGTCATTCTCGGAGCGAATCAAAAAGATTTCCCGTATTGCTGCTGCTTTGTAAGATCAGAGGCTGGGCAGGAGCGTTTCGAGGCGGTTGGAGCGGGAGCCTTTCAGAAGGACGGTGCAGCCCGTCAGGGGCTGGGCCTGCAAATGGGCCAGACATCTCTCCGTATCGGCAAACAGCAGTGCCTTGGGACAGGCTACTTTTTCGGCTGCCCGGGCGAACTCCGGCCCGATGAGCCAGGCGCGGTCGATATCGGCCGCTGCCAGGCGACGCAGCAAGTGTTCGTGTTCTTCCTCGCTGTAGGCTCCCAGCTCGCGCATAGCCCCCAGAATCACCACCTTGTGCATCCGCTCCGATGGCAGGAAATTGTCCAGGGCTGCGTTCATGCTGGTGGGATTGGCATTGTAGGCATCGATGATAAGGGTGTTGCGAGCCGTCTGCTGCCACTGCGAACGGTTGTTCGAAGGCTGATAGCCGGCAATGGCCGCATCGATGTCGTCGGCCGGCACGCCGAAATAGAGTCCCACGCAGACAGCCGCCAGGGCATTTTCCAGATTGTAGGCACCGATGAGTTGGGTTGGCACTTCGTGTACCGCCGGTAAACCCTTCTGCCCTTCCTCGTCACCAACCTGGCTCCAGGCCAGCCTGAGGCGCGGCTCGCTCTGCAGCACCCGGCCCGTCACTGTCGGCTTGAAACCGCCCCATTCAGAACCGCCCGGCTCCCCTGCCCCACAAGCCACGTCACCGTCCACAGCCGTTGTCTCGCCGGCATAGGCAATGCAATGCGCCACGCCCTGAGGGCCCAGATGGTCGGCCACCATCTGCCGAAGCCAACGGTTGCCCGCATTGATAAAGGCCCGGCCGCCATGCTCGCACAGGTAGTCGTAGAGCTCGGCCTTGGTGCGCATCACGCCCTCAAAAGAGCCGAAACCTTCCAGATGAGCCTTGCCCACGTTGGTGATGAGCCCGTAGTCGGGCTGGGCGATATCGACCAGTTCGCGGATATCGCCCGGATGGCTGGCTCCCATCTCGACGATGGCCAGCTCGCAGTCGGACTGCAGGCTGAGCAGCGTCAGGGGCACACCGATCTGGTTGTTGAGGTTGCCCTGGGTGTAATACACTTTATAGCGCTTTGACAGCACGGCAGCGGTGAGTTCCTTGGTGGTGGTCTTGCCGTTGGTGCCGGTGATGCCTATGACTGGGATGCCCAGCGTCCGTCGATGCCAGGCAGCCAGCTGCTGCAAGGCCCGGAGCGTGTCATCGACCAGGATCATCCGGGGGTCGGTTGCGGCCACATCGGGCCGGTCCACCACAGCATAGGCGCAGCCAGCGGCCAGCGTCTGGGCAGCAAAATCATTGCCATCGAACTTCTCACCCTTGAGCGCAAAGAAAATGCTGCCCTCCGGGCACTTGCGGCTGTCGGTCGTCACCACCGGATGCTGCCGGTACAACTCGTATAACGCTTCTATTGTCATGAAATCACTATTTATATATGAACTACTTCAATCCTTCGGTCAGGAATCTTCTCAGATGAAGATGTACGATTCCGTTGTCATCGGCCAGTGTCACCATGGGCGTCATGGAAATGACATATTTGGGATAGTTGTCCCGGATGGCGCGCAGACGGCCGAACTCCCGCTCACGCGTAGCATCGTCGGCAACAATATACGATGCCTGTACATAAACTCTTTGCCCGTGAGGCTTGTTGCAGACAAAATCGATCTCACCCAACTGCAACTGCCCCACCGTCACATCATAGCCCAAACGAACCAGATGATTGTAGATGACATTCTCCACCACTTTCTCGATATCACCCTCGCGCGATCCGCCGACAAGGGCATTGCGGATACCATGATCTTCAAAAAAGACTTTGTCGTTGATCTCAAACAGTCTCTTTCCGTGAATGTCATATCGGCCCACTTTATGGATCACATGGGCATCACACAAATACTTGATATAATTGGTCGTGACAGTCGAAGTAATTGTTTCCCCCACGGTTTTCATATATCTGGCGATACTGTTGGGAGAGACGATTTTCCCGACATTGTCGGCCAGAAAGCGTACCAGGTTTTCCAGAAAAGCGACATTGCGGATCTGGTTGCGCATGATCACATCCTTCAACAACACCGTGTGACACACATCCATTTGGTATTCAAGCACATCCTCTTCGTCCAAGCCTGTTTTGGCCAATCCGGGCAAACCTCCCGCATGGAGGTACTTGGCCAACGTGTCGTCACTGTCGGGCAAATGATGAAACAACATAAACTCCTCATAACTGAGTGCCTGGATGTAGATTTCCTTATATCGCCCGCCCATCTTGTTGCCCAGATCGCTGCTGAGTATGCTTGAATTCGAGCCAGTGACAATTATCTCTATGTCAGGTTCTTCATAATAGCTCCTGACGCTCTTCTCAAACGAATCGATTTCCTGCACCTCATCAATGAGGAGGTAGTTTTTCTTTGTCTTGACACGCCGTTCATCAATAAAGGTGTTCAAATCGGAGTATGTGCGGATATGGTCGAACTCGTGCTTCTCCTTGTCTATATAAATAACATTGGATTGCCCATCGCGAGTCACTTTCTCATAAAAAAGGCGCAAGATGCAACTCTTCCCGACACGGCGTTGCCCTGTAAGGATGATGATAAAGTTCTTACCCAGGTATTTTTCAATCTTGTCGAGATAATGCTGTCGAACGATTGGCTTCATTTCTTCCATAGTTGAAATCTGATGCAAATATAGTGGATTTTTATTTTATACAATAAGAAAATGATGAAATTGATAGATTTTTCTTTTATAGAAGAATTTTGGAATGAAAACCGAGGATTTTTCGATTATAGAAGAAATATAATGTTCATCACCACTGGAGATAGGGAGCCAGACGAGCCAGGTCGGCAGCGGTGAATTCGTCGAGAAAACTCAGGTCGGAGATGTTGCGGATGCGGCCGCGACGGCGACGCAGACCATCCAGTGCCCGGGCCTGGCGCCAGCTCAGATAGGGATGGGCGGCCAGGGCTTCCACCGGGCTCGCATTGACCGAGAGCCGTTCTATGGCAGAAGTGTCGATGAGGGCCTGCGACTTGAGGACGGTCAGATTTTCAGGATAAAGGCCCTTGATCTCGTCGAGTTGCTCCAGCCTGACAAAGCCGCCCAGCTGCCGGCGATAACGCAGAATCCTTGAAGCCGTATAGGGCCCGATGCCCCGCACGGCCACCAGCGTAGCAGAATCCACCCGGTTCAGGTCGATCCTGACCACCCGATGCTCAACCGATCCTCCCGAACTGCCCGCCTGGCGCTCAACCGCTTCCCGCGGGCTGACCGCACGGCGCGCCCCTTGTGCCGTGCTTCCTCCATTGTAAACCGGTCGGTGGTCGGTTGCCGTTCGTTCTCTTTTATCACCAGCCTCCGCCTCAACCATAACCTTTGCCACCCCGGCAGCCTCTACCCCGGCTGCCTCTTCGGTTGCCGCCACATCAGTTATCGACGCCGACTCAGCCACCGCCAAAGGCTGCCGGTCCTCACGCGACCACACCTTAAAACTAACCACTTTGAGCACTATAATACTCAACACCAATACCAAAAAGGACAGTTGCTCTGCCCTGTTCCATCGAAAGTTTTTCATAGTATTTCCTTTTATATATCATGAAATATGACCTATTGTTTTTCATGTAAAGTTATCGCCACAAAGATATTTACAATTCATTATTTTCTCATTACTGGAACAATAAAAAATTATATCTTGAATAAAAACAACCACAGCTGGCAGATAGACAGATGGTTATATAGTATCGCTGTGAATTACAGCGCATAATCGTCCACCCAAGAAAAAAAAAGATTTTCTTTTTCTTGGAGAAAACCGGCAAACACTATTATCTTTGCACCCGATGCAACCGAGTTTTTCAAACTTCGGCTGATATATTTAAACGCCTTAATATCTTGAACCATGCCTAAGATCTATGAGTATTTTGGATTTGTCTTTTTCTTTTTCTCCAATGAACACGAACCTATTCATGTGCATGTTATCAAAGGGGGTAGTCAGTCCGTTTTTGAGTTGATTATAATAGATGGAGTATTGACCGACATTCGATATAGAGACGGGACTCATTCAGTCCCTCTCTGCGAAAAAGATATCCAGATTGCTGAGGTCTTTATCAGGGCATATTACAAGAATATTGTTGAAAAGTGGGTGAACTACTTTGTATTGAAAAAAAGAATACGCTGTACTCAGGTAAAGAAAAAACTGTAAAACTATGGAGAGTGCAAGACTGTTTGTTGTCCGTGCTGAATATGCCGGAGATGTCCGCCTGAATATCTTTTTCAGCGACGGTATCTCACGGACTGTGGATTTCAAGCCCTTTCTGCTTTCCCATCCCCATCCTCAGTACGAACGCTATATTAAGCCCGAGAATTTCCGGAAATTCAGTATCGAATCCGGCAATGTTGTATGGGGCAAGAACTGGGACATGATATTCCCGGTTGAACAATTACACAATGGAGTATTGGAATAATTCCAACCTGTCTTTGTGTTTTCGAAATCGGAAAGCGAGGATTATTGCTTTCTGAGCCGCCGGCAGTCGGGGTGGAACCGCCAGCATCCTCCTGCGTTCCTTCTGAAGACAAGTCAGTCTGACCGGCGGCATTTATACTGGCAAGCTCACTCACGAGCTTGCTTTTTTGCACCCAATATTTATTATTCATTGATTTTGCATTGCTGGAAGAATAAAAAATCATCTCCGGAATGACAATCATTCAACACTTGGAAATGCAAGGAATTATAAAATGTCGGATTTGTCTTGTTTTTCGCCCGGCGTATCAGTATCTTTGAAACCTATTGCACTTCAGGAGCCGCGAGAATGGATAAGAATTGTGTGAAGAGAGTGTTGGAGAAGTTGCCGAGATACAGCCTGACGGTGTTGTGGGCTGTGCTCATTGCCGTGGCCTGCCTGGTGGATTTTTCCGACATGCCCGACGAGCTGCCCGCCTTCGAAGGCATGGACAAGCTGGTGCATTTTGTGATGTATTTCGGTCTGTCACTGCTCTTTATCTGGGAATCCCGACGCCGGGGGCGGCTGTTTGCCACCGACGGACGCGAGCTCAGACTTTTCACCTGTGTATTGCTGCTGGCGGCCCTTTGGGGCGGTCTGATAGAATATCTGCAGAGCCTCACCTCCTACCGGGGTGCCGAACAGATGGACCTGACGGCCGATGTGGCCGGGGCGCTGTTCGCCTATCTGCTCTACTACATTGTCGCACTCTACCGTAAAAACAACCATCATGAAGAAGAATCACAATCATAGAGGCCTGGCCGCCCGGCTGATGACCCTCCTGCTGCTGGCAGGCAGCCTTTCCGCTGTCCAGGCCACCGATATCTGGGTCAGCCCCCAGGGCGACGACAAGGCCGAGGGTAGTTTCGAGGCTCCCAAGGCCACACTGCGGGCCGCCCTGCGCCAAGCCCGTGAATATCGTCGCCTGGGACGCGAAGACCTGGGCGACGCCATCCATATCTGGCATGTGCCCGGGACCTACTTCCTGGATGAACCCGTGCTGATCCGCCCCGAAGACTCCGGCACGAAAGACTGCCCGACCTATATCCACGGTGCCAAATACGACAAGCTGCCCGCCATGTCCAACGAGTTGAGCGGCGTCGAGGTGACGCTGAGCGGCGGCAGGCTCCTGACCGGCTGGAAACGGCTGGGCAAAGCGCCCAAGGGCCTGCGTGTGCCGGCCGCCAAAATCTGGTATGTGGATATCCCCGCCACGGCCGGGCAGCGACTCGGTTTCCGCCAGTTCTACGTGGATGGGCAAAAGACGCTCAAGGCCTGCGATGTGGAAGATCCCGACCATCTGAACAAAATCCTGGCTGTAGACAAGGAACAGCATACCATTACCATACCCGCCCCCAAGACCACTTTCAGCCAGGTGGACGGCATGGAGCTGTTCATCCACCAGATGTGGGAAGTGGCCGTGCTGCGCATCAAGGACATTACCGTCAAGGGAGGGGAAGCCGTCTTATCGTTCTACGACCCCGAAGGACGGCTCGAGTTTGAACATCCCTGGCCGCCCGCCGTCATTGCCGAGAGCGGCAACTCGCCCTTCCGCCTGAGCGGCGCCATTGAACTGCTCGACCAGCCGGGCGAATGGTACTACGACCAGCCGTCGGGCCGGCTCTACTACTACCCGCTGGCCAGTCAGGACATGCGCACGGCCGAGTGTGTCGTGCCAGTGCTCGAGACCCTGGTTCAGGTGGAAGGCACCCTTGATTCGCCCGTCGAGAACATCATATTCGAAGACCTCAGCTTCAAGCACAGCACCTGGATGCGTCCCTCCCTGCAGGGCTATGTACCCCTACAGGCCGGCATGTACCTGCTGGATGCCTATAAGCTGCTGGAGCCGGGCACGCCCCTGAAGGAGAACCTCGAAAACCAGGCCTGGATCGGGCGCCAGCCCGCCGCCGTGAGCCTGCGGGGAGCCGACAACATCACCTTCAACGACTGCCGCTTCATGCTGCTGGGCGCTTCGGGCCTCGACTTTGTGGAAGGCTGCCACCACAACCTGGTGGAAAACTGCCGCTTTGCCCGTATTGCCGGCAGCGGACTGGTGGCCGGCAAGTTCTCCGATCCGGGCGTGGAGACCCACCTGCCCTACCAGCCGCAAGACCTGCGGGAAGTATGCAGCGACATCACCATTACCGAGAACACCGTCTTCGACTGCGCCTGCGAATACTGGGGCTGCGTGGGCATCATCGCCGGCTATGTGAGGGATTTCCTCATCGAGCACAACCGTGTCTATGAATTGCCCTACAGCGGCATCAGCGTGGGCTGGGGCTGGATCCGTACGGCCAACGTCATGAAGGACAACCGCATCCTCGCCAACGAGGTGTATCGCTTCGGGCGGCACAACTACAGCTGTGGCGGCATCTACACCCTGTCGGCACAGACGGGCACCGTCATCGCCGAAAACTACATCCACGACATCTACCATCCCGACTATGTGCACGACACCACGCAGGGCCACTACATCTATCTGGACGAAGCCTCCTCGTGGATGACCATCCGCGACAACTGGTGCACGGAGGCCCGTTTCGGACAGAACCAGCCGGGACTCAACCATTGGGAGAACAACGGGCCGCAGGCCGGCGATTGGATCAAGCAAAAAGCAGGCTGCCGACACAGCCATGAATTGGGAGGAAAATAATCAGAAAATCATATCAATCTATTAATCACCAACTTTTATGGAAAAGAAGAAAGGAAGTTTGAAGAGTACGATCACCGTATCGCTCACCAACTATCTCGATGCCGGCGCCATTGTGGCCGGTGCCAGCGGCTTGACGCTGTGGCAGGATTACCTGGGGCTGTCCGAAGGACACCTGGGCTGGTTGAACTTTGTCAGCGCCAACTGCCTGGGCGCAGCCATCGGTGCCATCATCGGCGGTTTCCTGGCCGACAAATACGGCCGCAAACTCATCTACACCTACAACATGCTCATCTACATGCTGGGGGTGGCCATCGTCATTTTTGCCGTCAATTTCCCGATGCTGCTGGCAGGTTTCCTGGTCACCGGCATTTCGGTAGGTATCGGCGTACCCGCCTCGTGGACCTACATTTCGGAGAGTTCCGAGATCAACAAGCGCGGACGCAACATCTGCATCTCGCAGATGGCCTGGGGCATCGGCCCGACCATCATCCTGTTCCTGGGCATGTTGTTCGCCCCTGCCACCGCCGGCAAGGAGAGCGGTGCCCTGTTCGGACTGATTGAGAGCTGTGTCAATGCCATTTCCGGCGGATCGATCACCGGAGCCGCCCTCAATGTCTATAGCAGCCGCGTGGTCTTCGGTTCGCTCTTTGTCGTGGCCCTCATTGCCTGGCTGCTGCAGCGTCGTCTGGACGAATCGGCCGAATGGACGGCCATGAAAGCCGGCGAAACCACCCAGGAGAAATCGGCCGGCGTCTTCTCTTCGTTCGGCACTTTGTTCTCCAACAAGAAAGTGGTCAAGACCCTGGCCTTCCTGGCTTGCATGTACCTGTCGTGGAACCTGGTGGCCTCCGTCATGGGCTTCTTCCAGCCGCATATCTATGAGACGGCCGGCGGACTGTCTAACAGCCAGGCCAACATGCTGGCTTCCGGACAGTGGCTCATCATCATCGCCTTCACCTTCCTGCTGTCGTTTGTCATCGATCGCATCAACCAGCGCTGGGTGTTTGCCGTGGGTGTCGTCATCGGCATCTGCGCCTGGTTCATCATCGACTTTATCGGCATCACCGACATGAAATACCTGGTGCTCTTCACCGTGCTCTGGGGCCTCCACTCCGGCCTGGGTGTCCAGACCTTCTATGCCCTGTGGGCCACTGAGCTGTTCCCGGCCAAATACCGTGCTGCCGCCCAGGGCGTGATGTTCTTCTTCGTCCGCGGTCTGTCGGCTGTCTGGGGTGTGGTCTTCGCCTACATCTACGGCGCCAACGGCCAGGGCTTCGGCCTGGCTGCCGCCATCATGACGGGCCTGCTCATTGTCTCGCTGCTCATCGGTGTCATCTGCGCTCCCGAAACCCGGGGCAAGACCCTCGACCAGATCACCAAGGAGAGATATGGGGAAAATATCTAAAGCCACTTGGATCTGGTATCCCGGCGACTTTGAAGTGTGGCTGGGCAACCGTTTCAACAACCGGCGTACCGAGCGCGGCGGCATGTTCCCTCCCTTCTGGAAGCAGGACAGCCATTGGGCCACGGTGGAGTTTTCCAAGTCGTTCATCCTGAAACGATCTGAGACCATCTTCATCACGGCCGAGGGCAGCTACAATCTCATGCTCGACGGAAAGTTGCTGTTTGGCCAGCCGGCAGAGCTCTACCTGAAGGCAGGGGAACACCGGCTCAACATCAAGGTGCACAACCTGGCCTCGCCGCCCGCCCTCTTTGTGCAGGGATGGAATGTCAGTACCGATGCCAGCTGGCTGGTGACCTACGAGGACAAAATCTGGATCGACGAAAACGGCGTGGCACACGGTTCGGGCATCTATGTCCACCCGGGCTACGAAGACTTCGATACGCCTGAACAGCGTCCTTCCCAGTACTGTCTGGAGCGCAAGACTTTGACTGCCATCTCGGTGAAGCGTGTCAAAAGGGGCCGGCTCTACGATTTCGGACGGGAGACCTTCGGCTATCTGCGCCTGAAAAAGATAAATGGCGTCGGCACTGTCAACATCTATTACGGTGAAAGCCAGGAAGAAGCCCTCGACATGGACCATTGCGAGACCTTGGACCGGGTGCAGGTCGGCCAGGATGACATCACCGACCTGGCCACAGGCAAGACCAGCGAACTGGTCGACGAATACTCCCTGCCCACCAGCAAGGCTTTCCGTTATGTCTATGTCGTTGCCCCGGACCAATTGGTGGGCGATGTGGAGATGGACTACGAGTTTACCCCCTACAATCGCTACCGCAGCGGGAAATTCCACTGCAGCCACAACGATTTGAACAAGATCTGGGAGGTGGGGGCCTACACCCTCGACCTGACTACCCGGGAGTTCTTCCTCGACGGCATCAAGCGCGACCGCTGGACGTGGTCGGGCGATGCCATCCAGTCGTACCTGATGAACTACTACCTGCGCTTCGACAGCCGCTGTGTGCGCCGCACCATCCGGCAGCTCAGGGGCAAGGACCCGGTCACGGCCCATGTCAACACCATCATGGACTACAGTTTCTACTGGTTCAAGTCGGTTTACGACTACTACCTCTACACGGGCGACCTGGAGTTTGTGCGCGAGATCTATCCCCGCATGCGCAGCCTGATGGACTACTGTCTGGGACGGCTCGACGAAAATGGCATGGCTGCCGGCCAGAGCGACGACTGGATCTTTGTGGATTGGGTGGACTTCCCCATGCCCAAGCGCGGGGTGATGTGCTTCGAGCAGTTGCTGCTGTGCAAGGCGCTCGAGACCATGAAGATCTGTGCCGTCGAGCTTCGCTCCCATCCGCAGGACAATCCACCGCAGGGCAGCCTCGGCAACGAAGACTACAGTGCCGATGCCCAGAAATACGAGAAACTGTTCCGGCAATTGCTCGAAAAGACGCGCAAAGTCTTTTGGAGCGACAAGCGCCATGCCTTCATGCACAATCTCGAAAAAGGGCATGTCAATGAGATGGTCACCAAGTTCCCCAATATGTTTGCCATCCTATACGGCTATGCGGATGCCAAAGAGAAGCAGCAGATTTTGGAACATGTCATGCTCAACGACAAGATAGAAAAGATCACCACGCCCTATATGCGCTTCTACGAGCTGGAGGCGCTCTGCGAGATGGGGATGCAGGAATATGTGGCCCGGGAAATCAAGGACTACTGGGGCGGCATGATCCGCCAGGGGGCCACTTCCTTCTGGGAAAAATACATTCCCGAGGAACAAGGTGTCCAGCACCTGGCCATGTACGGCCGGCCCTACGGCAAGAGCCTCTGCCATGCCTGGGGGGCCAGCCCGGTCTATCTGCTGGGCAAGTATTTCCTGGGGGTGCGGCCCACTTCGCCGGGCTACGCCACTTTCGAGATCAAGCCTGCCGACTACAGCATCCTGGGCGACACGGAAGGTGCCGTGCCGACACCCTACGGCAAGATTGTGCTCAAGTTCCGCTGTGGGCAGATCAGCCTCAAGTTCGAGGGTGGACAAGGAGAACTGGTACTGAGCTGTTCCCGCCGGCCCGAAAGCAACATCGGGGAGTTTTTCCCCGACAAGCAGATGAAAGGCTGCTATCGGCTGGCTCTTACGGAACCCAAGCAGGAATATATCATTGATTATTGTTGAGACTGCCGCAAAGCAATATGCTGGGAAGACTGTTGAAAAAAGACAAGACCATCGCGCTGCACGCCCCCGTCCGGGGGCAGTGGCTGGCCCTCAGTGAGGTGAAGGATGCCGCCTTCAGCGGTGGCATGCTGGGCCAGGGCCTGGCCATCGTTCCCGAGGAGGGGCTGGTGGTGGCGCCCTGCCCGGGCCGTGTCACTACCCTGCCCGACACAGGGCACGCTGTGGGCCTGACGCACGCTTCGGGCGCCGAGATATTGATCCATGTGGGCATCGACACGGTCCGGCTGGCCGGACAGGGCTTCGTGCCCCTGGTCCGGCCGGGCGACACAGTCGCCGCAGGGCAAGCGCTCCTGCGCTTCGACCTGCCTACACTCCAGGCCGCCGGCTACGACATCACCACCCCCGTGGTGGTCTGCAACAGCGACCAGTTCGCCGCTTTTGACATTGTGCCTCACGACAGGCTGGACCATACAGACGAAATCATTCGTATCCGACAATGAAAGATTACAAAGGAGAAGGCATCGTCGAAGGAATTGCCATCGGCAAGATCTTCCTCTACCAACGGCCCGCCGTGGGAGAGTTTGAGCAGCATGTCCAGGACACTGCCGCCGAACTGGCCCGTCTGCGCCGGGCATTGCAACAGGCCGTCGAAGAGATGACCCTGCGCTGCGAAAAGGCCCAGGCCCTGTACGAAAATGACCAGGCCGCCATTTTCGAAGCCCAGAAACTGATGCTCGAAGACCAGGAGTTTATCGGCCGCATCAAGGAAAGCATCCTGCACGACAAGCGCACGGCCGTCTATGCCGTTCTGCAGACCAGCGAATTCTATGCCGATGTGTTCCTGGGCATGGAAGACGAGCTGATGCGCAGCAAATCGGCCGACATACGCGATGTGTCGTCGCTGCTGGTGCGCTGCTTGAGCCAGGGTCAGACCGACCACAAACTGCTCTCGCCCGGCATCGTCGTGGCCGACAACCTGCTGCCCGGCGACCTGCTGGAGATGGGGCGGGAAAACCTGCTCGGACTGGTTGTCCGCCACGGTTCCGCATCGTCCCATCTGGCCGTCCTGGCCACCGGCATGAGCCTGCCCCTAATAGTCTGTCCCGACCTGGACATCGAGCCTACCCTGGAGGGCAAGACACTGGCCATGGACGGAGGCGAAGGACTCATCTTCATCGAGCCCGACAGTTCGACCCAGACCCTGCTCAAGGAAAAGGCGCAGGAACTCATCTACCGCAAACAGGTGCTCGCCTCCACCGGCCAGAATCTCTGCTACCAGGGCCGCCGCATCGAAGTGCTGGCCAATGTGGGCAGCATCGAAGATATCCGCCAGGCCCTCCAGGCCGGCTGCGACGGCATCGGACTGTTCCGTACCGAGCTGTCGTTCCTGGGCCGCCGTCATCTGCCCGACGAGGAAGAGCTGTTCGAATATTACAGCCAATGTCTCGAGCTGATGCCCGACCGGCCGCTGGTGTTCCGCACCCTGGACATCGGCAGCGACAAGCAGATCGAAGGCTTGCCCCTCCCCCAGGAGGCCAATCCCGCCCTGGGCTGCCGGGGCATCCGCTTCTGCCTGGCCCATCCCGATCTGTTCAAGATGCAGCTGCGCGCCCTGCTGCGGGCAGCCGTCAACGGCCAGCCGGCCCTGATGTTTCCGATGATCACCTCAGTTGAGGAAGTCGGTCGCATCAAAGCGCTGCTCCGTGAGGTCGCCGAAAATCTCAAGCAAGAAGGGTTGCCATACCGCGACAACCTGCCCCTGGGCCTGATGATCGAGACCCCGGCCGCCGTCGTGCTGGCGCCCGAACTGGCCCGCGAAGTCAGTTTCCTGAGTATCGGCAGCAACGACCTGGCCCAATACACCCTGGCCGCCGACCGCGAGAACGAAGCGCTGGCCGCCGAGTTCAACGACCGTCATCCGGCCGTCATGAAAATGATCTCCCTCACCGTCGAAGCCGCCCGCCAGGAAGGTGTCGGCCTGAGCCTCTGCGGCGAACTGGCCCGCGACGTGGAAGCCCTGCCCCAATTGTTGCAACTGGGCCTGACCCGCCTGTCGGTGAGTCCCTCCCGTATAATCTCTGTCAAAGCAAAAATCCGTCAACTATGCGATTAATCAATCATGTCATAATGGATCCGCTGGGCATGCACGCCCGGCCCGCCGCCCTGATGATCAAGACGGCCTCCAGTTTCAAGTCCGAATTCAGCCTCAATGCCAAGGGCAGGACCATCCCCCTGAACAGCATTCTGGCGCTCATGACCCTGGAACTCAAGATGGGCGACCGGATGAAGGTCACCGTGGAGGGGCCTGATGAGGTCCAGGCCGCCAAGGCTCTGAGAGCCGCCATGCCATAACCGCCTATGATGAAGTATCTGCAAAGACTGGGAAAATCGCTGATGCTGCCGGTGGCCTGTCTGCCGGTGGCCGGTATCCTCATCGGTATCGGCTACTGGATAGAATCGGTGGCAGGTGTCAATGTGGCGGCCACCTTCCTGCAGCAAGCCGGCGGTGCCGTCATCGAGCACATCCCCATCCTGTTTGCCATCGGCATTGCGGTGGGCATGTCCGACGACCGCGGCGGGGTCTCCGCCCTGGCCGGGCTGGTGAGCTGGATTGTGCTGGTGAGCCTGCTGTCGACCCGTGGCGTGAGCCTGCTCAGCGGTCATGAAGCCGACCCGGCCTTTGCCAAGACCGAAAACGTGTTTATCGCCATCCTCGCCGGGGTGATCGGCGCCTGGTCGTACAACCGTTTCAAGGATACCCGCCTGCCTGAGGCCCTGTCGTTTTTCAGCGGCAAACGCTCGGTGGCCATCGTCGCCGCCGGCCTGAGCTGCCTCATCTGCCTGCCGCTGTTCTTCGTCTGGCCCTGGCTCTATAATGCCCTGATCGCCCTGGGTCGCTGGATCATGCACTTCGGTGCCGTGGGAGCCGGCGTCTATGTATTTTTGAACCGCCTGCTCATTCCCTTTGGGCTGCACCACGCCCTGAACCAGGTATTCTGGTTTGATGTGGCCGGCATCAACGACCTGGGCAATTTCTGGAGCGGACAGGGCACGCTGGGCCAGACCGGCCAGTATATGTCGGGCTTCTTCCCCATGATGATGTTCGGCCTGCCGGCAGCCGCCCTGGCCATGTACCATACGGCCCGCCCGGAGCGTCGCCGCACCGCGGGTGGATTGTTGCTGGCCGCCGCCGTCAGTTCCTTCCTGACGGGCGTCACCGAGCCGCTGGAATTTGCCTTCATGTTCCTGGCCCCCGGGCTCTACCTGGCCCATGCCGTCTTGAGCGGCCTGACGGCCTATGTGGTGGCCTTGCTGCCCGTCAGGGCCGGCTTCAACTTCAGTGCCGGGCTGGTCGATTACCTGCTCTGCATGAAGGCACCCATGGCCCTCCACCCGCTGTGGTTGCTGCCCATCGGAGCAGGTGTGGCCGTGGTCTATTACCTGGTGTTCCGCACACTGATCCTGCGCTTTGACCTGCCTACCCCGGGCCGCGAAAAAGACAGCACACCGGCACGCACCGGCAAAACACCGACCGCAGAGCCAAGTCCCGCAAACCCCGATGCCCAGCCCTCACTGGCCCGGTGCCTGACCGAAGCCCTGGGCGGCAGCGCCAACATTGCCAGCCTGGACCACTGCATCTCGCGCCTGCGCATCGAAGTCAATGACGACAGCCTGGTCGATGAGGCTGCCATCAAGGCTGCCGGTGTCAAAGGGCTCATCCGCCCGGGACGTGGCAGCGTGCAGATAGTCATCGGCACCGCCGTGCAGTTTGTGGCCGACGAAATGAAAGAATACATTCAAACAACCTTTAAATAGAAAACTTATGAAACTGAGATTTTTGTTCATTACGCTTGCTCTTGCCCTGCTGCTGGCGGCTTGTCACAAAGACGCCCCCCTGGAACAGGTCAAAATCGTCCTGGCAGACGAAAACAACCCGCGTATCGAATTTGCCGCCGAGAAGCTGACGGCCGCCCTCACCGCTTGCGGCTACACCTTCGTCGGCGAGGAGGTTCCTGCCACCGAAACGCCCGTCCTGGAGATTGTCATCGGCACCCAGGCCGACGCCCTCATGCAGCAGACCAGCCTCACCGCTCCCCAGGCCAAGGAAGCCTTCCGTCTGAGCCGTCAGGACCAGCGCCTCTACGTGCTGGGCTACGATGCCAGCGGCGCCCTCTACGGCTGCCTGGAACTGTGCGACCGTCTGGAGGCCGACAAGCGCCTGCCCGCCTCGATAGACTTCTCCGACCAGCCCGAGATGGTGCTGCGAGGCACCTGCATCGGCGTGCAGAAGACCTACTGGCTGCCCGGCCGCAAGGTCTATGAATACCCCTACACCGAAGAGCTCTTCCCCTGGTTTTACGACAAGGACCTCTGGATCGAGTATCTCGACATGCTGGTCGAGAACCGCATGAACTCGCTCTATCTGTGGAACGGCCATCCTTTTGCCTCGCTGGTCAAGCTGCCCGACTACCCTTATGCCCTGGAAGTGAGCGAAGAGGATTTCCAAAAGAACGAGGAAATCTTCAGCTTCCTCACCACCGAAGCCAACAAGCGCGGCATCTGGGTCATCCAGATGTTCTACAACATCATCGTGTCGCAGCCCTTCGCCGAACACCATGGCATCCCCACCCAGAACCGCAACGTGGTCATCACCCCGCTCCTAAGCGACTACACCCGCAAGTCGGTGGCCGCCTTCATCGAGAAGTATCCCAACGTGGGCTTGCTGGTCTGCCTGGGTGAGGCCATGAACACCTGGGACGACGACGTGAACTGGTTCACCAAGACCATCATCCCCGGCGTGCAGGATGGTCTGAAGGCCCTGGGCATCGAACAGGAGCCGCCCATCGTGCTGCGTGCCCACGACACCAACTGCAAGATGGTGATGGACGCTGCCCTGCCCATCTACAAGAACCTCTACACAATGAACAAATACAACGGCGAGTCGCTCTGCACCTACGAGCCCCGCGGTCCATGGACCGAGACGCACCGTTCGCTCAGCTCGCTGGGGTCGGTCCACATCGAGAACGTCCATATCCTGGCCAACCTGGAGCCCTTCCGCTACGGTTCGCCCGACTTTATCCAGAAGAGCATCAAGGCCATGCACGAGGTACACGGTGGCAACGGCCTGCATCTCTATCCCCAGGCTTCCTATTGGGACTGGCCCTACACAGCCGACAAACTTGCCGACGGCAGCCGCCTCAAAGAGATGGAACGCGACTGGATCTGGTACCAGGCCTGGGGCCGTTACGCCTGGAAGGACGGTCGTGACCGCAACGACGAAATCGACTACTGGTGCCGCATGCTCAGCGAGCAGTACGGCTGCAGCCACAGCGATGCCCGCCGCATCCTGGAAGCCTATGAGCAGGCCGGCGAGATCTCGCCCAAGCTGCTGCGCAAGTTCGGCATCACCGAAGGCAACCGCCAGTGCTTCCTGCTGGGCATGTTCATGAGCCAGCTGGTCAACCCCAACCGCTGGACCGTCTATCCCGACTTTGCCAACTCCTGCGGTCCGTTGGGCGAGAAGCTCGAAGTCTGGGCCGAGAGGGAATGGAAGGGTGAAGCCCACGAAGGCACCGACCTGCCGCCGCTCCTCATCGCCCAGACCCGCGAGCATGCCCGTCTGGCCGTCAAAGCCATCGACAAGGTGAAGAGTGTGAGCCGCAATGCCGACGAGTTCGCCCGCCTCAAGAATGATATCCACTGCTACGAAGCCTTCACCACCAGCTTCGACTACAAGCTCGAAGCCGCCATGGCCGTGTTGCGCTACAAATACAGCAACGACCTCGCCGACCTTGACAAGGCCTACGCCCTGATGGAAAAGAGCCTCAACGACTACCGCCGTCTGGTCGACCTGACCCGCGACACCTATCTCTACGCCAACAGCATGCAGACCTCGCAACGCCGCATCCCGGCCACCGGTGCCAACGGCCGCAACAAGGAATGGTGGGAGCTGCTGCCCCAGTATGAGCAGGAGCTGGCCAATTTCGGAGCCAACATCCAGAAGCTGAAAGACAACCAGGCCGCCACCGAAAACCTCAAGCCCTTCGAAAGCGTCGATGTCAACGTCATCGCCCCCCAGGGTGAATGGGTCGAACTGGCCGAAGGCGCCAGCCTCTTCTACGACCGTCCCGAAACCATCATGCAGATTGCGCCCGAACTGAAAGGCCTCAAGGCCCTGCGCACCAACACCATGATGCAGCGCGACGGCGAGACCACCATCGAGTTCAGCTGCCAGGAGCCTGTCACCTTGTGGGTGGGCTACTACCGCGCCATCAGTCCGAGCAGCCGCTACATGCAGGCTCCTCGGCTGGAGACCGATGCCACGGCCAACGACTACGGTCAGGCCGACATCAAGATTGCCAATGCCCTGGAGATCGGCCGTATGCCGGCTGTCAATGTGCACAGCTACCAGTTTGCCGCCGGACAGCACAAACTGCAGCTGGGCCGCGGCATGTGCCTCGTGCTGGGCTTTTCCAAGCAGGTCAACGATTTCAAGACCCGCGACGCCGGCCTGAAGGAATCAACCTCCATCGACTGGCTGTTCTATTGATCATCCTATAAAACATCGGCCGGCCTCAGGACAAGGCACTGGGGCCGGCCCCACTCAATACATCGCTATGGAATCCATTGTCAAGAACCAAGTCCTTCCCGTCGAAATCGTCTTCCATCCTTCGTGGTGGAACAAGCACTGCGGTATCACCTTCGACGAGGATTTCTTCTACAATCCTAAAAAACGCGTCGAGAGCGAAGAACGCATGGAGCAGGAACTCTACGAGCGCTTCGGCCGCTGGGGCCTGGGCGCCGACAAGGGCAAGATGCTGCCCCAGATCGGTGCTGTCCACAATGCCGCCGGCTACCTGCTCTCCGAAATGTTGGGCTGTGAAATCCGCTACAGCGACGATGCCGCCCCGCAGGTGATCTGCGCCCACCGCGAGGACTTCGAGGTGGATGTCGAGGGTGCCTTCCAGGGTCCGGCCTTCAAGCGGCTGGAAAAGCTTGTCGCTGAGCTCAAGCAGACCTACGGCTATGTCACGGGCGATATCAACTGGAGCGGCATACTGAACCTGGCCATGGACCTCAAGGGTGAGAACATCCTGCTCGACATGATGCTCGACCCCGACAGCGTGAAAGCCTATTTCGACAAGATTGCCGCCGTCATCGAGCGTTTTTTCTGCTACATCCAAGGCTTGACGGGCACCAACTCCATCTCGGTCAACCGCAACGTCGTCAACATCAAGGGTTCGGTCTATCTGCACTCCGAATGCTCGCACACCATGATCTCTGAAGACCAGTATGAGGAGTTCCTGCTGCCATACGACATCGAGTGGAGCAAGAAATATCAGCCCTATGGCATCCACTACTGCGGTCCCGATCCGCACCGCATGGCCGAAAAGATGGCCCTGATCCCCCATCTGGCCTTCCTCGATGCCGGCTGGGGCGGCGACATGAAAATCCTGCGCCAGGCCCTGCCCCATACCTTGCTCAATGTCCGTCTGGATCCGGTGAGCATCAACCGCATGACGTGCGACGAGCTTGAAGGCCACATCCGCCGTCTGGTCGGCGACAGCGGCCCCTTGGAACTGACCGGCCTGTGCTGCATCAATATGGACGACCAGGTCACCGACGACAAGGTCGATACCATCTTCCGCACCGCCCAGGCCCTTCGCGAAGGGAAATAAGAAAACGACTGATGATAATCGAACGTTTTCGTTAAGCCGAATCCAGACAAGCTTGCTTGTATGGTGAGGCGAGAAAACGACTGATGATAATCAAACTATTTCTTCCAGCGTTTGAGCATCGGGAAATAACTCCGCATCATCTGTTTGTATTTTTCCTTGGTGAGCGGCTCGGGCATATGCTTGTTCACCTCATCGACAAACTGGGCGCAATGCTCGATCATTTCGTCCATCGTGCAGTCTTGCAGGAAATGGCCGTCGGCATAGCAATACTTGCAATAGTCCTCGCTCGGGCTTCCGTCGGCCTCGGTGCCCATGACTTCGCTGCTAAGCGGCATGCCGCAGCTCTGGCAAAATTTCTGTTCCATAGTTTCGTTATCCTTGACAATACGTTGATAAAAATCGACCAAAGCCTCGTATTCGTGCTTCATATCGGAAGTGTAGTCCACCAACGGCCAGCCTTGCCAGTCGTACACAAACACCCTGAAATACGACCTTTCCACCGGCTCATAGACAGGCACCTGGTTGGTCTCCACCCGGGGGGAGCCCGCAAAAGCACCGAGCATCGCGCCCCGGCGACCGCCCACGGCACCGCCCAGCAGCGTCATGGCCGCTCCTTTGAGAGGTCGACGGTGGACCGTCGTCTCCTCCCGGTAGCCTTTGATCCGGACTTTCGGATCCTTCACTTCGTGCCCATCGGCCTTCACACCGCCCACGATGCGGCTGTCGAGGAAGATACCGGGTTTGGGTTGCAGGAAATGGGCTGGTGCTTGATACAAGACAGGGTCTATACCACTGTTATAGGAGGTTTTGCAGGTGTATTCCGGAACAGTTTTCCTTCTCTCCCTCCTATTCCTGAACACATTGTATCTGGTGGGCAGCACAATGTAGATGACGAGCCACGCCATGATGACGACGGCACATAAAATCAAGTATATTGTGAGTGGGTCATCCATAAAAAAACGAGGACACTCATTATGAGCGTCCTCGCAAAGATACGCCGTTTTTCTTTTCAACAAAAACTTTTGCGATCCCTCCCTGTCGAAACGACCAGGCTCAGGGCGACGGCCAGGACGGCCACCGGGTAAATGAGGTATTGTTTCCAGCTCTCGAGGAAAAGGCGGATGCTCTGCCACAGGCCTTCTTCGACCGACTTGGCATCGACGGGCCAGAGGAAGGCGACAGCCGTTGCCAGCACACCGGCCGCCAAGCCGACAGCCAGGGCCACGATCAGCGCCGTCCGGCCGTAGCTACGCTGTCGGTCCACTTCAGCCTTGATGCCCTCCACGGCTTCCAGACGGTGTTTGGTCTCGAGCAGGAAGGTGGGGTTGTCTTTAACGACAGGCCTGTTGTTGCGAAGGATTTCGTCTATGTCTTTCATAATCTGATAAGTTGTTTCAAATGAGTCCGACCCGTGGAAAGAAGATATTTCACCGTGCCTTGCGGCATATCCAGGATGGTTGCTATCTCCTTGATGCTCCTGTCCTCGAAATAGAACAGGGCGATGGCTGCCTTCTCCTTTTCGGGCAGGCGTTCGAGTGCCTGATAAAGTCCTTCATAGCGGAAGGAGGCATCAGAGGCTTCGACCGAAGGGACGTCCAAGGCCTGCTCGACAGGCACCTTGTCGGGGACAAAGCGGCGGCAATGGTCTATATAGCAGTTGTAGGCAATCCTAAGGAGCCAGGTGCTGAATTTTGAAAGCCCCAGGAAGGAGCCCGAAGCCACATAGGCCCGCATCAGGGCGTCCTGTGCCAGATCGTCGGCCAGGGAGGCATTGCCGTTGCACAGTGCAAGCAGGAACCTTCTCAGGGGCTCCTGCTCCACTCGCACATATTCGATAAACCGCTCCCGGGTCATGCCTTATTTCTGCAGTTCACGCTCTTCGGCGGCAATCTCGCCGGCCAGCATGCGCTTGCCCACGAAATACACGATAAACAGGGCGATACCGATAGCCAGCAAAATGGCGCCGACACCCAGCAGGAAGATGGAACCATCATTCTCGCTGGCACTGCTCCACAGCAGGCCGCCACCGATCAATCCGGCGATGCCCAGCAGGGTGTTGATGCAGGCACCGGTGAGGCGGCCCAACAGCTTTTCCTTCATGGTTTTCGCCTTTTTCGGCTGCGACTGTACCTTGAATAACTCCGGATCGATGGAGACACCCGATTCGATGGCCTTGAGCATGATCTCAGTTTTTCTGTTAATCTCGTTCTGCTGGGCGCGGGTCCTGAGCCACACCACCATGATGGGTAATACCACACAAATGCAGATTGGAATCAAAATTTCGAAATCCATAGTTGTATTCTTTTAAATTGTTCGACTTAAAACGATTGACTTAAGCCCGTTTTCCGGAAGGGTTTCACCAGTTAGACGCAAGCAGCCGGAAAAAGGTTGGAAAAAAGTTGGAAATAATTTCAGCGCCCGCTTCTTCCACACCCGCCAGCACGGATTATCGGGCATTATTTCATCGTGAGACAGCGATTACTACAATGCAAATATAATTCAAATCCGGCATCGGTTTTAGAGAAATGATTACCTTTGATGCCGAAAAAAATTGTCCATATATCGGACGGCTAAAACACCGACCGTTTTCAGTTCAAGTCAAACTCCCTATGAGCGAATACAGAAGTATCGATCTGAACGCCTGGATCAAAGTGGGCGAAGGCGGCAACGGAGTCACCTACGAGAACCCATCCCAGAGCGACATCATCCTGAAAGTCAACAAACCGCGACTCAGTTGCCTGGACATAGTCAAGCATGAGTACGAGGTGTCCCAGGCAGTGGAGCGACTGGGCCTGTCCACCCCCAAGATGTATGAGATGGTGCGTGTGGGCGATGCTTACGCCACCATTGCCCAGCGCATCAAGCACAAGAAGTCCCTGTCGCGCATCTGCCACGACGAGCCGGAGCGCCTCGATGAAATGGCCGCCTTGCTCGCCCAGCAGGGCAAGCAACTTTTTGCCACCCCTTGCGACACCACATTCTTTCCCAGCCGCCGGGAGCAGATGCTGCAGGCCATCGACAAGGCCACCTTCGTATCGCGCGAGCACCGGCAGTTGCTCCGTCGGTTTGCCGAGTCCATCCCGGAAAACGACCATTGTGTGCACGGTGATTTCCAGTCGGGCAATCTCATCATGGCCGAGGGTGTCTGCTACTGGATCGACCTGGACCGTTTCGCCCACGGCGACCCCATGTTCGACATCGGCCACCTATTCCAAATTTGCAAGGTGTATTCGTCCATGAAGCAGGTGCAAGGTATCTTTCACATGACCCAAGAGCAGTTGCTGCGCTTCTGGGATGGTTTCGCCAAGGCCTATACCGGAGAAGAAGACCATGCCGATTTCGATCACCTGGCCGGGAAGTTCGCCTGTCTCGACGTGATTGTGCGCACCATTTTCATGGCGCCTTCCTTTGCTGAAAAACTCTTTTTCGGCCACTTCGTAAGACGTCTTGTCAAGCAATATTATCTGAAATGAAACCCCTGCTCTCCCTTATCCTGACAACCATGGCAATCTCCTTTCCTGTTTTGGCCCAGCAGTTCCTCCCCGTCAAAGGCATCGTCAATGCCAGAGACCTGGGCGGCTATACCACACAGGACGGATCGGTCGTCCGCGACAAACTGCTTTTGAGGATGGCCTCCCTGGCAGATGCCACCGATGCCGACCTGCAATACCTCGCCAGCCTGCCTGTGACCAAGGTGATTGATTTTCGCAAGACGGAAGAGAAACTGGGTAAGGCCGACCGACTCGTTCCCGGGGCCTTCCATGTCGATATCTCCGTCGATGCCAGCGGCAATGCCGTGGCCGAAGCCACCGAAGAGGAGAAGAAGAAACTCGGCCGGGGTAAGAGATTCGATGTGAGGAAGATCATCGTGATGATCGCCTTCAACGAGAAAGCCCAAAAAGTGGCCCGCGAGATGTATCCCACGCTGTTGTTCGACGCGCAGTGCCAAAGCCAGTTCGCAACGTTTTTCCGCGAAGTGCTCGACACGGGAAGCGGGGCCGTGGTATATCACTGCACCCAGGGCAAGGACCGCACCGGTGTTGCCTCGGCTCTGCTGCTGGCTGCCTTGGGCGCCGATCGGGCAACCATCGTGGCCGATTTCGACGCCACCAACCGCGTCTATGAAAAAGATGTGAAGAAATATGTCCGCCGCGTACGGTTCTGGGGCGGCAAAGAAGAGGAAATCGGCGTGGTCAAGGCCTTTCTGGGCTGCAACACCGACAATTTTGTCAAGGCGCTCGACCGCATCGACCAAGAGTACGGTTCGATGGAGGCCTACCTGAAAGGGCCCATGGGCCTCAGCGATGAGGACATCCTCCTCCTGAGACAACGCTATCTTTCCACGTCCGACCGGCTATCAATCCGATAGTGCCCGACACAGCATCAGTTCAAGCCTTCGATCAGGCCGTCCTTGACGTAGATGTGCATAGCCTGAGGCTCCTTGGGCAGTCCGGGCATGCGGATGATGTCGCCGGCGATGGCCACCAGCATCTCTGCACCCGAATTGATCACCACATCCATGATGTTGAAGGTGAATCCGGTGGGAACGCCGTAGGCCTTGGGATCCTGTGAGAAGGAGAACTGCGTCTTGGCGATGCAGACCGGGAACCAGGCATAGCCCATTTCCTCGGCCTGTTTCAGTTTTTTCAGAGCCTCGGGCGAGAATGACACCTCGGCCGCGCCGTATATCTTGGAAGCCACGGCTTCGATCTTGGCCTTGGGGGTCATGTCGTCGGTATAGGCAAAGGCCAGCGGCTGGGAGGGCTGCTCTTCGATGAGCCGGACCACCATGCGGGCCAGGTCCTCGGCACCCTCGCCGCCCCGCAGGTAGGCATCGTTCACGACAAAGGGCACCCCTATTTCCTCACAATGCCGGCGCACCATTTCCATCTCGTCCTCCGTATCGAAGGAATAATGGTTCAGGCACACCAGGACAGTCTGGCCGAAACTCCGGGTGTTGCGGATATGCTTGTCCAGGTTGGCAAAGCCATTGACAATGCCTTCGCGATTGGGCTCTTTGATGGCCTTCACATCAACACCGCCGTGCATCTTCAAGCCCTGCAGGGTGGTGACAATCATGGTGAGCGCCGGAGACAGCCCCGTCTTGCGGCATTTGATGTCGAAAAACTTCTCTGCGCCCAGGTCGGCACCGAAGCCGGCCTCTGTGATGGCATACTCGCCATAGGTCATGGCCATTTTGGTCGCAATCACGGAGTTGCAGCCGTGGGCGATATTGGCAAACGGTCCACCATGGATGAAAGCGGGAGTCATTTCGGTGGTCTGCACCAGGTTGGGGTTGATGGCATCGAGCAACAGGGCGGTAACAGCGCCGCCCACACCCATATCCTTGACATAGAAAGGCTTGCCCTCAAGCGTGTAGCCCAGCAGGATCTGGTCGATACGCCGCTCCAGGTCATTGATATCCTTGGACAGGCACAGGATGGCCATGATCTCAGAGGCCGGGGTGATGTCGAAGCCCGTCTGCTGGGGAATGCCGTTGGTATAGGGACCCAGGCCGGTGACAATCTGGCGCAGCGAACGGTCGTTGACATCCATCACCCGCTTCCAGAGGATCTGCTTCATGCCGAAGCCCTCTTTCTGGTGCTGGTAGATATAGTTGTCGAGCAAGGCCGATATCAGGTTGTTGGCCGCCGTGATGGCATGGAAATCGCCCGTAAAGTGCAGGTTGATCTTTTCCATGGGCACCACCTGGGCATAACCGCCGCCGGCAGCACCGCCCTTCATACCGAAGCAGGGGCCGAGCGAAGGCTCGCGCAGGGCTACCACCGCCTTCTTCCCCATCTTGTTGAGTCCCAGGGCCAGACTGATGCTGGCTGTGGTCTTGCCGATGCCCGCCTTGGTGGGCGTGATGGCCGTGACCAGGATCAGCTTGCTCTTCTTCACTTTTTTCTCGTCGATCAACGAGCAGGGCACCTTGGCCATATACTTTCCGTACGGTTCCAACTGATCCTGGCTCACTCCCATCTGGGCTGCAATTTCGGCGATGGGTTTCTTCTCACACTCTCTGGTGATTTCAATGTCCGATTTCATCCGGGTAGTCCTTATGCGTTACCAATGCCGCAAAAATACGAACAGATTATTTTACTATCGACGCTCCACCCCCATTTTTAAATATATTTACCGCTTTATCAACTGCCGGTTGCGGTATAAATCCGGCCCTCTGGCGGCGGAGCACTGTTTTCTTCTGTGCTGAGCGCCAGAGGCCGGATTTCAGCAACCGGCAGATCCTTCATCTCAGAGATAAAGTAGAAGGGAATTTGCGAAGACGGTGCGAATGCTTTATCTTTGCTTGCTTTGAAATCGGAGCGCTACGAGCAATGAAAATCATCTCTTACAATCTCAACGGCATACGCTCGGCCCTGAGCAAGGACCTGACAGGCTATCTGAGGCAGGAAAACGCCGATGTGGTCTGTTTCCAGGAGACCAAGGCCCAGCCCGAACAAATCGATTCGGCAGTTTTTTGGGAGCTGGGCTACCAGTACTGCTATTACCATTCGGCCGAAAAGAAGGGCTACAGCGGCGTGGCCATCCTCGCCAAACGGCAGCCCGACCGCGTGGTGGTGGGCATGCAAAACGAGGTGTACGACCGCGAAGGCCGCGTGCTGCGCGCCGACTGGGGCGACCTGAGCGTGCTCTGCACCTACGTGCCGTCGGGCAGCATGGGCGACGAACGCCAGGCCTTCAAAATGCAGTTTCTCTCCGACTATCAAGACTTTGTCGACCGGCTGCGCAAGGAAAGGCCGCGCCTGCTCATCTGCGGCGACTTCAACATCTGCCACAAGCCCATCGACATCAACCACCCGGAGCGGCACACCCAGGATTCGGGCTTTCTGCCCGAAGAACGCGAGTGGATGGACCGCTGGGAGGCCAAAGGGCTGGTTGACAGTTTCCGCGAACTGGACCCCTCGCCCGAAAAGTATTCGTGGTGGAGCTTCCGGGCCGGTGCCAGGGCCAAGAACCTGGGCTGGCGCATCGACTACCACTGGATCACCGACAACCTGCGCCCGGCCCTCTCCGACGCCGCCATCCGCAGCGAGGCCGTCCAAAGCGACCACTGCCCCATTATGATCGACCTCAACCTCCACTGACACACCATGTCGTCCAACAGAGATTTCGCCTTCGGCTTCCGTATCGCCTTTTTCGTTGTCGCGCTGCTCATCATCGTGGCCTCCACCTGGTTTTCCAACCGGCTGGCCCGGCAAATGGCCCGCGAGGAACAGGCCAAGATGGAACTGTGGGCCGAAGCCATACGCCTGCTGGCCCAGGAAGCCGGGGAAGAAGACGTGCATTCCGACTACTCCCTCACGCTGAAAATCCTAGAAGGCAACACGAGCATCCCTGTGGTGTTGGTCAACGAGCAGGGAGAGATCCAGAGCTATGCCAACCTCCGGCTTTCGCCCAAGGACCCCGAAGGCGACCTGGCCCGCCGGGCTGCCTCGATCATCGGCCAGGACCGGCGCATCGATGTGAAGCTGAGCGAAGACATCACCCAATATGTCTATTATGCCGATTCACTGCATCTCAAGCAGTTGAAATATTTCCCCTACGTGCAGCTGGCCGTCATGTTCCTGTTTCTCGTAGTGACCTTGCTGTCGCTGAGCATCTCCAAGCGGGCCGAGCAAAACCGTGTGTGGGTGGGACTGTCCAAGGAGACAGCCCACCAGTTGGGCACCCCCATCTCCTCGCTGCTGGCCTGGGAAGAACTGCTCAAGCTCAAGGACATTGACCCCAGCCTGCTCACCGAGATTGAGAAGGATACGCGGCGGCTGCAGACCATCGCCGAACGTTTTTCGAAAATCGGCAGCGAGCCCGCGCCCGAGCCGCAACTCCTGGCACCGGCCGTGGAAAACGCCGTCAACTATATCCGGGGCCGCAGCTCGCAAAAAGTGGTCATCGACACCCATTTCCCCGACGAGGACCTGTGCGTCTGCCTGAATGTCCCCTTGTTTGAATGGGTCATCGAAAACCTGTGCAAGAACGCCATCGACGCCATGGACGGCGACGGACGCATCGACATCACCGCCGGCCGCGAACGGGGACAGGTCTATATCGACGTGCAGGACACGGGCAAGGGCATTGCCAAGAACCGCCTGCGCCAAGTCTTCAAGCCGGGCTACACGACCAAGGCGCGCGGCTGGGGACTGGGGCTGTCGCTGGCCCGGCGCATCGTTGAGCAGTACCACCACGGCAAGATCTTTGTCAAGCAGTCGGAACTGGGCCAGGGCACGACCTTCCGTATTTTGATGAAACAAGTTAAAGACCAATGATATGAAACACCTCGGCAAAATCCTCTATGCCCTCGTGGCAGTAGTCATCGTGCTGCTTACCCTGAGAATCTATTTCCCTGAAATCTGGGTCAACACCTCCAAGGTCACTTCGCTCGACCAGGACAATCCCTTCCGTTTTACAGGCCGCAGCCTCGTCTATCAAGACCAGCGCATCACCCTGGGACCCAAGGCCTTCTTTGTCGATGCCAGCCTGTCGGACAGGATGGTGCGGATGTTTCCCTATGTCTATAACGACATACGCGAGGCCCTGAGCCACCTGCCTTCGGGCACCGAAGCCGAGCCTGCCGTGCTTTATATCGCGCCCAACGTCTATTGGATCGACGATCCCGACGACCCGGAGATACGCCGGCCCCAGCAGGGCGGCACCCCCTACGGCATGGTGCTCGACCAGAGCTGGATATCGCTCTACGGACTGAGCGCCAAGCCCGAAAATGTGGTATTGGCCTGCAACCGCGGCCAGACCCAGGGCGCCGACGGCAACTTTACCATGTTCCGCTTCACGGGCAATGGCATCCACTGCGAAAACATCACCTACGGCAACTACTGCAATGTCGATCTGGTCTATCCGCTCAAGCCCGAACTGGGCCGTGCCAGGCGAATGAGCGCCATCACCCAGGCCCAGCTCATCCTTTGCAGCAGCGACAAGGTGACGGCCGTCAACTGCTCTTTCATCAGCCGCCTCAACAGCTGCCCCTTCGTGGGTGCCCGCCGGGCCCTGTTTGAGAACTGCCATTTTGAATGTACCGACGATGCCCTCTGCGGCAGCGGCGTGTATGTGGGCTGCGACCTGGACTTCTACAGTTCGAAGCCTTTCGGAAGCACCAGCGGTACCGGCGCCGCCTTCATGGACTGCGATTTCCTGATCCGTACCAACGGCATCCAGTACATGACCAAGATCGGGGCACCGGTGGCCCTGATCGACTGCCGTTTCCGCCACGAAGGCGAGGCTGTGCAGCTCCAGTGGGCACCTTATCCCCGCACTTCGCTGCGCAGCTACCAGTACGGCCTCACACTCAACGGTCAGAGCGTCTCGTTTGACCAGCCCGAGCACACCGTCGATATGGAAGGCAAGCGGGTGCTCAATGCCTACCGCATCGACGACAACGGCAACGTGGTCTATAACCTCTACGGCCTGCTGCGCGGCAACGACGACTGGGATCCGACCGGACAGAGGGAGCAGATCGAGGCCCTGTCGCAGCGCGACAGCATCGACTACGCCAACATCCCCACCCTGCTTCGCATCGTGCCCGACCAGGCCCAGATCGAGACGGGTGTGTCGGGCGCTGCACTCACCTGCCGGACCTTCCGCTTCAACAATGCTCCGATTGACGGAAAAGTGAGCTGGTCTTTGGACGAGGCTTCACAGAAATACGCCAAGCTGGTGGTAAGTGGCGACACCTGCCATGTGTATGGGGCCAATTTCGACGACCGCACCCGCACTTGCGTGGTCAAAGCCGTCAATGCCTCGGGCGTCGAGTCGGCTGCCGCTGTTGAGGTGCGTCCCCGCACGCTGCCGGCCCCCGAGTTTATCCGGACACCATCGATCTATCTCAACTCCAAGGGCAACCTGTATGCCTCCTATCAGCTCAACTTGAGAAACCGCACCGACCAATCGCTCATCACCTGGTACCGCTGCCGCGATGCCCGGGGCAAAGACGCCATTCCTGTAGCTGTGTCGCGGCTCAACGTACCTGAGCTGGTCTATCCGCTCACAAGGGCCGATGTGGGCTATTACATCATGGTCAAGGTGGAGCCCAAGCACATCCGCAGCCTACCGGGCGAACCTGTGACAGCCATCACCGCCCAGCCTGTCCACGAGGCCGATCTCAAACACGACTACGCCATCCATACCAACTTCCGCAATTTCGCCACCCAATGGCAGCCCCGCATCCTGCCCGGTTTCTGGACCGTGGACGGCTTCAAGCCCGCCGACACGAAGGAATACAGCTGGGTAGCCCCCTCGGGCCGCGACACCTGGTTCTATGGCAAGGGGCAGGACGGTGCTGTGGGCAATGGCCTGCTGCAGCAACTCAAGGGCGCCCGCCTGCTCTACACACCCGTCGAGGGGCGCTACGGCGACATGCGTGTCTCGCTGGTAGTCGATCCCAGCAAGACGGCCGGCCAGGGTTTTGGCAGCGCCACGGGCCAGTATCTCGACATCTACATCAAGTTTGACACCCGCACGCTCACGGGCTATGCCCTGCGCATTGTCCGCACCACCAAATATGCCAATGCTGTCGATTTTGTCCTGATGAGATACCGCGACGGTCAGATTGAGGCCATCACCGAGCCCGTCTCGGCCACGTGCTTCCGCACCGGCTGTCATATCGACCTGCGTGTCCGCGGCAATGTGCTGACGGCCGATGTGACCACAGCCACGCCTCTGGGTCAGCATCCCGACGGTCTGCCGGGCGAGGTACACCTGAGCGCCCCGGTCGAGCCCAACGACTTTGGCGGCACGGGCATCCAGCACACCGGCTCGGTGGGAGCCAGCGCCATCATGCTCCACCAGCTGGACGTAGAATGGCGCTAAGCATCGTGAGCGGTCGGACTTCCCTGACCGCGTCAGCGGGAAGCGCGTACAGACAAAACAGAAGGCCGTCGGTTTGCACCGGCGGCCTTCTTGGTTTGATTATGGTTCAAAGTACTTATTAATATACCTTGCTATTTACTCGGCCTCAGCCTCGACCGTCTCTTCCATTTCGACAACATTCTGAAGCTTGTCGAATTCGTCCTTCGGGCCCACGATGAGCTTGTCGAACTCACGCTGGCCGGTACCGGCAGGAATCAGGTTACCGGTGATGACGTTCTCCTTCATGCCTTCGAGGTAATCGACCTTGCCCTGGATGGCAGCTTCGTTGAGCACCTTGGTGGTCTCCTGGAAGGAGGCAGCCGACATGAAGCTGCTCGTCTGCAATGCTGCACGGGTGATACCCTGCAGGATCTGGTTTGAGGTAGCGGGAATAGCGTCACGCACTTCGACCAGCTTCAGGTCGCGGCGCTTCAGGCTGGAGTTCTCGTCGCGCAGCTTACGGGGCGTTACGATCATACCGGGCTTCATGGTCTGGGAGTCGCCGGCATCGATGACAACCTTCTTGCCCCAGATGCGATCGTTCTCTTCCATGAATTCGTTCTTATCGACCTCCTGCTGTTCGAGGAAACGGGTATCGCCGGCATCGACAATCTCGACCTTGCGCATCATCTGACGCACAATGACTTCGAAGTGCTTGTCGTTGATCTTTACATCCTGCAGACGATAGACGTTCTTGACTTCGTTTACGATGTACTCCTGGACAGCCGTCGGGCCCTTGATAGCCAGGATGTCGGCGGGAGTGACCACACCGTCCGACAGGGGCGTGCCGGCGCGGACAAAGTCGTTGACCTGGACCAGCACCTGCTTGGACAGGGGCACGAGATACTTCTTGATGTCGCCCGTCTTGGACTGGATGGCAATCTCACGGTTACCGCGCTTGATGCGTCCCAGTTCGATGACATCACCGTCGATTTCGGAAACCACGGCGGGGTTCGACGGGTTACGAGCCTCAAACAGCTCGGTGACACGAGGCAGACCACCGGTGATATCGCCCGACTTGGCGACGGCACGCGGGATCTTGACCAGGATCTGACCGGCCTCGATCTTTTCGCCGTCTTCCTTGAGCAGGTGGGCACCGGCGGGCAGGTTATAGGAGTGGACACGCTGGCCGCTGGCATCCAGGATGTGGATGGCAGGCACTTTGGAGCGGTCCTTGGGTTCGATGATGATCTTGTCCTTGACCTTGGTCGTGTCATCGACATAGGTCTGGAAGGTGACACCGTCTTCGATGGTATCGAACTGCAGACGACCGGACTCTTCGCAGATGATCACGGCGTTGTAGTTGTCCCATTCGCAGATGAGCGTACCCTGTTTCACCTTGTCGCCCGGCTTGACATACAGTTTGGAACCGTACGACAGCTGGTGGGTGGTGACCGTGTTGGTCTGGGGATCGATCAGGCGGATTTCACCGTAACGGCCCACAACGATCTGTGCATTGGGATCGTCGGCCGAGGGAACGGTATGGAGCTCGTCGATATAGACGTCGCAGTCGTAGGGAGCCTTCAAATCGGAAGCCACCGTGTCGCTCTTGGCCACACCACCGGCGTGGAACGTACGAAGGGTAAGCTGTGTACCCGGTTCGCCGATCGACTGGGCGGCAATGACACCGACAGCCTCGCCCTTCTGTACCATGCGGCCCGTGGCCAGGTTGCGGCCATAGCACTTGGCGCAGACACCCTTGCGCGATTCGCACGTGAGCACCGAACGGATTTCGACACGGTCGATGGTGGAGTTCTGGATGCGCTCGGCAATGGGCTCGGTGATCTCCTCACCGGCGGCGACGATCAGGTCGTCGGGATTTTCGGGATCGTAGATATCGTGTACCGATACACGGCCCAGGATGCGTTCGTAGAGCGTGCAAACGCCCTTCACGCCCATGGCCGTCAGGCCGCGCAGCGTGCCGCAGTCTTCCTCGTTGATGATGACATCGTGCGAGACATCGACCAGACGACGGGTCAGATAACCAGCGTCGGCGGTCTTCAGGGCGGTATCCGACAGAGACTTACGGGCACCGTGGGTAGAGATGAAGTATTCCAGTACCGACAGGCCTTCCTTGAAGTTGGCCAAAATCGGGTTCTCGATGATCTGGGCGCCTTCCGAAGCGGACTTCTGCGGCTTGTTCATCAAACCACGCATACCGGACAGCTGACGGATCTGTTCCTTCGAACCACGGGCACCCGAATCCATCATCATATAGACGGAGTTGAAGCCCTGGTCGTCTTCGGCCAGCTGTTTGATCAGGATCTCGGAGAGTTTCTTGTTGACATCGGTCCAGACGTCGATCACCTTGTTGTAACGTTCGTTGTTGGTGATCAGACCCATCTTGTATTCGTCGGAGATGGCCTCGACAGCATCGTGGCCTTCCTGTACCAGCTGGGCCTTTTCCTCAGGAATGATCACGTCGGACAGGTTGAACGACAGACCACCTTCGAAGGCCATGCGGTAACCCAGGTTCTTGATATCGTCCAGGAACTGGGCCGTACGGGCCACACCGCACTTGGCGATGACATCGGAGATGATGTTGCGCAGCTCCTTCTTGGAGAGCAGCTTGTTGACGAAACCGACCTCTTCGGGCACAAACTCGTTGGCGATGATGCGGCCGATGGTCGTGTCGATGAGTTCACCGTTGATGCGCACCTTGACTTTGGCGTGCATGTCGGCACGGCCTTCGTTCAGGGCGATCTTGGCCTCTTCCGGAGAATAGAACACCAGACCTTCACCCTTCACGCCGGCGCGTTCCTTGGTGATATAGTACAGACCCAGCACCATATCCTGCGACGGAACGGTGATAGGCGAGCCATTGCTCGGATTCAGGATGTTGTGCGATGCCAGCATCAGGAGCTGGGCCTCGGCGATGGCCTCGTTGCCCAGGGGAAGATGCACAGCCATCTGGTCGCCGTCGAAGTCGGCGTTGAATGCCGTACATGCCAGCGGATGCAACTGGATGGCCTTGCCTTCGATCATCTTGGGCTGGAAGGCCTGGATACCCAGACGGTGCAGCGTCGGGGCACGGTTCAGCAGCACGGGATGGCCCTTCATGACATACTCGAGGATGTCCCAGACGACCGGATCCTTGCGATCGACGATCTTCTTGGCCGACTTGACGGTCTTGACAATGCCTCTTTCGATGAGCTTGCGGATGATGAACGGCTTGTAGAGCTCGGCGGCCATGTCCTTGGGCAGACCGCACTCGTGCATCTGCAGTTCGGGACCGACCACGATGACCGAACGGGCCGAATAGTCGACACGCTTACCCAGCAAGTTCTGACGGAAACGACCTTGTTTACCCTTCAGCGAGTCGGACAGACTCTTGAGCGGACGGTTCGAATCGGTCTTGACGGCGCTGGCCTTGCGCGAGTTGTCGAACAGCGAGTCGACGGCCTCCTGCAACATGCGCTTTTCGTTGCGCAAGATGACTTCGGGAGCCTTGATCTCGATGAGTTTCTTCAGACGGTTGTTGCGGATGATGACACGACGGTAGAGGTCGTTGACATCGGTCGTAGCGAAACGGCCACCGTCGAGGGGCACCAACGGACGCAGCTCAGGCGGGATGACCGGAATGACATTCAGGATCATCCATTCGGGCTTGCTGGTGTCTTTGGCCATGCGGAAGGCTTCGACCACCTGCAGGCGCTTCAGGGCCTCGTTCTTGCGCTGAACGGAAGTCTCCCGACCGGCGCGGTCGCGCAGCTCGTAGGAGAGTTCGTCCAGATCGACACGCTGCAGCATGTCCTGGATAGCCTCGGCACCCATCTTGGCAATGAACTTGTCGGGATCCTTGTCGTCGAGAAACTGGTTCTCGCGCGGCAGTTTCTCCATCAGGGCCAGGTATTCTTCTTCGAGCAACATGTCGCCGGCCTGGACGGGATTCTCACCCTGCCCCAGGATACCGGGCTGGATGACGATGTAGCGCTCGTAGTAGATGACAGCGTTGAGCTTCTTGGTGGGCAGGCCCAGCAGATAGCCGATCTTGTTGGGCAGGGAGCGGAAGTACCAGATATGAGCCACGGGGACGACCAGCTGGATATGACCCATGCGTTCGCGACGCACCTTCTTCTCGGTGACTTCCACACCGCAACGGTCGCAGACGATGCCTTTGTAGCGGATGCGTTTGTATTTACCGCAGTGGCATTCGTAGTCTTTCACCGGACCGAAGATACGCTCACAGAACAGACCGTCACGTTCGGGCTTATAGGTGCGGTAATTGATGGTTTCGGGCTTGAGCACTTCACCCTTCGACATGGACTTGATTTCGTCGGGGGAGGCCAGGCCGATGGTGATCTTGGTGAAATTACCGCCTGTCTTGATATCTTTCTTGAAAGCCATATAGTGTAGTAATATTGTCGTTAATTAATCCCAGTGAATACTCAGGCCTAAGCCTCTCAGTTCGTGAACCAGTACGTTGAGCGATTCGGGCACACCGGCAGGCGGCATGGGATCGCCCTTGACGATGGCTTCGAAGGCCTTGCTGCGGCCCGTCACATCGTCCGACTTGATGGTCAGGATTTCCTGCAGGATATGGGCGGCACCGAAAGCTTCCAGTGCCCAGACTTCCATTTCACCGAAACGCTGGCCACCGAACTGGGCCTTACCGCCCAGAGGCTGCTGCGTGATGAGGGAGTACGGGCCGATGGAACGGGCATGCATCTTGTCATCGACCATGTGGCCGAGTTTCAGCATGTAGATGACGCCGACCGTAGCAGGCTGGTCGAAGCGTTCACCGGTTCCGCCGTCGTAGAGGTAGGTCTTGCCGTAGCGGGGCACACCGGCCTTGTCGGCCCACTTCTCGAGGTCTTCCAGACTGGCACCGTCGAAGATCGGGGTGGCAAACTTGACACCCAGTTCCTTACCGGCCCAGCCCAGGACGGTCTCGAAAATCTGTCCCAGGTTCATACGTGAAGGCACACCCAGCGGGTTGAGCACAATATCGACTGGCGTACCGTCGGCCAGGAAAGGCATGTCCTCCTGACGGACAATACGTGAGACAATACCCTTGTTACCATGGCGACCAGCCATCTTGTCACCGACGCGGATCTTGCGCTTCTTGGCTACATAGATCTTGGCCAGTTTGATGATACCGGAGGGCAGTTCGTCGCCGATGGTTTCGTTGAATTTCTGACGTTTCAGCTTGGCATCCAGATCCTTCACCTTCCTCAGATAGTTGGTGATGAGGTCTCTTACCATATCGTTGCGGTGGGCGTCGGAGGTCCAGCGGCTCAGCTGTACGGTCGTGTAGTTGATTTCCGACAGACGGGTCTGGTTGAATTTCACTCCCTTGGGAATGACTTCGACATCCAGATTGTCCTTGATGCCCTGGCAGGTCTTGCCGTTGAGCAGCGTCCACAGCTTGCTGAGCAGGATTTCCTTGAGACGGTCCATTTCGGCTTCGTACTCCTCTTCGATCTTCGGCATCTTGGCCTTGTCCACCAGGTGGCTCTTACGGGTCTTGATGGCCTTTTCGTAGAGGTGCGAACCGATGACGACACCGCGCAGCGAGGGAGTGGCCTTCAGGGAGGCGTCCTTCACATCGCCGGCCTTGTCGCCGAAGATGGCGCGCAGCAGCTTCTCCTCAGGTGAAGGATCGGATTCGCCCTTGGGCGTGATCTTACCGATGAGGATGTCGCCGGGCTCGACATGGGCACCGATGCGGATGATACCGTTTTCGTCCAGGTCCTTGGTGGCTTCTTCGCTGACATTGGGGATATCGGAAGTGAGTTCTTCCAGACCGCGCTTGGTCTCGCGTACCTCCAGGGTGTATTCATCGACATGGACCGACGTGAAGATATCTTCGCGGACCATGCGTTCGTTCAAGACGATGGCATCTTCGTAGTTGTAACCCTTCCAAGGCATGAAGGCCACCTTCAGGTTGCGGCCCAGGGCCAGCTCGCCGTTCTGGGTGGCGAAGCCTTCGGTGAGCAGCTGACCATATTCAACACGGTCGCCCGTGCGCACGATAGGACGCAGGTCGATGGTCGTGCTCTGGTTGGTCTTCTGGAACTTGGTGATGGTATAGGTCTTGACAGCATCGTCGAAGCTGACGAATTCCTCGTCTTCGGTGCGGTCGTAACGGATCTTGATGGTCGTGGCATCGACATATTCCACTACGCCCGAGCCTTCAGCCATGAGCTGGGTGCGGGAGTCGCGGATGATCTGTCCTTCCAGGCCGGTACCGACGATAGGAGCTTCGGGACGAAGCAGGGGCACGGCCTGACGCATCATGTTCGATCCCATAAGGGCACGGTTGGCATCGTCGTGCTCGAGGAAAGGAATGAGCGATGCGGCGATGGAGGCAATCTGCGAAGGCGAAACGTCCATGAGGTTGACCTCGCTCGGTTCGACAACCGGGAAGTCGGCTTCCAGACGGGCTTTGACGCGGTTGCGGATAAACTCGCCCTTTTCGTTGAGCGGAGCGTTACCCTGGGCCACCACCTTGTTTTCTTCTTCTTCGGCGGTCATATAGACCACCTCATCGAGGTTGACCTTGCCGTTCTCGACGGTGCGGTAGGGAGTTTCGATAAATCCCAGGTCGTTGATCTTGGCATAGACGCAGAGCGACGAGATCAGACCGATGTTGGGGCCTTCAGGGGTCTCGATCGGGCAGAGACGGCCGTAGTGGGTGTAGTGTACGTCACGCACTTCGAAGCCGGCACGCTCACGCGACAGACCGCCGGGGCCCAGGGCCGACAGACGGCGCTTGTGGGTCATCTCGGCCAGGGGGTTGGTCTGGTCCATGAACTGCGACAGGGCGTTGGTGCCGAAGAACGAGTTGATGACCGACGAAATGGTCTTGGCGTTGATCAGGTCGACGGGATAGAACACTTCGTTGTCACGCACGTTCATGCGGTCGCGGATGGTGCGGGCCATACGGGCCAGACCGATGCCGAACTGGTTGTTGAGCTGTTCGCCCACCGTGCGGACACGACGGTTGCTCAGGTGGTCGATATCATCGACATCGGCGTTGGAGTTGACCAGTTCGATCAGGTAATTGATGATATGGATAATGTCTTCCTTGGTCAGGACACGGATATCCATGTCGATGTCCTGATTGAGTTTCTTGTTGATGCGGTAGCGGCCCACATCGCCCAGGTCGTAGCGCTTGTCCGAGAAGAACAGGTTCTGGATGACTTCGCGGGCGCTGGCGTCGTCGGCAGGGTCGGCGTTGCGCAGCTGACGGTAGATGTAGTTGACAGCTTCCTTCTCCGAGTTGCTCGGGTCTTTCTGCAGGGTGTTGAAGATGATGCTGTAGTCCGAGCGGCCTTCCTGTTCGCGATGCAGCAGGATGGTCTGGGAGCCCGATTCGAGGATGTCGTCGATATGACTGGTCTCGAGCACGGTCTCACGGTCGATGACCACCTCGTTGCGTTCGATGGAAACCACTTCACCGGTGTCCTCATCGACAAAGTCTTCCACCCAGCTCTTCAGCACGCGGGCAGCCAGCTTGCGGCCCACCAGGCGCTTGAGGCCGGCTTTCGACACCTTCACTTCTTCGGCCAGGTCGAAAATCTCAAGGATGTCCTTGTCGGATTCGAAACCGATGGCACGCAGCAGCGTGGTGACGGGCAATTTCTTCTTACGGTCGATGTAAGCGTACATGACATTGTTGATGTCAGTGGCAAACTCGATCCACGATCCCTTGAAGGGGATGATACGGGCCGAATAAAGCTTCGTACCATTGGCATGGGTGCTCTGTCCGAAGAACACACCGGGCGAACGGTGCAACTGCGATACGATGACGCGCTCGGCACCATTGATGACGAAGGTGCCCTTGGGGGTCATGTAGGGGATGGCGCCGAGGTACACATCCTGTACCTTGGTTTCAAAATCTTCGTGGTCGGGGTCTGTGCAGTAGAGCTTCAGTTTGGCTTTGAGGGGCACGCTGTAGGTCAGACCTCTTTCGATACAATCTTCGAGGCTGTAGCGGGGAGAATCGATGTAATAGTCCAGAAATTCGAGGACGAAATTATTTCTCGTATCCGCGATCGGGAAACTCTCGGCGAATACTTTGTACAATCCTTCGTTTTTTCGTTTTTCAGGGGGTGTATCTAACTGTAAAAAGTCTTGGAAAGACTTCAATTGCACTTCCAGGAAGTCCGGATAGCTGATCGGGCTCTGAATGGAGGCAAAATTTACTCTGTTATTCGGTGTATTTGAAGACATTATCGAGGGATTTGAAACTTGAAAAAGATATAGACACAAAAAGGCATAGAATCCCCTTCTATCGGGGATTCTAAGCCTAGGCACCTGAATACCAGGTGAGTACTTTATTTCAGTTCAATTTCTGCGCCTGCCTCTTCGAGGGCTTTCTTCAAAGCTTCAGCCTCGTCTTTTGCAGCACCTTCCTTCAGAACAGAGGGAGCAGCATCAACCAGGTCTTTGGCTTCCTTCAGGCCGAGACCGCAAGATTCCTTGACAGCCTTGACAACAGCCAGCTTAGCAGCACCGGCCGACTTGAGAACGACGTCGAAAGAAGTCTTCTCGGCGGGAGCTTCAGCAGCACCGGCGGCAGGACCAGCAGCAACAGCAACAGCAGCAGCGGCGGGTTCGATACCATATTCTTCTTTCAGGATCGTAGCAAGTTCGTTCACTTCCTTAACGGTCAAATTTACTAATTGTTCAGCAAAAGCTTTCAGATCTGCCATTTTCGTAATGTATTAAATTGTTTGTAATAATTTGATTGTGAATAAAATCGTAGGGCTACCTACGCTTCTCTTTCGCCGAGGGTCTTCAACACACCGTGCAGGGTGTTGCCTCCGCTCTGGAGTGCAGAAACCACGTTTTTGGCCGGTGATTGCAGCAAGGCAATGACGTCTGCGATAAGATCGTTCTTGCTCTTGACATGAACCAGGGTCTCCAACTGGTCGGGACCGATATAGAAACACTCTTCAACATAGGCGGCTTTCAAAGCGGGGACACCGTCTTTACCGACTTCCTTGATGAGCTTGGCAGGCACGTTGCCCGTGTTGCAGAACATCAGGGCAGTATTGCCTTTCAGCACCGGATCGAGGGCCGTAAAATCGGCTTCGAGGCTTTCCAGGGCCTTCTTGAGCAAAGTGTTCTTGACGACAACCAGCTTGATACCGTCGTTGAAGCAACGTCTTCTCAAAGCGCTTGTCTTCTCGGAATTCAGGGCAGTGATGTCCGTCACATAGAAATGTGCGTACTCCTGAATCAATGATGCGATAGACGCAACAACAGAGACTTTATCTTCCTTCTTCATAATTACATGTTTTATTCTTCAATGCTCTTCGGGTCAACTTTGATACCGCGACTCATTGTTGTTGAAAGATAAATGCTCTTGATATAGGTACCCTTGGCGACGGTGGGTTTCAGCTTGATCAGGGTCTGGACAAATTCGCGGGCGTTGCCGTAAATCTGGTCCGGGGTGAAGGAGACCTTGCCGATCGACGTGTGAACGATACCGCTCTTGTCAACCTTGAAGTCGATCTTACCCTGTTTTACTTCCTTGACAGCTTTGCCGATTTCCATCGTCACAGTGCCGCTCTTGGGGTTAGGCATCAAGCCACGCGGACCCAGAACACGGCCCAAAGCACCGATTTTACCCATAATGGAAGGCATTGTGATGATTACATCCACATCCGTCCAACCGCCTTTGATCTTTTCGATATACTCGTCCAGACCTACATAATCAGCTCCGGCTTCTTTAGCTTCAGCTTCTTTATCCGGAGTACATAAAGCTAGCACACGGACCTGCTTGCCTGTGCCGTTGGGCAACGAGACAACGCCACGTACCATTTGATTGGCCTTTCTCGGATCTACGCCAAGGCGAACGTCGATATCGACAGAGGCATCGAATTTGGTGAAGGTGATTTCCTTCAGCAGTTCGGAAGCTTCTCTGAGCGTATAGACCTTACCCACCTCAATCTTATCCTTGACCAACTTCTGATTTTTTGTCAGTTTACTCATCTTCGTTGTTCTTTTTAATTGTTAGTGGGAAATTCACCTTTGACCGTAATACCCATGCTCCGGGCCGTACCGGCAACGAGTTTCATAGCCGATTCGACGGTGAAGCAGTTCAGGTCGGACATCTTGTCTTCGGCGATCGCCTTGATCTGATCCCAGGTGACAGAAGCAACTTTCTTACGGTTGGGTTCTGCACTGCCCGATTTCAGCTTGGCAGCCTCAAGCAGCTGAACGGCTGCCGGGGGCGTCTTGACGATGAAGTCGAAAGACTTGTCGGTGTAGTACGTGATCACTACAGGCAAAACCTTACCGGCCTTGTCCTGAGTTCTGGCGTTGAATTGCTTACAAAAGTCCATGATGTTGACGCCCTTCGAACCCAAAGCGGGACCTACTGGCGGAGAGGGGTTTGCAGCACCTCCCTTAATCTGCAGTTTAATTTGTCCGGCAATTTCCTTAGCCATTTTCTTAGAATTTTAAATTTGTGGATTGTTTGTCGTGAGATGGACACGAGCAGCGCGTAACCCCTGCTATTCCTTCTCAACTTGCATATAACCGAGTTCGAGCGGAGTCTTGCGCCCGAAGATTTTCACCATAACTTTGAGCTTCTTCTTTTCGGTGTTCACTTCCTCGATCACCCCGCTGAAGCCGCTGAACGGACCATAGTTGATCTTGACGTTCTCGCCGACGATGTATTCGATGTTGAATTCTTCGCCAGCCTCCTGCAATTCATCGACCTTACCCAGGATACGATTCATTTCGGATTCCTGAACGCACTGCGGTGCATCCATGCCGCCCAAAAATCCGAGGACATTGGGGACATTGCGCAGGGTGTGGGGAACTTCACCGACGAGTTCAGCCTCCACCAGCACATAACCGGGCAGGTAAGAACGTTCTTTGAGAACCTTCTTGCCGTTCCGCTGCTGATAAACCTTTTCGGTGGGTATCAATACTTGGAAGACATGTTGACCCAGGGAAGTGTGTGCCATGGCTTGTTCCAGGTACTCCTTCACTTTGGTCTCCTTGCCGCTGATGGCACGCAGGACGTACCACTTTCTCGCTGTATTAGCCATCACTGCTAAAGATTAAAAGACTCTCTCGTAAATGAAGGTGAGCAGGTTTTCGAAACCTAAATCTATGACAAACACAATCAGCGCAATCACCAAGGAAGCAGTTAATACGACAACTGCGCTGTTGCTGAGTTCGGAAAGCGTAGGCCAGGAGACCTTGTGCACCAACTCGTTGTAAGACTCCGAGATATAGGTTGCGATCCTATTAAAAAACTTTTTCATTATGATGCGGTTTTATTTGGCACGGGACGAGAGACTCGAACTCCCGACACTCGGTTTTGGAGACCGATGCTCTACCAACTGAGCTAGTCCCGTAAAACATTGGAAAGCCCCACGAAGGGACTTTCCAATGAATTTGTTTAGTCAATCAGCTTGGTAATCTGACCGGAACCGACGGTACGACCGCCTTCACGGATAGCGAAACGCAGACCTTCGCTGCAAGCTACCGGGTAGATCAGGGTAACAGTGATTTCCAGGTTATCACCAGGCATTACCATTTCCGTGCCTTCGGGAAGGGTGATTTCACCGGTAACGTCCAAAGTACGGATGTAGAACTGCGGGCGATATTTGTTGTGGAACGGGGTGTGACGACCACCTTCCTTCTGAGTCAGGATATAGACAGAGGCCTTGAAGGAGGTATGAGGAGTTACCTGTCCCGGATGGGTGATAACCATACCACGCTTGATTTCGTCCTTGTCGATACCACGGAGCAGCAGACCGACGTTATCACCGGCTTCGCCCTGATCCAGGATCTTGCGGAACATTTCAACACCCGTAACAACGGATTTCAGCTTTTCGGCACCCAGACCGATGATCTGGACTTCGTCGCCGGTCTTGATGACACCAGCTTCGATACGACCGGTGGCAACAGTACCACGACCGGTGATCGAGAAGACGTCTTCGACGGGCATCAGGAAGGGCTTGTCGGTAGCGCGGACGGGCAGGTCGATCCAGTTGTCGACAGCATCCATCAGCTCAATGATCTTTTCTTCCCACTTGGGATCGCCGTTCATGGCACCCAGGGCAGAACCGCGGATGAACGGAGTGTTCTCGGAATCGAACTGATACTGATCCAGCAGATCACGCATTTCCATTTCAACGAGGTCGAGCATTTCGGGGTCGTCGACCATGTCGCACTTGTTCATGAAAACAACCAGCTTCGGTACGTTTACCTGACGGGCCAACAGGATGTGTTCTCGGGTCTGGGGCATCGGACCGTCGGTGGCGGCGACAACGATGATAGCACCGTCCATCTGGGCAGCACCGGTAACCATGTTCTTTACATAGTCGGCGTGACCCGGGCAGTCAACGTGAGCGTAGTGACGATTGGCGGTTTCGTATTCAACGTGAGCCGTGTTGATCGTAATACCTCTTTCCTTTTCTTCGGGAGCGTTGTCGATCTGATCGAAAGACTTGACTTCGGAAAGACCTTTCTTGGCCAGAACCATGGTGATGGCAGCGGTCAGGGTCGTTTTGCCGTGGTCAACGTGGCCGATAGTACCGATGTTGACATGGGGCTTCGTTCTTACAAATTGTTCTTTTGCCATAATCAAAAAGTTTATATTAATAAGTAATCAATCTTCCACTTGAACTTTGAGCCGGTGCCGAGAGTTGAACTCGGGACCTCTTCCTTACCAAGGAAGCGCTCTACCACTGAGCTACACAGGCAAAAAAAGAGCGGGAAACGGGACTCAAACCCGCGACCCTCAGCTTGGAAGGCTAATGCTCTATCAACTGAGCTATTCCCGCAACTTTACTCTTCCTTCTTTAATTAAGCGAAGTCTGATAGTGGAGATTGCCTAGCCGGCCGCGGACCGTGCCATCGATACCCTTAATCAAAGAATTTGCACCAATATTTCAATTTCGGGAGCAAAAGCTCAACCAAACGCTCTCTTGTGGGCAGTGATGGATTCGAACCACCGAAGGGAAGACCCAGCAGATTTACAGTCTGCCCCATTTGGCCACTCTGGTAACTGCCCGACACTCAATTATTTATGTCTCAACGAAATACAGCCGTCTCGACGGCTTACAAATCGGCGAAACGGCTGCAAAGATACGGACTATTTTTGAATAGCAAAACTTTTCTCTCAAAAAAAATTATTTGGAGCGCATTTTTTCCTTGAACTTCATTAGCTGTTTCTGAAGGGCATCCACATCGGCGTCAATGGATTCTTCAAAAGTGTCGCTCGTCTTGGAGGCAAACAGGTCTTGTCCGGCCACAGCCAGTCGGATTTGCGCTTCCTTGTTGGCTGCCGTCTCGGGTTTGACCACCTTGAGGGTCACTTCGGCAGACAAAATGCCATCATAGTACTGATCCAGTTTCGACACTTTCTTCTGGATAAAGCTTTTCAAAGCTTCGGTTGCATCGAAATGCACATCTTGAATTCTGATTTCCATAGCAAATCGTTTTTTTAGGTTTTCAGCCCCGGGGGTGGGCCTGTTTGTATACTTTTTTGAGTTCTTCGAAAGTCGTATGGGTATAGACCTCCGTGGCCGCCAGACTGGCATGTCCGAGCAACTCCTTCACCGCATTCAGCTCAGCGCCGTTGTTGAGCATGGATGTGGCAAAAGTGTGCCGCAGCACGTGCGGGCTCTTCTTGGCCAGCGAGCCGACAGTGGACAGACTTTCGTGCACGAGACGATAGACCTGCATGGGATAGAGGCTTAGTCCGCCTTCCCTGACAAAGAACGCCTCGGCCGACGCCACGCCCTGCTCAGCCAGGAAACGGCTCCTGGCTTCCAGGTAGGAGGCTATCTGATCTTTCAAACCCGGTCCGAAGGGGATGAGACGCTGCTTGCTGCGCTTACCCTCGACGCGCAGCAGGCCTGCCGGCAGATCGACGCCAGGCAGAGTCAACCCAATCAGCTCCGCCCGTCTCATTCCGGTTTGGACCAACATTTCAAGGATCAGCCTGTCGCGGACAGCGCGGAAATCGTCCGGTTCGCCTGCAGGCTCGTCGAGCAGCTGCTCCACTTCCCCGTCCTTGAGGAAGGAAGGCAGCGGCTTGTGCACCTTGGGCGGTCGGACGCGGGCCACCGGATCGCTCTGCACGGCCGATTCACGCAGCAGGAAGCGCCAAAAGGATCGCAGGGCCGACAATTTGCGGCAGACCGTACGGGCCCCGGCGCCTTCTTCCATGAGCGACACCATCCAACTGCGGACCATGTCGGCATCGATATCGGTGATCTCTGTCGTCTGACAGGTGCCGTCGACATAGGCCAGGAACTGTTCTATATCCCTTTTATACGCAAAAACGGTATGGGAAGAACAATTCTTCTCATACCGCAGGTATTTTATAAAACGCTCCAGCCACATCTCGTTGCACTTTGTTATCCGGCAACGAATATAGCAAAGCTATTTCTTCAAAACAATTTTTTCGGGGACTTTTTTCGTCCTTTCGTTCTACACCTCCTGTAAATCGGGATTCAACACTTTGTTTACCAATGAATGGGCAAGGCCGGCGTCGAAGACTACTCTTCAGACTGCTGGAGCTGCTGCACGTAAATGGCCTTCATCTTCTGCTGGCGCTTGGTGACGGAAGGTTTCGTAAAAGCCTGTCTGTTTCTGAGTTCTTTTACGGTACCCGTCTTTTCAAATTTACGTTTGAATTTCTTCAGAGCCCGTTCGATGTTTTCTCCTTCTTTGATGGGAACTACGATCATAGCTAATTGTTTAGTTGAGTTGTTGATAAATTCGGAGCGCAAAAGTATAGAATGCTTTTGACATGACAAAATTTTTCCCTCGATTATTTTTTCGCGGCCTTGGCAGCCTTGGTGGCGGCCTTCGGCTTTGAAGCAGCCTTCGATTTGGCAGCAGTCTTGGCTTTGGCGGCCGTTTTAGACTTGGCGGCAGCTTTGGCTTTGGCAACGGCTTTCGACTTGGCGGCGGCCTTCGACTTGGCGGCCGGCTGGCTTTCGATCAGCTTGAGGCAGTCGGCATAGCTGAGCGAGGCGGCATCGGTCTTCTTGGGGATCTTGTAGTTGACCCCGTCCTTGGCGATATAGGGGCCGAAGCGGCCGTTCATCACCGTCAGGGTGGCGTCCTCGGCATAGCTGCGGAGCACCTTGCGGCTGTCGGCTTCGCGCTTGTCGGCGATCAGGGCGGCAGCCTCCTCCAGGCTGACAGTCAGGGGATCATAGGTCTTGGGCAGCGACACAAACTTGCCGTCATGACGCAGGTAGGGACCGAAACGGCCCACGCCGACCACGACGCTTTTGCCTTCCAGCTCGCCCAGGTTGCGCGGCAGCCGGAACAGTTCGAGCGCCTCTTCCAGGGTGATGGTCTCCATCAGCTGGTTCTTCTTGAGCGAAGCAAAAAGCGGCTTGACTTTGTCTTCGACCGTGCCGATCTGCGCAATGGGGCCGAAACGGCCGATTCTCACCGAGACGGGGCGGCCCGAGGCAGGATCGGTGCCCAACAGACGGGCACCCACCTTTTCCTTGGAATAGGTGTTGGCCTCCTCCACCTGGGGATGGAAGTTCTTATAGAAACTATCCATCATCTTCTGCCAGTCCTTCTTGCCCTCAGCCACCTGGTCGAACTGTTGCTCGACCGAAGCCGTGAAGTTGTAGTCCATGATCTTGGGGAAGTGCTCGGTCAAAAAATCGTTGACCACCATGCCCGTGTCGGTGGGAAAAAGCTTGCCTTTCTCGGCACCGGCGCTCTCGGTCTTGGTCTTGTCGCTGATCTTTCCGCTCTTGCCCAGTTCAAGGATATTGTACTCGCGCTTCTCACCTTCGCGGTTGCCCTTGACGATGTAGTCGCGCTGCTGGATGGTGCTGATGATGGGGGCATAGGTCGAAGGACGGCCGATGCCCAGTTCTTCGAGCTTGTGCACCAGCGAAGCCTCGGTGTAGCGGGGCGGACGCTGCGAGAAATGCTCCGTGGCGACAGCCTTGTCGAGTGTCAGGACCTGGCCCTTCTTGACGGGCGGCAGCACAGCGGCCGTCTCGTCGTCCTCGCCTTCGCTGCGATAGCCATAGACCTTGAGGAAACCGTCAAACTTGACCACTTCGCCTACGGCGGTGAGCTTTTCCGGCTGGCCGTCGAGGCCCACCGTAACGGTAGTTTTCTCAATCAGGGCGTCGGCCATCTGCGAGGCGGCCGTGCGTTTCCAGATGAGGTCGTAGAGACGCTTCTCGGGGGTGGTGCCTTCGATGCTGCGCACGTTCATATAGGTGGGGCGGATGGCTTCGTGGGCCTCTTGCGCACCCTTGCTGCTGGTGTGGTACTGACGGGTCTTGACATACTCGGGGCCCATCGAGGCCTCGATCTCGGCGCGGGCCGTGTTCAGGGCCAGCGAGGAGAGATGGACCGAGTCGGTACGCATATAGGTGATCTTACCCGATTCGTACAGACCCTGGGCGATACGCATGGTCTGCGAGATGGAAAAGCCCAGCTGACGGGCGGCTTCCTGCTGCAGGGTCGAGGTGGTGAAGGGGGCTGCCGGGGTGCGGCGGGCCGGCTTGCGGCTGATGTCTTCGACGACAAATCCGGCCGTCTTGAACTTCTCGAGCAGGGCCAATGCCTGCTGCTTGTCGGCGAGCTTTTCGGGATAGTCGGTCTTGAGGGCGGTCACGCCGCCGTTGCCGTCGGGCACCATGAAGACAACCGTTGCCTTGTAATAAGGTTCCGGCTGGAAATGCATGATTTCGCGCTCGCGTTCCACAATCAGTCTCACAGCCACCGACTGTACGCGGCCGGCCGACAGGGAGGGCTTGATGCGCTTCCACAGGATGGGCGACAGTTCGAAACCCACCAGGCGGTCCAACACGCGGCGGGCCTGCTGGGCGTTGACCAGGTTGGCGTCGATGCCGCGGGGATGCTTGATGGCCTCCTCGATGGCATTCTTGGTGATCTCGTGGAAAACAATGCGGCGGGTATGGTCGTCCTTCAGGCCCAGGACATCGAACAGATGCCAGGCGATGGCTTCTCCTTCGCGGTCTTCATCGGAAGCCAGCCAGACGGTCTCGGCCTTGCGGGTGGCCTCGGTCAGTTCGCCGACCAGTTTCTTCTTGTCGGGCGAAATTTCGTACAAAGGCTGGAATCCATGATCTATATCTATGCCGAATCCTTTCTTGCGCAAGTCCCTGATATGACCGAAGCTCGACATCACTTTGTAGTCCTTTCCCAGGAAGCGTTCGATAGTCTTGGCTTTGGCGGGCGATTCGACAATGACTAAATTTTTCTGCATTAGACAGTGTGTTGTTACGTGCGACAAAAAACGGCGCAAAAGTACTACAAAACCCTTCTCGCACAAAGGGCCGCCGATAAAAAAAACTTGCATCCGCCTGCCGGAAGCCCTCCAAACAGCGATGCAAAATGGTGACTAATAATTATTTATACCAGCTTGCGTAGAACTGATAATTATCTGAAATCCGCCGGTTGATGGTCTGGGTCTGCTCGGGGTCGGCAAACTTGACGAACTTGGCCGGCACCCCGGCATAGATGCTGTAGGGCTCGATCTGGGTGCCGCTCAGCACCACGGCGCCGGCTGCCACGATGGCGCCCTCGCCCACCACGACATGGTCCATCACCACCGAGCCCATGCCGATGAGGGCCAGGTTTTCGATCTTGGCCCCGTGGATGGTTACATTGTGGCCAATGGAGACATTGTCGCCGATTTCTATGGTCGATTTCTGATAGAGGGTATGCAAGACGGAGCCGTCCTGGATGTTGACATTGTTGCCGATGCGGATGGAGTTCACATCACCGCGCACCACGGCGTTGAACCAGACGGTACAGCCGTCGCCCATCACCACGTCGCCGATGACGGTGGCGTTTTCGGCCAGGAAGCAGTCCTTGCCGATTTGCGGCTCGAAGCCGCGCACAGACTTGATTAAAGCCATATAAAGACGTTTTTTTATATACCTATATATTATATGTCAGCCGGCGATGGGCCGGGTCTTGTCGTGGAGCCAGGCTTTTTCCTCTTCGTCGAGAAGGGGACTGAGGCTTTCTTCCACCCTTTGGTGGTAGGCATCGATCCAGGCGATTTCCTCCTTGCTATAGAGGGCGGGGTCGATCGATCGGCGGTCGAAAGGACATAGCGTCAACACCTCGAAGCCCAGGAAGCGCCCGTACTCGCTGGTGAAGCGTTCGGTTACGAGCAGCAGGTTTTCCAGACGGATACCGTAGCGGCCCGTGCGGTAGATGCCCGGTTCGTCGGAAAGCACCATGCCCTCCTGGAGGACGACGGGATTCTCTTCCATGCGGATGCTCTGCGGACCTTCGTGCACGTTGAGAAAATGCCCCACCCCATGGCCGGTGCCGTGCAGGTATTGGCCACCCGCCTGCCACAGGAACTGACGGGCCAGCACGTCGAGCTGGCAGCCCCGCGTATAGTCGGGAAAGACAGCCTGCGACAGGGCGATGTTGCCCCGAAGGATGGCGGCATAGTCGCAAAGATAGTCGCGAGGAGCCTGCCCCGGTGCGTAGAGGCTGTGGGTGCGGGTCATGTCGGTGGTGCCTTGCAGGTACTGCCCGCCCTGGTCGATGAGCAGGATATCGCCCGCAGCCACGCGGGCACTGCCCTCTTGCGCCGGCTCGTAATGGACGATGGCGCCGTTCGCTCCATAGGCCACGATGGGCTCGAAGCTCTCGCCCCGGCAGCCTTCCTGAGCCAGGCGCAGTGTCTGCAGCCGGCGCGAAAGCGTCATCTCGTCGACGTTCTCTCCCCTGGCCAGGGCCGTTTCCAGCCAACGCCAGAACCGGACATAGGCCACACCGTCCTTGACCATGGCCTCGCGCAGCCCGGCTATCTCCGTAGCGTTCTTGACGGCTTTCAGGGGCGTGGTGGGCGACGGGGCCTCCACTACCTGGCAGGAGGCGGGCACATGCCCATAGACGTCATAGTTGAGCCTTAGTCGGTCGATCATCACGTGGCTGCCCGAAGGCAGGGCATCGAGGTGGTCGCCCAGGGCCGCATAGGGAGCCGTGTCGATATGGTTCTGAGCCAGATACTCCTTGACAGCGGGGGTGAGTTTGCGCGCTTCGGTAAAGAGCGTGCAGTGCCGCGGGCCCAGCAACAGATAGGCCAACCCCACCGGATTGAAGTCGATGTCGCTGCCCCGGAGGTTGAGCAACCAGGCAATGTCGTCGAGCGACGACAGGGGCAGGTAGTCGGCCCCCGCCTGCTGCATTTTGGCGCGGACGGCCGCAAGCTTGTCCTGGCACGATTGACCGGCATAGCGTTCCTCCAGCACGAAGAAAGGTGCGCCGGGCAAAGCGGGACGGTCTATCCACACCTGGTCGTACGAGCGGAAATCGCTCCGAAGGCGGCAACCGCCGGCCGAAAGCCTGTCTTTCATATCGAGCACCGTCTGGGCAGGGAACACCTCCCCGTCCAGTCCGACCGTCCGGCAGCCTTGGGCCAGCAACCAATCGACCATGTCGGGACAGTCGGGCATCTTAAGGCGCATCAAATCGATGCCGCTGCCCTGTAGCTGCTCGGAGGCTTGCAAAAAATAACGCGAGTCGGTCCAAAGGCCGGCCCCTTTGAGGGACACGGCCAATGTACCGGCACTTCCGCTGAACCCGCTCAGAAACTCGCGGTATTTGAAATGTTCAGCGACATATTCGCTTTGGTGGACATCGTCGCTGGGGACGATGCAGGCATCCACGCCGCAGGAACGCATGTACCCCCTGAGGGCAGCCAGACGCTCCGTCACACTGCTCATCGCTTAGCGCTTGGAGGTGACCTTCTTTTCGTACTGCTGGATGCAGCCGATGAAATCTTCGCCCACGGGCACGCCGTTCTTGAGGTTGAAGTAATCGAAGACGGCGGCGAAAGGCATCGACTTGGCCTCTTCCATCAGGGCAAGGCGCTCGAAATACTGACCCTTGTCCTCGTATTCACGCAGTTTGGCCTTGGGTTCGAGCAGGGCCTGCAGGATACACTTCTGAGTGGCGCGCGAACCGATGATGTAGGCACCGATGCGGTTGATCGAAGCGTCGAAATAGTCGAGCCCCACATGGGCGCGGTCCAGGGCGTCGGCGCGGACCAGTTCCTTGAACAGATCCAGGGTCTGGTCGTTCATGATGGTGACATGGTCGGAGTCCCAGCGTACCGGACGGCTTACGTGCAGCATCAGCTCGGGCACGTACATGAGCAGGGTGCTCACAAAGTCGCTCACGTTCTCAGTGGGCTCGTAGTGGCCGGTGTCGAGGGTGAACATTTGCTTGCGGGTGGCGCAATAGGCCGTATAGAAGTCGTGCGAACCCACCGTATAGCTTTCCAGGCCGATGCCGAACAACTTGGCCTCGAAGCAGTTCTTCACGCCGTCGAGTTTCTCGGTCATGATCTCGTCGAGCGAGGCGGCCAGGATCTCGCGGTATTTCTTGCGCTGTACGGGCATGTCCTTGCTGCCGTCGTGCACCCAGATGTTCATGATACAGGGATCGTTCTGGGCCTTACCCATGGCGTCGGCAATGCGGCGGCAACGCTTGGTGTGCTCGATCCAGAAATCGCGGATGCCCTTGTCGGGGTTCGAGAGGGTCAGGTCGCCGCTCTTGGGATGCGAGAAAGAGGTGGAGTTGAAGTCGAGCTTCATGTCGTTGGCCTTGGCCCAGTCGATCCAGCTCTGGAAGTGCTTGACCTCGACCTGGTCGCGATCGACGAACTTGCCGCCGAAATCACCGTAGATCTCGTGCAGGTTCAGACGGTGCTTGCCGCCCAACAGGGTTTTCACGAATTCGATGTCCTGGCGCACTTCGTCGATGTTGCGGGCACGGCCGGGATAGTTGCCGGTGGTCTGGATACCGCCCGACAGGGCTTCATTGCGCTCGAAACCGACCACATCGTCGGTCTGCCAGCAGTGCAGGGAAATCTGCTGTTTCTGCAACAGGTCCAACACCTTGTCGGTGTCCACGCCGATGGCGGCATAGCGTTCTTTGGCCGCTTCATAGGCCTGCTGAACGAGTTTTTCTTTCACCATAAGTCTGATTATTAAGTTGTTAATATTCTATTGATGTTTATTTCTCCACAATCGAGCGGAAACGCTGGTAGGCCAACTCCCAGGCCGTACTGTCTTGCGGCAGGTAGATGCTGGTCTGGATGGAAGTGCCGATGAGCCGGCGCATCTCCTTGAGATCCTTGACAACGCCCAAGGCCTTGGCCTGCATCATCACGTTGCCGATGGCCGTGGCTTCCGACGGGCCGGCCACCACGGGGATGCCCACGGCGCTGGCCGTGTGCTGGCAGACGAAAGGATTCTGGGCGCCGCCGCCGATGATGTGCAGCTTCTCGATCTTGAAGGGGGCCACATTCTGCAAATTGGCCAGCGTCATGCGGTATTTCAGGGCGAGGCTGTCGTAGATGCAGCGGATAAACTGGGCGTGGTTCTGGGGCACCAGTTGGCCGGTGCGTTCGCAATAGTTTTCGATGGCCTTGACCATGCTGGGCGGATTGGCAAACGAAGGATCGTCCGGGTCGATGAGCGAGCGGAAGCCGTCGGCCGAAGCGGCCAGCTCGGCGATGGTGGGATAGGAATACGACACATTGAGTTTCTTCTTCCATTCCTTGCGGCACTGCTCCAACAGCCACATGCCGGTGATGTTTTTCAGGAAGCGCGTCGTGCCGTCCACGCCGCCTTCGTTGGTGAAGTTCATTTGGCAGGTCTCCTCGTTGATGATCGGGTCTTTCACCTCGATACCCATCAGCGACCAGGTGCCGCAGCTCAGGTAGGCAAAGCCTTCGCTCTCGGCAGGCACGGCAGCCACGGCCGAGCCTGTGTCATGTCCGGCCACAGCCACGACGGGCACCTTGCCCAGGCCGCTCTCCTCGGCCAGCGCATCAGTGAGCGGGCCGATCACGACACCCGGATTGGTGATCGCGGGCAGCAGCGACGGCTTGATGCCGGCGGCCTCGAGCAGCGAAGTTTCAAACTGCTTGGTACGCGGATTGAGCATCTGCGAGGTGGAAGCGATGGTGTATTCACAGATCATCTTGCCGGTGAGCATGTACGACAGGGCGTCGGGCATGAACAGTATCTTGTCGGCAGCCTCCAGGGCCGATGCGCCGTCCAGGCGTGAGGCGTAGAGCTGGTAGAGGCTGTTGAAGTTCATCACCTGGATACCCGTCAGGTCATAGACTTTCTCACGCGGCACCACCTGGAAGAACTTTTCGGGGACACCGTCGGTATAGGGGTCGCGATAGGCACGCGGGCAGCCCAGGAAAGAGCCGTCCTTGCCCACATAGACGAAATCCACACCCCAGGTGTCGATACCGATGGCGTCGATGGGTTTGCCCTCTTTGGCGGCAGCCAGCAGGCCGCCCCTGAGAGAGTCGTACAGGCTGTAGATGTTCCAGTAGAACTTACCGCCCACAGGCAGCAGCAGGTTGGGGAAACGGGTCAGTTCCTTCATCTCCAGTTTCCCGCGTTCGAGGGTGGCCAGGATGGTCCGGCCGCTGGTAGCGCCCAGGTCGAAGGCCAGAAAATTGTATGCTTTGTCCATAGAAGATTATTGAATAGTCAGAGTGATGACAGATTTGGCGGGGACGGTCAGCGTCAGCTCGCCGGTCTTGCGGTTGAGTTTGGCGCCCTTGAACTCCTGCAGCTTGATGTTTTCGGGCTGCTCGAAGGTGTTGTAAACGTCCAGGCGGTCGGCCGTCAGGATCTGGCCGCTCACCTTGGCCGCCGTAATGCCCCTGAGCTGGCAGGTGGTCTCGATGGCGTTCTTGGGGTCGATGTTGACCACCGACACGTGAATCACGCCGTCGGCATCCTTCGAAGCACTGGCATTGAGGGCCGGCAGGTTGTGCGAGCCCTCCACATAGAGCGGAGCGTCCAGTTCGACAGGCAGGTTGGTGGCATCGTGGTGCACCTTGTACATGTTGTAGATGTGGTAGGTCGGCGTGAGCAGCATCTTGTCGTCCTGGGTGAGGATGATCGACTGCAGCACATTGACCATCTGGGCGATGTTAGCCATGCGCACCCGGTCGCAATGCTTGTGGAAGATGTTCATCGTCGAGGCGCAGAGCAGGGCGTCGCGCAGGGTGCTCTGCTGATAGAGGAAGCCCGGATTGGTACCCGGCTCGACATCGTACCAGGCGCCCCATTCATCCACACAGAAAGCCACCCGCTTGCGGGGGTCGTACTTGTCCATCACTTCGCTGTGGCGGGTGATGATGTTGTCCATGTTGAGGGCCTTCTCCATGGTGATGGCATATTCTTCGTCGCTGTATTTCGTGGCCGAGCCCTTGCCGCCGGCACCCCAGCCCCGGGGCACCGTGTAGTAGTGGAGCGACAGGCCCCACATGCGGCCCGTGCCGATGTTCTTCATCATGACTTCCGTCCAGTTGACATCGCCCGAGTTGGGACCACCGGCGATCTTGCGCAGGCGGTTGTCGCCGTAGTCGCGGCAGTAGGTGGCGTAGTTGCGGTAGAGGTCGGCGTAGTGTTCGGGGGTCATGTTGCCGCCGCAACCCCAGTTTTCGTTGCCTACGCCCCAGAACTGCACCTTCCAGGGTTTGTCGCGGCCGTTCTCACGACGCAGGTTGGCCATGGGTGATTCACCGTCGAAAGTGATGTATTCGACCCACTTGGACATTTCCTCGACCGTGCCGCTACCCACGTTGCCGCAGATGTAGGGCTCCGTGCCGACCAGTTCGCAGAAGTTCAGGAATTCGTGCGTGCCGAAAGAGTTGTCTTCGACCACCCCGCCCCAATGGGTGTTGATCATCTTGGGACGGCTTTCGCGCGGGCCGATGCCGTCGCGCCAGTGGTATTCATCGGCAAAGCAGCCGCCCGGCCAGCGCAGATTGGGAATCTTGATTTCCTTGAGGGCGGCCACCACGTCGTTGCGGTAGCCGTCGGTATTGGGAATGGACGATTCAGGGCCTACCCAGATACCTCCGTAGATACCGTGGCCCAGATGTTCGGAGAAATGACCGTAGATGTGACGGCTGATTTGTGCCCCCGGCTCACCGCCGTTGACAATGAGGGTGGCCCGCCCGGCCGCACACAGACTCAGGGCCCCTGCCAGCACAAGGCTCAACAACACCGATAAACGCTTCATAGCTTTGTTATTTCGTTGGTAAAAAAATGGCTCTGACTTTAGAAAGTCAAAGATAGGCATCCGGCACAACAAAACAAAGCGAGCCGGCGATTTTTACCTAAAAAAACTATTCGAAGCGGATGGCTTTGACCGGGACTATCCGGCTCACCAGCATGGTGGGAAGCAGCATCATCAAAAGCGAGGCGGCCACCGTGCCCACATTGACCAGTACGATGTAGCCCCAGTTGAACTCGATGGGCACCGACGATACGTAATAGACCGACGGATCGAGCGGGAGGATGTGGAAGAAATATTGCAGGGCGCAGAGTCCCAGTCCCAGCACATTGCCCCAGACCAGGCCCTTGCCGATGAGCATGGCCGACAGCCACACGAAGATGCGGCGCACGGAAGCGTTGTCGGCTCCCATCGATTTGAGCAGTCCGATGAGGCGCGTGCGCTCCAGGATAAGGATCAGCAGGCCCGAGATCATGTTGAATCCCGACACGAATATCATCAGTATCAGGATAAACCAGACGTTCATGTCGAGCAGGTCAAGCCAGCCGAACATTTCAGGATTCAGGTCATAGACCGACTGGGCATAGTAGGTGAAGCCCTTCTGCTCGGAAATGTCGAACAGCCGGTTGTAAAGCAGTAGATCTGTCTCGGGCAGCTGGCGGATGTCCTTGACAAAGATCTCCAGCCCGCCGGCTTGGTCCGTCTCCCAGCCGTTGAGCCGGGCTATCTGGCGATTGTCGGCCAGCACAAAGGTCTTGTCGAACTCCGAGAAATGCGTGTCGAAAATGCCCACGACCGTCCAGCGCCGGGCCAGTATCCGCTCGTCGCGTGTGAAGTACGAGATAAAGTTGTCGCCCGTGCCCAGCGTCAGCATGTCGGCCAGCGTGCGCGAGACGAGCACCTCGACCGACAACGTATCACTGCCGTAGTCGGGCAGCCGGCCTTCGGTCATGCGCTCAGAGAGGAAGGCCCAGTCGAAATCGTCGGCCACGCCCTTGAAGACCACGGTCTGCACATTGTCCGAGAGCTTGATGATGCCCGGCTTGGTGGTAAACCGCTGGATATGGCGCACATTGGGCACCTCTCCCAGCCACAGGGGCAGGCTGTCGGGCTGTTCGATGGGGGCCATCTCGTAGGAAAACCCCGACTGGTAGCTGGTGAGCTGGATATGGGAACTGAGTCCCACCACATTGCTTTCGACCTGATGCTTGAAGCCGATGACCACGGCGATGGAGATGAGCATCACGGCCAATCCCACAGCGATACCGATCAGGGCGATGCGCACCGCCGGACGGGACACGCGTTTGTCCTGTTCCGTACTGAAGAACAGACGCTTGGCGATATGGTAGGTATAATCCATGACTACGATAACCGCAGGGCCGACACCTACATGGTGCGTCCGGGATAGACGGCCAGCGAACGGCGCAGCAGGTCCATGGCAACGGCCAGGTCGGCCTGGTTCATGGTGTAGGAGATACGCACCTCGTTGCGGCCAACGTTCTGCAGGGAATAGAAGCCAGAAGCCGGAGCCACCATGATGGTCTTGCCCTCGTGTTCGAAGCTTTCGAGCAACCAGGCGCAATATTTGTCGGCATCGTCGATGGGCAGGCGGGCCACCGTGTAGAAGGCACCCATGGGCTTGGGCGTGTAGCAGCCGGGGATGGCATTGATCTTTTCGACCACAAAGTTGCGGCGGGCCAGGTATTCGTCATAGACGCCCTGCATGTATGACTCGGGGGCGTCCATCGAGGCTTCGGCCACCAGCTGGCCGATCAAGGGCGGACACAGGCGGGCCTGACAGAACTTCATCACGTCGCGGCGCACCTGCTTGTTCTTGGTGACCAGTGCACCGATGCGGATGCCGCATTCGCTGTAGCGCTTCGAGACCGAGTCGATGAGGATGACATTGTCTTCGATGCCCTTGAGCTGCATGGCCGAGATGTGCGGGGTGTCGGTGTAGCAGAACTCCCGATACACCTCGTCCGAAAACAGGTAGAGGTCGTATTTCTTGACCAGCTGGCGAATATGCTCCATCTCCTCGGCACTGTAGATATGGCCGGTGGGATTGTTGGGGTTGCAGATGAGGATGGCCCGGGTGCGCTTGGTGATCATCTGCTCGAACTCCTCGAACGAAGGCATGGCAAAATCGTTGTCGATGCTCGACAGGAAAGGCCGGATGATGGCGCCGCCCGAAATGGCGAAGGCCGTATAGTTGGCGTAGGCCGGTTCGGGCACCACGATCTCGTCGCCCTGGTCCAGACAGGCCATAAAGGCAAACAGCACGGCCTCGGAGCCGCCGGTGGTGATGATGATCTCATCGGGCGTGACCTCGATGCCGAAACGGTGATAATAGGCCGCCAGCTTCTCGCGCAGGCTGAGCAGCCCCTCGGAGTTGGTGTATTCCAATACCTTGCGGTCGATATGCTGCAACACATCCATGCCGACCTGCGGCGTGGGGATGTCGGGCTGACCGATGTTCAAATGGTATATCTCGATACCCCGCTTCTCGGCTTCGCGAGCCAGGGGCACCAGTTTACGGATAGGCGATTCGGGCATGATCCACCCGCGATGTGACGGTAGAGGCATTATTATCAACTGTTAGCGCCGCAAAGTTACTGCAAGTTATGTCTTCTTGCAATATTATTTTTAGCTTTGTAGGCGGTTAGAGATTTGAAACAAAAGTCAGTCAGAACTTATCATCTTATGCAAAGCAATACCCCCTCCTCTGCCCTTGAGCAGGTGCCCGAGCTGCCTGTCAGCGTCAAGAGTGCTCCCTTTGTTTTTGACAGTGATGTGCAGTGGGAGCGCACACCGGATCCCGGCGAAGTCTATCGGAAAGTGATGGCCTACAATGACCATCTGATGGTGGTCAAAGTCCGCTTCAAGGCCGGTTCGTGCGGCAATCCGCACAGCCATCCGCATTGTCAGATCACCTATGTCGAGAGCGGCGTGTTTGAATTCACCATCGGTGAGGAGACCAAAATCGTCCGTGCCGGTGACATGCTCATGAAGGTGCCCAATATGGTGCACGGCTGTCGCTGCCTGGAAGACGGCATGCTGATAGACTGCTTCACCCCGATGCGGAAGACATTCTTGAAATAACTCTCTCTTCCGCCTGCGCGACAGTCTGACAAGGGGATTTTATTTTCCCAGCCGATGCAGGAGATCGGCGGCTGATCGGCGGGCATCCTCGATAATCTGCTCCTCGTGGGGCACGCGGCCGTTTTCCATCAGGATCCGGCCGTCGCAAATCACATAGTCGATGGCGCGGCTGTCGGCCGAATAGACCCAGTCGGACACAAAGTTGTAGCCGGGCACCAACCGCTCATTGGAGAGGTTGACGATGAGTGCATCGGCCAAACGGCCTTCCTCGATGACCCCGGCATCGATACCGAAAGCGCGGGCACCATTGACGGTGGCCCAGCACAGGGCTTCCTCGGCTTTGAGGGCCTCGGCCCCATAGGAGAGTTTGGCCAGCAGAGCGGCCGTCTTCATTTCCTCGTGCATGTCCAGGTTGTTGTTTGACGAGGTGCCGTCGGTACCAAGGGCCACATTGAGTCCCTTGTCGATGACGGCCTGGGCCGGAAATGCGCCCGAGGCCAGTTTCATATTGGAACAGGGATTGTGGACCAGCGTAGCACCGGTTTCACGCAGGATATCCATGTCTTCGTCGCTGAGCCAGACGCCGTGGGCCAGCACCGTCTTGGGTCCTAACAGCCCCAGGTGGTTCAGCCATGCGGTGGGCGTCATGCCGTGGGCCGAGAGGCAGTCGTCGTTTTCCTGCCGGGTCTCCGCCAGATGGATATGCAGGCGCAAATCCAGCTCGCGGGCCGTTTCGGCACAGCGGCGCAGCAACTTTTCACCGACCGTATAGATGGCATGGGGGGCTACCGTCCACTGCAGGCGGTCGCAGGCTAGGCGGGCATGGCGGCGGCAGGCGTCGAAAAAGCCTTCGATGCGCTCGTCGCCGCGGGCCTCGATCAGCGTATCGGCCACGGCGGCACGCAGACCCATTTCTTCGACTGCCTCCAGGCAGCGCTCCCAGCCAAAATACATATCGTTGAAAAAGACTGTCCCCGACTTGATCATCTCGAGTATGGCCAGGCGGACACCGTGATACATCATTTCGGTGTTCATACGGGCCTCGGCCGGCCAGATGTGCTCGTTGAGCCATGTAAAGAGCGGCATGTCGTCGGCATAGCCGCGCAGCAGGGTCATGGCCGCATGGGTGTGGCAATTGTAGAAGGGCGGCACCAGTTTGCGGCCGCTGCCGTCGATAACGCGCACACCTGCCTCCTGCACGGCTGCCGCGATGCGGCTGTCATCCGAGCCGGCCGGCGCGATGCGGGCCAGGCGCTGCCCTTCGATCAGCACGTCGCAGCGCTGCCCGTTGCAATCGATACTTTTGATGACCAAGCGGTTCATAGCCATGTTTAGAGTTTCTGGTACCAGCCCAGCGAGACGTTCAGTGAATTGCCCTCGCAGGGATCTTTATAGAAATTGCGGGCCATGAACACTCTCAGGCGCAAGCCGGAATCCATTTTGACCCTCATCGGCAGCAGACCGAAAAGCGCCATTTCCTGGGAGGCACCGCGCATTATCTTCAAATCAAGCTGGGCACCGGCCATCAGGCGAAGGGCATCCACGCTGGTTTCATCCAGCTCGGCGTTGATCAGCGAGCAGCCAGCCACACCGACCATGGGGGCCAACCTCAGATATTCGCCGTTATAGAGGGCATAGTCCAGGGTCAGACCGACCTGACCGGCCATCACCTTGTCGCCCATGAGCCATGGCCCGTCATGGACAAAGGGAGCGTCCAGCGCACCGAAGCCCATGCTGGCTTCCAAAGTGGCAGTCAGGGCCTTGTAACCGGCCGTACCGCCCACCCAGAATCCATGGGTCTGAGGCACGAAATCGCTCAAATCACCCAGGAAAAACTCTCCGGCATAACCCAGCACATAACCCAGGCTGAAACCATTTTCACCAACGGCAGATTCGGCCGACGAAAGACCTTGGGCCGACAGCTGGCCCACCAGCATCATGCTGCAAACCAATGCAGCCAAAACTTTCTTTTTCATTGCAGTATTCATTACCATATTATAATTATATCTATAATTCCGCTACATCAACCTGTAATAGAAAGCCACGGAAAAACCCAATGAATTGCCCGGTTCCAAAGGAGTATTGAAAAAATCACGAGCCACAAAAATCCGGAACTGAATACCGTATTCTGTCATCATCACATCATAAAGATTCGGAGTCATTGAGCGCCACAATTTCAAATCCGCCTGAACACCTGCCTCCAAACGAAAAGCATCGATTTCCGTATCCACATTGTCTCTTTCGTGAAGTTTGCTCAGAACATTATTTTCAACGAATCCCGCTTCTATACCGAACATTGGTCCCACCCTCAGCCAAGGACCGTCATGGAGGGCATAACTCAACTCAAGCCCACCATGGCCGACTGTGAGGCCATCTCCTGCCACCCATGTCTCTCCGTCGTAAGAAAGGCCTTTCTTCAAGTAGCCACCGCTTCCAAGAGTTACTTCAAAAGTAGCCGTGAAACGCTTGTATCCAAAAGATAGGCCAATGATGCCGCCGTGAGACTGGGAGAGAAAGTCTGTCACTCCACCGTTGAAGAATTCTCCTGAATAACCCAGCACACCGCTGAATGAAAAACCAGTCATTATGGGATCATCAGGCACATCCCGTCCTATTTCCATAGATAGTTCCGCCAGACGCGAATCCAAGTTGCGTCCGTAGTCGGACACTGCCAAAGAGTCTTTGCCGCCATTGGTCAAGTCCTTGAACGACGAGACCTCGCTATGTGCCTTACGGTTATAGTAATCGGACAAATCAACCAGATTTTTCCCTTCACGATCGTAGGCAATCTGGAATTCCCGACGGTTGGCCTCATAGATATTGAACACAATCTGAAAATACTTCAATTTATCCGGGGTCATGGATCCTATGGTAATGTAGGAGACCAACTGATCCATGTAGAGGCGGGAAACATAGTGCGTATATGTCAGATTGCCTTTTTTGACAGACTCGGGTGTAACTTCCCATTTAGTAGCGAGAAGACCTCCTTCGGCTTCCTCGTTCATCCGCTTTTGGAAATCAGACCATACCAAGGGCCCTTCGTCCCAATATTTCTTACCGTAGTTCGAAGACGTGTTGCGCAACTGTGATGTCTGGGCCATCAACGAGCCAGCCATCAGCAGACAGCAGGCCAATACCGCGGTTTTTGTGTTCATTTTTTTCATAAACCCTGTATTTATCATCCAATTATTTCAGTTCGCGGGCCATGAAGTGCCAGGACAAGGCCACGTTGATGGAATAGCCGCTCTCGGTGAGCGGACTTGTGTCGGAAATTTTCTCCACGGTGGGCAGCTTGGTGCGGGCCACATAGCACTTCAGGCGCAAAGCCTTTTCCGTATAGACACGGTCGTAGTCGTAAAAACCCAGGCGAACGCGATATTTCCAGTCGAGCATCACCCCGGCCAGCATACGGATGCCGCCCATCTGATAGGGGACATCTTCATAGTCCAAATCGTAGCGGCTGCTGAATGTGCCGTTCTCGATCAAGCCGGCCCCCACTCCGGCCATGGGCGACAAACGCAGCCAGCGGCCATCCCACAGGGTATAGGCAGCCGACAACTCCAGATTGAAAGCATTGACCCAGTCGTTGGCTTCCCACCTGTAGTTCCTGTAATAAAACGCTTCGGACTGGCGGCCGGCAAACAGCACGGCAAAATCGGCCAGCACGGCCAGCCTGTTATAATCCAGCTCGACGCCGAATCCCAGTCCGTGGGCCGAAGCAGGCAGATAGCTGTTGGCATCGTGCAGGAAGAACTCCCCGAAATAGCCGATATGTCCGCCCCAGCCTGTTTGCCCCAGTTCATACTGGGGGGCGACGGGCTCGGGCTCCTCATAGGCGAGGTAGCCGTCGAGCATCTGCTCGTATTGGGCGATGACGGCCGTATCGCGGCCATAGTCGGAGATCTGCTTGAATTGTTCGACAGCCGATTTGGCCCGCCTAAAATGGATGTCCCAAAGTTCGTCGGTATTGTCTTTGGCAGCGCTGTTCTCGTAGGCCATCTGGAAGTAGCGACGGTGCAGTTCGTAGAGGTCGAAGATGACCTGCTCGTAGCGCAGACCAGTCTCGGTGCGGGCATCCTCATAGACCCATGAGCCGTAGCGGTTCATCGAGCAAAGTGAAAAAAGATGCTCGAAGCTGTAGTTGCCCTGGTCGATGGTCTCTGACCTCAGGGTCCAGACAACATCGATATCCGACCAGGCCGACGACGAGAGGTTGGTCACCGTGCGGCGGGTGGTCAAAAAGTCGGACCACTCCAGCGGGCCTTCGTCCCAGTATCTCTGCGACCCCTCATTTTGTCCCTGCACCGGTGTAACGGTCAGGATCACCAGCGCCGTGATCGACAGGCAGAGTCTTTGTTTGCTCATCCAATCCATATTGATCGTGACAATCATTCGGGCAGTAAAAATAGCAAGATTGGAGCAAAGCCCCAAACAAGGGATGAAAAAACATTAATAACGTCCACCGGGGTATTCGGGCAGATTACCTGGCAAACCCGTGGCCGCCCGTGGCCTCGGCAACCGACGCATGAGCGAGCAGAGAGCATACTCGTTTGCTCTCTCGAGCGAAAAGGAGGTCACGGCGTAGCCGTAAACGGGAGGGGCCCGCCGCGAAAGCGGTGGGAGGGATGAGCGAAGCGAAGGTTTGCCAGGTAATCTGCCCGAATACATCCCGTAATGGAATAAAAAATGGTGGCCGATAGATTACCGGCCACCACTTGATGATATAAGGGAGGAATGCTTATCTGACGATAAACTTCTTGCCGCCCTGCAGATAGATGCCGGGCTTGAGGTTGTCGGTGTCGAGCATGCGACGGCCCAGGATGTCATAGACGGTGGCGTCCTCGATGCGGGTAGCCTTGACCGTCTTGATGCCATCGAGCACGGTCGGGCCGAAGTAGTAGATTTCACTGACAAACAGGAACTCGGTCTTCTGCGACTGCGTGCCGGCGGCCAGCTGGGCGGCGAAGTCCTCGCCCATGAAATACTCGCTGGTCTCATCACCCTTGATACGGATATAGATCTTCTGACCGGTCAGAGCCGAGGGAATTTCGGCCTTGACGGGGAACCAGGTCTGTTCCCTGCTGATTTCGGCCTTGGTGATGTTGGTCCAGGTGGCCTTGTCGGTCGAATAATCCACCAGGGTGGTCTTGTAACACATGTTGTCGGAAGCGATGTTGAAAGTCAGGTAAGAACTGTCTTCAACACTGGGCACTTCGAAATAGATGTAGTCAGACGGAGTCTTGTCGGCAAAACTGGCACTGTCGGTGTGGACAAAGACACAATAGCGGACATCATCAGCGACCTTGTTCGTACGGGTCATCAGGGCCTCTGTGGTGGAATCGACATATTGGGTGCCGTCCCAGGTGGCATAGCACAGCGTGTAAGGAGTGTCGCCCTTGTAGAAGTTGGCCTCCAGCGGAGCATTGAGTTTGACATTGTTCTTTTCCAACTGCTCAAAGTTCCAGGCAGCCCGGTAGGGAGCTTCCTCGAAACGAGCCACCAGATCCAGGTTGTCTTCCAGCGTGATGGTCTGGGTCAGCTCGGTCGAACCGTTGCTCCATCCCAGGAACTTGTTGAGGTTGCCTTTGGTCACAGCCGTCACGGTGATATCCTCACCGCTGAGGAACTTGGTGGAGGTCTCCTTGTAGACCTTGTCGTTAAGGATGAAATCGGCAGTTTTGGAACCTTCGATACTGATATTGACAGTCACGGCCACCTGCTTGACATCGGTGTACATTTTGGTGTCGCCAATGGGAGCGCCTCCCACACCGGCGGTATAGATCTGCTCACCCTTCCAGATGTAGAACAGTCCCTGCTCGGGATCGGTGAATTTGTTCCAACCGAAACCGATGGTGTCCATCGTCAGGTTGTCGATGTCGGCACTCAGGAAGTCACCTTCGAGGTCTTCATCGAGAGCGGCACGAGGATCGCGGAAACCAGACAGGACGTTGTTTTTGCACTCAACCATGCCATAGCGGATACTGGCCAGATAACGAACGGGCAGTTTTTCCAGCGTATCGGGCTTTTGTTCGATAATGGTAAGCAAGCCGGGATTGTTGTAGTCGTCCACCCAGTTGGGCACCAGGAAGATGTTGTTGTTGATGTGGAATTCCGACATCTGGCCGACAAACTGGTTGAAGTTCATCAAAGAACCCTGCTGGCAATGGCCGATAAAGGTGTTGTTCTCGAAGGTGAAGTTGATATCGACACGGCCGGCTTCCTCGGTCATCGTGTCGAACTGCACGATCGAATGCACATAACCCAGGTTGTAGAACAGGTTGTTGCGGAACACCATCTCGCTGACACGCATGTCAAGACGGAAGAGCGACATGGGATTGTCCAATGCATAACCGGTATGGAAAGTACAACCTTCGACGGCGAAATAGTTGATGTCACCGGCATCCTTCAGGCCGTTCGAGCGGGCTTCGGGCTGCACGCGGAACAGGGCACGGTTGTAGTTCTTCACCTCGCAGTTGGAGAAGACCAGCGTGTCCATGTAGTGATAGAAAGTATCCTTCGAATTGAACAGATACTTCGAGTTGGCCTTGTTGCCACCGTTGCACTCGATGACCAGGTTTTCCAGGAAAATCGACAGACGGTCGGCTTCGGTGTTTCTCGGCAGGTTCCACTGCAAACCGATCTTGGCCCGGCCGTTTTCTTCATCGTCCAAACCGATGACATGGATCGTACCGCTGTTGGGGACATACTTGCCGTTGGTCAGGGCAATAATCTGCGGTGTGGCTCTCACGAAAATCGTGTCAATCACATCGTTGGCTCTTTCTTTGAAGAACTCGGCCTCAAAGTCGGTCTTGTTGCCAACGGTCACATGGCCGGCCTGGGCGTTGAATGCCACAAAAGCCGCCATACACATGATCAAAGTAAAGACTTTTTTCATAAGCGTTTTGTTAAATGGTTGATAGTTAATAATATAAATGATTATAATGTCCAATTGATGAAATACTTCGTACGCAACGACTGCTCCACCTGCGACTGGGCGGCGGCATCGTATTTGGCCTTGACGCGGTCGTAGATCACCTGGTAGTCGCGGCCGTAGCGCTCGGCCATCTTGACCAGGTAGCTGTACGATTTGCCTTCGCCCGTGAACTCCTTCAGGTATTCATCGGCCAGGGCCAGGTCGTACTGCTTGATGCGGTCGCGGTCGTAGGCGAAGGAACGCTTCTGCGTCGGAGTGGCGTCGTCGGCAATGCCCGGCAGGTCGTATTCGCGGGCGCGGTTGGCCCCCACGATGCCGATGTCGCCGTAGCCGCCCGAGGTGGCAAACCAGGTGGCATAGCCCGGATCCCAGACAGGCTCGCCGTCGAGACTGTCGGTGGCAAGGGTCGAGGCGCCGCCCGGGAAGCGGTTCAGCAGTCCGGTATTGAGCAGGGTGCGGGCCACATCCCAGTGTCCCAGGTGATTCTCAGCCTCAGCCAGCAAAAAGTGCAGGTCGTGGCCGCGGAACAGCGGAATGGTGGGTTCGATCTCGAAGATTTTGGCACGCAGGTAACCCCGGTTGTTGAGTCGAGTGTAATAGTATTTGGAGAAAGCCGGCTGCCCGCCCAGGGTGTTGCTCACCAGGCGCTGGGCACCACCGCGGATGTCCGATTCGTTGTACATGGCCTGGGCCGAAGCGGCGGGACGCAGGTAGTAGCCGTCGCCGGGGAATTCGGGGCAGAAATACTGCACCAGCCGGTTGCACTGCTTGTTCTGATAGTCGTAGAAGATAGCTCCCAGGATTTGCTGGGCATAGCTCACCTGTTCGGTCCAGAAGATGTTGGGATACTCAAGGATGATCTGCATCGAGCAGCTGTAGTAATCGGTGCCGAAATTGGTGATCGAAGCATTGAGGAAGGCCAGCACGTTGTCGCGGATCCACAGCCAGTCGGCTTGGGCCGAAGCCTCGTCCTCGTAGTTGGTGCGCCACGAAGCCAGCTCGGCACGCAGCGATATCCACTGGGGCGTCATGTACTGCCAATATTGATAGCTCTCGTTGCCGTTGACCGGGTCGATCCAATAGCTCCAATTCATCTCCAGATTGGCGGGGATATGCTGGCCGCAGGCATCGATGCCGCCATCGAGCAGGTTGATGCAGCGGTTGCAGATGCCGAACATGTCCAGGTGTTCAAAAGTACGGGTGTCGGTCAGGGGACGCAACTCGGTCATGTCGGTGTCGAACCAGTAGGCCTCGCCGTAGATACGGCCCAGCATGTAATAGGCCCAGACCTTGTAGCGCAGGGCCGAGCTCACCAGGCGGGGCACATGCACCTTGGCACTGTCGCTCATGGCGCTGCCCACACGCTGGCAATACTCGTCCATCTTGGCGATGAAGTCGTTGCAGCTGACAATGACGGCGTAATAGCCTGTCGGATCGGCATAAGGGTTGCCGTCGGTCTCGTCGTAGGCGGCCAGATTCTGCAAGTCGACCGGGGCGTTGCCCGTGGCTTCGAGGTAGTTGCAGCGCGGGTCGGTGAGGAATATCGCCTGGTCGCCCACTTCCTGCATACGGGTGACAATACCCAGGAAACCGCGGTACATTTCACTCTCCTTGGCAATGTAGTCACCTTCTTTCAAGACATTGTCGGGGTCGGTCTCGAAAAACTGGCAGGACGACAACAGGCCCGTCAAGCCCAACATGATGAAAAGATATATCGATCTCTGTTTCATAGACTTGCTTTTAGAAATTAAGATTGACACCAACTTTAAACGTTACAGGAGCGCTCACTTTGGCATAGTCAAAGCCGCGCAGGGCTTCGGCATAGCTGTAGTAGAACTCAGGATCGGCCCCCAGGTAGTTGCTCAGCGACCACAGGTTCTCGGCAGAGATCCACACCTGGCCGTCCATATAGCGGAGCAGGTCTTTGCTCAGGGCATACGACAGGGCCACCCGGCGCAGTTTCAGGTAGCTGGCGTTTTCAATCCAGCGGTCGCTGAAGAGGTTGTTGCCCGAAGGATCGCCGTAGGCGGCCCGGGGCATGTCGGTCTGCTGCCCTTCGATCTGCCAGCGGTTCAACACGGCCACCGACTGGTTGTAGAAGTGGTCCATCGACTCGGTCTGACGGCGGGCGGCGTTGTAGGCGCGATTGCCCAGGCTGAAGCCCAGGTCGGCGCTCAGGCGCCAGTCGCCATAGCGCAGCGAGGTACCCAGCGAGCCGAAGAAATAGGGTGCGGCCGAGCCCAGGGGCACGCGGTCTTCGTCGTTGATCATGCCGTCACCGTTCTGGTCTACGAAAATGACGTCACCACCCTGGTAATTGCCACCGTAGGGAGTCTTCAGCGGCTGGCCGGTGGCGGCGGTCGGTGCCAGGGCTTCGGCATTGCTGCGATAGATACCCCGGGTCTGGTAGCCGTAGAATTCATAGGGGGCTGAGCCTTTTTTGAGCCGCGTCTGGGCATCGTCGCCGGCATAGGTCACGATGGTCTCGTCCAGGTCGCCCAGGCTGGTGATCTGGCTGCTCTGCAGGGCGGCGTCGAAATGCAGCGTCCACTCCATCTGGCTCGTGCGCAGGGCCTCATAGCGGATGCTCGACTCAAAGCCGTTGTTGAAGATGGAGGCTGTGTTGGCATAATAGGGTTCGTTCGAGCCATAGACGGCCGATATCTTGCTGTCGAGCAGCAGGTCGTAGTGCTTGACCAGGAACTCGGCAAAACGCATACCAAGTTTGTTGCGAAACAGCGACAGATCCACCCCTATATCGGTCTGGGTTTTCTTTTCCCATTCCAGGGAGGTGTTGGGCACGCCGTTGCGCACAATGGTGCCCAGGTTGAACAGATTGTTCGACACATAGTAGTTCTGGCCGTAGTTCGACGAGAAGCGGCTGTTGCCCGACTTGGACAGTTCGAAGGTGATGTTGAAATGGTCGATGTTCTCGCCCATCTGGCCGCTGTTGGCCGCCAAGTAGGTGACACTGGCCGAGGGGAACAGTCCGAAGCGCGGGGCGTTGATGCCCGACACCGACGAGCCGTCGGCCGTCAGACCGGCCACGAAACGCCACAGGTTGTCATAGACATAGCTGGCATGGGCATAGAAACTCAGCCAGCGCCATTCGTCGTTGCTGCCCAGGATGTTCCACTGGTCGGTCACCTTGTTCAGGCTCCGGTAGTAGTCGTTGGCCGAGTTGTAGCCGCTCGAGGCGTCGTATTCGTAGCTCTTGGTCATCATCCTGACACCGGCGTAGGCGTTGACCACATGGATATCGTCGAAGGTGTTGCGATAGGCGGCGTTGAGGTTGTAGAACCAGGCATTCTGCCTGATCACGCCCATCGACACGAAGTTCTCACCCGTGCCGTAGAGCTGGGGGATGATGGCCTGGTCGGTGACACCGGGGGTGAAGACATATTCTTCCGTGTAGTCGTAGTAAAGACTGAGCAGTCCCGTCACCGTCCAATAGCGGTTGGGACGGTAGTTGAGTCCCAGGCGGATGTCAGCGTCGTAGATCTTGTCGGTGGCATCGACCGTGCGTACCAGCGCGAGGGGGTTGGACACATTGTCGTAGGGGAAGCTGGGGCTGCTGTTGACGTTCCAGCCGTTGTACTTGAGGTAGCGTCCGTAGATGATGCCGTTGTTGCTCAGCTTCTGCCAGGGCGACAGGCTGGGCATCATGTGCCAGGCGGCCAGGATGGGATTGGTCTCCTGGCTCATGCCCGTGTTGTTCAGGTCGCTGTTGAGGTAGGCCAGGTTGACCGACGTGAACACCTCGAAATCGGGCGACACCATGATGTTGGTGTTCAAAGAGGTGTGATAGCGGTTCGTGGCGGTCTGGTCCAGGATGCCGTCTTCGTGGGTGTAGCCGAACGAGATGTTGTACTTGGCCACTTCGTCGCCTCCTTCAACCCTGAGCACATTGTCGGTGACCAGGCCGTTGCGGTAGATCAGACCGGTCCAGTCGGTCGAGTTGTTGAACAGGTAGGAATAGTAGTAGTCGTCCGTGCCGGCCAGGAAGGGATAGTCTTTCTGAAGGGCCGACAGGGAACTGTAGCGGCTCTGTCCGATATCGGTCAGATAGCTCTCATACTGGCTCACGTTCATCATGGGCAGCTGTCGTTTGGCCTTCGACAGGCCGTAGTTGCCGGCAAAGGAGATACGGGTGTCGAGCTTGTCGCGGTCGGCCTTCTCGGTCTCGATCAGGATCACACCGTTCGAGCCCAGGCTGCCGTACATGGCGGCCTCGGCCCCGCGCAGCACGGTGATGCTGCGGATGTCGTTGGCGTTGTAGCCGAACAGGGCGTCGCGGCTGTAGCCGTTGATGACATCGCTCACAGAGGTGTTGGCCAGGAAAGGCACACCGTTGATGACCAGCAAGGGCGTGTTGTCGGCATTGAGCGAATGCAGGCCGCGCAGGTTCAGGTAGGCACCTTCACCGGGCATGCCGCTCTTGCGACCCACCATCAGGGCCGAACCGGCATCCTGCCAGCTCAGTATGGCCGAAGGGCTGGCCGAATAGTCTTTCTTGGCCACCGTTTCCATGAGCGAGCTGGCCTGGCTGCGCGGCAGGGCGCCTTCGGGCAGGAGGATTTCACCGCTGTAACGGTATTCTCCCCTGGGGACGAGGATGATATCGTCGGGAATGACACTGCCGCGCAAGGGGAAGACCTGCGTATAATAATCCTGACACACCACCCTGAGGGTACCGAATTCAACCTCGACAGGCAGCGAAAACGAGCCCGTGGCATCGGTCATGGCCGCCAGGCGGGTGCCGTCGATCGAGAGGATGACACCTTCGATGGGCTGGCCGTCGGGGCTCAGCACACGACCTGTCAGGTTCTGGGCATCGACCGTCGTCACAGCGGCGGTCAAGACAGCAAGAAAAAGCAATATTCTTTTTTTCATACGCCTGTCATTTAATAGTTGTAGATCGTCGGACGCAGGCACCAGTGATACATCATCAGCTGGTTGACATCGCTCTTGGTCCGGTCCTGACGACCGTTGCCATACAGGGCTGCATTATCGTTGGAGGCAATCTTGATCTTGAAGTTGCCGCTCTTCTTCAAATTGACGATGGCCACCTGGTAGCCGTCGGTGTCGTAGGCCGAAGCCTTCTGGTATTGCACGGGATCCTGGTCGAACCACCAGCGCCAGTCGTAGTATTCGGGATAGCCGATCGATTCCGAGCCGTAGAAATCCAGGCCCTCCATGGCACCGCCGCGGTCGAAGTGGAAATTGGAGCCGGTGGCGATGAGCGACATGTCCTCGACCAGGCAGTTGTCGGGACCGAAGGTCTCGTCGGCGCCACAGAACCAGATGCAGATGGAATAGGTGAGCGAATGCTTGAAGCCCATGCGCAGGTAGTATTCGCCGGCAGGCAGGCTCACCTCCTTCAGACCGAACGCCTTGGGCTCCTGTTCGTTGTAGAGCAGGCCGTCGTAATCGACCGAGACTTGCAGCGAATCGGCCCGGGCGGCGGCATCGGGTTCGGCCGTCAGCACATGATAGTACATGGTGGGCAGGGTCGATGACAGCTCGAAGGGGCTCTGGGCATCGTTCACCACCAGGGGCTTGGCCCAGTGGTTCCAGCGGAAGTAACCGCCCTCGGTGGGTGTCATGGTCGTAGCGTTCCAGCCCTGCTGGGCAGCCGACAAAGCAGCCCAAACCTGATAGAAGCGGGCCTTGACGCGCCAGATGACGATATGGTTGGGAATCTTGTAGTCGGTCAGGCGATAGACCACCCCGTTGGACAGGTTGACCGGGTTGCCCACATCGGCTTTCTGCACGGAGGGCTTCCATTGGGCGGCATCACAGGCCTTGAAGGTCTCCTTGTCGGTGGCAGCGTCGATCTCGCGAACATAACCGCCCACGCAGGCAAACTGGCCTTCCACGTCGGAGGCCACTTCGCGGGGCGACAACTTGCGATCGACAAAGCAGCTCGACACGATCCACCGGCGGAATTTCAAACTGTCCTGGGCCGTAGCCGAACGATTGAGCCAGAGGGGGATGCTGTCGAGGGCCGTTTCGTAGGCGTGTTGCAAAAGGGTGTTGTCGGGCAGGAACACGGTCGATTGGAACGACTCGCTCTGCATGTTCCAATAGTCCAGGCCGTTTTCGGTGTAGCGGTCCATCAGGGTGTTGCGCACGGCGATGACCGAATCTTTATAGACGATGTTGCCCATGGCGTCGATACCCACCGGGGTGGAAGCATCGGCATCGAACCAGTTTTCCTCAAACTCGTGCAGGAAACTCTTGAACAGGGAGTAGTCGTCGCCCAGGCCCTGGATGTAATCATAGACCGAGGGCTGCACCGAGATGATGGCCGACACATAGTAGATGTAGCCGTTCGTAGCCTTGACCACCTTGCGGATCTCCCGGTCGTTGAGGTAGTAGCGGCCGGCCTCGTCGACAGTGACCCAGAGGTTCTTGCCGCTCTGCATGAAGATGCCCTGGCCGGGTTTCAGCGAGGAAGCCGGCACGGGAATGGACGAAAGGTTGTTGGCGGCAAAGAGCGGATGGGCCATCTGGGTGGCGTCGTACGACGTGATATGCTGGTCTTCACAGACAACCACCGTACAGGGGTGTCCCTGTGTCATCTGCTCTGTGAGACCGGCGTCGGCAAACAGCTTGCGCATCGTGCCGAGGCCCGGGGCCTCGCTCAGGTAGCCGGCCACGTCACCGGCATAGAGCGTCATGTCGGCCGATGTCGAGATTTCCGCCTCGCCGAAGTGGTCTTGCCACGTGTTGCAGCCCGCAAAGAAAAGGGCGGCCGTGGCGATGATCAAATACTGTATATGTTTCATATGCATCATGTTATTCTATCGGAGTAAACAACACATAGTCCCACATCTGGTGATAGGAGCCGCTGGTCTTGGCATTGATGTCGAGCATGGTGGCCTTCATCGTGTGCGTGCCCGACTCGGTAAACTCGATGCTGCTGAACAGCTCCACATCGCCGCTACCGTAGGTGAATCCGGTGGTGGGCAGGCCCTTGAAGACAAAGGCGTTCTTGGTCCAGCCTTCGACATTGAGCTCGGGGTCTATCTGGAACTTGGTCAGCGAGCCGGCGCTGTGAAAGGAGCGCATCGTGGCTTCCGAGGCATAGTGCAGCGTCACCTTGTACTTGCCCCGGATGATGGTCGGGGTGGTGAACTGTATCCAGCCGGCATAGCCCAGGTTGAGCACCAGATAGTTGTTGAGCCAGGCCCCGTAGGGGTTCTCATCCTTCTTGGCCGCCGAGGTGTATTTGCATTTCTTGAAGCCCACGGCCCGGTAGTTGGAATAGCTGGCCTTGGCCTGGTTGGCCTGGTAGGTGAACGAAGTGATCTCGCCATACTGGCCGTCGCGAAAATTGTCGGACAGGTCGATCTGGTATTCCTTGTTGGTCATGGCGTTGGAATAGAGCTGGCCCAGGTTCTTGTCGGCCCCGTAGGCATTGACAAAGGCGATGATGTCGGGCGAGTTGCACAGGTCCCAACGCACGGCAATGGCTTCGGGGGCCCAGACGGGCAGGTAGTAGTCGATCTTGTGGATGAAGCCGTTGCGGGCCTCGATGTCGGAGCGGACGATGTTGGCCTGCTCATTGACACGAGGCAGATGGGTGAGCGTGTCGTTGGCGCAGGTGATGACTTCGCCCCTCAGGCTGGTGTCGTAGATGAGCGTCTCGTCGGGGCTGTCAAACTTGCAGAACTCGCTCTTGGTGTAGCTGCGGTCCATGAAATGATAGGCCACATAGTTCCACAGGGCCTTGTCGCCGGCCTGGGGGTTGTCGCTCTGGCAGCGCTGCCGAAGGTCGGCCAGGCTGTAGATGCCGGCTTTGTTCATGGCAGCATCGTTGGGAGCGAAGCATGTGTATTGGTAGCTGACGATGGTGTATCCGCCGCCGAGCAGCCAGAGGGTGTCCCTGACGCGGCTCACGATGGAATCGTAGCCGCAGTCGCGACAAGCGGCGGCAAAGATGGTGTACTCACCCTGCTCCTCCAACTTGTCCACCATGGTCTCGGCCAGGGGATGGATCACATCATCCATATAATATACAATGGCGTTCTTGGCCTCCGCAAAGTTGATGCCGCCGCTGTCGCGGGGCTGCACGGCGGCCTGGTTGTTGACAAAGAGGGTCTCGGGATCGACCTTCTCGCCCGTCCGGTAAGCGTCGTCCACATCGGTGATGATGCGCCCGAAGGCCGGACGCAGGTAGCTCATGAACAGGTTCTGCACCTGCAGCGGCTGTTCGGCCACGGCCTGGTTGATAAAGGTCTCACTGCCCACCTTGACACCGTTGAGGATGTGGTTCTGCACCACATAGCGGGCATATTCACGGTCCAGTTCCCTGACGGTCTTGACGCCTTTCCAGGCCAGGAACGCTTCCATGGCCCGGTTGGTCGGGGCGAAGACCGTGGCCGAAGTGTTGGAATCCTTCAGGCCATTGTAATAGTCGGCATATTTCAACAGCTCGATCCACAGCGAGAAATCGGACGAGCGCTTTTCCAGCAGCACGGTGCAGGTCATCTCGTTCTCAACAGTGGTGGGCGTGATGAAAGTCTGTCCCTCGAAAGGATCGCTGCAGGCGGCCAGCAGCAGGGCCGGCAGCAACCAAAGGCAGTATGTTGATTTACGTTTCATAGTCCATTATTTGTAATAGGGGTTCTGAACCAGGTTCGGATTGCGTTCGATTTCGTTGTCCATGATGGGCAGGAACATAGCGTTGTCGGAATTGAGCACCGAGCGCAGCCACGACTCGCTGGCCGAGGCGTTGTACTTGACCACCTGCTCGGTGAGCAGGCTCTCTTTGTACTGGTTGTCGTTGCGGCGGCCCATACGCAGGAAATCATACCAGATCTTGCCTTCGCCCAGCAACTCCAGCTTGCGTTCGTCCAGCACCAGCTCGAGCAACTGGCCCTGGCCCATGGTCTGGGCCGTCAGCGTGTAGTCGTCCAGCTCGGCAGGCAGGTAGCCGGCCCGCTCACGCAGGCGGCACAGCAGGGCGATGGCCTCGTCGCGGTGGGCGACCGAAGGCTCCGCCCCATCGACCAGCAGCAGGGCCTCCGCTTTGATGAGCAGGATTTCGGCCATGCGGTAGATGATGAAGTTGGGATCGTAGTAGGTGGTGGTACGTTTCTTGTCTTCGGTGGTCGAACCCACATATTTCCACACATAACCCTTGGTCATGCCCATCGACATGCCGTTGGTGCCGCCCGGATAGAAGGAGGCGTGCCAGGTGCGCGACGACTCGCGGTTGACCAGCGTGCCGTCGTCACCGACGATGGCGACATATTCCTTGACAACATCGTTGCAGGCGGCCGTCGAGACGGCATAGGTGGCGTTCTCGTCGGCATCGTCGAACAGACGGGGCAGGTCGTTGGTCTGCCCTTCCTCGTAGTTCCACTGGATCTCGAAGATCGATTCGACCGAGTTGCCGGGATTGAAGATGGACATATAGACCGAACGGCTCGGACTCGACAACAGGGCCGGTGCCTTCACGTTGTCGGCATTGAGCAGCGCATCGCAGTAGTCGATAGCCTCCTGGTAGTCGCCGTGCCACAGGCACACATCGGCCATCAGGGCATAGAGGGCCCACTTGGTGGCGCGACCCTTGGTCTCCCAGGTGGTCGGAAAAGACTCCTTGGCGGCTCCCAGGCGCAAAGCCGTCTGGATATCCCGCTTGATCTGCATGATCACCGTGTCTTCGCCCGTCTTGGGCAGGTTGATCTGGATATTGTCGTCCTGGTAGGCTTCCAGGGCCAGGGGCACGTCGCGGAAATTGCGCACCAGGTAGAAATACGACAGTGCCCTCAGGAAATAGGCTTCTGTGTAGTGGCTGTTGCGGGCCGATTCGCTGTAGGTCTCGTCGCGCTGGCAGGCCTCGTCGGCCCGGGCCAGCACCGTGTTGGCCACATTGATGATCTGGTAGAAGGTGCTCCAGTTGCACAACGAGGTGCTCGAAGCCTGCATCTGCCAGTTCTGCAAGCGGTTGTTCGACTTGGCGTTATAGACCAGCCCGGCGCGGCATTCGCCCCAGGGGATCAGGTAGGGCACCACCGTGGTACGCAGGTAGTGATAGCCGCCGATGAGCACATTCTCCACATCTGCCTCGGTCTGCCAGTAGTCGTCGGCCACCTGCGAGTTCTCGGGCAACACGTCCAGAAAGCCCGAACAGCCGGTCGAGGCGGTGAGCAGGGCAAAAACCATCAGGAAATATATCAGTTTCTTCATATCCTTAGAAATTAAGCGTGATACCCATAGAGAAACGACGGCTGCGCGGCGTGGAGGAGTTGTCCTGGGCCAGCGCGGTCACCGACGAAGGCAGGGTCACCTCGGGATCCTGGCCCTTGTAATTGGTCAGCGTGAAGAGATCGTAGGCCGTGACAAAAGCCGAGGCGCTGCTGGCGCCGATCTGCTGCACATAGTTTTTCGGAATGCGCCAGGTGAGCGAGACGGTCTGCAGACGGATGTAGGAGCAGTCTTCGACGAAGCGGTCGCTGCCCAGGTAGTTCAGGCCGTAGCGGTAGAGGGCGCGCGGGATGTCCGTGTCGTCACCCTGGGCCCGCCAGCGCCGCAACACTGCCTTGCTCTGGTTGTCGGTATTGAACATGGCCTCGTTGTTCATGCGGGCCGTGTTGATGATCTTCTGTCCGATACGGTAGTGGAAACGGCTGGTGAGCGTCCAGTCGCGGTATTTTACGTTCACACCGGCACCGCCCGTGACCAGCGGGTTGCAGTTGCCGATATAGACGATGTCGTTCTCGTCGATCGTGCCGTCGTAGTTGATGTCCTGATACTTGGCATCACCGGGATAGCAGGTGTAGGTGCCGTTCTTCATGACGATGGCCCGGCCTGTCAGGTCGCGCATGATGTTGCCTTCCTCATCGCGGGCATAGGTATCTTCGAGGCTCTGATAGACGCCCGCGTAGCGGAAGCCGAAGAAGGAGCCCACGGGCGTGCCTGCCAACAGTTTGGAGGCATAGCGGCCGTTGGCGAAGGTGTAGTTTTCGACGGCCAGGTTTTCGGGCAGCTGGAGGATCTTGTTCACATTGCGGTTAATGTTGAAGTCCATCCACGTGCGCCATTCCTTGTCTTCGTAGATGCGCCAGTCGATGCGGTATTCCCAGCCCTGGTTCTGCAACGAGCCCGAATTGGTCCAGGCCAGCGAGGAGAAGGCCGAGGTACTGGCCACCTTGACGCTGCGCTGCAAAAGGTCGCGCGTCACCTTGTTGTAGTAGTCGAAGGTCATCTTGACGCGGTCTTCCAGCAGTCCCAGGTCGAGACCGATGTCCCATTCCTCGGAGGTCTCCCATTTGAGGTGGTTGAGCTGCATCTTTTCGGGAACCACCGGGATGATGGTGCCGTATTTCTCGGTCAGGGCCGTGTAGGTGCCCACATAGGGCGAGGTGCCCGAGGGCGATTTGCCGGCCTGTCCCCAGCTGGCACGCAGCTTGGCCTGGGAGAGGTAGTCGGAAGTGTAGAGCTGCACCGGCTCGAAATCCTGCAGATTGAAGGCCAGACCGTACGACTGGAACAGGGCCCAGCGGTGGTCGCGGCTCAGGGCCGAGTTGCCTTCGTAGTTCCAGGTGGCATTGACCGTGGCCCAGCGCATGTAGGTGTAGTTGAGGTTGGTCAGGCCCGACAGGGTGCGTGCCTGGCTGCTGCTCGATCCGAGCGAGCCGCTGTGCACCGTACCGCCCGTCACAGGATCGGCCATGCCCTGGGCGGCCACGCCATAGACCTCACTGGCATATTTCGAAGAGGCCGACTGTGCCGTACGCCAGATGAAGGCTCCCACCACATCGTGCATGTGGTCGGCAAAACTCTGGTTGTAGAGCAACTTGGTCTCCGATTGCAGGGTGAAGTTGTTGCTGTAGCCGTCGTAGCTGTAATTGGAAGCGGTGTTCTCGATATCCACCCCCGTGGCTTCCTGAGGCAGGAACTGGCGCCCCTTGACCGTGTTGAAGCGCATCGACACATAGCCCTGGTAGCGCAGCAAAGGATTGTTGTTCGCGTCACGGACGATGGTGTAGGAGGGGCTGATGGTGATCTTTTCCTCCTTGGTGTTGGTGTTGTTGTAGCTGTCATTCACCATCGCGATGGGATGGAAGTTGGACGAACCGCTGTAAGCTCCCTGGAACTCGTTGGCATCCTGGTAGGTGAAGTAGATGTCGGTGGGCAGGCCCGTGCGGTCGTCGATGTAATAGGGCGACTTGTTGGGCATCTTGCGCAGGGCTTCGCTTCGCAGGCTGCCGCTGGCCATATAGGCCTGGTCGGCATGGGAGTCGGAATAGGAGAAGTCGGCGTTGACGTTCATGCGGTCGGAGAAGTTGTAGCCGATGCGCAGCGACGACGTCAGACGCGAGAGGTCGTAGTGGCGGGTCGTGCCCTTTTCGTCGGTCCAACCCAGCGAGAAACGATAGGTGGCCTTTTCACCGCCGCCCGACATGGAGAAGTTGTTGTCCATCGAATAGGCGTTCTTCTTGATGGCAGCCAGCCAGTCGGTGTTGGTGTTGTACTCGTCGAAATAGCTCCAGTCGGGCTGGTAGCCGATGGCATACGACTTTTCGCTGAAAAGCATGTTCAAAAGGTCGGCCGAAGCGTCCAGGCCGCGGGCATTGGCCGTGTTCCAGATGGCATCCTGCATGTAGGCCGTGTATTCGTCGCCCGTGAGCATGGGAATGGTGGGCGGCTCCATCTTGACGGTCGATTTGTGGCTGAAGATGAAGCGGGGTTTGCCCTTGACACCTTTCTTGGTGGTGATCATCAGCACACCGTTGGCGCCCTTCGTGCCGTAGAGGGCCGTCGAGGCGGCGTCCTTCAAGACCTGGATGTCCTCGATGTCGCTGGGGTTCAGGGCCAGCATGTCGGCAAAGTCTTCAGTGCTGGCTGTCGAGAAGTCGAAATCATCGTCGATGTCGGTGTTGTAGGGCACACCGTCAATGATGATGAGCGGGTCGGCATTGGAGTTGAGGGTGGCTGTGCCGCGGATACGGATCGAGCCTTTGGCGCCCGGGTCGCCGCTGGTGAGGATATCCACACCGGCCAGCTGGCCCTGCAGGGCTTCCTCGACCGAGTTGACGGGCAAGGCCTCCATGACCTCGTCCATCTTGATGCGCTGGCTGGCGCCGGTGAAGGCGCGTTCGGAAACGCCCAGCTCAGAACGGTAGGTACGTTCGGCGGCGATCTCCACATCGGCCAGCGTCTTGGAATCTTCCTCCATGGTCACATCCTGCACCTTCTGACCCGTGTAGGGGATGCGTTGCGGCTTCATGCCGATAAAGGAATACAACAGGGTGTAGCCCTCCGTGCCCGGGATACGCAGCGAATAGTGGCCCGAATAGTCGGTGGTGACGCCCGTCACCAGACGGTTGTCGGCATTCAGGACCGCCACGTTGACCCCGATACAGGGCTCTTTCTGGCCGTCGAAGATCTCATAGACCGTACCGGTCAGTACATTCTGGGCAAAGGCTGTGACACTCATCAGCGCCATCACAAGCATCCACCCGATTTTGCGAAACTTTTGGTTCATCTCAGTGTTGTTTTGCGATGTTGTCAATGAGGCCACTTGTCTTCGAAAATGCCGTTGATGAACTGCACGCAGCCGTCATCGTAGACAAAAGGCAGGTAGTCATATTCTCCATAAAAATCAATTTCTTCGGTCATACCCTCCACTTTGGCCGTCAGCTTGGTGCCGCGGTCGTAGATCTGGATGTAGGCGCTCTTGGTGGGCGTGGTCGTCAGGTCGGCGATGCTCGAGATGCCGCCGTCGGCCTCGGTGTCGGCACCCCAGCCCGGATAGGGATAGTCGGTCACCGGCATGGTGCTTTCGGGCAGGAAATATTCGAGCAGGTAGTGCTGCAGGCTGTCCTGGGCCGGTGAGGCATCGGCCGGGGCAACCACCTTGGTCCAGAAAGCGGCGTCATCGACGGTCGTGCCACCGGGCACCGACAGGAAGGGGAATTTGCCGCCCACGATGGCCGTCTTGACGGCCGAGGTGACCGGCACCAGCATCAGGCAGTTTTCGGTCATGTAGTTCATCGACTGGGCGGCCTCGTCGATCAGGCCGGCCTTGAGCAGCACCTGGATAAAGCCCTGGAACAGGGTGTTGTCGTCGTTGCGGTGGGCATACATCATGGGAACGAACTTGGCATAGATGGCATTGTCGTTGGTGCCTTCCAGCAGGAAGCGTCCCTTTTGGGTGTCGTACTCATAGCAATGGCCGTTCGACCAGGGCTGGCCACGGAACAGCAGCTCCTCGAAATCGGTATAGACCGAATCCTTGACGATGTCCATGTTGCCGGCATAGCGGATGAGGCGGTTGTACTTGAGGCTGTTGGTGATCTTGCCGTCTTTCACGTACCAGTAGAGCTTGTAGTCGGTCGAAAGGGTGCGATAGACCTTCAATCCGGCGGCGGGCAGCTGCTCGGCCGCACCGGGCAGGCTCACCAGGTGGGCATTGACCATCTTGGACTGGGCCCCCGAACCCACGTTGGTCGAGGTCGAGGAGCCGGGAATGCCGTTTTTGATGCGGTCCTCGTCGGCGTTATACCAGATATTGTTGGCTTCGAACTGGGCGTTCGAGGGATAGAGCATGATGAAATTGACGGCATCGGACGTGAGCGTGGACTGTAGGTTGGCCGTGGTGAGCATCTTCAGGAAGATGCCGTATTTCTTGTATTTGTAGGCCGGGCCGGTCACCGAGCCGAACACGGCGGGCGGGGTGAGGATGCTCTGGCCGTAGAGGGCGCCGTTCACGCAGATCTTGCGGTTGGCCTGGGGCACGGCGTCCACGTCGAAATTGATCACCGTCTTGGTGTAGGTGTTCTCGATGTCGCCCCGGGTGATCTCATCGGGGAAGGCCAGCCCGCCGGTGTAGAACGAGTTGGAGAGCAGGTAGCCGATGGCGTCGGACGAGATGGAATCGTAGCTGACGGCCGTGGGATAGCCCGTCTCCTGATCGCCCCAGTACGACTGGTAGAACTCGTCGAAAGCCGCATTGGTCGGGGCAAAGACCGTCGTGGCCTGACGCGAGAGGGCCGACATGGAGGTGTAGCTGCTCACCGGCCATTCGCTGGAGATATTGGGGATGTTGAAACTGCCCTGCTCGTAGAGCCGGTGGTAATAGGTGGTCGTACCGCCGCCAAACAGGGAGGTCTGCTCTTCGTCGATGTCGTAATAGGCATACTGGTCGTAGAGCTTCAGGTATTGCGAATACTGCGGATTGTTTTCCAGTTCGCGGTGGATGGTCTCCAGGGGGGCGATGACCCGGTCGACCAGATAGAGATAGCCGTTCTTGGCGATGATCTCATACTCCTGCACCGAAGCGTCCGACACATTGAAGCCGGCGTCGCCGTGCCATGAGCCGTCGCCGAAGAAATACTCGTAGTTCCGCTTGGCATTGATCAGCTTGGTCTGGAACATCTTGTAGGAGAAGACCGGGATGAAGCGCTCCAGATGATAGACATCCACCACTATGCCGCTGGTATCGACGATGGCGTCGTTCACCACGATACGCTCGGGCGATACCCGTTCGGGGGCATCCTGGCTGCGGGTGCGGAACTTGTAGAACAAGCCGGCGTTCTTGAGTTTCTGCTCATCGGTGGCACCGTCGCCTTCGGAGGGACGGAAGTTGATGAGCTTCTCGCTGTCGAGCGCGTAATAGAGGATGTGGAAACCGATCAGTTTCTTGAGCTCGGCCTTGGGCAGCGAAGCGATGTCGGTCGTGCCGTAGCGGCTCTGCAGCCAGGAGCGCATGGCCGCATCGTCGGGAGCCATCACCGTCAAAATGCTGCGTCCCTGCAGCAAAGCGGTGTAGCCGCACGAATCCACTCCCTGCAGAAACAGCGTGTAATTGCCCTTTTCCTGCAGGATTTCATAGAGACTGCCCTTGATCCAGTCGGGTTCATCGTAGTAGCGCATCATATCGTTGCGGCAGGAGGCGGCAAGGCCCGCCAGCAGCACGATCAAGACGCTTGTCCGAAACAAACTGCCCCTTCTTCGCATAAGTCTATCGTCTTAGTCTGTTAATAATTGGCACTTTAACTTGGCGAAGATAGGGCAAAAAAAGCAGATTCCAGCCATCGGGCCGGATTTTAACTATGTTAAAATGGAAATACCCCGGATTTCGGCCGGGAAAAGACCGATGGGCAGGCCTGAAAACGATCAGTTTTCCGCCTCACAGAGCGAGGCCACCGTCGAGGCCAGATCGGCAAATATCAGGCCCAGCATGGTGCCGTCGTTCAGGGCCGAAGGCGTGCCCTCGTCGCCCGACTGGCAGACTCCCTGCACAATGGGCACCTGGGCCAAAAGCCGGCAGCCCGTCTCCAGGGCGAGCGCCTTGCCGCCGTCGCGTCCGAACAGGTAGTAACGGTGGTCGGGCAGTTCGGCCGGGGTGAACCAGGCCATGTTCTCGACGATGCCCAGGATGGGCACATCGACCTTTTCATTCTGGAACATATCAACCCCCTTGCGGGCAGCAGCCAGGGCCACCTGCTGCGGGGTGGTGATGACGATGGCACCGGTCAGCCGCAGACTCTGGATCAGGGTCAGATGGATGTCGCTTGTGCCGGGAGGCAGGTCGATGAGGAAATAGTCCAACTCGCCCCAGTAGCCTTCATTGATAAGCTGCTTCAGGGCGTTGGAAGCCATGCCGCCGCGCCAGAGCACTGCCTGGGAGGGATCCACGAAAAAGCCGATCGACAGAATCTTGACCCCGTATTTTTCGACGGGCACGATCAGGTCGCGGCCATCGACATTTTCCAGCACCGGCCGGGCATCCTCGATACCGAACATCTTGGGAATGGACGGGCCGAAAATATCGGCATCCAGCAGGCCGACCCGGTAGCCGGCACGGGCCAGGGCCACGGCCAGGTTGGCCGAAACGGTCGATTTGCCTACCCCGCCCTTGCCCGAAGACACGGCGATGATGTTCTTCACACCTTTCAGGGGCTGTTCCTCCGCCTTTGGCTGCGGGGCCTGTTTCTTGTATTTGAGCGAGATGTTGCCTTTGATGTCGATATCCTCGTCGACAAAGGTAAGGATGGCCGACTCGGCTGCCTTGACCACCGACTTGATGAAGGGATCGTTCTCTTTTTCAAAGATCAGCGAAAAACTCACCCGCCGGCCGTCGATGCGGATATTGTCCTCGACCATGCCGGCCTCGACCAGGTTTTTGCCGCTGCCGGGATAACGCACCTTTTCGAGGGCCTCGAGAATCAATTTGGGATAGATCGTCTTCATAGCTTGTCAGATATTGCGGGCCGAACGGCCGAAACTGCGGTACTCGTCGGGCTCGATCTCCACCTCGGGTTCCTGCCACAACGTGTCTTTGGGCAGGGCGAAGCGCAGGTATTTGATGCTGAGCCCGCGGGCGAGCCACTGCTTTTCGTAGAAGGTCTGGATGTTGGGCAGACTGGCCGCCCCGGGCTGCCTCAGCCCCGTGCGGGGATCGGTCTGGAAACCGTCGCGATAGAGGTCGTCGCTGCGGTACTGGGCCGTCAGGTGGTTGGCCGCCATCATGGCCTCGGTATATTCAAACAGGAAGCGGCTGTCGGTCTTCAGGTGGATGCAGCCGCCGCTCACCAGCAGACGGGCATACTGCTGCATGAAGCGGGTCGAAGTGAGCCGCTTGCGCAGTTTTTTCATCTGGGGATCGGGAAAGGTGAGCCAGATTTCCGACACCTCGTCGGGGGCGAAGAACTGCGGCAAAAACTCGATGTGCGTACGCAGGAAAACGACATTTTCCAGGCCCTTTTCGGCGGCCTCGCGGGCTCCGGTCCACATACGGGCCCCTTTGATGTCGATGCCGATGTAGTTCTTGTCGGGACAGGCCTGGGCCAGGCCCACGGCATATTCGCCCTTGCCGCAGCCCAGTTCCAGCACGATGGGATGGTCGTTGCCGAACACCTCCTCATGCCAACGGCCTTTGAGGGGATGGTCGACCGTGGCATAGTCGGACTGGGCAAATTCATAGACATGCTCCCACGAGCGCATGTCCTCGAACTTCTTGAGCTTGTTCTTCCCCATCTCGGACGTTTACTCCAGGACGGTCACCCAGCCGTATTTGTCGGGCAGGTCGCCATACTGGATGCCGCGCAGGGTATGATAGAGTTTTTCGCAGACCGGGCCGGGCTCGCCGTTCTTGGAGAACACATAGCTCTTGCCCGTGTCGGCATCGTCGATGCGTCCCACCGGACTGATGACGGCAGCCGTGCCGCATTCGCCGGCTTCCTCGAAATCTGCCAGTTCCTCGACCAGGACACGGCGCCGGATCACTTCCATGCCCATATCGGCAGCCAGCTGCTGAAGGCTCTTGTTGGTGATGGAGGGCAGGATACTGTTCGAGGCCGGGGTCACATATTCATTGCCGCGGACCATGAAGAAATTGGCCGGGCCGCATTCGTCCAGGTATTTCTTTTCCTTGGGATCGAGATACAGCACTGCCGAATAGCCGCCGTCGTGGGCGATGGCGCCGGCACGCAGCGAGGCAGCGTAGTTGCCGCCCACCTTGACATTGCCTGTACCCTGGGGTGCGGCACGGTCGAACTGACGCAGGATGACCACGTTGGTGGGCTTGAAGCCGGCCTTGAAATAGGGGCCGACGGGAGTGACGAACACCAGGAACAGGTATTCTTCGGAAGGATTCACTCCCACACGGGCCTGGGTGCCCACCAGCAGGGGCCTGATATAGAGGGCAGCGCCGCTTTCATAGGGCGGCACAAAACGTTCGTTGAGCTTGACAGCCTTGAGCACGGCAGCTTTGAAAATCTCCTCCGTGGGAGCCTGCATCAGAATGGCGGCAGCCGACGACTGCATGCGCTTGGCATTCTCGTCGAGGCGGAAAATCCGGATTTTGCCATCTTTGCCCTTGAAAGCCTTCAGTCCTTCAAAAGCTTCCTGTCCGTAGTGCAGGCAGGTGGCAGCCATGTGCATGGGAATGTACTCCGAGGAGCAGACTTCAAGTTCTCCCCACTGTCCGTTGCGCCAGTAGCAGCGCACGTTGTAGTCGGTGGGGATGTAGGAGAACGATAGGGATGACCAATCAATTGATTCCATATAATGATGTGTTTTTTTCGGGGCATAAAGGTACTGCTTTTACTCAAAAGTACCGCACAAGAGGAACAAGAATTGACATTTTGTTTCTACTTTTGCGCTCCGAAACAGAACGTTTTCGTTAAGCCGAATCCAGACAAGCTTGCTTGTATGGTGAGGCGAGAAAACGACTGATGATAATCGAACCTTTATTTAAAACTGATATGAAAAGAATTTGCATTACCCTTGCTTTGCTGACTGTCACCGCCACCCTGGCCATGGGACTGAGCGCCCAGCAGCAACCCACCCGCGAGCAACTGGAGGCCATGATCGCCCAGATGCCCCGCATCCCTTCGACCGACCAGGTGCGCACCGGCCGCCTCGACAACGGTCTTACCTATTTCATCCGTCACAACGAGCTGCCCGCCGGCCGCGCCGAGTTCTACCTGGCCACCAATGTCGGTGCCATCCAGGAGGAATATCCCGCCCAGGACGGTCTGGCCCATTTCCTGGAGCACATGTGCTTCAACGGCACCCAGCACTTCCCCGACAAGGGCATCCTCAATTACCTGCGCAGCATCGGCGCCGAGTTTGGCCGCAACATCAACGCCTCCACCGGCTTTGAAGAAACCCAGTACATGCTCAACAACATTCCCGTGGAGCGTGCCAGCGTGGTGGACAGCTGCCTGATGATCCTCTGCGACTATGCCCACTTCGTACTGAACCAGGCCGAGGAAATCGACAAGGAGCGCGGTGTCATCATCGAAGAGCGCCGTCAGCGCCGCACCGCCTCGTGGCGCACCATGGAGCGTGCCCTGCCCTACTATTTCGGTCCCGACAGCAAGCAGGCCTCCTGCACCCTGATCGGCTTGCAGGAACACCTCGAGACCTTCAGCCCCGAGAGCATTGTCAAATTCTACAACACCTGGTACCATCCCGGCAACCAGGCCGTCATCGTGGTGGGCGATGTGGATGTGGACCGCACCGAAGCCAAGATCAAGGAAATATTCTCTATCATCCCGCTCAAGGAGAATCCCCAGCCCAAGCCCCTGCAGGTCATTGCCGACCATGCCGAGCCGCGTGTGGGCATCCTGACCGATCCCGAGACCACCTCTCCCAGCATTGAACTCATCTGGCACGGACAGGCCATGCCTGAAATGATCCATGCCACGGCTGCCGGCGTATCCACCGACCTGGCCAAGGAAATCCTGGCCTCCGTGGCTGCCGAGCGTTTCAACGACATCACCTCCAAGCCAGGCTCGTCCTATCTGAGCGGCAGCTTCGGCTTCGGCGACCTCATCTATGAGGACATCGAAGCCATGATGGGCGATGTCTCCCTGCGCGAAGACAACCTGCTGGGCGGTTTCCGAGATTACTACACCGAACTGCTGCGCCTCACCCGCTACGGCATCACCGACGCCGAGTTCAACCGGGCCAAGACCGAGCTGCTCTCGCAGCTGGAGCGTCAGGTGAACAGCGCCGACACCCGTCAGAACCCGCAGTTTGTCCGCCCCATCATCAACCATTTCTTCGACCAGAAGCCCCTGCTGGAGCCCAAGGATCGGTATGAACTGACCCAGATGGTGATGGCCCAGATCAACCCGCAGGTCATCAACCAGATTGCCGCCCAGATCGGCGGACATGCCAACCTGGTGGTGCTCTACAACGGCCCTGAGAAGGAAGGCATCGCCACCCCGACCGCCGAGCAGCTACTGGCCGTCATGGCCGAGGTCGAGGCTTCCAACATCACCCCCCTTGAGGGCGAAGAGATCCCCGAATCCTTCCTCGATCCCGCCACCCTGAAGGGAGCCAAGATCAAGAAAGCCGGCACCACGCTCTACGGTGCCACCGAGTGGACCTTGAAAAACGGCGTGAAAGTGGTGGTCTATCCCACCGACCTGGCCAAAGACCAGATCTTGTTCAACTTGCATAAGGACGGCGGTCTGAGTCTTGTCCCGACCGAAGACCTGGCCTCCTTCGACGAGAATGTCATGAGCCTGTTCCGCAACAACTCGGGTGTATCCCAATTCCCGGGCACCATGGTGGCCAAGATGCTTACCGGCAAGAACGTCAACGTCAGCCCCTACTTCGACGCCCTGGAGCACGGCATCAACGGCAGTTCCACGGTCAAGGACCTGGAGACGGCCCTTCAGCTCGTCTATCTCTGCTTCACCGATCCCCGTTTTGACGAGGAGGAATGGCAGAACGGCATCGACCAGCTCCAGGCTGTCCTGCCCAATCTGGTCAACCAGCCCAACTACAAGCTGCAGACCGAACTCTACAAGACCATCTACGACCATCCCCGCCGCGAGATGATCTCGGCCGACAAGCTCGCACGAGCCGACCTGGCCACCTTCGAGAAGAACTACCGCCAGCTCTTTGCCAATGCCGCCGGTGCCACCTTCTTCGTGGTAGGCGATGTGGATGTCGAGGCCTTCCGTCCGCTGGCCGAAAAGTACCTGGGCTCGCTGCCCGCCGGCAAGAAGCCGCTCAAGTGGGTCGACCAGCACGAAGACATCGTCAAGGGAGAAATCGAGAATGTCTTCAAAGTGGATATGCAGACGCCCAAGAGCACTGTCCTGCAGGTCTATAGTGCCGACATACCCTATTCCTACGAGAAGGAAGCAGCCCTGGAAGCCATTTCCTACATCCTGGACATGCGCTACACTGAGAGCCTGCGTGAAGAGGAAGGCGGCACCTATGGCGCCCAGACCATGTGCAACATGGATCGCCGGCCCAAACCGGTGGCCCTCATCCAGGTGGTCTTCGAATGCCGCCCGTCGCTCTGCGACAAGCTGCGCCAGCTTGCCATCGACGGCATGAAGGATCTGGCCCAGAACGGACCCACCGAGGAAGAAGTGGGCATGGCCAAGCTCAACTTGCAGAAGAACATCCCGGAAAGCCGTCAGCGCAATGCCTGGTGGCTGAATGGTTTGGAAATCAACAACTTGTTCCATGAAGACCGCGACCAGGCCTACGAAGCTGCCGTCAACGGCCTCAGCGCCGCTTCTGTCAAGGCCTGCCTGCAGGAAATTATGAACCAGCGCAACTTCATCGAACTGGTCATGAAGCCTGCCGTCACCGCCGAAGCGGAATAAACCGCAACTGATACTTAATTAGCGGCATTTCTTTTTCGAACCGTCGCAGCAAGCTGCGACCCCTCCCACCGTCCTACGGCCGGCGGGCCCCTCCCTCTTTCGAGCCGAGGGTGGCACGGGTTCTTGAAGAAATGCCGCTAATTATTTTACTCGCTGAGCCGGGCGCGGGTCATGCCGGTTTTCATCAGGAAGTCGATCTCGACGGGAGTGCGCTCGGCATTGTCTTGCACGTAGATCCTCACCTGTTCTTCTTCCACGGTACGGCCCTTTTCGATTTTGGGCGACATCTGCGAGAAGCGGTGGCACTCGACCGTGCGGTTGCCCACCTTGAGCTTTTCCAGGCCGCCATAGACCAGCACCTGGGTGGTGACACGGGCGCTCTGAGCCATCAAAAAGGAGATACGGTCGCCGTCGTTGAGAGTGGAGAAATCGCTGTGCCGGGCACACTGGATCATGCTGATCATGTCATAGACCGGCTGGGAGCAGATGGTGTCGGTCTGGCGCACCGTGCCGTTGTTGTAGATTTTTCGCTGGCGCACCTGGAAGCGGCCCGGGGCCGGCCGCGAATACCAGGCCTTCTCGTTGACCTGCCCGTCGCCCTCGCGGCAATGTTTGTAATAGAACAGGGGATCCTGGTCGGGGCTGAGTACTGCCGTGATGGTGTCGCGCAACAGGAAGATGGCGTCGGCCTTCTTGGAAGTGTGGACAAACAGGGTGGTTTCGCTGGCCCGACGGCCTTCGTAAACGACTTCCCGGGTCAGCAGGCGGGCGGTGCCGGCCTTGATCCAGACAAATTTCCAGTTGAACAAGAGCTCGTAGGAGAGGTCTTCTTCGGGCGCCGGACCCACTTCGGCCATGCGGGGCTGCAGTGTCCGGGGCTGCTGGGCGGCCAGCGGCAAGGACAGGACCGTCAAGGCCGTCAGAATCAGCATCGGGACTATGTTGCGCGACTTTGTCATGGGAAAATGCGATGAAAAACGGCACGAAAGGTACGAAATTCATCACGTACTTGCCAATTTTTTCGTATCTTGGGCCTTGAACCACACACACGACTATGACCACTTATTTGCTCATTGCATCAATCGTTATCGGACTGACAATCATCGTATTGCTACTCATTCCTTCCCGCAAGGACAAGGATATCGAGGCCCTGCGCACACAACTGGAGCGCATGGAGCAGCAGCAGAAAGACGACAGCCGACGCCAGGAAGAACTCTCGGCCCGACAGGCCAAGGAGCAGCGCGAGGAACTGAGCCAGCAGGCCCGCATCCAGCGCGAAGAGACCGCCACCCAGGCCAAGGAGCAGCGCGAAGAGACCGCCCGGCAGGCCAAGGAACAGCGCAGCGAGATCCGCGAACAGATCACCGAAATCCGCTCGGCCCTCGACCAGTCGCTCAAAGGGCTGACCGACGTCACCGAGAAGAAATTGGAAGAAATGCGCGCCACGGTCGATGAAAAACTGCAGAAGACCCTCAACGAGCGCATCGGCCAGTCGTTCAAGCTGGTGAGCGAGCAACTTGAGAACGTGCAGAAAGGCCTGGGCGAGATGCAGCACCTGGCCTCCGACGTGGGCGGCCTGAAAAAGGTGCTGAGCAATGTCAAGAACCGCGGCACCTTCGGCGAAGTGCAGTTGCAAAGCCTGCTCGAAGAGATGCTGGCGCCCGACCAGTACGAGGCCAACATCCGCACGGCCCACACGGGTACCGAACGGGTCGAGTTTGCCGTCAAGCTGCCCGGCAAGGACGACGACCAGGGGCCGGTCTATCTGCCCATCGACTCCAAGTTCCCGATGGATGTCTATGAACAATATACCGCTGCGCTGGAAAAAGGCGAACAGGCACTGGCCGAAGAGCGGGCCCGCCAGCTGGAAATCACCTTGAAAAAGATGGCCCGTGACATCCGCGACAAATACATCGACCCGCCCTACACCACCGATTTCGCCATCATGTTCGTGCCCTTCGAGAGCATCTATGCCGAGATCCTGCGCCGCCCCGGCCTGAACCACGAGCTGCAGGACACCTACCACGTGATGGTGACCGGCCCCACCACCCTGGGCGCCTTGCTCAACAGCCTGCAGATGGGCTTCCGCACGCTGGCCATCCAGAAGCGCAGCAGCGAGGTGTGGCAGACGCTGGGAGCCATCAAGACAGAGTTTGCCAAGTTCAACGACCTGCTCGACAAGGCCCAGAAAGGCCTGCAGTCGGCCGACAAGGCCATCGAGCAGATGCGTGGCACCCGCACGCGGGCCATCATCCGGCGCCTGCGCAACGTGGAAGCCCTGCCCGAAGCCGAGACCCGCATCCTGCTGCCCGACATCGGCCCCGACGATGTCGATGAAGACGATACCGAATAGCCGTTCCGTCCAACCATGTCGAAACTCGTTGTCTATAAAGCCTCTGCCGGCTCGGGCAAGACCTGGCGCCTGGCCGTCGAATACATCAAGCTGCTCCTGCAGCGGCCCGATGCCTACCGGCACATCCTGGCGGTGACCTTCACCAACAAGGCTGCCGGCGAGATGAAAGAGCGCGTGCTCGACGACCTGTGGGCGCTGTCGCAAGGCCGCGTAGACAACAAGACCGATCACCTGAGGCAGGCCCTGGCCCGTGAGATGGGCGCCTCGTGGACAGCCGACAAGATCCGGCAGCAAGCCTCGCTGGCCCTGACGCTGATCCTGCACGACTACAGCTATTTCCGCATCGAGACCATCGACACCTTTTTCCAGACCGTCCTGCGCAACCTGGCCCGCGAGCTGGGGCTGGGCAGCAGCTTCAACATCGACCTCGATGACGACGCCGTGCTGGAAAAGGCCGTGGCCGACCTCTTCGAGAAGGCCTCCGGGCATCCCGAGCTGCTCAAGTGGATCGGCGACTACATCGACAACCAGATCGACCAGGGGCGCAACCGCTATGTCGAAAAAGCCCTGATGGACTTTGGCAAAAACATTTTCAAAGAAAAGTTCCAGCAATACGAAGACCAGCTGGCCGCCGCCCTGCAGGACAAGGATTTCCTCAAGAACTACCAGCAACAACTGCAGGCCCTCAAGGACAAGGCTGTCAAGGAGATCAATCTGGCCGTCGGGCGGTTTTTCAAGATCTACGACGAAAACGAGCTGTGCGAAGAGAATTTTGCCCACGGCAAAAATGGCGTGCTGGGCTATTTCTTCAAACTGAAAGAAGGAAGATACGATCCCGACATTGTCGGAGCCAGGGTGCTGGGCGCCATGGATGGTGCCGAAAACTGGGTGACGGGGAAAGGGCCCCGTCGCGACGAAGTCATGGGCCTGGCCGATGAGAAACTGATCTCCATTCTGGAGCAGTGCGAGGATGTCCGCTCCCGCAACTGGCCCGTCATCGCCTCGGTCGAGCTGAGCCTGGCCCATCTCTACCAGGCCGGCCTGCTGGCCGACATCGCCGATGCCGCCAACCGCCTCAATGAGGAGGAGAACCGCTTCCAGCTGAGCAACACAGCCCACCTGCTCCAGGCCGTGGTGAGCGACAGCGACGCCTCCTTCATCTTCGAAAAAATCGGCGCTGACCTCGACCATATCATGATCGACGAGTTCCAGGACACCTCGCAGCTGCAATGGACCAATTTCCGGCAATTGCTCACCGAATGCCTGGCCAACGGAAACGACAATCTCATCGTGGGCGACGAGAAGCAGTCGATCTACCGCTTCCGCAACGGCGACTGGCGCATCCTGGGCCATATCGCCCACCAGCTGCCGGCCGCCCACACCGACATCCGCGACCTGAGCCGCAACTTCCGCAGCGCCCGTTCGGTAGTTGATTTCAACAACCGGCTCTTCCCTGCCCTGGTCGAAAAAGTCTGCCGGCAATTTGAGCCCAACATCGGCCCGGAACGCTGCGACGAGATCCGCCAGGCCTATGCCAATGTGCAGCAGGAGTGCGTCAGGAAAGACATCGAAGGGCTGGCCCGGATTGAATTCTTCAAAGACGACAAAGAAGGCGACAGCAACTACCAGGCATGGACCCTCGACCGCCTGGTGGCCCTGGTCGAAAATTTGCAACAAAAAGGCGTCCAGCCCGAACAAATCACCATACTGGTCAGGAAAAACAAGGCCATTCCCGTCATTGCCCGTCACTTTGCCCAATACAAGCAATCAGTGGCCCGACAACCCGACAAACAGGGCCTGTGCTACGAGATTGTCTCGGACGAGGCATTCCAGCTCAAATCGTCGCCCAGTATCAGGATGATAGTGGCCGCCTTGCGCTGTATCGCCAGCCCCGGCGACGCCATCGCTCTGCAAGAGTTGAAAAGCCATTTCGAGGCGGACTGTCCCGAAGATCTGCCTGCCGAGCTGGCCGCCTTGTCGCAGTTGCCGCTGACCGAGATCATCGACCGCCTCTACCAGCTGCTCCGGCTCGCCGACCGGCCAGGCCAGGAGAGCTACCTGTTCTCCTTCCTGGACCAGGTGAACGACTTTGTGAGCCAAAACGCTTCGGACATCGGCGAATTCCTCACCTACTGGGACGACATACTCAGCGTGAAGACCATCCCCATGGGTGCCCGCCTGCAGGGCATCCGCATTTTGTCGATACACAAGTCCAAGGGGCTGCAATACCATACGGTCATCGTGCCTTTCTGCGACTGGTCGCTGCAAAACGAAACCCAATACGGCAACATCCTCTGGAGCCACACCGATGAAGGGCCCTTTGCCAGCCTGCCCCTGGTGCCGGTCGATTTCGGCAAGAAGATGTCCCAGTCGGTCTATCAGGCCGATTGGTGCGAAGAAAGCCAGCAACTGCTCATCGACAGTCTGAACATGCTCTATGTGGCCCTGACCCGGGCCGAAAACAACCTCTTTGTCCTGAGCAAGCAAGGCAAAGGGGCGGCGATGGGGCACATATCCGACCTGCTGTCGCTGGAGCTGTGCCAATGGCCCGGCTTCGATACCGACCAGGCCGCTTATGAGACAGGGACGCTGAGGGCCGGTGACGACAAGGCTGCCCCGCAGAGAGGCGACATTGCGGTCGGCTACCAGAGCTTCCCGCTCAAGACCCGTTTCCGCCAGTCGAAC
>Ga0079305_1000414_pt1 | contig 94941 bp, 95 predicted proteins | sample LMS_cellobiose_e_FD_79183 | JGI IMG/M metagenome (GOLD analysis project Ga0079305, IMG submission 79183) | Rumen-fistulated moose microbial communities from Alaska, USA - LMS_cellobiose_enrichment | ecosystem: Host-associated > Mammals > Digestive system > Stomach > Rumen fluid ...
TATTTGAATCCCAGCTCCTCCAGGTCGTTCAGATGCACTTCGACGAACTTGGTCTGGATGAGTATCTGGGGATCAATGGCACTGCGGGCGGACAGGAACGATTCCAGTTTCTGATGTTCGGTCGGGGTGTTGGTCATGATCAGACGGCCGATATAATCCTTGTAGACCGCGGACGCACCGGCCTCGAACTTGATGCCGAATGCTTTGAGGTAATCCACAATGGTCTGATCGGGCGCCAGAGTCAAGGCGGATTTTTCCACCGGATAGACCTTGGTCTGAACATCGTCCAGGTCGAGGGCGATATCCTTGGAAGCGATCACGACGGCGTTTTCGTCGATCTTGTAATTCAGGTTGGCCTGCTTGCAGATGTATTTGATGATGGTTTCAAGCGAAATATTGTCGAGCATCATGGAAAGCGTGGCGACATTGGCATCCTCATCCTTCTTGTCGGCGCCCCCGCCCTGCTGTTGCTGTTCGCCAGCTCCGCCTTCCCCCTTCGTCGGTTCGTTGATCGCACCGCGCAGGACGAAGTTCACGCCGATCTTTTCGGGGTCCTTTTCCTTGCTGCACTGACGCAGATAACGGATTGCCGTGGGAATGGCAACATCCTCAAAGGAAATCTTGTCGATGATGATCTCTTTGAGCTTGTTGGCGATTTTTTCGTTTGCGTCCTGCTTGACCACCACATTTTCCTGAGCATTCGATTCCGGATTCGAATAATTGATCAGCGGAGTGACCATTTCCCAGTTGGCCTGGGCGTTCCGGGCGTCCCGGGTTGCGCCGAAACGGAATTTTCCGGCGGCAAGCATCTGGTAGTTGATCCTGCGAAGATAATCAATGGCGGTTTCGTTGTAGGGGTCGATAATGATGACTTCCTGGAATTTTTCCCGGGCCTTGTCCCGCTGATGGGAATCGTAAAATACCTGTCCCTGACGGAGCAGGACGCGTTTCTCACGCAGAGAGCTGGCCGCAGGCTTCGCTTCATCGACTTTTTTCCGGTACTGGGCGCCGTTCTTCATCAGCGTGTAACGTTCGATCAGCTGTTCGATTTTTTCCTTGCCGGCCGGATAGATTTCAGCCGCCTTCCGGAGTTTCTCGATAGCCTTGTCATAATCGGATTCCTCGGCCGAACGCACCGCCTGTTCATAGTAGAATTTGGCCCAGAAATAATAGGCGTTGGAAATTTTGGCCGCACAATTCTGGCTGCGCTGAGTGAAAGCGGGCACCGAAGTCTGCCTGGATATTTCATCCGCTATTTTTTTGGCGGCCAGATATTTTTCTATGGCCTGTTCATATTCATGCTTCATTTCCAGCTGCACGCCTTCACGCACCAGATCATCGATCTGTCTCTCTTTATCCTTGTATTCAAGACGCTGGGCAGAGGCCAAATCCGACATTTTCGGGGACTGAGGAGATGCCGCGGCATTACTGGCCGGGTCCGCCGCCTGCGAAACGGCACAGCAGACGCCCAGCAGCACGACAATCGAAGCGACGGGAAGGGAATGCGGACGGAAAGCACCGCCGCGACCTGCCTTTTCTTTGATCTTACTGTTAATCATGATCTCTGTATTCCAATCTGGTTATCTGTCGTTGAACTCAAAAAGACCCTGTTTGCGGACGTTCTTCACCGGAAGACCGTTCCCCTGCATCAGCCGGGCAGTCACAAAAACCAGCAGGTTCACTTTTTCCGTGGAAACGGAGATGTCGGTGAACAGACGTCCGAGCAGCGGAATCTCGCCCAGCAGCGGCCACTTGTCTTCACGCCGGGAAGCAATGTCTTCCAGCACGCCGCCGATCACCACGGTTTCACCGTCATAAATCTTGACCTGCGATTTGAGAATGCGCTTGGACAATTCAGGCTTCTTCACGGGAATCTGACTGGCTACGCTGTTGCCGATAATGATGTTGTAGTCGTAGGACGACCAGCCGGTCATCCGGCTGATCTCCGTGTTGATGTCCAGCAGAATGGAATGACCGTTGGCGCTGACCGTCGGCTTCACGCTGAACGTGGTGCCGACGTTGGTGCCGTCGCTGAAGTTGGCTTTGCCCGGCTTGATGGATACCGAATTGTTTTCGATTTCAACATCCGTATCGTCATAATCGTCCGGGAAAAACCGTTCTTCGGAAACCAGCAGTTTGCCCTGATAGCCGGAAGCGACCAGCAGACGCGGAGTGGCCAGAATCTCGCTGCGGTCTTTCTGATCCAGCGCGTGGATCGACAGGGACAAATTGAACTGATTGCTGCCGCCGAAGTTCGGAATGATTTTCAGACCGTCGACCAGCAGGTTTGAGGAAGAGGAACGATAGAAAGTCGACGAACTGAGTCCGCCGAACGAATAACGGCGATTGGTGTCTTTATCGGTGTAAGTCAGCATCCAGTCGAACCCCAGTTCCTCGAGGGTGTTCATGCTGACTTCCATGATTTTGGCATCCACCAGGACCAGCGGCGCGGGAATATCGATTTCTTTCAGCAGTGAAGCGAGCTTCTTCAGTTCGGTCGGCGTATTGGTGATGCCCAGACGGGAACTGTGGGAATCGTAGTTGATCTCGCTGCCCTCTTCGAACAGAATACCCATTTCCGAAAAATATTTCTTCAGCATTTCCGGAGTCACCGCAACCGTTTTTTTCACTTCCTTGTCTTTGGTTTCCAGCAGCGATTTGTCGGCGAATCGTTCGGCATCCTTCAGAGAATCCTTGGAGGTGTCGTTCTGCTTATCCCCTTCGCCGCCCTCGGCTTCGATCGCTATCCGGTCAATCAGCGATTTGCGGACAGGGAAATAACGGGTTTCCATATCATCGGCTTTTTTCACGCCGATCCGGATGGCATCCTTTTCGATCTTGTATTTGAGATTGGCGATATCGCAGATATAGCGGATCACGTCCATCAGATTGGTTTTTTCCAATTCCAGATACTTGATTACGCGCGTGCGGTCCTCCATACGTTCCGGGTAGACGAAGTTGAAATCCTTGTATTGCGATTTCAGATTGTCGATGATCGACTGGATTTCCGCATCCTCATATTCGATCTTGTCCACCAGCGTTTTCTGCAGTCTGGTATAGGTATCGGCCGAACTGTCGGTTTTTTCGATCACCGGTATATCGTTCTGAATATCGTCCGGAGGGATCGGTTCGTTCCATTTCCATTCGACTTCGGCCATCTGTTCCATCGCGGAAACTTCCGCCCGGGCCAGACCGATGCGGTATAATTTCTTGTAGACTTTTTTCAGCAGGGTCACCGCTTTCTGATTGTATGGGTCCTGCAGCAAGACTTTTTCCACCACGCTGCGGACTTTTTCATACTGCTGGGAACGGTAGTAAACTTCTCCCTGCTTCAGCAGAAAATCAATTTCGGACTGTCTTCTCTTGAAATCCGGATCAATGGTCTCCAAGCGGGTTTCCGCACGGAAATTATACGCTTCCTCCATCTTCGTGCAATCGGTCATGAACGCCTGAACATTATCGTAAAAACCGCGGTCGCGACGAATCTGCTCATCGCGCTGTTCCTGGTTCAACTGGACACCCCCGCCGTAATAGGGAACCACTGCGGACAGCGCTTTCGACTGCGCCTGACGGAACCCTTCGATGGCTTTGGCGCTGTCTTTTTCCACCAGTGCATCCAGATAGATCTTCCGAGCCTGATCGAAGATCGACTGTCCCCAGCCTTTCCGGGCCTTCACCATACGTGCGTTAATCTGATTCCGAAGAGATGCGACAAACTCGGATTTTCCGAGTTTATCGGTTTCGAGCATCTTCAATGCCCGGCGGTAAGCCTCCCAGGCACTCGAATATTGTCTCTCCTTCAGGAAACGGTCGCCCTGACGGACCTGCGGGAAAACATTGTTGTCCAGCACGGCGCGCCGTGCGTTGAATTCCTCGCTCTGCAAGTTGGCGGGTATGGTAAACTCAATATCTTCCAGCTCGGAATTCTGTTGAGCATGAACACTGGAAACAGCCAGCACCGCCGAAAACAAGATCGGCAGCGCTTTCCATTCCACGGCTCTCCGGAATTTTCTTGCGCTCATCTTCGGTTGTCCTTATTTTTGATTTCTGTTTTTATTTCCGATCATCAAGCTCTCCCCGGATCGCTCCGCGAAGAGATTCATTTTTCATTCCCGCTCTGACGTTCTGCCGGCGGCACGCCGGGCCGCACGCTGTTTCTTCGCAATATCCTGAATCTTCTTGTTCAGCATGGTATCTTCGCCGATCACATAGCTCTTGCCGTCCTTTTTGAATTTCAGAGTCACGGTTTTCTTCTTCAGGTCGATGTCGGTCAAAGTGTATTCATCAGCATACGTCTTGTTGCTGAACAGGATCACAAACTCATCTCCGAGGAAATAAGACGGTTTCAACCCGTAAGTCGGTACGGATTTGAAATCAATTCCCAGCGCGGCTTTCGGTCGGGGTTCGCGCACCTCTTTGCCGATTTGCACCAGAATCTTTTCCTTCGGGTTCTTCACCGGGGAAACAATGATTTCGGTCGCTTCCTTCTGCATGACATTCTCCTGCCCGGCCTCAAGCGATTTGGCAAACTTCGGAATGACGTCCACAATTATATATTTCGTGCCGAAGCATTCGAAATCGAAATTCTGAGTTTCCTTCTTTTCTTTCTTTTCCTTTTCCCGCTTTTCTTTTTCCTTTTTCAAATCGAGGGTAATCAGACGAGTCCGCTGTCTTCTCGTGGACAATGCCGAGGCAAAACTTTTCGTTTCGATCTGCAGTTTGGCATTCTCTTTGGTCCGCGCGCCGTTGTAAGAAACGTTTTTCAGCACAAACGGCAGCACCGCCTGAGTGGTATCGCGGACAAACATTTTTTCATGGTACGGCGGCCGGCTTTTCGGATTTTTATAATCGGTTTTGCAGATATATTCCTCATAGTTGGAAAATCCGTCCAGATCGGCATCTTCCTTGCCGTCCTTGCCGTCACTCGGATTCAGTCCCATCTTCTTCTCTTCCTCGTCCGGGATACCGTCGCCGTCGGTATCCTGATTCTTGCCGCGGGCGAACGTTTCAGGCGCAGAAAGCTCATGCCGGCAATCATTGAACGGACAAGTCCCCATTCCTTCACCAGTGGGGAAGGACGCGACCGGAATAATCCGTTTGCAATGCGGACAAACCGCCATCGGATAAGGCACCATAAAATCGGAAATGACCCGGCGGTCCAAACCCGGTTCGGTAACGGGATTCCACATCTGCTGTTTGTCCAGAGACTGCAGCGCCAGATACGGGGAATCCTGTGCGTCAAAATTGACATGCTTGTAGTTCTCCACCTGGGCTTTGACTTTCATATCGACCTGTATCTGCTTGCTCTGCTGCCACAACACCAGCTGAAAAGCCAGCAGACCGATGAATACCGACAACAGCACTGCCAGCAGAATTTTCTCATAATGTTTTTTCAGGAAATCCATTGCTTGACCTCATCTCATTTTTTCAGCCGGTCGCCGACATACATGTAATATTTGAAACGGAGCTCCGCAGTGACCCGATTCTTGCCGATCACAGTGTAACCATAAGCGTCAAGCTCGGCATCCGCCTGCTGAGCCTGATTCTGACCGGTCGTATCTCTTCGCTGCGGTCTGCGCCCCGGCGGCGGTCGGCGCCCCGGCGGCATTCTGCGACGCTGACCGTCACGCCGGTCGGCGCCATCCTGTTCGTCATCATCCCAGTCGCCCGATTGACTGCGCAGGTTCAGCTTGGTACGCATCCTTTCGACTTCCATCTGCGTATCCGGCGAGGTCATCGAAACCCAAGTCACCACATAAACCCGGTTGTCCTTGTAGGCATTCAACAGATTATTGATGAAATTCCGCACGGATTCCATCGTCCCGGTGACGGTCGTATTGAATTCATAGGAAAGATATTTTTCGCCGGGCAGAGTCACCGGCTGATTTTTTCCACGGGCAAAGGAATTCACGATTTCCAGACGGCTGGCCGACATCCGGTTGAAAATATCCTCGTAAATCGGCATGGTATTCAAGATATCCACCACTTCGGTCTCGGACGGCGGAGCATCGAAATTGAAAGTAAAGTTCCGGATGTCCTTCATGTTTTTCACGCCGGGGATCAGACCTTTCAGCCGGAAACGGCGCTGGATGTCTTCCATGTATTTCTGCGCGAGGTCGGTCTTCATGATCCGCTGCAGTCCCAAAGCCGCGGCCAGAACTTCGTAGGCGATCTCCGGTTTCCGATCAAAATCCTTGAATTCCTCCAGCGATTCCGACTGAACCACGGACACGAATCCCTTATAGGCCTGCATCACCTTTTCATGGGACAGTTTCTTTTCCTTTTCCAGTTCGGCAAAAAATTTCGGAACCAGAAGTTGGGCGACTTTTTCCTTGATCTCGTCATTTTCGAAAACCTGCTTCATCAGCGCATACAGATCGTCCTCGCTGACATTGAGCGAAGCGGCGAAATGCAGCAGCGCCTTCCGATAGGGCTTCCCGAAAATCCGCTGCAGCTGTCTGGTCCGCTTCTGGAGGTCCTCGGTATCTTCCTTGATCATCTTGATATTGTTTTCCAGCGGCTTGATCCCGGACTTGAATGCATTGTCGTATTTCTCCTGAAACTCCTGCGTCTTGGTGTTTGCATCAGAAACATCCTCATGTTTGGTCCAATCCAGATAGATCAGGAAGACCGCACCCAGCAGGGTCAGCACCATCACGATGGTGAAAATAATATTTTTCTTGAGGAAATTCATGAATCGCGTATCCTTACTGTTTAATGATGTTTTTCATTTTCAAGGTCAGTTGAAAATCAGCAATGTTGAATTCATTTTCCCGATATGTAAGCCAGTGTTTGATCGGCAGACGGTCATTTTTGCCGAAATCAAAATATTGCGAACTCACCAGCCGGCGGCGGAAAGTCTCCACGAAGTTCTCATTGCGGACCAGACCATACCCCGTCATGAATACCGAAACATAATCCTGCGCCTGCTGCGAAGCGGATTTGTCCGAACTCAAACCGCTGAACAAACCGCCTTCCTCCTCGGAACTCTGATTCTGAACAGCAGCAGCCTGACCGGGAAGATTACGGGACAATTCGAATTTGGTCAGCCAGACATCCGGCGGCAGCACCGCCTGAGCGGAATCGATCAGTTCCGGCCAGCGAACCCGTTCCTTCAGCAGATTGGCCGCCTCCTGATATTCCCCCTGAATACTGCTGAAATCCCCTTGCGCCGACTGCAGTTTTTTGATGACCTTCTCGGTCTCGTTCCACCGCTGGGACACGATATTCTTCTTTTCGTTGGCGATCATTTCCTGTTTGGACAGTGAAAAGAAAGTGACCAGCAGACAGAGCAGCAGCGTCACGGCCGAAATATAAAAATACGGCACCTTCGATTTCAGTTCGATATATTTCTGCAGGGAATGCGGCATCAGGGAAATTTCCACCGGACAGGTCATTCCGTGACGCAGCGCCAATCCGATCGGTTCGGAGAACATGTGGGCGATATCCGCCAGTTTTTCCTTGTCCACCAATTCGCTCAACGCAATATTCTTGAACGGGTTCATATATTCCACCGGCATCTTCAGTTTTTCAGAGAAGAAACGCGGCGTGTAACCCATCACAGAACTGCCGCCGGCCAGGTAGAGTTTCTCCGGTTTGCGGCCTTTCTGCTGGGAACGGTAAACATTGATCGAACGGCTGATCTCTCCATGCAGACGGGTCATCACATTCCGCACGATTTTGGACACGGTCGCAGCCACTTCGGAATCCGGTTCCTCGTAAGCGCCGCCGAGTGCAACAAAGCCGTGACGGCGTTTCATTTCCTCCGCCTCCTTGTACGAAATCCCGAACTCCTTGCTGATCTGCAGCGTGATGGCATGACCGGCAATCGGAATGATACGCACAAAAAGACGTCCGTTGTCCACAAACAGCAGGGAGGAACAACGGTCGCCGATATTCAGGATCAATTCACACTCATTGTCACCGATCCCATTCAGACGTGCGGCATTGTAACAGGCGGTCGGCGAGACTTCCACGAAATCGACCTGTTTCCCCAGCGACTCGATCAGCGAGGTCACATCTTCGATCTCGTCACTTTTCACGATCACATACATGGCTTCGATCTCGCCGCTGTCATCGGAAGATTTCAGCAGCTGGGAATCCCACACCACTTCGCTCATATCATACGGAATCGCGTTCTGCGCCTCAAATTCGATGATCTGATGGATTTTCTTTTCATCCGTCACCATCACGGGGAGTTTGACGAAACGGATATAGGCATCATGCCCGGAAAGGGAAAGACAGACTTTCTTCGAAATGAAATTATGTTCGGTCAAAATCCGGCTCAAAGCCTGCAGCAGGTCCACCCTCGCGTCCGAATCAATGACTTCCTGCAGTGAAGTATCCGGAGTGGAGAATTCTTCAAATGCAAAATTATCCATCAGCATTTCGCCGGCCGCGTTATACGTGAACTCCGCCGCCTTGATGCTGCTGGCTCCAATATCAATACAAAGCATTGAATCAACAGACGCCATGAAATCTCACTCCTCGTTACCTTTTTTCGGATCTTCCTCGGCTTCAGCCGCGGCCGCCTTTTCCCCGACGCCCCCGGTCGGGCTGGTCAGCTGAACCGCCGGCACTTCGAACCGGTCGGCATCCAAAGGTGCCCACGGGGTCTTCTCCCGAGGCCACAGCTGAAGGATTCCTTCCCCCTGCGCCTTGCTTCGGAGCTCCCTGGCGGCGGCAAGCAGCTGCTGCTCCCGCTTGGAGGACAGCTTGGACCGGGGAGCAAACACATGAACCCCGAGCTCGCGGCCATTCCGATCGGAAATAATCACCACGCCCTCCATCCGGCGAAGATCGTATTTGCTTCCGGCACGTTCCACCACTCTCGCCGCCGTATTTTCCAGCGGGAAATACAGATACAGATACGGCGGGGGCAGAAACAGCGACACGCTGTAAATATGGGATTTCAAACTCGGGTCCGCGATCAGACACTGCAGGTTCTGGACTCCGGCCATCCAGCGGGCACGCACCGGAGCCCGGGCGGTATCGGCATTCAGCAGAACATACAGCTCCACCCTGGCATTATCGAACACATACGGCCCCGTCGACCGGGTGGAACGGAAACTGAAACGAAAAGATATATTGTTCACCAGCCACTGCCGGTAATGATCGGAAATATTGCCCGAACCGACTTTGATCCGCCGGCTGTCCAGAGAATACACCGGCGGACGCTGAATAAGAGTCTCCACCTTGATGTCCGCGGGAAATATCACCACCGGCTGCGCGGTTTTCCGTTTCGCATCCTTTTTCGAAGACTGCCCATAACCCGGCAAAACGGCACAAACGACCGCCAGAACCAGCCAGATCAAATAAATTTTTCTCATTTTTATTCCCTCCATAAGGCAAAAGAATACAGGATGCTCAAACCCGTAATGTATGCACAATACATTTTAGAATCCATTATGTCAAGTCGCACACTGCAGTTTTTCAGGAAAAAGTTCTTTTTTTTTAGTAAAAAATGACTTTTTTTTCCTCTTTTTAATAAAAAAACCCTCTTTTGAGAAAAAAAATGAAAAAGAACTGCAGTGTTTACCGACAGAAAAAACCGCCGTTTCCGACTTATTTTTTCCCGGACGGAACCGGCGCTGCAGGCTGTCCTCCGGACTTTCCATCCGCGGCTTTTGCCGGAGCAGACTTCTCCGCCGTTTTGGGCGATTCCGTCAATGCATCCGTCATTTCAGCAATCTGCTTTTTCGCCGCATCCGGCAGGACGGCCTTCTTCAGCCAGTTCCGGAACATCGTCACGTCCCACTCTCCGGGGTCTTTGCGCGCAGCAATAAAAGCCGGCAGGGCGGACCGGAATTTTTTCACCAGCGGGTCGGCAGGTTTTCCCTGCGCCAGCAATGCGGACGCTTCCAGATACGGCACCACACAGGGAAACAGCGGTTCCGTCTGCTGCTGAAAATCGGGATGATGCAGCAGTTCTACCGCCTTTTCAAACTGGTTGGTAACGATGTAAAGTTCAGCCAGATTCAGCGCGGGAATCGGTCTGAACCCCTGTTTGAGAGCCGCTTCGTTCGCCTGGATTCCCTCCTCGTATTTGCCCAGAGCGGAAGCCACATTGGCAAACGTCTCCAAAAAGGCAGGATCGGCGGCGTTTTTCCGATCCTGCTTCAACACCAGCAGATCGCTGTAGGCTCCCGCGTAATCCCGTTTCAGCATCAGGAGCGAGACCCGGAACATGCGCAGTTCTTTCCTTTTCGGCTGTTTTTTCAGCTGACTGTCGAGCAAACGGAACAGTGCATCGAATCGTTTGTCGGCCAGATAGATTTGCAGCAGAGCCTGTTCGCATGCGGGATTCCCGCCGGAAATGGCATAAGCGATCTTGGCGTCGTCAACAGCTTCATCGAAACGGCCGGTCTGAGCACGAAGCAAAGCCCGTTCCCGATAGGTTTCCGGAACCGCAGGATTGCGGCGGAGCGAAAGATCGAACATCTTTTCCGCATCCCGGAGATCGCCGCGGCGAATCTGCACCAGTCCCATCAGATACGGAGTCAGATGGTTGACGGGTTTCAGTTCCTCCGCACGTTTCAATTCCATCAGGGCGGCATCCAGACGATTGCCCTTGAAATATTTCTCGAAGGCCCCGTGGAGGATTTTCCGCACATCGAGCCGGATTCCGGCGGAGCTTTTCGGCGACTCATAGGCTCTTTTCAAAAACTGGAATCCCTTTTCATTCTCATACATGGCATAATAGATCGCCCCAAGGGAACAGAGAGCCTGCGGGTTCTGCTCATAATCCGGGATCGAAGTGACCTGCTTGACCGCCTCATCCAGAAAAATTTCGTTCCGCCGCCAGAATTCGGCCAGAGCGATCCGGGCTTCCGGCATCCCGCTGTCCGCCGCAACCCGGTAATGACGTGCGGCCTGAATGTCGTCCTTCTTCATCCCCTGCCCCAGATCGGCCATATAACCGAGCAGCAGATGGGCCTTGTAATTCTTCTTATCCGCTTCGACCTTCAGCGCCTTGCGCGCGGCCTTGAACAATTCATACCGTTTGATCCGATCCGGTTCCCGCAGTGCTTTGACATACTCCATTTCCGCTTCGGAAACCGAATCGACGGCCGGCTTTCCCCCGGCCGGGGCCGCAGCTGCTTCCGCTCCGGCCGACGGCTTCTTCGCCGGAACATCGTTTTTTCCCTTCTCTTGCGGTTCGAGGCTGGCACACGCCGCCAGCAGAAAACTCAGGCTCATAACTGAAAAACAGACTTTGAAACGCATTTCCACTCCTCCTTTTTGCTAATCCAAGTAACTGAATTCAATGATTCCGACTCCGGCGGAATCCGGAAAAGGCCAAACTCAGCAGGAAAAATCCGCACGCACACAGCACGATCGTCGCCCCGGCCGCAGTCCCCGCCCACTCCTGCGCGGAAATCAGCAGACCCGCCACGCCGGAAACGACTCCGATCAGCACCGAAAGCCAGAACATCCGGCCCGAACTTTCCGCCCAGTTCCGCGCGGCCGCCGCCGGCACGATCAGCAAGGCCGTCACCAGCAGCACACCCACCGCTTTCACGCAGAAGATCACCACCAGCGCCAGCAGTCCCACGTAGAGATATTCATACACGGCCACAGCCACCCGGTGAGTCGCCGCCAGCTGCGGATCGATCCCGATCGCCACCAGCCGGTTGAAGGCGAAAAACTCGAATCCGTAGAAGATCACCGACAGGATGAACAGAATCAATATTTCCGCATGACTGATGGTCAGGATGTCGCCATACAGGAACATCTGCATGTCCCGCGCCATCTCCGGATTGCGGCTCGCCAGCGCCAGCCCCAGCGCCACCACGGCCGAAAACAGCACCCCGATCACCGTGTCCGAGGAAAGCGAACTGCGCCGTTTCAGGAACATGATTCCCAGTCCGATCGCCAGCGCCAGCAGCGGCATGGTAATCCCGGGACCGAGCGCGCAGAGCAGTCCCAGCGCGACTCCGGCGAACGCGCTGTGTCCGATCGCGTCCGAGAAAAACGACATCCGGAAATTCACCACCTGGACCCCCGCCGCGGCCGCCAGCGGCGCACACAGCAGAATCCCCAGAAACGCCTCCTGCATGAACCGCAGCTGAAGACACTCGAACGGCAGTTTTCCGATCAGGGAACAGAGCATATCCATCAGTGACAGCATGAACACACCTCCCCGTGTTTCCGCAATTCCACCTTGCCCACGTGCAGTCCGAAGGTCTCGTGCAGCACGTCCGCGGTCAGCACCTGATCGGGCGCTCCGGCGGCATACACCGTCCGGTTGATGCAGATCACATGCGCCGCATGAGCCGCGACCATCGACAGGTCGTGACTGATCATCAGCTGCGTGAATCCGAGTCTCCGGCGGAATTTTTCCAGCAGTTCGCACAGCAGCTGTTCCCCCTTGAAGTCAATTCCCGCAGCCGGTTCGTCCAGAATCAGAATCTCCGGGTTCTGCATCAGGGCCTGCGTCAGCAGCACCCGCTGCAGTTCTCCGCCGGAAAGAGCCCCGAGCCGCCGGTCGATCAGCTTGCCGCATTCCACCTCGTCGAGATATTCCGCCGCAGCGGCCCGGAACTTCCGGCTGATCCCGAAGAACACCGGCCGCCGCACTTGCGCCGAGGCCAGATATTCCAGCACGGTCAGCGGCATTTCACGGTCGAAATTCAACTTCTGCGGCACATATCCGAAACGCGGAGCGCGCAGGGAAAAACTCCCGTCTTTCATACCGAACTCGATCACGCCCGTATGCGGCAGTTCACCCAGAATCGCACGGGTGAGCGTGGTCTTCCCCGCGCCGTTCGGGCCCACGATCGCGGTGCAGACTCCGCGCGGAACCGTGGCGGTCACCTGCTCCAGAATCGTCACGCTGCCGATCCGGACTCCCAGATCGCGAATACGAATCGCGCAATGCTCTCCGCAGCTGCATTGATGAATATTGTGACTCATTTGACCAGCACTTCCCGGATTTTTTTCAGATTTTCCCGCATCACGGTCACATAATGATCCGGCGGCGGATTTGCCGGTCCGCCGGCCAGCGGGTCCAGCTGACAAACCGGGATGCGGCATTCACGCGCCAGCGTTTTCGCATTGTTCTCCGAATATTGCGGCTCCGTGAAGATCACCGCGACCTGATGTTCCCGGATGATTTTCACCAGTTTGCGCATGGCCGCCGCAGACATGGCGGCGCCTTCGCTCTGAATCTCCGCCGCGTTTTTCAATTCCAGCGCCCGCGCCAGATAATCGAACACACCGTGCTGCACCACGATATTTTTCCCGCGGACCAGACCTTTCAGCTGCGCCATTTCATCGGTCAGACCGCGCAGTTTCCGGTCCAGCTCCGCCGTATTCCTGCGGTAGGCGGACGCATTTGCGCCGTCCGCGCGGCAGAGTCCCGCGGCAATGTTCGCGGCAATCCCCCGCGCCATATCCGGAGAAGCGAAAAGGTGCGGATTCGGATGCGCATGATGTTCGCGGTGATGTTCCTCGGCATGTTCGCGGCCATGAGCATGGTCGTGAGCATGGTCGTGCCCGTGGTCGTGGCCGCATTCCGCATAGAGAACCGGCAGACCGCGGCAGACTTCCAGCACCGGCGCTTTCGGATTCATTTTCCGCAGCGGTTTGAGCACGAAATCATCCAATCCCAGCCCGTTGCGGACCACCAGCAGATTTTTCGTGCCGAGCTTGCGCATGTCCGCAGGCGTCAGCACATAATCGTGCGGACAGCCCGTGCCGGCGGGGATCATCAATTCCGTGCGGACATTTTTCACTCCCGCGGTGATCTCCCTCGTCAGCAGCCAGACCGGATACGTGGTGCAGCCGATCGTCAGCGGTTCCGCCCCGGTCAGAGTCAGCACCCCCGCCCAGGCCAGCAGCATCAGCAGTTGTTTTTTCATTGTTGACATCCCTCCCCTTTTGAATGATGGTGTTCACGGCATTCGATTTCCAGACCGTCGCAGCGTCCGCAGCGGTGAATCCGATGCCCGCGTTCAAAATTTTTCCAGTGTTTGAGCTGCCGTTCATTCAGAAAACCCGCGCCGCCGCAGAGCGGACAGGTTTCCGCCAGCGCATTCAGCACCGCCGCACGGATAAACTGCGATTTGTTCGGCACCTTTTCCAGCGCGGACAGCAATTCGTCCTCCGCTTTGAAGGTAATGACCGCGCTCTTCTTTTCGCTTTTCATCGGCATTCCTTTCGCTTTTCCGGTAAAGTAATACAAAGTAATACTTTTTTCAAGTCGGAAAAACTTTTTTCCGCACAAAAAATCCATCCGGCAGTTCATACGGCTCCCGGATGGATTGCGAAACGGCTCGAAGCGTTGTTTTACTTCAGCCGGCCGGTATAGGCATCAGCGCCGGATTGGACACTTTTTTCCGAGAAAAATTTTGCCGAGGCATTGTTCCATGCGGAATACCACGGACACTTGCCGCGCGAAGTGCCGGTCTGCTGGACGATCCAGATCGAAAGCTGCTGTTTCTTCCAGTTGACCTTGGCCGAGGTTCCCCAGGCGCCGCCGTGGGCCATTTCGCCTTTGCCGTCCACCCAGAGTCCGAGCGAGTAATTGCCCAGCTTGGCCGGACGCGAACTGGTCGCCAGCAGGGATTTGACCGTTTCTTCCTTCAGGATGCGGCAGCCGTTGTCACCCTTGCCGAGATTCATCAGCATTTTATAAAACTTATACTGATCGGCGGCAGTCGTCCAGAGTCCGGCGCCGGCGGAAGGATACACCTTCGGACCGTTGTGCGGCAGCGGCATCCAGGGGGAAAATGCCTGAAATCTGGCTTTTTTTCCTGCTTTTACCGTGTACATCTGGATGATGTTCTTCAACTGTTCATCGGTCGGATTGAACGTGGAGGATTTCATTTCCAGCGGTTCCAGCACCCGGGCTTTGAGGAACGAATCCCAGCTCTGACCGCTGACCACTTCCACGATCGCGGCTCCGATGTCGATTCCGGTATTGGAATACATTGCCCGCGTCCCCGGTTCGAACTGGAGCGGATTGGCTGCCGCTTCCCTGGCCGTGTCGCGGAGCGGAAGCGAAGGCCAGCCGGATTTGCGTTTGGTCGGAATTTCGAAGGGGAAACCTCCGGTATGGTTCATCACCATGCGGACCGTCAGCGTGTTTTTGGCCGGAACGAGGGTGGTTTTCCCGTTCTTTCCCTTGACTGCCACTTTCAGATTCTTGAATTCCGGAAGATATTTGGCCACCGGGTCGTCAAGAGAAAGTTTGCCTTCCTCGATCAGGATCGCAATCGTGACGCCGCAGAAGCCTTTGGTCTGAGAGCACTGCATGAAAAGCTGATCGGGGCTGATCGGGATTTTCTTATCCGCATCGGCATAACCGAGCAGCGCAGTTTCCTGTCTGCCATTCTGATACAGGATGCTGATCGCCCCCGGACATTCGCCGGACTGGATGTAGGGATTGACGGCGTCGGCGGCGAAATGTGTTCCGCTGTTCTGCGGCCCGACCGTGCGACAGCTGCAAAGAAGCGACAGGACAAGAACCGACGACAGTAACGAAAATCTGAATTTCATGGTGTTTCTCCTTTTGAGGTTGTAAAACTGTCGGCTTAATATAAGCTGGAACAATGAATTTGCAAGGGATGAAAAACAAAAATCGCAGAAATGAACGCGGAAAAACTTCTCAGGCGAAAAAGCGGGTGTCCGCCGGAGGTTCCTTGCCATGATCTTTCCGGTACAGTTTCCGTGCGGCCGCATCCACAGATTTCAGAAACTGCCCGTACCGACGGAATATTTCCCGCAGGTCCTGCCGGAAATAAGCTTTCAGGAAGATATGAATATCATGTTCCGTCAATCCGGCATCCATCGCGGAAAACCACAGACCGGCCACGTCTTTGACCCAGTAGTGATACGGCACGTGCTTGCGGATTTCCGCCCGGTGGAGATCGATCACATGCAGTTCGGGGTCGGCCGTGCATTCCGTTCCCTTGCGCAGCAGGAAATGACAGATATAACAGTCCCGGTGATTCAACCCGGACCGGTGCATTTTCCCGGCCATGTCGCCGAGCTTCCGGATCAAAGCGCGTTTCACCCGGAACGGCGGAGGCTCCGTCCGCCACTCCCGGCAGAAATCTTCCAGACTGATGCAGCCGGTCAGTTCTTCGGTAACGAGGAACGAGGTCCGGGCAAACGGAATGCACCCCGTGCAGCCGTAAGCGGCGGGCGTCATCGAATCCACGCCGTGCTCGCGCAGATGCAGCAGTGCACGGTATTCCTGACCGGCATCCGTGACCGGGGATTTGAACTGAAACAGATTCTTGAAATACTCCTTACAGCCGATGCCGCGGTGAAGTTTGACAAAGTATCCGCGTCCGCCGATCTCCACCCGGAACGTATGACGCGACTTGACCTGCCGGTAACTTTCGCCGGTCAGTTCGAATGCCGCCGCGAAAGGATCGCGTCCGTGCCAATGCCGCTCGAATTCGGGATTCAGGAAAACTTCACGCATGACCGCCCTCCTCGATAAATTTCCAGAAACATTCCGTCCGGTGATGAAAGTCGGTTTTCCCGGCATACTGAACGGCTGCCCGCCGGAGGCCGCACAAAGCATTCGGCAGTCCCAGGGAAAGCTCCAGCGCATCGCGGAGCGCGGACCCGGTAAAGGGTTCCGGCAGGACCACTCCGCCGGCCTCTCTGACCAGCGGCGCGTAGCCGCACGCTCCGGAGCAGATGACCGGCAGACCGCAGACCGCGGCCTCCGCCAGCACGGTCCCCGTCGCTTCGTTCCGGGCGGGATGGACCATCAGGTCCGCCGCATTGAGCAGGTCGGGAACATCCGCGCGGGGTCCGGCGAAAATCACTTGTCCGCCCACACCGAGGCGGTCAGCCAGTTTCCGGTATTCGCCGGGGTCCTCGCTGCCGGCGACCAGATATTGCAGCCGGTGCGGATTCCGCCATTCCGCGGAAAGTCCGGCCAGCGCCTGCAGAACGCGGTCCACGCCCTTGGTCCGATAGGCGGAACAGATCTGCACCAGCAGCAGCGCCTCGTCCGGCATCTGAAATTCGGTATGAATCCGCCGCCGGACCGATTCGGACTCGTTTTTTTCATAAAGGCGGAATTTCTCCGCCACACCGGGCGGCAGATACCGAAACCGTCCCTCTTCCGTGCCGTAAATCTGCCGGAAAACCGCTTTCTGCCCCTCGGTCAAATACAGGATGACCGTTTTCCCGCCGGCCCCGAACACGGACCGTTCCATCCGGCGGAAAACCCGGTAACGCGGCAGAATTCGAGCGGCAAACGGATGTTTTTCCTCCGACAATTCGGCGAAACAGTTGTCCGCCGCGTAATAGAAGTCCAGTCCGGCCATGCGGTTGAAGCCGATGATCCGGTCGAACTTTCCGCGCGCCAGTTCCGCACCCGCCTTCTTTTCAAAATCAAGCGCCCTGCCCCAGTTGGTCAGCGCCCGGCATTTCAGCTCCCGATATTCCGCGCCGGGGATCAAATCCCCTTCCCAGCAGTCATACAGCACGGTGATGGAATGTCCGCGCCGGATTCCCTCTCGCAGGAACCGCGCGAAATCCAGCTGAAGTCCGCCGAACGGGAAATAACGGAACAGGGTGAATGCCAGCTTCATTTTGATCCGGAATGCTCCTCTGATCGATGCGTTTTGTCATCAATATAACCCGCCGCGGCATTTTCGCAAGCGGAATCGGCATTTTTCCGCCGATCATGCAGAAACATCTGCGCGGCATTCCAGAGATTGTGCCACAAAACATAAAAAGTCGGTCCCAGCGCCGCCAGCGGACCGGAAAAAGTCATGGCCAGCGACAGCGTGAACATCGTGTTCTTCTGTCCCAGCGACTGACTGGATTCCCGGCGCCGGCCATCGGACGGCAGAAAATATCCGAGCGTAAAATTCACCGCGCAGATCGCCGCGGAAAGCCCCGCGATTTCCAGCAGGATCAGCGGCGAAACCGCACTTTTCCGGATATAAGCCGAGGCGGAAGCGGCGGTCAGGAACAGCATGCAAATCCACAGCAGAAAAGAGAAATTGGACAGTTTCGACGCATACTCCGACACTTTCGGCAGGATTCGACGGAGCACAAATGCCGCCGTCATGGGAATGCCGATCAGACAAAACAGATTCCACGCCACGTTCAGCAGAAAATCCAAAGTGAAATTGCCGGTCACCAGCGGGATCAGACCGGTCAGGGAAAGCGAAACGCCCACGTTCGTGGTCAGGAAGGAGGTCACCACGAATTCCACCTCGCCGCCGAGGAAACGCATGATCACCGGAGCCGCACTCGCGGTCGGCGTAATCCCGGTGAAGAACGCCGCATGCGCCAGGTCCCGCGACCCGGTCAGGGAGAGCAGTCCCCACGCGGTCAGACCGATCAGGATGTTGGCGCCGAGGATCAGCCAGTGCGCCTTGCGGGGCCGCAGTCCCTGCGCCCGCACCTGCAGAAAGATGATGAACAGCATGATCTGCAGAAAATACCGGATCAGAAAGGTATAACCGGCCGCCGACGGGATCAGATACCCCGCCGTGAAAGCCAGCAGAATCATACCGGGACGAAATAAAGAACGCATAAAAGTAATCAGTTATCAGTAATCAGTAATCAGCTATCAGTTGGCAGTGAGGAAAGAAAATGCCCAGCGGTCCGAGACCCGCTGAGCATTCGATCACCGCAAAACGACTTACGCGATTGCGTTTTTCACCAGATCGTGGAAGCTGTCCGCTTTGAGCGCGGCGCCGCCGATCAGTCCGCCGTCGATGTCCTTCTGGGCAACGAGCTGCTGCGAATTTTCCGGCTTCATGCTGCCGCCGTACTGGATGACGGCTGCGTCCGCAAGTTCTTTGCCGTAGAGTTCGGCGCAGACTTTGCGGATGAACGCATGGGTTTCTTCGGCCATGTCCGGCGTGGCGGTTTTGCCCGTGCCGATCGCCCAGACCGGTTCGTAAGCGATCACGACCTTCTTGAAGCAGCATTCCTTGATGCCGGCGAACGCGCCTTTGATCTGTTTTTCGAGCACGGCCTCGGTCTTGCCGCCTTCGCGTTCTTCGAGCGTTTCGCCGATGCAGACGATCGGTTTCAGCTCGTATTTGAGCGCGGCCTGCAGCCGTTTGTTGACCGTTTCATCGGTCTCGCCGAAATACTGACGGCGTTCGCTGTGACCGATGATCACGTATTCCACGCCCATTTCCTTGAGCATGGCGCCGGAAATCTCGCCGGTGAACGCGCCGTTGTCGGCCCAGTGGATATTCTGCGCGCCGACCTTGATGTTGGAACCTTTGAGTTCCTCGATCGCGGCGGCGATGCTGGTGAACGGCGGGCAGACCGCCACATCGACGCAGTTCGGGCAGACATCCGCGAATTTCTCTTTCAGAGCCTTGCACAGCTCACGGGTTTCGGCAGCCGTCTTGTTCATTTTCCAGTTGCCGGCAATGAAAACTTTTCTCGCCATAACGGGTTTCTCCTTATTGGTGTTTGTATTTGTCAAAAAGTTTCGCCACTTTTTCGCAGCGGGCGTGGGTATCCTGCAGGTAAGCACGGATCGTTTCCGGTTTCTGATTCAGCTCCAGTTCCTTCTCGTAGATCGGCGTATTGCGCATGACCAGTTCGAAGCTCACGGGCCGGCCTTTGTAGGAGGAAGACGCCACGAGGCGGGTCATGCGGTCCCAGTCGACCGTGCCGTAGAACGGCGGCTGATGCTGGTCGCCGGAACCGTCGTTGTCGTTCAGATGCAGCGCCTGCAGACGATTCTTCAGGGGTTCCAGCCGGTCCATGCCCTTGCCTTCGGCGATGTTGCCGTGGCCGGAGTCATAGGTGATCCCCAGATACTTTTCCGGGTAATCCGCCATGAGTTTGCCGAGCAGTTCGAACGTATCCGACGGCATGTTTTCCGCCGCGATCCGGACGGCGTATTTTTCCAGCACCGGCATCAGCTCGTCCAGTGAACGCTTCACCGCTTCAAACTGAGCCGCGACCCTGGACTGATCGATGTCCGGACGGTTGTCCCGGTAGGCCGGCACGTGCATCACCACCGAACCGATCCCGCCGAGCTCGTGCATCATCACGATGCGGTTGATGACCAGCTCCACGCCCGCCTGACGCTCGTATTCAACCGGGGAATACCAGCATTTTTCCTTGCCCGCGGAACCGTGGATATCCAACAGCTGCAGGTCGTATTCCTTGAGCCAGACCGCGATCTGCGCCAGCTCAGCACGGCTGTAAAGAAAATCCGTATTCCACTGGTGGCACCAGTGCAGATGGGTGAACCCCGCTTCGGCAATCGCTTTCAGCCGAGGCTCGGGAGAACCGGTCCCGCCGAGGAAATCAGTTGTGATCGAAATATCCATCTTCCGTTTCTCCAAGACGCTCCTCCGGGAACGGAGAAGCGCCTCAACAAAGACTGATTACTTCTTTTCCGTCAGGGCATCCACGCCCGGAAGGACTTTGCCTTCGAGATATTCGAGGGAAGCGCCGCCGCCGGTGGAGATGTGGGTCATCTTGTCGGCCAGACCGCTCTTGTTGACCGCGGCCACGGAATCGCCGCCGCCGATGATGGAGACGCCGCCTTTGGCCTTGACCTCGGCGACCGCCTTGCAGACGCCCATGGTGCCTTCGGCGAATTTCGGCATTTCGAAGCAGCCCATCGGGCCGTTCCAGACCACCGTCTTGGCGTCCTTGATCGCGGCCGCATAAAGTTCGACCGTCTTCGGACCGATATCGAGTCCCATCCAGCCGTCCGGGATGTCGGCGCCGACGATCTGCGTATTGGCTTCGGCATCGAATTTGTCCGCTGCGATGCTGTCGACCGGAAGCAGGAAATTCACGCCGGCTTCTTTGGCCTTGGCGATCATCTCTTTGGCGTAATCCAGCTGATCGAGTTCACACAGGGAGTTGCCGACGCTGTGGCCCTGCGCCTTCAGGAAGGTGTAGGCCATGCCGCCGCCGATGATCAGCGTGTTGACTTTGCCCAGCAGGTTCTTCACGACCGCGAGCTTGTCGGAGACCTTCGCGCCGCCGAGGATGGCGACGAACGGACGGACCGGTTTTTCAACCGCGTTGCCGAGGAAGGCGATCTCTTTTTCCATCAGGAAACCGGCCACGGAGGTGCCGATGTATTTGGTGATGACCGCGGTGGAGGCATGGGCGCGGTGCGCGGTGCCGAACGCATCGTTGCAGTAGATGTCGCCGTAGGACGCCAGTTTTTTGGCCAGCTCTTTCTGCTGATCTTTCAGCGCGGCCTTGCGGGCCTTGAAATCAGCCTCGGATTCGCCGTCTTTCTGCTTGCATTTGGCCTGTTCTTCCTTGTGATAGCGGGTGTTTTCCAGCATCACGATATCGCCTTCCTTCATCGCGGCGACTTCGGCGTCGGCCTTGGCGCAGTCGGCAACGAACGTGATCGGTTTGCCGAGCATTTTGCCGAGGTAATCGGCGACGATCTTCATGCTGGTGTCGGGCGTGATGCCCTTTTCATCGGGACGGCCCATGTGGCTCATCAGGATCAGCTTGCCGCCGTTGTCCAGCACATATTTGATCGAGGGCAGCGCGCCTTTGATGCGGGTGTCGTCCTTGATGACGCCCTCTTTCACGGGAACGTTGAAGTCGACGCGCATGATAACCTTTTTGCCTTTGAGTTCGACATCGCGCAGGGTCATTTTGTTCATAATGCAGCTCCGTTTCAAAAAAAATTCAAATAAAAAAGGGCAGGCGGTTCTTTTACCACCCGCCCTTGTCAGGCTTTATAATCCGTTCAGATTACTTGGCAATGACGCGCGCCATTTCCAGAACCTTGTTGGAATAACCCCATTCGTTGTCATACCAGGCGCAGACTTTCACGAAGGTGGGATCAAGCTGGATGCCGGCCTTGACGTCGAAGATGGAGGTGCGGGCATCATCGCGGAAGTCGGTGGAAACGACCGCTTCGTCGGTGTAGCCGAGAATGCCTTTGAGTTCGCCTTCGGAGGCTTTCTTCATGGCGGCGCAGATTTCATCGTAGGTCGCGGCCTTGTTCAGTTCAACCGTCAGATCGACGAAGGAAACGTCGGAGGTCGGAACGCGGACGGACATGCCGGTCAGCTTGCCGTTCAGTTCGGGCAGAACTTTGCCCACGGCCTTCGCAGCGCCGGTGGAGGACGGAATCATGTTTTCGAGGATTCCGCGGCCGCCGCGCCAGTCTTTCTTGGACGGGCCGTCAACGGTCTTCTGAGTGGCGGTGGCGGCATGGATCGTGGTCATCAGACCGCGCTTGATGCCGAAAGTATCGTTCAGGACCTTGGAGATCGGGGCCAGGCAGTTGGTGGTGCAGGAAGCGTTGGAGATGATCTTCTGGCCGGCATAGGTCTTGTGGTTCACGCCGTAGACGAACATCGGGGTGGCATCCTTGGACGGAGCGCTCATGATGACTTTCTTGGCGCCGGCTTTCAGGTGCGCGCTGGCGAGTTCTTCGGTCAGGAAGAAGCCGGTGGATTCAACGACGACGTCGACGTTCAGGGCGCCCCAGGTGATGGCGGCGGGATCTTTTTCGGCGAAGACCTGAATCTTCTTGCCGTCGACGATCATGAAGTTGCCTTCGACCTTGATGTCGTGGTTGAAGATGCCGTGAACGGAGTCATACTTCAGCATGTACGCGAGATAATCCGGATCGAGCAGATCGTTGATCCCGACGACTTCGATGTCCTTGCTGAAATTTTCGATCGCGGCACGGAAAACCATGCGTCCGATACGGCCGAAACCGTTGATACCGACTTTGATAGCCATTTTTTTGTTCCTTTTTTGTTTGGTTGTGGTTCTATTTCAAGAAAACACTTTCTGAAATCCGATCTTTCACACAGCCCATAAAATACACCTCCTTGCCGTTTTTGTCAAGTGTAAAATCCATTTTTTTGACAACTTTTGCCCGGCGAGGCTGAAAATTGCCGAATCGGATGTTTATTCGGCTCCGACGGAAGAAAAATGGCGGCGATTTTCTTCTTCGGCGACTTGAAAAAACGACTGTCCGGATGTAAATTAGCAGGAATTATGTTCAAGAACGCAACAGTTCCGGAATCGCAGACGACCGATGAAAAATACATTGCTGGCACAATTTCTGAAAAAACCGCTGACCACCGGAGCGGTCTGCTCCAGCTCCCGAAGTCTGGCCCGCATGCTGGTCTCCGGGATCGATTTGGAACATGCCGCAAACGCCGCCGAACTGGGACCGGGCACCGGTGCGATCACCGGCGCCATTCTGGACGCCCTGCCCCCTGCCGGCAGATTTTTCGCGGTGGAATTGAATTCCGACATCATTTCCGCTTTCAGAGCCCGTTTTCCCGAGGTCAATATCTATAACGACAGCGCCGCCAACCTGCCCGACCTGCTCCGGCGGGAAAACATAGATGCCCTCGACGTCGTGATTTCCGGACTGCCCTGGGCCATTTTTCCGGACGATCTGCAGGACGAAATACTGGATGCAGTCATCCGGTCGCTGAAATCAGGCGGTTATTTCACCACCTTTGCCTATCTGCAGGGAGTCATTCTGCCGTCCGGGCAGCATTTCCGGAAGCAGCTGGGAAAATTCTTCTCTCAGGTGGAAAAATCACCGGTCGTGTGGAAAAACTTCCCACCCGCGTTTGTTTACCGCTGCCGGAAATGACGGCCGCGGCTTGTAGTTAAATAACATTACTGATTTGCAACCCGAAGGAGGCTTGCAGCAATGATCAGAATCGGTTTCACTTCCTACAGTTTCGCCGCCGCGCTCCGCAGCGGAACCATGAAAATCGATGATGCAATCCGGTTCGCCGCCGGACTCGGCGCCGCACACATGGAAATCTCGCCCGGCAATTTCATCGAAATGAGCCCGGAAAATATCGACCTCATGGTCCGGACCGCGAAGGAATGCGGAATGGAACTTTCCAGCTACACCATCGGCGCGAACTTCGTCCAGCCGGACGCGGCGGCGGTGGAAAACGAGATCCGCCGGGTGGAAAAAGAGGTCGAGACCGCCGCCAGACTCGGCGTCACCCGGATGCGGCACGACTGCGGCTGGCGTCCGCAGCCGGATTGCTCGTATGCCAACTTCGACCGGGACCTTCCGGTCTTTGCCGACGCCTGCGGCCGGATCGCCGACAAGGCGAAGACCTACGGCATCGTCACCAGCATCGAAAACCACGGCTTCTACGTGCAGGCCAGCGAACGGGTCCAGCGGGTGGTCCTTGCCGTCAACCGCGACAATTTCCGCACCACGCTCGACGTCGGCAACTTTCTCTGCGTCGACGAAGACCCCGAATGCGCCGTCATGAACAATCTTCCGTTCGCATCCTTCATTCACTTCAAGGATTTCCACATCCGGCGCCAGGTCACCGATCCGGCGGGCTTCATCAAAACCCTGCACGGACGCTACCTGCGCGGAGCGGTCACCGGCGACGGCGACGTTGATCTGCCGGCGGTCTCCCGCCTCATCAAAAATTCCGGCTACGACGGCTTCCTTTCGATCGAATACGAAGGCCGCGAGGAATGTAAGTTCGCCTGCACCCGGGCGTTCAAAAACGTCCGCGAACTGCTCGCGGATTAAACCGTCACCTTACCGGTTTTCCACCAGCGTCAAGGTCTGCGCGGGCGTGCCGCTGTTGTCGGTGAAGATCCGCGCTTCGACCCGGCTGTCGTTGATGTCCAGTACCGTGAAGCCGGATTTGCTGCCGTAGTATGCGTAAGTGAACTTGCCGGCCGCAGCCATCGCGTCGAAATTTCTGATCAGCTTCCGGCCATTTTCGTTTTTGCCGTTCCGCTCGCGGACCGCTTCGACGTATTTCGGCCAGTCCATGGTTTTTTCCAGCACGTGGCCGGGCGTCCAGGTGCAGCCCATGCTGGTGGTGACCAGCTGGGCCACCCTGCCCCGTTCGGTCCGGCGTTCGACGAACGACCAAGCATGCGTATGTCCGGCCAGGATCACGCAGCGACGGGTCTCAACCAGGGCCAGCACCTTGTCCGCACCCGGCAGCCGCCAGAACGGACGGGTGACCCCGACGACAAGGACCGGCAGATGGCTCATCACGAACACGTATCTCGTCTCGGGATGGGCGCTCAGGGTCTTCTTCACGAACGAGACGATTTTCGAGGCTCCGACGAATCCGTCGAGCGAGATATACAGGTCCTTCCCTTTGACGAAGGCATAATTGCCGTCGGGCAGTTCTTTCACGCCCAGTTCCGCGGCGACCAGCGGCAGGAGCGATTTTTTCGCGGGTGCGGGGTTGTTTCCCTTGCCGCAGGAACGGACATCGTGATTGCCCTTGACCACCAGCACCGGCAGACCGGGGAAAACGGACTTGACCGCGCCGAATGCCTTTTTGAACATGGCTTCATGCAGTTCGGAAGTTTCGCAGTCGCCCTGCGTGAGATCGCCCAGCTGAACCACAAACGCGGAACTTTTCGCGGTCTGTCCGGCAGCGGTTTTCAGCAGGTCCGGCGAATTCCGTTTCCACATCGTAAAATTGCGATTCCGCTCCTTGGCTCGGTTGCCATGTTCGGGTTTGAGGTGATATTCGGGTCCGTCGTAATGAATATCGCCCAGCACGGTGACCTGATAAGCGGGTTCGTCGCTCCGCAGGGACGCCGATTTTTCCGGGGCATCGGCGGCTTCAAGGCCGATAACGGACAGTCCGGCGAGCAGCACGGGCAGCAGTTTTTTCAGCAGCATGACAATATCTCCTTTTTCATCGGTGAAACCCTTTACTATACGGCCCGGTCGTTGCTTTTTCAATCGGACGCGGCAACATTTTCGGGATTTCCCGCAATGTGAGCCGGTCGCCGGGCTTGAAATCCGCCGATTCAGACATATATTAAAGTCCGGACATGGTCATCATCGAAACTGTTGAGGATTTTTCATTATGGGCGAACTGAAAGACAAACGGCTGGCAAAACTCCGTCAAGCCGATCTCTACGTGGTCATCACCGAGGAATTCACCGCCGGACGCGGCACCTTGCGCGTGCTCGAAGAAGCCGCCGACGCCGGAATCCGCATCGCGCAGCTCCGCGAAAAACATCTTTCCGGCAAAGAGCTGTTCCGACGCGCCGAACAATTCCGCAAAATCTGCGACCGCTACGACATGCTGATGATCATGAACGACCATCTCGACATCGCCCTGATGTGCGGCGCCGACGGCGTCCATCTGGGGCAGGACGATCTGCCGCTGGCGGAATCCGTGAAATTCGCGCCGGACCTGATCCTCGGCCGTTCCACCCATTCGCGCGCTCAGGCGCTCGAAGCACAGAGTCAGGGCGCGGCTTACATCAACCTCGGCCCCATCTTCCCGACGCAGACCAAGAACACGCCGGTGCATCCGCTGGGAATCGAGATCATCCGCGAGACCCGCGGCGATCTGCACATTCCCTTCTCCGTAATGGGCGGAATCAAGACGCACCACATTCCCGGTCTGCTGAACGAAGGCGCCCGGCTCATCGCAATGGTGACCGAAGTCACGCAGGCGCCGGACATCGGCAAACGGGTCCGCGAACTGCGTGCGCTCTGGACTCGCTGATTCCCGGATTCGGAGAACCCCGCATGGACACGATCCCGGACAGCGTAAATACCGACGAGCCAATCTCCCCCGCTCCCGCGTCCGGCAGACGGCGGAAAAAAATTCTGCTTCTGCTGCTGATCTTCCTGAGTCTGCTGCTGCTCGGCGGCGTGATGATCTTCGGCACTCCCCGCCGCTGGCAGGTCGAACCGAAGATATCCAGACAGGAAGCTCGCCAGATACGGCAGATCATGAGCCGGCTGACCACGGTCATGGTCACACCCGACGGGACTATGGCGAAAAAAGCTGAAATCGAATTCACCGAACCCGAACTGAATACGATGCTGCGGACCGGTCTCCGCACGGCCCAGCTCCGTAAAACCCCCGATCTCTATTACGATGCGGAATGGAAAAACGGCGGACTCCGCCTTCGCGCCAGCCGGATTCTCCCGCTGCTGGCGCTCAATCTGGAAACCGAACTCGTGCCGGGGTTTGCCAAAGGCCGCGCCGTCATCCGCACCCGAAGCTGCCGCCTGGGCTGGCTCCCGATCCGCTCCGGCTGGGTCGATGCCGCCCTGCGCGAAGTCATTGCCGGTTACGAGGGCACCCCTGAATGGCAGGCCGCGACCGCGATGGTCGAGTCCGCGGAAGTCACGAAAAACGGAACGGTCCGCATCGTCTTTTACCCTGAAAAAATCACACAGTCGCTCCCCGTGCTGCTGAATGCGGCATGGAGTCGCTGACAATCACAGGAGCATTTTCCCATGATCGAATTTCTCAAACAGCTGGCACGGCAGGCCGGCGCCATCGCGCTCGCCGACGGTCTGCGGCTCAAAGCCGCCAACATTCACACCAAGGCAACCGCGCTCGACCTGGTCACCGATACCGACCGCAAAGTCGAACAGTTCATCACTTCCGAGCTGAAAAAACAGTTCCCGGAATACGGAATCTACGGCGAGGAAACCGGCGGAAATCATGCCGAACGCGAATACTGTTTCGTGATCGACCCCATCGACGGCACTGCCTCGTTCGTCCACGGTCTGCCCAACTGGTGCGTTTCCATCGGCCTCACCCGCAACGGCAAATCCGTCGCCGGCGTGATCTACCAGCCGGTTCTGGACGATCTTTACTACGCCGAGGAAGGCAAAGGCAGTTACCTCAACGGCATCCGGATGCATGTGACCGCGCGCACCGAACTTTCCGACTGTATTCTCGTGACCGGACTGGCCTGTCTGCGTGCGCAATGGAAAGAGGAAAACAATCTGAAATTCATCAGCCGGATCGCGCCGGAATTATCCGATCTGCGCAAATACGGTTCCGCCGCGCTCGACTGCTGCAACACGGCACGCGGCGTGGTCGACGGCTACTGGGAACTGATCCTTCAGCCTTACGATATCGCCGCCGGGGAGATCATCGCCCGCGAGGCCGGCGCGGTCATCACCGACCTTTTCGGCAAGGACGGCTATCCCTCGTGCGGCTTCCTGTGCACGAACGGAAAGATTCACGACAAGGTGCTCGCGTATTTCCACGACTTCAAAAATCTGCAGCGCTGAACCCCGTTCCGGCTCCGGATCACTCCTGCAGACCGGCCGGCAGACCGGCCAGAATGTCCCGGTTGCCCGGCGCGTTGCAGACTTCCAGCTTGAGCGTGTGCTCCCCGGCGGCAAGCTCGACTTCGAGCCGGTACGGCGGAGCGATCAGCGTCCCGAGTTCCGTGCCGTCGAGCCAGACCCGGACGGAGTCTTTTACCAGCTTCAGATCGAGCGCATAACGGCCCGATTCGGCAGCGGTCACGCTGCTTTCATAGACGGCGGTCCCGGAAAAAGTGCCGTACCCGAGCGTGCGGTAATCCCGCAATGAGCTCAGGTGGAAGGTTTCCGGCGCGGCGGAGAGAACCGGGTAACCGCAATTCCCCAGCGGGAACTGCACCCTGAAACGTCCGCGGAGATACGGAGAATTTTCCAGCAGACGGCCCTGGAAAGTCAACGTGTTGCGGCCCGGCTTCAGCAGGGAAGTCACTTCGCATTCCAGTTCGCGGCAGTCGCGGAAATCCGCCTTGCGGTAATCTTTCAATTCGACTCCGTTCAGCGCAAAACGGCCGCGCGCCAGAGCGTCTTCCTCGGTGGTGAAAAACACTTTCTCCAGCGGATTTTCGAGCGTGAACACGGCAAAAAACGCACCTTCTTCCGGAACGGGATGCAGTCCGACATCCCGTTTGGACACCAGATCGAATGCGTCCTGAATTCCCGCTTCCCAGTAATTCAGCGGCACACAGTTCGGACCGAAGGAAAGAGTCCAGGACTGCATCGGCAGCGCCGGCGCTTTTTTCCGTTCGCGCAGTTCGTCGGCAAATCCCGCCGCGCCCGGAGCGATTTCCAGCGTTTCCCCCTCGAAAACGCCCCGGAACGTTTCGCTGCCGCGGTTGAACAGGAAGGTCCGGACCCGACCGTCTTTCCGGATGCGGCGGATCAGCACCTTTTCCGATTGTTCGCCGGTCAGTTCCGGCGCGGCGATCTTCCGGACGAAATCCGGATCGCGGTGTGCTTCGGCGAAAGTCCATTTTTCCGCTTGCGCACCGTCCGGCTCCGGCAGGATTTCCGGCGTGACGCCGACCACGAACAGCGTTCCGCCCGCGGCGGCATACCGTTCCAGCCAGTCCGCGGTGGACCGTTCGATCCGCGCGGCATGGGCGACCACGAAATACGGCCGCAGGACAGCAAATTCCGCCGGGTCCTGCTCGGACAGCGTCAGTTCGTCGATGAGCTCGAAATCGCGCTGATGCGAGAGCAGTTCCTCCGCGGTAAGATGCAGCGCGGCGTCCGGACCGGATTCCGCCGGCAGACGGGTCTGCAGCACGGTTGAGGGATAGAGCAGTTCGAGGTTGCAGACATGTTCGGAGGAGAGTTCGGAACAGCGGCGTTTGAGATAGGCCAGGAATTCCGGCATGTGCGGCCACTGCGAATGCTGGTAAAAGAGCGAGGGCGGCGCTTCGTCGCGCCGTTCGCCATCGAGCGTGTAATACAATCCGTGCACGTTGAACCAGGTCAGCCCCATCACCAGATGATAGTCGAGCATGAATTTGAGGTCGCGCAGGGAAATGGTGTCGCCGCCCACGGCGAAAGCATCCGCGCCCGCCGCCGGTTTGCCGAACAGACGCGCCGCCGAGGAGACCGACTTGATCCCGATGTGATGCGCCGCCGCGCCGACTTGTCCGATGCCCGCGCCGAGCGGATCGCAGCAGGGGATGTCGAAATACTTGAAGCAGCGCAGTTCGTTCGGCCAGTGCAGCCCCGCGCTGGAAAGATTTTCCGAACGCGAAAGGTGTCCGGTGCTGGCGATCCCGTGCGCATTCAGCCAGGTCCGGAACTGCCCCAGATAATTGCTGCAGACCAACCGGTGCAGCGTCTTGCGGTAATCGTTGCGAATCCGGGCGGAACGAGCATCGATGTCCAGCGCCAGATGCACCAGCAGCGGCTTCAGGTCATACCCGTGATCGCGCTGGAATTCCTCGGGAAAACTGCGGGTCCAGGGATAATCTCCGGCGGGGCTGGGTTCGTCCATGAACGAGGCGGCGCAGTGTTTCATCTTATCCCCGAGACGCCGTTCATATTCCGCGTGCGTGATCTCGATCAGTTTGCGTGCGGTCTCCGCGTTGAGCAGATCGCTGCTGTGATGCGAGGGTCCGTGATGGACCCATTCGACGCGGACGATCCGGCAGTCGCGGTCGGGCGTCCAGGAAACCGCGAACCGGGGGATTTCCGGACTTCTCCGCCGATGGGGATACGGCAGCTGGGCGTTATGGGAATAGGCGGAGGACTGCACCCACGCCTTGCTCCAGGCCGGACGGAGCGTGCCGCAATATTCGGCGAGGTCGCGGACGGAACCGTCGGCATAGACCGCCCAGCACCCGGCGAACGCGCCGTTGAGGGAGAAGAATTCCGTGACGTGCTGTCCCTGAACCGCCTCGGAAACGAGGAAATTCAGCCAGGAGGAAGCCAGCTCGGGATAATTGTTGCAGATGCGGTGTGCGGCATCGCCGGAGGGATAGTTGTCCTCGTCCCAGATGGCGAATTTGACGCCGTGGCGGATGAGTTCGTCGACCGCCGCCTGAACGGCCTCGAACCACGCCCGGGAAAGGTAGGGCGTTTTCATGCCGGCGCGGGCGTGGAGGAAGATACATTCATATCCTGCCCGGCAAAGTTCGCCGATCTGTTCGCGAATCTCATCGACCCGCAGGTCGCTGTTGAGGAAGTATTGACCCGCCAGATGTTCCATTTCTTATCCTTTCAAATTGTGCATTTGTTCCGCATCCGGTTAATTTAACCGATGTTCAATGGTTTTTCAATCCTTTTTTCCTTCAAATAATACATTATCTTCCCAAATCGAAATATCCTGTCCGCTTTTGCATACGGGGAACGACCGAGACGGCCGGTACGGCTTCGCGGCAGGGAGTCCGGAGAGACAAAGTCCCCGGACCGCAGCGGTGACCGGCGTCCGGAGAAACCGGCTTCGGCCCTGTCAGTTCCGCTCGCCGTTGGCGGGAGCGGCTTCTTCCACGGTCAGATTGTCGAAAAAGACTTTGCCGTCCGCGGAATTGCCGGCGCTCAACAGAAGTTTCATCCGGCAGTCCTCGACTTTCGGCGCGGATACGATGACCGACAGCTTGCGCCAGCTGAAAGAGGAATCTTCCGTCAGCCTGTCCTGCGCTTCATAAGCGGAATTGAGCCAGGCTTTCCCCGGAGCGGACCACGCAACACGCAGTCCGACGGTACAGGAAGGATCGGTCCCGACCGTCCGGACGGAAACGGCAACGCGGTAAATGAAACCGGGTTTCACCTTGAGTTCACGCAGGAATGTCATATCCTTGAAGGAGCCCTTCAAATTCATGGCGGCGGCGCCGGATTGGTCGATTCCTTCCTGTGCATCATGGAAAAAAGTGCCCTTGCCGGTTTTGCGCTGCCAGGTGGAGAAACCGATCTTCCGGTCGAAATCGAACCGCGCTTTCATGGTGAAGTGCAGCTGCCGGAACTGCTGCCGCAGCCGGCTGTTTTGAAGATAGAGTTTGATTTCCAGTTCCCGTTTCAAAAAGCCCTGCAGGATCAGCTTCGCCCGCTTTTTCCCTTCCGGCGAAGCCAGTTCGACAACCTTTTTCAATTCGTTCCGGCGGGCATCCAGCCATTCCGGGGTAACCGCTTCCAGATAACCGCTCGACCCGAACGGCAGATACTGCCGGCGTTCCTGAAAGAATTCCGTGCCCGGCAGTTTTTTCTCCCAGTAATCCGAACAGGCACGATAATATTTCTCCAGCGGAACGGAGGCCTCTTTTCCGACCGCAGCCGTGCACCAGTCCTTCAGCAGAGCGTCGGCGGACAAAGACGGGTCCCAAGTCAGTTTCAGAATCATCCAGAGCATCGGACCGGTATGCCAGTCGTCAGCGGGATAAGCCTCGGCGTAATAATATTTCACGCCATGGGCGGCGCCCCACTTCAAGGCTTCCGGCAATACTTTCAAACTGATTTTCGGGATCAGGAAATGACGATATTCGAGATAATCATACCAGCCCGCCGAACCGCAGGTGCGAATCCAGGCGGAGGTCAGCGACTGATCCTCCTGCCGGAATTTCGGATCGGCCCAATAGGTCTTCTCATAGGTCAGGAACGGAACCAGCGACGGGTGAAAACTCCGGTTCGGCGGAGGCGTTCTCAGATTGTGATAGGCAAGAAAACCGAAAGTCCGGCCCGGCGCGAAACACCGGTGCGCCACCTCGTCCATGCATTCCAGATAGGACAGCGAGCGAATCTCGTAATTCATCGAATCCCGGCCCAGCGGGGCATCCGTTTTCAAACAGGTCTCGCACCGGCAGTAACGGCCGCCGTCGTTGACCCCCAGCGACACCGAACAGACATCGGGCTGCTTTTCGAAATCGTCCCGGACCGCCTTGACAAATGCGGTGCGAATCCCCGGCGCAGTGAAGCAATACTGCCAGTAGACATTCTCGCCCTTTTCCGGCAGGAAACGCGGACCGCCCGGATTCCGGACCGGGAAAAATTCGGGATGGGTCTTCGTATATTTTTCCTGCGGCAGCAGCCTCCACAGATTATGCTGAAACCACGGCCGGTCCGGCAGCGTTCTGAAATCGTAATGGAATATGCCGCGGTTCCGGGCCGCCCATTCGTAATGGGGCGTCTTCTTGTGCGTCAAGGCAAAAGTCCGAATCCGGTAACGAGGCGACATGACGACGGGTTCCTCCGGGAAAACCGGCCGGATATTCTGCGGGATATACTCGCCATCCTCTCCCGGAAACAGCCAGCGGACGCCGTAAAAGCGTTCCAGAAATTCACAGACGCCGTGCCGCACGGCCAGCGGGGTCGCACCGCAGATCGACACCTTTCCCGGCGCGGGAAATTCGATCAGGAACGATTCCGGATCGGCTTTGCGGTCCGGACGCACGGTCAGGAGAATATTCGGACTCCCCTGCTCCGATCGAACGGACGGAGCGGTCCCGGTGCTTTTCCGCAGACAGCGGTTCAGAATCTCCGCTGCCTCCGCAACGTATTTGCCGTCCTTTTCGTTCCATCGGATACCGGCGGATTCCCCCCCCCCGAAAAGCGGCAGAGCCAACAGCGCGGCAACGACAGTCGAGTTCAGATGACGCATGACTGCATTCCCCCGTCAATCCATCGTCCAATGCGCCGTATAAAGCGGCGACGACGCACCCGCGGCGGACGTGACCGGCCCCGTCCACTGCGCCGCATGACCGTCGACATACGAGATGTTCATTCCGGCGCTTCCGACCATGGTGTCGAGGGTGAAGACCCGTCCCGCCCGGCCGGCGGGATGCCGGTAGGCCACGCGGGCATGCCCGGTGACTCCGACCGCGTAATTGTTCCCGGAACCGTCGCCGCCCTCGAGAATGAAAAACTTTTCCGACGGACGTTTGACCAGAGTGATCTTTCGCCCGTAGCGGAAAATATGATCCGCCTCGCCGCCCTGCGAAAGCTCGTTCTGCGGAAGATACGACAATCCGAGCAGACCGCCGCAGTTGGTCCCCTTGAAGCTCGGTTCATTGTCCGAGGGACAGACGAACACCGGCATCACCGACCGTTTGTCCTTGTAGTAGATCGCCGGTGTGGAATACATCATTTTGTCGTAGCCAAGATATTCTCCAATCCGCGTGGTCAGGTAGCCGTTCGAGTTGCTGCCGTCGCCGCGGCCGGGCAGATACTGATAGTCGTTGACATACATCGAAACGCCGTTTCCCATGGTCTTGAGGTTGTTGATGCAGGAGATCGAACGCGCCTTCTCCCGCGCCGCATTCAGCGCGGGCAGCAGCATCCCCGCCAGAATCGCTATGATCGCGATCACGACCAGGAGTTCGATCAGCGTGAAGCTGCGCTTCCGCTCGAAAGATGAAAGATGAGAGATGAAAGTTGAAAATTGGTTCATGATCCGTTTCCTTTCCAGTTTTCTTAGAAGTTCGCGTCCATTGATCTCATGTCATCCGCAATCTAACGCACGTCAAAAGCATTTTCAATAGCTTTTTTTATCAATTTAACGCTTATTTTATCAATTTGCGATTTGATTTTCCGCGAACGGATCGTATAGTATGAGTAAAGCGAAAGGCTCAGGATGCCGAATTATTTTTACCATAAAACCAACGACCGTATTTTCGAGGCCGATCCCGATCTCCCGCTCCGGGTGAAACTCGACGATCCGCAGATCGTGACCGTCCGCCACCGGCACGAGTTCTGCGAATGCGTGTTCGTCATCCGCGGACACGGCATGCACCAGTCGGAAAACCATGACCCGGTCCCCGTCCGCCGCGGCTGCGTGCTGGTCATTCCGGTCGGCGGACACCACGCCTATACCGCCGCCTCCCCCGACTTCGCCGTGTTCAATCTTCTGTTCGACACCGGACACCTGCCGACCGTGCTGCTGGAACTTTACTCCCACCCCGGCTACAAACAGATATTCCTGCGCGATCACGCGGCTTACGGCGAACAGGATTTCCCCCTCACCGCGCTCGACGGCGAAGTGTTCGGAGAATTGGAGACCATGCTCGAATATCTTTCGAAAACCGGTCTGATCCCGGGCAGTCACTGCTACAAACTCGGATTGTTCATGGCCGTGCTCAGCCGGCTGTGCGCCGCGTGGAAAGTGACCGGCGAACTGCCCGCGGTCTCGCTGGACATCCCGAAACTGACCGCGTATCTGGAGCGGAATTTCCGGCAGGAAGTCTACCTGGACGACCTGACGAAACGGGCGGGGATGTCGCGTGCGACGCTGCTGCGGCATTTCCGGGCCGCGCTCGGGGTGACGCCGATGATCTATCTGCGCAATCTGAGGCTGCGGCATGCGGCGGAATTGCTGGTCAACACGGATTTCGACCTGAAAGAGATCGCGGACCGTTCGGGCTTTTTCGAGATGCCGTATTTTTTCAAAGCCTTCCGGCGCTGTTACAACATGTCCCCGCTCGAATACCGCCGCCAGCGTGGCGCCGGGGAGTGATCCTCATTTCCCGCTCTGCAGTTTTTTTTCTGCAGGACGGCGGCGACTTTCAATGTGGATCTTTGCATGGTATTTGCTCCTTTACCAGTTGACTTTACATCATTGTTGCAATTTGAACAGCCAGGTCCCCCGGTCCGGCTTCGGATTCCACCTCGATAACCGGCGCGGCAAAGTTCGCCGATCTGTTCGCGGATCTCTTCCGCCCGCAGATCCGTGTTCAAAAAATATTGTCCTGTCAAATGTTTCATGGTCATATTCTCTGCTTCTTTCTATTTTTCTGACCTTTCATCCGGGAGATCATTTTTTTTGACAAAGATTACCGCTTGAACGTTTTACTGCCAATAAGCCATTAAATGTCGCAGACATAACCGGATTACCAAATTTTACAATCGGCATAAGAAAGCGGGACCGCCAGTCTTTTATATGGAATTTGGAAAAAACATGATTTATGAAAAATCCTTTTTCCGGGATAATTGTCTTTATGGTAAACGTGCGGCGCGGATGGTAAAATCGTCAAAAAGCACACAGCCCCGATCCGTACCGGAAATGCCTAACATGACTTGCATTTCGCCTTTACCGGAAACCGGCGGGGTAACATAAACCGTGAGTTTTTTCCAATCCGAATCCGTGATGCCGGAAATACTTTTTCTCACCGTGTATCCTGAATCCAGCCATCGTCCCTCAGGATCGCGCCAGCGGATGGTAATACCAGTATTGGCCTCGACGCGGATACCGGATATTTTGCATTGAACCGAGACTTGATAACCATATCCCGGCTTCAGGGAAAACTTTTTCAAAAAGCACAATGCTCCGGATAATCCGCACATGGTACCATCAATTTTCAGGGCGCCACCAGATTTGCCGTCGAACGTAACGTAATGGAACCCGTCCATGGAATTCAGTCGTTTCCAATTTCCCCAGATACTTTTCGGAGTGTCAAACGTTTCCCGGACGATCTCTTTTTCAAATTTCATGCGGTCCGCCGCCTTCCGCAACTGCGCATTGCGGATATAAGCAAGGAAGGAATGTTTCCGTTCACGGAAGGTTTTGAGAAAATATTCTCCTCTCCCAGCATGATTTGACAATTCTTTGACTCGAAGCAGATGATTTTCACAATCGACAACAAATTTCTCCGTCAAGGGTTCCATCCAGCCGGGATTGTGCCTGTCCAAATGGTTTCGCATCGGACTGAACCAAGCGGTTTTTGGCACGTCGACAGTCCAGAATTTTTCCAGCTGCTTGAAATAGGCTTTGAGATGCGGCGCGGCCTTTTCGCCCACGGCCATCTGATAATAGCGATCCATGATTTTTTCCGGATCTGCCGATGGATTCCAGAGCAGTTTCAAGAGTAAATAGCACTTGACAATATCATGGTAATCCGCTGCCGGATAATACTCTGCATAGTAGTGTTTCACTCCGTGCCGGTATCCCCAGCGGATATAGTCGGTCATTACCGTCTGGTAAATACGCGGCAACTGGTACACTTTGCCGTAAACGTAATCATACCAACCCATTTCCGGAAATTTTTTCAGCCATTGCAGATGATTTTTCTGATCAGCCTGCCGTTTAACCGGATCAAGGTACTGCATCCGATCACGACAGATGAAGGGAACAAGTGTTGAGGCATATTCCCCGGTTTCCGGCGCCTTGGCTGTACTGACATAGGCAATAAAGCCGAAACGACAGTAAGGATAAGTGCGATTGACGCGCCGGGCGACCTGATCGGCGAAATTCAAAAAACTTATCGTGTGATTGTTGGTCGCAATATCATCCAGTTTGCGGCAGTTTTCACACTCGCAGTGACCACCGCCGTCGTTGATTCCAAGAGAAACGGTACGCAGAGCAGGATTCTTTTTCAGCCGATCTTCTATATCGGAAGCCACTTTTTCCGCCAGTCCAGCCGCAGTAAAACAAGGCTGCCAATAAAGCCGGATATCACCGTCCTGTCCGGGGATAAAGCGTTTACCTTCCCTGATCGGAAAAAATTCCGGATTGCTGCGGGCATATTTTTGCGGTGGAACCAGACTGTACATTCTGTGACTGAACTGCACTTTGGGAAAACCTCCCCGGTTGCAGAGCGCCCACTCATAGAATTTTTTTGTCACTTCTCCCTGTCGTCCGCCGCCGAGATTCCGTGTCTCGAAGGCGGGGACCTCCCGGACTGGAACTGCCGGAATTGTAACCGTATTGTTTTTCGGCGCATAAATGCCGTGCTCGCCGGGAAACAGAAACCCCATGCCAAGATAGCGTTCCGCAAAGTCATACACAGCGTATTCCAATCCGCGCAAACTGTCTCCGGTCAAGACAATACGCCGGGCATCCGGAAAGGAAATATCATAGGAATCCGCATATTTCGGCCGGGTCAGCAGAACAATGCAAAACCGGGAATCTTCGGGCATGTGCCGCATGATAGGAAGCTTAACTGCCGTACACAGTTCGATCAATTCCGCCAGTTTGTCCGCAATCTTCCGCCGCTTCATTCCCATTATCCCTTCTGGTATGCAGTTTTCTTGACCGGGAATAACGATTACTGCCAACGCTTTCCCATCCTTGATGATGGTCCGCAATTCATTTCCCCAACACGTCGTTCCCAGAAAAAAAAGAAGACCGATGGCAAAAAATACTTTCATCAGCAGCCTCAGTAATCTGCCCATGATTGCGTATAAATGTGGTCTACGGTGCTGCCCGCTGTCACCGCGCCTTTCACCGTGCTGACGTGTCCATCGGCAAATACGATATTCATACCGCAGCCAGTCGCTGCGGCAGGCGTGGTTACGACCATTCCGTTACGTCCTGCCGGATGACGGTAGGCCACCCTGTCATGTGTGTTGTAGCCTGTGACGAGTTTCGCAGTTGAACCATCGCCCGCTTCGAGAAATAAGAATTTCCGGCTTGCGTGCTTGATCTTGTTTATATGTTCGCCCCACTTGTCGTGAGCGGCACCGATCTGATTAGCTTCAATATAGAACAATCCATTGCGTCCCGCTACCGAGCGGACTTCATAATTTCCTTTTTTGCCCGAAGGACAACGGTAAACCGGAACAGACTTTTCTGAATTGAAAAAAGGAAGTCCGCCATTGGAATAATACTCCACCCGGAGGTTAAGGTAAGTTGCCAGTTTCGCCGTGAACGGCACATTGGTATTGCTGTCAATATTTCCGCAACCCGGATAGTAACTGTAATCATCCAAATACATCCCCGTCGCCGTTCCGATCTGTTTCATATTGTTGACACAGGAGATCGCCCGACCACGTTCCCGAGCGACATTGATAACCGGCAGCAGCATCCCCGCGAGAATCGCGATGATGGCAATCACCACGAGGAGTTCGATCAAGGTGAAGCAGAACTTCATGTCACGTGTTGAGTTTTGCATTTTTAATTTCGTTTTCATGGGCTCCCCTTTCCAGAAAAATGTTTGTGTTCATGGTTTACAACGTGTTTTTTTGATACTGAAAAAGTCTTTTGCAAAAGGTAATCTATATTGTGATTCCCCGTTTTCAATCGTTTTTTGATTCAAGATATCCTTTATTAAACCAAAATTCGTATTATTCGATTTGACATTGCCGGAAAGTCCGTTATAGTAAGTCCGCAGACAGTCAACCGAAACCGTCGACAAATCGAGCACAGTTGAAAAATGGCCAATCACCGATATTATAAAACCGCAACCCGGATTTTCTGTTACGATCCGGATTTTCCCATGCGGGTCCATTTCAGACTGCAGGATGCGACCGATTCGCATCAGCACGAATTCTGCGAATGCCTTTATGCGGTCGGGGGAACGGGGATGCATCAGTCCGAAGACCATGCACCGATCCCGATCCGACGCGGCGACATCGTCGTGATCCCGCGCGGCGGTCATCACGCCTATACCCGGGTCGACAGACTCGAGATCATCAACCTGATGTTCGACACTTCCCTGCTGCCGCCCATCCTGATGGAACTTTACTCCGATCCGGTCTACAAACACGTTTTCCTGCGGAAATATCAGCCCGGCGAGGCCGAAGATTTCCCCATGACCCATCTGGAGGAAGAGGAATTCCGGAAGCAGGAGACCCTGCTGCGCTATCTGCTGCAGGAGGAAACGAACGCCGGGAAACACTGTTTCAAGCTCGGTCTGTTCATGGCCGTGCTCAGCCATCTGTGCGAAGTCTGGAAAGTGCATGCCGACGAGATCACCGTGCCGCTCGACATCCCGAAACTGACCGCGTATCTGAGTCAGCATTTCCAGCAGGAGATCTATCTGGAGGACCTGGCGAAGCGGGCGGGGATGTCGCGGACTTCGCTGGGGCGGCATTTCCACGCCGCGCTGGGGATGTCGCCGATGATCTATCTGCGCAATCTGAGGCTGCGCCACGCGGCGGAACTGCTGCTCAAAACCGAACTGAATCTGAAAGAGATCGCGTATCAGTCCGGATTCACCCGGATGTCTTATTTCTTCAAGGCGTTCAAAGACTGTTACGGCGTCTCCCCGCTCGAATACCGCAAGCAGAGCGGTTCGGACGGACGGAAAGCCGAAGCGGTCAGAACTTCAGGACATGTTCGAAAAGGTAGCGCAGGAACCGGTCCCAGGGACTTTCCGCGATAACGGAGACGGGTATGCCGCCCATGAACCGGCGGATATCCTCGGCGAAAGCATCCACGGTCTGGTAGCGGTCGGAGATGTCGTAAGCGGTCGCCTTCCGGATGATCGCCTGGAGCGCTTTGTCGATTTTCCGGTTGAAACGGTGGACGATGGGTTCCAGTTTTCCTTTGAGGATATGGTCGATGACCTCCTGTTCGTCATTCCCGGTGACGGCGTATTGGAGAGTGACAATCTCCTGCAGGATCAGGCCGAGGGTGAAAATATCCGACCGGAGATCAAGCGGTCCGCCGCGAAGCACCTCGGGCGGGAAATAGCGCGGAGTCCCGGAGATTTTGCTGCCGGGCGGCTGAGCGTGCTCGTCTCCGGAAATGACTTTTGCAAGCCCCCAGTCCATCACGAAAACTTCCATGTATTTTCCGATCATGATGTTTTCGGGTTTGAGGTCGCGGTGGATCACATTGCGGTGATGGGCATACAGGATGGTATCGCAAACGTGCACAAAAAGTTCCAGCCGCTTGCGGAGCTCGATACTTTCATCGAAGGAAGAGACGCCGCGCATACGGTAATTCAGGATGAGATTTTCCAGATACTGGCGCAGGGTCTTGCCGTTGACCAGTTTCATGACCAGGTGAATGCCGTTGTCCTTGTCGCGGGCCAAACCGTAGATGGGGACGATGCCGGGGTGGTCCAGCTGGGCGGTGACTTTCGCCTCGGTCACGAACGATTCCAGCAATTCGTCGATGTTTTCCGCGTTCATATTCAGAGACTTGACGGCAACGAGGCGTCTCAGGTTCCGGTCGCGGGCGATGGAAATCGTAGCGGTCCCGCCCTCGGCGAACGCCGTCAGCATGGCGTATTTCGACTCGACGGCGTCGAGCGAGGATTCCAGTTCGGAGGAAACATCCAAAATCAGGCTGATATAGGGATTGATGTCCACGCCCCCGACGATATCTTCAACGGCTTTCTTCGATTTGTGCTCGAAAATCCCGCTATGGTTCAGAGCCATCGTCCGGTTGGCCGCCGAGCCGGAGCCGTGCGAAGCGACGACCACAGTCCGATTGAAGCCGGATTCGACTTTGTCGTCAGCCTTCACCTCTGCGGCCGGAACATTTTTCGATATGTCATTCATGGATGAAAAGCATTCGTTTTGAAGCAACGGGTTTCGGGTGGATTTATTTGCCGGGCGCCTTCTCGATGGCGATTTCCTTCTTCATATCTTTGGCGCTGGCAAGCCGGAAATTGACGCGTATGACGATTTTCGTGCCGCTTCCCGGTGCGGTGAAAACCTCGATGACGCCGCCCATCCGGTCAATGATGCTTTTCGTCATGACCAGACCGAGACCCGACCCCTCCACGCCGCCGTCGGAGGTCCGGTCCCGTTCGGACGTAGTGAACATTTTTGCGGCAAACTCTTTGGGCATACCGATGCCGCTGTCCTGGAAACGCAGTTCGTAACTGCTGCAGCCGTTTTCCCCGGTGCCGGTTTCATAAATGGAAGCAGAGATGGCCCCGCCTTCCGGCGTGAACTTGCAGGAATTGGAAATGAGGTTCTGCAGAACGTGTTTCAGACTCTTCCGGTCGCACCATACATACCGGTTTCGAATCTGATCGGTGCACACGGAAAAGTTGATCCGTTTCTGCTTCATCCGTTCCGCAAACAGTTCGTTCATCTCCTCGAAACTCAGACACAGGTCCGTCGGCTTGTATTCCTGCTCGAAACTGCCGTTCTCGATCCGGCTCATTTCCAGGATGTCGTTGAGAAGAGTCTGCAGCTGTCTGCCGGATTTTTCGATCTTTTTCAGATAATCCCGCAGCATGAAATCGGGTTCCTTCTGCGCGAGGGTGGTATAGCCGATGATGGCGTCCATCGGGGTGCGGATGTCATGGGAGATGTTCAGGAGGAACTGGCTCCGGGCAAAATTTCCCTCGGCATTGCGGATCTGTTCCCGTGCCGCGGCTTCGTGCATTTTCCTGACCAGATGCTGAATATACAGCATCACGATCAGACCGATGAAGACGATCACCATCAGGACGATGCCGCCGGTGATCAGAGAACGATGCACGTTCGCCAGGTTTTTCTGGCGCATCAGCAGTTTTCCCAGCCACATCAAGGCGGTGTAAAGCAGAAGCGTGAACAGCACCAGTCCGGACGTGGCCATGCTGCTGTATTCCGCCAGAGAACTGCGCCGGACCGTGCGCCAGTAGAACACGAAGCCGAGCAGACACCAGAGAGACAGGAGCAGAAACGCTTCGCAGCACATGGCATCCATCGCCACCAGATCCGGCACGATCTGGGCGATACAGAACATCGCCGAGATCACCGTCCCAGTCAGACCGGCAGCCATAATCCGGTAGTTTTTCTCCGTTTTGGCGATCTTATAAGCCACGGCGGAGGTGTAGCAGTAGGCGACAATGGCGCCGAATGCGGTCAGATCGATGAACCAGCTGAGAGTATTTCTGCCCAGAAGTGAGATGAGGATGGACAGGAGCATGACGAAAAATATGCAGTAACGCGTCTTGGAGAAGCGGTCCGAAAGGATTTTGTCCTCCGCCATGGTGGAAAGCAGGTTCACGATGGCGCGGTACGCCCCGATGATGCCGGTCAGGATGGCCGCCATCGCGGTTATGACGATCACGACCAGACCGGCAGGCCCCATCACTTTCCGCGCGGCATAAAAAGTCGGGATGGAGACGATTCCGCTGAGTTTGTCCAAGGAAGCGATATAGGCGGGCCATGAGTCGTATCCGTCCGGAATCACGGACATGCTGGCGAGGGTCATGCTGGTGTAGGCAAGAGCGGCCACGACGATGGAACTGAAGATGATCTTTTTCGACTTCCGGACGGAGAACTTGAAATGCGCAGTGTCGAAGGAGACCACCTCGAACCCGACGAAGGCCCACGGGGCCAGAATGACCAGACTGAAAATGGCATATCCCCGGTTCACTTCCTGATAGCCGAAGGTCCCGAAAATATCGTGCAGACTGGCATGGGGCAGACATACGATCGTCGTGACGGCGATCCCGCCGACCAGAATCACACCGAGCAAGGTGGCAAAACGCATCAGCACGGTCTTCGCCACCAGAAAGAGGAATCCGATCCCCGCCAGCGCAAATACGGACAAAAGAACTTCGTAAAGATAGATGGTTTTCCCCGCAATGGTGTAGCTGTATCCCTGATGCACTGCATCGCCCAGCACGGCCCGAAGCACAAGGAACAATGCCGCCCCGTTCAGGAACACGATGGTCAGATAGGAAAGACAGAGGAACCAGGAACAGAGAAAAGCGTGGTCCCGGCCCAGCGCGTCCTTCGTATAGGAATAGATACCGCCCGACATCGCGGACCGTGACATCAGGTAGGAAATGCAGGAACCGATGACCAGCATGATGGCCAGTCCGATCGCCATGGAAATGATGGTCCCGGCCGGTCCCGCCACCGGAAGGAAGGTTGAACCCGGCATGACGAAGGTCCCCCATCCGACCATGCAGCCGAATGCCAGTGCCCAGACGTCGAGCGGAGTGAGGTATTTTTCTTTGCTTTTCGTGTCAATTTGTCCTGCCATAGTGATTCCCCGTATTATCTATAGATGTTGGTTTTCTCTCCCGGAGCTTCCGTCCGATGTCCGAAGACGAGACGGTGCTCTCTGCAAGCCGGGATTTCCCCGGTTTGTTATAAACTGATAATATATAGCCGAACGGCTATTTTTTCAAGGGGAATTGAAAAAAAGCAAGATGGCCCGAAAAAGGAGGAAACCAGTTCTTTTTCCGATTGCAGAAAACGGACCGGATTTCCCGGAGGTTCCGATTTTTCCGGTCCGCAACATTACTTGATCCGCATCCAGGTCCAAGTACCCGGACTCCCGAACCGACCGATGACATGCGCCGGGGAAGTCTGTTTTTCGGAATTGGTCACCGACCAGGTCTTATCCGTTGCGACAACCTCGGTTTTCCCGTCGGGATAAGTCAAATTGAGCTGGGCGACCAGCCCGCAGCTGCCGGTATTGTTGACTCCGGTGATCTCCAGCGTGTTTCCGCCCGGACGCAGAAACGAGGTCACATCCCGCGAATAAATTTTGGTCCAGCGGGTCCCGGCAAGGACCTTCCGTCCGTTGATCTTCGCCTGAAAACCGTCGTCCGCGGTGATATGCCATATTGCAGAAGCAGGAACGGCATTCAGGGTGAATTCCTTGACCGCGGTAACGATGGATTTATTCCGTCGGGTTTCGCCGGAATACCAGATCCAGTCGGCCCGTCCGAGTTTTGCCATGACTTCCTTCTTGTCCGGACCGAACAGATCGGCAAGACCTTTTTCCTTCGCCGGGTCGAGTTTCATCAGCGGCCATTCGCCCTCGGGCAAGGTGCCGGATTCGGAAAACAGCAGAGTCCCGAACGGAGGCAAAACGACTTTGTCGCCGTTTTGGATTTTCCGTTTGCGGTCATGCAGATTCCACGCCTGACCGGTCATACCGGCAAAACAGCACGTCGCCGGTTTTCCGGAACGGTTCAAAACCGCGTAATAGGTTTTGCCGTCCAGAGAATACCCCTTGGCAAAGATCGACCCTGCCCCGGCGGAAAAACCCGGGATCGGCGTGCCCATACCGACGATTTTCTCCCAATGATAAAGTTCGTTGACACAGCGGAAAAAGTAATTGTAGAAATTCTGATCTTCCGTGCCGTCGTTGTAAAATTCGATATCCTTGACACCGTGAAGGAGCGCATCGAAAATCATGAAACGCAGTTCCGCTTCCGAAGGGATGCCGGTCGCCTGTTTCCGCGTAAGTTTCCCCCAGTCGAAAGCCTGCAAAACCAGTTTGACCGGCTTTTTGCCGCGAACCGCCTGACGATAAAGTTCTGCGTAAGCTCCGACGCTGGTGAGAGACTTGTCGGCAAGACCGGAATGGCAGATGCTTTCCGGAATGGGATAGATGTCCATGCCGTGGATATGCGTATAGCGGCTGTGTTTGCGCAGATATTCCAGCACGGTTCCCCGGGGCGATTCGCATTTTGACACCGGATGATACGGGTCGATCTCGTCCATGACTTCCAGCGCGGCTTTATAGAGCCGGTCCGGAGCATCATTCCCGATCCCTTCATCGCCGTAATCATAAAACAGCAAAGCAGGATGGCCGGTCACTTTCGGGGTCAGTATCTTTTTGACATGGTCACGCCATTTATTCTGAAAATCAGGATCGTTTTTCATCTCATGAAAGCCCGTAAGTTTCAATTTCAGAAACAGACCGAATTCCCCGGCTTTATCCAGCAAAGCCAGTGCGCTTTTTTCATCCCCGACCCAGCCTTGATCGTGCATGACATTGATGCCGCTCCGTGCGGCGGCGTATTTCAAAATATCCGGACCGCTCAGAAACATTGCAATGGGAAAAATCCGCTTCCCGTTGACCCTGAGATTGTTGTGCGAGTCGATGACCACTTCAGCCGGGTACGGCGGCATTTTGTGAATGACCGTTTCGGCAGAGGCGATCTTTTTGCCGTCAGCGGAAAAAGCATCGGCGGCAAGGACATATTTTCCGGTTTTGAGCGGTTCCGCGGAAAATTCGAACGAGGCCGGATTTCCTTTTTTTCGCAGAGTCTTCCCGTTGAATCGAATCTCGAATTCCGCCGCACCCGGACAGACGAGTTGGCCGGACACGTATTTCTGCGGCAGGGAAGAATAAATCCGGTTCCGGTAAGCGGGAGCGGTCAGTTCGATTTGCAGCGGATTTTCCGGTATGACTTCGTCCAGATACAGTTCGTCGATCAGCAGCGGCTCCGCAGACGCATTGACGCAGTAAAAAGAAACGGGGACCATCTTGTCCCCGTCCAGTTCGAATTGAAATTCAAAACGCTGATATTCGCCGGGATGTGCCGTCAGGACAACGTCATTGAATTTTTTTTTGAAAGCCGGTCCATCGCCAGCATTTTGAACCGGGCATCCGCCTTGCTGTCCGAACCGGTAAAGAAAGTCAGACGCCATTTTTTCCGGGGCGCAAGCATGACGTTGGACTGCACGGCGGAAGAGCCACGCATAGGCAGATAGAGTCCCCGGTTGCCGAAGTTGCCGACGGTTTTCCGGGACCGGGCTTCTCCGGACACCTGCCAGTTGGAATTTCCACGCTCGAAATTGCCGTTGATGAGCACAGTCCTCTTACCCCCGTCGTCCATCTCGTAAATGCCGTGATTCTGATACTGGTCCGCGGGAATGACCCGCAGATTTTTGATTTGCAATGTCGCGTTTTTATTCAGCAGACGGATCAGCAGGCGGTTCCGCTTCGCTTTCGCCGAGGCGGAAAACTGAATGCTGCACGGCATCCATTGTCCCTTGCCGCCCGGACGGCATTTCGTCCCCGGATTCCGCCATTCACCGTTGATGAACTCCTCGAAATACACCGTGAAGTCCGTGCCGCGCGGCGCTTTTGCATCGAACAGGAAAACATATTCCTCACCCGGCTTGACCGCCAGGCGGTTCAGGATCAGCATGACCGGCTTGTCCTGCATGGTCAGAAGGACCGAACCGTCGGATTCCTTCTTGAAATTGGTCGCCGTACCGCGGAACTCCCATTCCTCCGGCGTCCCGTCCGTTTTCAGTTTGCCGAAATCCGCATTGCGCAGAATTTCAGTTCCAGCCGGAACAGTTGGGGTTTTGGCTTCGGCCGGGCCGGCCTTTTTTTTGATATTCGGACGCCGGGATGATCCGCAGATTTTTGATCTGCAGAGATGCGTTTTTGTTCAGCAGACGGATCAGCAGACGGTTCCGTTTCGCTTTTGCCGAAGGAGTAAACCGGATGTCCCCAGTCAGCCATTGCCCTTTTCCGCCCGGACGGCATTCCGTCCCCGGATTCCGCCAATCGCCGTCGACGAACTCCTCGAAATACACCGTAAAGTCCGTCCCGCGCGGTGCTTTCGCATCGAATGCAAAAACATATTCCGTGCCCGGTTTGAGCGCCAGACGATTCTGAATCAGCATGACCGGTTTTTCCTTCATGATCAGGACCACCGAACCGGTGGATTCTCTTTTGAAGTTGGACGCCTCGCCGCGGAACTCCCATTCCTCCGGCGTCCCGTCCGTTTTCAGTTTGCCGAAATCCGCATTGCGCAGAATTTCAGTTCCGCTCAGCAACAGAGTGAAGCAGAAAATAAGAATTGCTGATTTGCTTTTCATTGTAACATTCTCTCCGTTTTATTTGTTGGCAAAAATCGAAATGTCGGAATTCTGTTGGGTGCTTCCCACATGACCGTCCGCGAAAACAAAAGGCGTCAGTTTCTGATGGGAAGAGCGGGCGCCCCAGTAAAAATTCTTGTCGCGGATGCAGGTGTAATCGAGAAAGATATTATGGCTGCTCATGGCGGTATTCATGATCGCACTGTCGCGCCAGGTATCGCCGAACAGCGGCATGGTGGAGGGCCCCTTCCGGATTTCGCTGATCTTGCGGATCACCCGTTCCATGCCGTCATGATAATGCGTGCAGTTGCCGCACGTATTTTTAGCCAGTGCGCAGCAGGAACTGAAGATCGGATTGTAGCCGTAGGAAACCGGAACGGGCGCCGTTCCGTTGAAAGTGTAGCCGTTTTTGGCCAGATAGCTGTACTGGCGTTCCGCCAGAGGACAGACCAGATATTTGACCAGACTGCGGTTGAACCGATCCGCGCTGGTGCTCAGTGCGGAGTCGGAATGTTTCGGAAAACTGGTCTCCGAGGCGTAGGCGAGTCCGTCGATCCAAAACGCGAAGGTCCCCGGTTTCTGCACATAGCTCTGCCGGGCGGGGAAGACCGCGCCGCTGCAATTGTCCGTGTAGAAAATCCAGTATTGGCCGAGCGCCCGCATCAAACTGTTACAGCTGATCGCGCCCGCCTTGTTTCTTGCAGAATTCAGCGCCGGCAGCAGCATGCCGGCTAAAATTGCGATGATCGCAATGACAACGAGGAGTTCTATGAGCGTAAAGCGGCAAACCGTTTTACGCTTCAGGCAGGAGAAATGATCCTCCGTCGCTCTTCGAGCTGTGGAGGACAGAGGTATGATAGATGAGGTATCCTTGCGGCAAAGCCGATACTGGTAGCTGATCACTGAAGACTGATCACTTGTCGAGTTCATATTCTGTTTCCTTTCTGCAAATTCGGGATTCCTGCGGCTATGCCGATACAGTAACATTCCTCCGGGTATTTTCAATACATTTTTTAATCAAATAATACGGTATATTATCAAATTTTCTTTTTCCGGATTTGAATTTCGGAAATTGCGGCAGTATAATATCAGGCAAAAACGGCAGACGAAGCATGGCAAAATACAACAATTTCTTCAAGTCCAAAGCCTGGACATTCGAGGCGGACCCCGGTTTCCCGCTGCGAGTGAAACTCGAAGACCCGCAGGAAGAAACCCATCTTCATCAGCATGAATTCTGCGAATGCGTGTTCATCGTCCGCGGACATGGCAGGCATCAATCCGAGGATCATCCGCCCGTGACCGTCCGGCGCGGTTGCGTGATCGTGATCCCGGTCGGCGGACACCATGCCTATTCGGCGGTATCGCCCGATTTTGCCGTGTTCAATCTGCTTTTCGACACCAGCCAGCTGCCGTCCGTTTTGCTCGAACTTTATTCTCACCCGAGCTACAAACATATCTTTCTGCGCAGCCACAGCGCCTATGGCGAACAGGATTTTCCCCTCATGGTGCTGGAAGACGGCGTATTCCGAAAGCTCGAAACCATGCTGACCGACCTTGCGGAAACAGACGGCACCACCGGCAATCACTGTTACAAACTCGGTCTGTTCATGGTTGTGCTGAGTCGACTGTGCGCGGAATGGAAGATACGGTCGGACAGCCTCGCTGTTCCGCTGGATATTCCCAAACTGACCGCGTATCTGGAACAGAATTTCCGGAAGGAAGTCTATCTGGACGACTTGGCGAAGCTGGCAGGGATGTCACGGTCAACGCTGCTGCGGCATTTCCGGGCGGCGCTCGGGGTCACGCCGATGGTCTATCTGCGCAATCTGAGGCTGCGTCACGCCGCGGAACTGCTCCTCGGCACCGACTTCGGGCTGAAAGAGATCGCGGACCAATCCGGATTCTTCTGGATGCCGTATTTCTTCCAGTCATTCCGCGCCCGTTACGGTGTCTCCCCGCTCGAATACCGGCGGGAAAGCAGTTCCGGAAATCCGCCGGGCAATCCGTAAACAGTTTCTTTTACCGATACGAACGAAAAATCATACGGCAAACGTTTTGAAAAACAGAGAGTTGCCCTGAGTGCCGCTTAGGCGCGCGACTTGAATTCGTTGGGGGTGCAACGGTAGATTTTCTTGAAGGCATTGCAAAAACTGCTGGCATCGCAGAAACCATGCCGTTCGGCAATCTCGTTGAGGGTGTAAAGACCGCTGCGCACCTCGTTCGCCGCATTGGAAAGACGCACCCGCAGGGCGAACTGACCGTAACTGACGCCCATCACCGAGGAGAAGATCACCGAAAAACGGCTGACGCTCAGCGAACAGGCCGCGGCGGCCTCGCCCAGCGACGGCGGAATGGGACTGGTCCGCACCAGCTGGACCGCTTTCTGAATGCGGCTCATTTCGAGGCTGAACACCGTATCGCCGCCCGCGGCGGATTCCTTCTCCACCGCCTCGGACGCATCCAGCAGCAGCTGATGAATCAGCAGCCAGCAATGAGTCTTCCAGTTCAGCGGACGGTATTTGTTGAAGTAGTAAAGTTTCCGGGCGGTCAGGTGCATTTTCCGGCGTTCGGCCGGAGTTTCCGGGCAATAGCGTTTCGAGGGCGGCACCGTGAACGGCGCCAGCCAGTCCACCCGCGAACACGGACCGACGTTGCCGACGTTGTCGACATTGATATTGATGGAAAGGATGATGCAGCGCGAGGTAAGGATGCGGAACGCATGAGGCTCCCAGCACATGGTCCACCAGACCTGGCCGCGGTTGAACACTTTTTTCCAGCTGCCGAACATGACTTCGGCCGCACCGGCCAGCACAATGGAAAACTGAAGGCAGTAATGGACGTCGCCCTTGAGCTCGTCCTGCGGCCCGCGTCCGTCCTCCACGATCAGATCGAACGGAGAGGCGGGAGTCAGATCGGGATGCGACTGGGATTCCAGCCGGACCTCGCCGAAGTCCGCGGTGCGGGAACCCAAAATTCTGCCCGGCGTCATTTTTGCTGCTCCTATGCTGTTCCGATACTTGGGTAATATTGCACCCGATTGTCTTTCTTTCAAGCGGAAAGAGTTTTTTTTCCGGAAAAACCCTTGATTTATCTTGAAATCGCGTTACATTACGGGAAAATCATCAGAATCGGAGCAGTTTTCATGCGGAAAATTTTACATAAGTCCGGCGCGCTTTGTCTGCTGCTGATGTTCGTCGGCAGTTTCGTGCTGCATCCGCTGATTCACGATTCCGGATGCCGCGCCGGCTCCGTCCGTCTGGATTCCTGCGGACAGCAAGCCGGCCGCGCCATAGCTCAATCCGAACACAAAACCGCACTCCATGCTGTCGATGACTTCTGTCCGGTCTGCGCCGGCCTCCTGACCGCGTTCTGTCCGGAAAACGATCCGGCGCCGGTCTCACTCGGCACCACGCTCCGGGAGGTGACATTCGGTTCCGCCCGGGTTTCCACTCCGGACTGGCTGAAACCTTCGCCGCGCGCCCCGCCGGCGGCTTAACCTCATTTCTTTATTTCTTTCCATTTCCGGCGGGAACCCGGCAGGAGTCTCCCGTCCGGTGCATTTGCATTCATTCCTGCCTTGAGGTTATTTTTATGGACAAAAAAACGATACCCGGAAACGGGTCTGCGGTTTGCCGCTTTTTTACTTTGATCGAACTCCTGGTCGTGATCGCGATCATCGCCATTCTGGCCGGACTGCTGCTGCCGGCATTGAACAGCGCACGGCGGAAAGCCAACTGCATTTCCTGTCTGAACAATCTGAAACAGAGCGGTCTGGCGCTGACCTCCTACGCGACGGACTGGAAAGATTCCTTCCCCGTGGTTCACGGCGGCAGTTTCGCCTCCCCGACGGAACTCCCCGGCGAACCGCAATGGTTCACGCCGCTGGTCTCGCAGTACAACTATCAGCTGACCTACCTGAAATGTGCCGAAGACAAGGGGTATGACACGAAAAAGGGAATCCAGAGCTACATGGTCAACGCCATGATGACTTTCGGACGGTCCACGGCCTCCATCGCCGGATCATCCCGGATCGTGCTGTCCGAACGCGGGTATGAGGACAACGGCGAACCCGAGGAGCATCAGTGCTATCCGGGCATGAGCGAACCCGACGACTGGAAAAACAAGATCGACCTGAACCGGCATATCAAACGGGCGAACTACCTGTTCGCCGACGGTCATGCGCTGACCCATACCTTCATCGAAACGATCGGCGACGGCAAAGAGGAAAACAACAAACACTTTGTCAAGGAATGGCTGGATAAGTACGTGGAAGATCACCACCACGAACATTGAGCCGGGAACCGGTGGAAGTCACTTGATATAGATTTCCACCGGTTCGCTTGCCACCGTGACGGATTTCAGATTCAGCACCGCCCGAAGCGTGTAGGGAACTTTTTTGCCGGAAGAATTCCGTATCCCGCGCAGGAACGTCGCCGGGACCTGGATCAGAGCTTTGTTGTTGCCGGGATTCAGAGTCAGCGGGGAACGGGATTTCAGGTTCACTGCCGCCGGATCATAAGCGGAAGAAAGTTTCCAGTCGTCGGGAGAAGTTTTCCGGTCCGCCGTGCCGGGACGGTAATACAAGTTGAGATTGGCCAGTTCATACGTATGCCACTCGAAAATGGTCACCGGCCTGACCCCCGTGTTCTTCAGCGCAAAAGTGAGGACCACGGTTTCATCGCCGGCGTAGAATTCGCGCCGGGCGGAAAGCAGGGAAAGTTCCAGGCTGTAATCCCGGAGCTTCGGGAACACCTCCGCGTTGCGCCGGAACGTGCCGGTCTTCGGAGAACGTTCCGAGGTGCAGGAAGTCAGAATCATCGAAGCCGCCAGCAGAAACAACAGGGCATTTTTCATTTTCATTCTCCTTGTTTGAATCCGGAAGCGATGCTCTTCGGGAGTTCGCCGCTGCGAACCTTCCGGAAAAATTCCTTGAATTGTTCCGCGCATTCGAGAGCCAGCACGCCGCCGGTCACTTTGACCTGATGGAGCATGCCGGGAAATCCGGTGATGTCCAGCGCCGAACCGCAGCAGCCGCTGCGCGGATCGGCAAAACCGTAAACGAGCCGCTCCACCCGCGCATTGACCAGCGCCCCGGCGCACATCGCGCAGGGTTCCTTGGTCACATACAGCGTGACTCCGTCCATGCGCCAGTCCCCCAGCTGCGCAGAGAGCGCGGTAAGCGCCAGTATCTCCGCGTGCGCGGTAGCGTCTTTGAGCAGCTCTACCTGATTCCAGGCACGGGCCACGATCATGCCGTCCTTCACCGCGACCGCGCCGACCGGGACCTCGTGATTCAGTTCGGCTTTTTCCGCCTCGCGCAGAGCGGCGCGCATGAAATATTCGTCCGTGAAGATTTCGGGCGGCGCATCCGGCGCGGCAAAGTCACTTTCCGGACAGTTCTTTTTCCCGGATCTCATTGATCGCCTCTTTTCCGTACAAGGCCCGCAGCAGGCCCAGGTTCTGCGCGTAAAACGCCTGCGGATCGGGTTTGGTGATCACATCGCCGTGCGACAGCTCCAGCATCAGACGGCGTTTTTCCTGATCCGCCAGATACAGTTCGAGATACCGCGCCAGAGTCCGCGGACTCAATTCGTCGAACAGTTTCTGACCGAACGATTCCACGTAATCCGCCGCGATCAGCGAAAGCAGTTCCGGCGGAACCTGATCCATACCGCGGGAACACAGCATATCTTCGATCATCTCCTGACACCTGATCTCGTCGAAGAACGGGAACGTAAACGCCCGGCCCCGGCTGGAGATGTTCGGCGGGAAGCGGTAATTCGAGGCAATCACGGTCATGATGTTGCGCGGCAGCGCGAAAGAGCCGCCGACGTGCGTGCGGAAATAGTACCAGTTCATCTCCCTCGTGTCGATATCGTCGAAAAACACGATGAACCGGTGCGACGGCGCCGCGGCCAGTTTTTCGATCAGATTTTCCAGCCCCTCCTGCAGCGATTCCGGTCCCGGCAGGACCAGAGTCACCCCCGGACACGCCAGCGCATATGCGATCGTCATCTGCGTCTTGCCCAGTCCCGGCAGACCGCTGACGAGCAGAGGCAGATTGTGTTTCCCTTCGAGAAAACCCGTAAAGTGTTCCTGAAATACCCGTTTTGCCTCGGCATAACCGAAAAACTGATCCGTGGAACGGATGGATTTAAGTTCGACCGGCATGAATTCGCCGTTTTTGTAACGGAACGAACGCTCGTGCGCAAACGGATCGTTCTGCTCGAACCGGACCGCCAGTTCCATTGCCAGACCTTTCGGCGTGGCCCGCGGGAAGACCGAACCGCGCAGGCTCAAAGCGCCCGCGGCAGGCGAAAGCCGCGGCAGTTCGCCGCCGCTCTTCTGTTCGGCATATTCTTTCAGCGCGGCGGAACTTTTCAGAATCGCCGCCAGCGACTTGGCAAACCGGATCGCGTGACGGATCGTCCCGCCCGCCACCGTGGTCGTGCTCTCCACCGCCTTGAGCAGGTCCGGCCGCAGCGGGGAAGCCGCATTCAGCCGCAGCAGAGCCTCGAACAGTGCGCCGTCGATCATCGAACCGAAACTGTGACTGCCGCAGAGCTGGGCCAGAGCATTCAGCGCATCCGCGGCATCGGGCATGCCCGTACAGAATTTTTCCGCATCGTCCGGGGATTCCGTTCCGAGACGTTCCAGACGCTCCTTGTGCAGGTAAACCCGGAGCATTTCCAGAAACGCCTGATAGCGGCAGGAAACGATTTTCAGCACGGTTCCGTCGGCGGAAAGACGTTCGAACAGCACGTTGAACGACGCCGCGGCACGATCCAGATCGGGAAACATGTCATTTTCACGCGCCATAAACTGCTTCTCCTTCTTCCTCAGACCGCCGCGTAAAGCAGCAGGCCCAGCAGCATCAGCAGAAGTTCGGCCGCACCGCCGAAAATATCCAGCGCCTGCCGATTGACACCGCCGATGGAATCAAGACAATAATTTTTCGCCAGATGCGCCAGCGCCCAGGCCGACAGATACGCCAGCGATGTTCCCAGCGGATGCAGAAATCCCCCCGCAAGCATGGCAACGGCCGCGACGTACCAATGGGTCGCGCGCCAGCCGCGGGGAACGCCGAGCCAGGGACTGTGTCTGCCGGGGGCATTCGCCCGGGCGAGTTCAGCCCGCAGCAACCAGGCGCCGGTCAGCGCGACCACAAACCAAAACGGGGCAAAACAGGCCAGCACGCCGCACAAGACCATGTGGATCAGATGCAGGGTCAGCATCACAATCAGGGTGCCGCCGGAGCGGGAATCGTCGATCGAACCGGGATCGGCATAAAGAGCCTCTTCCAGCGAAGCGCCATGACGGCGCAAATCGATGAATGCGGTCAGCGCCAGCAGACTCCGCCAAGAAGTCGCCAAGTCCAGCGCCAGCGGAATCACCGAACATCCGACCAGCACCGAGATCATTCGTCCGGATGCAAACAGGTTCAGCACCCAGAACGGCAGTGCGGCCATCAGCCCCAGCAGGAAACCCACCAGCGGCATCATCACCCGCAGCAGGGCGGAGTGTCCGTCCAGATCGGGAAGATCGGACCCGTCGCCCTCCCCGAGGAGAAATGCGGGCAGCGGAATCCGGACAAACACCTTCCAGGCGGCGGCGAATTCAGCCAGAAAAGTTTGAAACATAAGCTCCTCCGTTTCGATTGGCGGTCATCCGGCCGCGGTCCCCTCATGAAGATACCGCCCATGCGCCTCGGAAATGATCTGATGAGTCAGTTCCGCCAGCTCTTTGCGGGAACGGCCTTCGGCGGGAATCTGCGGCAGCACGTAAATATCACAGTCGATCCGGGAAATCCCCACCAGCTGCCATAAATGCGGAATAATCCCGATATCGGTGTACCAGCAGGGCGAATCCTCCCCTTCCGGCACCCGGTAGACCGTCACCAGCGGCTGGATCGGGAACCCGCCGGCCGAAGCGGCTTCGAACGGCGAAGTCTTGAACGGCAGCACCTGCTGTCCGTCCGTGCTGGTCCCTTCCGGATACACGATCAGCGGCACGCGGTGTTCCAGCGTGGCACAGAATTCCTCCATCACTTCCTTCGATTTCAGCCGGGAGGAGCGATTGATCCAGATCGGATGCGTCAACTCCGCATACCAGCCCAGCAGCGGCCAGGAACGGACATCGGATTTGGGACAGAACCGCATGCCGCATGCGGCTGCATGCACGAAAATATCCACATACCCCATGTGATTCGAAACCACCAAACCGCCCTGATATTCAGCATCTTCCGGATGAATCTTCAAATGGATATTGAAAATCCGGAGCAGTCCCCTGCCCCACTTCTGAATCTGCCCGGTCATGCCCTGAATCGAAGACCAGCGGTCGCGCCGGTAGGCAATGCCGAGCGAAATAATCGCCATCCAGATCAGCCACGGCAGCAGCAGTGAAAGTCGGAACAGCCGGCGGAAGAATCTGATCATTCGACCGAAACCACGTTGAAATGTTTCTGATAACGCTCCGGCAAACGGCCGGTATCGAGAATGATCAGGAAATCAATGGTGCCGAAATCGGCATCGAACACCGGTTCCGAACAGATTTTCGCACCCATCCGCAAATAGCCTTTGAACAGCGGCGGAATCAGCGCGCGCGGCACCGGATGCGTCTGCTTGTAGGCAGCCATCGCCTCCGGCGAGGGACGAGGCATTTTCACGCTCGGCAGCGGAGTGCCGGACACCAGGTCGGAAATCCGTCCCTGCTCTACGAAGTAATCATAAAGCGTCCAGCCCGCGGCAGGGTCCATTTCCTCCAGACTGACGCAGCCGATCAGATAACGCAGATGAGAGCGTCCGACAATGGCGGAAACGCCGGCCCACAGCAGGGCCACCACCGTGCCGTTGCGGGAATCGGGCGATACGCAGGAGCGGCCCATTTCGAACGTCTGATCGGCAATCGCATCCAGACCCTGAATATTGAATTCGTGCGAAGAATAAAACCCCAGCTCGTGCGTGAGCGCCGTCGGTCCGGGATGGACCCGGTAGGTGCCCACGGCCTTGCCGGTCTCTTTATCCTCCACCACCAGATGCAGGCAGTAATCGTCGAACTCGTCCCGGTCGATCCCCGGCTGTCCGCAGTCTTTGATATTTTTGCCCTGCTCCACTTTGAAGACCTGATACCGCAGGCGGAAAGCCGACTCTATTTCCTCCGGAGTCATCGCAAACTTGATTCTATACTGATCCTTTTCAGCCAACACCGGCGGGGTGCACAATTTTTCGCGAATTTCTGCTGATGTCATTTTTTCACCTGCTGAATTGATTCCTTTTTATCCACATTCCCAGTAGACGCAGTAATCTAATCCGTTTCCGGGCCTGTTGCAATACCAGAACTGGAAAAAACCGAAAAAAAACGCATATTTTCCGCTTCAATGCCGAATCTGGCGGTATTTTCTCAGCAAATCCAGCAGTTTGTCACGGAAAGAAAGCAGATTTTCAAAATGAAAATCCGCCGCTTCCCGCACCGCCGGATTCAGCCCGGAAAGAACGGAAAACTCGCCCATCAGTTCATTGACGTCCGCCAGCAGCCGCTTGACCAGCGCAATCCGCAACGGCACATAATCGTCTTCCTCCATGTCGATCAGATCGCCGCTGCGGGCCATGATCTTGCCGTAAAGACAGAGTATCCGCATACCGTGACGGGTAACCTCCGGCGCCGTTTCGGCGGCGAAATACTGCGCCCACAGACGGGCCAGCCGGCCGCCGGCGATGAAAAATTCGGCGCCGTCCTTCTGCTGCCAGTCCTCGGTGAAATCGACTTCGCCGCTCTCCTCGCCCGGATCGAACATACTGTCCAGAAACGTGCCGGAGTAATCGCCGTCGGCCGGCACCAGTCCGGGTTTCTCCTGAATCTGCTTCATGATCACGGCGTCTTCCGCGGGAAGATCGATGTAACGCGGCAGCTCATCCAGGTAAGCCGCCACGCGGGCGTCGTCCTTCCGGAGTTCGCTTTCCCATTCAAATTCGTTCCAGTGATCTTTGAGCGAACCGGGCATGCCTTATTTCTCCGTTTTGGCCGCTTTCTTCTTTTCCGCGGCGGCGCGGCGTTTCAGCGCGGCTTCGATCCGTTTGACCGCATCCTGCTTCGGGACATCGTGCCAGAGGTCCTCCAGCTGATAGAGTTCCCGGCTCTCCGCCGTCATGATATGCACCATCACATTGCCGAAATCCACGATAATCCAGCGGCTCTCGGGCGAACCGTCCACATGAACCGGTTTCACTTTCAGTTTTTCCAGCACGCCGCGCTGAATCCGTTCCGACACTGCACGGATATGCGGCTCCGAAGTCGCCGTGCAGAGAATGAAATAATCACTGACCGCCGATACGCCGGTCAGGTCCAGACGAATGATATTTTCCGCTTTGCGGTCGTAGGCGATCTCCTCGCAGAGCTTGAGCAGATCGGTTGTTTTCACTTGTGCTTCTTTGCCCATGATACCCCTCCTGTGTTATGAGTAGAGTTGATGTCCGGTAATATAATCCGCCACCGGCCGGGTGACAAATGCCGAAACGCTTTCGATTCCCTCTTTTTTCACCTTTTCCCGGATTCGGGTCGAAGAAATGGGGAATTCCGGAGCCGAAGCCATCAGCGATTTCAGCAGACGGTCCGTCTCCTCCGCCGACCAGTGTTCCCGCAGTTCCGCCGCCGAGAGCGTTTCCCCGCGCCTGGGATAAACGATCAGCCCGTAATCGCGCACGAGTTCATGACAGCGGTACCACAGATGCAGCTGGCGAAGACTGTCCCCGCCGATCAGCAGCAGTATCTCGCCGAAGCGTCCGTCCGCAGACAGTTCCGCGAGCGTGTCGATCGTATAGGACTTGCCGGGACGGTGACTTTCCAAGTCGGAACAGCCGAATCCGGCCTCCCCCCCGATCGCCAGGCGGACCATCGCCAGCCGATGTTCGAACGCGGTGATCCGCACCGTCTCTTTGTGCGGCGGCAAAGCGGCCGGCACGAACAGAATCCGGTCGGCCCGCCCCTGTTTCAGCACTTCCCGGGCGAGCGCCAGATGTCCGGTATGCACCGGATCGAACGTCCCTCCGAAAAATGCCGTCCTCATCAGGCGGGAACCTCCCGATTATTTTTGGGGTTCGATCACATCGAATCCGCAGTAGGGACGCAACACTTCGGGAATGAAAACCGAACCGTCTTTCCGCAGATGGTTTTCGAGGAATGCGATCAGCATCCGCGGCGGCGCCACCACCGTATTGTTGAGCGTATGGACCAGGCAATTGCCTTTTTCACCTTTGGCGCGAATCCGCAGACGGCGCGCCTGCGCATCGCCCAGCGTCGAGCAGGAACCAACTTCAAAATATTTCCGCTGCCGCGGGGACCACGCTTCCACATCCAGCGATTTCACCTTCAGATCGGCCAGATCGCCCGAACAGCATTCCAAAGTCCGCACCGGAATGTCCATCGAACGGAAAAAATCCACCGTGTTCTGCCAGAGTTTGTCGAACCACATCATGCTGTCCTCGGGCTTGCACAGCACGATCATTTCCTGTTTTTCGAACTGATGGATGCGGTAGACGCCGCGTTCCTCGATGCCGTGCGCGCCTTTTTCCTTGCGGAAACAGGGCGAATAGCTCGTCAGCGTGATCGGCAGCTGTTCCTCCGGCACGATCTGATCGATGAAACGGCCGATCATGGAGTGCTCGGAAGTTCCGATCAGATAGAGGTCCTCGCCCTCGATCTTGTACATCATGTTGTCCATTTCCGCGAAGCTCATCACGCCGGAGACCACGCTGCTGCGGATCATGAACGGCGGGATGCAGTAAGTGAAGCCGCGGTTGACCATGAAGTTGCGGGCATACGCCAGGATCGACGAATGCAGAATGGCGATCTTGCCGGTGAGATAATAGAATCCGTTGCCGGCCACCCGCCGGGCGCTGTCCAGGTCGATGCCGTTCAGCCGTTCCATGATCTCGGTGTGATACGGAATCTCGAAATCCGGCACCTTGGGCTCGCCGAAACGTTCCCGTTCGACGTTCTGCGAATCGTCTTTGCCGACCGGCACCGAGGCATCGATGATGTTCGGCAGGATCATCACGGTCTTCGTCAGTTCCTCGCCGAGCTTGTTTTCCTCGTCGGTCAGCTGCGTGATCCGGTCGCCGTCGAGCGCGACTTCCTTCTTGATCGCCTCGGCTTCCTCGCGTTTGCCCTGTTTCATCAGCAGACCGATCTGTTTCGACGTGCTGTTCCGTTTGGCCCGGAGATTTTCGACTTCGGTCTTGATGGCGCGCAGCCGCACGTCCATTTCAATGACCTTGTCCACCAGTTCCAGTTTCTGGTCCTGGAACTTCTTGCGGATATTCTCCTTCACGATTTCCGGATTTTCCCGGATGAACTTGATATCGAGCATGAGTCACCTCAGAATTGCGGCAGCGGGAAATTCGCGGTGAACGCCACGACTTCCGCTCCGATTTTCGCCAGCGCGGCATCGTCGTCTTTCGCCGCCACGGCGCGGTCGATGAAGTCGGCGATCTTAAGCATTTCCGGCTCTTTCATGCCGCGGGTGGTGACCGCCGGCGTGCCGATCCGAACGCCGCTGGTGATGAACGGTTTTTCCGGATCGAACGGGATCATGTTCTTGTTCAGCGTGATATGCGCCTTGTCGCAGGCAATCTGCACCTGCTTGCCGGTGGCGTGTTTCGGACGCAGATCGACCAGCATCAGATGATTGTCGGTGCCGCCGGAAACAATCCGGAAACCTTTGTCCTTGAGCGCCTGCGCCAGCACCGCCGCATTCTTCACCAGCTGCTGCTGATAGGCTTTGAATTCCGGCGTCATCGCTTCCTTGAAGCAGATCGCCTTCGCCGCGATCACGTGTTCCAGCGGACCGCCCTGCAGACCGGGGAACACTTTGGAATTGATCGCCTTGATGTATTTTTCCTTGCAGAGGATGAGACCGGACCGCGGACCGCGCAGAGTCTTGTGCGTGGTCGTGGTCACCACGTCGCAGTACGGCACCGGCGAGGGATGCACGCCCGCCGCCACCAGACCGGCGATATGCGCCATGTCGACGAACAGAAACGCATTCGCCTTGTCGGCGATCTGACGCAGACGCGCGAAGTCGATGATGCGCGGATAGGCCGACGCACCCGCCAGAATCATGCGGGGTTTGCATTCCATGGCCAAACGTTCGATCTCGTCGTAATCGATCATTTCGGTATCTTTATTGACGCCGTAGGGAACGATATTGAACAGCTTGCCGGAGAAGTTCATCGGATGACCGTGGGTCAGGTGTCCGCCGTGGTCCAGACTCATGGAAAGCACGGTGTCGCCCGGATTGAGCAGCGCGAAATAGACCGCCATGTTGGCCTGACTGCCGGCATGCGGCTGAACGTTCGCTGCTTCCGCGCCGAACAGTTCGCAGGCGCGTTTGATCGCCAGTTTTTCGATTTCGTCGACAAATTCGCAGCCGCCGTAGTAACGCTTGCCCGGATAACCCTCGGCGTATTTGTTGGTCAGGACGGAACCCTGCGCCGCGCGAATCGCCGTGCTGGTGAAGTTTTCCGAAGCGATCAGTTCGATGCCGTCGTGCTGACGCTGCGCCTCCTTGTCGATCCACATCGCCACTTCGGGGTCGGCGGAACGGATCGCGGCGATGTCGTCATAGGTCTTCGTTTCGGCCTTTTCCAGCCGGTTGATATGACGCTGATCGTTGCTGAACGGGGAGGAAGTCCAGACCGTAATGATCTCTTTGATCGCTTCCAGATCGAGGTAATCGGCGGGGATCACCAGCACGTTGGAGCAGTTGTGGTCGCGGGAGGCTTTGGCGACTTTCGTGCTGTAGGCAACCACCGCGCGGACGCCGTGGAAACGGTTGGCGGTGATGCCCATGCCCACGCCGGACCGGCACAGCAGGATGCCGCAGGGAAGTTCGCCTTTGGAAACCGCCGCGGACATCGGTGCGCCGAAATCGGGATAATCGTCCTTCGGATCGAGTTCGAACGGACCGAAATCCCTGACCTCGAAACCGAGGGTGCCGAGGAACGCGGTCAGCTGTTTTTTCAATTCAAATCCGCCGTGGTCCGACGCAATTCCGATAGCGCCTTTCGGCGCGGCCTGCCAATCAATGATTTTCTGCATTTCTCATCCTTTACGGGTTGGTTTGATATTTTTCAGTGAATTTTTCAGATTTTCCAGCGGTTCCTGCATCATCCGGAAACAGCGTTCGTATTCCGGACGGCCTCCGCCGAACGGGTCCGGCACCGCACGGTCCGAACCGGCAGCGGAATAGGACATCAGCAGACGGGTCTTCCCCGCCGCTCCGGGCGCCAGCTCCAGAACCTGCGACAAATGGTCCCGGTTCATCACCACGATCAGGTCGGTTTCGTCCGCAAGATAGGAGGAAAAACGCCGTGCGGCATGTTTCGACAGATCGCAGCCGACCGCGGCAAGCACCTGCCGGGCAGACACACTGGCTTCATCGCCGGGAAATGCGTCCAGACCCGCCGATTCGGCGGTCCAGTCCAGACCATCCTGCTCGCAAAGATGACGGAACCACGCCGCAGCCATCGGGCTCCGGCAGGTATTCCCGGTGCAGACGAATAACACAATCCCCATGCAAATATTCCTTATTTTTTTACTTTCCCGGTTGAACTGCCCGGACCGGGAGAGTATTTTATATGCCAAGTCAGTAATATAACACCAAAAACGGATTTTTCATCAGCAATTATGCAGAATTTTGAGAAAACATTGGAAGAAATCCAGATTTTGACCGACCGCTACACCCTTTTCGGCAGTATCTGTCCGCTGCCGGACGACCGGACGGTCGAACTGGACCTGGGCTGCGGCAAAGGCGATTTCTCCGCCGCACTGGCACGAACTTTCCCCGACCGGTTCATCCTCGCCGCGGACATCATGCTCGGACGCATGAGAAAAGTCAAAAAGAAAACCGACCGCACCGGCAATCACAACGTCTGCTGTCTCCGCACCGAAGCGCGTTTTCTTCTCGGAATCTGCCTCCCCGACCGTTCGGTCGACCGCATCCACATCCTCTGTCCCGATCCCTGGCCCAAGGACCGCCACCGCGGACACCGTCTGCTCTGCGCCGATTTCATGATGCCCCTCAACCGGGTTCTGAAAGAAGGCGGCATTTTCCATTTCGCCACCGACGATCCGGATTACATGGCGACCGTTTCGCATCTGGTCGAGACCTCCGGTCTCTTCGATCCCGCCGGACCGGAAGCGATTGCGGACGTTTCCGGCGAAGAGTTCCGCACCGAGTTCGAACGCGGCTGGCTGGCCGAAGGAAAAACCGTGCCGCATCGTGCCTGGCGCGCACTGAAACCGGTCTTCACCGGGGCGCATTGAGGAGCTGACGAATGGAACTGCTGGCTCCCGCCGGAAATCTGGAATGTGCGCTCGCCGCTTTCGACGAAGGCGCCGATGCCGTTTATGCCGGTCTCAAAAAATTCAACGCCCGCGAGCGGACCGAAAATTTCTCCGCCGACGAAATGTCCAAACTGATCGCTTACGCTCACAAGCACGGACGCAAAGTCTATGTGACATTCAACACGCTGGTCAAGGAAAACGAACTCGACGAGGCCGCTACCGAACTCGCACGGCTCGAACGGCTCCGGCCCGATGCTGTAATCGTGCAGGACCTCGGCATCGTCCGGCTCGCCCGAAAATATTTCCCCGCGCTCACGCTGCACGGGTCCACCCAGATGAGTCTGCATAACTCCGCCGGACTGCGCGTCGCCGCCGAACTCGGACTTTCCCGCGTGATTCTGGAACGGCAGACCACCCTGACCGAGCTCGAAACCATGATGCGTTCGAAACCGCCGGTCGAGGTGGAAATCTTCATTCACGGCGCGTTGTGCTGCTGCATTTCCGGCACGTGTCTGCTTTCCTCCTGGCTCGGCGGCTGGAGCGGCAACCGCGGCAAATGCAAACAGCCCTGCCGCCGGCGTCACCGCTCCGCCGAAGGCAACGGCTTCTTCCTCTCCGCGCAGGATTTGGAAACGCTCGAAATCCTGCCGCGTCTGCTCCGAACCGGAGTCTCCGCTTTCAAGATCGAAGGCAGACTCCGCCGTCCGGATTACGTTTCCAATGTTGTCGCCGCCTACCGGATGGCGATGGATGCCGCCGCACGGTCGGAAGACGATTTCCGCGCCGAGCTCCCCGCCGCCCGCGCCCGGCTCGCCCGCACGCTGGGACGCAAATGGTCGCTCGGCTATTACACGCCGCAGTCCGCCCGCACCCTCATCAAACACGATTCGCTCGGCGTTTCCGGTCTGCTCTGCGGCAAGGTGGTGCAGGTCGCACCCAACGGCTTCACCGTATCTGCCGGACGGACTTTTTACGAAGGGGACATGATCCGCGTTCAGCCCTCCAGCGGCGACGAAGGACCCTCTTTCCGGGTCACCCGGATGAGCATTCACGGACGGCCCGCCGGCAAGGCCGCTCGCGGCGATGAGGTATTCATTTATGCCGACAAGGAAATCCCGCGCGGGGGACTGGTCTACAAGATCGGCGAAAAGGTCCCCGACTATTCCGCGCGGATCGCCGCGCTCCCGCTGCGGAAACCGGTGCTGGACCTGAATATCGAACTTTCCCGGCAGGTCTGCCGCGTAACCGCCGGCGGACGTGTCTGGGAACAGCCGCTCGAACTCGCGGCGGCGGCCAGTCATGCGCTCGACCCGGAACGGGTCCGGCAGGAATTTGACCGTTTCCATTCCGAACGCTTCGAGCCGGGCGGAATCGCGGTCGGAATCGAAGACAATCCGTTCCTGCCGGCCAGTCTGCTGAAAACAATCCGGAAAAACTGGGAGGAACAGTTCCTTTCTCAACTGCCGGAACTTGCCTTCGATCCTTCGCAGGAAAGTCTGGCGCGATTCCGGCAGGATTATGCCGCCATGCCCCCCCGTCATCCCGACCGTCCGGTCCGAATCGCGGCCGCGGTCCCGCGCGGAAAACATCCGAATCTGCCCCCGGACGCCCTGATCGGGCGGGAAATTTCCGACCGGCCCGCGCCGCACGAGGAACTGCTGCTGCCGTTCTATATCAGCGAATCCGAACTTGAATCCGTCCGGGAGGCGCTGCGTCACTGGGTCGAACACGGCGGACGATGCGTCCGGCTCACCTCGCTGAGTCACCTGGCGCTGGTCGGGGAATTTCCGCAGCTGACGCTGAAGACCTGCATGCCGCTGCCGGTCTGCAATTCTTTTGCGGCGGCGGAACTGGCCGAACACGGCATCCGCGTGGTGCAGGGTTCGCTGGAACTCGGTGCGGACGAATGGCGCGCGCTGGCGGCAAAATCCCCCCTGCCCTGCGAACTGTACCGTTTCGGACGGCCCGTGCTGCTTTCGACCCGCGCGGAACTGCCGGTGCATGGGGAAATGAGCGACTCCAAAGGCGACCGTTTCCGGGTGGAAAAACACGGCATCCTGACGCAGATCACGGCGGAAAAAGTCATGTCCGTCCCGGCATTGTCCGAAGCGGATTGGCTGTTTTACGACTACCGCTGCGCCGACGGGAGGGAAACCGGAACGGGCCGGTTCAATTTCGATATTACTCTGGCTTAGACTTTCCGGCCGACCGGCTGTAAAACGAGGGCTTGACCACTTTGGCGTAATCGGGAAAACGCTTCCGTATCTCCGGCGGCGTATCCGGCGGAATGTGCTGGAACCGTTTGTAAAGCCAGCAGTACTGTTCCGGAGCCTGCCGGATGAAATCCAGCGTGATGTTGGTGATGTCCTGAATCATCTCGAGGTCCGATTCGTATTCCGATGCAGGTTTGGGCAGTTCCCGCAAGTATGCCTTGAAGGTGCCGTCCGGATTGCGGACCACGGCCCCGACCGCGACGTAATATTTTTTGCCCCGGGCGAGCACGGCCGGAGACCGGCTGACCGGGACCGGCAGACCGAGGAAATCCACAAAGATGCCGCCGTCGCGGACCTTGGTGTTCTGGTCGATCAGAATGCCGACGGTCAAACCGTCTTCCAGAGCCTTCTTCATGGCCCGCGCCGCGCCTTTGGCATAAATGATCTGCACGTCGCCGGACCGGCGGCTGTCGCTGATCATCTGGTCGAAAAACGGAAGCCGGGCGGCCTTGACCACGGTCACCATCTTGATCTGAAACGCGGATGCCAGAACCCGACCGGCAAACTCCCAGTTGCCGAAATGCGGCGTGATCAGCATGGCGCCGACCCCCCGACGGTTGCATTCGATGGTTTTGAGCACGTTCTCCCGGCAGGGCGACATATCCACCAGTTTCTCGAATTGTTCCGGATGACGCCGTATCCAGAAAAATTCACACATGGAAAGGGCAAGATTCTGCACGCTGCCCCAGGCGATTTCCTTCACCCGTTCCGGCGGGAAATCGGGAAAAGCCGCATGAATGTTCCTGATGCAGAGTTTCCGGATGGACGGCCAGGCATACATCACGACGGCCCCGATCCGGGAAAACCGCCTCAGTCCGGCATGACTCATCGGCCCGGCAATCAGCATTCCCAACCGGATCAGCTGCGCGATCGTCCACCCCAGAATGTAATGATAAAATTTCATCCGCAAAAAGACAAATTCAGGATGACACGGATTTCAGAGAACGACGTTTCCGCGGCAGCGGGCCGGCCAGCGCAGTTCCATCCGCGGCAATGCGGACGCCATGCGAAAACAGGATGTCCGCCATGCCCGCCGCACTGATGTTCAGCGCCAGGCGCGTCCGTTTTTCCGCAGGAACATCACATCTTTCCGGCTTCCGGATCAGCTGACAGGTCAGGTCCGGCCGGATATAGACCAAGCCCCAGCCGTCGGCCAGCGCCTCGGGCGAAACGGAATTTTCCGGAACGATCAGATAAAGTTCGGAAGCGACTCCGGCAGACCGAAAACGTTCGAGCCGGCTGCCGTGAAAAACCGCATGTTCCAGTTTCCGGATGCGGCGCAGACACTGCCGGTAGGCCGGATTGGAACTGTCGTTGTAGTTCCATTGTTCGAATTCGCAGAACAGCGTGGACCCGTCCCGGAGTTCCGGTTCGCGGCGCCGGATTTCCTGTTCCAGCATTTCCCGCTCCTGACGAGCCAGTTTCAACTGGGCAAACTGCTCGGCATTGCCGGCAGTCTCGATGGCGGCATCGTCCGCAATCCTGATTTCCGCGGCCGCGGTGCGGACCACTTCGCCGCCTTCCAGCCAGAACGCCGCAGCGGCAGCCTTGGCACGCAGTCCGGAGACCGACACGTCCAGCGCCGCACCGGAAGGATTCAGCGAAGCCAGAAAAGCCAGCGCGGCCCGCTTCATCTTCTGCCGGTTCAGCACAGCGGATTCATTGGCCGGGGAAGAAGTTTTTTCCGCCGGAATACTGTCCGCGGCGGAGACGGATTTGCCGGCGGAACCGGAAATGCAGTCGGGCTCGGAAGCGGGAGGCGCGTCCGGAGCGGCAGCAGGTTCCGCGGCCGGAGAAGTCCCGGGATGAATCTCCCGGAGAAACTCCTCCATTTCCTCCTCCTCGGAGGAGGCTTCCGAATCGAAAAGACCGGGGATCATGTCATCCATCCGTTTCCGATTCGGCCGATGATTCCCGCGGGAGGAATGCGCCGCATCGTCCGAAAAATCGTCGAAGTCAAAAGTCAGCTGACTGTCATTTTTTTCTTTGGACATGGCACATTCTCCCCGGGTTCAGAAAGATCAGTCTTTCTTTTCTTCGTCGGCGACTTCCAGGCCGTCAAGAGCATTGCCGAGAACGGCGCCCATGCTGACCAGGTCCTCACCGGGTTTGAGTGCGGCGGAAACTTCCTCGCCGGCAGCCTTCAGGTCGGCTTCGGAGAAGCCTTCTTCCAGCGCCTTGATGCTCAGACCGATCCGGCGTTCGTCCTTGTCGATCTTGATGACGCGCGCTTCGATCTCCTGACCCAGCGCCAGTTTGTCTTTCACCTTGTCGACATGATCCTTGCTGATCTGGGAAATGTGCACCAGACCGTCGATCTTGCGGGAGAGCTCGATGAACGCTCCGAAAGCGGTGATCTTGGTGACTTTGCCCTTCACGACGTCGCCGATCTTGTAGAGATTTTCGATATCGGACCACGGATCGTCCTCGGTCTGCTTCAGACCCAGGGAGATGCGCTGCTGCTGCGGATCGATGTCCAGAATGACCGCGTCGACTTCATCGCCGACCTTCAGCACTTCGTTCGGGTTGTTGATCTTGCGGGTCCAGGACATGTCGGAGACGTGGATCATGCCGTCGATGTCGTTTTCGATCTCGACGAACGCGCCGTAGCTGGTCATGTTGCGGACCTTGCCGTGAATCTTGCTGCCGGCAGGATATTTTTCCGCCAGAACTTCCCACGGATTGCGGGTCTTCTGACGCAGTCCGAGCGAAATTTTCTTGCCTTCCTTGTCGATGTCCAGCACGACCGCTTCGACTTCCTCGCCCACGCTGACCACGTCGCCGGCCTTGGTGACGCGCTTGGTCCAGGACATTTCGGAAACGTGGATCAGGCCTTCGACGCCCTGTTCGATTTCCACGAACGCGCCGTACGGCATGATGTTCACGATGCGGCCCTTGACCACGCTGCCGACCGCATACTTGGATTCCACATCATCCCACGGATTCTTGGATTTCTGCTTGAGACCGAGGGAAACACGTTCCTTCTCGAAGTCGATATCCAGCACCATGACTTCCACTTCCTGACCGAGTTCGAGCATTTCGGACGGATGGGAAATCCGGCCCCAGGACATGTCGGTGATATGGAGCAGTCCGTCCACGCCGCCGAGGTCGATGAACGCGCCGAAGTCGGTGATGTTCTTGACCAGGCCCTTGCGGATCTGTCCGACTTCCATTTCCTTGAGCAGCGCGGCCCGGCGATCCTTGCGGGATTCTTCCAGCAGCGCGCGGCGGGACACCACGATGTTCTTGCGTTCCTGATTGATCTTCAGAATCTTCAGTTCGTATTCCTTGCCGATGAAATCGTCCATGTTCTTGACCGGGCCGATATCGATCTGGGAGCCGGGCAGGAACGCTTCGACGCCGTTGAGGTCGATGATGATGCCGCCTTTGACGCGATGTTTCATCAGACCGGTGATCACGCTGCCTTCTCCGTATTCGGAAGTGATCTTTTCCCAGGCGCGGATGAAGTTCGCCTTGGAGAGGCTGATTTCCGGCATGTTGCTTTCATTTTCGATCGCTTCGAGATAGACGTCAAGGGAATCGCCGACATTCACTTCTTCCCAGTTGCGGAATTCCGTGCTGGGGATGAATCCTTCCGCCTTGTAGCCGATGTCGAGAAGAGCGCCGTCCTGGCGTTTTTCCACGATTTTACCGGTGACGATGGAGCCTTCTGCGAAATTGCTGCTGCCGGTCGCGCCGCCCAGGAGTTCTTCCATGGAGAGTTTGTTGCTCAGATCGACATAGCTTTTGGTGGTTGTTTCTTCTGTTGCCATTTTTTTTCTTTTGGTTTAGTTTTTTGCATTAAGAAAACACCCTGCATTCCGGCACATACCGGAATACACCGTCTCAGTTCTGATAATTTAATTCATAAATACAAGGAAGTCAAGCAGAAAGTCGGGATTTCTCAATTTTTTCCCGTTTTTTTTGAAATCCGGGCTTGTATTTTTCCGGAAAAGTGGTAAATTAAACAGCATTCTGCCCGATGGTGTAACGGTAGCACAACTGATTCTGGTTCAGTTTGTCTTGGTTCGAATCCAGGTCGGGCAGCCATCCTTGACAATTAGTCGAACTCGGAAACAACTTGATTTCCTCCCCCTCCAACTCTGCACGATCGATATTCGCCAGTATCGCTTGACGTATCGTCGTTTCATTTTGAATGTCTGTCAGGTCATGAAGTGTCTGCATTTTCGCCAGCATATCCAGCGCGATCGTGTAATAGTCCACCCCCAAAGCAAGTTCGGATTCCATTTCGGAAATCTTTTTGGTCAGCTCCTGGATTCGCATTTCCAATTCCTGCGCCTTTGCATCTAGACGTTTCATCAGCACCGGCGATGGATCAAGTTCCAGCAGGGTGTCGATAATTTTCTTCTGTTCCGCTTCACAGGTCCGCAGTTCCTTTTTCACCCGCGCCAAATCCGGCGCTTTTGCATCTCGGGATTTTTTCTGCTCCGCTTCCAGCAGCGGCCGAGCCTTTTCCAGAAAGTGAGGAGGAATTTTCAATTTCTTCAGGTAATCTAGCAAGCCGTCATCCGCTTTTTCCGCACTGATCCGTTTCCGGCACTCCGAACAGACATAATAATGGTATGCGCCGCTCTTCGCAGACAGAGCGTTCATCCGTCGGCCACAGGAACAGAACAACAATCCGGACAGAAGATATGGATACTGCTGCGCTTTCGGACGAGTTGAATATTTCTTTTGGGGCAAGGTCGCCTGGACCCGGTCGAACAGTTCCTGCGTAATCAGCGGCTGGTGCTTTCCGGGAAACGTTTTGCCATTGTAGCAAATCTCACCAAGGTAAACGCGATTCCGGAGAATCAGGAAAAGATTGCTGCTGGTCACGATTCCTTTGTATTTGGTCAGAATGCGTTGAGTCCGGTCTTCGCTGCCGGCATACATCTCAAATATGTCTTTCACGATCAGACTTTTCTGCTCATCAACATACAGAACATTATCGCCTTTGGCGCCGCGTTTATACCCGAACGGAGGTTTACCGACCGGCCATTCACCGCGGCGGGCAATCTGCATCATCTTGTTGCGGGTGTTTTCGGCGGTCTGCTCCCGCTCGAACTGATTGAAAACCTGCATCATGCCGAGCATGGCGCGTCCGGCCGGAGAACTGAAATCCAGATTCTCAGTCGCCGAAGCAAATCCCCGGCCCTGCCGGAACAGCTTGTCGAAGATGTCGGCGCCATCGCGGAGGGAACGGGTCATCCGGGAAAGTTTGTAGACCAGCAGGGTGTCCCATTCGGCGCGGCCGGATTCCAGTTCTTCCATGATCCTGGCGAAACCGGGACGTTTCAGGTCTTTGCCGGAAAAGAACTCGTCCGATTCCTCGCGGACAATGGTCCCGCCCCGTTCGGAAACCCATTTCCGGCAGATTTCCAGCTGCATGGCGATGGACGTTTCGCCCTCAAAGTCTGATCCGCGCGGGCTGACACGGGCATAAATGGCGTATTTCATTTTTTCGTGTTCCGGGCGATTTCACAGATTTTGGAGATGATGAAGGCTGTGATGGAAATACCAATCAGAACGCTGATAATGTATAATCCGGCCTCGCCAAAACCATAGATCAGAAAACCGCACAAGACAACTATGGCGATCATTGCAATGTAGATTTTCCAGACAGGCCAGTGATCCGGTTCTTCTTCCCGAGGTTCCAGATTCTCCCCGCAGAAACGGCATTTTTTCGCCACGGCAAGAATCTCCTCACCGCAGGCCGGACACCGTTTTTTCGACGGATCGAATTTAACCACAAATTCCTTGTGACAGGTCTCGCAGAGCAATGTTTTATTCAGATGCTTCTCTGCGACATCATATCCTTGACCACAATGCGGACAAAAAATGTTCATTCCTGCTCCCTCCCTTTTATTTTTGTTTCAGCATCTTTGAGGCTGGCAATGTTCCGGGCATGATAGCATTTTTCCCAGTTACAGCGTTCATGATTACAGGCACATTACCACTTTCGATACACCCCTGTGCTACCTTGTTTTCAAGGTAACTTTGAAATCTATGCGAGGTATATTCTTCTTGAAGCCACCTCCGGAAAATGGGGAGTGCCCGATCCGGGTATATCCAAGCCCTAATATCTGCGGCAGATTGCGGATAATTTTCCGGGTAAAAATGAGGATGCTTTATTCTTTCCCCATAAATTGAGTTATAATTTTTATCTGTCCAGTATTTACTCCACGCCTGACCAACACTGATGTCAGGAATCGTGTGTTCATTTATGATAATCCCGCCACGTATCAGCTGCACGAGGAAATCCGCCATTTCGCGAAATATGCTGAAATACCCGACCGGAACGCTGGCATTCAGTAAGACACGGCTTTCAAAATTTTTCCAAGATTCAGCCAACCGAATTTCAGGATTGTAACCGACTTGAGAATAAATAAAAGCGCGAAAAGACTGAGTGGCCAGCAAACGGTAATTATTTCTTGCTGTCTCGTTATTCACTTGCTGGGCATCAAAAGCATAATATTCCAGGAAAGACATACAGACTGAATCCGTATATGCATTGGTTTCACCATTTGGTCCTATTGTCTTGGTGAACAGGATGTCTTTATCATAACCATGACGCATCAAGATTTTTTGTATCTGCTGTCCTCTCGGCTTATATTTTTCCTCATGCCAGTTATTGGTCAAGCGAAAAATAACGGAATGCTCCACTCCGCACATCCTTGCCAAACCCCTACCGGTTAAATACGGGGTTCCATCGCTGAGAACCCCCATGACAATACCATCCCGTTCAATTTCCTTAATGGAAAATGGCAATTCTGGCTGAACCATTTCATTCATAACAGCGGTGACCGTCCTTTCTTGTTTTACGCATAACTCATTGAATAACAGCGATTATTTAGTGGTGACCGGATAAAAAAATTCAGAAGTCTTCACACTTGCAAATCCTTCAGGGTTTTCAGGACTTCGCGGAGGGCGTCGGCGGGGATGTCAAGGTCGATCATGGCGGCGATGGCTTTGGAGCGGAAGGTTTCAGCTGAATCTTCCGCTGCGGCGGTCACATGGTTATGGTGACCGACGATCGCTGGACCGTGGCCGGTCGTGGCATTGCCGTTGATCTGATCCCCGGCATTCAACGTGATCTGAGCATGGGGGAAGAGTTTGAAAAGGATTTCAAGAGACACCTTTTCAGGGGGATTTATTCCATTCATCAGCCCTCGAAGATATGAATAGGATACTTTCTTATCACCAGCCATCTTCTGATAGGTAGCTCCTTCGGAATATTCTTTCCTGAGCAGATCCAAAATCTCCTGATAAATATCCATGACGACCTCCTGCCTTTTTGATGTAAAATACATTTTCTTAAAAAAAAATCAAATTTTTTCAAAAAAATGCTTGACATTTGTCTTTATACCGCTATTTTACCTCTATAACACCAAACCAAGGAGGTTTTATGGCAGAAGAAAAAAGACAGTTGGCTCTGCAAGCGACAGAGGAAGAAGTGAAACTCTTTGAGCTCATCAAGGAACACCATCAGCGCAAAAGCGACAGCGACATGATCCGGTTCCTGATCGTTCAGGAGAGCAAAAAAATTTTGTCTCAAAATAGCGGCATACAGATAATTCAGAGATAATGGGGAGGATAGCGATGAACAGCAACAGGAACTTCTTTACCGCACTTGGGACAGATACAGTCATTCCCGCGGAACGGGACAACCTGAACCAGCCGCTTCTTCTCAAAACATCCGGGACAGTACTGGACCCCGTTCCGGTCAGTTACAGTACAAAAATCTTCATTCTTGACGCCAAGTTCGATTTTCCTTTTAAGGAATTGATCGCACATGGCGGCAAACTCGGACTGGCGCTGTTCGGTTTCACGGGCTTTGCGGACTTTTTCCGCGGCAAGGCGTTCGGCTTCCTTGCGCCGGGCACAGGATTCAAGCCGGCGCTTTGCGGCGGCATCCTTGCGCTGACGCTCTTCTTCCCGCAAACGGTTTTTCCGCAGGAAGTAAGCTCGGATTTCGGACACGATCAGGCGGGCGAGCATGTAAAGGAATTTGCAGACAGCAAATCCGAAAAGGACACCCAGCCCGAGGCCGGTGACAAAAGCGGATCGGGTGTTCGGATTCACAGCGAAGTCAATGGCATCGGAAACGAGCTTAGTGTCCATTCGAAACGGGTCCTTTTCAAATTCGGATTTATTCTGGGAACGATAACCGGAATCATATCGGGAATATACATCATTATCCGGAATTTTGCAAGAAGGTTTCTTCGGTAAATGAACGCGGAACAAGAAATGTATTGGGCGAACACGGAGGAAGGGTTCAGAGCCTTCTATGCATGTCTGCTGGCAATGGCAAAAAAAGAACACCAAAGGAGGTATCCCAATGCTGTTGACGGATTTACAGGAATTTCTGCTGATGGTCTCGGTCTGCCTGGCGCTGTTCGCGGTGCCGATCGTGATCCTGACCATCATCGGAAAAATTTTCAAGATCAAATCGATCAATGAAACTTTGAGATGGTAACCAACCCCAAACCAAGGAGAGATCATGGAACAGCAACATCAACCCCAACCCCAGTCACCGGCGCAGGACCAGAACGCAATGCGCGCGGCGCTCGCCAAGAAAATCCTGACCGTGCAGAGCGACCTCGGAACGCTCTACAAGGACGGAGTCAACGAAAAACAGCGGTATGCGTTCGTCAGTTATGAGCTGATAAACGCTCGGCTGCGGGATGTCCTTCCGCGGATCGGACTGGTCATCATCCCGGCAATCACCCGTGTTCAGGAGCGGGACGTTCAGGGTAGGAACGGGATCGTCACGCGGACGCTGATCGAAGGGACATTGACGCTGGTAGACTGCGACACAGGTTTCGCAATGTCGCAGCCGATCGCCGGAGCGGACAACGACACGGCGGGCAAATCGCTCGGAAAGGCTTTCACGGAAATGGTCAAAAGGGCGGAAATGAAGCTCTTCCACGTGACCACCATCGAGGAACGCGATCCGGATGCGGACGGTCTGGGTCTTTACGGCGAACAGGGACAACAGCAGCAACCGCAGCAGTGGAATCCGGGGACCGGTTATCAGCAGAATTTCCCGCAGCAGAACTTTCCGCAGCAGAACCAGCAGGGATACCGGCAATGAAGATTTCGGCGCGGAAAACATTCCGGAACATCTACGACCTGCATAAAGTTGCGGGCGCGCTGATCGCGCAGCTGGAATTCAGGAGCGGCGGCGACTACCGGATCACGATTGAAGAAGTCGACACCGGACGGACGACGGAACAGAACCGTTTTTATTGGGCAATCCTGAACGAGATCGCCGACCAGACGGGCAATTCTTCGGACGATCTGCATGAAACATTCCGCGCAATGTTCCTGACTGACCGGGGATCGGTTCCGCCGCGAATCCGGAGTACCACGGAACTGTCTATCCGGGAATTTATTACCTACATCGACCAAATACTTGCGTACATCGGCACGGAGATGGGTATCACCGTGCGGCAGACACGCGAATTCTAACCAAGGATAGATACAACATGTATCAACAGCAGTATCAGCAGGGCGGCTATGCGCCGCAGAATCAGGGCGGGTATGCGCCCCAGAACCAGAACGTGTATGTCGGGAGCGCAAAGTTCCAGAACGGGCAGTATGGTCTGATGGTCTCGGTCAGTCTGAATGCCGAAGACATCGCCAAACTGCAAGCGAATCTGAACCAGAACGGATGGGTTTCTTTCTCGCTCCGGGAACGGCAGCAGCCGAGCCAGAGCGGTGCCACGCATTACGGCGTAATCAGGTTGGGACAGAATCAGGGCGGGTATGCGCCGCCGCAGAATCAGGGTGGGTATCGTCAGGCTCCTCCTCCGCAACATGGATACCAGCAGAGACCGCCGCAGAATCAGGGTGGGTATCGTCAGGCTCCTCCGCAGTATCAGCAGCCGGCTCCTCCTCCGCAACATGGATACCAGCAGGGCTATGATAACGGAGGATTCAACCAGGCACCGCCTCCTCCTCCGCAGTATCAGCAGCCGGCTCCTCCTCCGCCGCAGAATCCTGCACCGGCGCCGGCCGCTCCCGGAAATGAACACCGTTACACTCCGGCCGACGCTCAGCCGCCCGCCGCGGATGACGGACAGGAACCCCCGATTGAAAACGGAATGCCTTTTTAACTGAACCGAAAAACGAAAGGATAATCAAATGAGCATGGAAAATGAATTCTACAGCAAGATGCTGAACAGCTTTGTCGAACTGATGGACACCAACGGAGCCTGCGTCAAAATTCTGGAAGTCCTTCAGGCGAACTGCCAGCGGAACGCGCAGAAGGAAAACGGGGCACAGCAGACGGTCATGACCGTGAAACCGGCTTTCCGGATCGAACTGGATGCGGCGGGCAACATGACGATCCGGACAAAACTGGACGTGATCGAACAGCAGACCAATCACTTTGAAACGGAAGTGAAATTCAATACGGGTCTGGCCATGCAGCCGGATTTGGGATTGGATGCGCCGGAGAATCAGGAAATCACCAAAGAGACTTTCTACGACCGGGTTTGCAGTCCGGAATTATCCGAGGCCGATCTGGACCAGTATTTCAGCCAAATGCCGACTGAAGATTTCGAACAATGGCTGGCAGACGGGACGCATCGGAAGGAAGCGACGAAAATCCTTGCGGACGATGCCGCCAGAGACGATTTCCGCGATCTGGTGATCTCGACACTGGATGCGATGTCCGAAGACGAAGACGCCGCGGCAAACGAAGCATAACCAAAACCAATGGGACGGCGCAGGCCGTCCCGCAACATGGAGAGAAAAATCATGGCAGAAAGATTATTCAGGAGTTGTTTGACCAGCCGGAAGGTGAATGGAGTTTCCCTTCAGGCGGAAGTCTGCTTCTACCGGATGATCCAGGCCGCCGACGATTACGGCATTCTGCCCGCGGATGAATATCTTCTGAAAACGACGCTTTTCCCGATCCGGAATATCCGAACTGCCGACATTGCCCGCTGGTTCGCCGAATGCGAACAGGCCGGATTGATCGCCAGCTACGACGGAGCCGACGGACACCGTTACGCCTCCATCAGGAATTTCGATCAGAAGTTGTCATTCAAGCGCCATAAATATCCGGCGCCGCCATACGAACTTTTCGGAGAAGAGGCGAAAGAAATTTCTTCTTTATCACTTTCTTCTTTTGAAAGTTCTTCTTCATCTTCCTCTTCCCCCTATAGTCCCCCTTCTCCGGGGAGCGATCCGACGGGGAGTTCCCCCGGAAGCATCGCGCACAAGCTGTATGCGGCGTATCCGAAGAAATACGGAATGCTGGAAGGAATGAAGGCGGCATTGGGGACGATCGAAACGCTTTACGCGCAAGGGAAAACCTACGACGAGATCGAGGCGATGCTGCTGGCGGCCGTGACCAAATATGCGGACGCGGTGAAGATGTGGAGTCCGAAGAAGCGCAGATACATCTGGAGCATGAGGACTTTTTTCGCGGCCGGACATTACGCGGACGATCCGGAATGCTGGCACGACGAGGAAGATCAGTCCGGGCAGACTTCCCCGGGTACAGCTGATCCATACGTCACGCTGGCGGACGGCACGAAAGTCCGGAGGAGCGTCCTGTGAAAACGTTCCGTGACTTCGGGATCGACCTGCCGACAAATTTTTCCGGCGACCGGAAAGTTTTATGTCCGCAGTGCAGTCATCTCCGTAAGAAAAAACACGAACCCTGTCTTTCCGTAAACGGAGACAAGGGAACGTGGAACTGTCACAACTGCGGCTGGACCGGATCGCTGCACGAGAAAGGCGATTTCCAGCCGGAACGGAAAGTCTACCGGCGGCCCGATCCGGCGACGGCGGGCGGCGATCTCAGCAATGCGATCGTGCAGTATTTCGCCGGGCGCGGCATCGGCCTTTCCACGCTGGTCAAGGCGCGGGTTTATTCCACGGTCCATTATCTGGCGGGAACGGGCCAGCCGACCTTGTGCATGGCTTTCCCTTACTACCGGAACGGAGAACTGCTGAACGTGAAATACCGCGACGCCCGGAAAAACATGACGCAGGAGAAAGACCCGGAACCGTGTCTCTGGAATATCGACGCGGCGGCCGGAGCCAAAACGATCTGCATCACCGAGGGCGAGATCGACGCGCTCAGTCTGATCGAATGCGGCTATGCCGCGGCGGTCAGTGTGGACAAGGGTGCGCCAAACGCGAAGGATGCGGACGCGGGGAAAAAGCTCGAATGCGTTGCGAACTGCCGGGAAATCCTCGACGGTGCGGAAAGCATCATCCTCGTCACGGACAAGGATGAGCCCGGATTGCGGCTGGAAAAGGAACTGGTCGCGATGCTCGGACCGCAGAAATGCCGGAAGACGATCTATCCGAGCGACTGCAAGGACATCAACGACGTGCTGGTCAAGTATGGACCGGAAGGCGTGATGAAGGTCATCGACAATGCGGAACCCTATCCGGTACCGGGAATCCACCGTTTTGCGGAATACACCGCGGAGGTGGAAAACCTCTACCGGAACGGGATCATGCGAGGCGCTTCGACCGGCTGGAAGATGCTCGACCAGATTTTCAGTCTGAAAAAAGGAACTCTGAACATCATCACCGGCTTGCCGAGTTCGGGCAAATCCGAATTCATCCACGCGCTGGCGGTGAACGCGGCAAAAAATCTCGACTGGCGCTGGGCGATCTTCTCCCCGGAGATGATGCCGCCCGAATCGCTGGTCCAGAACCTCGCCGAAAAAATCGCGGTCCGGAGTTTTTTCGGAGCGAACCGGATGTCTGCGGACGAGATGCGCCGGGCAGTCGCGGCAGTCAATGAGATTTTCTACCTGATTGCACCCGACAGCGGCGGCGCCATGACCTTGAACGAAATTCTTGAAGCGTTCGAGGTCTGCGTTATCCGGTATCAGGTGTCGGGTGTTATCATTGACCCGTGGAACTGGGTCGAAAGTGCGCTTCCTCCCGGAGAGAACTTCACGGTCCACGTCGGCAAGATGCTCCAGCAGTGTCTCGCGTTTGCCCGGACGCACAAGGTCTGGTTCGCAGTCCTGGCGCATCCGCGGAAGCCGGAGAAGGACAAGCGGACCGGCAAGTTTCCGGTCATCACGCTCAACGACATTTCCGGCTCGCAGGAATTCGCGAACAAGGCGGATTACGGGATCAGCCTTTACCGCGACCAGTCCAGCGGATCGGGAAACATCACGCAGGTCCACATCCTCAAATCCAAAAACAAGTATGTGGCCACGATGAACACGTTCTGCGAGATGCGCTGGGACCGATCCAGCGGGACCTATACGGACATCGACCCGGAGCAGGAGCACCGATACGATTCCGGAGACCGTGATCCGGAACCGCCGGCACCGCCGCGAGCATACAAAGACTGACCCGGCAGACCGGGAAAACATGGAGAGAACAATGCAGAAAAAAGAAAAACCGATTTATGCCGCCGACGGGTTCCGCTTCGACAGCCGCGATGAAATGGATTTCTACTTTTTCATCGAAGAAGCCGCGGCATCGGGAATGATCGGAGCCTGGAGTTACCATCCGCAGACGATCGAGCTCTCGCCGAAGGTAACTTACCTCGAGCATATCCGGATGAAGACAAAAACCAAAACGGTCGAACACGTCCTGCTGAATCCGTGCAGTTACACGCCGGACTTCACGCTGATGCTCCACGGACCGCGTTCCTGGCTGCTGCGTCCGTATTTCCGCAGCCGGACCGACCTGATCTGGATCGACGTCAAGGGAGCGTTCAGCATCCACAACGACGACGTGAAATTTTCGCTGATCCAGAAGTGGCTGTATCAGCGGAAAAAAATCTACGTCCAGAAAATCAAGACGGCGGATTTCTTCGGGCAGACTTTCGTTCCGCGCCGGGCGGCGCTCAACCGCAACGGCAGCCGGCGAGCCGCTTATGCGCATTGCCGGACCCGGATCGAATTTCTCGACGAGAAAAACGATGACCTGAATTTTAACCAAGGAGGAAATGTACTATGATTAGACGCTCGAACTACGAACTCTCGGTGAGCCTTACCTTTGCACACGAGACGATTCGTGAATTCAGTAAAAAACTGGAATTCACAAAAAACGTGTTGAAAAACATTGCCGAGGCCGGACCAGAAATCAACCGGGAAAAACTGATTGAAACTGCGCAGTCGGCGCTGTCCGAACTGGCCACGAGGAGAGAGTGGAAATGAATTGCACCGTTGATTCTCTGCATGAATTTATCCGCGATCTCGCGAAGCGAATCACTACCCTGCTCGAGCTGGAAGTGAATTTTAAATTCCGTCCTGGCATGCGGGTCAGATACACCTGGAAAGGACAAGTTTTGACCGGCGAACTCTGCCAGGGAAAATCCGAAAACAGTGCCATCGATCACACGGTGGTCACGCTCGACGATTATGCCTGTTATCTGCGGGTGAAATCGGATAAGACTGGAAAAATCTATCCGGTCCGGCATCAGAAAATCAGAATCGAAGGAGAAAATCATGAACACGACAGCATTGGTTGAGCAGCTGAAAGCGGCGGGCGAAGACTTCGAGTTCTACCCGACCACTCGGGAGATGATCCGGATGATCTGGGAGCACCGCTGGCATAAATGGGAAGATGGCAGTCCCCGCATCGATGACTTCGGCACGGTGTTGGACATCGGATGCGGCACCTGCAATTTCCGGAAGTGGGTGCAGGAGTTCAACGCCGAGATCGCCAAAGAGCCGGACGGCGGCCGCCACACGGTCGACATGCACCACTACTACGTCATGGAGAAAAGTCGCATCCTGCTGGACCAGCTCGATCCGGACATCGTGGTCCTCGGCACGGATTTCAACGAGGCGACTCTGATCGACAAACCGGTGGACGTCATTTTCTGCAATCCGCCCTACCGTGAATACGAAAACTGGGCGGCGCGGATCATCACCGAAAGCGTTTGCAAGGAAATCTACCTCATTATTCCCAGACGCTGGAAAGAGAGCGAACGGATCAAGCACGCACTGGAAACCGTCAAGATCCCGTTCGACCATGAAACGCTTGTCCCGGATGAGGATCGTGCGATCAAGGTGATCGGCAGCGCGGACTTCCTGGATGCGGAACGCGCCGCACGGGCGAAAGTCGACATCCTCTGGATCAGCAAGGAATACACCGCAAAGGATTCCGGATTCGACAGCTTTTTCGATGAAGTTTTCAAAATGCCGGACACCTCGGACAGCAAGTATGACTTCGAGTATCAGGAACGCCGCAGCGAAGCAGAATCGCTCAAAGCGGAACTGCTCACCGGCAGGAACAAGATCGAGATCCTGTGCCGTGGCTACGAAGAGAAGCAGAAACAGCTCTTCGAACACTTCAAGACCATCTGCGGACTGGATGCCGGAGTGCTGAAAGCGATCGGGGTGCATAAAGATGCGGTCAAATCGGCCCTGAAAAAGAATTTTGAAGGACTGAAAAATCTCTATTGGGAAGCAGCGTTTAACTGCCTCGAAGAAATCACTTCCCGCCTCACTTCGCAATCGCGCACGGATTTGTTGAACCGCTTCGCATTGCTGAAAACGGTGGACTTCACGCCGTCGAACATCTACGCCCTGATCATCTGGGTGATCAAGAACGCGAACCGGTACACCGAACAGCAGATGATCGACTTCTTTATGGCGCTGTCCTCGAAAGAGAACGTCCGGAACTACGTTTCCAATAAACGCGCTTTCGAGGAAGACCGCTGGCGGTATCAGCGGTCCGGCGAGCTGAAATTCAGTCACTACACGCTCGATTACCGGATCGTCGTCACCAAGTACGCGCTCCCCGGAACTTCCGGATATGAATCGAGCTGGGAAGAACGCCCGGTGTCGAACGTTTACAGTCAGAAACTCCGGGACATCTTCACGGTGGCGAACAACCTCGGTTTCACCCCGGCTGGCGGTGCCATTCCCGGCGGATACGGACAGCGCGGCTGGATGAACACCTCCATCAACGGCAAGCAGGAAATGCTTTGCGAATATCGGTTCTATCGGAACGGCAACGTCCATATCAAATTCAACATGGAATTCATGAAGGCGCTGAACGTCGCGGTGGCGCGGAAACTCGGATGGATCAGCAAAGCGGAAGACATCGCCCGCGAATTCATCCCGGAAATGGCGCAGGGCGCGGAACGTTACTTCGACGCCTTCAAAGGTCTTTCGCTGGAATCGGGGACCCGTCTGATGCTTCCGGAAAACAAAACGAATGAGGTGATCCTATGAAAAATTTTCGGTTTATTGACCTTTTCTGCGGCGGCGGTGGAAGCGTGACCGGCGCGATCAATGCCCTGCATTCCGCCGGGATCCAATATGAAGGCCGCTGTTTCAATCATTGGGACCTTGCTATCCGGACCATTCAGGCGAATCATCCGGAATGCGTCCCGGATTATTCGGCGGCGGTCGCGGACATTGACCACATCAGTCCGTGGTCGGTTTTCGCTGAAGATTCCAAACGGCTGGATATACTCTGGGCTTCGCCCTCCTACACCCATCACAGCCGGGCGGCCGGAGGAGTTCCGAAGGAGGAACAGCTGCGCAGTCAGCCGGAATATATCATCCCGTTCCTGCGTTTCACCCACTGCCGGCGGCTTTATGTTGAAAATGTGGAAGAACTGCTGGAATGGGGGCCGCTGCTCTGCAAGAACACCTGGCATAAAGGCAAACTATACAAAGCCGGACAGCCGGACCCGCGCCGGAAAGGACAGCTGTTCAATGCCTGGTACCGGATGCTGAAATCCTGCGGATACAAGGTTGAATACCAGATGCTGAATGCGGCCGATTACGGCGCCGCCACCAAGCGCAGACGTCTGATCGTTCAGGCGGTCGATGCTTCCCGCGGCGAAAAAATCATCTGGCCGGAACCGACCCATGTGGAAGAGCCCGGACTGCTGAGCGCATCATACCGGCCATGGCGGAGCGCCGCCGAGATCATCGACTGGTCGATTCCGGGCAAAAGCATCTTCGGCAGAAAAAAACCGCTCTGTGAAAATACCTTACGGAGGATCGAAGCCGGAATCCGGAAATATTGGGGAGCATGGGCCGAACCGTTCCTGATCGTCCTGCGAGGAACCGGAAAAGACCAACTGGATTCGACCGCCGTTCCGCTGTCTTCGCCATTGCCGACCATAACCGCGGGCGGCAGTCATATCGCATTGGTTTCCCCGATCTGGATGGATCAGGCTCACACGAGAAACGACGGGGTTTTCGGTTCGGTCAATGATCCGCTGAACACGATTTTGTGTTCTCATGGAACCCATGCGGTGGTGACGCCGTTTCTGACGAGATACAACGGCGGCGAGAACCGCAATCACGGGATCAACGATCCTGTTCCGGTAATTGACTGCGGGAACCGGTATGGATTGATTTCTCCGCTGTTCATTCCGCAACAAAGCGCAGGCTCGGTCAAGCCGTGCGGCGACAATCCGGTTCCGACCATTGCGACCAGCGGAGCGATCGGCGTAGTGTCGCCGGTCATCATGGATATGTCCCATCCCGGAGACCATGCTGACGCTGCCCGCTGCCGCGGCGGTTCCGAGCCGATGGGAACGATCACCACCCGCAACAACTGGGGCGTGGCGATGCCGTTTCTGGCGGAGTATTACGGAAATGGCGTCACCCGCCCGGTTACAGAACCGGTCCCGGTCATTCCGACGCATGACAAATTCGGATTAGTTCAGGGACAAATCCTGACGCTCCCGGACGGTCAGCGGTTCAAACTTGACATCACACACCGGATGCTGACGGCGAAAGAACTGGCCGCCGCGACCGGCTTCCCACCTGACTACATTTTTGTCGGGAAGGATGAAGATGCAAAAAGATGATCGGCAATGCCGTTCCTCCGCCGCTGGCAGAGGCGCTGTATCTGTCCGCATTATCGGCATAACCGAAAGGAGAAAAAAAACAAAATGAGTGAGAACAAACCGAAATTTTCGCCGCGGCCGTGGCAACGGAAAGGCAGATTGATTTGTCCGAAAATTCAAGAGGATGAAAACAATCATGAAATTGTTTGCCGCATCCACGAAAACCGTTTTACCAGCCGGGAAGAAGCCAACGCCCGGCTGCTTGTGAAAGCGCCGGAGATGTGGAAGAACATGATCGACAGCCTGAATACGATCGATCTGATCAATTCGACTGCTTTGCAGATTTGCGCGGATTGTAAATGGGAAAGGCAATGTAAAACCTGTGCGCTGTCAGAAGTTTTTCGGCTGCTGAATGGAATACAGGAGCGGACCGAAAAACTCAAAAAGGAAGTGGATGGTGAAGTATGAGTAAACTTGAAAATCTGGTGCCGGATTTGGAGTTGTGCAAGCGGATCCCGAAAGGGGCTTTTGCGGATTCGGCGCTGGTGTGGACTTCTGATCAGAGTGTTTGGGTAAGAAACTGGGATTCCGAAATCCCCGCGCCAACGCTGCAGGAAATCCTCGCCGAAATGCCCGATTCAACTTTATATTACGATGGCCGCGGCCGCTGGACAATTAAAGTCATATTGCCCGTCTGCGTTTATGAGGATAGTAACGCTAAACCGGCAAATGTCGCCCTGAAACTTTGGCTGATCCAGTCCGGCATGTCAGACCAGTCCGACCAGTCAGACTTGTCCGAAGAAGCCACCCCGTTCGATGACCTGCCAAACTCGTCCGTCAGGTCCGTACAGTCCGTCTCGTCCGTCAGGTCCGTTTCCCCTCCGAAAAGCATGACCAACGCTGATAAGATCAGAAAAATGACCGATGATGAACTCGCCACGCTGCTTTGGATAAACGCAGGGCAATATCCGTTGGAGAGTTATGAATATTGGATCGAATGGTTGAAAAGAAAAGGTGATAAAATGACTGAATTTGAACAACTGGTCCTCGAAATGCGGACCGCCCAGAAAAACTTTTTCCGTTACCATGACCAGCTCGATCTGCAGAAAAGCAAGGAGCTGGAACGCAAGGTCGACAACTATCTCGACCGCAAACAGCAACAGGATCAGGAACCGACGCCGGACCTGTTCGGAGGTGAGACGAAATGAGTAAGAACGAAGAACCGAAAAGCTGCACCGAGTGCACGTATTTCCAGAAAGGAAACAAAGACAACCCTCTCTGCATGAGATTCTGGGATATTGTGGACAATAAACCGCTGGAATGCTTCCGGATACGAGGTTACTTCGGAATGAAATGTGGAAAATTCAATGAGAAAGAAGATGAAGCGAAATGAGTAGGATCAAAATTCTGTCGGTCCGGCAGCCGTGGGCGTGGCTGATTTGTTCCAGAATCAAGGATGTGGAAAATCGCACTTGGAAAACCAATTACCGGGGGCGGCTGTATATCCACGCCGGAAAAAGTTTCGATTGGAATGCAATTCCATTTTGCGTGAATATCAACAGACCGCTTTTAGCTTCCATGATAAAGACCCATTTCGTATTCAGCCAAAAACTCCGCTTGTCCACGTATGACGAATTCGGCGCAATCATCGGATATGTCGATTTTGTCGATTGCGTTCAGAACAGCCGGTCGATCTGGGCGGAACCTGGGCTGTTCCATTGGAAATTCGATAATGCAAATTTCATTGATCCGATCCCGTTGAAAGGTATGCTGGGGATCTTCGAAGTTGACCGGGAAATATTGGGGGGTCAAGTAAGAAAAACTTTCTGTATGCCTTCGGGATGATCCTGGGCGGCGCCCTGCTGCTGGTGATCGTCCTGCCGTTCGAGATCATCGAAGAAATCCGCTGGAAAGGAGACCAAAACCGGCAACTCAAACTCAAAACCGAAAGGAAAACAACATGCTGAAACTCGAAGAGAAGGGCGAAGGTGACAAATGACGAAGAAGGAACAGGAACAGCGGGACCGGAATTTCCGGAAACTGTGCAAATGGTTCGAGGACGCCGCGGAGATCGCGGAGATCATCTGCCAGGAGAACAGCCGGCTCTGCAATCTGATGACGCGACTCCAATTCACGCCGGACGAACAGGGATTCCATTCCGTTTACGTGATGCTGAATTTCATCACGGCGCTGTATCAGTCGCCGCAGGAATATGAAGGCGAACCGGACAACCAGCGCAACGAATATCCGGAACTGGCATTCGGTCTGATGGAACTCGCCCGGCGGATCGGCCAGATGAAGATCAACGATGAACAGCCCGTCGGCGGCTGGCTGTGAGGTGTTCCGATGACTGACCTTGTCTCCATCAGCGGGATCTGTTTCGTGACGTCGGACAAAAAGAAATACCGGCCGCGCGGATCGCGGACCCGGAAGGAACAGCATGCGGCCGCCGCCAGAAGTTATTATCGGCGGCATCGCCAGGAGATCCTTGCCTCGCGGAAAGCCAACCGGGAACATTACCGGGAGAACGGCCGTGCCTATCGGGCCGCGCACGCCGAAGAACTGCGGCAGTATCAGCGCAACTATTATGCGGCGCACCGCGAAAAGATCTGTGCGCAGCATCGGACCGCGTATTACCGACGAAAAGTCGAGCAGGAATATCAGCAGTCGCGGTAAAAAAACCAATCCCGGCCGGATCGCAATGATCTGACCGGGATTCTTCTTACTTCTGTTTTACAGTATTAGGCGGATTTTTTGACAGATCAGTTTCGCAGTGCCAGCAAAACGGTTTGAATTCAAGCTTCTTTTCCCCGTCATATACGACAGGTTTTTTCCCGCTGTATGCAACTGTCTTTTTGCAGTTGGTGCAAATTTTCATGGTATCACCTCCTTTCAAACGAATCTACAGCCTTTCTGGAAAAAGTCAAGTCCGATTTTTCCGTTGACACATCGACCTCCTATAAAACTCAACGACGGAGCATTTATGATCTACACAGTCAAGACCCTCCCGCTGGCAGGCCTGCATCCGGATCCGGACAACGCACGGATCCACAACCGGCGGAACATCGAAACCATCAAGAAAAGTTTGGAGCAGTTCGGCCAGTATCGGAAAATGATCGTCCGGAAATCCGACAGCCTGATTGTGATCGGCAACGGGATGTATCAGGCGATGAAGGAACTCGGATGGACCGAAGCGGAATGCCGGATCGCCGACCTGACCGAAGAACAGACGAGGATGATGTCGATCCTGGACAACCGCGCCGGCGACACCTCGGTCTTCAAAAATTCGCTCGGCGAAATGCTCAAAGACTTCGATCCGGCGCTGCGCGAACTCTGCGGCTTCACCGAGGAGGAAGTAGCCGGTCTGCTGGCCGGGATCAATGAGAACATGTCCGGCGCAGGATATATTCCATCCTCTGCCGCGGCCGAATGCCAGACCGTGAAATTCGTCATGGGAAAATTTTCGTTCGAGGTTTCCCGCGAAGCATACGACGCCTGGATCAGCGGCATCATCTGTGAATCCATGGAAGACTTTATCCTCGACCGACTGGGAGTTCCCGCCGATGAAAATCGTTAAATTGTCCCTCGATGAAATTTTCCCCGATCCGGACAATCAGCGCGACCATTCCGAACAGAATCTGCAGATCATCGAAAACAGTTTGCGCGAACTCGGACAATACCGCGACTTCGTCATTCAGAAAAGCAATCACCTGATCCGCGTCGGCAACGGCATGTATGCGGCCATGCGGCGCATGAACTGGCAGGAAAAAGTTTCCTGCGTGATCCTCGACCTGACCGACGACATGGGCCGGGCATTGTCGGTCCTCGACAACCGCGCATCCGAACTTTCCTGCTTCGACGAGGTCCAGCTGGCGGAACAGCTGCGCGCCCTGGACGATTCCATCCGGAAACTCTGCGGCTACTCCCCGGAGGAGATCGACCGGATGCTCGATTCGGTTCCCGTTCCGGTCTTCCGCGATGAAATTGATACGGAATCACTCACTCCGGCCGGGACTTCGATCGTGTTCGGCGACATCCGGATCAAGATCTCCCGCCGCCAGTATGACGCCTGGCTGGAATCGATCCGGCTCTCCGCCGGGATGTCCAACGCCGAGATCGTCGCGGAGATCCGCAGGAGGCTCGGCGTATGAAACTCGTTCCCATCGATTCGATCCGCCCCTCTACCTACAACCCGCGGCAGTCCGATCCGCGGCGGCTCGACCTGATCGAACTCTCGCTGCGGAAACTCGGATTCATCCATCCGGTCTTCTGCGACGCCAACGGGGAAATCCTGTCCGGGCATCAGCGTCAGCACGTGGCGCGCCGCATGGGATTCACCGAATTGCCCGTCGTTTTTACCCAGGCCATGGACCTCGACCAGCGCAAGGCGATCAACATCGCGTTCAACCGCGGCACCAACGATTTCTCGTTCACCGACACCTGCGATTCGCTGAAAGCCGCATTGGAGCAGCACGATCCGTATGGACTGGCGGCCTCCCTGCCCGATTGTCCGGAGGACCGTCGCTTCCGCTGTCTCGACTTCCGCAAGATCAGCACGGCCGATCTGGTCAAGGCGAACGCCGGACGCTGGAACCAATACGCGCGAAACATCGCCGGCACGCTCATCTCCAAAAATATCATCATGCCGGTCATCTGCACGCCGGACTTGACAGCTGTCAACGGCATCGGCAGGCTGCAATACAATGCGGAACACCAGATCCCGGAAACTTCGGTCGTCTTCATCTCCCCGGAAGAGGCCGCGTTCGCGAACGTGATGCTCAATTACCTCAGCATGGATTTCGACATCCACACCCGTTACGCGGATCTGCTGCGCTACAATTCCTTCCGCCGTCCTTCCGGCACCAAGAAATGGCTGGGCCGCTCCTTCACGTTCGCGCTGGTGAAATCCAAGGCCAGCAAATATTTTTCCCTGGACAACGAACACAACAGGCGGATCTGGATCCAGACCTACGGAAATACCGTCTGCGACTTCGGCTGCGGACTCATGGACGAAACCAACATCCTGCGCCGCGCCGGGATCCGGAGCATTCCGTTCGAACCGTATTTTCTCGATGAGAATCGGGAAATCTCGCCGACGATGTCGCGCCGGATCGCGCTGGACTTCCTGAAAGAAATCGGCGACGGGGTTCAGTTCGACAGTGTTTTCCTTTCCGCTGTCCTGAACTCCGTCCCGTTCCTCGAAGACCGAAAACACGTGATCTGCATCCTGAACGCGCTTTCGCTGCCCGCCACGAAAGTCTATGCGCACGCGGCCAGTGATAAAAGCATCCTTTATAAAACGGTTTCCGGCGCGGACATGGTGAACAAGACTTCCGGTTCGTTCAGCAAATTCCGTCTCGATTACGAACCGCGGACCACCATCGGGGAAATCGGCGAACGTCCGAAGGTCCAGAAATACCACACCCCGAAGGAATGGTATGAACTCTGGCACGAATTTTTCCGCACGGTGATCGTTTCAGAATCGCAATCCAACGTCGAATGTATCTGTTCGCATGCGCTCCCGCTTCCCGTGGGCCGGTTGAAGAAAGCGCTCGAACATGAATTCGATCTTCCCTATCCGGACGGCTCCCGCATGGGACTGGTGCAGGAAGCGCTCGACGCTTTCCGCCGCCGTGAGCAGACCACCGGCCGGAAAATCTTCTGAAAAAATTTTTCACTTTTTTTTGAATTTGCACTTGACTTTTGCAAAAGTGCGATTTGAAAAAAACCGGATTTTTTCTAAAAAAATTTTTCATAAATCTTTGATTTTCAACGATTTACAGTTTGACTTATCCGAAATTTGTGCTATATTATCTATATTACGGCGGATGAGAGCCGTAAGGAAAAACGACCAGCACAAAAAACAGGAGAGTGCAAGATGGAAAAAGAACTGATGACCGCTGACACCGTTACCTTCGGAGTCGAACTGGAAACCGGGATCCCGCAGGAAAACATCAACTTCCAAATCGGGAGCTATCACCACGGGATCGCGCTGACGACCGGCCCCATGACCGCCGACGGAAATTTCTGGCGGGCCGAGCGGGACGGTTCCCTCCGCTTCCCGGTTTCGCGCGGCGTCGAATTCGTGTCGCCGATCCTGCGCGGCGAATCCGGAGTCCAGAATCTGCTGGACATGATCCGCTGGATCAAGGACCTGCACAACGGCCGGACCAACGACAGCTGTGGACTTCACATCCACATCGGCATCAAGTCGGTCCTCGGAGACTCCGCAACTCCGGCCGAGATTTCCGGTTACGTGGCGAAACTCGCGGCCGTGGTGAACATCAACACGCAGGGGATCTACGCGCAGACCGGAAAACTGCGCGACGCCAACCGGTATTGCTGTCCGCTGTCCGACAGCATCGGCCGTTACGTCCGGCAGGTCCGGTCCTCCGGAAATATTTCTACCTACAATGCGAACCTGTCCCGGTATCACATCCTCAATTTGAACCCGCTTCCGACCCGCGGCACCTTCGAGTTCCGCGCCTTCGCCGGAACGCTCAATTCCGATCTGATCCTCCATCACCTCTGGACCTGCCTGTTCATCGCGAAATTCGCGCAGGCCCTGCAGAAAGTTCCGTGGACCGGCCGCGGCTGGAATTCCGAATCCGGCGGCACCGGCACCAAGGCGCTCAAAGGTCTCCACCACAAAATGAAGAAACACTGTCTGGTCGGAGCCATGCGCGACCGGATCGACGCGATGAAGGCCGAAGCATTGAAGCGGGCCGCGAAGTATGACCTGGCCCACGGCGAGGAGGTGGCCTGATGATCCGTTACTTCGCGTATGGCTCCAACATGAATCTCGGCCAGATGCGGATCCGCTGTCCCCATTCCAGATTCCTGGGGTGGGGACTGGTGGAGGATTACCGGATCGCCGAACGCCGCTATGCCGACATCGAACCCGCTTCCGGCTCGATCCTTTACGGGGCTGTCTTCCGGATCGGACACTCCGACGATCTGCAGCGATTGGACTGGTATGAGGGTTATCCGATCTTATATGACCGGTTCAACATCCGCTGCCGGCTGTTCGGAAAAGGCGAACCGTTCCCCGCGATGGTTTACATGATGACCTGGCACGGACGGCGCAGCAATTCCGGGATCCGGTTTTCCGAAGGATACCGCGCGGTCTGTTCGCAGGGCGCGATCGACTGCGGACTGCCCGTCAATTATTTCAAGAAAGGAGAATGACATGGATTTTTTCAAGGCCGAACCCGACATCATCCTGCTGGATTACCAATGCACGCTGTGTTCCAACGGCGCCGGCCGCGGCGTCTGGCTCAAAACGCATCCGGACACACCGTATTCGGTCTGGATCGCACAGGAGACGATGCGCGAATGGCTCCTGCCTCTGATCCGCGACAAGTATGTGATCCTGATCACCGCCCGGCGGTCCTGCTGGATCAAACCGACGCTCGACCGGATCGCCGAAACGCTGCACTGGCTTCCCCAGGAATATTACTTCAATCCGGACGGAGCACAGCCGCCGCCGCACAAACAGCGGATCATGCTGGAAAAAATTTTTCCGGTCCACGGTCCGGCATCCTCCGGACGGTATCTCGCACTCGAATCGAACGCGCAGACCCGCCGCATGTATGCCGCGCTCGGCATCCCGGCATTCCGGATCGACCGGCCGCTGGATGCCCTGCCGGGTTGACACGCCGATCTGTTTCCGGAAAGGAAAGTGTCATGCAGAAAAAGAACCGTCTGAAAATCCCGAAGGACTGGACCTTCCAATCTCCGGACGTGGCGCAGAATTTCGACTCCCACGTCCGCGAGCAGCTGCCCTGGTATGAGATGCTGACCCGCGTGATCGGCCTGATCGCGCGCCATTTCATCCGGCAGAACGGGATCATCTACGACATCGGATGCTCGACCGGCAACATCGGGCGCGAATTGCAGGACACCATCCGGAACCGCAACGCCAAACTGATCGCGCTCGACAACTCCGCCGCGATGAAGGACAAATTCACCGGACCGGGGGAATTCGTCCTCGCCGACGCCGTTTCGTTCGATTACCAGCCGTTCGATCTGGCGATCCTCTATCTGATCGTCCAGTTCATCCCGCTGGAACAGCGGCGGCCGATGCTCGAACGCATCGTCGCCCAATGCAGCGAAGGCGGCGCCGTCATCCTCGTCGACAAGTATTCCCCCGATCACGATTCGCCATACATCCAGACCATCAAGCGGCGGATCACTCTGCTGGGAAAAACCATGTCCGGCACGCCGTCCGAGGAAATCGTCGCCAAGGAACTTTCTCTTTCCGGCGTGCAGAGGCCGCTCGATGCGTCGATGTTCGAGGGCCTCGGGATTCGGCGCAGCGAATTCTTCCGCTTCGGCGAATTTCTTGGATGGATTCTTTACAAATCGGGTTCGTAAACCGTTTTTTCGCCGATATTTCCATCCATTCCCGCACCGTGGCGTTGACAATCCGTCTTCTGATAATTACATTGACTCGGACAACAGGGACGGATTCATGGCTCAATCTCAACTCTTCGAATGCAAAAACGGACATTACGGCGAATTTTCCGCCGCATGTTCCGCCGCGTCCTGCGAGTTCTACGAGTCCTGCAAATTCTATTCCGAATCCCCCGATCCCGATTCCGCTTCCCGCGTCCGCAATCCGGTCTCCTTCGAGAAAAACGAAAAACGCTGTTCCACAATTCCCGCGCCGCGGCGGGCCGCTCCGGCAGCCGATCCGGAATCGGTCAACCTCGAATCCCTGGGCGACATCCTCCGGTATATCATCACGCTCGAAGACAATACTGTGGCGACCATATCCGAGATCATGCGCAATCCGACGATCCAGCAATCCGAATTGGCACGGAAACGCGGCGTCTCACGGCAGCGCATCAATACTTCCCTGCTCCATATCTGCCGGGCGCATCCGGAACTGGCGCAGCTCTTTGTCCTCTGCGTCAAAAAAATCACCCTTGCCCGCAACCGTTACGTCACCAGAAAAGAAGAAAGCGTTACGGCGGAACATCCCAACCTCTTTTGAGGAGATGCCATGACCGGACGCAGATGCAAATATAACGAAACGTTCGACACGATTGCGGAGGGCCTTGCACGTCAAGGCGTTACCGATTCAGCGATCGCTAAGGCGCTCGGCATTTCCGTCCGCGTCTTTTACGAATATCAGAAGCGCTTTCCGCAGTTTCGTCAGGCTCTCGCGCGCGGGAGACAGCCCATCAACTTCGAGATGGAGAACCTGCTGCTCAAAAAAGCACGCGGCTTCGAACTGACCGACCGCTATATCGAAACCGATCCCGACGGCAATCCGATCAAACAGAAAGTCTGGCGCCGTCAGGTTCCTCCGGAGACCGGCGCGATCCTCGAATGGCTCGCTCATAAGATGCCGGAAGTCTGGGGACGAAAGCTCGAGGTCGATTCCGTGCAGCGCACCGTTCCTCCGGCCGACAATGCGAAGGAAGCGGCGAAGATCATCGAGAACATGACTTTCGAGGAACGCGAAAAATATCTCGACAAACTCCTCGGAGTCAAACCATGACCGACATGGAAATCACCGCCGCGCGGTTCCGGCTGCTCGAATTCATCCGCACGGTCCGCAGTTCCGACCGTCCGTTCATCATCGGCAGACACACCCGCGCGATCACGTCCCGCCTTGACCGTGCGCTCTACGATTACCGGCACGGCAAATCCTCGTATCTGATCATCACCGTTCCTTTCCGGCATGGGAAAAGCGAAATCGTTTCCCGGCACTTCCCCGGGTACGTTTTCGGGCAATGCCCGGAGGCTGAAATGATCCTGGCCACCTATTCCGATTCGCTTTCGCAATCGCTTTCCCGCGATGCCCGCGGAGTGATCCGTTCGGCAGCTTTCGCGGAGATCTTTCCCGGCATCGCGATCTCCCGCGAATCGTCCAGCGTCCAGACCTGGGGCATCCGCGACCATGCCGGAAAATTTCAGACCGCCACCATCGCAGCAGGAGGAACCGGCAAAGGCGCCGACTTCCTGATCGTGGACGACTATCTCCGCGGCCGCTCCGTGGCCGAATCGAAAACCGAGCGCGACAAACAATGGGACAACTTTTCCGGCAACCTGATGACCCGTCTGGCTCCGGTCCACGTCGTGGTCATCCTGGCGACCCCGTGGCATACCGACGATCTGATCGGACGCATCAAGAACCGCATCAATCCCGCCCACGCCGACTATGCCGCCGATTTCCCGAAATTCGAGATCATGAAATTCCCCGCCCGGTCCGACGACGGCAGTTACCTTTTCCCCGAACGGTTCAGCGCCGACTGGTATGAACACCAGTTCGCGATCCTCGGGCCGTATCAGTCCGCCTCCCTCCTGCAATGCGATCCGGTCGTCCGCGGCGGCAACATGCTCCGCACCGAGAACATCAAAATCATCGACGCCATGCCAGCGAATCTCCGCTGGTTCCGTTTCTGGGACCTCGCATCCGGAAAAAAAGACCGCATGAAGGACGATCCGGACAGCACTGCCGGTGCAAAAATCGCCGTCACGAAAAAGGACGGCATCTATACGCTGTATATCGATGATGTCCGGTTCTGTCAGGCCGAAGCGCTGGAACGCAACAAACTCATCATCGACACGGCCGAAGCAGATGGTCCGTCCGTCACGGTCGGCGTCGAATCCGTCGCCGGTTACAAGGACACCTGGGCGATCATCTCCCGCATCCTCGAAGGACGCCGCGTCGTCCGCAAGGTGAATGTTTCCGCCGACAAGATCATCCGCGCCGGGGAGATCGAGCCGATCTTCGCCGCCGGGAACGTCTATATGCGCCGGGCATGGTGGAATCAGAAAGTAATCGAACAGCTGGGCGAATTCCCGGTCGGCAATCATGACGACATCGTCGATGCCATTTCCGGCGGTTTCGCCCAGGCATCCAGAGATTACGGCGCCGGAACTTTCATCATCGCAAATTGACTTTTCCTTTTCCGCATGTATATTATCCCCGGCGCGTCCATAGCGCGCCCGGCATGTTCAGGGTCACCAGCCCGCCGAATCGAACACACCAGCGGCATTACTGTGCCGTCCGTGTGGAATCGTGAACGGGTGGTGCCGTTGCGGTGATGAGACTATGGCTCAGTTCACGGGCGGCACCTTTTTTCCGGAGGTCATCTTGCAACCCCCCTGTCTTACCGAAGCGGACCGCACCGCTTTCGCCGATATGCTCGCCTGTCTTCTCTCCGGATTGTCCGACGACGACCGCGCGGTTTTCGCCGCTCTGCTTCAGTTGACAAAATCGGCTCCTGAAAAAAAGGAGTCTCCATGCCGCAACCCGATGAAAAACAAGCCGTGCAAATCTTCCAGCTCGAACACCCGCACTATACCGCGAACCTCCCGCAATGGCGGAAGAACCGGGCCGCATACGACGGCGGCCGATCCTACATCGGGGATGCCCTGATCAAACATCTCGCCGAATTCAAAGAGGAATACGAAGAACGGAAGCGCCGCGCTTATTATTTCAACTTTCCCCGCCGGGTGGTCCGGCTGCTTACGCAATATGTTCTTTCTGTCCGGCCGCAGCGGCAGAATGTCGATGCCGACATCTCTGAAGACTTCGACCGGGCCGGGCATCGCGTGGACGAAGTCATGCGTCAATTTTCGATCAATCTCCGGATTTACGGCGTCGCATGGCTCCAGATCGACATGCCTTCTTTCGACGGTCCGGTCAGTAAAGCGCGTGAACAGTCCGAACGTCTCCGGCCCTACTGCTTCGCACCGTCGCCGGAAAACGTCAAGGCCTGGGCTTACGGAGACGACTGCCGTCTGCTCTGGGTCTGCACGGAAGAAAGTTTCTGGCACCAGCCCGATCCGTTCCGGAAGGGGGAAAACATCACCGTCCGGAAGCTCTGGACAAGGAACGACTGCACAACGGTCCGCATCTCGGAAAACGGCAGATACGAAGTTTCAGGCTACGTTGAACACAATCTCGGATGCGTCCCGTTTATCCGCAAGACCGAAGCCGACGGCTACGCAATCGGCAGTTCCCACTGGTTTGCCGACATTGTCGGAATCTCCGATGCGATTCTGAACAATGAATCGGAATCCCAGATGAACGTGGTCAAGCAGATGTTCTCCCTGCTCGTCCTGCCGGACACCTTCGTTTCCGGCGCCCGGCAGCGCATTCAGGAGATGGCTGCGGAATTCGAGACGGACGAAAAACGAGAAAAATACATCAGTGAAAAACTCGATCTCATCATTGCCCGCGGCGTCGCGATCACCGAATCGTCCGAAGCCAAAGGCACGGCGAGATATATCACCCCGCCCGGGATTGAGATCGAACAGATCGACGCCAAGAATGCGCGGCTCATCAAACAGCTCTATTCCCTCTGCTTTCTGGCCACCGACAAGGACACCAAACTGGTGGAATCCGCCGAAGCCAAGCAATGGGATTTTCAGGCCATCGAACAGCAGCTGGTCACTCATGCGGACATCCTCGAACAGTCCGAATGTGAAGCCTGGGAGATCATGGCGAAATGGTGCCCGTCTCTCAAACTTCCGGAACTCAACTACAATCGCGTTTTCTCCGTCATGCAGCTGACGGAAAGCATTTCCGCACTGCTGGAACTCTACGGAATGAACCAGCAGTCCGAAACCTACCAGAAGGAATGTGGAAAGGCCGCGGTCAATCTGCTCAATCGAATCCGGCAGATGCCGCAGGATGTTGTCGGGAAAATCATCGGCGAAATTGATTCCGCGGCAGTCCCGCATCCGCACGAATCCGGAGAACCGCAGTTCCCGGAATATTGAGTTCGCTGTGTTGACATTCCCCGCAGAAGTGAATCCCGTGCATCAGGCACGTTAAAAACAGCAGTCATCCCCAGACATTAAAAGGAGTTTCGCATGGACATCAAGGACATCTTAAAGAAGATTGCCGAAGGAAAAACGCTCACCGACGA